>LNFM01000149.1_pt1 | contig 187800 bp, 145 predicted proteins | sample 596031 | NCBI WGS metagenome assembly LNFM01 (sample SAMN04254537, study PRJNA301005) | activated carbon metagenome | isolation source: dual media filters at the Ann Arbor, Michigan drinking water treatment plant | place: USA: Ann Arbor
ACTCCTCCTCTCTCGTTTGACCGGAAGTTCAACGCCTCCCAGTCTGGCACTCGATGCCGCTCAGGGGGGAGGAGTCCATCCCATTGGGCTACGGGCGGCGACAACACGCGTAGCCCGGACGAGGCGCGGATGCGCCGACTCCGGGAACGATGTGCGCAATCGCGAGGCATCGGATCGCAAGAAGAACGCCGCTCCCCGGGGTCGGGCCATTCGGCCCTCGTCCGGGCTACGGGCGGCGACAACACGCGTAGCCCGGACGAGGCGCGGAAGCGCCGACTCCGGGAACGATGTGCGCATCCGCGCGGAATCGGATCGCAGAAGGTGCGACGCGCCCCGGAGTCGGGACGTGCGTCCCTCGTCCGGGCTACGGACGGCGACAACGCAGGCGTAGCCCGGACGAGGCGCGGAAGCGCCGACTCCGGGGACGATGAACGCATTCGCGAGACATCGGCTTGCAAGAAGAACGCCGCTCCCCGGAGTCGGGACGTGCGTCCCTCGTCCGGGTTACGAGGGCACGACGTTCAACACCTCGTAGCACGCGCCCATGTTGTGGTAGTCCACCTTTCCCGCGGGACTCTTCAGGTCGGTCACCTTGCCGTTGTCCGGAGCCAGAATCCGGAACCACGCGCCGTGCTGGTGATCGACGAAATGCTCCCAGCAGTATCGCCAGATCCGGTCGTACCAGTCCCAGTAACGCGCTTCGCCTGTCGCGTCCGCGAGCAGCGCGGCCGCCGCCAGCGACTCCGCCTGCACCCAATGGTACTTGTCACCGTCGCAGATACTGCCGTCCGGTGCGAAACCGTAGTGGATGCCGCCATGCCGGTGGTCCCAGGCCTTCGCGAGAGCGGCATCGAACAGCTCGACCGCGCGCGGGACTAGCCACGACGTGTCTGCTTCGAGATGCCCTGCGTGTCGTCTCAGGATGAGCAGCAGCTTGGCCCACTCGGTGAGATGACCGGGCTGGTATCCCCAGGGCCGGAAGATGTTCGTGCGGTCTTCGCGGTTGTAGTCCCAGTCCACGGACCAGTCCGCCTGGTAGTGCTCCCACACCAGACCGTCGGCGAGCGCGGCCTGACGGCGCGTGATGTTGTCGGCGATTCGCAAGGCGCGATCGAGATGCCTGCGCTCGCCCGTGGCTTCGAACGCGGCGAGGAAGGCCTCGCAGGCATGCATGTTGGCGTTCTGACCGCGATACGGTTGCAGCACCGACCAGTCCGCGCTGGCTTCGTCGGCGTAGAGTCCGTGGGCTTCGGACCAGAAGCGCGACTCCATCAGCGCGACCGTGGCGTCGATATCCGGCCTCGCGTCCTCGACGCCCGCCATGAGCGCGTGCGAGTAGGCGAGCAGCACGAACGCGAGGCCGTAGCAGTGATTCGTCCCGTCCTGCACGCGATCGCCGTCGAGCACCCAGGCGTAGCCGCCGGTCTCGGGGTTGCGATGCCGCTGCCGCAGAAACGTGAGCGCATGCAACAGCGCATCGTGATGGGCGGTCTCGCCGAACTGCCGCGACGCCATCGCGAAATCGAAGACGTAGCGCGTGCTGCTCACGAGATGGCGGGTGGTGCGGTCGACGATCTCGCCGTCGTCGCGAAAGAACTGGAACAGGCCGCCTTTCGGATCGATGGCTCTCGGGTGGTAGAAGGCGAGGGTCTCGCGGATGTGATCCAGCAGGAACTCGCGACTGCGAAACGGGGGCAGGGGACGGGTCATTTTCCGGGGGGCGCGGAGGCGTCCAGCAGTTCGAACACGCGGGCGACGCTCTTCACGTCCGGCGTGCGCGCGGCAAGGTCGGCGGCATCCTGGGCTTCCTGGGGGGTGACGAGACCCATCAGGTACACGATCCCCGCTTCGGTCAGCACCTTGACGTGCACGGCGCGGAACCGGCCCGCATCGAGGAAGCGCGTCTTCACGCGAGCGGTGAGGTGACGGTCGAAGGCGCGTGCCGTGAGCGTGGACACGGGCGCGACCACCAGTTCGTTGAACACCTGGCGCACGCCTTCGATGGACTGCACGAGCGCGGCGATCGCGTCGCGCTCGTTCTGGCCCGGCACTTCTCCGGTGAGAAGAGCGATGCGATTGAAGCTCGACACGTTCACGTGGACGTCCTTGGGGAAGCGTTCCTCGATGAGTTCCAGCGCGATGCGTTCGACGGCTTCGTCCTGGAGCGAGACGCCCTCGGCGCGACGCTCGGGCGGCACGGGCGGGTCGGCCCGGTTGCGGCCGAGCACGATGGGGGCGCACCCCGGCAGCCCCGCTGCGAGCAGGCCGGTCACGAGCATCGCGCCCGCGTGCCGGCGCCCCCGGGACGTCATTGCACGCCGAAGAGTCGCTGGTCGATTCCGTCGCACAGGCAGTGCAGACAGACGAGGTGCACTTCCTGGATGCGCGCGGTGACGGGGGAGGGGACGCACAGATTCACGTCGTCGGCCTTCAGCATGGCGGCCATCTTGCCGCCGTCCTTGCCGGTGAGCGCCACGACCGTGACGCCCTTGTCGTGGGCGGCGCGGATGGCGTCGATCACATTCGGCGAATTGCCGCTGGTCGAGATCGCCAGCAGGACATCGCCTTCGTGGCCGAGCGCGCGAACCTGCTTCGAGAACACCTGGACGTAGTCGTAGTCGTTGGCGATCGACGTGAGCGTCGAGCTGTCGGTCGTCAGGGCGATGGCGGCGAGCCCCGGGCGTTCCATCTCGAAACGATTGAGGAGTTCGGCGGCGAAGTGCTGGGCGTCGGCGGCCGATCCGCCGTTGCCGCAGGCCATGATCTTGCCTTCGTTCATGAGGCACTGGGCCATGATCTCGCCCGCACGGGCGAGTGGCGCGGCGAGGACTTCCACGGCGCGGAGCTTGAGTTCGGCGCTGTCGTGGAACTGCTGGATGATTCGGGCGAGCGGGTCCATGAATTCCGAGGCGAGGATGAAGCTTCAGGATTATGGCATAGGGCCCGGTGCCACCCTCTCCCGGGTCAGGGGCGGAAGGCGTCCTTCAGCCACTCCAGACGGTCCTCGGCGTCGATGAGGACGGCGTCGAAGCGGCACGGCGGCTGCGGGCTGAGGCGGGTCAGGTAGAGGCCGGCGGTGGCGATCAGCTTCTGCTGCTTGGTGGCGGTGATGCTGTCCGCCGCCGTTCCGAACCGGCTGCGACCGCGCTTGCGGACTTCCACAAACACGAGCGTCCTGCCGTCACGGACGATGAGATCGATCTCGCCGAACCGCGAGCGGAAGTTGCGGGTGACGAGCTTGCAGCCGCGGGTGAGCAGGAACTCGAGGGCCAGGGATTCGGCGCGGTCGCCGTCGGCCTTCACCGGTATTCGTGCTCCTCGAGCAGGCGGATGCCCGTCTGCGTCATCTGGGCGGGCACGCCTTCACGCTTGAACACGCGCGCGGGGCCGGGCGACACATAGCCGCTCACGCCATCCAACATGCCGATCTCGTTGTAGCTCGCGCCGAGCAGCAATTGCGACAGGCGCCACGCGTCGATCCCGAGAGCGTAGAACCGGGCCTGCTCGAAGTTGGCGAAGCCGCCTTCCGGCTGCGGATACGACACCACCGCCGCGTGATCCGCTGCGATGAGCCAGGGCATGTCGACGAAGACGAGACCGCTCAGGTCCAGTCGACCGAGCACGGTGCTCTCGGCGGAGTTGACCTGGGACGTGCCGTAGGCGGGCAGCGTGCGGCCGAGGTACGGGCGGACCTGCCGGGCCTTGGCGCCGTCGATGGCGAAGAAGATCGCATCGACCTTGTCGGACACGATGCCGTCGCGCATCCGCTTGAGGCGCGCCTGATCGAGCGTGAACTGGTGCTGGTCGACCACGAGCCGGCCGGCCTTGGCCCACTCGTCCGCGAAGGCCTGGCTGATGCGCCGGGAGAGCGGGTTGTCCGCCGCGACCATTACCGCACGCCGCTTTCCCTGGGCGGCGGCGATTCGGGCCACCTGGCGTGCCTCGGCCTCCAATTGCACACCCAACGCGTACATGCCGTCCGGCAGCAGCACGTCGCTGTCGGGCGCGGACAGCGCGAGTGTCGGCACGCTCACCGCGAAACTCTGCGCGAGGGCCTGAACAGCATTCTTGGTCAGGGGGCCGATCACGAACTGGGCGCCGGCGCGCAGGGCGCGGTCGTAGGCTTCGATGACCTGCTTGTTGTCGTCGCCCGTTGCGTATACGAGAACGGGCAGTTTCTCCGCGTTGGCCGCGTCGGCGGCCATGCCGGCCTCGATGCCGCGACGGACGGTTTCGGCGAGACGGCCGAAAGTGTTCGACTTGAGCGGGAGGAGCAGCGCGATGTGCGGCTTCTCGGGCACCTCCTCGGTCTGGGCCTGAACGATGCCGGTGACGAGCACGGCGAGCGCGCCGTATAGTAGGAGCGCTGCATTCATCAGGACGCGAAACCGTTGCATACGGAACCCTCTCAGGCGTTGGCGGGGACATTATATGTGGTGGCCACCCCGATCGGTCACCTGCGCGACGTGAGTCTTCGCGCGCTCGACGTGCTCCGTTCCGCGACGCGCATCGCCGCGGAGGACACACGTCACACCCGCCGCCTGCTCGATGCCCATGGCATCCAGGGTCAGCTCGTCGCGGTTCACGAGCACAACGAACGCGGCGCCGCGACGAAAGTCGTCGGGTGGCTGCAGGCAGGCGACAGCGTGGCGCTCGTCACCGATGCCGGCACGCCGGGCATCAGCGATCCGGGGGCGCTCGTGGTGAAGGCAGTGCGCGAGGCCGGTCTGCCCGTGGTGCCGGTGCCGGGCCCGAGCGCCGTCGTGACGGCGCTGTCGGCCGCGGGGCTCGCGGAGTCCGGTTTCGAGTTCGTGGGCTTTCTGCCGCCGAAGCAGGAGGCCCGGCGGCGCCAGATCGCCGATCACGTTTCTGCCGACCGGCCCGTGGTGTTCTACGAAGCCCCGCATCGTGTGCGCGACACCATTGCCGATTTCGCGGCGATTCTCCAGCCGGATCGGGGGCTCACGCTCTGCCGCGAACTCACCAAGCTGTTCGAGGATATCCACGAGACGACGGTCGGGGAGGCGCTGGCGTGGCTGGACGGCGACGCGAACCGCAGCCGCGGCGAGTTCGTTCTGATCCTGCACGCCAGCCCTGCCGAGCAGGACAGTCCCGCCGACGCCGAGCGCGTGCTGGGCATCCTGCTGCGGGATCTGTCACCGTCCCAGGCTGCCCGGCTCACGGCGGAGATCACGGGCGCCCGCCGCGGCGATCTGTACGCCCGGGCTCTCGCCCTCAAGCAGGAAGCTCCCGAGGGCGGCTCCGAATAGGTCTTTTCCAGCGGGCCCGTCGACCGGAATGACACCGATGGGACGTCGGGGAGCATGTCAGAATGACGAGAGTGATCGTCATGAGGATGTTCCCTTGCAACGCCTGACCCTGACCCGCCCCGACGACTGGCACCTGCATCTGCGCGACGGCGCGGACCTCGCTGCCGTCCTGCCCGACACCGCGAAGCGCTTCGCCCGCGCGATCGTCATGCCCAACCTGAAGCCGCCCGTCACGACGACCGAGGCCGCGCGCCAGTACCGCGACCGCATCCTGGCGGCGCTGCCCGCCGGGCTGGACTTCACGCCGCTGATGACGCTGTACCTCACCGACCGGACGCCCGCCGAGGAGATCGAACGCGCGAAGCGCAGCGGCTTCGTGCATGGCGTGAAGCTCTACCCGGCCGGTGCGACCACCAATTCGGACTCCGGCGTCACCGATCTCAAGCATTGTGCCGGCGCTCTCGAAGCCATGGCCGCGGTCGGCATGCCGCTGCTGATCCACGGCGAGGTGACCGACGCGCAGATCGACGTGTTCGACCGCGAGCGCGTCTTCCTCGAAACCATCCTGACGCCGCTCGTCGAGCGCATGCCGCGACTGCGCGTCGTGCTGGAGCACATGACCACGGCCGAGTCCGTCGCGTTCGTGGAGAGTGCCGGCGCGAACATCGCCGGCACCATCACCGTCCATCACATGCTGCTGAACCGCAACGCGCTGTTCCAGGGCGGGGTGCGTCCGCATCACTACTGTCTGCCCATCCTCAAGCGTGAACAGCATCGTCAGGCGCTGGTGCGTGCGGCGACTTCCGGCAGCCCGAAGTTCTTTCTCGGTACCGACAGCGCGCCCCATGCGCGGCACACGAAGGAGCATTCCTGCGGCTGCGCCGGCGTGTATACGGCCAATGCCGCAATCGAGCTCTACGCGGAGGCGTTCGAGCAGGTTGGCGCGCTGGATCGCCTCGAAGGGTTCGCGAGCCATCACGGTCCGGACTTCTACGGACTGCCGCGCAACGCCTCGACCATCACGCTCGAGAAGCGGGACTGGACGGTGCCGGAGGAGCTTCCCTACGGCACAGACACGCTGGTGCCGCTTCGCGCGGGCGGCGTGGTGCACTGGGCGCTCGCTTGACGGAACGCAGCCTCACCCGCTTTGCGTGGCTGTCCGTCGCCGCAGCGGTCGCGACGATCGCCCTCAAGACGGGCGCCTGGTGGGTCACGGGGTCCGTCGGTCTGCTGTCCGATGCGGTCGAGTCCCTGGTGAATCTCGTCGCGGCGCTCATGGCGCTGTGGATGCTGACGCTGGCGGAGCGACCGCCGGACGAGGAGCACGCGTTCGGCTACAGCAAGGCGGAGTACTTCTCGAGCGGTCTCGAGGGCGCGATGATCTTCGTGGCGGCCGCGGTGATCGTCGCCACGGCGGTGCCGCGCGTATTGCGCCCCGAACCGCTGGAAGCGGTGGGGCTCGGTCTGACCATCAGCGTGGTCGCTTCCGCCATCAACTTCGCCGTCGCATGGGCGTTGTTCCGCGCGGCGAAGCGCTACGGCTCCATCACGCTCGAGGCCGATGCGCACCATCTGATGACAGACGTGTGGACGTCGGCCGGGGTGCTGGTGGGAGTACTGCTCGTGAAGGTGACGGGCTGGAACCGCCTGGACCCGCTGGTGGCCATCGGGGTGGCGATCAACATTCTGTGGACCGGCTACGGTCTGCTGCGTCGCTCGGCGGCCGGTCTGATGGATCCTTCCGTGCCGCAGGCGCAGAGGACTGCCATTCGCGACATCCTGGCGCGGCACGAGAAGGAAGGCATCGAGTTCCATGCGGTTCGCACGCGGCAGGCAGCGGGGCGGGCGTTCGTCAGCATGCACGTGCTGGTGCCCGGCGCGTGGACCGTGAAGAAGGGACACGACCTCGCCGACGCCATCGAGCACGAAATCCGCGAGGCCCTGCCCCGGACGACCGTCACCACGCACCTGGAACCGCTGGAGGACCCCGCCTCCCACACGGACACCGGCTTGAACGGCTGACGCGTCTGTCGTCAGCCGCCGGGTGTCCGGTCAGTCGTTGATGCACACCCAGGTCACGCCGTACGCCTTCAGCGAGACCTTGCCTCCCTCGACGCTCTGATGCCGTGCCTGGAAAGCCGCCGGATCGCTTACCGCCCGGTCGAAGCTGCCTTCGTCCAGCGAACCGGCGAAGGCGTTCCTGCCGTCGGCACCTTCGATCGACACGGTCTGCGTCTTCGCGGTGAGGTTCGCGAGCCAGAGCAGCGTGGCTCCCTTGGCGCGATAGGCGATGCAGTCCACGGTGGCGCGGTCTGAGGATTCCGCTGCGACGAGCTTGGCGCCTGCGGCACGCGCGAGACCCGAGACCGCGTGGTAGGACGGATAGACCTTGGCACCCGTGCCGTCGAGCCCCGGCTGCGCGTAGTCAGTCTTGCGGTAGATGAAACCGAGCGGCCCGGTGGACGCGCCGAGCGTGATGGCGCTGACGCCGGCGCGCGCCAACGTAGCCACATAGCCGGTGAACCACGCGGCGCCGAACAGCCCGCGCATGCGGGGGTCCATCTTGGGCAGACACACGCGCACGTTATCGGGGTTGGGGGTGTACGTGGCGCCATGCGGGTTGTCGCGGCAGCCGATCGCGCTGGGCCCGATGCGATAGGGCGTCTTGCCGATGAACGACCGTGCCGTGGTCACCTGATGGGACAGCGCCTCCAGCGTTTCCATCACGGAGCGGTCATCGGCGGCGTGAACCACGGGACACGTGGTGTTCATCACGAAGTCGAGCTTGTCCGCAGGCACCCGCTTGCGGTTGAGTTCCGTGAAAAACGAGAACATGCCGCCGCCGAGCGTGATCCCCGGGAAGGCCTCGCGCGCTGCGGCGTAAAGCGCTTCGAGCGGCGGCGCGGGCGGACGCTCGCCGCCGGGCAGGACGGACTTGAGATCTCCCACCGGGCACACGGCGATGGCATCGAGCTTCAGGCCGGCCTGGTCGACGAGTTTCGCGAGGGCCTTCAGTTCGGTACCGTAGGCGTCCAGACTGGCGACGACGATCTCGAGCACCGCCTTCGCGCCGGTCTGCTCCGACAGTACCCGTAGTCCGTAGAGTTCCTTGAGGCCGTGGCCGGCGCGCGGGTCGTGATGGCCCACGAGCTGGTTGGGTGCCATGGCCTTGAGCAGATCGAGACGCGCGACGGCGTGATCGATTTCCTCGGGCGGGACGGCGATGCCCACCGGCGGCATCGTCGCCTTGCCGGCCGCGCCGAGCTTCACGCTCACACCGCCGGCACCACCGCCCGCCGCGCCCTTCGGGACTGCGCCGGACAGGGATACCCGGATCGACTGCTTCACGGACTCGCCCGCCTTCAGCACATAGGGCCAGGGCAGGGCGAGAGGCCGGACGTACGTCTTGAAGGACGCGTCGGTCCAGTTGCGGTGGTCTTCCATCTCCCACGTGTCGCCTTCCATGCGCACGCTCACCTTCACGCCGGGCAGGCACTCGTGGGTGAGGGAGCGGATATGCAGGAAGGGCTGGATGGGGTTCACCATCTTGGGGAAGATCGACTTCTCCACCTTGCCGTCGACGTGCTCCACCTCGACCTTGTTGCCGACCACGCCGGTGAGGGGATGCAGCACGACGAAGCCGGTCCTCGCGGTGAGGAAGTCGGTCTTCGGCGTGGCGGTGCCGTCGAGTGCGATGTTGCCCTGCGCATCCCCGGTGATGCTGACGTCGAAGGCGATCTCCTGACCGTCCGATGCGCACACGGCGTGATAGGACACGGAGAAGCCGTCCTTGCGCTGATCGACCACGAGGTTGCTGAGCGTCGGGACGTATGTCCCCCAGTTCTTGTCGCGCACGAGGAACGAGACGGCGCGCAGCACCTCCACGCCGTTCACGCGCAGATAGCGCAGCTGACCGTTGTCGAGTTCCACCTCGGTGGGCCCGGCCTTCAGGACCTTGCCGGGAACGTCGGGTTGGGTCGTGCCGACCAGTTTCAGTTCACGCGGGGTCTTCGCGGCAGCCATCTTGCGTTGCTCCTCCAGGAACGGTTGCGTCGAGTTGCGCAGCGGGCCCTGCCCGATGCGACCCGACTCAGGACGAAATGACTTTGTCGGTGGCGGTGTCCACCAGGATCATGCGGTTCATGTCGATGGCCAGCGTGACGCGCTCGCCCGGGGCGGACACATCGTGGGCCTGCATCTCGGCGACGACCTGCGTGCCACCGACGTTGAGTGTCGCGTAGGTGCGGGAACCCGTGGGCTGGACGAGGTCTACTTTGGTGTCGCATGTGGCCGCGCCGGGGCGCAGTTCGCCCGTCGCGCGGCTGAGGTGCTCGGGGCGCACGCCAAGCAGCAGCGGCTTGCCCTGCCACGGACCGAGGCCTCCGGACCGCGACGACGGGATCTCGAGTGCCGTGCCGTCGCCCAGGCGCACGCTCAGCTTCATGCCGTTGAGAATGATGACGGCGGGGATGAAGTTCATCGTCGGCGAACCGAGGAAGCCCGCAACGTAGCGCGTGGCGGGACGTTCGTAGAGATCGAGCGGCGCCCCCTGCTGTTCGATCACGCCTTCGCGCAGCAGCACGATGCGGTCGGCCATGGTCATGGCTTCGATCTGGTCGTGCGTCACGTAGATCATCGTCTTGCCCAGTTCCTGGTGCAGTCGCTTGATCTCGCCCCGCATCTCTTCCCGCAACTGCGCGTCGAGGTTGGAGAGCGGTTCGTCGAACAGGTACAGCCGCGCGTTCCGCACCACGGCACGACCGATGGCGACACGCTGGAGCTGACCGCCCGACAGCTGGCGCGGATAGCGGTCCAGCAGGTGTTCGATGGCGAGCATCTTCGCCGCGGCCTTCACCTTGCCGTCGATCTCGGAGGCGGGCGTCTTGCGCGCCCGAAGGCCGAAGGCGATGTTGTCGTAGATGCGCATGTACGGATACAGCGCGTAGTTCTGGAACACCATCGCGATGTCGCGATCCTTCGGCGGCAGATCGTTCACGCGCTGCCCGCCGATCTCGATCGAGCCCTTGTCCGCCGTTTCGAGGCCCGCGATGGTGCGCAGGAGCGTGCTCTTGCCGCAGCCCGACTGGCCGACGAGGACCGTGAACTCCCCTTCCGGGATTTCCAGGTCGATACCCTTCACCACGTGCAGCGAGCCGTAGTACTTGTGCAGCCCGCCGATCTTCAAGTCAGCCATCGATGCACCCCGGTTTGACCCTTCCCCATTCCCCCTTCCCCCTTCCCGATCGATCCATTCCCGGCATTCAACCCTTGACCGCCCCCATCGAAATCCCCCGCACCAGATACCGCTGCATGAATCCGACGACGATGAACACCGGCAGCGTGCCCAGCACCGACATGGCGGAGATCTTGGCCCAGAAGTTCGACTGGCTGCCGAAGTAGTGGGTGACTTGCACCGTGTACGTGGTGACTTCCGTGCGGGTGAGCACCAGCGCAAAGATGAAGTCGTTCCAGGCGAACACGAAGGTGAAGATGGCCGTGGCGAACAGGCCGGCACGGCACATGGGGAACACGACCTTCCAGAGCACCTGCCAGCGGGAGCAGCCATCGACCAGCGCGGACTCTTCCAGCGCGATCGGGATGTCGAGAATGTAGCCGCGCATCATCCAGATGACGTAGGGAAGGTTGAACGCGGTGTAGAGCAGGATCAGCCCGATGTAGGTGTCCACGAGCCCGAAGAACACGTACAGCAGGAAGATGGGAAACACGACCGTGATCGGCGGCACCATGCGCTGGGAGATGATCCAGTTGGCGAGATGCTCCCCGCCGGTACGGAAGCGCGCGATGCTGTAGGCGCAGATGGTGCCGAGGAACATCGCGAGCACGGTGCTCGCGCTCGCGACGACGAGACTGTTCCACACGGTCTTGGCGTCGCCGTCCTTGAACAGCACCACGTAGTTCCCGAACTGGAAGGTCTCCGGCCACCACACGGGCGGGTAGGAGTAGATCTCGTCCGCCGTCTTGAGCGAGATCATGAACAGCCAGTAGATCGGGAACAGGAAGAACAGCGTCACGAGGACGGCGGCGGCGAGACGGAGGGCGAGTTTCATGGGTGGCGTCTCATCGGGCCAGTTGCACGCGCTTCAGCAGCCAAGTGATCACGACGGTCAGCAGAACGATGATCAGCAGCGCCACGGCGGCGGTGTAGCTTGTCTCGAACTGCTGGAATCCCTTCACGTAGGTGAAGATGGAAATGGTTTCGGTCATGGTGCCCGGGCCACCCTTCGTGAGTGCCCACACGATGTCGAACAGGCGGAACAGATCGAGCCCGCGGATCAGTACGGCCACGGCCATCACGGGCCAGATCGCCGGCAGCACGATGCGGGTGAAGGTGCGCCAGAAGCCCGCGCCGTCGATCGCGGCCGCTTCGAGCTGGGACTTGTCGACGGCCGACAGCGCGGCGAGCAGCAGCAGGAACATGAACGGTGTCCATTGCCATACCTCGGCGACGAGGATCGCCGGATACACGAGATCGGGCTTCACCGTCCAGAGGATCGTCAGCTCCTGCCCCGCGATCCAGCCGAGGATCTGGTTGATGGGCCCGAAGCGGTTGTCGAACATCAGGGCCCAGGTGGCGCCGGACACGATGGGCGAGACGACGACGGGCAGCACCAGCAGCGCGACGAAGATCTGCCGGCCGGGCAGGCGGTCGATGAACAGTTGCGCCATGGCGAGCCCGAAGATGAGTTCGAGCGGCAGCGCGATGGCCGTGAAGATCAGCGTGTGCATCAGCGACTGCCACAGGCGCGTGTCGTCGAACAGCGCCTTGAAGTTGAGCAGTCCCTGGAAGGTCGTGTCGTTGTCGGTCATGGTGATGCCCTGGAAGCTCACCACGAGCAGATACACGAGCGGAAAGACGCCGATCAGCAGCAGGATGAAGATGGAGGGCGCGACGAGCGCGTAGCGAAAGCCGCCGTCACCGGGGCGACGTGCGCCCATGCCCGGACTATTGGAACTCATGGCTTGCCCGCGAGCGGCGACCGGGCGTGGCGTGCGAATCGGCAGGCGCTGCCGGTGGGGCCATCATCGCGACCTCTGGATATCTCTCGTGTTGCACGGCCCCGCCCGCGGCTGGCGCCCGGTTGCGGCGCCGGCATTCGAAGGGGCCGGAAAAACAGAGGCGAGTGACAGCACCCGCCTCTGGATTCTTGCTCGCCGGCAACCGGACTCCCGGCCGCCGGCGTCAGGCGCCCGAGCTTACTTCGGGTAGGCGCCGCCCTTGGCCGCCCACGCGTTGTAAACGGCCTTCTGCTTGTCGACGCCCACCTTCTGCGTGACGGCGTCCCATTCCTTCGCGATGTCGTCGAGGATCTTCTTCGGATCTTCGCCGGCCCACAGGCGGCTGATGCCCTGGCGCAGCGCTTCCTCGTACTTGTCGGTCTGAATGAGCGAGAGGTCCAGCAGACCGGTCTTGGAACCCGCCTGCAGCGTGGCGAGGTACTCCTTCGCTTCCGGCCACAGCTTGGCATAGGCCGGGTTCGTGAAGTGCGACTCGCGGAACGGATCGCGCAGGGCGTAAGGCAGTTGCACGCGCTGGTTGGAGATCTCCTCGCTGTTCAGCCACTGGATGAACAGGTAGGCGGCCTCCTTCTGCTTGCTGGTCGAGGCGACCGACAGCGCGAAGCCCGCGGCGAGTTCAGGATGGCCGCCCGGGGGCAGCGCATAGCCGACCTTGCCGGCGACCGTGGACTTCGGCACCCAGTCGAGGGCCTTCTCATTGGCCAGATAGCCCGCGGCGAAACGGCCATAGGGCGGCCACGAGATGGTCATCGCGCTCTGACCCTTCACGAAGGTGGCCAGGTTGTCGACGAAGCCGAATTTCTCCACGCCAGGCGGCATGAACTTGTTCTCGGCGACCCAGTCGGTGAACACCTTCACGCCGGCGGCGGAGTTGACCGTCGCCTTCATCGTGTTGCCGTCGAAGAACTTGCCGCCCTCGTTGCGGAAACGTTCCTGGAAGAGGAAGTTGCCGTAACCGGCTTCGCGGAACATCGAGGCGCCGTAGGTGCCCTTGTCCTTCAGCTTCTCGGTGAGGAACGCGCCGATCTCGCCGAACTGCTTCCACGTCTTGGGCGGGGCGAGGTCGTAGCCGAGCTTCGCCTTGAAGTCCTTCTTGAGACCGGCGTCGGCGAAGATGTCCTTGCGGTAGTACATGACGAACACGTCGCCGTCATCGGGGAAGCCGTAGATCTTGCCGTTGACGGTCATCTGGTTGTCGCGATACGTGGCCGCGATGGTCTTCAGCTCGTCGCGGTAGCCGTACTTGTCGACGTAGGCGTCGAGCGGTTCCAGCGCGCCGGCCTGCACGAGGTCGGGCATCCATGCGGGAATCACGTTGAGCGCGTCATACGCACCGGTGCCGGCGCGGTACTCCTGCATGATCTTGGTGAACATCTCGGCGGTGGAGACCTCGACGACCTTCACCTTGCAGCCCGTCTGCTTCTCCCACATCGGGCCAGAGAAGTTGAGGGGGTCGAGGGACTGCAGGCCCGCTTCCCAGACGATGGTGATGGTCTTGCCGCCGGCACACAGCGGCTTGGCGGCGTTGACGGCCTTCTGCGCGGCGCTCTCGGCGGCGGCCGATCCGGCGAACGCGAGGGCGCCGGCGGCGGCTAAGGGGACCAGCGCGAGCTTGACGGCACGGGCGAGCCGGCGCGACGGATGGGGAGCGCTCATCGTGAAAGATTCCTCCAATGTTCTAGATGGTGTCGGCACAGGCGTGCCGGTCAGGGTGCCACGCGACAGTGGCGCTTCTGCGAGTCCGTCCGCCGCATGCAGGCAGGATTATGGGAAAGCCCGCAGTAACAGGCAAGGAATGGCTGTGCAATTGCGCGCGGCTTTTCACGTGTCTCGCGCTGCGCTCGGATGTTGCGCTGCCGCATCGCACAGCGTCCCCGGCGCGGCCGCGATCGGAGTGCGTGTCGCATGGCGGTGAGATAGCATCGCGCCCTCGTGGCCGAACGCGGCTGCGGCAACACCAAGCGGGGAGGGGCGATGCGGAACAATCCTGTGAAGGAAAAGCTCGCGCGGGGAGAATCGAGTTTCGGCACGATGGCGTGGGAGTTCTTCACCCCCGGTCTGCCGCAGATCTGCAACGCGGCCGGTGCGGACTTCGTCCTGCTCGACATGGAGCACAGCGGCGTCAGCCTGGAGACCATCAAGACACAGCTCGGTCTGTGCCGCGGTCTGGACATCGCGCCGTTCGTGCGGGTGCCGACGACTTCCTACCAGTATCTGTCGCGAGTGCTGGATGCCGGCGCGCTCGGGGTCATGGTGCCCATGGTCGAGACGGTGCAGCAGGCGAAGAACATCGTGGAGTGGACGCACTATCCGCCAGTCGGCCGGCGCGGTGCCGCGTTCGCTGCGGCGCACGACGACTATGTCGCCGGCGATGTTCGAAGCAAGGTGGCCACGGCCCACGATCGCACTTTCGTCATCTGTCAGATCGAGACCGAGATCGGGCTCGCCAACGTCGAAAAGATCGCCGCGGTGGAGGGCGTCGACTGCGTCTGGGTGGGGCACTTCGATCTCACCAACTTTCTCGGCATTCCCGCGCAGTTCGATCATCCCAAGTACCTGAAGGCGATCGATCGGGTCGTCGCCGCTGCCGAGAAGCACGGCAAGGTGGCGGGCTTCATGGCGGGCGACCAGAAGTGGGCCGCGGACTACGTCGCGAAGGGCTTCCGGATCATCGCCTATGGCGTGGATACGGCGTTGCTGCAGGGCGCCATCCGGGCGGGTCTCGAGACGTTGCGGGCTAACGCGAAACCCGTCGCGAAGTCCAAAGCCGCCTCCCGGCGCAAGCGCGGGAACTGACATGGCCATGACCGAGGAACGCATTGCCCGGGCCGCAGCGCTGCTGGCCCGGTGTCGTCTCGGCCTCGAGCCGCTCGACGCCCTGCCGGCCGACCTGCGTCCCGACTCCGAGTCCGACGCGTACGCGATTCAGCGCGCGCTGCATGGCCTGCTGTCGGCCGCCGGGCTCGGTCCCGTCGTCGGTCACAAGATCGGTTGCACCACGCCGGTGATGCAGGCGTTCCTGAAGATTCCCAACCCCTGCGGCGGCGGCGTGTTCGAGAAGACCGTCCATCGGTCACCCGCGCTGATTGCCCATGCGGATTTCGTCAGGGTGGGCGTCGAATGCGAGATCGTCGCGAGACTCAAGTCGAGTCTTCCGCCGAGACAGGCACCTTACGGGTTCGATGAAGTGGCCGCGGCGATCGGGTCTGTCATGCCCGGCATGGAAATCGTGGACGCCCGCTATGTCGACTACACGCGGCTCGATACGCCGACCCTCATTGCCGATGACTTCTTCGACGCCGGGTGCGTGCTTGGTGAGGAACGGGTCTACGAGGCGGGCATGCCGCTGGATGCAGTCGTGGGTGTGACGCGGATCAATGGCGTCGAGGTAGGGAGGGGCCGCGGCGCCGACGTGATGGGCCACCCGGTGAACGCGCTGGTGTGGCTGGCGAATCAGCGTTCGGTGCTGGGGCAGGGCATTACTGCCGGGGAATTCGTGTTCCTCGGCAGTGTGGTCGAAACGAAGTGGGTGGCTCGCGGAGACCGCGTCGAGATGGACCTCGCCGGGCTCGGACGACTCGACGCGACCTTCAACTGAGCAGCGCCAGTGGAAGCTGGCGCACCCGGCGTCAGTCGTCCCGGCGGGCGAGAGTGGTCTTGCCGCGACGCTGGGGAGGCTCCATCGCGTTGACGGCGGCGCGGATCGACTTGAGCGGCTCCCACCCCATCACCTCGATCTTCACCTTGGCGACGCCGCTGCGGATGAAGCCCAGCTTTTCGGCCAGGCCGCGGCTCACGTCGATGATCCGGCCGGCAACGAACGGTCCGCGATCGTTGATGAGGGCTTCGTAGGTGCGGCCGTTGGTCAGATTGGTGATGCGAACCTGGGTGCCCAGAGGCAGATTCCGGTGGGCGGCGGTCATGCCGTCCGGGTCGAAAATGTGTCCGCTCGCCGTCTTCCGGCCCTTGAACTCATTGCCATAGAAGCTGGCAACGCCGACTTCCTCCTTGCGCAACATGTCTGCGCCGGAAGCGGGCACCGAGTCGATCGCGGGTTCGTTGGTCACGGCGGCGGGGGCTTCTGCGGTCTCCACGACCGCGGGTGCTTCGAGAATATCGACTTCCATTGCCCAGCCCGGGGAGGCTTGGACGACAGCCGTTCCGAGTGCGGCGATCAGCAGAATCTTGCGTCGCATGGTCTCCGGTCCTCTTGTGATGCTGGCTGCAGGTCTTTATAGACAACGGGTTACGGTGATCGCTCCTCAAGGAAGCGTTGCACCGCGGCAGCTCAGACAGGCCGGAGCTTAACAGAGTTTCCGGGGCGTCCCGGACGGGGGCACCCGCCGGCCAGAGGCCGGGTCGGGGACGATCAGGTCAGCGTACCGCCGCGGGTCTCGACGTAGACCGAGTAGAGCGACGTGCTGCCGGTCATGAACAGGCGGTTGCGCTTGGTGCCGCCGAAGCACACGTTCGAGATGATCTCGGGCATGCGGATCATGCCGATGCGGGTGCCGTCCGGGGCGAAGCAGTGGACGCCGTCGTAGCCGTCACCCACCCAGCCCATGCCGGCCCAGACATTGCCGTCCTCGTCACAGCGCAGGCCGTCGGCGAAGCCGATCTTGCCGTTCATCTCCATGCTGGCGAACACGCGGCCATTCTTGAGGCGCTTGCCGTCCACGTCGTAGACCCAGATCACGCTCTTGGCGTCCGCGTAGTGCGACAGGCCGGTGTCGGCCACGTACACCTTCTTGAAGTCGGGCGAGAAGCACAGGCCGTTCGGCTTGAAGGGCTCGTCAGCGACCTTCTGGACCTTCCCGGGGCCGTCGCAGCGGTAGATGGCTTCCTTCTGGATCGGCTGGGGGCTGCCGGTGTTTAGGCGGACGCCCTCGTAATGCATCAGGCCGCCGTAACCGGGGTCCGTGAAGAACAGCCAGCCATCCGGATGGGCCATGCCGTCGTTCGGGGCGTTGAACTCCTTCCCGTTGTCGGCCTTGTCGGCGAGGATGGTGTAGGAGCCGTCCAGCTCATAGCGCGCCACGCGGCGGGTGCCGTGCTCGAACGCGATCTGGCGGCCCTGGTAGTCGAAGGTGTTGCCGTTGGAGTTGTTCGCGGGATAGCGGAACTGACGGGAGACATGGCCGTCCTCCTCGATCCAGCGCAGCTGCTCGTTGTTGGGAATGTCGGACCAGATCAGGTAGCGGCCGACGCCGTTCCAGGCCGGGCCTTCCGCCCACATGGTGCCGCGATAGAGGCGCACGATTGGCGTGTTGCCGAGCTTGTACTTGAAGCGCTTGTCGAGAACGATGATGTCGGGGTTCGGGTAACGGGCGATGGGGCCGTCCGCGTCGTACTGGTCGATGAAGTTCCGGGCGAAGGCTTCGGGCGCCATGGCGGTCAAGGCGGCCAGGCCGGTCACCTTGCTGAGGAAGCCGCGGCGGGTTTCCGGGCTGGGCTGATTCTTGCCTTCGACGGGTTTCGACAGATCGACGAATTCGTGTTCGTGTTGGCGTTCCATGGGGACACCTCCTCCAGAGTTGTGATGGTCGAGCTTTCGTGCGGGAAGACACTCCGCGAGTGCGAGCCTAGCACGCCGGCATTTCGCCGCAATCGCAGGGAGTCGCTCGGCATTTTGCAACCGGGTGGCGAAAACGGCAATGCCGGTATCGGGACGAGGGGGTAAACTCCCGGCCATGTCCGAAGCTGCCCCGCCAGTCCGGCATCGCGGCGTGAATCCGCGGGCCGTCGTCATGGTTCTCGCCATGGCGCTCTGTTTCACGGTGCTCGAGACCACCGCCAAGTGGCTGAGCCGCACCTACCCGGTCCCGATGGTGGTCTGGATCCGCTACACGGGGCACCTGGCCCTGATGCTGATCCTGTTCCTGCCGAGGATGCGTCTGCGGCTCGTTCGGACCATCCAGCCGGCGGGCCAGCTGGCGCGGGCCACGCTGCTGCTCGGCTCCACGCTGTGCAATTTCGGGGCGATCAGCTTTCTGCCGCTCGCCGAGGTGAAGGCGATCAGCTTCGTCTCGCCGCTGCTGGTGACCGTCTTCGCCGTCTGGCTGCTGAAGGAACACGTGACTCCGAGCCGCTGGGCCGCGATCCTGGTGGGGTTTGCCGGCACGCTCTTCATCGTGCGTCCGGGCTCGGCAATGCTGGACCCCGCAGCGCTGCTCGCGCTGGGCTCCGCCTTCTGCTACAGCCTATACCAGATCATGACCCGGCGCATCAGCGGCGGCGACGATCCCATGACGACGCTGTTCTACACGGCGCTGGTGGGGTGCGTGTTCATGAGCTTCATGCTGCCGCACGTCTGGAAGATGCCGGTTCTGCAGCACCTGCCGTTCTTCCTGCTCCTGGGTGCCGCGGGCATGGTCGGGCACCTGCTGCTCATCAAGGCGCTGGAGATCGAGCGGGCCTCCGCCCTCTCGCCGTTCGGCTACACGCAATTGCTGTGGATCAGCATCTCCGGATTCCTCGTCTTCGGGGACGTGCCCGATCTGCACTCCGTGATCGGCATGGCCATCATCGTGGCGAGCGGCCTGTACGTGGCCTGGGGGCACCGTTACGTCAAGGACGAGGAGCCGGAATCCGCGATCGAGTGATCGGCCCCGGTCAGGCCCTGCCGAGTCGCTTCACATACTTCGGCACCGGGACGGTCTCGGGCAGACGATCGTCCGGAATCGGTGTTCCCGCCTTCAGCGCAAGCGGCAGCACGCCGGCCCACACCGACATGGCGTAGTCCTCCTCGTCGTCCATCGGCGGGCCGGTGCGCACCTTGGCCGAGGCCTCCGTCACCGGCAGACGCAGCACGGTGGTGGCGTTCAGTTCCTTGCGCGACGGCCCCCGGATCTCCGCCCACCGGCCGCGAAGAATGTGTTCCGAGATGACTTCCAGGGCGTGGAGCTTCTCGTCGCCCGTCACCAGCTCCGCCGTGCCCAGCACCACCACCGACCGGTAGTTCATGGAACTGTGGAAGCCGGAACGTGCCAGCACGAGGCCGTCCAGCAGCGTCACGGTCAGACAGAGCGGCACGCCGCCGGAAAGATGCTTGAGCGTGCGGCTGACGGCCGATCCGTGAACGTAAAGCGTTTCGCCATCGCGGCCGAACGAAGTCGGGATCACATACGGCTGGCCCTCGACGGCGAAGCCCAGATGGCACAGAAAGCTCGCGTCCAGGATGGCTTCAACGGCCGGCCGGTCGTAGTGTGCCCGCTTGGGCAGGCGTCGTACCGTCGTGCGCGGAGTCTTCAGGGCCATGGGCATCTCTCAGGGATGGTCTCGGAGTTCCCGAAACATAGCGGGTTCCCTGCGCGGCGTCACGTGGGGAAGGCTCGCGGCCCGACGCCGCATCCGGGCGGGTCACCCATTGGAATCGCTCCGCGGGAAACAACCGGTCGAGCAGGACGACGGCCGGTACACAGAGAAACAGCGCCCAGAGGAGGCCGTTCGTCCGGAACAGGACGAACTGCCAGAGGAAGGCGACGCCCGCGACGAGCGCGGCGTGGAACAGGCGGGCGCCGCGGTGCGACGGCGTCGTCATCGGATCGGAGATCATGAAGAACGCGAAGAGCAGGAGGGCGCCGTTGCCGAGGTGATGCAGGAACACCGTGACCGGCTGTCCCAGCAGCAGCACGCGAGTTGCCACCAGCCCGAGATAGCAGGCGAGGAACATCCAGCTCACCGCCCAGCGGTGTGCCTGTCCCGTCACGACCGTGCCGAGCATCACGAACCACACGGCTGCCGCGAGGTCATGGCCCCACTGTCCTGCGGACACCCAGGTGCCGGGAAGCAGACAGAGTGCGCCAACGACGCCGAGGTTGGCCGGATTGAAGACGTGCCGTCCGCGAACGCGCAACGTGAACTTCGACGCCATCGCCAGAGCCGCGACGAGCGGATGGACCCAGAGGGAATCCGCACGAAGCAGAATCGAGAGGCCGAAGCAGGTGACGACGGCGCTCAGGATGCTGCCGTTCGGCACGCGGAGAGTCCGCAGCGCCAGCGCCTGCGTGGCGAGACCCGCGAGAAAGGCGAGAGCCATCTGTTCCCAGCGCAGGCTGAAGTCCCGCGCAAAGACGCCCGTACCGAGCAGCGCCGCGAGGAACAGGATCTGCGCGACCCGGGCGTCACGCGGCAGCTTCGCTCGCAGCCAGGCCACGCTGCCATGCATCCGGCTCGCAGCGGTTGTCACGGCGATGGCCATCAGTTCCATAGCCGGCGCCACCAGTTCCGCTCGTTCTGTCCCCGGGTGGCCAGCGACATCTTCGATCGGATGTCCCGCAATTCCCAGCCGGTGAGCGTTGCGAGGCGTGTGGCTTGCTCTTCCTCGCGCGCCCGGACCTCACGCAGATAGCTCGCGGCCATGGGGCAGGCGTTCGGCGTGGTCGGAAACGGATGCCGCAGCACGAACCTTGTCTGGAACGTCCGTCGGTCTCCGGTCTCCTGGAAGACAAGGTCCTCCGGGAAGGTCTCGGGCGTATACCGGACGTGCAGTCTCGTGAGCATCACGGACCCGTCGATCGGGGCGGCCGCAACCGGGGGTCGGCGTCTCGGGAATGCGCGACTGGCCGGTTCGGCGCTTCCCAGCCAGAACACGCCCGCCTTGCGCAGTTCATCCGGCGTCAGCGGTGTGTCGGCGCACGGGTCGCACCAGCTCATGTCCCAGAAGTACTCCGTGAAGACGACCCGATGGTCCTCGGCGCTGGCGGTCCGATCAAAGAGTGCGCGGTACACCTCGCCGAACTGGTTCCGCGTGAACAGCGGCAGTTCGACACCGGACGGCATTCTGACGGTGCGGTAGTTGGTGGTCTCGACGCGTCCCTTGCGCGTCAGCACGAAGGCGATCAGATCCTGCGGCCCGCGGCTGTTCAGCATGCCCAGCCGGATCGGCAGCATGAATTTCGGGCTTTCGAAGGCGAACTGGAGCGGGCGCAGCATGGTCGAACCGGCGTTCGCGTGGATATCGAGATTTACCCTCGCCACGAAGAACTTCATCTCCTGGCGCACGTAGGGTTGGAGCGCCTTTGCGGCGCCGGCGGGTAACCGATAGCCGTTTGCGGTCAGCCAGGTCTCGAGTCCGTTCGACTGTGCAGCCGAGAGAATCGCAATGTCGTACTCGCCGACGGTGTAAGTGGCTTCTACCGTGACGCCGAGCGCTGCATCCGACCGGGGCGCGACGGCAGAGGCCATGGCAGGAGCCGAGAACTTCCGCATCGACAGCATCTCTCCGATCTCGGGTCGTCTCTCGCACGGATCTTCGTCGTAGTACTCTGCCAGGCGGGGAGCGCTGAAGGCGTCGAGGCGATCGAAGACGGCGGCGTCGCCGATGTGGATCTGGTCTTGCGACAGAACCTGCGGCACGGGCACCACGAGTGCGAATTCCTTCGGGTCGCCACTGTAGTCGTTGAGCATGCTGATCACCGTGCGGGTGTCGTCGCGCACAATGATCACCTTGGATGCGGAATTGAACAGCTTCGTATCTGCGCGTCCGACATAGAACCCGCAGAATGCTTGGGTCGTGGCGGCGACAGCGAGCAGCACGATGGCGATGAGCCAACGGAAGATTGAGGGAATCATGAAGGGACTTTCCATCGGATGGGCGATGCGAACTGAAACGGAGGCAACCCGGAAACGGGGTTCGAGCGCGATGCGATTTTTCGGAAGCGTCCGGGCAGGTACCGGCGCGTGTCTGGCGTGGTGCCTGGTGTGTTTGGCGGCGCAGGCAGCTGATGCGGTGCTCGCCGACATGAAGGCAGTCCGCGCGGAGTGGGGTCTCCCTCAGGCCATCCGCTTCCGCGATGGCGGCGTGGAAGTGTGGGAATACCACCGCAAGGTCACCAGAAATGGTGCCTGGCGGTATGCGTTCGATCCCGCCGGGAAGGTCCTGTCGGTCGAGAGGATCCGCACCGCGGAGGACGTCGCCGCCATCGTCGTGTCGGAGACCCACGCCTCGGAGGTCGTCGCGTTGCTCGGTTCACCCGATCGGATCGTGCCGGACGGGGAAGGGGTGAGGTGGCAGTTTCAGTTGCCGCAGGGCGGCACGCTGGTGCTCGGATTTGCGGCGGGCAAGATCGTCTCGACGAAGACGGTGATGCCATGAGGTCGGCATGGCGTGCGATCGCCGTGGTCCTGCTCGCGGGGTCTTGCCTTTCTGCGGGGCCGGTCCAAGCAGAAGCGTCGAAGGCGGAGGCGCAGAGCGTGGCGGAGGTCGTGCGCCGGCAGGGTCAGCCGTCGGTGGTCTGGTTCGACGCTACTGGCCGGGAGGTGTGGGAGTACGGCAGCAACCCCTTTCGATTCACCGGGCTGCGATTCGTCTTCGACGATCAGGGCAGGGTCGTCTACAGTGAGGAGACGCGTCAGGAACGGGATATCCGGCGGATCATCGCCGGTCAGTCGGACCGACAAGACGTGCGCGAGATTCTCGGCGAGCCGGCGCGGCTCTTCGTGATTCGCGGCGAAATGCATTGGGAATGGGCTGTTTTCTGGCTCGCGCGGATTCCTCATCGACTCGTCATCCAGTTCGATGAGCGGGGCGTTGTGAAGGATATTGGTAAGTACCGGCTAACCGTGAGGGGTAGCGGGGTGGCGAACTGAAGGAAGCCCAACCCACGTTCTGGCGCCTTCCAGAGGGGTTCGCCAGAGAGGGAGAGGGCAAAAAAAGTTGCCTTACCCTCTAGGAATTTCCGGGCATTTTGTTAAGCTTTTGATACGTCAGCAAAGAATATTTGCGGTTCGACCCTTCAGGAATCCTGACCCGGGCCGCAAATAAAAGCAGGTCTCCTCCCCCCGCTAGGGGGTTTCTAGGGCAACCCCTCCATAGGTTGCCCTAATTTTTTTCTGGAGCCGCTTCGGTTCCGCGAACTGTCGTGTCCTCCCGGACGACCCACATCGCCTCGCGCGAACACAAGTGACTGATATGCCGGTTCTAGTTCCGGCGATCCCACGTTGTTCCCCCCGAAATCTCTCAGGAGTCGACGCCCTGGTTGCGCGTCGGCGCGTGCTTGCCGAGCTTGCGCTGCAGGGTCCTGCGGTGCATCCCGAGCGCCCGGGCGGTGGCCGATATGTTGCCGGCATGCTCGGCCAGGACCTTCTGAATGTGCTCCCACTCCAGCCTGTCCACCGACAGCGGGCGGCTGGGGACTTCCTCCTCTTCGAGCGATGGCGAACCGAACGCCGCGACGATCTCGTCGGCGTCCGCGGGTTTCGCGAGGTAGTGGGTCGCTCCCAGCTTGATGGCTTCCACGGCGGTGGCAATGCTGGCGTAACCGGTCAGAACCACGATCCGCATCGAGGCCGATATGGCCCGCAGTTCCTCGACGAGCGTGAGGCCTGACCGGCCGGGCATGCGCAGATCGACGACAGCATAAGAGGGGGTGTTCTCGCCAAGGTAGTTCAGCGCGGCATCCGCCGAATGCCGGATTTCCACCTGGAAGCCGCGACGCGTGAGTGCCCGGGAGAGCACGTCGCAGAACACGTCGTCGTCGTCGACCAGGAGCAGGGAGGACGAGGTCACGCGGGGTGGGTGATGAGTGCGCCCAGGGGAAGTTCGAGGCGGGTGCAGGCCCCGCCTTCGAGGCGATTGGTGAGTGTGACCCGCCCGCCGAGGCGTTCCAGGGCGGCGTTCGCGATCATGAGGCCGATGCCGTGTCCGGGTCCTTTGGTACTGGTCGGTGCCCGGCCGGCGCGCGCCAGCACCCGCCCGGGAACGCCGCTGCCGGTGTCGCGGATCTCGACCGCAAGACTTTCTGCGGACCACGAGCCGACCAGCTCGATCCCCTCCTTCGAGGCGTCGGCGGCATTGTTGAGCAGGGTCACCAGCGTGTGCCGCAACGACTGCTCGGCGAGGATGCGCGGCGCGGGTTGGGGGCCGTCGAAAGCGATGGCGATTTCCACACCCGGGCGCAGTGCACGCCAGTCGTCCAGTGTCTGCGCGAGGAAGGCGTCGACGGCTTCGGACTTGCCGCTCTCGCCCCGGCTCTGGCCGGCTGCCGCCACCAGATCGGAAATGATGTTCTTGCACACGCCCACCTGCTGGCGCATCCGTTCGAGATCGGTGCAGAGGGTCGGATCGTCCTGGCGGTCCAGTTGCAGTTCCCGGAGGGAGATGGCGAGTGTGGACAGCGGCGTGCCGAGCTGATGGGCGGCCCCGGCCGCGAGCGTCCCGATGGCGAGGACATGCTGGTCACGCAGCGCACGCTCGCGCTCTGCAGCGAGCTGGCGGTCGCGGTCCCTGAGGGTGGCGGCCATGCGCACGACGAAGTAGGCAATGATGCCCGCCGAGAGCGTGAAGCTCACCCACATCCCGAACACGTGCAGATCAAAATCCGTGCTGCCATGGTGCAGATGGGGCAGGGGTACGAAGAAAAATCCCAGCAGCGAGTAGCAGACGAATGTGGCTCCGGCCATGGTCCACGCGGCCCGCGCCGGCAGAATCGTGGCGGCGATCACGAGGGGGAGCAGGAACAGCGACACGAACGGGTTGGCCCAGCCTCCCGTGAGGTAGAGCACGCCGGTGAGGGTGCCGGTATCGACCAGTAGATGGACGAACAGCTCGCGGTCTCCAACCGGCCGCCGCTGCCGGACGCGACGCCATGTCCAAAGGTTGAGCGCGGTGGCGGTTGCCAGGACCGCGCCCAGGGGAACGAGAGCGAGCGACTGCTCCAGCCAGACGGTAGCGACCCCGATAGTGCCGGCCATGGCAGCGAGCGCCACCCACCGCAGCAGACACAGACGGTGAAGATTGCGACGAGAAGCTGCCGTAACGTGTTGAGAATCCTGCATTCGTTCCTTTCTCCTCCCCGGATTCTAGCTGGCCATCCGCGGTTCTGGGGTGCGACAGATTGTCGCGGGCGCGCCATCGGGAAGTCGGGAATTCGTGAACATATTATTGACTCAAGTTTGATATCCCTGTTACACACGCGACCAGTACAGTCAAGTCGCGCTTCATACCGGACGGAAGATCCGATGCATTGAAGCGCCGTTGTGCCATGTACGCAAAAAAACCAGTCGTCAACAAATGCGGACCACAGATCATGACCACCAGCAGCTTGGCCGCCCCTCAGGGCGGAGACCTCACGTCACCAGCGTCGAGAAGTCAGGACGCGCCTTCCTCCAATCCCAGTCGCAGTCCAGAACCTGAAGGCGCGGCGCGCGTCTCCCCGGCCTCCGTTCATACTGCCAAGGCGCTTGATTTCATGGCTGCCGAAGACGGTTTCCAGGACCGCGGACGCAGCAACGAGAACGCCGACAACGCTCAGGTCATCCAGGTTCGCACCAACGATCCGCAGCGGCTAGCCCGGCTGTACGCCTGTATCGACCAGACCTACGTGCAGTTGTCGAACGGTCCTTTCCGTGCCGATGTGGAGATATTCCAGGCCGGCTGCGTCTCGATCTTCCGGGAGCAGATCAGCCAGTCCGTGGAAGTGCGGGGCCGGCTTGTGCACGACGCGTACGCGCTGTTCCAGCCGGCATACACGGGCGAGCACGGCACCTTCGGCGGCCATGCCGTGGAAGAGGGCCATGTCCTCACCGTGAAGCCGAGCGCCGATCTGTGGTGGGTGTCGCCGCGGCGAGCGGATGGCGTGGGCCTGCTCTGTTCTGCCGATGCCCTGCACGAGTTTGCGTCGCGTCGCGGACCGGCCGCCCGCAAGGCCCTGGCGAACATGACGCCGCTGCTGCGTCGGCGTCCTGAGATGATTGCCTCGATCCGCCAGTTCTGCGTGCAGACCCTGACCGAGGCGCGTGAGAATCCGAAGCTGCTCAACTCACCGGAGGCCCTTGCGGCGATCCGCGATCGTGCGATGAGCATCATCCTGGATGTCGCAGCCGAAGGAGTCGATCCTGTGCGCCGCGGCCGTCCGCGGGAGACTTATGCCCCGCTGCTGAAGCGCGCCCGGGAAATCATCCTGGCAGAACCCGATGCGGTGCTGAGCGTGACCGAACTGTGCGCGCGTCTCGGCGCGGACCGCCGCGCACTGCACTATGCGTTCGAGCATGCGCTGGGCGTCAATCCGAGCATGTATCTCCGTTGTCTGCGGCTCGACGGCGCCCGCCGTGATCTGCTCAATGCCGACCCTGGCAACTGCAAGATCGGCGACATCGCCGCACGCTGGGGTTTCTGGCACCCCAGCGCCTTCAGCCAGCACTACCGGTCGATGTTCGGCGAGCTGCCGTCGGCGCAGCTCGGCAAGGGCCGCTTCGGCTGATCCATCCCGAGGGAAACCCCCTGGCGTAACGGCACCTCAGGGTGCCGTTACGTTTTCTGGCTACGACCCTTTCTTCGCCGCCACCACTCGGATCTCCACCTTGTACTTGGGCGCGGCGAGCTTCGCCTCCACGCAGGCCCTCGCGGGTGCAGCGCCTTCCGGCACCCACGGATCCCACTCGGCGTTCATCGCGTCGTAGTGTGCGATGTCGGAAAGCCAGATCGTGGCCGAAAGCATGCTGTTGCGGTCGCTGCCAGCTTCCAGCAGCAGAGCGTCGATCTTGGCGAGGATGTTCCGCGTCTGGGCACCGGCATCTTCCGGGACCGGCTCGTCGGCGACGATGCCGGCGAGATACACGGTGTCTCCGTGGACGACGAGTTGCGACAGACGTTTACGTACGTGACTGCGTTCGATGGTCATGACGGGCTCCTTCAGGCGAACATCTTCTGCAGCTCCCGCGCGAGTGACGGGATGACGAAGAAGATGATGAAGATGGCGGCGATCCAAAGCAGCGCGACCATGATGCCGGGCGCCTGCAGGGACTGCCGCATGTGCTTGTAATAGAGATATAGCGTAGCGCAGGAGATGATCGGCAGCATCGCGGCCTGTGCCATGCCTCCCCAGGTCACCATCGCGACGGGTGCCTGGCCGAACACCCAGAACATGATGACCGGGATCACCGTGAGCACGACGACGAAAATGTCGCGCCACCGGTGGCGGGTCCGCATGTCTTCCCGCGGGAACTTGCCCATCACGCGCATCAGGTCCGCGCACATGCGCGAATGGCCTGCCGTGGCGGCCACGATGGTGCCGAACAGGATCACGATCGCGCCGACGTAGAAGAGATACTTCGCCCAGCCGCCGAGAGTCTGCGTGTAGATGTTGGAGAGCACGGGAATCATGTCCGCGCCCTTCGGTACCTGGCCGGTCGAGTGCAGGATCCCGGCGCCGAGCAGATAGAACGCGACGGTCGCGACGGTGTAGATGACCATGGAGAAGACGACATCCACGTTCATCACGTGCGCCCAGCCGCGCGCCCGGCGACGCCATGCCTCGGAGTTCTCGTAAGGCCCCGTGTACCGCGCGTACCCCTTCTCGACGCACCAGTAGGTGTAGACGTAGAGCTCGGTCGCGCCGACGCCGGTGATGCCGAACACGGCGATGGCGATCGCCATGCCTTCCTGCGGCAGCTGGAACGTGAATCCCGATGCCATGTCCGAAACCGAGAAGCTCGGTGAGCCGATGAGCAGAATGGCTGCGAGCAGCGTGATGAGCGTGAACAACCCCACCTTCACCATCGCGAGCCGTTCCATCCGCTCATAGCCGCCGCCGAGCAGCAGCACCAGCGTGAGCGCCCAGAACACGAGCACCCAGACCCACACAGGGATCGTCGTGACCTGGAACATCACCTGCGAGACGCCGATGAACATGGCGCAGATCTGGAACAGCGTCATGAACACCATGGCGCCCCAGGCGACGATGACCCAGTTGATGTGCTTGCCGCGCGGCCCCGGCACGTGATTCACCGCATCGAGTCCGGTCTCGGCCCGAGCGATCACGTAGCGGCCGAGGAAGGCCTGCACCACCGCCTTGATGAGGCAGCTCACGATCACCAGCCAGAGCATGGTGTAGCCGACCTTCGCGCCGAGCGCCGTCGTGGCGATCAGTTCGCCCGAACCCACGATCGACGCTGCCAGCACGATGCCAGGGCCGATCTTGCGCAAGATATTTCTGAGGCCCACCGGCGGCTCGAGAATGTCGCGCGGATCCAGGTGATACGGATCGAAGTGGGTTCGCGGTTGGTGCGATGCACTGGTGCTCATGGCTTTCCTTCCTCCCGAATGTCGGACCGGTGTGCCGGTCGCGATGTTTTCATGGTCACCATCTCTTCCGCAGCCGTCGGATGGATGGCGACCGTATCGTCGAACTGCCGTTTGGTGGCGCCCATCTTCACCGCCACTGCGAATCCCTGGAGCATCTCGTCCGCGCCGGGGCCGATCGCGTGCAGGCCGACGATGCGCTCCTCGGCACCCGCCACCACCAGCTTCATCGCCATCTTCACCTTCCGTGCGGTGAAGCCGTGGTACATGGGTGTGAACTGCGTCTCGTACACGCGCGCACCGTCGCCGAACCGGTCGACGGCCTCATCCTCCATCATCCCCACTGTGCCGATCGGCGGATGACTGAAGATCACGGTGGCGATGTTCTCATACTCGAGAGCACGCCCGGACTGGCCGTCGAACAGGCGATCGGCAAGCCGTCGCCCCGCTGCGATCGCGACCGGGGTGAGTTCGTGGTGGCCGATGACGTCCCCCACGGCGTACACGCCGGCCGCGTTGGTCTGCTGCAGCCGGTCCACGGGAATGACGCCGTCGGCGCGGGTGACGACGCCGGCGCGGTCGAGGCCCAGCGTTGCGGTGTTGGGATGGCGCCCGATCGCAAAGAGGATGCAGTCGAAGGGGCCGTGGCGGGAGCCGTCCTCACCATGAAGCCAGCGCTGTGCGCCATCGGCTTCGACCCGCGCGAGCGAAAAGTGGGTCTGGAAACCGATGCCGTCGGCACGCATGTGCTCGAGCAGTCGGTCGCGGAGCATGGGCTCGAAGCTGTGCAGGAAGTGATCGCGGCGCAGATAGTGTGTGACCTCCGTGCCGAGGGCATGCATCAGACCGCCGACCTCCACCGCGATGTAACCCGCGCCGATCACGGCCATGCGCTTCGGCTGCACTGCAAGGTCGAAGTAGCCGTCCGAGTCGAGGCCCAGCTCCGCGCCCGGCACCTCCGGCCGGCGCGGGCGCCCGCCGACGGCGATCAGCACGTGATCGGCGGAGATCCGCTCGCCGTTCACTTCCACCGTGCGCTCCGCCACGAACGTCGCGGCACCGCGGACGATCTCGACCTTGTTGGAGAGCAGGTAGCGCTCGTAACCGGCGTTGAGGTTGCGCACGTAGTCGTCGCGCGCGGTCTTCAGCGCCGGCCAGTCGAAGCTGTGCGCCGGCACGCGGAAGCCATATCCCGCGGCGTCCTCGATGGCGTGCGCGAGCTGGCCCGCGGTCCACATGATTTTCTTCGGCACGCAGCCGACGTTCACGCACGTGCCGCCGAGACGGCCGGATTCCACGAGCGCAACCCTGGCGCCGTAGCTGCCCGCCCGATTGGCCGTGGCGACGCCGCCGCTGCCGCCGCCGATACAAAGGAGATCGAAATGTCTGGTCATGGGTCGAGTTCGTGGTGCCGCCACGGATCGTCGCGGCCGCCCGAAGAATAACCGCGTTTCCCCGGACGGACACCCTGCGCGGCATCGGCTCGCCGCTATACTCGACCGACCTCCACCCGACCTGCCGCTCACGCCATGATCGATCTCTACTACTGGACCACACCGAACGGCCACAAGATCACGATTTTCCTGGAGGAGGTAGGCCTGCCCTACACCATCAAGACGATCCGCATCGGCAAGGGTGAGCAGTTCGCGCCGGATTTCCTGGCCATCTCGCCGAACAACCGCATTCCCGCCATCGTGGACCACGACCCGGGTGATCCAGGCGAGCCAATCTCCGTCTTCGAGTCCGGCGCGATCCTCATCTATCTGGCGGCCAAGACCGGCAAGTATCTGCCCCGCGACACCCGCGCCTGGGTCGAGGTGCTGCAGTGGCTGATGTGGCAGATGGCTGGGCTGGGGCCCATGGCCGGGCAGAACCATCACTTCGTGCAGTACGCGCCGGAGCGCATCCCCTACGCGATGGACCGCTACGTGAAGGAGACGGCGCGGCTCTATGGCGTGCTCAACAAGCGGCTGGCCGACCGCGAGTTCGTGGCGGGGGACTATTCCATCGCCGATATGGCCTGCTATCCCTGGGTTGTGCCGCATACGCGGCAGCAGCAGAATCTCGACGACTTCCCGCATCTGCGCCGCTGGTTCGAGACGATCCGGGCGCGCCCCGCTGTCGTCAAGGCGTACGAGATCGGCAAGGCCATCAACGAGAACCCCACGGTCGACGAAGCCGCGAAGAAGGTACTCTTCGGACAGGACGCCAGCGTGGTCAAGCCCTGAAACCCGCTCTGGCGGGCAGTACGAGGCTCGGCCCGGGGGATTGAAGAATCCTCTTCTTATGTTAGATTCGGGTCGAGTCGAGACTGCGATGGCCCACGGGCTGGACGGGGTCCGGCGAACTCAGCGCGTTCATGAAGTCTGGGAGACCGCCATGAAATCAGCATCCTTGCTTGCTTCGGCCGTCCTTTCTCTCGGCCTGACCGGCACCGCATCCGCGAACGTCCTGCTCTACGCGAACGACTTCGACGACGGGGAGTACTCCCTGCCCGGCATCGGCGTCAGCGCCCTCAGCAACGGGGCCCTGGAAGCGACGGCCACGTACGGCGACTGGTCCGGCAACTACTTCGCCAATCGTACCCTGCGCGAACCGTCGTCCCTCACCCTGTCGAACCTCGCACCGCACAGCACGGTGACAGTGAACTTCATGCTGGGCTTCCTGGAGAGCTGGGACAGCCGCGATGGAGGATGCTGTGCGCCGGACAACCTGGACTTCTACGTGGACGGCGTGCTGGTCGCGTCCTTCACCGCCAACAATGCCTTGGGCTCCATCGAGGACTTCGGCGGTGGCACCATCGTAGGTCACTACGTCCAGGCCAACAGCAACACGTTCCATTCCGACACGATCGTGGACATGAGCACAGCGCCCGCGCTGACGTTCAGCCACAGCGCGTCCACGCTGACGCTGGCGCTCCGGGCAAGCGGCGCGGGCTGGCAGGGTGACACTGACGAGGCGTGGGGCGTGGATGCCATCAGGATCACCTACGACGCCACGCTCCCGCCGGTGCCGGAGCCATCCACCTGGGCCCTGATGCTGGCCGGTAGCGCTCTGCTGTTCGGGGCGGCTCGTCGGCGAGTACGCTGACGGCGGCAGCCAGTTTCGGATTCGAACGGCCTTCCCTCCGGAAGGCCGTTTTCGTTTCCGGCGGTCGGATCAGATCGCGGGGTCAGCCACTACCGCCGCGCGATAGTTGGCCAGCGCGCGGAAGTACTCGAGGAAGGTATCGAGTTCCGCGAGCCGCGCATCGAAGGTGGCCTGCTCCCGGATCTGCAACGCGAACAAGTCGGCGGCACCCTGACGGAAGCGAAGGCGCTCCGCGTCTTCCAGCGTTGTCGCGAGTGAAACGTTGCGCGCCGCCTGTTCCAGTTGCGTTGCCGCGGCGACCAGGGCGGAGTGCGTGTCGCGCACCTCGGCCGTGATGCGATCCCGCGCAAAGCGCTCCTGCGTCTGCATCTGTCGCAACTGGGCTTCCACAGTACGCAAGCGGCCGGTCGCTTCACGGCGCTGCAGCGGCACGCTGAACTCCACGCCGAGCCGCGTCTCCGTGGCTTCCACATCGCCGAGCCGCTTGCTGCCGGGCGACTGGCGGGCCTCCACGCCGACGTCGAGACTCGGCAACAAGTCGCTGCGCGCCAGTTGCCGATCCACTTCAAGCCGTTCCAGCGACAGCGCGAGCGAACGCAGCTCCGGCCGCTTGCGCAGCGCTTCCTCGACATCGCGATCGACCTTCACCGATTCCGGACGTGCCAGCCCGGGAAACTCCGGGGGGAGGCGCTCGCGACCCGCGACGATCGGACGGTCTTCACGATCGCGCAGGAACAGCGACAGTTCGATGGCGTGCGCTTCGAAACGGCGCTGCGCCTGGGTGAGCGCGAGCCGCCGGCTGATGACGAGTCGCTCGTTGTCCGTCTGCACGATGGGCGCGAGTGCGCCACGGCGGACCTGCTCGCGAATCGCGGTGTCCCGTTCGTTGGCGACGCGCAGCAGGGATTCCACCGCGCCCAGGCGGAATCCCGACGCCACCCACTGGTAGTAGGCGACCGTGGCGGCCCGCAGGAAATCGAGTCGAGCCCTGGCCACTGCCGGATCGACTGCGGCTTCGGCCAGGCGGGCCTGGGCGCGCGTCGCCCGTTCCTTGTCGATACGTCCGTCACGCAAAAGACTCAGACGGACGCCTGCCGTGAACTGCCCGTCGCCCGGCGTGCGCTGTGTGGTGTAGTTCGGGAGGAAGCCGCTGGAGAGGCGGTAGCCGCCGTAGACCTTGGCGCCCCAGTTCTGGAGGGGCTGCTCGAAGATCACCGACCCGGCCCGGCCGTCGTAGAAGCCGAGCGGAAAGCTGCTGAGGTTTGCGTTCAGCGTGAGATCGAACGCACCCTCGGCCTGGCGCAATCGTCCCGAGGCGATGTCCTGTTCGATGAGCGCCGCGAGCAGAGGCGGATAGCGCTCCGACACCGAGGCGATCACCTCGGCAGGCAGCAGCGGCGTGGCGGTCTGCTGCGCGCGAACCGTGCCCGCGGTGAAGACCAGCCAGGTTAGCGCTGCGGCCGCCGCGCCGACCGCACGCAGACGCTGCCACGGCAGCATCTACTCGGGCTCCTTCTCGGCAACCGACGGCGGGAAGGCGTTGAGCTGGCGCCACGCCTCCTTCCACAGCGGCAGCTGCTGCAGCAGCACCCACCCGTCCGCCCGCACGCCCTGACGCAGCCACTGGTTCTTGGGCCAGGGTTGCTCGACGCGAACTCCGTCCTTCTCGATGATGTCCGGCCTGGGGGCCACCACCACGCGGAACCGGCCCGAACCGTCGTCCGTGGCGTCCACGAACACGACCTCCCCGCCGAACGTGCCCACGGCCACACTCGGCCAGCCCACGAACTGGATCGCCGGCCAGCCTTCGAATCGCAGCCGCACCGGACTGCCCGGAATCACCTTGCCGTCGGGGGTGGTGCGTCGCGCCGACACCAGCGGCACGTCGTTGCCCTGCAGCCAGATCTCCGCAAAGCGCGACTCGGCTTCCGGGATGATGATCGCGATCGGCGATCCCGGACGCAGGAAGGTGCCTTCGGTCGCGCTCACCCGGAACACGATGCCGTCGCGCGGCGCGACGATCTCCTGGCGCTGCGTCTGACTCACCAGCACATCCGCCGCCGTCAGATCGCGTTCGGCGAGTGCGAGATCGCCCTGGACCTGCGTGCGATCCGCGCGGATGCGCGAGATGGACGCGTCGAACTCGCGTTCGGTCTGCACCAGGGTGGCCTTCGCCGCCGCAAGGCTGGCGATCGCGCTGTCCTTGCCCTGGATGGCGAGCTCCAGTTCCCGCTGTGAAACAAGGCCGCCTTTCGCGAGCGCGTCGGTGCGCTCGAAGTGAATGCGTGCGGTCTGCGCCCCGATCTGCTCGGCAGCCACTTTCTGGCGGGCGGCCGCGAGCGCCTGCAGCTTCGCGCTGGTCTGCTGCTCGATCTGCGTGGCGAGCTCGCCGATGCGCTGGCGGAGCGCGTTGATGCGGCTGCCCACGGCTTCGCGCTGACTGCGCAGGTTGCCGAGCAGGTTGGGATCGTTGTCCTGGATCTCGGCGATGAGATCGCCCTTCTTCACAGACTGGCCCTCGACGACCTGCAGGACCTTCACCTTGCCCGCCACCGGCGCCTGGACCTCGACGCGACGGTCCAGCGGATCGAATGCGATCACCTTGCCGGTGCCGCGGACCGATTGCTGCCAGGGCAGGACGACCAGGCCGGCCATGGCGAGACCGCAGGCGGCGATCAGCACCCGCGCGAGCAGGTAGGACGCCCGGGACGAACCGACCAGGGCCATGGCCGGAAGCCGACCGCGCCAGTCGGGAGATGCGGGGATCGCGGTCTTCATGATCCGGCCACCCGTGTCCGGAGCGTCTGCTCCGCCAGTGCGCGACCATCCGCGCTGATTTCCACATAGCGTTCGCAAAGCTCGGCGACCGACGGGTCCCGCGTGGTGACGACCACCGTCCAGCGGCGTTCCGGGTCTCGCAGCACCGCGAAGATCTCGCGCTGCGTGTCCGGGTCCATGCCGTCCAGCAGATCGTCGAGCAGGAGCAGCGAAGGCGACAGCACGATCGCGCGGGCGATCAGGAGCCGCAGCCGCTGCCGGCTCGACAGGGGCAGGCCGCCTGAGATGAGCGGCGTGTCGAGGCCCTGCGGCAGGGACAGCGCGTCATCCAGCAGATGCACCGCCGCCAGGGCGGCGCTCACCGTCTCGATGCCGATGTCGTCGCGGCCCAGCCGCACGTTCTCCAGCAGCGAACCCGCAACGAGGTCATCGTGGCGCACGAGGCAGACGCGCGACCGCAGCTCTTCGAGCGCCCAGCTGCGCACGTCCAGCCCGTCGAGAGCGATGAAGCCGCTGTCCGGGCGAAGGAGGCCGAACAGCAGGTTGAGCAGTGTCGAGGAGCCGCGACCGTAGGGGCCCCAGAGGGCGAGACATTCGCCGGATCGGACGGCGAGATCCAGGCCCGAGAGCACCGTGCGTCCCGAGGGATAGGTGAAGCAGACCGACCGGCAGGCGATTTCCATCCCGGCGTCCCTCGGGGCCGGGGCATCGCCGCCCGCACGCTCCAGTTCCAGGTCCGTCAGATGGCCGATCTTGTCGACGGCGGCGAGCCCGCCGTACCAGCTGTCGAAGATGTTGCCCAGTCGCGAGATCGAATAGACGATGCTGGTGACGATCAGCTCGCTCGCCACGAGCTGACCCAGCGTGAGCTGCTGTTCGAGCACCAGCCATCCGCCTACGGTGAGCAGCGTCGCCGTCGCGAAGATCTCCAGCGCCAGCAGGGTGCCGATCTGGCGCATGAGGATGAAGAAGAAACTCTTGCGGGCATCCAGGTAGCGTCGCGCGATCTCGTCGGAGCGCTGCGCTGCGAAGGCGGGCCCCCCCGGCCCCTTGAACAACGTCGGCACGCGCGCGAGTTCCTCGAGCCATCCGACCGTTTCGTACTTGAGGCGGGACTCGCGGATCGATGCATCCACGGCGCCGCGACCGGCCACGATGGCGACACCCAGCACCATCCAGAGCGCGATGGCGAATGCGAACAGCGTCGGGTGATAGAGGCCCAGCACGATGCTGCCGATCACCACGCCCAGCACGACGGGAATGCCGCTCATCAGGATCCGTTCCGTCGCGCTCTGGACCGTGACGATGTCCAGGAACCGGTTCATCAGTTCCGGGGCATGCGTGCCTTCGAAAGCGTGGCCGGCGACCCGTGGCAGCCGATAGGTCAGGTCTCCCACGAGGCGGACGAACAACCGCCGCTTGATGACCTCGGACGTATACATCTGGAGGCCGCGGATGACTGCCGACAGAGCGAGTGCGGCGAACAGTGCGATGCCAAGGAACAGCAGAGCCTGAATGAACGGGGCAGACTGGTTCCCGAAGCTCAGATTGCTGACAAAGGCATTCACAGCCAGGGGAAGGGCCAGGTACAGGAGACCGGTGACGATGCTGAAGCTCGCGATCGCGAAGATCTCCGGCGCCTCAGGGCGGATGACCGACAGGTACCGACGGACCGGACTCAGGCCGTGGTCGTCCCCGTGACTGTCGGGGCCCGCGGAAGCGTCGGGGTTGCGCGGCGCGAATGTCGGGGACAGGACGAATCCGACTTCGAGGGTGTCGTCGGCACTGAGCAGGCCCAGACGCCGGGCGAGGGCACGCCGGCCGGTCGCCCGGGCCTCCAGAGGCGCATCCAGCGCGCTCACCCTGGCCCGGAGGGGCCCGAACCGGCGGATCAGCAGCCAGCGGCCCTCGGACGCGTTCCAGACGACCAGGGGCGTGCGGACATCCGCCGCCCAGAGCGCGGCGGCGAGCGTCATGCGTGCCGGCGTGATCTGGACTCGCAACTCATGGGCGCCCGCAACCAGCCTGGCCATGGGTTCCTCGTCCAGGGTGGCAGCGGCGGCGGCGGCGCGGCGGACCGAGTCGCCGGTGCAGTCCGACCCGGCTGCCCGCGCGAGATGGACGAGGACGTTGTCCCAGTGCACGGCGCTCAGAGCACCATCCCGGAGCGGAGAGAGCGGTTCCAGGGCATCACGAGAAATCAGGGTGGCCTCCACATTGAGACGTACTCGTGCGTACCGGAGCCGGGGCCCATCGCAGAGAGCAAGACGGGGCGACGGGCCGCCCGGACGCGACGGCTCAGAACATCGGAACCGTACGGGAGTTCCTGAAGGAAGATCCCGAGGAACGAACCGGTACGGATGACAGGCCAGCGGGCGAGACCTTATGCGATGGACATGCCAGGTGCTGTTGTCCGCAGGGCTGATCAGTCAGCTTTGGCCGCATCTTTATTGCGGTAAAGCCTGATCGGGGCGGGCGGGATGTCTTCGTAGATGGACTTTCGCATCTTCCCGACCACATGCATCTCGCAGGGCTTGCAGTCGAACCGCAGCGTGAGACGGTCGTTGCCGTGGACGATGGTGAGCGGTTCAGCGCGGACCTGACCCTGCACGCCCTGAACCCCTTTCGCCTGCTTGGGGCAGAGGCTCAACGAAAATCGCACGCAGTGCTTGGTGATCATCAGGGACACCTCGCCCGGCTCCTCGTGGGATTCGTATGCCGCCTCGATGACCTTCACGCCGTGTTTCGCATAGAAGTCGCGGGCCGCGTGGTTGAACACGTTGGCCAGGTAGCTGAGCGTGTCTTCGGGATAGGGCACCGGAGGATCGACCGGCCGTGCGCGCGGCAGGCGAGGCAGGGCGGCCAGACGTTCGGCCTCCAGGCATTCCACGGCCCGGCGCCGCAGATCGTTCACGACGGAAGCAGGAACGAACCAGGGTTCCCGGAACCGGACCGTGATTTCCGCGGCCGAGAAGTGGGTGTTGCCCAGCTTGCCGAGATTCTCCCGGACCGTATCGGCCGCACGGGCGGCATCGCGCGCCGGTTCCAGCGCCAGGGCATGGTCGACGCGGACATGGTGACCGTCCTCGTCCGACACCTTGAGTTCGATGCCTTCCGCGGTATCGGACAGGTGGAGCCACACCGCGATGCGCCGCTCCGCCGACTTGCGGTTCAGGATGCGGTCCCACGCGGCGTCGCTGTTGCGATGGATCGGGAGGTCGGGTTTGAGGCCGGGCAGAGCGGCGACGGGTTCGTTCGGCTCGACCCGATAGAGCGTCCCGCCGAGCGGGGTGGCGCGGTTCACGCGCAGACCCGCCAGTTCGCGCTTCGCGTTGTAGAAGGTGAGGCCGTCGCCGTTGTGGATCGGGGTGGTGGCGTCCACGTCGAACCACTCCGTTGCGACCCGCGTGACGTGTCCGACCGGCAGCCCCACGTGCTTCGGGGAATCGAACGCGCCGATGTCCTCCTTGCGGCCGTTCACGAAATAGTCGGTGGCACCGCGGTTGAAGTCACGGCCAGGGTCAGGCGTGAACAGATACGTGCATCGGCCCGACGAGGCGCGGCGCAAGTCCGTGCGCTGCTCCAGGATCGCATCCAGCGCCTGCCGGTAGTGGGCTGTCGTGTTCTTCACGTAGCCCAGGTCCTTGTAGCGACCCTCGATCTTGAAGGACCGCACCCCAGCGTCGACGAGTGCGAGGAGATTAGCGGTCTGGTCGTTGTCCTTGAGTGACAGCACATGGCGTTCGTAGGCGACGACGCCGCCGTCGTTGTCGGTCACGGTGTAGGGCAGGCGGCACTCCTGGGAGCAGTTGCCCCGGTTCGCGCTGCGTCCCGTGTGCGCGTGACTGATGAAGCACTGTCCGCTGTAGGCCACGCAGAGCGCGCCGTGGACGAAGAACTCGATGGTGGCATCCGTGAGCGCGTCGCCGATCGCGCGGATCTGCGGCGCCGTCAGCTCGCGCGCCAGCACCATCTGCGAGAAGCCGACGTCTTCCAGGAACCGGGCCTTGGCGACCGTGCGGATGTCCGTCTGCGTGCTGGCGTGGAGTTGGATCGGCGGGAGATCGAGCTGCAGCAGGGCCATGTCCTGCACGATCAGCGCGTCGACGCCGGCGTCGTGCAGTTGCCAGATGAGCTGTCGCGCGGGCTCCAGTTCGTCGTCGCGGAGAATGGTGTTCAGCGTCACGAAGATGCGCGCACCGTAGCGATGAGCATGGTTCACGAGCCGGGCGATGTCCGTCACCGAGTTGCCGGCGTTCACCCGCGCGCCGAAAGACGGACCGCCGATGTAGACGGCATCCGCGCCGTGCTCGACGGCTTCGATGCCGATGTCGGGCGTGCGGGCGGGGGCGAGCAATTCGATTTCGGGGCGTGGCATGCGGTGGGGGAAGTGTGAGGCGATGAACGGATTGTACGTCCCCCGCCTTCGTTCGAGCCGTCGGGCCCCGCGAGGCGGGTTACCGGTCCCGGCCATGACGGGCGGTATCTCCGCCGATCGGAAAGTGCTAAAACCCCGGTTTGACCGGCAGCCGGAGCGCCGACATGGCGATCAGATTGTTCGAACTGGCGGGCGCCGACCCCGCACGTGTCTTCAGCCCGTATTGTTGGCGGACCTGCCTCGCACTGGCCCACAAGGGACTCGCCTGGGAGAGCATCCCGTGGCGATTCTCCGACCGGGACAGCATCGCGCCCTATGGCAGCAGGACGGTACCGGTTCTGCTGGACGGGGATCGCGCCATCGTCGACTCGTGGACGATTGCCGAGTATCTGGAACGCACCTATGCCGATCGCGCGTCGCTGTTCGGCGGGGACGCTGCCCGTTCCGCGACGCTGCTCATCAAGTTCTGGACCGAACGCACGCTGCATCCTCTGCTCGCGCGCATGATCGTGCTCGATATCGTCGACGTGCTGGACGAGCGGGATCTCGCCTACTTCCGCGAATCGCGGGAGAAGCGCCTCGGCGGCCGGCTGGAAGATCTCGTGGCGGACCGGGACCGCACGCTCGTGACATTCCGGCAGGCGCTGGATCCGCTCCGCGCGATGCTCGCGCAGCAGCCTTTCATAGGCGGGGAGTCCGCCAACTACGCCGACTACACCGTGTTCGGCACCTTCCTGTGGGCTCGCGGGGTATCGCCCTTCCGCCTGCTTGCCGAGGACGATCCCGTATTCTCCTGGCGCGACCGCATGCTTGGCCTGTTCGATGGCCTGGCGGCGCGCTCCGTCGGTTTCGCAGTCTGATTGCCGTGACACCTACACCATGACCATTGCCCATCTCCGCAAGGAATACCTCCGCGAACGCTTCGACGAAGCCGACGCGGCGCAGGACCCCTTCGTCCAGTTCCAGCGCTGGTTCGACGAAGCGCTCAAGGCCGAACTGCCCGAACCGAACGCCATGACCCTGGCGACCGCGAGCCCGTCCGGTATCCCGTCCGCCCGCATCGTGCTGCTGAAGGAAGTGGGGGGCGGCGGCTTCGTCTTCTACACGAACTACGAGAGCCGCAAGGGTCGGGAACTCGCCGCCAACCGTCACGCGGCGCTGCTGTTCCACTGGGTCGAACTGGAGCGTCAGGTCCGCATCGAGGGGACCGTCTCGAAGGTGAGCGAAGAGGAATCCGACGCCTACTACCGTGTGCGTCCGCTCGGCAGCCGCATCGGCGCCTGGGCGTCGCTCCAGAGTTCGGTGCTCTCGGGGCGGGCAGAACTGGAGGGCAAGGTGGCCGAAGCCATCGGCCGTCTCGGCGAAGACCCGCCGCGCCCGCCCCACTGGGGTGGCTACCGCCTCGTGCCGCGTGCCTTCGAGTTCTGGCAGGGCCGGGAAAGCCGGCTGCATGACCGGCTTGCCTACGACAGCGTCGCGGGCGGCGCATGGACCGTTCGGCGTCTTTCGCCATGAAGGGTTGGCGCGGGGCGCTGGGTGCGTTGCTCGGGATTGTCGCGATCGTCGGTGCCGGCCCGATTGCCGCGGATGACACGGCGTCGGGCGCGGATTCGGACACCGTCGCGGGCGTTCGCGCCGCCACGGTCGCCTGGATCGAGGCCTTCAACACGCGGGACGCGCGACGAATTTCCGCGCTCTACGCGCCGGATGCCGTGTTCTGGGGGACGATTTCGCCCACCATCCGGATCACGCCGGAGGCGGTGCTGACGTACTTCGAGGACTCCGCGCAGCGGCGACCTCGCCTGCGGATGGAACTGGGGGAGACCCACGTGCGCGTCTACGGGGAGACGGCGCTCAACTCGGGCTACTACACGTCCGTGGATACGAAGGACGGCGCCGAGGTGCGCCAGTCCCTGCGTTTCACCTTCGTCTACCGGCGGGCGGGCGACCGCTGGACGATCGTTTCCCACCATTCTTCACGCATGCCGGTCCCCTGACGGGCCCGGCAGCGGATTCAGCCGTTGCCGATCAGGTCGTCCAGCTCGTCTTCCGTGAGGTCGGACACCCGACCGAAGAAGTACTCGGCAGCGTCCTGCACCCGGTCGGCCAGCGCGGTCGGACGCATCAGGTCCACCGCGCGCATGCCAAGCACGGCGAAACCGTCGAAGTCTGCCGGCAGCATCGGGATGTCCCCCATGATGAGATCGTCCTGCACTTCCTGGTAGCTGGAAAGCATGTCGTCGCCACGTTGCTGGCCGGCCCTCGCCGGCGGATTGATTCGGATTCGACTGCGACGGAGCCCGCTCAGGTGGGCGGGCGGGACGACCGGGCAGCCGGGAGATCCCGACACCGCCGGCGCCATCGCAGCGAAAGCATGGGAGGCATCGTAGGGCGCCCCGCGTGTTCGCGACATATGCAGAGGCTCATAATGCGGCGCTCGCACCGGCGGGACGGACCTCCGGTCGCCCCGAGATAACGAACAAGACAAGGACCCGTCATGGATTTCGCGTACACCCAGAAGGTCAAGGAACTGCAGGCCCGCGTCTCGTCCTTCATGGACGAGCACATCTTCACCGCCGAGCCGGAAATGATCGCCCAGATCGCCGCCGGCGATCGCTGGGACCCGCCGAAGCTCATGGACGAGCTCAAGGGGAAGGCTAAGGTCACGGGTCTGTGGAACCTCTGGCAGCCCAGGACCCATGGCGGCACCCTCACCAACCTTGAGTACGCCCCGCTCGCGGAACTGATGGGCCGCTCGCCTTTCGGGTCCGAGCCCTTCAACTGTTCCGCGCCCGATACCGGGAATATGGAGGTGCTTCTGCGCTACGGAACCCCCGAGCAGCAGAAATTGTGGCTGGAGCCCCTGCTCGAAGGGAAGATCCGGTCCGCCTTTGCCATGACGGAGCCCGCCGTGGCCTCCTCCGATGCCACGAACATCGAGGCCCGCATCGAGCGCCGCGGGGACCGTTACGTCATCAACGGCCGCAAGTGGTGGACTTCCGGCGCCCCCGATCCCCGCTGCCGCATCCTCGTGTTCATGGGCAAGTCCGACCCCGACAACGCCGACCGGCACAAGCAGCAGTCCATGGTCCTGGTGCCCATGGACACCCCGGGCGTACGGGTGGAGAAGATCCTGCCGGTGTTCGGCTTCGACGACGCGCCCCATGGGCATGCGCAGGTCGCCTTCGAGAACGTCGAGGTGCCGGTCAGCAATATCTTGCTGGGCGAGGGCAGGGGCTTCGAGATCGCCCAGGGTCGCCTGGGACCGGGACGCATTCACCACTGCATGCGCCTGATCGGCCTGGCGGAACGCGCCCTGGCGCAGATGTGCAAGCGGACCATGGGCCGGGTCGCCTTCGGCAAGCCCGTGTCCGAGCAGACCGTCACCCAGGAGCGCGTGGCCGAGGCCCGCATCACCATCGAGCAGGCCCGCCTGCTCACGCTCAAGGCGGCGTGGATGATGGACAACGTGGGCAACAAGGAGGCCAAGGCCGAGATCGCCATGATCAAGGTGATGGCGCCCAACATGGCCTGCCAGGTGATCGACTGGGCGATCCAGGCCCACGGCGGTGCCGGCGTGACCGACCCGTTCCTCGCGCATGCGTACGCCACCGCACGGCTGCTGCGGATCGCGGACGGTCCGGACGAGGTGCACCGCAATCAGGTCGCGCGACTCGAATACAAGAAGCACGCACACCGATGAGCTGCCGCCTTGCAGGAGGATGCCGTGGCTGACGCGCTGACAGGAACGAGAGGCCGGCGGCGCATCTACCTGATGCGCCATGGCGAGGTGAGCTACCACCGGCCGGACGGCAGCACCGTGTTCGGCGACGTGGACCTCACCGAGGAGGGTGTCCACCAGGCGAAGCTGATGCGGGACCTCCTCGCGGACGTCCCCTTCGATCTCGCGGTACACACCGGCAAGCAGCGCAGCCGTCGCACCGCGTCCCTCGTCCTCGAGGGACGCGACGTGCCGCTGCGCGAGATCACCGAACTGGAGGAACTGCGAGGCACCGGCCTCGGCGGGCTCAGTCCGGACCGGATCGAGGCGGAGTTCGTCTACGGGTTCGAGCGGGCGGCGCTGCCCGGTGCGGGGTTCCCCGGCGGCGAGACTTTCGCGGGCTTCCAGGGACGGATCCTCCCCGCGTTCGAGTCGCTGCTGCTCTCACGGGGCTGGAGCACGCTGCTCCTGGTGGCTCACGGCGGTACCAACGCGATGATCCTCTCGTGGGTCACCCGCGGCGGGCTGGAGGGGCTGGGGGCGTTCGAGCAGGACGCCGGCTGCGTCAACATCATCGATGTGGATGTGGTCGACGGCGAGGTCATCCGCCGCATCCTCCGCGCCGTCAACGTGACGCCCTACAACTTCGTGAAGGTGGGGCACCACTTCACCGTCGCCGAGAACATCGCCCGCGCCCGCCTGCGGCGCTGATCGATCTCAGCCGAAGTGGTTCTTCAGCGCGGCGAGGCTGCCGTGGTGGGTGAGGTCGGCGTGCATTGGCGTCACGGAGACCCAGCCGCGATGCACCGCGCCGAGGTCGGTGTCCTCGTCGGGGTCGCCGGCCTCGTGGAAGAAGCTCAGCCAGGCGTAAGGGAAGTGTCGGGCATCGATGCGGCTGTCCACATCGAGGCGGATCGTCTCCCAGTTGCCCTGGCGCACGGCGCGCACGCCCCTGACGGCGTCGGGCGCGACGTTCGGGAAGTTGACGTTATGGAACACGCCCGGCGCCTGCGGCAGCGCCAGCAGCTTGCGGATCACTGCCGGCGCGTGGGCCTCCGCGGTGTGCCACGGCACATCCTTGCCCTGGGTGAACGCCTGGCTCATGGAAATGGAGCGCACGCCGTACATGGTGGCTTCCATCGCACCGGCCACGGTGCCCGAGTAGGTGAGTTCCTCCGCCAGGTTGGCACCGCGATTCACGCCGGAGAGCACGAGCGTCGGCGGGGCATCCTTCATGATCTCGTTCAGCGCGATGATCGTGCAGTCTGCCGGCGTGCCGCGCAGGAGGGAGAAGCGCCGCTCCCCGAACTGGCGGATGCGGATCGGCTCCGCGAGCGACACGGATCGCCCCGCGCCCGAGCGCTCGAAGTCCGGAGCGACCACCCAGACGTCGTCGGAGATCTGTGCGGCGATGCGCTCCATGACGGCCAGGCCCGGGGCGTTGATGCCGTCATCGTTCGTGAGGAGGATACGGAGAGTCATGTCGTCGTGAGATCAGCCTGGAATCGGTCGGAGCGTATCACGCGCTCGGGCGGGGTCCCGACGCAGTAAACTCCCGCTTCTTTGCGAGGCCTCCCCGAAGGCACCGCCCCTGTCATCCGTCACGAGGAGATCCCCAATGGCCGACGCCGTCATCGTTTCCACCGCCCGCACTCCCCTCTGCAAGTCCTGGCGCGGCGCCTTCAACATGACGCACGGTGCGACTCTCGGCGGTCATGCCGTTCAGCACGCGGTGCAGCGGGCGGGACTCGAGCCGGGAGAGGTCGAGGACGTGCTGATGGGCTGCGCCAACCCCGAGGGCGCCACGGGCCATAACATCGCCCGCCAGATCGCGTTGCGGGCCGGCATGCCGATCACGGTGTCCGGCGTCACGGTCAACCGCTTCTGCTCCTCCGGGCTGCAGACGATCGCCATGGCCGCCCAGCGCGTCATCGCCGGAGAAGCCGACATCTTCGTGGCGGGCGGCGTCGAGTCTATCTCCTGCGTGCAGAACGAGATGAACCGCCACATGGTTCACGACGACTGGCTCAAGGCCAACAAGCCGGAGATCTACTGGAACATGCTGCAGACCGCCGAGCAGGTGTCCAAGCGCTACGGCATCGGCCGAGAAGTGCAGGACCGTTACGGCGTGGACAGCCAGGTGAAGGCCGCGGCTGCCGCCGCCGCGGGCCGGACGCGCGACGAGATCGTGCCGATCAAGGTGACGATGAAGGTGGTGGACAAGGCGACCGGCCAGGAATCCACCCGCGAGACCTTGGCGGACCGCGATGAGGGTATCCGGGCGGATACCTCGTACGAAGGCGTATCTCAGATCAAGCCCGCCGTGGAAGGCGGCGTGATCTCCGCCGGCAATGCGAGCCAGTTCTCCGACGGCGCCTCGGCTTGCGTGGTGATGAACTCCAAGGTTGCCGAGCGCAGGGGCCTGAAGCCCATGGGCATCTTCCGCGGCTTCGCGGTGGCGGGCTGCGAGCCCGACGAGATGGGCATCGGCCCGGTGTTCGCCGTGCCGAAGCTGCTCCAGCGCACGGGCCTCAAGGTGGAGGACATCGGCCTGTGGGAACTCAACGAAGCCTTCGCCGTGCAGGTGATCTACTGCCGCGACAAGCTGGGCATCCCGAATGATCGTCTCAACGTCGACGGCGGTTCCATTGCCGTGGGCCACCCGTACGGCGTCACCGGGTCGCGTCTGGTCGGCCATGCGCTGATCGAAGGCAAGCGCCGCGGCGTCAAGTACGCGGTGGTCACCATGTGCATCGGCGGCGGCATGGGAGCGGCCGGTCTGTTCGAGATCGTGTAACGCTCCGTCCGCGTCACCCGCGGGGATGCGCTGCCCGGCGCGCCCGCGGGCGGCGCGGTTCCCCCCAGTCACCTACGCCGCCCCGGATTCCATGGAACCCCGCATCATCAATCGCCGCGATCTCGAGTTCGTCCTCTACGAAATGCTGGACGTGGAGAACCTCTGCTGGCGCGATCGCTACAAGGAACACTCGCGCGAGACGTTCGACGCGGTCCTGGAGACCGCCTACCAGATCGCTGTCGAGAAATTCGCGCCCCACAACCGCAAGGCCGACGAGCACGAGCCGAAGTTCGAGAACGGTCGCGTGTCGATGATCCCCGAGGTCGCAGAGGCACTGCGCGCATTCATCGACGCCGGTTTCCTCTCGGCGGCGTTCGACGAATCCCTCGGCGGCATGCAGTTGCCGGTGACGGTTGCCCAGGCGGCCTTCGCGCTGTTCAACGGCGCCAACGTGTCGACCACCGCGTACTCGTTTCTCACCATCGCCAACGCCAATCTGCTCGCGGCCTTCGGGTCCGACGAGCAGAAGCGGCTCTACCTGCCGAACCTGCTGGCGGGCCGGTTCTTCGGGACCATGTGCCTGTCGGAGCCGCAGGCGGGCTCGTCGCTGTCGGACATCGTCACCCGCGCCGAGCCGCAGGCCGACGGCACCTACCGGCTGTTCGGGCAGAAGATGTGGATCTCCTGCGGTGAGCACGAACTGTCGGAGAACATCGTTCATCTCGTGCTGGCGAAGATCAAGGGCGCGCCACCCGGCGTGAAAGGCATCTCGCTGTTCGTGGTGCCGAAAGTACTCGTGAATGCCGACGGTTCCCTGGGCGAGCGCAACGATGTGTCCCTGGCCGGGCTCAACCACAAGATGGGCTACCGCGGCACCACGAACTGCGTGCTCAACTTCGGCGAAAAGGATGGGGCCATCGGCACGCTGGTGGGCGAGCCGCACAAGGGCCTCTCGTACATGTTCCACATGATGAACGAGGCTCGGGTCGGCGTGGGCCTCGGTGCGGTCATGCTGGGCTACTCGGGCTACCTGCATTCGCTCGCCTACGCGCGCGACCGCGCGCAGGGCCGCCCGGTCATCGCGAAGGATCCGACGCGTCCGCAGATCAAGCTCGTGGAGCATCCTGACGTGCGGCGTATGCTGCTCGCCCAGAAGGCTTATGTGGAAGGCGGCTTCGCACTCTGCATGTATGCCGCACGGCTCGTGGACGAGGAGCGCACGGCGGACAACGACCGCGCGCGTCGCGGCGCGCACCTGCTGCTCGAAGTGCTGACGCCCATCGTCAAGGCGTGGCCCTCCCAGTGGTGTCTGGAAGCCAACAATCTCGCGATCCAGGTTCATGGCGGCTATGGCTACACGCGGGAGTATCCGGTGGAGCAGCTGTATCGCGACAACCGCCTCAATCCGATTCACGAAGGCACCAACGGCATCCAGGCGCTCGACCTGCTGGGCCGCAAGGTGGGCATGGACGACGGCATGGCGATCCAGCGTCTCGCCATGGAGATCGACCTCACCGCCCGCGAAGCGCGCAACTGCGAGTCCGCCGAGCTGAAGCACTACGGCGAGGAACTCACCAATGCGTTCGCCGACGTGATGGAGGTCGTGCGCAACGTGCTGTGTGCCACCGACAAGGGACACTCCGAAATCGCGCTGTCCAATGCGCACGCGTTTCTCGAGCTGACGGGACACGTCGTCGTGGCCTGGCTGTGGCTCAAGCAGGCGCTCATCGCGGTGAAGCGCGTCGGCGACGCGACCGGCACGGACAAGGATTTCTACCAGGGCAAGCTGCACGCGTGCACGTACTTTTTCCGGTGGGAGTTGCCCAAGACGAAACACTGGCATCAGCTGCTGGACGCGATGGACCCGACCTGTCTCGAGATGCAGGACGCCTGGTTCTAGCGCACCGGCTGCGTGGAGAACGTAGGCGACCGGCCCCGGGGCGCCGGGAACGAAAAATCGAATCGGCCGGCGTGGCCGACGCAATGAGGAATACAAGACATGCTCGTCAAGCAACTGTTCGATCTCACGGGAAAGGTGGCGCTGGTCACCGGCGGTTCGCGCGGACTGGGACTGCAGATGGCGGAAGCGCTCGCCGAGCAGGGCGCCCGCATCGCCATCACGGCACGGAAGGCCAACGAACTGGATGAAGCGGCTGCGCATCTGCGCACTCTGGGTGCCGATGTGCTGACGCACCCCGCCGATCTGTCCGATGCCGCCGCGGCCGCGCCGCTGGTGGAGGCCGTGATGAGCAAATGGGGGCAGATCGACATCCTCATCAACAACGCGGGGGCCAGCTGGGGCGCGCCCGCCGAGAAGCACCCGCTCGAAGCCTGGCACAAGGTCCTGAACCTCAACCTGACCGCGCTGTTCGTGCTCTCGCAGGCTGTCGCGAATGCGACGATGATTCCGCGGCGCAAGGGCAAGATCGTCAACATCGCGTCCATCGCGGGACTGGCCGGCACCGATCCGCATTTCATGCCGACCATCGCATACAACTCGAGCAAGGGCGGCGTGGTGAACTTCACCCGCTCGCTCGCCGCCGAGTGGGCGCAGTACGACATCCACGTGAACGCCATCGCGCCGGGCGTGTTCCCGAGCAAGATGTCGAAGGGCATGATCGATCGTGCCGAGGAATACATCCTCGAACACACGCCCATGCGCCGGCTCGGGACCGATCACGACCTAAAGGGCCTCACGGTTCTGCTGTGCTCGGCCGCGTCGGACTACATGACCGGGACGATCATCCCGGTGGACGGCGGATTCTCGGCGGTCTGATGGCCAGCGTTTTCGATCTGAAGATTCCCTACGCCGAACTGCTCGGCTTGCGGCGTCTCACCGAGGCCCCGGGCAATTGCACGGTGTCGATGAACGTCCGGCCGGAACTGATGAACAGCTGGGGCGTGGCCCACGGCGGTGCGGTGATGTCGCTGCTCGACATGACGCTGGGCATGAGCGCGAAGTCGCTCGACGACAACGCCATCGCTGCCACGACAGTCGAGCTCAAGGTGAACTTCCTTGCCACGGTCACCGGGGAAGTCGTGGCGGAGGGCCATGCGCGTCGCGCCGGCAGGTCGCTGGTGTTCGCGGAGGGCGAGATCCGGAACGGCAGTGGAGAAGTGCTCGCGAAGGCGACTGGCACGTTCAAGCTCCGGCACCCGCGCACGGCATGAAAAAAGGCACCCGAAGGTGCCTTTTTCGGTGCAAGACCTGAAATTCAGCGGCGAGCGCGGCGCAGACCGAACCCCAGTACGCCGAGGCCGATGCCCAGCATCGCCCAGGTGCCCGGTTCGGGTACCGGCTGCAGCGAATAGGTGATGTTGTTGATGCCGCCGTTGAAGCCGTCCGGCCCGAACGTGATCCTGATGCCGGCGGCGCTGGTCATGTCGAGATTCACGGTTCGCCCGCTCGTGCCGGAGACCGGAGCGTCCGGGAACGAGATGTCGACGCCAGGTGTGGCCAGATCGTCGATGACGTAGCTGATGGTGCGGTCACTGTTCCGCCAGGCGCCGAGAAAGAAGGAAAGCAGCGTTACGCTGTTGCCGCCGCGCGGGGTGAGGGTGATGCTGCCGATGCCCGTCCCCGAGTAGGCAGCGGGAAGGCCGCTGTAGCCTTCGGTCCAGAAGCGGAGGTTGTTGCCATTGTTATCCTCGAGCAGGGTGTCAAGCTGGCCGGCAATGGAGCCATAGGTCTTCTCTATGGACTGACCGTTGGAATCGTGGGCGTCCTCGAAGACGATCTGTGGCGCGACAGCGATCGCCGAGGCGTGTCCGGCGACGAGAGCGAGGGCAAGCCCCGACAAGAATTGCTTGAAAATCATTAGGATGGTCTCCTTTGCTGATCGAGGGTGACTCTGGCGTCGCTGCGCCTGCGTGGATCCTTGTCGGAGCCTCGTGGGGTGTGGTGCACCCCAAGGCGCGACGAAATCGTTCGTTTTGTTAGATTCGACAATCAAGGGGCGTGCCAGGCTCGCGCTCCATCTCCGAACAGACCCACCTCAGGACACGCCATGCCACTCGATCCCCAAGTCCAGGCCATCCTCGCCGCGGTGAAGACAGCCGGCCTGCCCGAACTCTGGCAACTGACGCCCGAGCAGGCGCGCTTCCAGTACAAGACCCGCGTTGCGCGGCTCGACGTGCGCGACGAGCCGATCCATCGTGTCGAAGACCGGACCATTCCGGGGCCGGTGCGTCCGATCCCGCTACGCATCTACCAGCCGCGCGCCGCCCGGCCCGACGAGAGTCTGCCGGTCCTCGTCTGGTTCCATGGTGGCGGCTTCGTGATCGGGGATCTCGACACGCACGACAGCACCTGCCGCCGTCTGGCGAAGGAAGGCGACTGCCTCGTGGTGGCGGTCGACTACCGGCTGGCGCCCGAGTCGAAGTTTCCCGCTGCCGTCGAGGACAGTCTCGCGGCCACGCGATGGGTGCTCCAGCACGGTCGTGAAATCGGTGCGGATGTCCGGCGCGTCGCGGTGGGAGGAGACAGCGCCGGCGGCAATCTTGCGACCGTGGCCGCGCTGCTGGCGAGAGACGAAGGTCTGCCGCCGCTCGCCTACCAGTTGCTGATCTATCCCTGCGTGGCCCCGGAGCCCGAAACCCGTTCGCACAAGCTGTTCGCCGAAGGTCACCTGCTGACGCGAAAGACCATCACCTGGTTCTTCGGGCAGTACCTGCGCACCGCGCGCGACGCGCAGGACTTCCGCTATGCGCCGCTGGTGGCCGACGATCTCGCCGGTCTGCCACCCGCGTTCGTTCTGGTTGCCGGCCACGATCCCCTGCGGGACGAAGGCGTCCAGTACGCGAGCCGACTCGTCGAGGCCGGCATCGACGTCACGCTCGTGAACATGTCCGGCATGATTCACGGCTTCTACGTGATGCTGGGCGCGGTGGACGCCGCGAGTGACGCGATCGGGCAATCCGGTGTCGCTCTGCGTCGCGCGTTCGGCACATCCTGATCAACGAAAGGAGAAACACCATGGGTAACCCGCTGCAGGGCAAGATCGCCTGGGTCACGGGCGCAGGTTCGGGCATCGGACTCGCGGGCGCCCGCGCGCTCGCCGAGGCCGGTTGTGTCGTCGTGCTATCCGGCCGTCGTCAGGAAGTGCTCGATGCAGAGGTGGCGCGACTGCTCGCCGAAGGACGTAAGGCCGAGGCCGAGGCGCTCGACGTCAGCCAGTCGGACGATGTGGAACGTGTCGCCAAGGCGATCCTCGCGCGCCACGGACGTGTCGACATCCTCGTGAACAGCGCCGGCCTGAACGTGCCATCGCGTTTCTGGAAGAACCAGACCGTGGCCGGCTGGAACGAGGTGATCCGCGTGAACCTCGATGGCAGCTACTACTGCACGGCAGCGGTGCTGCCCTCGATGCGTGCGAACAGGGACGGCCTCGTCATCAACATCTCGTCGTGGTCGGGTCGCTTCGACACCTACATGACCGGGCCTGCCTACAACGCGGCGAAGCACGCCGTGGTTGCAATGACCTCGCACCTCAACCAGGAGGAATGCGTGAACGGCATCCGCGCGTGCGCCCTGTGTCCGGCGGAGGTCGCCACGCCGATCATGGACAAGCGCCCGGTCAAGCCGTCGCCGGAGGATATCGCCCGCATGCTCCAGCCCGAAGATCTCGGTCGCGCGATTCTGTGGATTGCCGAGCAGCCGCCGCACGTGTGCATCAACGAACTGCTGATCAGCCCCACATGGAATCGCATCTTCCTGGGCGGGTCGGAATTGAAGCGGTGATTTTGGCTGGGTGAAGGCGTGGACATGTGAAGACGTGAAGGTGTGAAGACGTGAAGACGTGAAGGCGTGAGGGGGTTCCGATATAGCTCCACGTATCGCAACCGTCACGTCCCGGAGTCGGCCCTTGCGGGCCTCGTCCGGGCTACGAGGTTCGCATCGTCGCGAGGCCGGCCACGAACTCCGTCACGCCTTTAAGTCCCTCCGGCGTAGCCCGGACGAGCGCCGACGGCGCGACTCCGGGGATATCGGTGGCGCATCCCGGAGTCGGCCCGTGCGTGGCTCGTCCGAGCTACGGGGCCCGTTGCCGCGATACCGTCGACCCGCCCCGTCGCTTCTCCACGACTTCACGTCTTCACACCTTCACGTCTTCACGCCTTCACGCATTCACCGCGCAACGTGACTTAGTCACGAGCATTTTTCACATTCACGTTCTACAGTCTCCTCACTCGAACATGCCGTCCCAAGGAGACCCGCGATGACTCACCCGACCCGTTATGCATTTGGCTTTGCGGCCCTGCTTTGGTTGCCATGGGCGCATGCCGAGCCGTTCCTGCCTGCGATTCCGAAAGGTGACATTGCCGTGACACTCGACCCGGTCGTGACGGGGATGGGAGCGCCCGACTATGCGATCAGCGCCCCCGGCGATCTTGCTCGGTTGTTCGTTGTGGAGCAGAAGGGACTGCTGCAGATCGTGCAGGGACGCGCCTTGTTGCCGACGCCGGCGCTCGACATCCAGTCACTGATCGGCGGCAGTTTCAACCCCAACAATGCGAACGACGAGCGCGGCTTTCTCGGTCTTGCGTTCCATCCCGGCTTCAACACCACCACCAGCGCCGGCTATCGCAAGCTCTACACGTTCTCCTCGCAGCCGATCGAGCCGGGTACCGCGCCAACGTACGTGGCACCCAACGGCGCAACGCAGAACTTCAAGACCGTCGTCAACGAGTGGAGCATGAGTGCAGCCGATCCGAATGTGGTGGATGCGACCTCGCGGCGGGAAGTGATCTCCTTCGGCAAGAACGCCAACAACCACAACGGTGGCACCATCGCCTTCGGCCCCGATGGCTATCTCTATCTCGGGCTGGGTGACGGGGGCAATCGAAATGACGTCGGCCCGAGCCACCTCGAACCTGGCGGCAATGCGCAGAACCTCTCCACGCCGCTGGGCAAGATGCTCCGGATCGATCCGCTCGCGCCGGCGCTGACTGCGCCGAGCACCGACGCCATCTCCGGCAACGGCCAGTACCGCATTCCCACGACCAATCCCTTCCAGGCGGCTGGCCAGGTGCGCGAGACCTACGCACTGGGTTTTCGCAATCCGTACCGCTTCAGTTTCGACAGCTTGACCGGTGAATTGATCCTCGCCGACGTGGGCCAGGGCACCATCGAGGAGATCAATCGGGTCGAACTCGGGGGCAACTACGGCTGGGCGGTGAAGGAGGGAGACTTCCTGTTCGATCGCTCCACCGGACTCGTCACCGTCCGCAGTCCCGGCGACCCGGCAGGACTCATCGACCCGATCAAGGGCACGCTGGGTACGCTGGAGTACGACCATGGCGACGGCATCTCGATCACGGGCGGCTTCGTCTACCGGGGTGACGATATTCCCGAGTTGTACGGAAAGTACGTCTTTGGCGACCTCGCCCTGCGCAATGCGCCGCCGAGGGTGGATGGACGGATGTTCTACGCAGATCTCGAAACCGGCGAGATCAAGGAATTCATCCTGCCGCAGTTTGCCGACGGCAAGCTGCCCAACGGTCTGACGGTGCATGGCTTCGGTCAGGACGGCAGCGGCGAGCTCTACGCACTTGTCACCAACACCCCCGCGAGCGGGACCGGCGGCATTCTCTATCGTATTGCGCCGGTGCCCGAGCCCGGCACCTGGGCATTGCTCGCGTCCGGTGGTGTTGTGCTCGTCATGGCGGCGCGCCGCCGGAGACGAGCTGTGGTCTGAGTATGTCTCTCGGCCTCCCCGCCCATGCAGGCTCGGAGGCCTTGCAGCGATTCGGTGTCGTTCGGCCGAGACAGTTGCGCAAGCATGTGCATGGCGTAGGATCCTGGTGTCGGGGGACGTCCTTTTCGGAGACCTGTCTCATGCCAAGAACCTATCGAGATTCAGCCGTCGCGCTGGCGTCCGGCTTCACGTTCGTTGCTTCGGCTCTGTTTCCGCTCGCCGCGTTCAGTGCCTACCGTCTGGAAGAAGTCGCGGCGGGCTTGAACAGTCCTGTCTTTCTCACGGCGCCATCCACGGGTTCCGAAGTCTTCGTTGTCGAACGGGCGGGCTCTGTCCGGTGGTTCGATCGGCAGAGCGGGACCGAAGGCACCCTGCTGCAGATCAACGGCAAGGTGGAGAGTGCCAGTGGCGAGCGAGGACTGCTGGGCCTCGCCTTCGATCCCGAGTTCGCGACGAACGGCCACTTCTACGTCAACTACATCGATCGGCTGACGCTCGACACGGTGGTGGAGCGCTACACCGCGGGCGCGGACCGCCTCACCGCAGATCCAGCGACCGCCCGCCAGGTGATGCGCGTGTCGCAGCCACCGCAATACAGCAACCACAAGGCCGGATGGATCGCGTTTCGGCCGGGTGAGCGCGACAACCTCTATATCGCGACAGGCGATGGCGGAGGTGGGGGCGATCCGCTCAATGCCGGCCAGTCCCTGAACACCAATCTGGGAAAGATCCTTCGCGTGGACATCCGCCGGGACGATGCTTCTGGTTCGCCGAACGATCACTATGCGATTCCCGCTGACAATCCGTTCGCGGGGGCAGTGGCGGGCAACGACGAGATCTGGGCCTTCGGCCTGCGCAATCCGTACCGCAACAGCTTCGATCGAGTCACCGGAGATCTCTGGATCGCAGACGTGGGACAGAGCGCCCGCGAGGAAGTGAACTTCGAGTCGGCCGATTCTGCGGGTGGCGTCAACTACGGCTGGAAACTGCGTGAGGGCTCGCTGCCCACCCCGGGCGTCGGGCAGGCGCCGTTGTTCGAGTATGCCCATGACGGCCAATCGGCTTCCATCACCGGTGGCTATGTCTACCGCGGGCCGATCACGGGCCTGCAGGGCAGCTACTTCTTCGGTGACTTCATGCGCGGCACTATCGGCTCGTTTCGACGCGATGCGGGCGGCGGCGTCGTGGATGTTCGCGACTGGACCGCGGAGCTTGCCGCGCCGGCGGGGCTCGGGCAGTTCGAGATTGCCTCCTTCGGGGAAGACGCCTCCGGCAATCTGTATGTGGTCGACTACGGCGGTCGCATTCTGATGCTGGTCCCGGAACCGGCCACCTGGGTCATGCTCGTTTGCGGTGGGGTGCTGGTGGGAGCGACCGGGTTGCGTCGACGCCGCATCGGAGGCGCATAGGCGCAGGGCGCCTCGACCTATGACGTGCCGAGAACCGGCGTTGCGTTGCGCGGCGCGCGACGCCGGTTGCTTCGACCACTTGATCGCAATCGGAACGATGATCTGCACAACCGAGGTGGGTGTGGCAGTCCGAACCTGAAGAACGCTTCGGGCACGTCGTCCTCCCACGAGTCCGCACGGGCGGCGGCCACTCCTTCCTTGGCAACGTGGCCTGCGCCTTTGCGTCCCGTCCCCCGATCTTCCTTGCAGTTCTTCCCGTCGTCCTTGCCCGTCCGATCGATCGGTCGGGGTGGGGAACCGCCAGCCTCTGCACTGCCATGACCTGACCGCCTGCGCCGTTGCGGCCATCCTTGCCCGAATGCGGCGACTTGGATGCGCCCGCGTCGCGGACGGGGACATTGCTGCCGACGTCCAGGCCCGAGACCGTTGTGCAGTGTTGCGCCGGACGTCCCCGGATGGGGGCGGCCCCCTTCTGCGATGCCGGAATGCTGCAACGGCGTCCGCGCGCAGAGATGGCGCGATCGGCATGTTCCCGGCTACACTGCCCGGTTTGGTTCAGGCACAGAGCCCTTCGCCCTTTGTATCGATGAAGCCGGTTTCGCTCACAAGACGGGATGTCGATCGGCATTTCCCCGCCCCCCTGGTCCGCCGAGGCATCGCGCTCGTGCGGGAGGGGCGCGTCCAGCAATTGCGCTGGTTCCGGGAGAACAACCGCTATTCGGCGGTGGTGGACGATCCGGATCCCGACACGAGCCGGGTCGAGGCCAGCCTCCTTAACGGTTCGGCCGGCGTGCGAATCTATGGCCAGTGCACCTGTGCGGCAGGCACCAATTGCGAGCATGTCGCCGCCGTGCTGCTGGCCGCGCTGGCCGACGGCATGGTCGCGGAGCCTGCCGCCGGCGCTGCGCCTCGCCTTCCCGCACCCAGGGCTGACAACGGCGCGGCCGGCGGCCCCGCGGTCCTCCCCGCGGAGTGGTCGCAGTGGATTCACGAGGCCTCGGCCGTGCTGGGCGCGCCCGCGGGCGGCTCCACGGCCGCTGCCAACGCCCACCGGCTGCTTTATCTGGTCGATGCCGCCCCGGCGCCGCAGAAGCCCGGCGTACGGCTGCGCCTCGTCACGGCGCGCGTCAAACGGGACGGCCAGTTCGGCAGCGTCTACCCCTGGCGCGGTGTGCGGGCTGCGCTGTTCGCGCCGCCGCCCTTCGTGTCACCCGAGGACCAGCGGATCCTGCGTCGTCTCCTGGGCGAGGCCAATCCTGTCTACGAATCGGAGTTCGCGCTGCGCGGCGAGGCGGGCGCCGAGGTCCTGCCGCTCATCCTCGCGACCGGCCGATGCCATGCGGGTGACGGCAAGGGGCCGGCGCTCGCGCAGGGGGAGCCGCGTGCCGCCAGCGCGCGATGGGTGGTGGATGAGGACGGCGAGCAGCGGTTGCGCTGGCAGGCCGACGAGCCGATCGGCGAAGTGCTGGTCCTGTCGCCGCCCTGGTATCTCGACGAGGCGACCGGCCGGTGCGGCCCCATCGACAGCGGACTGGAACCCCGGCTCGCCTACCTGCTAAGTACCGTGCCGCCGGTGGCGGCGGATCATGCCGGCGCCGCGCGGGCGCTGCTCGAGAATCGTCTCGTGGACGCCCCGGTACCCATGCCGGCCGTCAGCCGCGAACTCGACGTCAACGAGGTCGTGCCGGTGCCGTGTCTGCGCCTCACCACGGTCGACCCGCGCAGTCGCGGGTTCCGGTCCGGTGGCGGCAAGGCCAATGTGGCCAATCTGCGATTCGAATACGCGGGCATGCGCGTCGGGCCGAAGGATCCCGGCATCGTTCGCGAGTACCGCAACGGCGTTCTGCGTCGCATCCACCGTCATGGTGCGGCGGAGAAGCGGTTCCATGAGGTACTGCGCGCCGAAGGCCTGGAGCGAATCTCCAGCAGTGATCCGGTGCTCGCGCCCGACTACACGAACGACTACCGCTTCGGCTACCCCGAGGACTGCGTGCGGTTCGTGTGCGAGCGAGTGCCCGCGCTGCGCGAAGCCGGCTGGATCGTCGAGTACGACGAGACCTTCGACTACCGCCCGGTGGACGCCGGCCAGTGGCAGGCCGAAGTGCGCGAGGAAGGGCGGGACTGGTTCGATCTGTCCCTGGGCGTCGAGGTGGAAGGCAAGCGCGTGGACCTGCTGCCGATTCTGGTGGCCGTGCTGAAGGAGCGCCCCGATCTCGCCACCGAGACCGAGCCGGGTTACGACGACAACGAACAGGTGCCGGTGCGGCTCGACGACGGACGCATCCTGCCGATTCCGCTGCGGCGCGTGCGTCCTCTCCTGCGCGTGCTCGACGAACTGCTCGACGGGATGCCCGGCGGCAGCCTTCGCCTCGCGCGGCTGGATGCCCAGCGCCTGTCGCTGCTGGACGAGTCGGGCGACATCGCGTGGCAGGGCGGCGAGGCGGTGCGGGAACTCGGCGGCCGGCTCGCGCACTTCCGTGAGATCAAGGCGGTCCCCGCGCCGAAGACGCTGCGCGCGCAACTGCGGCCCTATCAGCTGGAAGGCCTGGCCTGGCTGCAGTTCCTGCGCGAGTACGATCTCGGCGGCATCCTCGCCGACGACATGGGGCTCGGCAAGACGCTGCAGGCGATCGCGCACATCCTGGTGGAGAAGGCTGCGCGCCGTCTCACGCAGCCTGCGCTCATCATCGCGCCGACGAGCGTCGTGCCCAACTGGCGCAATGAGCTCGCGCGCTTCGCCCCGTCGCTGAAGGTGCTGGTGTCCCACGGCCTCAAGCGAACCCGTGCGTCGTCACGCCTGGCCGAACACGACGTGGTCATCACGTCATACCCGTTGCTGAGCCGCGACCGCACCATGCTGCAGAGTCAGCCCTTCCACCTGGTGATTCTCGACGAGGCCCAGCTCATCAAGAACGCGCAGACGCAGGCGGCCAACGTGGTCCGCACCCTCGATGCGCGTCACCGCCTGTGCCTCACGGGTACGCCGCTCGAGAACCATCTGGGCGAACTCTGGTCGCTGTTCCACTTTCTGATGCCCGGGTTTCTCGGCGATGCGACGTCGTTCCGTCGCGTGTATCGCACGCCGATCGAGAAGCACGGCAATGTCCAGCGGCGCGACAGTCTCGAGCGGCGCATCCGACCCTTCCTGCTGCGCCGGACGAAGGAGGCCGTTGCGTCCGAACTGCCGGCCAAGACCGAGATCGTGCAGACCGTGGAGCTGAGCGGTGACCAGCGCGAGTTCTACGAGACCGTGCGCGCGGCGATGGACGAGAGGGTGCAGAGAGAGCTTGAGAACCGCGGTGCCGCGCAGAGCCAGATCATCGTGCTGGACGCGCTGCTCAAGCTGCGACAGGTGTGCTGCGATCCGCGTCTCGTGAAGATGGAAACGGCGCAGCCCGTCGTCGAATCGGCGAAGCTGGGCGCGCTCATGGAGATGCTCGAAGCCCTGCTCTCCGAGGGGCGCAAGGTGCTGCTGTTCTCGCAGTTCACCGAGATGCTCGAACTCATCGAGGAACGACTCCGCAAGGCCGGCATGCAATGGGTCAAGCTCACCGGCGCCACCCGCGACCGCGAGGCGCCGATCCGAACCTTCCAGGCCGGCGAAGTGCCGCTGTTCCTGATCAGCCTAAAGGCCGGGGGCACAGGCCTCAACCTGACGGCGGCGGACACCGTCATCCACTACGACCCCTGGTGGAATCCCGCGGTCGAGCGGCAGGCCACGGACCGTGCGCACCGCATCGGTCAGGACAAGCCGGTGTTCGTCTACAAGCTGATCGTGGCTGGTAGCGTGGAAGAGAAGATCGCGAAGCTGCAGGCCGACAAGGCGGCGCTCGCGGAGGCCATTCTCGGAGAACCGGGGCGTGCGTCGCGCACGCTCACGGCGGAAGACATCGCGGCCCTGTTCGAGCCGCTACGCTGACCGAAGGACGATTCCGTCGCGGCGACCGGTGGCTCGCCGGCAGCCTCCCGGACCCGACCTTGCGGCCGCGTCCGGGCTGGCTGGGCAGTTACCGGTTACTTCTTGGGTGCCGGTTGCGGCGCGGGCTGGCCCTGGCCGGGCGGATCCACCTTGATGTTCTTCTCCGCGAACCGCGCCTTCAACCGGGCATCCAGTTTCGGCGCCACGCCCTGCAACCATTTCTGTCCGATCGCCATACCTTCCTGCGCCATCATGGGCATGGTCGTCACGGCTTTCTTGCCGAGCGGGGTGGCGTAGAACGCCAGCAGTCCCTTCACTTCCTCGTGGGTGAGGTACTTGTGGAACACGCCCGTGAGCTGTTCCACGTAGCCGCCCTTCGCCGTCATTTCCTCGCTGATGGTCTTCTTCACTTCGTCGGCGACGATCGTGTAGGCCTCCTGGGGGACTTCCGGCTTGCGCTGCTTGAGGTTCTGGCTGATCTGCCCGGTGATGGCCTGGGTCATGGCCTGGCCGATCCGCAGCGCGCCCGTGGTCTCCATCAGCTTGTGTATGTCGTTGGCCTTGTCGGCGGTGAGGTCCTCGGCCAGCACGGCCTGGCTGAAGCCCGAGCTGAGGAGAGCGAAGGCCGTGACGGCCAGGATTTTCTTCATGAGACACTCCGGAGGCTGCCCCGCACCATGCGGGGCAGAACCGTGGAAGGATACCGCACCGACCGGTGCGCCCCGTTCAGGCCATGCCGAACGCGGCCATCAGCGCATGCCGCTGCGGACCGTAGTGTTCGTTGATCGCCTTGATGGGAGCGCCGCTCAGGTTGTCTACCACCACCCGGTCGGGCCGCTTGCCCGCGGGCGTGTCGACGAGCTTCGCGATGGCGTCGGCGACGTCCTGCGCGTTCGGGGCATCGGGGCTAGAGAAGAGCTGGCCGAGTGCCTCGCCCATCTTCTGCGGAATCTCTGCGACCGGGCCGTAGTCGGCCGCGATGGCGGACGCGTCGGCGTACATCGCGTTCGCGCCGACGTTGGTCGGGTACGCGCCGGGTTCCACCAGCGCCACGTCGATGCCCTGGGGGGCGAGTTCGTCGCGCATCGCTTCGGAGATCGCCTCGAGCGCGTACTTCGTGGCGCTGTAGGTGCCCATGGTGGGCAGCGAGGTCCTGCCCGCGATGCTGGACACGCCGATGATGAGACCGGAACGGCGCTTGCGCATGTGCGGCAGCACCGCGCGGTTCATGCGCACCGGGCCGAACACGTTGGTCTCGAACAGTGCCTTCACGTCGTCCGTGGTGAAGGCTTCCTGCAGACCCATGGAGAAGCGGCCGGCATTGTTGACGAGGACGTCGATGGCACCGCCCGTCTGCTGTGCGATGGCCTCGATGCCGCGGGCGACAGAGCCGTCGTCGGTGACGTCGATCTCGACGATGCGGATGTTCGGGCTCAGGGCCTTCAGTTCCGCGGCGGCCTGGGCGTTCTTGCCGGTGGCGCCGCGCATGGTCGCGTACACGGTGTGGCCCGCGGCGGCGAGCGTCTGGACGGTGAGGCGGCCGAAGCCGCTGTTGCTGCCGGTGATGACGATGTTCATGGTGTGTTCCTGGAAAGAGGAGTCGGGAGGAATGAGGATGAGGCGGATCGCGAAGTCAGCATAAGTCGTGGGCCGTGCCGTCCGCCAGCCGGCGGACGGGCATGGGATCCATGCTGGGACGGAATGGGACGCAGCTCGCGGTCCGGGGCGTCAGACGAGCTTCACCACCTGCTTGCCGAAGTTGCGGCCCGCGAGCAGCCCGATGAAGGCGGTGGGCGCGTTCTGCAATCCTTCCGCAACGCTTTCGCGGTACTTCAGCCGGCCGGAGGACACGAGGCCGCCCAGCTTGCGGATGGCGCGCTGGTATAGGTCCATGCGGTCGTTGACGATGAAGCCCTGAAGCTTCACGCGATTCACCAGCAGCGAACGCATCATCTTCACGGCGTACGGGTCTTCGAGGTTGTAGTCGGAGATCATCCCGCACAGCGCGACCCGCGAGAATGGGTTCAGCAGACGGAACACGGTGTCCATCGTCGGGCCGCCCACGTTCTCGAAGTAGCAGTCGATGCCGCCGGGGCAGGCCTGCTTGAGTTCCTCGTACAGGCGCCCGGCCTTGTAGTCGATGCAGGCGTCGTAGCCGAGTTCCTTCACGGCGTACTCGCATTTCGCCTTGCCGCCCGCGATGCCTACCGCGCGACAGCCCTGCATCTTCGCGAGCTGGCCCACCACGCCACCCACGGCACCCGACGCGGCGGACACGACCACGGTTTCGCCGGTCTGCGGCTGGCAATGGTCGAGCAGCCCGATCCATGCCGTGGCACCGGGCATGCCGACGACGCCCAGGTAAGCGGAGAGGGGGACGAGATCCGGGTCGACCTTCACGAGGCCTTCCCCGTTCGACACGCCGTAGAGCTGCCAGCCGAGGCTGCCAACGACGAATTCGCCCACCTTGAAACGCGAGTGTTTCGATTCGACGACCTCGCCCACGGTGCCGCCCACCATGACATCGCCGATCTCGACAGAGGCGGCATAGGACTTGGACGCACTCATGCGTCCGCGCATGTAGGGGTCGAGGGACAGCCAGTAGTTGCGCACCAGAACCTGTCCGGATTCGGCGACGGGGATGTCCCGCTCCTCCAGCCGAAAGTGGGCTTCGGTCACGGGGCCGGTCGGACGGCTGGCCAGCAGGACTTGCAGGTTCTTGCTCATGGTCGGTGTTGCTCTTGGAGGACGTGGACTCTGATTTTAGGGAAGGACGGAACAATTGTCGCGGTTGCGGCATGCGACCCGCCTGTCCCCGGGCCGCACGGGCCTGCGAGGGGTCGAGGTACACTGGCCGCCGACGCCATTGCGAGGATATGCCGTGCCGATACCGCTGCTGTTGCTGCCCGGGCTGCTCTGTGACGGTGCACTGTGGGCGCCACAGATCGAGGCTCTTCGCGATGTTGCGGAATGCCGGGTCGCCGATCTCACGCGGGACGACAGCATCCCGGGGATGGTCGGCCGGATTCTGGATGAAGCGCCGTGGGACACCTTCGCCCTGGCCGGTTTTTCCATGGGCGGGTCCGCCGCGCTCGAAGTGATGCGCCAGGCGCCACAGCGGGTGACGCGCCTCGCCCTCCTGGACGCCGGACTCGGCGTGGACACGCCCGAGCGCGCGGACGAGCGCAGGCGCGGCATGGCCATGGCAACACGGCCTCGCGGCTTCCAGCCGATCGCCCGGATGCTGCTCACGTCGATGCTGCATCCCGACCGTGCGGCGGACCCGGTCCTTGGCGCCGTGATGAGCGAGATGGCCGAGCGGGTGGGGCGCGAGGCCTACATTCGCCAGCAGACCGCGATGCTGCATCGGGAGGACACTGCGCCGCTCCTGCGCACCATCCGCTGTCCCACTCTCGTGCTCTGTGGCCGGCAGGACCGGCGCACACCGCTCGAATGGCACGAGACCATGGCGCGCGAGATCCCGGGCGCCGTGCTGGAAGTGATCGATCGGTGCGGGCACATGAGCACCCTGGAAGTCCCCGAGGCGACCGCCGCCGCGATGCGACGCTGGCTTACCGCATAGAGGACGGTCCGGCGCGTTGCCGCCGCGGGGCGCTGCGTGCTATATAGACGGGATAACGCCGGGGTGCTCCGGGTCGGCCATATTCATTGTGAAGGGCGCATGGCCGGGCCTCACGCCGGGATTACGGGCGGGCGCCACGGGCCCCGCCTTTTTCACATCCGGGAAGCCCTCCGACCGCCTGGCGGTAAGGGTTTCTCCGCAAGGAGGGGAGATGCCAGTCGTCAGCCAACGTGCCCGTCAACTCGGGACCGAAAACGCCTTCGTGGTCCTGGCCGAGGTCAATCAGCTGATCCGCAGCGGGCGCGACGTGGTCTCCTTCTGCATCGGTCAGCCGGACTTCCCGACCCCCACCAACATTCAGGACGCCGCCGTCTCGGCCGTCCGGGGCGGGAAGCACGGGTACACGCCGTCGGCCGGCATCAACGAACTGCGCGAGGCGGTCGCCCGTGACATCCAGCGTACCCGCGGCATCACCGTGGACCCGGCCGACGTGGTCGTCGCGGCCGGGGCCAAGCCGTTCATCGGCTACACGGTCCTGTCGGTGACGGACTACGGCGCGGGTGACGAGGTCATCTATCCGAATCCGGGCTTTCCCATCTACGAGTCGCAGATCCGCGCCAACGGTGCGGTTCCCGTGCCCATCCATCTGCGCGAGGACCGCGGCTTCAACTTCGACCCGCAGGAACTCGCGGACAAGATCACCCCGCGCACGAAGCTCCTGATCCTCAACTCGCCGCAGAACCCGACGGGCGCCATCATTCCGCGGGATCAGATGGCCGCAATCGCCGAGATCCTGCGTGCCAACGAGCAGGTGTGGGTGTTCGCGGACGAGATCTACGGCCGCCTCGTGTACGAAGGCGAGTTCGTGTCGATCGCCACGTTCCCCGGCATGCTGGAGCGCACGATCATCGCCGACGGCTGCTCCAAGACCTGGGCCATGACCGGCTGGCGCATCGGCTTCGCCGCCAACCGCAAGCTGGCGCCGTTCTTCACGACGTGGATCACCAACACCGAGTCCTGCGCGTCGCAGATCAGCCAGTGGGCCGCGGTCGAGGCGCTGGATGGTCCGCAGGACGACGCGAAGCGCATGCGCGACATCTTCCTGCAGCGGCGCGATCTCATCGTGCGTCTGCTGAACGAAGTGCCGGGCGTCACCTGCCAGAGCCCAGGCGGCGCGTTCTACGCATGGCCCAATGTCACCGAAGCCTGCCGGATGATCGGCGCGAAGGACTCCGAGGAGTTGCGTGCCCGTCTGCTGCACGAGGCCGGCGTGGCCGTTCTGGCCGACATCCACTTCGGTCCGCGCGTGCCCGGTGAGGGGCAGCACATCCGCTTCAGCTACGCCGCGTCGAACGAGGCCATCGAGAAGGGCATCTCCCGCATGGCGGAGTTCATTCGCGCCAACACGCGCCGGTCCGCCGCCTGAACGGCGCCATTTCCGCCAGGACGCGAGGCCGGCTGCCATGATCCGCGTAAGAGCGATCCTCGGTGCCCTGGTCGTCGCCTGCCTCGTCTCGGCCTGCGGACCTTGGCAGCGAGCCGCCGAAGCCTGGCGCGCCCGGGACGGCGGCAGCCGACCCTACGCCACCCTCGAAGGCACCCGCTGGGCGTGGCGTTCCGCCATCCAGGGCCCCGACGTGATCTCCGTCACCCAGCCCGATCGCTACACGGTGGAGTTCCAGAACGAGCATCGCATCTCGGTCCGTGCCGACTGCAATCGCGGGCAGGGCGCGTGGAGTGCAAAGCTCGACACGATGACCATCGGTCCGATGGCCTACACGCGGGTGGCGTGCGCGGCCGGGTCCCTCTCCAGGATGTTCGTGAAAGCGCTCGAAAACACGCGGCTGTGGTACGTTCGCGAAGGGGCACTGTTCCTCGAACTGCCCGATGGCCGCGGCGTACTGCGGTTCGAACTCGTCGATGCATCGGTCTCCTGACCGGGGAGGGCTCCGCATGAAAGGACTGGCGGCTTTGGGCGTGGCGGTGGCGCTGGTGTCGCCTCCGGGCGCGGCGGCGGATTGGGACCACGACGCCAACATCGATTCCGGGGTCGCTCAAGCCGTCGCGGCGTTTCGCAAGGACGGCAGCAGCGGCATGGAACGCTCCGTGACCGACTGCTATGGCGCCATCGACCCGTCGGCCGAGTTCGACGAGCGGCTGCGCCGCTTCGAGTACTGCGTCGGCATGGACTTCGCCGGTTTCCGGCTCGACCGCCGCGATGGCGAAGCCGGCGCCCGGGCGTTCTTCACCGCAGAACAGGTGCTGACTCGCGTGGGCCGTGTCACCCAGTTCATCGAGGATCCGAACGTGGGCAATCAGGTGGTGCGGGCGTGGTCACGGGCGTCGGTCGAGGCCCTCGGCCGCAACGGCTATCCGGAACTGACCGACTGACCTTCCCTAGACGCAGGGTGCGTCGCCCGGTGTGGCGACTTCCGCCGGCAGCACCACCCGTTTCGACAGGGCCTCGCATCGCGTGCACCAGCGTCCCTCGATCGCGGAATCGACCCCGTAGAAGTACGCGGGAATCTGCGTGGACTCCACGTCGACGCCGCAGAGGGAGCGCGAAGGCTCGCGCGTGCGGGAGAGGTGGAATTCGAAGCCCTGGGGCAGGGCCCGGTGGCCAACCAGCAAAGTGTCGTCGTTCATGCCGCCATTGTACGGCGCCGCGCGATCACAGCGACGGCGTCCGTCGCGGATGCGCCTGTTCGTGGGATGACTGGCATGTCAGGCAGCGTTCGGCGCCGGGGGTGGCCAGGAGCCGGGCGAATCCGATCGGCTGACCGCACGCGAGGCATTGCCCGTAGGTGCCGTCATCCAGCCGCGAGAGCGCGGATTCCGTCTGCCGCAGTTCGTGGACGTCGCGATCGTCCCGTGCCGCGGCGACGTCGGCCTCCACGTCGGCCAGCGCTTCGTCTCCGGCATCGTGCGCCGAGCCGGCGAGGGCGCGAAATCCTACTTCGCTCTGGCCCAGCTTCGCCGCCTCGCGCGTATCCAGCAGGGACCGGCGGCGTTCGGTCAGCGTCTGACGAAGGGCCACGCGCTGCGCGGCGGTCAGGAGTTCCATGGGCAAGACCTCGAATCGGGTGAAGGACATGCTGATGGTGACAGGCACAGTGAGAGGGCGTTCTGATCTGCGTCAAGCGGGCGCGGTCGACTCGCCTTGCCGCCGAGGCCACGGGCTCGCTATGCTGAACCCATGAACTCTCAGACCGGTGCAGGACGATCGATCCTGGCGGGGTGGTTCCGCGTGCCGTTTGTGCTGCGGATGGCCGGGGCCATCGCACTCGGCATCGTCGCCGGGCTGCTGCTGCGGGAGCAGGCGGCGAATCTCGTCGTGCCGGCCCGCCTCGTCCTCCGACTGCTCGGCGCACTCGCCCCGCCTCTCATTCTCTGCGCGATCCTGCGCTCGCTGATCCTCACCGAGGCCTCCGGTCGCGACGCGGGAAGGCTCGCGTTCATCCTGACCACGAACACTGTGGTCGCGATCACCATCGGCCTGGTGCTCGTCAACGTGCTTCGGCCGGGAGAAGGGGCGCCACTCACCGTCGACGAGCCGTCGTCCCGCGGGGCCCCGGGCGCGGGCGTACTGGACCTGTTTCCGAAGAGCATCCTGGGCCCGCTCACCGATCAGGGCAGCATTCTGCAGGTGGCTATCCTCGCGCTCGTGCTGGGCCTTGCCCTGCGACGCCATCGCGACCACGCCGTGCGCACCGTGGCCGACGTCGTCGATCTCGGCTTCCAGACTTTCCTGCGCGTGCTGCTGTGGGTGATCGAGCTGCTGCCCATCGCGGTGTTCTGCGTGGCGGCGAACATCGCCGGCACCCGCGGCCTGCGCGGTTTCGGTCCGCTCGGCGCATTTGCCGGGACCGTGGTGCTCGCGCTCGGGCTGCAGATTGGCTACTACCTGCTGCGCGTAAGGCTGGGTTCCCGCATCTCGCCCTGGCGCATGCTCGCGGCCACCAAGGAAGCGCTCGTCACTGCGTTCTCCACCGCGAGTTCGGCGGCGACAATGCCGGTCACCTATGGCAATCTCACCGGCAAGCTTGGCGTGGGTGACCGTTCGGCGAGCCTCGCGGCCCTGGTCGGGACGAACTTCAACAACGACGGTACGGCGCTGTACGAAGCCGTCGCTGCGCTGTTCGTTGCCCAGGCGCTCGGGATCGATCTCAGTCTGTGGCAGCAGCTCGTCGTCATGGCCGCGTCGATCACCGCGTCGGTGGGCGCAGCGGTTCCCGAGGCCGGGATCGTCAGCATGACGCTCGTGTTCAGCGCGGTGGGGCTGCCGGTGGAGGCCATCGGCACCCTGCTCGTGATCGACTGGCTGCTCGACCGCGCCCGCACGGCCACCAATGTTCTCGGCGACATCGCCACTGCCTGTCTGCTGGAAGGCCGCACCCCGAAGGAGGAGTCCCCTTGAACCGATCGTTCCGTATCCTGGCGCAGGCGTGCGTCGCGCTGGGTCTGGTGCTCGCAGGCGCTGCGCAGTCCGAGGAGTTCGATCTCGTCATCGCCAACGGCCGGGTGATCGATCCGGAGTCCGGTCTCGACGCCGTGCGCAACGTGGGCATCCAGGGCGGTGTGATCCGCGCTCTCACCGAGGAACCGCTCGCGGGCCGCGAGACGATCGATGCGCGCGGTCTGGTCGTGTCTCCGGGTTTCATCGATCTTCACTGGCACGGTGTGCGCCCCGAATCCCATCGCTATCAGGCCATGGACGGCGTGACCGCCTCCTTCGAGCTGGAGGTCGGCGTCGCGGATGTCGATCGCTGGTACGCGGAGCGCGCCGGCCGTGAGCCGATCCACTACGGCGTTGCCATCGGGCACATTCCCGTCCGCATGGCCGTCAAGGCCGACAAGGGCGAATTTCTGCCGAGCGGTCCCGGCGCCAAGGCAGCGGTCAGCGCGGAGGAACTCGCCGAAATCGCGCGGCGCATCGATCACGGCCTCCAGCGCGGCGCCGTCGCCGTCGGGCTGGGCATCGTGTACACGCCCGCGGCGCAGAGCTGGGAACTGCTGGAAGTCTTCCGCCTCGCCGCGAAGTACGGCACGTTCACCCACGTGCATGTGCGGGGTGCCTCCAGCGCCGCCGGCGCTGGCGCAGACCGCGAAGCGGGCCTGCTCGAAGTGATCGCGCTATCCGCCGCGACCGGCGCACCGGTGCACGTCGCCCACATCCAGAGCAGCGGTCAGGGGTCGACGGCCCGCATGCTCGGCGTGATCGCCGACGCGCGCCTTCGCGGTCTCGACGTCACGACAGAGTGCTATCCCTACACTGCGGGGGCCACGCGCATCGAGTCGTTCCTGTTCGACAGCTGGATGGACCGTCCGGCGTCCGACTACGCGAAGCTCCAGTGGGTGAAGACCGGCGAGCGGCTCACACGCGAATCCTTCCTGCGCTATCGGGAACAGGGCGGGCTCGTGCTCATCCACGCCAACACGGAGGAGGTCATCCGCACGGCGGTCGCGCACCCGCTCACGATGATCGCGAGCGATGGCTTCGATGTCGCGCCGGGAGAGGGACATCCGCGCTCGGCCGGAACCTACTCGCGCATTCTCGGCCGCTATGTGCGCGAGGCGGGGCTCATCGGTCTGCCGGAAGCCCTGCGCAAGATGACGATCGAGCCCGCCCGCCGGCTGGAGGCGCGCGTGCCGGCCATGCGCAACAAGGGTCGCATCCGCGAGGGGGCCGACGCCGACATCACGATCTTCGATGCCGCGCGCGTGATGGACCGCGCGACTTTCGAGCAGCCGGCGCAGTACTCCGAAGGCATCGAGTACGTGCTCGTGGAGGGCGTGCCGGTCGTGGCGCGGGGCAAGTTGAACGAGTCCGCCACGCCGGGGCGTGCCATCCGCGCCCCCATCGCCGCTGCGCCTTGAGGGTCGAGGGATGCCCGGAAGAGATTCGCGACCGCTCGTTGTCCATGTGATCCACCGGCTCGCTGTCGGCGGGCTGGAGAACGGTCTCGTGAATCTGCTGAACGGTCTGCCGGAGGCGGAGTTCCGGCACGCGATCGTGTGCATCGAGGACTCGACGGATTTCCGCGCGCGCATCCGCCGGACCGACGTAGAGGTGTTCGAGATGCTTCGGGGTCGCGTCGGCGTGCGGCGCATGCGATCGGAACTCTTCCGTCTGTTCCGCCGCCTGCGGCCCGACATCCTGCACACGCGCAATCTCTCCGCGCTCGATGCCCTGCTGCCCGCGCGCGTCGCCGGTGTCACGCGCTGCGTCCATGGCGAGCACGGCCGCGATGCGAACGATCCGCATGGCGAGAACCGCAAGCTCATCTGGCTGCGGCGGCTGCACCGCCCGCTCGTGTCGCACTACATCACCGTGTCGAAGGATCTGGAGAGCTATCTCCAGCGCAAGGTGAAGGTGCCGCCCTCGCGGATCACGCAGATCTACAACGGGGTCGACACGGCGCGCTTCTCGCCCGACGGCGAGCGCTTTCCGGATCTGATGCCGCCTGCCTTCGGTCCCGAGAACCGCGTGCTGATCGGCACGGTCGGCCGGCTCGACGCGGTGAAGGACCAGGCGTCGCTCGTCAAGGCGGCCGCGCTGCTGCTGGCGCGTCGTCCGGACCTGCGGACCGTTCTGCGCGTGGCCGTCGTCGGCAATGGCCCGCTCATGGGGGATCTCCAGGCCCTGGCCGAGGGCTCCGGCATCGGCGATCTGGTGCGTTTCCCCGGGGCGCTCGACCGCGTGCCGGATGCCCTGCGGAGCCTGGATGTCTTCGTCCTGCCGTCCCTCTCGGAGGGGATCTCCAACACGATTCTCGAAGCCATGGCCACGGGCCTGCCCGTCGTGGCCACCGCGGTCGGGGGCAACGTGGAACTCGTGGACGACGGCGTGAGCGGACGCCTGTACGGCTCGGGCGACGCAGCGAGGCTCTCCACTCTCCTGGAGGGCTACGTGGACGACACGACGCTCCGGCGAGGCCACGGTGCCGCAGCCCGTCAGGCGGCACTCGCCCGGTTCAGCATGCAGGCGATGATGAACGGGTACGCGGGTGTCTACCGGGCGCTGATGGCACGCTGACCCGAGCCCCCTCGCGTTCCCTGCATAGCCGATCACGACTACAATCCACGACCATGGCAAAGAAAGGCACTGGCTACACCGCCGAGGACATCGAGATTCTCGAGGACCTCGCACCGATTCTCCACCGGCCGGGCATGTATACCGACCCGGTCAATCCGAACCACGCCCTCATCGAGATCGTCGACAACGCGGCGGACGAGGGCCTCGCGGGCTTCGCGAAGAACATCGCCGTCACGCTCTACGAGGACGGCTCTGCCGAGGTCACCGACGACGGCCGCGGCATTCCGGTGGATCTCCACCCCGTGAAGAAGGTGCCTGCGGTGCAGGTCATCTTCACCACGCTCCACTCGGGCGGCAAGTTCCGCAAGACCGACAAGGACGCCGTCTATCGCATCGCCGGTGGCCTGCACGGGGTCGGTGTGTGCGTGAGCAACGCGCTGTCCACCCGGCTCGAGGTCGACGTCAAGCGCGACGGCGCTTCCTGGCGCGTGGTGTTCGCCAACAACGGCAAGCTGGATCAGGCACTCACCCAGACCGGAACCGTGGGCGCGCGGGAGAGCGGAACACGCATCCGCTTCTGGCCCGACGCGAAGTACTTCGATTCCCCCCGCATCGTCCCCCAGGACCTCGCCGCGCTCATGCGCGCCAAGGCCATGCTGCTGCCCGGCGTGCGGTTCGCGCTGGCGGTCGAGAAGGGCGGGCGGTTCGAGACCACGCAGTGGCACTTCCCCGAAGGCATCAAGGGCTACTTCGATACGGCCATCGCCGGCGGCGACCCGGTCGCCAACCCCTTCTTCGGCGAGCGCTATGTCACTGCGCAGTCCGAGTCCGACAGTTTCGCCGAGGGTGAGGGCGCCCTCTGGGCCATCGCCTGGACGCCCGAAGGCGAGCTCGTGACCGAGTCGTACGTCAACATGATTCCGACACGCCACGGCGGCACCCACGTATCGGGTCTGCGCGAAGGTGTGTACAACGCGATCCGCAACTTCATCGACCTGCACGCGATGGGACAGCGGGGTCTCAAGGTGGTACCCGAGGACGTCTGGTCCCGGGCGAGCTATGTGCTCGCGGTGAAGATGCTCGACCCGCAGTTCAAGGGTCAGGTGAAGAACGAGCTCATCTCGCGCGATGCCGTGAAGCTCACCGCGCAGATGGTGCGGGACCCGTTCGAACTGTGGCTCAACCAGCATGTGGACGAGGGCAAGCGCATCGCCGAACTGGTGCTGCGGCAGGCCATGGCGCGCACGCGTGCCGCGCAGAAGGTGGAGCGGCGCAAGTCGTCCGGCGTGGCCGTGCTGCCGGGCAAGCTCACCGACTGCGCTTCCGACGATCCCGACCGCAACGAGCTGTTCATCGTCGAGGGCGATTCCGCTGGCGGTTCTGCGAAGCAGGCGCGGGACAAGGAGTTCCAGGCGGTCCTGCCGCTCAAGGGCAAGCCCAAGAACACCTGGCAGGACAGCCCCGACACGCTCTACGCCAACAAGGAAATCGAGGCGATCGCACTGGCGATCGGCGTCGATCACCACAAGCGCGGCGACTCGCCGGACCTCTCCGGCCTGCGCTACCGCAAGATCATCATCCTCGCCGATGCGGACGTCGACGGCTCTCACATCCAGGTGCTGCTGCTCACGCTGTTCTACCGGCATTTCCCGCAACTCGTCGCCAATGGCAACGTGTACGTCGCCCAGCCGCCCCTGTTCCGTATCGACGTGCCGGCGCACGGCAAGAACAAGCCGGCCCGCAAGCTCTACGCGCTCGACAAGCAGGAACTCGCGAGCCTCGAGGAGAAGCTGGCGGACGAGGGTGTCAGGGAAGGCAGCTGGTCGGTGAGCCGGTTCAAGGGACTGGGCGAGATGAGTCCGGAGCAGTTGTGGGAGACCACCCTCAATCCGGACACCCGTCGCATGCTGCCCGTGCAGGTCGAAGGCGGCGCGCTCGCGCTGGCCGACGACATCTTCGACATGATGATGGCGCGGGAGAACGCCTCCCAGCGCCGGGAGTGGATGGAGACCTTCGGCAACCTCGTCGATGCCGACGTGTCGTAGGCAGGGTCGCATCCGCCGGCGCGATGGCACCGGCGGCGCGGACCACCCCTCTCCCCGGATCCAGAGATCGAGAACATCGCCATGAAACGTTTTGCCCCGTTCACTCTCCTCGCGGCCGCACTGTTTGCCCTGGTGCCCGCCGTGCAGGCCGCCCCGAAAGCCCGCATCGTGGAGTTCGGCGTGTATTCCACCGAGCCCGTTGCCAATCCTCCGGTGGGCACGCCCATCGGCCGCTATCAGCTGCTCAAGAAGACCCGCAAGATCCCGCTCAAGGTCGGCGTGCGTTTCGGCTTCTGCGCCGAGATCGAAGGCATCGAGATGGAGGGCCGCTACACGCTCACCGAGATCGTGCGCCATCCCTTGACCACCCAGCCCAACGGCATCGAGAGCGCCGGCTGGAATGTGCCGCGCATGCTGAACGTGGCCGAAGGCAAGGGCATCTGGTGCGGGAGCCACGTGTTCAAGGAAGCCTGGGAGCTCGTGCCCGGCAAGTGGCGCTTTACCGTGGGTGACGGCGACGGCGACATCCTCATTGAGGAATTCGAGACGGTGAAGGCGCAATGACGAAGCCCGGTGACGAGCAGGGCGATCTTTTCGCGGCGGCACCGGCCGATGCCGAGCCGGTCGCCGAGACGTCGGTGACCGTGCCGGACCCGGCGCCCGAAGTGGCGGAGCCCATGCCGGCGGAGGCGGGCGAAGGCGATGGCGGCAACGGGCGCATCCCGCCGCACTTCGCGCCGATGGCCCCGGAGTTCGGCGACACGCTGCCGATCGGCCGCTATGCGTCGCTGCAGTATCTCCAGTACGCGATCGCCACCGTCAAGGACCGCGCGCTGCCGCGCGTGGGCGACGGGCAGAAACCCGTGCAGGGCCGCATCCTGTACTCCATGTGGCAGACCGGCACGCGGGCCGGCACCAAGCGCAAGAAGTCCGCATCCGTCGTCGGTGACGTGCTCGGCAAGCTGCATCCGCACGGCGACCAGTCGGTGTACGACGCGCTCGTGCGTCTGGCGCAGGACTTCACGATGCGCTACCCGCTCATCGACGGCGAAGGCAACTTCGGTTCGCGCGATGGCGACGAGGCCGCGGCCTACCGCTACACGGAAGCGCGCCTCACGAAATTCTCCGAAGTGCTGCTGAGCGAGATCGATCAGGGCACCGTGGATTTCGCGCCCAACTACGATGGCACCACCGAGGAACCCACGGTGCTGCCGGCGCGTCTGCCGGTGCTGCTGCTGAACGGCGCTTCGGGCATCGCCGTCGGCATGGCCACCGAGATTCCGAGCCACAACCTGGTGGAAGTGAGTCACGCCGCCATCGCGCTCATCCGCGATCCGTCGCTGGACATGGCCGGCATCATGCAGCACATCCACGGGCCGGATTTTCCCGGCGGCGCGCAGATCATCACGCCGCGGTCCGAAATGCTCGCGGCTTACGAAGGCGGCCGCGGATCGGTGCGGGTGCGTGCGCGCTGGACCATCGAACGCCTCGCCCGCGGGCAGTGGCAGATGGTTGTGACGGAACTGCCGCCCGGAACCTCCGCGCGCAAGGTGCTGGAGGAGATCGAGGCCCTCACCAATCCGCAGGCCAAGCCGGGCAAGAAGTCCCTCACGCCCGAACAGCAGCGCGAGAAGCAGCTGATGCTCTCCATGCTGGACAAGGCCCGCGACGAATCCGACCGCACCCATCCCGTGCGTCTGGTGCTGGAGCCCAAGACCTCCCGCATCGACGAGACCGAGTTCGTGAATCTCCTGCTCGCGAAGACGAGCATGGAAGGCAACGTCCCCATCAATCTCGTCATGGTGGGCCTCGACGGACGCCCGCGCGGCAAGTCGCTCCGGGAATTCCTGGTGGAATGGACGAGCTTCCGCCTCGAGACGGTCCGCCGCCGTTCGCAGTACCGGCTGGAGCAGGTGCTCGATCGCATTCACGTCCTCGAAGGGCGGCTGCTCGTGCTGCTGGACGTCGATGCGGTCATCAGGGTGATCCGCAACGCCGACGATCCGAAAGCCGAGCTGATGGCGGCCTTCCCGCTGTCGGACCGTCAGGCCGAAGATATCCTCGAGATGCGGTTGCGCCAGCTCGCGAAGCTGGAGCACTTCAAGCTCGAGAAGGAACTGGACGATCTGCGCAAGGAACAGTCGGGCCTCGACCGCGTGCTGGGCTCGCGCAAGGAACTCGAGAAGCTCGTCATCAAGGAGATCGAGGCCGACACGAAGACCTTCGGCGATGCACGTCGCACCATCATCGAAGTCTCCGAGAAGGCTGTGGCCGCGGCGCCGGTCGTCGATGAGCCGGTCACCGTCATCTGCTCGCGAAACGGCTGGCTGCGCGCGCGACAGGGGTGGGAGGTCGAGCCGTCCTCGCTGTCCTTCAAGGAAGGTGACAGCCTCGGCGTGCTGATGCGCGTGCGCACGGTCGATCCCGTGGTGTTCCTCGACTCCAAGGGGCGCGCCTACAGCGTCGAAGCTTCTGCGCTGCCGTCCGGACGGGGCGATGGTGTCCCGGCTTCGTCGCTCATCGATGTGCAGGAAGGCGCGAAGATCCTTCACTGCCTCTCTGGCAAGCCGGACACGCAGGTGCTCGTGGCTTCCACCGGCGGCTACGGGTTCCACACCCGCCTGGCCGACATGATCTCCAACCGCAAGGCCGGTCGCGAGTTCATGACGCTCGAGAAGGGCGAGACTCCGCTGCCGCCGGTCGTGTTCTCGGAGGCGCCTGGCAACTACGTGGCCGCACTCGCCGACAACGGCAAGCTGCTGCTCGTGCAGCTGACGGAGCTCAAATATCAGGCGAAGGGGCGAGGCCTCATCCTGATGGGGCTCGACAAGGGCGAGACACTGGTCGCGGTGGGTGTGTCCGACCAGCCGCGCCTCACGGTGCTGGGCATCGGGCGCGGCGGCAAGGAGAAGGAGATCGAGATGAAGGCGAAGGACCTCGGTCACTATGCCGGCAGCCGCGCCAACAAGGGCCGCGTGCTGCCCGAGAAGGTGAAGCCGACCGCCCTGCGCATGGCCGGGAAGCCCTCGCCGGGCGGCAACTGACCCGCGCCCGCGCTACCCGCGCGGGTGCGCTACTTCCTGCTGGCTTTCGCAGCGAGCCGGGAATCGAAGCGGGCGCGATCGATCACGAAACGCTCGTGGCGCCCACGCGAGATCACGTCGACGCCGTCGTGCGCTTCCACCGTGAACACCAGCTTCTTGCCTTCCACGGCGATCAGTTCCACCTTCGCAGTCACCGTCAGACCCGGCGGTGTTGCGGCTTCGTGACTCACGTCGATGTGCGTGCCGACGGTCTGCTCGGTCGGCCAGTCGAGGTGCGGCATGATCGCCTTCAGGCAGGCCCACTCCAGAAATCCCACCATGAAGCCGGTCGCGAAGACCTCGGGCATCGCCTGGAACTCCTCCGCTTCCGGGTATAGCGCGGGGACGGTCTTGGACAGCGGGACGGTGAACTTGTGTTCGTAGGTGATGCCGGGTTGCAGCGACGGTTTCATGGGCAGTCGGAGGCCTGAGGAATAGGGGGCGCTTGCCGCGGCGAACACGCCCGCGCGGGCGGGGCCATGCGGGGAATGCGTGATAGGTGCCGCGAAGCAGACGAATCATCGCCCGAGTCCGCGGGCGATGCCAACCCGGGAGATTGCCCCGTCGTGCGTTTCGAGCCGCCGGGTGCCGGCGGGATCAGGCGACGGCGCCGTCTGCGCGACGGTCGGTGAGGCTGCGAAGCCGCGCCGAAAGGCTCTGGAGTTCATCCGTCGCCTGGAGGGTCACGGACGCCGTTTCGTTGCTGAGGCGGGCGTGTTCGCCGAGGTCTGCCGCGCGTTTCTCCAGATCGACGGCTGCCGCGCTCTGCGTCGAGATGGTGCCGCACAGCGTCTCCATTTCCCGGGAGACGATCCGCGCGTTCTGCGAGGTGCGGACCAGCGATTCGCTTGTGTCCCGCGCAAGCTGCATGCTGTGGTCGAACTCGCGCGAGGCCGTGGCCATGCTGTCGATCGCGGAAGACTTCGCGGTGTCGATCTCGGACACCATCGCGGCGATTTCCGCTGTCGTCGAGGTCGTCCGTTCGGCGAGCTTGCGCACCTCGTCGGCCACGACGGCGAAGCCGCGACCGTTCTCCCCCGCGCGTGCCGCTTCGATGGCGGCATTGAGCGCGAGCAGATTGGTCTGCGCGGCGAGCGACTCGATCATGCCGACCATGTCGCGGATGCCGTCGGCCTTTTCGCCGAGTGTGGTGAGTGCCTGCGATGCACCGGTCAGATGCTCCGCTACCCGCTGGATCTCGTCGACGGCTTCCGACACGAGGGCGACACCGGCCTCGGCATTCTCCAATGTCTCACCGGTCGCGCGTCGCCCTTCCTCGCTGTCCTTGGCCATGGTGCCCATGCTTGCGGCCAGGGTCTGGATCGCACCGGCGATCTCGATCGACGTCCCGGAATTCCTTGCGAAGGACGACGCGGAAGTGCCGAGCGTGCCGGCGACCAGTTCCAGTTCCCGGATTGCGCCATCGACCTCGCCCTGAAGGTTGCGGATGCGGTGGCCGGTGGTGAGCATCGAACGCAAGGCGGGCGAGTCTGCCGACTCGGCCGGGGGCAAGGACTCGACGCGCCCCTCCGCCACCTGGGTGGCCACGACGGCCACGCGGGCGGCGTTCACGGCTTCCGCCGCGAGGCTCACGGCCATGGCGCTCAGCAGGCCGGCCTCGAGCACGACGAATACGGCATGGATCACCACGATCAGGAAGTTTCCGGTCTGTGGCAGCACGTACACGGGAGTTCCTGCGCCCTGCAGGAAATAGAAGCCCACGTGGTGGACGGCGATGACGCCCGCCGCCGCGACGATCGGTTTCCAGTCCCGATACAGCAGCAGGAACGCGAGGGTGACGAACACCGCGAAGTGCATTTCGAGCATGCCGCGCGTCTGATGGATGAGCAGCGCCGTCATCACCATGAACATCATCCCCAGCGCGAGTCGCGTCACCAGATGGCCGCGGAACGAGTGCGTCAGGAAAGCAGCGAGTGCAACCGTCGGGACGGCCACGGACAGGAAGCCGCCCCATACCCCGTAGCCGATGGCGAGTCCCAGGCTGGTGAGCGCCATGAGGCCGATGACGGCCAGGCAGAGTTTGTCGCCGGCAAGCCGGCCGGGAAGAAGCGGATCGCTGGAAGTCGTCATGGGCGTGATGCCGTGTCGAAGTTCGGGGCAGGGGCCGGCCGCGACAGGCATAGCGTGTCCCGGAGCGCGTCGTCGTACTCCAGTCGCCAGAGCAGCGTCAGGCTGCCGGCCAGCCAGATGGCGACGGCGGTCCACGCCAGTGCCGCGCGCGGGCGGGTCGCGGCCGTCGTGATCTTGGGGGTGCGTCGGTCTTGCATGTCGTCCGCCGTCAGGCGGGTGTCGGTCTCGGAACGAACAATGTCGGTGAAATATTCCCGAACTTGAGAACGCCGCGATGATCGGGCCGATCTGTTCGCTTTTCGTGAGGGCTGGCGAGTCGAGTGCGGCCGGGTTCAGGTAGGCTCGGAAGCCAGCCGCGATCAGGCGTGCACCGAGGCGGTGCGAAGTGTCCCGATGGGTATGGGGTTCAGGGCGGATTCGGTGTCCCGACGGGGACCGCCGGATCGTCCACGCATCGGACGACTGCGGTCGAACCTGCGGCGCCGTATCTCGCGCGGCAGGCGGCGATCCGACCGGCCTGGTCCGCCGGGTAGGACTCCAGCTTCGCGTTCGCCGCGAACTCGTCATCCATGCAGGCCCGGACCGCGCCGAGGCCCCGGCTGCCCGCCCGCTTGTCGCACCGCGAGCGGATCGCCCCGGTGGATGGCGGGTAGGCGGCAAGCGCCTGCGCGGCGGCAAGTTCTTCCTTCACGCACACGTCGATGGCTTCCGGTCCGAACTCGCCCATCTGATAGATGCACCAGTAGACGACCTCGGCCTTCGTGTCCTGTTCGGACTGCTGCGCGGCCCACGCGGGCGCGGCGAGCAGCAGCAGAAGCGATGCGACTAGGCGTGCCCACGATTTGCAGGCGTCATCCGGCGTTTCCCTGAGGGCGAATTGGCGCGTCGCGGAGCGGTCGTACGGGGAGTGCATCGGGCAAGTCATGACGGAGAACCACGAAGAGACGCATTGGCTGCGGGGACTTCGAGTGTAGCCGGTCCGAACGGACGTCTGAAGACCACGAATCCTGTCACGTGACGGAAATGCCTCGCGCATAACGTCGATCCGCAGAGTCTTGCATCAAATCAAATCGAGGGAGACCACCATGAAGTCAGTCCGTTCCGCCATCGTTCTGTCCCTGCTGGCAATGACCGCCACTTCCGCCCATGCCTGGAATACGCTGGACGGCAACCGTCCCATCGTGATCGGGCACCGCGGGGCCTCGGGCTATCTGCCCGAGCACACGCTGGAATCCTACGCGCGGGCGATCGAGCTTGGCGCCGACTACATCGAGCCGGACCTCGTCTCGACGAAGGATGGATTCCTGATTGCCCGGCACGAGCCCAACATCACGAACACCACCAACGTGAAGAACCTCGCCCAGTTCGCCGATCGCAAGCGGACCATCGCCGGCGGCAATGCGATGGTCGTCGACGGCGTGCAGGAGGAGGGCTGGTTCGCCTCGGACTTCACGCTGGCCGAGATCAAGACGCTCCGCGCGATCCAGACCCGCGGTCGCAACAACGCCTTCGACGGTCTCTACGAGATTCCCACGCTCGACGAAGTCATCACGCTCGCGAAGACCCGCTCCGCCCAGACCGGTCGCACCATCGGCATCTATCCCGAAACCAAGCATCCGACCTTCCACGACAACCTGGGTCTGTCGCTCGAGGAGCCGCTCCTGCAGTCGTTGAGCAACGCCGGATGGACCACGGCCTCAGCGCCCGTCTTCATCCAGTCCTTCGAAAGCGCCAATCTGCGCGAGCTGAACGGGAAGACCGGTGTGAAGCTCGTGCAGCTCATGGACGCCAACGATGTCAACGCCAATGGCTCGATGGATCTCACCGCGCCCTATGGGCAGCCGTACGATTTCGTGGTGGCGGGGGACACACGGACTTTCCTGGATCTGCTGAGCGCGCAGGGTCTGGATTTCGTCGCGACCTACGCCGATGGCATCGGCCCCTGGAAGCCCTACCTGCTCAAGACCGTCGTCGACGGGACGGACCGTGACGGCAACGGCGTGCTCGATGCACGGGACCGTCTGGTCGTCGGCAGCACCGGTGTCGTCGAGGCCGCGCACGCGCGCGGTCTGCTCGTCCACACATGGACGTTCCGCAACGACAACATCGGCTACCAGTTGGCCGCCGCGACGCCGGGCGAAGAGTACGAGGCCTACTACGCGCTCGGTGTGGACGGGGTGTTCTCGGACTTTCCCGATACGGCGGTAGCTGCGATTCCGGAACCGGAAACGTACGCACTCCTCGCCGCCGGTCTGGGACTCATCGCGCTGCGAGCACGTCGCCGTCGCTGAAGCAGTCGCGGTATCGGGCGGCGTGCCGACGTCGCCCGATGCCGCGGTCCTCAGAACCCGATGCCCACCCCGAAGCGGATCACCCATGGGCTCGAGTACGGCGACGGATTGCTGTAACCCGAGTAGCTCAGGTTGTAGAGCACGAGAGCGAACATGGAGGCGTTGCTGCCGATCGGCTGCGAGATGCCCCCGCCCGCGAGCAGGCTCGATACCCCGGTGCGCTGCTTGGACTGGGCGGACGTGTAGTACTGGAAGCTCAGGTACTCGTACTCCGCGTGCACGAACGCCGGGCCGAACACGCGATAGCGCGCGAAAATGTTCGTGCCGTAGTCGGTGGTCGACAGATCGCGGCTGAAGCGGGTGTCGTTGCGGTAGCGGTATTGCAGCCCCGCACCGATGGAGAAGTCGTCTGTCAGCCGGTAGCCTGCAAACGGCGAGACGTTGACGTAGGTCGCATCGCCGAAGCCGAGTCCCACACCGCCGCCGAAGAACCAGCGATCCATGCTGGACGAGACGGACAACTGCGCCGCGGCAGGCAGCGCGTGACTCAGCGTGGCGGCGACCAGAAGCGTTCCAAGCGCGTGAATTCGGGGCATGACGTTATCCTCGTGAAGTCGATGGCGCCGATCTTGCCACGACCGGAAGCCCGCCAGCGATGCGGTGGGCCATAATCACCGCTCCCCGATACTCTCCGCAGCGAATCCGCCATGCCGCGCCGTGAATTCCAGTCGTTCGATGAACTGATGCCTCTCGTCGGTACCGAGGTCGCCGTGAGCGACTGGGTCGACATCACCCAGGAGCGGATCGACAAGTTCGCCGAGGCGACCGGCGATCATCAGTGGATCCACGTCGATGTGGAACGCGCGAAGCGAGAGTCACCCTATGGCACGCCGATCGCGCACGGCTTTCTGACGCTATCGCTCCTCGCGAAGTTCTCGCAGGACACGTTCGCGTTTCCGAACTCGCGCATGGGCGTCAACTACGGCACCAACCGGGTCCGCTTCACGGATGCGGTTCCCGTGGGCAGCCGCCTGCGCGCGCGCTTCGTTCTCGGCAAGGTGGAGCGCATCGATCGCGGCGTGCAGATGGTGTGGGAAGTCACGATGGAGCGCGAAGGCGCCGCCAAGCCCGCGATGGTCGCGGAGACGATCACCCGGCGTTACGACTGAACCCGATCAGGACAGGGAGCGTTCCGCGGCGAACACGTAGCTGTCCATGCCGATCACGCCGAAGGTGACACCGCCGTGCAGGCGGGTGTGGCGTTCCGCGCTTGCTGCGGCACCCAGCGCGACGAACAGCGGCACGAAGTGGTCCTCGGTCGGGTGCGCGCGCTCGGCATGGGGCGCCTGGGCGCGGTAGTCGCGCAGCGTCGCGTAGTCGTGGGTCTCGATCCGGTCGGCGACCCACTCGCGGAATTCCTTCACGTAGGGCGCCTCGCCGGAATCCTCGGGCAGGGAGCGGAACTCGCGCAGATTGTGCGTGACGCTGCCGGAACCGAGGATGAGGATGCCTTCGTCGCACAGGGGCGCCAGCGCCTGCCCGAGCTTCCAGTGATGGGCGGGGCCGAGGGCCGTCTGGATCGACAGCTGCGTGACCGGGATGTCCGCGTCGGGATACAGATGCATCAGCGGGACCCACGCGCCGTGGTCGAGGCCCTGCTGGGCGTCCATCTCGGTGGAAATGCCCGCGCCGGCCAGAAGCTCCCGGGTGCGCATGGCAACGAAAGTCGCACGCGGGGCGGGATAACGCAGCCGGTACAGCGGCTCGGGAAAGCCGTAGAAGTCGTGGATCGTATGCGGTTGCTCGGCCATGCCGACGGTCGGCCGGTCGGTCTCCCAGTGGGCGGACACCACCAGGATGCCCAGCGGCCGCGGGATCTCCCGCCCCACGCGCTTCAGGCGCGCGCCGGCCAGCCCGGGATCGAGTGCAAACGTGGGCGCGCCGTGGGAAACGAACAGCGTGGGCAGGGCGGGCATGGAAGCTCCGGACACGGCTTGGGCAGAGCCCGGGCAGATGGCATTGCTGCACCATCGGATCGGGCTCGCCCGCGGATTGGATCACATCCGCGCCCGCTCCGGGAGTGGCAGGAGCGCGGGCCTTTGCGGGATACTCGCGCCTGTCTTCACCGACCGGGGCGCTCGCCGCCCGCTGCCATGGCCCGTTCCGACTTCCGTTTTGCGCATCCCCTCCGGGTCCGGTGGGCCGAGGTGGACAAGCAGGGCATCGTCTTCAACGGGCACTACCTTTTGTACTTCGATGTCGGCATCACCGAGTACTGGCGCGCCACCGGCTTCCCGTATCCGCAGGGTCTTCTCGACCAGGGAAGCGATCTCTACGTAGTGAAGTCCACGGTGGAGTACCACCGTTCGGCCGAGTACGACGACGAACTGGAGGTGTGCGTGCGCGTGGCCCGCATCGGGCGCTCCAGCATGAACTTCGCGATCGAGATCCATCGCGACGCGGATCATCTGGTGAGCGGCGAGGTGATCTACGTGAACGCAGACCCCGCGACGCGAACATCGGCACCGGTGCCGGCCGCGTTGCGTGAGCGCATCGCTGCGCTCGAAGGGCGGGACCCCTCGCAATAGTGCCTCGACACGGTGTGCCCCGGCCCAAGGGCGCCGGTGGCATACTTTTGCGCCTGCTCAATTCCGGGGTCGGGGAGAGCGGGCATATTCACGGAAGCCCGGCGTCACGCCGGCATTGTCGGCGCCGCGCCAGTGGCAGCGTCCATCTCACAGGGAAACACCATGGATTTCGAGTTTTCACCGAAGGTGAAGGATCTCCAGTCGCGGCTCTCCGCGTTCATGGACGAGCACATCTACCCGAACGAGCAGCGTTTCTTCGAAGAGATCGAGGCGAACCGCCGGGCGGGCAACGCATGGGTCCCCACGAAGATCATCGAGGAGCTCAAGCAGAAGTCCCGTGCCGTCGGGCTGTGGAACCTGTGGCGCCCCGTGGATCATGGCGGCCAGCTCACGAACCTGGAATACGCCCCCCTGTGCGAGATCATGGGGCGCGCCAGCTTCTCGCCCGAGGTCTTCAACTGCTCCGCGCCAGACACGGGCAACATGGAAGTGCTGATCCGCTACGGCACTCCCGAGCAGCAGAAGCAGTGGCTTGAGCCGCTGCTGGACGGAAAGATCCGCTCGGCCTTCCTCATGACCGAACCGGAAGTCGCGTCGTCCGATGCGACGAACATCCAGTGCAGCATCCGCCGCGAGGGCAACGAATACGTGGTGAACGGCCGCAAGTGGTGGTCGTCCGGCGCGGGCGATCCGCGCTGCAAGATCAACATCGTGATGGGCAAGACCGATCCGGACAACGCGGACCGCCACAAGCAGCAGTCGATGATCCTCGTGCCCTCGGATGCTAAGGGCTACAAGGTGCTGCGCCACCTGAGCGTGTTCGGCTACGACGACGCGCCGCACGGCCACATGGAAGTCGAACTGGACAACGTTCGCGTGCCGGTCACCAACATGCTGCTGGGCGAGGGTCGCGGGTTCGAGATCGCGCAGGGCCGCCTCGGGCCGGGCCGCATCCACCACTGCATGCGCATCATCGGTCAGGCCGAACGGGCCCTGGAACTGATGTGCAAGCGTCTGTCGAGCCGGGTCGCCTTCGGCAAGCCGGTGTCCGAGCAGAGCGTGTGGCACGAGCGCATCGCCGAGTCGCGCTGCATGATCGACCAGGCCCGACTGCTCACGCTCAAGGCCGCGTCCATGATGGATACGGTCGGCAACAAGGCGGCCCGCGCCGAGATCGCCATGATCAAGATCGTCGCACCGAACATGGCCCAGCAGATCATCGACTGGGCGATCCAGGCCCACGGCGGCGGCGGGGTGTCCGACGTGTTCCCGCTAGCCTGGATGTACTCCTGGAACCGGACGCTGCGCCTCGCGGACGGCCCGGACGAAGTCCACCGCAACCAGCTTGCCAAGTTCGAACTGCGCAAGCACCAGCATCGCTGAGCCCGGCAGATCGCGCCGACCCGGGAATTCCCTGCACCCTGCGCGATATGCCGGGTGGCGGGGGATTCCCCCGGATCCGGACGCTTTCCGCGCCATTGCTGCGACGCAACAAACCTGCAAGTCGATGATTGCCCGAGGGATCGCCGAAGGCCTCGCACGATTCCTGCCACGGCGTTGAGGTCGCCTCGCTGTATCCGAGAAAATATAAAGCAGATCAATACGTTCAGGGCTCGACGAATCGTCTGTACAACGGTTGAAAGCGTCTATGGCTTCGTGTAACGTCCCGCCGTCTTGCAGTATGTAGGACGGCGTAGTCAATTAACCTCACGTTTCCGACCGAAAGGGGGAGTTCTGTAATGAATATCTCTTTTAATCTGAACGGGAAACAAGCGAGCGTGGATGTCGCACCCGACACTCCGCTCCTTTGGGTCCTGCGCGACACCCTGGGCATGACCGGCACCAAGTTCGGTTGCGGCAAGGCGCTTTGCGGTGCCTGTACCGTGCACCTGAACGGCATGGCCGTTCGTTCCTGCCAGACTTCTGCGGGCTCCGTTGCCGGCCAGAAAGTGACGACCATCGAAGGCCTCGCGGCCACGCACCCGGTCAAGAAGGCCTGGGTTGCCCTCGATGTTCCCCAGTGCGGTTACTGCCAGCCCGGCCAGATGATGCAGGCGGCCGCGCTGCTCGCGAACAACAAGCGCCCCTCCGACGCCGACATCGACGCCTGGATGTCCGGCAACATCTGCCGTTGCGGTACGTACCCCCGCATCCGCGCCGCCATCAAGTCGGCCGCGAAGGCTTAATCGAGGAGGCAGAGACCATGGAACACACCAACATGCCAGCTCGTCGTGATTTCCTGAAGGGCTCCGCTGCAGTCGGCGGTGGCCTCGCGCTCGGTTTCTACCTGCCGGGTGCTTCGAAGGTTGCCGAGGCGCAAGCCGCCACCCACCAGCCTAACGCCTGGGTGAAGATCGGTACCGACAACTCCATCACCGTGATGTGCGCCCGTTCCGAAATGGGCCAGGACGTCTACACGTCCCTCGCCATGCTCATCGCGGAAGAACTCGAAGTCGACGTGAACAAGATCAAGGTCGAGTTCGCGCCGCCCGCCGAGGTCTACATCAACGCCCTGCTCGGCGGTCAGCTCACCGGTGGTTCGACCTCGGTGCGTGACGCCTGGGAAAAGCTGCGCAAGGCCGGTGCCTCCGCCCGCATGATGCTCGTCGGTGCCGCTGCCCAGCAGTGGGGCGTCGATGCCGGCCAGTGCAAGGCCGCCGGTGGTTCGATCACCGGCCCCGGCGGAAAGAAGGCCACCTACGGTCAGGTCGCCGAAGCCGCTTCCAAGATGGAAGTGCCGAAGGACGTTCCCCTGAAGCCCGTTTCCGAGTTCAAGCAAGTCGGTAACAAGGCCCAGAAGCGCCTCGACACGCCCGCCAAGGTTGCCGGTACCGCCACGTTCGGTATCGACGTGCGCGTGCCCAACATGCTGTACGCCGCTGTGGCCATGCCCCCCATGATCGGTGGCAAGGTTGGCAGCTTCGACGACTCCCGCGCCAAGAACATGCCCGGCGTGAAGGCCGTCGTCCAGTACAGCCGTGGTGTCGCCGTCGTGGCCGATTCCTACTGGCAGGCCAAGAAGGCCAAGGACCTCCTCCAGATCACCTGGGACGAAGGCCCGAACGCCAACAACGACATGGGCAAGGTGTGGGCCGGCATCAAGGAAGCCTCGAGCCAGCCCGGTGCCGTCTTCCGTGAAGCCGGCGATGCCGGCAGCGCGATGAAGGGTGCCGCCAAGGTCTACGAAGCGACCTACATCCTCCCGTTCCTGTCGCACTCCCCGATGGAGCCGATGAACACGGTGGCCGACGTTCGTGCCGATGGCGCGACGATCATCACCCCGACCCAGTTCCAGCAGCTGGTGCCGTTCGTCGTGGCCGGTGCCACGGGCCTCAAGCCCGAGCAGGTCAATGTGATCACCACCTTCCTGGGTGGCGGTTTCGGTCGTCGCGTGGAAGTGGACTACACCATCGACGCCGCCGAAATCTCCAAGGCTGTCGGCGCCCCGGTCAAGATGGTCTGGAGCCGTGAAGACGACCTCACGCACGACTCCTACCGTCCGGGTGGCATGTACACGGCCCGCATGGGCGTGGACGCAGCCGGCAAGCCGGTGGCCTACACGTACCACGGCACGAGCCCTTCGATTTCCTCGCGTCTGTTCCCGAGCATCGTCAAGGACGGTATCGATCCGTTCGCGCTCGAGGCGATCGACAACTACCCGTATGCCGTGCCGAACCACACGCTGACCTATCAGATGCACGATACGGGCATCACCGTGGGCTACTGGCGTGGTGTGTCCCACAACCTGAACTGCTACGTGGTGGAAGGCTTCATGGATGAAGTCGCCCACGCGGTTGGCAAGGACCCGATCCAGTACCGCATCGACAACCTCGAGTACCAGGGTGAGAAGCACAAGTGGTCGGGTCTGTCTGCTGGCATCGCAGTCGGTGGCCGGATGAAGACGGTCCTCGAGCAGGTGCGTGCCAAGTCGGGCTGGGGCAAGAAGCTGCCGGAAGGCCGTGGCATGGGCGTGGCCGTGATGGAAGGCTACAACACCGTGATGGCTGCGGTGGTCGAGTTGTCGGTCACGAAGAACTACGACGTGATCGTCGACAAGGTCACCTACGTGGTCGACGCGGGCCCGGTCATTCACCCCGACCAGGGTGTTGCGCAGATGGAAAGCTGCACGATCTTCGGTCTGTCGGCGTGCTTGTTCGGCGAGATCACGATCAAGAACGGTGGCGTCGAGCAGATGAACTTCGACCAGTACCGAGTCGTGCGCATGAACGAAGCGCCGAAGTCCATCGACATCAGCTGGATCGCGGCCGCCAAGGACCAGCCCCCGGGCGGTCTGGGCGAGCCCGCCACTGCTGTCGTGCAGGCTGCTGTCGGTAACGCCATCTTCGCCGCCACGGGCATCCGTGTTCGTCGTATGCCGTTCACGCCGGAAAACATCAAGGGCGCAATGGCCTGATGATGTTTCGGCCCGGCGTGTAGGTTTCACGCCGGCGACCTGGTAGGCAAGTCAACCGGCCTTTTCGATTCCACCCTCGGGTGGGGTCGTTGAGGCCGGTTTCTTTTTCAGGCATCCTCCGTGATCGGGGGAGTGGCCCAGCGTGAAGTCGAACCCGGCCTGCGCGGCGATTGCCGCATGGTTGCGCCCGAATGGTTGCGGGGCTGAACCAACGGCGCCATCGTCTCTCCCAGCAGTTTCCGGGAAGGTTTTGTTCGCTGCGCGGGCAATCTTTGCGCCGTTCGTTGTATCCCGGGAGAATGTTCGCTCTTTCCTGCGCTGCCCCGCCGGGCACCAGCAGGAGGAGCCGGAGGCACCGGTCGTCGCGCTTCGGTGCGCGTTGGCCACGCATGGATGGAAACATGGATAGCGTCGATCTGCAGGTCCTGAAGAGCGCAGCCGCCTGGCTGGAGGAAGGCCACCGCGTGGTGCTCGCCACGGTCACGGAAACATGGGGGTCTTCCCCTCGCCCGCCTGGCGCCATGCTCGCGGTCCGGGGCGACGGCCTCGTGGCCGGTTCGGTCTCTGGCGGCTGTGTGGAGGACGACCTCATCGACAAGGTCCGCGCCTGTTCCCTCGCGGCCGACAAACCGGAAGCAACCATTTACGGCATCAGCAAGGAAGACGCGCAGCGCTTTGGTCTGCCCTGTGGCGGACGGTTGCAACTGGTCCTCGAACCCGTCAAGGACAAGGCGACCGTCACGGGCGTACTTGCAGGCATCGATCGTCACGAACTCGTGGCGCGCCACCTGGATATGGGCACCGGCGCAGCCACGCTGCGTTCCGCATCGCGCAGCGACGTGCTCGCTTTCGACGGCAATCAGCTCACCACCATTCACGGTCCGCGCTGGCGTCTGCTGATCATCGGCGCCGGCCAGCTCTCGAAGTACGTCGCGATGATGGCGCAGGCCCTCGACTACGAGGTGGTCGTTTGCGATCCGCGCGAGGAATACGCCGTCACCTGGGACGTCCCCGGCACGACACTGCTGCGGACGATGCCCGATGACGTGGTGGTCGAACTCGCCCTCGACAGCCACAGCGCCGTCGTTGCCGTGACTCACGATCCCAAGCTCGACGACCTCGCATTGCTGGAAGCGCTGAAGTCGCCGGCTTTCTACGTCGGCGCGCTCGGTTCGCGACTCAACACGCAGAAGCGTCGGGAGCGTCTCGCGCAATTCGATCTGTCGCAGAGCGAACTCGACCGCCTGCATGGGCCGGTCGGGCTGCGCATCGGCAGCAAGACCCCGCCCGAGATCGCCGTGGCGATCCTGGCGGAGATCACCGCCGTCCGCCATGAGGTGCCTCTCCTCACGGTCGGCAACAAGGCCATGGACGCCGAGGCCACGCAGACCGTCTGCCGCTGACCGGCGCGAGGCGCGCCCGCAGGATCGCCGTCATCGCGGGAGCCTCGGGCTCCCGCGGTCGTTTCGATCACTCGCCACCTTCGATCCGGGCTGACCTGGGGATGGACATCCCGGCGATCCGCGCGAAGTTCGCCACCAACTTCCCCCTCGGGCGGCTCTCCAGGCCCCTCGACATCGCCAATGCCGCGCTGTGGCTGGCGTCCGACGAAGCCGAGTTCATCACCGGCACCTGCATCGAAGTCGACGGCGGCCGCTGCGTCTGAACCGGCGGTATCCATCCGGTCCGCCGCCGCGGGAAGATCCTCACAGAGGCTGCTCGTCTTCCCCGGGGGCGGTTCTCGGAATCTCCTTTGCAAACGCGAGATTCGGGAGCAATTCCTTGCTTGTCCGCGTGGACAAACCTAACACTTTGGGGTAGTTTCAAACCATAAAATGAAGTGAGGGGAGACCATATCCAACGGGGTCTTCCGCGGTTTCGCGGGCCCCGGCTCCTCACCGGCAAACAAGAATGCTCGGGCTTCCCGGTCTTCATCGGGAAAGTGCCGGGCGAGGGAAGAATCATGGCGGTCGGCCTGTGCCGGCCGCGGGGCCCGTGTGACCGTTTCCCGGTTCGTCACGGCGTCCGTCCCTTGATTTGCTTCGCCAACCCGGCGCCCGGTGTATCACCGGGGACGGGCCAGGCGGGAGAGGCGCATGGAGTCCTGTTCGGCCACGCGGTCCGACGTAAGCACGCCGCACCAAGCGGCTGCTCGCCCTTGTCTGTCGGTCGATGTCGTGCGTCCTGCACCGTCATCGCATCGAACTCGCACGTCCGTCCCCGCCCCTGGACACCCTTCCGGCTCCGCTGTCGTGGTCCGTTACGGCCGCCAGCATGGGCCTCCTGTCCGCGCCCCCTGACCGGCCCCCGGTCGCCCTGCCCGCATCCATAAGACCTAACCGAGTGCGCCCCCTGCCGGCATGAGCCGGCCCGAAGACCGTCCGAACCCTGGCCCGAACGCGACAACGGGGCCCGGCAGTGCCGACGGCGAGGCGCCACCAGACCCACAGAAGAGAGGCGATCCATGTCGAGCAATGCATCCACCCCCCGGCGCAAGGCCCTGCCCTGGCTCCGCTGGCCCCGACATGGTGTGTCCGCTTTCGCGGCCCGCATGCCGGCGCGCCTCGCCGGATGGCTCGGTTCGGAGCGACCGCCGTTTCCGCGGAAGCCTCTGCTCGAAGCGCTGGAGCCCCGCGTGCTGCTCTCCGCGGATAGCCTGGTGCCGAAGATCGAAGGCGCTATCGACGTGCCGGGCGAGGTGGACCGCTACGGGTTCGTTCTCGAAAACACGACGCGGGTCGTGTTCGACTCCCTCACCAACGACGGCAACAAGCGCTGGACGCTCGAAGGGCCGCGCGGTGTGGTCGTCGCCGACCGCCCGTTCAGTTCCACCGATTCGGTCGACCGCTCCGGCACCGTGGCCTTCGAACTCACGCCCGGTGACTACACGCTCAGCATCGACGGTGTCGGCGACAACACGGGTGCCTACGGTTTCCGCCTGCTCGACCTGGGCCAGGCGGATGAGATCACGCTCGGTACGCCGCTCAGCGGGCGTCTCGAGCCCGGCAACGAGACCGACGCATACCGGTTCAGCGCGGTGGCGGGTGGGCAGTACTACTTCGATCGGCGCGCCCACAACGGTGACGCCTACTGGCGCCTGATCGATCCCTACGGCCGCACGGTCTGGGGCCCGACTTCGCTGGCGAACGACGGCGGCGCCGTCACGCTCGAATTCGATGGCAGCTACACCCTGCTGATCGAAGGACGCGCCAGTGTCACGACACCGATCGACTACACCATCGGCGTCTTTGCGATCACCCAGACCACGGCAGCGATGAGTCTCGACGTGCCCGTGGCCGGCACGCTCACCAGCCCCGGCAACTCGGTGCGCTACCAGTTCGATGTGACGCAGCCGGCGTCGGTGCTGTTCGATTCCCTCGTCTATCGCGACGACGTCGAATGGTCGCTCGAAGGCCCCCGGGGCGAACTCGTAGGCGGACGCCGTTTCGGCCAGTCGGATTCATACCTCTTCAATGCGAATCCGGTGCTCGCGTTGAGTGCCGGGACCTACACCCTGACCGTGCGCGGCGTCGATGATGCTACCGGCGGCTTCGGCTTCCAGTTGTTCACTCTCTCCAGTGTCCGGGCCCTCACGCTCGGCGAGCGGGTCACCGCCACCCTGGACGACCAGGGCCGCACCGAAGCCCGCCTGCGTGCGAACGCCGGCGCGCCCCTGACAGGACTGATCACCGGCCCCGGACGTTCGATGACGCTCGACGGCGCAGGCAGCGTCGCGCTGGTCATGGGCGCGGACCCCGCGTTCGCGGCGGACGGCAAGCTCACCGTGGAGGGATGGATCCGCCCGACGGGCCCCGGCACCGACGGCGTGGCCGGCGGCATCCTCTTCAACAAGGAAGGCGAGTACGAGATCGCGCGCTTCGCCGACGGCACCATCCAGTGGGCTTTCGCGAATGAGTCCCCAGGCTGGACCTGGGTCAACACCGGCTACGTGGCGCCGCTCGCCGAGTGGACGCACATCGCCATCGTGTACGACGCGGGCCGCGTGACGACCTACGCCAACGGTGTCGAGGTTCACACGTACGAGGGCGCAGGCGACATCGGGGACGCGCACACCAACGCCGATGAACTGCGCGTCGGCGGGCGGCAACTGCTGGAGCAGGATTTCCAGGGCAGTCTCGACGAGATCCGCGTATGGACCGTCGCGCGCAGCGCAGCCGAGATCGCGGCCAACTACCGCCGCATGCTGACGGGCACCCAGAGCGGTCTCGCGGGTTACTGGCGCTTCGAGGAGGCCTCCGGTACCACGCTGCTCGACTCGTCCGGCGCCGGCCGCAACGGCACCATCGTCGGTGCGCCCGCCATCGAGACCCATCTCTACCGGTTCGACGCGACGGCCGGTGCGCGCTACTTCCTCGACCGTCTCGCCTTCGCGGGCGAGAACCTGTCGATGCGGCTCCTCGATCCCTTCGGCAACCAGGTGCTTTCACCGACGGGCTTCGGCGACATCGACAGCTTCACCACCGAGTTCACCGGCGCCTACGTGCTCGCGATCGAGGGATACGGTCCCAACGTCCACGGCGCCAGTTACGAGTTCGCCCTGCATCGTGTGGCCGAGACGATCGCGCCGATCTCCCTGGGCACCACGGTGAACGGCACGATCCCCCAGCCGGGCGCTCTGTCGACGTATACCTTCTCGCTTGCCGCGTCGGCCAAGGTCGTTCTGGACATCCTCACCCTGGGCAACCAGTTCAACTGGTCCCTGTCCGGTCCGCGCGGCGTCGAGGTTTCCGGTCGTCCGCTGTCGCAGTCCGACTCCGCCGATGCCAACTTCAACACCATCCTGGACCTGCCGGCCGGCGACTACCGCCTCACCATCGACGGCAGCGCTGACGCCACCGGCGCGTTCACGCTGCGGCTGCTCGATCTCGCCGCAGCCACCGTCATCGAGCGGGGTGTCGAGGTCACGGGTCGCCTCGATCCGGCGTCGGCCAGCGTCGCCTATCGCTTCAACGCGGTGGCCGGCGACCGCATCGCGATCGACCGTCTCGCACTCACGGGGGACGGGCTCTACTGGCGACTGATCGACTCCACCGGCCGGCTGGTGCAGGGTCCCGGGTTCCTCGACGACACGGGCCCCATCTCGCTCGCACTCGGCGGGACGTACACGCTGCTGTTCGAAGGCCGCTATTTCTCGCAGTCGCCTTCCGACTTCCGCTTTGCGGTGAATCTCCTCGGCAACACGCCGCCGGAGGCCCTGACCGGGACGGCGATCCAGCTCGGCACCACGGTGACCGGCACATTGAGTGCCGCCGGTGAGAACGACACGTTCGTCTTCGAGGTCACGTCCCCCACCCGCGTCGTGTTCGATTCGTTCTCCCCCAACAACACCACTGTATTCCAGTGGTCGCTCGTGGGACCGCGCGGTGTCGAAGTGGGCACGCGTTCGACTTATCAGTCGGAGTCCTTCGAACTCGGCGACACCACGGTGGTCGCGGAACTCGTCGTGCCGGGCACCTATCAGATCCGCATCTCGGGGCAGGGCGCGACAACCGGCGCGTACAGCTTCCGCCTGCTCGATCTCGCCTCGGCGACCGCCATCAACGCCGGTGAAGTCGTCACCGCGCAGTTCTCGCCCGCCAACGAAACAGACCTCTACCGCTTCACCGTGCCCGCGGGCGGCGGGCGCTTCTTCCTCGATCGCCGTGACCTTTCCGGCAACGTCGGATCGGACTGGTTCTCCTGGCGTCTCGTGGATCCCAACGGGCGCCAGGTGTTCGGTCCGATCTTCCTCAACGATCGCGACGTGTTCGAGCTTCCGCTCGGCGGAACCTACACACTGATCGCGGAATCCCGCGTCTGGACGACGCTGTACGTCGGGTCAGTCAACTACAGCTTCGTCCTGCAGCCCGTTACAGACGATGCGGCCACGCTCACACTCGATGCCAACATCGCCGGGGACATCGCCCACGCGGGCCAACGCGACGTCTACACCTTTTCGCTCACCGAGTCCCGGCGGGTGTACTTCGATTCGCTCACGGCCGGCAGCGGAATGCGCTGGACCCTGCAGGGACCGCGGGGCACTGTCGCCCTCGACCGTGCTTTCGGCCAGTCGGACGCCAACGACGGCCTGTTCCTGATGGACCTCGGCCCCGGCGACTATCGGCTCACCGTCGACGGGTCGGGAGACGCCGCAGGCGCCTACGGCTTCCGCCTGCGCGATGTCGCACAAGCCCAGGAATTCACGCCTGGCATCGCGGTCTCGGGTTCGCTCGATCCCGCCAACGGGTCCGCGCTCTACCGGTTCACCGCGGAAGCGGGAGACCGCGTGTTCCTGGACCTGGTATCGCGCTCCGGCGCCGAGAAGGCGTGGCGGGTCATCGACCCGTTCGGCCGCGCCGTATTCGGCGCCAGCAACTTCACCGGCGACGGCGGCGAACTCACGCTCGACTATGACGGAACCTACACCGTGCTCATCGAAGGGCGCGCCACGGCGTCCGGCGCGTCGGCCTTCTCGTTCGATCTGGTGCCTATCGCCGATCGCGAGGACACCCTGGTGCCGGGCGAAGTGGTGTTCGACCGCATCGATCACGCGGGCCAGAAGGTCGCTTACCGGTTCGATCTGGCGGCCGACACCCAGATGCTGTTCGACGCGCTCGGCAATCTGTCGTCGGTCTTCTGGAGTCTCACGGGGCCCCGCGGCACGGTCGTGTCCCCGCGCAGCTTCCAGAGCTCGGACTCCTACGATGTGAGCGGCAACAGCCTGCTGCAGCTCGTCGCCGGCAGCTACACGCTCACCGTCGACGGCTCCGGCGACTTCACCGGTGGTTACGGCTTCCGACTGCTCGATACCGCAGCCGCGACGCTGTTCGCACCGCTCGACGTGGTGTCCGGATCCCTCGGCGATGCCGGCGTCGGATCGCAACTGATGCGCCCGCTCTCTGGCGCGCCGCTGCAGGGCGCAGGCAGCGGCAATCTCGCGCTCGACACGCGCAGCTTCAATCGCACCGTAACAGTGGCGGACAGCGCCTCGCTGAAGCCCGCCCAGCTCACCATCGAATCCTGGATTTCGCGCGGCTCGGGAGCTTCCACGTGGGACTCCGTGCTCATGAAAAGCACGAACAGCGCGTGGAACGACGGTTACGGACTGGCGATCTATCCCGACGGCCGGCTGCACTTCTTCGTGAACAACTACAGCGCCGTCGAGCTGTCCATCCCGCTCGCCGTGGAGCAGTGGACCCACGTCGCGGGCACCTACGACGGCGCGGAACTGAAGCTCTACGCCAACGGCGAACTGGTGGCATCGCGCTCCTACACGGCCGCGATCACGCACAGCGTCCAGCCGCTGCGGATCGCCGGCGGCGCGGGCGGCTTCCCGTGGCGCGGCCAGCTGGACGAAGTCCGCGTCTGGAACGTCGCGCGGAGCGCCGCGGAGATCGCCGCCAACTACCGTCGCGCCCTCACCGGATCGGAAGCGGGGCTCGTGGGCTACTGGAGCTTCGACGAAGCCTCCGGGATCACCGTGCCGGATCGTTCCGCAGCGGCGAATAACGGCGCGCTCCCCGCATTCCCGTCGTACGAGACTCGCCTCTACCGCTTCGAGGCCCAGGCCGGCGAGCGCTTCTACTTCGACCGGCAGGCGCTGTCGGGCGACAGCTTCTCGGTGCGCATGTTCGACCCGAACGGTGCACTCCTCTACGGCCCGTCCAACTTCAACGACATCGACGTCTTTACTGCGCTGCGCACGGGCACTTACCTGGTGGCCCTGGAAGGCCGCGTCTACAACGATCAGCCGTCCAGCTACACGTTCGCTCTCAACCGTGTGGATGACGCTGCGTCCACCCTGGTGCTGGGCGAGATCGTGAGCGGCACTCTCGAGCACGCCGGACAGCGGCGCGCCTTCGCGTTCACGCTGGACGCCGAGACGCGCGTGGCGTTCGACTCGCTCACGAACGATGGCCGGATCCGATGGACGCTCACCGGACCCAGGGGCACCGTCGATTCCGCTCGTCCGTTCAGCCAGAGCGATTCCTATTCCGGCACGAGCCTTTACGATCTCGTGGCGGGCGATTACCTGCTCACCGTTGACGGCACCGGCGAGACGACCGGCGCGTTCCAGTTTCGCGTGCTGGATCTCGGCGATGCGACGACCGTCGCCTACGGTGCGAATGTCACTGGTGTGCTGACACCTGCCGCGTCGACGCAGGCGTTCCGCATCGACGTGCAGGCAGGCGATCGCGTGTACTTCGACTCGACCGTCGGCAACGTGGGCAATACCTACTGGCGCCTGCTCGATCCCTATGGCCGGACGGTATGGGGTCAGAGCTCGATGGGCAGCGACGCGGGTCGTTACGAACTCGCCTACACCGGGGCCTACACCCTGCTCGTCGAGGGCGGCATCAGCCCGGCTTCCGCGGGGAACTTCGGTTTCCGCGTGGTCCGCGCGACGGACGTCGTGCAGCCCATCGTTCCCGGCGAGTCGTCCGGCATGGGCGTGAACCACATCGAGGGTGTGCGCGGCGGTGCCGTCTCGCTGAACGGCCTGCAGTACCTGGAGATTCCCCACGATGCCGATCTTTCGCTCTCGGGTTCGCTGACCTGGGAAGGCTGGATCCGCGTCGACAGCTTCGCCAACGACTGGATGCCGGTGTTCTTCAAGGGCGACGACAGCGAACCGAATCGTCGCACCGCTTCCCTGTGGCTCAACGCTTCCGGCTATCTGCACGCCTCGGTCGGTACGGGCGTGGCCAACAACACCGTGAACACGGCGAGCGGCCTCATCAAGGCCGGTCAATGGCATCACGTGGCGCTCGTGGTGGACCGCACCGCGCGCACGCTGGGCGTCGTGGTGGACGGCGTCTCGGCGGCGAACCGCAGCGTGTCGACGCTGCCGGCCGCATGGCCCAGCACGAGTCCGCTGATGATCGGCGGCACGTCGGAGTTCGCGCCCTCTTACGCGTACTTCCGCGGGTCGTTCGACGATGTGCGGTTGTGGAACGGCGCGCGCACGGTCGAGCAGATCGCCCAGTCCCGCAACGAGACCCTCGCTGCCGGCACGGCCGGCCTCATTGCCAACTGGCGCCTCGACGAGCTGTCGGGCGCCGCGGTCGCCGACTCGGCGGGCGATCATGACGGCGCCGTGGTCGCTGCCACCTCGGGTGTCGTCATCGGACGCATCGCCGAAGTCGCGCAGCGGGTGCAGCACACCTTTTCGCTCGCGGCGGAGACGCGCGTCGTCTTCGACTCGCTCGTCAACACCGATAACGTGCGCTGGAGCCTCACCGGGCCGCGTGGCGTCGTGACGTCCGACCGGTCGTTCCGGTCGAGCGATGCCATCGACGCTTCCAGTCTCTACACCCTCGCGGCGGGCGACTACACGCTGACCGTGGAGGGCAGGGGCGACCTCACGGGCGAGTACCGATTCCGCCTGCTGCCGCTCGCGATCGCGACACCCATCGCTGTCGGCACCCGGATCGACGCCACGCTTCGGCCGGCCAGCGAGACCGACGTCTATCGCTTCGAGGCCGCCGCCGGCGATTCGCTCTTTCTCGACGCCATCAGCAGTTCGAACGGCAGCCTCTACTGGCGTCTGCTCGACGCCGACGGCCGGACGGTGCTGGGCACCGCCGGGTTCAGCGATCGCGAGACGGGGCCGCTCATCCGCGGCGGCACCTACACGCTGCTGATCGAGGGCCGGTACGCCAACGAAGGCAATGCCGGCTACAGCTTCCGCCTCGGCCGCCCCGCGACGACGACGAACGCGCTCGCCTTCGGCGTTCCCGTTGCGGCCTCGCTCGCCGGGGTCGGCGACCAGCATCGCTACACCTTCACGCTCAGCGGCGATCGCACGCTGCTCTTCGATGCGCGCACCGATCGCAGCGATGTTCTCTGGAACCTGACCGGGCCGACGGGCGCCGTGGTGTCGTCCCGTCGCTTCGACCAGAGCGACTCCGCGGACTTCGCGGCGAGCCCCGTGCTGCGACTCGCGGCAGGCACCTATGCGCTCACCGTGGACGGCGCGGACGACGCGGTCGGCGACTACGCCTTCGCGATGTTCGACCTCTCCGCGGCGACGGCAATCACCACCGACACCGATGTGTCGGGGCGTCTCGATCCGGGCAACGAGACGGACGTGTACCGGTTCACCGCCTCGGCGCGCGACCGGCTCAACTTCCTGATGCTTAACGAGAGCCGCAACTCGCCATTCTGGCGGCTCGTGCATCCGTTCGGCGGCACCGTGTTCGGGCCTTCGGCCTTCGCCTCCGCTGGCGTGTTCACCATGCCGTTCGCCGGCGAGTATTACCTGCTCATCGAAGGGCGGCGCACCGAGGGCACCGCCGTCGACTACGGCTTCCGCGTCGCGGACGCCGGCCAGGACAACACGACCGGCGCGTCGTCGCAGAACTTCGACAGCGCGGGCATGGCCTACAGCCTGTTCAACGCGAGTGGTGCCGCGGCCCAGGTGCTGGACGGCGGTCCGACCGGGCGCTTCCTGCGGCTCGCCAACACGACGTCGCAGAGCAACAACTCCATCGGCTTCCCGGTGACCGCGACCGGGCCCTTCGGCCGCGTGGCCATCGACTTTGACTTCCGCATGCAGCCGGGCAGCGGCCGCGCCGACGGCTTCGGTCTGGCTTGGCTGGACGCCGACACCTGGGGCGAGGGCGGCGTGGTCCCGGTCTTCGGACCCAACCCGAATCTGGCGAAGAGCTTCGGCATCGGCTTCGACATCTTCAATAACAGCGAGGTGAACAACAACCACCTCTCGCTGCATTACGACGGCGTACAACTCGCCGAATTCCCGGACCCCGGTTTCGATCTCGCCAACGGGTCCTTCAATCATGCGCGGGTCGTGCTGCAGCGGGTGAGCGGCGGCGCCACGGTCACGGTCGTTCTCACACCGGCGGGCGGCGCTGAAGTCACGCCGATCAGCAACTACTTCATCAGCGGGCTGGACCTCGACGACGCGCGTCTGGCGTTCGCCGCGTACTCGGGCGGGCAGACGGCCAATCACGATCTCGACAACATCGTCGTCACCACCGAAGCGGGCGTGGCCGAAGCGCTCCCCGCGATCGTGTTCGGGCAGACCGTGTCGTCCAATCTGGGCGCAGTCAACGAACTCGACCGCTACACCTTCACGCTCACCGAAGCGAAGCGCCTCTACATCGACTCGCTGGTCAACACGGCGGGCATCCGGTGGAGCCTCACCGGCCCCACGGGCACACTCTATTCGGGCCGTCCTTTCAACGACACCGATTCGATCGAAAACCTGTCTCTCGTGACGGCGCCCGCGGGCACCTACGTGTTCCAGGTGAACGGTGCGGTCGGTGCGTATTCGTTCAGGGTACTCGACCTCGGCGCCGCCACGCAGCTCACGCCCGGCGTGGCGGTGGCGGGCACGCTCGACCCCGCGAACGAGACCGACGCCTACCGATTCAGCGCCAGCGCCGGCGACAGTTTTTATTTCGACATGGAAGGCCGTGCGCGGGGCGACGTCTACTGGCGGCTCGTCGACCCGCTGGGCCGGCTCGTCTGGGGCCCGGCCAACACCAACGGCAACGGGGACGTCGACTTCACGACCCTTACCCTGGACGGCACCTACACGCTTCTCGTGGAGGGTCGCGCCTACACGACCGGGACGGCCGCGTACTCGGTCAACGTTCGCCCGGTGGCGGTGCAGGAGGCGACTGCCACGCTCGGCACCGCGGTGAACGGCCGGATCGACCAGCCCGGTGAACGGGACGTGTACGTGATGGAGGTCGCCGCCAACACGCGCGTGTACTTCGACAACCTCACGAACAGCACCACCGTGCGCTGGACGCTCACCGGTCCCCGCGGGGTGGTGGTCGACAACGCGCTCCTGTACGACTCCGATTCCCTGGAGGCGCTCACACTGCTCGATCTGGTCGCCGGGACCTACCGCCTCACGGTGGACGACGCCAACGACGGCACGTCGGCCTACGGATTCCGGTTCGTCGATCTCGATACGGCCACGCCGGTCGCCATCGGCGAGGCGGTCACCGGCACGCTCGACCCCGCCAACGCGACCGCGCTCTTCCGCTTTGACGGCGACGTGGGCGACCGGTTGTACTTCGACCGCACCGCCAACGCCGGCGGCGACACCCGGTGGCGTCTGCTCGATCCCTTCGGCCGTCCGTACTGGGGCCCCAGCGCCATGTCGAGTGGCGACATCGGCCCCGTCACGCTGCCGTATGCGGGCAACTGGACGCTGCTGATCGAAGGTCGCTACTACGTGACCGGTACCGCCACCTACGGTTTCCGGGTGGCCGAGGCCGCGCCGCAGACCGCGCCCATGCAGCTCGGCGCGACCGTGTCCGGAACGCTCGACGCCATCGCGACCCACGCCTACACGTTTACGCTCACGGAAGGCCGGCGCGTGTATCTCGACTCGCAGACCGGCAGCTCCGAGATCCTCTGGTCCCTGTCCGGACCGCGCGGTACCCTCGTCGCGAACCAGCGGCTCTATACCGCAGATTCCGTCTACGGACTGAACGTGCTCGACCTCGTCCCGGGCGACTACGTCCTGACGGTCGACTCCACCGTCGACGGCAACACGGCCTATGCCCTGCGGCTGCTCGATCTCGGCCAGGCCGCGGCCATCGAGCCCGGCACGCTCGTGACCGGCACCCTGAGTCCGGCCGCCGCCACCAACACCTACCGGTTCTCCGCGACCGCGGGAGACCGGTTCTTCTTTGACCGGACCTCGAACACCGGTTCGGATGTCTACTGGCGCCTGCTCGATCCGTACGGCCGTCCGATGTGGGGGCCGACGTACATGAACAACGGCGACGTGGACGTCACGACGCTCGCCTACACCGGCACCTACACGCTGCTCGTGGAAGGTCCCTATTACACCGGCGGCACCAGCAACTTCGCGTTCAACGTGCAGCCCGTGCCCCAGCAGGACCGCATCATGATCGGCGGCCTGGGAACCCTGCCGGGCCCGGATCTCGTCGTGCAGAACATCACGGTCACGGCACCGGGAGGCGATCTGCGCGCCGGCGGTTCCGTGACGGTGGCCTGGGAGATCGTCAACAGCGGGTCGGAGCCGGCGAACGCGCCGTGGCTCGATCGCGTGCTCGTCCGCAACGCGGACCGCGGCGAACTCATCCGAAACCTGCTGGTGAGCTACGACGACCTCGGCGCGGGCGCCAGCGCGCCGCTGCAGGCGGGCGAGCGTCGGACGCGGCAGGTCACCTTCGACCTGCCCGCCGGCAATCAGGGTGTGGGCAATCTGCGCTTCGAAGTCGCCACCGACGTGTCCAATGTCGTGGAGGAGAGCGGTGGCGCCCTCGCGGAGAACAACAACACCGCCTCGGTGTCGCGCGTCTCGCTGGCTTCGCCCTATCCGGATCTTCGCGTGGCGGGCCTCACGGTCACCCCGGCGGGTGCCTGGCAGGCGGGGCAGAGCGTCACGGTGACGTGGCGTGTCGAGAACGCCGGGGAGGCCTCTGCCGCCGCGCCCTGGACGGACACGATCACAGTCCGCAACACCACGACCGGTCAGACGGTGGCCTCCGGCACGAGCCGGCACACCGTCGCGGTGGAAGGCGCGCTGGCCGCTGGCGCCAATCGTGAACGCAGCTTCACGTTCACGTGGCCCGCGGGCACGCTCGGCACGGGGCAGATGGAGTTCATCGTCGCCACCGATTCTGCCGGCGAGGTGTTCGAGGCCAACCCGCAGGACACCGGCGAAGCCAACAACAGCCAGCGCATCACCGTCGTCTCCGCGCCCGACCTCGTCGTGCGGAACGTCACGCTCGATCAGACGACGATCAGCGCCGGGGGGACTGTCACCGTACGCTGGGAGGACGTCAACGTCGGTGTCGCCACGGTGCCCGCAGGGTGGACCGACCGCGTCATCGTCCGGAACCTCGACACCGGCGAGCGCGTGCTCGACCAGGCAGTGATCTACAACCCGACCGCGCCCGGCAATACGCTGCTCGGGCCCGGCGGGGTGCTGGCGCGCAGCCTCTCCTTCACGCTGCCCGACGGCCTGCGCGGCACCGGGCGCTTCGAAGTGCAGATCGCCACCGACCAGAACACGAACGGCCAGAACTCGGTGGTCGAGCTGAACGAGACGGGCGGCAATGCGGATGGCAACAACAGCGCGACCCTCCAGTTCACCGCGCAGGCGAGAACCTACGCCGACCTGGTCGTCTCCGGCATCCAGGCCCCGCTGACCGGCCGCGGCGGCGAGGCCATCGAGGTCCGCTGGAACGTCACCAACCAGGGCGGCGTCACCGCAGCCGGCGGCTTCGCCGACCGCATCATTCTCAGCGACGACACCATCTTCGGCGACGCCGACGACGTGGAACTCGCCCTAGTGACGCGGACGGGAGATCTCGCGAGCGGCGGCACCTACGCCGGCTTCGCCAGTGTCACGCTGCCGCTGCAGCGCGACGGCCGGTTCTACCTCGCGGTGACGACGGATGCCCTGGCCCAGGTGCCGGAACCCGATACGCGCGCCGACAACACCTCGGCCCCGTTCGCCATCGATATGACGGCGCCGCGCGCCGATCTGCAGGTGGAGATCGTCGACGCCCCGCCGAACGCGCGCGGTGGCGAGACCATGGTGGTGAGCTGGCGGGTGCGCAATGCCGGCGATGCCGCCACCGACGTCAATCAATGGCGCGACACCGTCTACCTGTCCGCCGATGCCATCCTCGATGCCGGTGACGTCCGGCTTGCCGAAGCGCTCCGCAACGGCGTCGTGAACGCCGGCGGCACCTACACGTCCAGCGCAACCGTGTTCGCCCCGAACAACCTCACGGGGTCGTACTACGTCATCGTCGTGGCGGACAGCGACAACCGAGTCTTCGAAGGCTCGGCCGAGTCCAACAACCTCGGCATCACCGCACAGGCGTCCGGCCTCTCACCCGCCCCGGTGGCCGACCTGCGCGTCGAGGCTGTCTCGCTGCCCGAGGGCGGCGTGCCCGGCACCCAGCGCACGGTGCAGTGGACGGTGCGCAACGCCGGAGACCTGCAGGCGACGGGGTCCTGGGTCGATCGCGTCTACCTGTCCGCTACCGGTACGCTAACCGGCGCCATCCAGGTCGCCAACACGAGCATCGTCCGCACTCTCGCTCCCGGCGAGACGTACGAGGCTTCCGCGACCTTCGCGCTGCCCGACGCTGCAGACGGCGACTACCGCGTCCTCGTCTTCACCGACGCCACGCAGCGTGTGTACGAGGTGCCGAACGAGGACAACAACACGCGCGCCACGGACGGTTCTCTGGGCATCGTGCATCCCGACCTCGTGGTGGACGCCGTCCGTGCCGTGGCGTCGGGCCAGTCGGGCGCGACCATCGACATTGCCTGGGACGCCCGCAACGCCGGCACCAGCACGCTCGACGCCTCCTGGGCCGATGGCATCTACCTGTCGCGCGATGCCATCTTCGATGCGAACGATCGGCTCATCGGCTCCCTCGACAGCACCCGCACGCTCGCGGCCGGGCAGGGTTACACCGCCACGACGCAGGTGGAGATCCCCATCGACGCCACCGGGGAGTACTTCGTCCTCGTCGTCGCCGATCGCGCCAACGCCGTGCGCGAACTCAACGCCGAGAACAACAACGCGGCGTCGAAGGCCTTCGCGGTGGACCTCGCGCCGTACGCCGACCTCGTCGTGTCCGACGTCATCGCGCCGCCGCTGTCCATCGGTGACCCGGTGTCGGTGACGGTGTCCTGGAAAGTGACCAACCAGGGCAACGGCGCGGGCCGCACCACCCGGTGGACCGACGCCGTGGTCGCCTCGACCGATGCCATCGCGGGCAACGGCGACGACCGCATCCTCGGCCGCTTCACCCACGACGGCGCACTGGCGGTGGGAGGCAGCTACGCACGCACCGAAACCTTCCTGCTGCCCGCCCGCTTCGAGGGGCGCTACACGCTGTTCGTCCGCAGCGACATCGACGGCGACGTGTTCGAGAACGCCCTGGAGGCGAACAACTCGGCGGCGTTCGCGGCGCCCTTCGACGTGATGTTCATTCCGTATGCGGACCTCGTCGTGGACGAGGTGGTGCCCGTGTCGGACGCCTTCAGCGGCCAGACGCTCCAGGTGCGCTGGACGGTCAGCAACGAGGGCATCGGCCTCACCGACCGCGAGCAGTGGACCGACCGCGTGTACCTGAGCCCCAATGCCGACGGCAGCCAGCGCACGCTGCTGGAGAGCTTCACGCACATCGGCTTCCTGTCGCCGGACGGTTCGTACACCCGGACCGCCACCGTGCGCCTGCCGGACGGCATCGCCGGCCGCTATTCGCTCGTGGTCGATACGGGCGGACCCTTCGAGTTCGTCTACGGCACCAACAACAGCCGCGTGTCGGCGCAGTTCGACGTGGCGCTCACGCCGCCGCCCGACCTCGTCGTGACGTCCATCATCTCGCCGGAAACCGCACCGGAAGGCTCGTCCATCGACGTGACGTGGACCGTGCTCAATCAGGGCCAGGGTCCCGCGGAAGGGACGTGGGTCGATGCCGTGTACCTGCGCAAGTTCGGCGACACCGGCGCCGGCACGCAGATCGGCACCTACACCTTCCAGGGGCCCCTCGCCGCGGGGCAGTCATACACGCGCCGCGAACAGGTGGTGGTGCCGCTGCACACCAGCGACCGCTACGAGATCCTCGTGCGCACCGATGCGCAGGGCGTCGTGTACGAGCACACCCGCGAGGACAACAACCAGTCCACGGACGACACGCAGATTTCGGTGTCGGTGCTGCCGCGGCCGGACCTCCAGGTGGCCGATGTCTTCGGCCCCGACGTGGTCGACGCCGGCGGGACTGCGTCCATCGAGTTCATCGTGATCAACCAGGGATCGCGGCCCACCACCTCGCCCAACTGGAACGACCGCGTCTACCTGTCGCTCGACGACAAGATCACTTCCGACGACGTGCTGGTGAGCAGCCTCACCAACGGCGCCGCTCTCGAACCCGGCGATCAGTACCGCACGGTGTCCACCACCTTCCAGGTGCCCAAGCGCTTCCGCGGGACGGTCTACGCCATCGTGTCGGCCGACCACGGCGGCGCCGTGGACGAATGGCCCAACGACGGCAACAACGTGCGCCTGAAGCCCATCTTCGTGAACCCGTGGCCCTTCGCGGACCTCGTGGTGAGCAACGTCGTGGCGCCGGTGCAGGCCTTCGAGGGCAACCAGATCGAAGTGCGCTACACGGTGACCAACCTCGGGAGCGGTCCGTCCGACATCGGCACCTGGACCGAACAGATCTGGCTCACCAAGGACAAGAACCGTCCGCATCCCGGCCAGGGCGACGTGCAGCTCACGAGCTTCACCTACAACGGCGGGGCGCTCGCGCGAAACGCCGGCTACGACCGCGTCGTGACGGTGAACCTGCCGGACAGCGTGGTCTCCGGCACCTACTACATCACGCCGTGGGTGGACCCGTTCGCGCAAGTGCTCGAGGACACCCTCGCGATCAACGTCAATCCGGATGATCCGAACGAGGTCAACAACAACAACTACAAGGCCCGCGCGATCGACCTCATCGGCATCCCGCCGATCATCCTGCACCCGGACCTCGAGGTGCAGACGGTCACGGCCGAGCCGGTGGAGTTCGGCGGCGAGCAGTACACCTTCTCGTGGACCGTCGCCAACAAGGGCCAGGGCCCGGCGTCCGGCGGCTGGCTCGATCAGGTTTACCTGTCCGACAACGCGGTGCTCGATGCCCCGGGCGCCAAGCAGTTCCATCTGGGCAACTTCGACCCGGTGCGGGCACTCAACCCGAACGAGGCCTACACCAACACGCAGACGGTGTGGCTGGAGCCGACGGCGAAGGGTCAGTACCTGCATGTCCGGCTGCGCACGGTGGAGTTGCGGCCTGCCGATCTGGTGCCCGCCAACAACACCAATCACACGACCACGATCGTCACCGATCGCATTCCCGACCTGAAGGTGACGAGCGTCGTGCCCGAGGCCTCCGCCTTCTCGGGCGACAAGACCGTCATCCGCTACACGGTCAAAAACGATTCCGACCAGCCCATCTGGCGCCAGACGCAGTACTGGACCGACAAGATCTACCTCTCGAAGGACCCGGTCTGGATTCCGGACGATCGCCGCGTCACGCTGCTCACCACCGTCCAGCAGCCGAACACGGGTTCGCTCGCGGCCGGCGCCAGCTATACGCGTGACGTCGAAGTCACGCTGCCGGCGGGCATCGAAGGCCAGTACTACGTCTACGTGTTCGCCAACGTGGATCCGCGCGGCCTGCCCGGCGATCTGCCCTTCCCGGTGGAAAGCGGCGACGGCGCCTTCAAGGTGGGCGACCCGTTCGAGTACTACTACAGCCGCGCCTACGAACTGTCCCGCAACAACATGGGGCAGGCCCCGCTGCCCGTGGTCTACCGCGAGCCCGATCTGCGCGTGACCAATCTACAGGTGCCGCCTTCCATCGCGGCAGGCAGCACCGTCGACGTGACCTTCACGGTGACGAACGTGGGCAACCGCGACACGCGCCAGCGGGAGTGGATCGATCGCGTGGTGCTGTCCTTCGACTCGTCGCTCGACGTGTTCGATGCGCTTCTGCGCGATGAGACGAACCCGGCTCGGCCCGTGGTGGCGGAGTTCACCCGGCGCGACATTCTGAAAGCCGGCGAGTCGTATACCGCGACCGTCAAGATCACCGTGCCCTTCGACATCGACGGCGACTTCCACGTGATCGCGATGACGGACGCGAGCGTGACTGGATCGCCCTTCAACGGCTCCAACATCTCGCCACGTTTCGCGGGCCTGCGCACGGTGGATGACCGCGTGCCGGAGTTCCAGGGCGAGGGCAACAACATCACGACGAAGGCCGTCACCATTACGCCGTTCGTCGCGCCCGACCTCCAGGTGACCCAGCTCGGCGTGCCGCTGCGGGCGATCCGCGGCCAGGGTTTCGACCTGAGCTACACGGTGAGCAACCTCGGGGGCTCCACACCGCCGCAGCAGACCACCTGGGAAGACCTGGTGTACCTGTCGCGCGATGCCTTCCTCGACACCCGTGCGGACCGCTTCATCACGTCGATCCGGCGCGAGAACGGTCTCGCGGCCGGCGCCAGCTATCAGATCGACCGCACCTTCACCGTGCCGACCGATCTCGCGACCGAGGCCTACTACGTGTTCGTGGTCACCGACCCGAACCGCTACGACGCCCGCGGTGCCGTGTTCGAGGGCGACAACGAGCGCAACAACCAGCGCGTGAGCGCGGTGCCGATGGTGATCGAACTGCCGCCGCCGAGCGACCTCGCGGTCATCGACGTGGACGTCCCCGCGCAGGCGCGCTCGGGCGAACCCATCGTGATCGGCTGGACCGTGAAGAACCAGAGCGGCGTCGCGGCGACGGGGTCCTGGACCGACTCGCTGTTCCTCTCCGAGGACGCCACCTGGGACATCAACGACCGGCCGCTGGGCCGCGGCAGCTACAGCGGCACACTGGGCGCCGGTGAGTCCTACACGCTGGAACTGGAAACGCTGCTGCCCGGCACCGCGCCGGGTCGCTACCGTGTGATTGTCCGCACCGACATCTTCAACCAGGTGCACGAAGGCGTGGACGAGGCGAACAACCGCACGGCTTCGCCGGAGGACCTGCAGGTCGCCGTGGACGAACTGCTGATCGGCACGCCGCTCGCCACCGTCCTCGCCAACGGCCAGGAGAAGCTCTACCAGATCACGGTGCCGCGCGACCAGACGCTGCGCATCACACTCGACGCCGGCGACGGCCAGAGCGCCAACGAAATCTTCGTTCGCCACGACCGCGTGCCGACCTCGGCGGTGTACGACGCCACCTACACCGGCCCGCTGTCCAGCGACCTCACGGCGATCGTGCCGTCCACCGAACCCGGCACGTACTACGTGCTCGTGCGCAACTTCCGCGCGGGGGCGACCGGCGCGCCGGTGCGCATCCTCGCGGAGCTGCTGCCGCTGGTCATCACCGACGTGCACACCGACGTGGGCGGCGATAGCAAGTTCGTCACGACCACCATCTCCGGCGCGCAGTTCCAGGACAACGCGATCGTCAAGCTCGTGCGTCCCGGTATCGCCGAGTACGAGCCCATCGTCTGGGACGTCGTCGACAGCACGAAGATCATCGCCAAGTTCGACTTCACCGGCGCGCCCCACGGTCTGTACGACCTGAAGGTCATCAACCCGAACGGCGACACCGCCGTCGTGCCCTACCGCTTCCTGGTGGAGCGCGCGATCGAGCCGGACGTCACCATCGGCCTGGGCGGCCCGCGGGTCATCCTCGCGGGCGATCAGGCCACGTACTCGGTGGCGCTGCAGAGCACCTCGAACATCGATACGCCCTACACCTACTTCGAAGTGGGTGTGCCGCAGCTCAACCTGAACCCCATCGTCTACGGCCTGCCGTACCTGGAGTTCTTCACCAACGTCCGCGGCACGCCCGAAGGCGCGGAAGGCTCCGCCAACGCCGCGGTACCGTGGGCGCAGCTGGAATCCATCACCAACACCATCGGCCAGCTCGCGACCTCCGGCTTCCTGTACGACATGCCGGCGGATGGCTTCGGCGGGTTCACCTTCAACGTCGCGACGTACCCCGGCCTGAAGGAGCTGCACGAGCGCGCTTTCGACCAGTTCCGCGCACGCATGGCAGCACAGTTCCCCGACCTCGACGAGAAGCTCGCCGACGGGCCGGCTGGCATCGGCGCATGGTGGGACGCCCTCAAGTCCAAGGCCGACGAGATGGCTCCGGGCCTCGGCGCGGTGATGGACCAGATCGACTTCGTGCAGATGTACAACGAGAACGAGGCGGTGCCGGACGAGTGCGTGATCCCGTTCATCCCGTTCCGGTTCCATATCTACGCCAGCTCCACGAGCATGACGCGCGAGGAGTTCGTCGCGTTCCAGTCTCAGAAGGCGCGCGATCTGCGTCTCGCGCTGTTCGAAGCGGAGGAGGCGCCTGCTGCGCTGCTCGCGCTGGCCGCCAACGAGAACGACTGGGTCAACCTCTACCTTGCTGCGCTGGAACAGGCGGAACTGCTGCGCCCCGACGGTGCCGTGCCGCCGATCCGCACGCAGCAGCACATCGTGAGCCTGATGAGCATCATCGCCTCGGGCATCCTCTTCGGCCCGGCGGGCGGGGAGATCCGCAGCGACGGCGACCTGCTCGGCTTCTTCGAGAAGGTGCGCGAGCTGTACGGCCACGACCAGGACCGTCTGGCGGATATCGAGTACTGGGACCCGCGGCAGAGCGATTGCTACGAAGGCGAAGTGCCCGTACCCGCCATTCCCGAGTTCGCCGATTACGACCTCGGATTCTCGCAGGAGACCCACTTCGAGGCCTTCCGCATCTACGTGCCGTGGATGCCCTTCGAGAATCGCGGGGACGGCCTGCCGCTGGAATTCCAGATCAACGGGCCCGAGCCCGTGGGCGGCGACGAATTCGTCGCGCTCGACTTCTCGCGCTATCTGTCCGGCCGCGCAGGCGGCACCGGTCGCCTCGCGTCCGTCACGGGGCCGCAGACCTTCGACACCCAGGGCTGGCTGCCGACGGGGCAGGCGCTGCCCTACACCGTGCGCTTCGAGAACAGCGCGGCGGCGTCCAGCCATGTGAACGAAGTGCGCATCGTCACGGCGCTCGACGCCGATCTCGACGCGCGCTCCTTCGAGCTGGGCGACATCACCATCGGTGACATCACCATCGACGTGCCCGAGGGCCGTTCGCTGTTCCAGGGTGAGTTCGACTTCACGGCGACGCGCGGCTTCCTGCTGCGGGTGAGCGCGGGGGTCGACCTTTACCAGGAGACGCCGTCGGCCACGTGGCTCATCCAGGCCATCGATCCGCTCACGGGCGAGCTGCTGCAGGACACCACGCGCGGGCTGCTGAAGCCCAACGACGCGCTGGGCGGCGGCGCCGGATTCGTGAGCTACACGGTGGAGGCTGCCGATACGGCGCGCACCGGTTCGTTCATCTCGACGCAGGCCCGCGTGCTGTTCGACACGCAGGCGCCGGAAGACACCACCATCCTCGAGTACCTTGTGGACGGCGAAGCGCCCATCACGACGCTCGACGCCTCCCGCATCGGCACCACCGACAACTACACGCTGTCGTGGACCGCGGAGGACGACGAAGGCGGTTCGGGCTTCAAGCACCTCACGCTCTACGTCGCCACCGACGGCGGCGACTTCAAGATCTGGCAGAAGCAGATCACCGCGGCGGACGGCAGCCTGGTCTTCACGGGCGAGGCCGGCCACACCTACGAGTTCCTCGCGCTGTCGACCGATGTGTCCGGCAACCGCGAGACGCCCATCGCCGGTGTCAACGCCGTGGCGGACGGCTCCGGGGTGAACCTCGGCGCGCTGCCCACCGTGCCCGGCACCACGCCGCCCAACTTCGGCATCGCGCCGACCCCGGCGCCGGAACCCTCGACCAACGCGCTGTTCCTCGCGGCGCAGGCGGCCATTCCGAACGCGAACCCGCTCACCCGCGTGTCGGAGTTCGACAAGGTGCTGCGGCCGTTCGCAGCGCAGTCCTTCGTCACCGGCATCGCCCCGAGCCACGGCAGCATCGCGCCGATGGCCATCGCCGAGACGCCGGACGGCAACTACATCATCTCCGGTGGCGCCAATCGCGGTGACCTCTACCGCGTCACGCGGGAAGGCGGCCCGGCGGGTCTGCCGTGGGCGAGCCTCGACAGCCCGGTGTTCAACCTGGCCTTCGACAGCCAGGGCCGGCTTTGGGCGACCACGGGCGGCGGCGCGCTGCTGGAACTCGATGCCGACACCGGCGCGGTCATCGCCCGCCACGGCGACGGCATCACCATCGCGCTCGCGGTGGAGCCGGAGACCGACCGGCTGTTCGTCTCGACCAACTCCGGCGTGCAGATCTTCGATCCCGAGACCGGCCACTTCACGCAGTACAGCCGTGACCGCAACCTGCGCGTGGGCAGCCTCGCTTTCGACGACTCGGGCGACCTCTGGGCCGTCACCTGGCCCGACCGCAAGCAGGTGGTGCGCTTCACCGAGCAGCGGCGTGCGGAGATCATGCTGGAGTTCGACTCCGACATCGACTCGCTCGCCTTCGGCGAGAAGGGCACGGCGCTGGAGGGCCTGCTGTTCGTTTCGCACAACGCAGGGCCCATTTCGCGCACCGGCGCGGCCGCCGACGAGTCGGAACTCACCATGGTGGACGTTGCCACGCTGAAGCGCGTGGCCGTAGCCCAGGGTGGCACGCGCGGCGACGTCGTGTTCGCGACCTCGGACGGGCGCCTGCTCATCAGCCAGTCGCATCAGGTCGACGTGGTGAATCCGGTGTTCGCGCCGAGTGTCGTCGCCACCTATCCGCCCGCCGGCGCGATCGTGCCGCTGCCGCTGCCCTTCATCTCCGTGGTGTTCAACCAGGACATGTTCGCGGGCGACGCCAATCTCGCGGGCAGCGTGCTGAACGCGGCCAACTATCAGCTGCGCGGCGCCGTCACCGGCGTCCAGACCGTGCAGTCGGTGCAGTACGACGCGCAGGCGCGCACGGCGCTTCTCACCTTCGGCAACCTGCTGCCCGACGACTACACGCTCACCGTGCGGGACGACGTGTCGAGCGTCTTCGGTCAGCCGCTCGCGGCGGACTTCACCACGCAGTTCGACGCGGTGAGCGATCTCTCGGCCTATCTCGACATCACCTTCGGCCTCACGCGCTACGACCGTTCCCTCGGGACCGTCTCGTACGACGTGACGATCACCAACCGCGGCGACACCGACATCCTCCTGCCGGCGCTGCTCACGCTCGACCCGCGCGACAACTACGCCGGCGTGCCCAGGGAGGCCATGGGCCGCACCGATGACGGCCGCTGGATGATCGACCTCGCGGACAACCTGCCCGCGAGCGGGCGCCTCGCGCCCGGCGCGACCACCACCGGGCACACGGTGTCCGTGGCCACGCCCGACCGCCGCCGGGTGGAGTTCTCCACTTCCGTCGCGGCCGCGACGCAGCTCAACCGCGCGCCGGAATTCACCTCCGAACCGCCGCTCGAGGCGGTGGCCGGGACGCTCTACACCTACCAGGCGGCCGCCACCGATCCCGACGGTCATCCGATCGTGTACTTCCTGCTGTCGGGTCCGGCGGGCATGACGATGGACAGCACGACCGGTCTCGTGTCGTGGCAGGTGGGGGCCGAAGTGCGCGCCGCCGAGGCCGTGGTCCTGCAGAGTTTCGACAGCCGGGGTGCGACCGCGCTCCAGCGCTTCGTCCTCGACGTCGCCGGTGGCAACACCGCGCCGGAATTCCTCGCGGTGCCGACCCAGGTGGAAGGCCGCGAAGGCGTGGCCGTGGAGTTCAACGTGGTGGTGCGCGATGCCGATCAGGACTCGCTCACCCTCTGGGCCGACAACCTGCCGGCCGGCGCGACCTTCAGCGCCGCGACCCGCACCTTCACGTGGATGCCCGGCTTCGAGTCCGCCGGCACCTTCGAGGACGTGCGCTTCTTCGCGTCCGACGGCGTGTCCGTCACCAACGTGGCGGTGGACATCCTCATCGCCGAGGGCTACCGCACGCCGGAACTCATCAAGCCGGCGGACCGCACGGTCCGCGAGGGCGACACCGTGCGCTTCTTCCTGCAGGGGACGGGCGACGAGACCCGCGAGCTGGTTTACTCGAGCCCGGTGCTGCCCTGGGGCGCGAAGCTCAATTCGGCGAGCGGCCTGTTCGAATGGACGCCGCTCTTCACGCAGGCCGGGGAGTACGACATTCCCTTCAGCGTGAGCGACGGCACCTATCGCTACACCGTCAGCACGCGCATCACGGTGACCAACACCAACGGCGCGCCGGTGTTCGACCCGCAGGAAGGCTGGGAGGTCTTCGAGGGCCAGCCGCTCACCATCAAGATGTTCGCGTTCGACCCGGACAATCCGTTCTACGAGCCCGCATTCCGCGACCTCGACGGCAACGTGATCGATCTCGCCCAGACGCCGCGTACCGTCACCGTCACGGCGGGCACGCTGCCGCCCGGCGCGAGCTTCGATCCGGAAACCCTCGACTTCACCTGGCGCCCCGGTGCGACCCAGGCCGGCCTGTACGAGGTGACGTTCACCGCCGTAGACAACGGGGACGGCACGGGCACAACGCTTACCGACACCATCGTCGTGCCGATCCGCGTGCTCAACCTGAACCGCACGCCCGTGCTCCAGCCCATCGACAACGTGCAGCTCGACCGCGGCACGGTGCGGGAGATCCTCGTCCGCGCCACCGATCCGGAGGGCGGGCGCATCACGCTCCAGGCCACGAGCGAGCAGCCGGGCTTCCCGCTGCCGTCGTTCATGCAGTTCACGGACAACGGCGACGGTACCGGTCGGCTGCGCATTGCCCCGGGCGTGGGCGACCGCGGCGAGCACGCCGTGCGCATCATCGCCATCGACGACGGCGACGGTGCCGCGCCGCAGTCCTCGTCGTATGTCTTCATCGTCGACGTGGAAAGCGCCAACGAGCCGCCGATCCTCGGCTACCTCGGCGACATCGTCGCGGTGGCGGGCCAGATGATCCAGATCCCCGTGCGCGTGAGCGACATGGACCAGGATGCGCTGACCTACGGCATCACCGGTCTGCCTTCCGGCGCCACCATCACGCCCACGGCGGTCTATGGCCGGGCACTCCTCACCTGGACGCCGCAGACGGCCAACATCGGCAGCTTCGATGCGACCGTCACTGTGAGGGATACCGGCAACGGTGGCGTGGCCGCCGTCGCCTCCGCGACCGACACCTTCCGTCTCGTGGTCCGCGCCGCGAACACCGCACCGGTGCTGCTGCCCGTCGGGGACAAGCAGGTCACCGAAGGCCAGCCGCTCACCTTCCGTCTGCGGGCGACCGATGCGGAGAGCGACACCGTCAGCTTCTTCGCGGACCAGCTGCCGCCCGGCGCGCGGCTCGACTCCGCCACCGGCGACTTCAGCTGGACGCCCGCGCGCAACAGCGCCGGCACCTACCGGATCGTGTTCACGGCCACTGACGGCAGCGGTGCCAGCACCGAAGCCATCGACATCGTCGTCGCGAACGCCAACCAGCTGCCCGTGTTCGTGCCCATGATCCCGCAGCTCGCCCGCGAAGGCGCCGAGCTGATCTTCACGATCGTTGCCGGGGATGCCGACGGCGACCCTATCGTCCTCGGGGCGAGCCGCGGTTTGCCCGAGGGCGCGCTGTTCGTGGCGAACCGGGGCGAGTTCCAGTGGACGCCGGGCTTCGGCCAGGCAGGCGAGCACGTCATCACCTTCACCGCCGCCGATCCGAGCGGCACGCCCGTCAACTACGACGTGGTGGTGCGCGTGGCCAACGTGAACCGCGCGCCGGTGCTGGACGACTCCGACCACAGTTTCCTCATCGGGGAGCGGCGCGAGTTCGTCATCCGCGCGACGGACCCCGATGCCGGCACCGACCTCTCGTTCCGCGCGCTCGGTCTGCCCGAGGGGGCGACGCTCGATACGGACACCGGCAAGCTCGTGTGGACGCCGGGCCCAGGCCAGGCAGGCGAATACCTCGTCACGCTGATCGCCGACGACGGCGAAGCCATCGACCGCCAGTCCATCGTGCTGCGGGCTTCGCTCGAACCGCTGCCGCCCACGCTGCTCGTGGAACTCACGCCCGGATTCCCGGCACTGCCCGGTCAGAGCGTGCTGCTCCACGCCATCGCGGACAGTTTCTCCGACATCGCCTCCCTGCGCGTGTTCGTGGCGGGGCAGGAGATCGCCCTGGACGCCAATGGCCGCGCCTTCATCAGCTCGGCCACGCCGGGCAAGGTGCAGGTGCGCGCGGTGGCCACCGATGTGGACGGTGGCGTTGCCGAACGCATCCTCTCGTTCAAGGTGCGGGACCCCGCGGACAAGAGCGCGCCGGTCGCCGTGTTCGCGACCAACGTGTCGCAGGCTCGCCTCACCGACGCGGCACTCACCGTCAACGCCACGGTCGCCGACACCAATCTCGATTTCTGGAAGCTGGAGCTGTCCGCGGACGGCGTCCACTGGCAGACGCTGGGCGAAGGCGAGACGCCGCAGGACGGCGCCCTCGCGCAGATCGACGGGCGCCGCCACGCGAACGGCTTCTATCAGCTGCGCCTCACCGCCAAGGACATCAGCGGCCGCACGACCGTGACGTCGACGACGCTGGAGATCGACACCGCGACCAAGCTGGACCAGTACCGCCGCGGCGATACGGACATCACCGTCGATCTCGGCGGCGTCAGCTATGCGCTGCGCCGGCAGTACGACTCGCTCGGCGAGGCCGGGGCCTTCGGCAGCGGCTGGACCTTCCCGGGTCGCGACCTCGATTTCGAATCGAACGTGCCGGCCACCGGCCGCGAGCATCTCGGTGTGTTCAACGCCTACGGCGACGGCACCAGGGTGTACCTCACGCTGCCCAACGGCGAGCGCGCCGGCTTCTCCTTCACGCCGACGGAAGTGCTGGTGGGCGGGGTCAAGTTCTACCGCGCGGCCTGGGCCGCGGACAACGGCAGCGGCTACGAACTGCGCTCCGCCGACACGCTGCTCACCAAGGCGGGCGGCAAGTACTACATCACCACCACGTCGCATCCCTACAACCCGCAGGCACCCTCGGCCACCGGCACGGACTTCACGCTCGTGGCGCCGGACGGCACCCGGTACCTGCTGGACGCGGACCAGGGCGTGCAGGAGATCGTCACGCCCGCCGGACGCCGCCTGTTCGTGAGCGACAACGGCGTCACCGCCGAGAACGGCGCAACGCTCACCTTCCTGCGCGACGCCGAGGGCCGCATCGCCCGCGCGGTTGCGCCGGATGGCACGACCATCACGTATCTGTACGACGAGGACGGCCAGCTCATCGCGTCGCGCAACCTCAGCACCGGTGCGGGCGTGCGCTATGCGTACGAACAGGACCGGCTCGTGAGCGTCGTGGCTGTGGGGGCGCCTGGCGTTTCCATCGACTACGCCGCCAACGGCACCGTGACGGTCCAGCCCGTGGTCGCCGATCTGGGCGGGGCTGCCCAGTTCACCGGCCGCACGATCGAGGGCGACCTCGGCGCCGGGGAGAAGGACCGCTACACCTTCAGCGTGCGGGCGAGCGAGATCCGCTCGACCGCCGGCGGGCAGCTCATCCTGCGTGCCGTGGTCGAAGGCGTGAACGGTCTCGAAGCGGAAGCCCCGGCCATCGCCGGGCTGACCGTGCTGTCGGTGCAGCGCACGGCCGGTCGCGTGGTGACGCTCTACGCCGTCACCGAGGAAGGCATGTACTCCGCCGCAGTGTCGGGCCGCAATGGCACGACGGGCGGCTACCGCCTCTCGCTCTCCATCGCCGGTGACCTGAACCTCGACGGCACCGTGAATGGCGTCGACAGCGGCTTGTCGGACGCCGGCGGTGCAACTGCCGACGTGGATGGCGACGGCATCGCCAACCGCACCGACCGCCAGATCGTCTTCGCCAACTTCGGTGTCGCGAAGAACGTGGGTCCGCAGATCGCGGCGACCATGCCGGTGGTGTTCACCCACGAAGCCCTGCAGGTGTTCGTGGACCTCGGCCAGGTCGCAGCCGACCCCGACGGCGACCGCGTGTATTACCGGGTGCTCGACGCCGAGAACGGCACGGCGGCGCTGTCGGCCGACGGGCGCTTCGTCGTCTTCACGCCCAATGTGGGCTTCTCGGGCCAGACGAGTTTCACCATCACGGCGGACGACGGCTTCAACAGCTCGCCGGAAGTGGATGTGCCGGTCACGGTGAGCAGCGCACCGCTCACGAACATCGACTTCTCGATCCGTCGGATGCTCGTCGATGTGGGCGACACCAAGGTGATCCGCGTGATCGGCGACTTCGCCGATCAGCAGGACGTCATGCTGCCGCTCGAGTACGTGAACGCCCGGGTGCTCGATACGAGCATCGCGTCGCTCACGCCGCAGGGCCTCATGACCGCCCTCAAGGACGGCCATACGGTCCTCACCGCGTCGCGCGGTGCGGCGTCGGCCGCCACGGTGGTCGGCGTGGGCCGTCCGACCAACGGCGAGCTGATGATCTCGCGCGTCCTCGGGATCGACGCGTATCCCGACGCCGTCACCATCGTCCCGCAGGGCGGGACGCGGCAGATCGTCACCAGCCTCGGCGCCGGCCAGCAGACCTTCATCACCGAGGCGAGTCATGGCACGCGCTATGTCGTGGGCAACAGCGCCGTGGCCACGGTCACGGCCGACGGTCTCATCCGCGCGGTGGGCGAAGGCGAGACGACCGTCACCGTGATTTACGCCTACGGCGAGGAAGTCATCCAGGTGAAGGTGGAGCCGCCGCTGTCCACCACGGGTACGGCGACCGTCGGCGCCGAGGGTGGCGTCGTGGCCAACGCCGAAGGTGTCATGGCGGCGTTCGGCCCGGGCCAGATCACGGGCAATGCGGTCGTCACGCTGGAGACCGTTGCCGAGGACGACCTGTCTCTCGCGCTGCCGTCCAGTCCCACCGGCGAGACGACGTTCGGCTACCTGGGCGCGGTCGACATCGGTGTCACGGGCGGCACGATCAACGGACCCATCCAGCTGGCCGTGCCCGTCGCCCCCGGCGTGGCCCAGGCCGGCGATCAGGTGTTCTTCTTCGAGAAGCGGAGCCTGCCCATCGGCCCGGACGGTGCCTTCCAGGACGTGTGGACCGTGGTGGATTCCGGAACGGTCGGCGAAGACGGCATGGCCCGCACGGCGTCGCCGCCCTTCCCGGGGCTGAGCGGTCGCGGCAACGTGCTCGTGGCCAAGGCCGCACAGCCGATGGGCATCATCCGGATAGACCTCGGCTACGTGCTCGGGCTCAGCATGGCCTTCTCGTTCGCCATCGGCATCGCCGCGACCGGCGGCCTCGCCGGCGCTGCGGTTGCCGGCGGGCTCATCGCGGGCTACGCGGGCATGCTCGTGCTGCCCTCGCTGTACCAGGCGATCAACCTCAAGATCTGGAAGAACTGGGCGGAGAACAAGGACGGCTACGACCTCACGGTCAACGTGCCGCCCAACGCGCCCATCACGCAGATCATCCCCGACATTCCGTCGCCGCCGGCCGGCGGCGGCTCGCCGACGCAGCCTCGCATCAGCGCGCTCGATGCCACCGTGGACGGCAACGGCGTGGTCACGCTCGAAGTGAAGGGCTACAACTTCTTCGACCTGCTGAGCCCCGAGTTTGGCGGCGACGTGATCGGCGAAGACGTCCGCGACGCGCGCATCGTGTTCCAGATGCGGGACCGTGAAGTCATCGTGCGCGGCCAGGACTTCCTCAGCGCATCCAGCACGCTCGATGCGTCCGACCAGTTCCTGAGTACCGTCACCCTCCGGGTGCCGCAGGATGTGCTGCTCGGCATGAGCGACATTCGCGTGGAGCGGCCGAGCTACCAGATCGCCTCCAGCGCGGGTGGCGTGGATGCCGACATCCTTTGGACTGGCAGCGTCTCCGCGAGTATCGACAACAAGGGCGGCTACGGCTTCACCGGCCGGTGGGGCAGCAACGGCAACGCCGTGCTGCAGATCCTGGACGTCGCCCGCATCGACGAGCAGAACCCCGACGAACGCGTGATCAAGGAAATCCAGATCGCCGGCGCCGGGGCCGTGTGGGACACCCTCGCCACGCCGGACCTCTCCCGCGTGTACGTCGCCACCAATAACGGCATCGCCGTCATCGACGCCTTCACGCTGCAGCAGTTCGACGTCGACCGCAACACCACGGGGATGGACCGCATCGAGATCCCGTTCGGCGGGCGTGTGAACGACCTCACGATGGATCCGTCCGGCCGTTACCTCTACGCCGCCGGCACGGGCCTCATCTACATCATCGATCTGGACCCCGAGTCGGAGAACTTCCACAAGGTCACCACCGTGCTTGGCGTGGATGCGCCAGCCAACGGCAAGATCAACGACATCCGCGTGAACGCCGACGGGACGCGCCTGTTCGTCGCGGTACCGCACACCGAGATGTTCGGGCCGATCAGCTGGAATAGCGGTCAGCGCCACAAGGGCAACATCGTGGTCTTCAACGTGGACGAGGACGACCGCACGGAGAACGGCAACCCTGGCGGCGCGCGCAAGTGGCGCGAACAGATCGGATCGTTCGTCGCCGGCCTCGAGCCCTTCGAGATCGAGGCGACAACCGACCGCAACCTGATGATCTTCACCTCGCGGCTGGACTTCAAGAAGGGCCTGCATCCGCTTCGCATCACGAACGACAACCCGACCGGGTTCGCGGTGAGCATCACGTCCGTCAACCTGACGATCAACAAGGAGCAGCCGAACATCCGGACGTACGGCAGCAGCTTCGATCCGTTCGGCTACTTCCCGGGCTTCACCACCCGCGCAAATGGTCAGCTCTACGACCTGGACATCCGCAACGCCTCCGGCGTCGCCATCACCCCGGACCGCAAGTACGCGTTCGTGGGCGACTGGTACCTGCCGCGTTACTTCTACATGGATGCCATGTCGGCCTACGAGATCGAGGACCTGCACAAGGTCGGCTCGAAGGTCGCCATCGTGCGCGATCCGTTCGGACCGAACCCGACGGTGCTGGGCGCCACCTCGCCGATCCCCATGACGTTCCTGGAAGAGGTGGAAGTCGACGCGTCGGGCAAGAAGCTCTACGTGAACTTCCGCAACGCGGGGAATATCGCGGTCTACGACATCGAGAAGATGGTGCTTCGGGCGGACTCCAACGCGCAGGACTTCAAGCGCATGCCGCTGGACCACGCGTGGTCCGATCGCGACGACCTTGCCAACAAGTTCAACCTGGACGCCATCGACGTCCAGTTCTTGAGCCGCGGCCTGTCGCTGCAGGAGAACCAGGTCCTGCGCCTCATCTCGCCCACGGGCATCGTCGATCTGGACGGCACCGGCAACGAGCCGCTCAGCTTCGAGTGGGAGATCGACACGGGCCTGCTCGGCGTGGACGACTACAAGTCTCGGCTGTACGTGAGCGCGCTGGCGCCGGGCGAGGGGCTGTATCCGGACGATCCCTACCGCGACCGCAAGGAGGATGCCCTCAGCTCGCCTGGCCAGGGGTCTCCGACGACCTTCCTGGATCTCCTCGAGTACACCTTCAGCAGCCCGCCTTCGGTGGGTGACAACGAGGACGCCAACCCTGGCCGGATCCTGACGATCGGCGAGGGCCTCGAAATCGGCAAGAAGTACCGCGTCGACGTGAACGGCAACGTCTCGCAGATCGGCAATGCGTCCGACCCGAAGCGCACGGTGGTCGAGCTCGATCACGCCTACCGCAAGGTGTTCACCGCCGGCAACTTCTACTACTGGGGCGTGGAGATCGAGGACAAGGGGATCGACCGGGCCGAGGCCTTCACGGCGCGGCACGTCGAGAACGGGAAGCCGTTCAACGCGGTCACCATCCTGACCCATGGCTTCCAGCTCGACCCGCAGACCGACCTCGCGAACGGTTCGTTCCAGCAGCCGGGCGCCTTCATCGATCTCGCCCGGCTGATCTCCACGGCCGGTGGCGGCGGCGTCGTGATGCTCTACGACAAGAACACCGGCTGGTGGCGCCAGATCAAGGCGGACGGCACCTACGGCCCCGCCGGCGCGAGCCCGCTCATCGCAGGCAAGCCGGTGGTGCTCGTGTCGGACTGGAAGCGTGAATCGGACATCAGCGATTCGGGCTTCTCCGAGGCGGCGGCCGATTCGCTGTTCGCTTCGCTGCTGGACCTGGACCGGCAGGCTGGCGGCAGACTGCTCAGCTCGCCGCTGCACTTCATCGGCCACAGCCGCGGGACGTCGGTGAACAGCGAGATCGTCCAGCGGCTCGGTGCCCACAACATCGTGACGAGCGGCATTCACATGACGACGCTCGATCCGCACGAGTTCAAGCAGGACAGCCTGGACGTGCCGCTGCAGGACATGGTGGAGGCCGCGCAGGCGGCCCTCGCCGCGGTGTCCCTGACCACGACGGTGGTCTCGCTCGCCGGCGGGAACGTGCCGCTCGCGATCACGATCGCCGTGTGGGCCTGGAAGCTCGGTCAGCTGCTCGCCAACGCCACGACCGGCGCGGCCAAGTACCTCGGGGTGCAGCTGAACCCGATCCAGTACGCGGAGTTCTTCGACCCCGACGTGAAGTCGTGGGCCAACGTCTCCTTCCTGGACAACTACTACCAGACCGCGGGCAACACCGCCGCCGGTAGCGTGACTGCCACGCCGAACGGGCGACCGGTGGTGGGCGCGGACCTCAACGTGAACCTGAACGCCATGGCCGGCTTCACGCAGGAGGACCTGCTCGGCTTCGGTCTGAACATGGGCGTGGGCGGCCCGCACAGCCGCGTGTGGCAGTGGTACGCCGGCACGGTGAACACGGGGATCCTCGAGTTCGACGGCAACCCGCTGTGGCGTTCGCTCGGCGACGAGGGGCTGGCCTCCGAGGCGCTCGGCCTGCCGATGCGCGACTTCCAGTTCAATGCGGTGCCGTGGTACCGGGTCGACCCGAACTCCATCAACACGGGCAACTGGAACTCCGGCGGCGCGTTGACCGAGGGCATCGGAGCGGGCTGGTACTTCAGCCCCACGGGCGGCGGCTTTGCCTACAGCCCGGGCGGCGGGGCCAGCGTGCCCTTCAACACCGACAACACCGAGGTGACCGACGCGCCGGCGGGCTTCCCGGACGTCAACACCATCTTCAACGGCAGCTTCGAGTACGGTACGCGGCAGTCACTGCTCAACTACCTGGCGTGGCGCCTGTCGGGCGCAGAGGATCTCCCCGACGACATCGGGCGCTTCCCGCTGTCGTACGAGCTGCCCGGCTGGGCGATGCACGGCGGCGAGGGCTTCACGATCAACGTGCCGGTGTTCGGCGAGATCGACATCGGCGGCCTGTTCGTGATGGAGACCTCTCCCACCGAGAACTTCAAGCGCTTCGTGAAGTACGCCATAGACGGGTACATCGACCGGCTGGTCGCGCAGGCCGGCCAGTACTTCACGCGGTTCAACCTGCCCGACATTCCCGGACCGTTCGACGAGATGCTCGGGAGCTATCTGGGAAGCAAGTTCCTCGGCAAGTTCGGGATCAACGCGACGCAGGAGGTCGTGGAGAAGCTCATCAAGGGCTACCGGGCGATCTTCAAGGCCGGCGAAGTGGCCGTGAGCGCACTCGGCAGCATCATCGACAAGATCGCCACGTCGACGAATGTGCCGGCCCCCTTCGCGCTGCAGGACATCCTGACCGAACAGCCGGGGCCCACGGGCATTCCGATCAGCATCGACAAGATCAAGGAGTACCTGCACTTCGGTATCGACCAGGCGGTCAACTTCCTGCCGAGCATGACCAGCGACTACGCGCTGCTGATGGGCGCCGGAGAAGCGCTGCGCAAGATCGTGGACAACACGATCCCCGACGGGCTGGAGACGATGCGCGACAGCCTGATGAACTATCTCGACCACGATTCCAACCTGGACAGCATCACCCACAACCGGCTGTACGTGCCGGCCGGCAAGCAGTTCCTGCGGTTCAACGTGTGGACGCCCGTCGCGATCCTGCCGGACTCGAAGCTGGAGATCACCTTCCGCAAGATGGACGGCACCAGCGCTACCGTGGAACAGGTGATCGCGGAAGGGCTCTTCTCCGGGCGTGACTACGCGGTGCCGATCCCCACGGGGTTTGCGGGCGAGATCGTGACGCTCACGATCAAGCAGAAGGGCATGGGCGTCACCGAGGAGTTCCGCACGTCCATGCAGGACATGGTCGATCTCGGCATGTACGACAACGCCGTCGCCAATTTCGTGGGCGGTGTGGCGGAGTACGCCGCGGGCGTGTTCGCCGGAGCCGTGGGCGGCATGAGCCAACTGCTGCTGCTGGACGATCTGCAGTTCACCGACACCGCCACCGGCACGCCGCTGCTGGGCGAAGGCGTCGTGCACGATTCGACCGTCGGCGCCGTGACGCTCTCGCAGGTGGAATCGCTCCTCGACGATGCGCGCAACCTCTGGCTGCAGGTGGGCGGCGTGCAGGACGCACTCGCCACCCTGCCGACGGTCCGCGTGGAGGTCGCCGACCTCACCGGCAGCGCGCTCGCCGTGTTCGACAACGGCATCATCCGCGTCGACCGCGATGCCGCCGGCCTCGGCTGGTTCGTGGACGGCACGCCGACGGACTCCGCGGAGTTCCTGGCCACCACCACCGCCAACCAGTGGCGCGCGGCGACGACATCGCCGGCCTTCGGCAAGTACGACCTGCTCACGGTGCTGACGCACGAGCTGGGTCATGCGCTGGGCCTGGACGACATCCCCGTGAGCGTGACACCCACGACGCTCATGACCGGCGCCATCTCTTCGGGTGTCCGGCGCCTGCCTTCGCGCACCGATCTGCCGGCAGACGAAGACGAAGCCACACCGACCCCGACCACACCCACCGCGCCGATCGTGGTGGTGTCGCCGGCACCGGTGCAGCCGATCGTCATCCCGCAGCCCGGCCAGTTGCTCGTGGGCTCCGGCCCCCTCGGCATCGGCGTCGCCAACGGGGCGTTCTCCGTGAGCGACGGCGCGTCGTCGCAGTTCGGCTGGCAGCTCACCGGCGATGCCGCCGTCACGGGCGGCCAGGGTGTGCTGAACGAGGACGACCGGTTCCTCTCCGGCTTTGCGCAGAGCTTCATCATTCCCGACCGCGCGACGGCTCTGCGCTTCACGCTCGTGGACGTGGATCTGCAGGCGAACGAGAGCGGGCCGGTGGATGCCTTCGAAGTGGCGCTGCTCGATGCGGACGACGATCCTCTTGTCGGCACCGCGAGCATCACCAACACCGACGCGCTCTTCAACCTGCAGAGCGACGGGCGCGCCTTCGCGGCGGACCGCGTCACGGTCTCGGGGCTTTCCAACCGCAACGGCGGGGTGCTCGACACGAGCGCACCGGTGGATATCGAGATCGATCTCACGGGCCTCGCGCCCGAGTCGGTGGCGAGCCTGTTCTTCGATCTCATCGGCTTCGGCGAGACCGGCAGCCGGGTCGTGATCGACGACGTGCGCTTCCTGCTCGACGCGTCGGGCAACCGCCCGCCGGTCGCCCGCGACGACAGCGCCACGGTGGATGAGAACGGCGCGATCGTGATCGACGTGCTCACCAACGACACCGACCCCGATGGCGACCCGCTGCAGGTGGTGATCGTCACCCAACCGCAGAAGGGCGACCTGGTCGACCTGGGCAACGGCCGCTACGAGTACCGTCCGGCTTCCGGGCAGCAGGGCAGCGACCAGTTCAGCTACCGCGTGACGGACGGCTCGCTGAGTTCCGACACGGCCGTGGTGTCCATCGGCATCTCGGGGACTAACGTGGCGCCGGTGTTCAATACCGTGGTGGCGCAGACGGCCGACGAGGGCGATGTGGTGGTGGTGAACGTCACCGCGATCGACGCCGATAGCGACACGCTCACCTACTCCCTGGTGGGGGCGGCCGGGACGGGCGCCACGATCGACGCGGCGACCGGCGAGTTCCGCTGGACCGCTACCGACGGCGACGACACGATCAGTTTCACCGTGCGTGCGGACGACGGCACGACCACGACGGACACCACCTTCGACGTGACGGTGAACAACGTGGCGCCGACCCTCTCGGTGACCGGTACGGCCACGGCGCTCTCCGGCCAGCCCTATGCGCTGACACTCGGCGCGACCGATCCGGGCCAGGACACGATCACCGAGTGGGTCGTGGACTGGGGCGACGGCTCGGCGGTGCAGCGCTTTGCAGGCAACACGACGCGTGTGACCCACGTGTATGCGGAGCCTGACCGGACCCACACCATCATCGTGACCGCCACGGACGACGACGGTGAGTGGGAGGCCACGCCGTTCGACGTGAACGTCGTGAACGACCTGCTGTACGTCACCTCGCTCACCGGCGGTGACAGCGGCTTCGACGTGCGCTTCAGCCGGACCTTCCAGCAGGCCGCGATCAACCTGTACGACACGAGGCTCGACCCGCGGGGTGCGCCGGATGTCGTGCTGCGCGATGCCTCGGGCAATGCCGTGCGCGGATCGCTCGTGGCCGATGGGGACGGACGCGGGTTCCGCTTCGTCGCGACGGGTGGCGCGCTGGCGGCCGGGCAGTACACGGTGCAGCTCGCCAGCCGGGCGGACGGATTCAAGGATTCGCTCGACCGCACGCTCGATGGCAATCGCGACAACGTTTCCGGCGATGACTTCTCGGGCAGCTTCACCGTGACGGCCGCCGATGCGGTGGTCGGCATTGCCGATGTCGTGCGCGGAGCCAATCAGGAGGTCGACGTCCCCGCCACGGCGCGCGGGCTGCCCATCACGCTGACTTCCGCCGGGGGTGCAACGAAGGTCGAGTTCGATCTGCGTTACGACACCGCACTGCTGGCCGTGAGCGTGTTCGAGCCGGGCGCGGATCTGCCGGCCGGCAGCAGCATCACGCTGAGCGGTGCGGCGGGCAGCCAGCGCATCGTGATCGAGAGCACTGCGCCGCTGGCGGCAGGCACGCTCGAGATTCTGCGGGTGCGGGCCAAGGTCACCGCCACGGCGACCTACGGTGCGCGGCAGGTGCTGGACATCGCCAATGTGAGTGTGGGCGGTACGGCCGGTCGTGCCGACGACGGCCTGCAGGTGGTCGCGTGGTTCGGCGACAGCACGGGCGATCAGCGCTACAGCAACCTGGATGGTCAGCGCGTATCGCGAGTGGTGGCCGGCCTCGACAGCGGCTTCGGTTTCTACCCGGCGGTGGACCCGATCGTCATCTCCGACGTGGACCGCAGCGGCAGCCTGACGGCCGCGGACGCCACCATCATCTCGCGCGAGAGCCAGTTCCTGCTGAGCGGCACGGCGTCGTTCGACCAGGCGCAGATTCCGCCCCTGCCGGTGGCTGAAGCGCCGGCAGGCGGACGACTTGCCGGTGCGGCGGCTGCAGCGACTGCACCCGGCGGCACGTTACGCGTGTTGTCGGTGACGCCCACCGCCAGCGGGGCGCAAGTGCGGTTCGACCGTGCGCTGGATGCCGCCGCGCTCAACCTGTTCGACGCCGCCGGTGCGGGGCTCGGCGCTGCCGATGTCACGCTCGTGGGCGAACGCCTGGGTGCGATGGCTGGCTCGCTCGTCCTCGATGCGGACGGGCAGGGCTTCAGCTACCTGCGTTCCGGCGGGGCGCTACCTGACGACAGTTACACGCTGACCGTACGCTCCGGCGAGCGGGGTGTGCGTGGTGTTGCTGGCGCACTGCTCGACGGCGATGCCGATGGCGTGGCGGGTGACGACTACCTCGCGGTGTTCAACGTGTCGCCGCGGCAGGTGGTGACGGTGTCGCTGCCCGATGTGGTGCGAGGACCGGGACAGGATGTCGTCGTGCCCGCCAACGCGACCGGCGGGCTGCATCTGCCGGTGACGCTCTCCGACGGCGCCGGCGTGACGGGCCTGGCCTTCACCCTGCTGTTCGACAGCACGCTGCTCGAACTGCAGGACGTGAAGCTCGCAGCCGGTGTGGCCGGTACGGTGAGTCGCACGGCGGTGGCCGGAGGCGTGAGGGTGGAGGTGACGTTCTCGACGCCGCTTGCGGCAGGAGCGATCTCGCCCGTGGACATCGTGGCCCGGGTGGCCGCCGGTGCGGCCTACGGCGCGGCACAGGTGCTCGATCTGGCGGATGTCGCCGTGCAAGGCGAGGGCGGCGAGCCCATCGCGGCGCAGGACGACGACGCGCTGCAACTGGCGGCCTATCTGCTCGACGCGGACGGCAACCAGGCTTACTCGGCGAACGACCTGCAGCTCATGCGCAACGTGCTGAACGGTGGCGACACCGGGTTCGTCGCGTACCGCAACGTCGACCCCGGCCTCGTCGGCGATCTGACCGGCAACGGTCGGATGACGTCGCTGGACGCCAACCGCTTCCTGCAGTTCCTGAGCGGGCAGGCGCGCAGCGAGATTCCGTCGTCGCCCACGATGCCCCCGGTCACACCCGTCGTCACCAAGGTGGCGGCCGTGGTCGGCGCCGCGAAGGCCGCAGCGCCGCTGGCAGCGCCTGCGAGCAGCACCGTGGCCTGGGATGACACCTGGAAGCCCGCCGCCACGACCATCGTGACGCCACCGGCGCCCACTGTGGCCGCGGCCTCGGGCGCGGAGTGGACCAGCGCGCCCTGGGCGAAGGACCTCACCCAGCGGGTGAGCCAGATCCCCGTGAGCGGTGGGCTCAAGACGCTGCTCAAGGCTCTGGTGACGAAGCTGTAGCGCCATGGCGGCTGCGCCGGGCGTGACGATCGGCGAGGGCAGACGGCGAACCACCGTCGTGTGCGTGGGGCACTGCGCGCTCGACCGGGTGTTCGGCGTCGAAGCCTGGCCGACCGGCAGCGCGAAGATCGTGGCGTCCCGCTTCGAAGAGGCCGGCGGCGGCATGGCGGCCAACGCCGCCGTCGCTGCCGCCAGACTGGGGGCCGACGTTCGCTTCTGGGGGCCCTCGGGCAACGACGCCACCGCGCTGCTCATCGAATCGCAATTGCGGGCAGAAGGGGTCGATACGTCCGCACTGCGACGGTTCGACGGCATGACCACATCGACTTCGGCCGTGCTCGTCGACGCCGCCGGCGAACGCCTGGTGGTGGGCTACCGCGGCACGGCGCTGCAGGCCCCGGCGGACTGGTTGCCCACCGCAGTACTCCGCGAAGCGGGCGCACTCCTCGCCGACGTGCGGTGGGTGGCAGGCGCCAAGGCCGCACTCCGCGCGGCACGAGAGGCGGGTGTGCCCGCCATTCTCGACGGCGAGGTAGCCCCGAAGGAATCCCTCGAAGCACTCGCCGGCGAAGCCGACCACGTGGTGTTTTCCGAACGAGGGCTGGAGGTGCTTGCCGGCGCCGACCACGAGCGCGGCTTGCGCGACACCCTTACGCGCGGTGCATCTGTCGCCGCCGTAACCCTGGGAGAGCGCGGGGTGGAGTGGATCGAGGCCGCTGCGCCCGACGTCGTGCATCGCCTCCCGGGGTTCTCTGTTGCCGTCGTCGACACCCTGGCGGCCGGAGACGTGTTCCATGGCGCCTATGCCGTGGCCATTGCCGAAGGCCAGCCCGTGGCCGACGCCATGCGCTTTGCGAGCGCGGCCGCGGCGATCAAGTGCACGGTGCCCGGTGGCCGCAATGGCGCGCCGGGGAGGGGGGCGGTGGAGGGGTTTTTAAGTGAGCGGGGCGGGTGAGGGGCAACCTGCGCTGTGAACTGCCAAATCGGACAGGGGAGCGGCGCTTCCGTCTTGCGGCGGAAGGTGCGAGGAAGCGCAGTTTCGTAGCCATCACGTGAAGTGGTAAAACTGCTGCCCGTTGCCGTACTTCCACCTGGTGTTCACGCCGCCCGAGAGCCTGCGCGCCCTGTCGATGGGTAACCCGCGCCCCATGCAGGCGATGCTGTTCCGATGCGTGGCCGCGACGCTCAAGGACTTCGCCGCCGACCCCCGATGGCTCGGCCGAGAGATCGCCGCCACCTTGATGCTCCACACCTGGACGCAGCGTCTGGACTACCACCCCCACATCCACGTGCTGATCGCCGGCGGGGCGCTGGGCGCTGGAGGGCAGTGGATCGACGCCCGCAAGGGCTTCCTCTTCCCCGTTCACGCCCTGTCGAAGGTGTTCCGCGGCAAGTACGTCGAGGCGCTGGAGCAGGCGATGGCGAGCGGCACCCTGCGCTTTAGTGGCAGCACCGCGCCGCTGCGCGAGACCACTGCCCGCAGCCGATTCCTCGGCACGCTGCGCCGGACCGACTGGGTGGTCTACGCCAAGCCCAGTGCGCGCGGGCCCCAGCAGGTTCTCGACTACCTCGCCCGCTATACCCACAAGGCGGCACTGTCGAACGAGCGCATCCTCGGCGCCGACGGCGCACAGGTCCACTTCGCCTGGCGCGACCGCGCCCACGGCAACAAGCGGCGCACTCTGCGCCTACCGGTCCAGGAGTTCCTGGGGCGCTTCGTCCGTCACGTCCTGCCTCGTGGCTTCACCCGGATCCGCCACGCCGGCATTCTCGCCGCACGCCACAAGAGTGCAAAACTCGCCACCGCTCGTCGCGCGCTCGAGGCCCCGCCGCCAGAATCCTCACCGACTGCGGAGACGGTCGAACAGTACTGCCTGCGTGTTCTGGGTATCGACATCCACCAGTGCAAAGCCTGCCGTTGCGGTCGGCTGCGCCCTGCGGGTTCGATCGCCCCGGAGCGCCGAACTCGAGACCCGCCTGACGGTGTGCGCTGAGCCAACTCCGACGCTGCCCCGCGCTCCATCACCTGCACTGGTGAGAGCCCGCCATTGCCGGCCGAGGTCAATTGACCCTCCGAGAGCGCTCTGCCATAGTTCCCGGCATCCCACGCGACCCGGATCGCGCCCATGTTCGCCACCACCCGGCCTGTCTCGACTTCGAGATTCCCCACGTTGGACCTTCCGCCCCAGCTCCGTGCGCATCGCTTCCCCATAGCGCCGCGCCGGAAATCCAGCGGTTCGGTCCAACCGCATGTGTGCGACGCGCGTTTGCTCGTCGCATAAGTGCCGCTTCGTTAGACTTCACAATCTACGCACTCACACAGATCTGCGCCATGTTCAAAGTTAGCTCAATCGAGGTCACCGGATTTTGGCAGACCGAAACGGCCGTCGCCACCTTTCGCGATGATGTCAATATCATCATTGGAAAGAACGGTACCGGCAAGACAACCTTCATGAACATCGTCCATGCCGTGCTTGCGGTAGATGGCGAAGCGCTGTTTGACAACCCGTTCAAGAGCGTCACTCTTACGCTGAGCGATGGAAAAAGGACGCGCACAGTGCGGGCTGCGCGTGTCGAACCCAAATCATCCCCCTTTCCCGTAATCGAGTACCACATTTCGAACCGACGCTTTGCTGCGCCACTTGTCGGCTCCGACGATGGTCGATCAATGCCAATGGTCGTTCGCAGACGCGCGTCCCAGGACCTGCAACGCATTAAGCAGGAACTTAATTCCCTGGTCTCCGTTGCTTCACTCTCCGTATATCGAATAGGTGGTGATACTGATCCCGAAGTGCGTGAGCGGATGGGGAGGCAACTAGCCTCCACGGTGGATCTTCGCCTGTTGAGCTTGATGCACCGCTTAACTCAGTATCAGCTTGAGCTCTCTAGTGCGGCACGTGATGTCTCGGTTCAGCTTCAACGAGATGTTCTTACCTCTCTGTTGTATGCAGAGCCAAAGGATCACCATCGGGGCTATCGCCTCGACTTTGATGAAAACACTGAACGGCAGAATCTCGTGACAGCCTACAAGCAACTCGGAGTTGCAGGGTCGGAGGTCACCAAGCGAATTCAAGATCACATATCAGCAGTGGGCGCCACTATCCGCAGCTTACAGCTCGCAACCGAAAAGAAGCCTACCAAGGACACAGTCTCGCATGAATCAAGAATTGACTTTGCGGCCCTAGAAGCCTTCAAGCTGACGCGAGCAGTTGTCGAAAAGTCGCTGAGTGCAGAAGCAAAGACAGAGGCCATCTTTAGTCAAGTGACCCTGTTCCTGCAAACGCTGAAGTCCTTCATCACAGACAAAGATTTTTCGTTCAGCAGCGGCGAACTCGTGGTGGCCACCGAAGGGCCTCTTCCCTTGGCGAAGCTTTCATCGGGCGAGAAGCAACTGTTAATACTCTTCATTGAAGCTCTCTTGCAACGGCAGCGGCCATACATCTTTCTCGCCGATGAACCCGAGCTCTCGTTGCACATTGCGTGGCAACGCAACATCATCACGGCGATACGTTCACTAAATCCGAGTGCTCAGATTGTGGTTGCGACTCACTCACCAGAGATCGCCGGCAAGTTCAAGCATTGCCTATTGGACATGGAGGAAATTCTCCATGCCTGATTTGTCTTACTCCGATGACGCGCTCAATGTGCGCAGCGCGTTCTTTGGTGCGAAGGCGATCGTCTATGTTGAAGGTGACGACGACGTCCTCTTCTGGCAAGAAGTATTCTCAAGAGTTACGAACGAACCGTTCGAGGTCGAGTCACTCGGCGGTGCCCCTGCACTCGATGAACATATCGCAAAGATTGCCTCCGGTCAGCTCCAGGGGATCGCCGCGCGCGACGCGGACTTCCTACCCATCCTCGGCAAGCGCTACCAAAGTCCCAGAGTCGTATACACGGTGGGCTATTCGATTGAGAATAGCCTCTACACTTCAACCGCGCTGACAAATCTTGTGCGCTTGTGGTGCAAATCACCCAAAGTGCCGGCCGCCGAATGCGCTGAATGGCTAACGCAATTTGCTTTGACACTGGGACCTCTAGTGCATCTGGACGCAGCAAATGCGATTTCAGGTGCTGGTGTCGCGACCGTTGGGGAAAACTGTAGTCGCTACATGACAAGTGCGAATTCCGCTGCGGCCTGTCCCGCTAAGGTGGCAGTGGCAGCGAAAGCTATCACACCGAAGATCCCGTCCAGCGCAATAGCGAAAGCGAGCGCAAGTATTGGCGCGAAACCCGAAGACATTTTGGCGCATCTCCGAGGACATTTTCTGGCCTCTGCTGTCCATCGATACATAGTGAAGAATGCCAAGGCTTTCGGCAAGAAGGTCAGCATTTCCGCTGAGTCTCTGTATGCCGCCGCAATCGTCGAGTTTGCAAAGAGCCTACAGTCAGAGCATCCGCACAGGAGCCACTACTTGGACTCGGCACGATCGGCATGGCAGGCTGTATAGCGGTGAGGTCTTGCCCCTCGCTCAACCGGACCCGCTGCGGCAGCCAGCGTAAGGGCGGGCTGAGGCGCACGGTTCATCGTCTCAGGCGGGACTTGCGTTCCCCATCTACACGGTCTGCTTTGCTCAAACTGTGGAGCTGTAAAAGAGCCCCGTCCCACCCCTTGATCGGGTGGGCGCACCCTCGGCATCATCGTCGCAACAGTGTTGCTACGGAATTGTCGCCGATGCCGAACTTCCGTCCCGTTGAAAAGAGCCTCAGGCTGCTCGCCAGCGACTTCGAAGCGTAACTGCTGTCCGGCGCCTTCGAACACGCCGTGAGCGTGGTGGTCGTCGAAGAACTCGACCTTACGCTGTTCGTTGAGATGACCTGACTACTGTTTTCAGCGCCAGGGGCTAGCTGCGACTGGCGGTAGTCGCTCTCCCCATCACTGGCTTCACCCTGACCAAAGTGTCTCTTGTCCACATGCGAGACGGTTGAGGTACGTCAATTCTGGCACGCCAGTGCCATTCCACAATGTGGCGCTTACGAGGCCTGACCCAATCGCGGGCAGGCATCGCAACTGTGGGATTGGGAGGGGGCATGCCGTTCTTGTTGAAACTGGCCGCGACGGCCGCGCTGACGCTCGCCGCAATGGCTGCGCAAGCGAAGCTGATTCACTACGACGATGGCACGGTCCAGGACACCTCGACCGGCCTTTTCTGGCTCCACGACTGGGGCGGGGCGCGCAGTTGGCAGGACAGCTTGGATTGGGCTGCGAATCTGGACTTTGCCGGTAGCCAGGATTGGCGGCTGCCCAGACTCGACGAGTACCTGGCGCTCCTTCGCGCGCCCGAGATCGGGGATTTCCCCCAGGGAGCGTACTACGGGCTGGCGAGCCAGTTCGACGGCATCGACCTGGTTCACTACTGGACCAGCACGGAGAGCCCGTTCTGCCAGGTGGTCGACGTCACGGACTGCGCCGTTTCGCTGCGGCTGCCCGCGAGCCCGTACTACATGCCCAAGTACCTCGAGTTCTCGGCCACGGCCGTGCGGGCGCCTGAGCCGCCAGTCCTGGCACTCGCTGGCAGCGCGCTGGCCGGGCTGTGGCTCGCTACTCGGGTGGGCCGGTCCGTCGATTCCCACAGACGCGATCGTTGACTGAGGCCTGGAGCCACCAGGCATCCTCAAACGCGTGACCCGCACCAGCGATCCCCAGCGCTTCCCTCCGCAGACTGTTCGGCCCGAACGTTGAAGCTGTAAGGGAAACCCCTTCCGCCGCTTGATCAGGGATCGGCGGGATTGACCGAAAGCGGGGCCGACGTATGATCGGTTCCGACTGGTCGCCGGCATGGCGCTTTCTACAGCGCCGTCTGGCCCCGCATCCCCAACTCAACTCTCGGAGCGCCTATGGGAGCATGGTCACACGAGCCCTTCGGCAACGACACCGCAAACGACTGGGCCTATCGACTGGAAGACGTACAAGACTTGTCACTGATCGAGGCCGCATTCGACGCGGTGAACAACAACGAGGGTGAGTACCTGGATGCCTCAGTCGCTGAAGAGGCGGTGGCCGCGGCCGAAACCCTCGCGCACCTGCTGGGTCGCGGCGCGCAGATGGACTCATGCACCGAGAAGGTCCAACGCTGGGCAAAGTCAGTCTCTGCTCGCCCGAATCCGGCATTGAAGAACAAGGCACGACAAGCATTGCAACGCGTGCTGGCTGATGGTTCCGAGCTTCGCGAGTTGTGGGAGGAGACAGAGGAATACCCCGAGTGGCAAGAGTCGATCACGACTTTGCAGGTCGCCATCGGGGCGTAGTCCCCAACCTGAAGCGTTGGGCGTGGTCATGATCGAACAAGACAAGAGGAATAGAGAAATGCGGAGAGCACACCGTCGATTGCTTTGCCTGTTTGCGGGTCTTGCGGTCGGTATCACCGGCGGCGCCGTAGCGGCGGAGTCAATCGAGTACCTGAATTCCGGAAAGGTTCTGCCAAAGAATCTGCCGTTCTCCGAGGCCGTGCGTGTCGGCAATACCTTGTACCTTTCGGGCCAGATCGGCATCGTGCCGGGCACCATGAAGCTGGTACCCGGTGGCATGGTCGAAGAGGCCAAGCAGACGATGGAGAACATCAAGGCGTCGCTGGAGGCCAATGGCTACTCCCTGAACGACCTGGTGAAGTGCACTGTGATGCTGGCAGATATCGCCGAGTGGGGAGCGTTCAATCAGGTGTACAAGACGTACTTCACGAGTCGCTATCCGGCTCGCAGTGCGCTGGGCGCAAACGGGCTGGCCCTGGGAGCGCGGGTGGAGGTCGAGTGCATAGGTGCGGTGGACAGGTGAGCGGGCGTTCGGGTGCTTTGTCGCAGCGGCCAACGCCAGGTCAAATGCCGGAATGGCTTTTGGTTTGCGGATTCCGTCGTCGCAACGCCTGGGCAGGTTTGCGCTGGGTAATTGCACGTCGTCACGAAAGGACTATGGCGCATGCGCCCGCCATCCCTATAGTGGTGTATTGAGCATTGCAGCCCTGAGCGCGCCTGGGATGCGGCGTTGGTGGAGCGTGCGTCAATTCAACCAGGCGCCCTGGGTCCTGCCGTGCTGCGTGCGTCTGTCGTAGTCCAGATCTCGCGCCTGATAGTCCGCGAGAATTCTCCTGAAATGCGCGTGCACCAAAGGCTCGGCGGTCGCGCAGTCTGGTGCAACCACACCCTGAGCGGCAGCACGCAATTCCCGCTCGGCGCCACGGCCGTGATCCAGGTGTCCATTCTCGTGTGCCCGCAGTGCTGCGATGTAGCGTTCCCAGCGCGCCAGCGCCTCGGCCGAGGCGTTGGCCGGCGGGCGCCAGCGTGGCAGCGTCATTGCCAGGTCGAGCTTCGTCGTCATCGCCGTAATGCCGCAGCGCCCTCCGGTGGGCTGCGTCCGAAAGCGATATTCAAGATTCCATGTTGCGTGACCGTGGTGGGTCTTTCGAGCGGCAAGCTCCCGTAGCAACGAGGGAATGTCCGGGGCTTCGACATCGTAGGTTGTCACCCGTACGCTCGCCCCGACGGCCATCAGATTGGCACTGCCTCCGGTGGCGCCTGCGCAAGGCTGGTCACTGTAGGCAATCTTTCCGTTGACCCCAACGCACTTATGGACCGCTTGCGCGCACTGGCTGAGTGCGATTAGACACATCATGAATAGGGTTCGGGCAACGCGCATGGCGTGATTCTCGTGGACGACCTGCTTTCAACGACGGATTCGGGTCTGTCCTTGAGTCCGCGAGGAGCAGATGCCGGCGCTGCTGTTCCACTCGATCACCTGCCGCATCGCGCTGGGCGCGCCCGCATTCGGGAGGTGATCCCGGGCGAAGCCCGGGCTACGGGTCGCGCAGGAGACCTCGCCGCGACGCCGCTTTGTAGCCCGGCCTCCGGCCGGGGGCGGCGTTCGCGATACGGCGAAAGGTGATCCCGGGCGAAGCCCGGGCTACGGGTGGTGCGGGAGACCTCGCGGCGGCGCCGCTTTGTAGCCCGGCCTCCGGCCGGGGGCGGAGCTCGCCTTGCGACGGTGCCACTTGTGGCAGCGTCGCCGTCAGGGCCATGGCTGCGGGTGACCGGCTGCGCTGTTCAGGTTTCTCGCTCGTTCATGTTTCGTGAACGTACGGAAGACTTGAACAAGCCTGGGGCGGTCGATGAGATGGAGGACTCCCCCCACTTATGCGTGGAGTTTCAAGGCTCGCCTGGACCCGGCTTGGAGTTCATTCCCAAAATGGGCATAATCGAACCCAATATGGGAACGACCAAGACAGCCACCGCACCGCCGAAACAAGCGTCCGCCGCACGGCTCACGAGCCTCGCGGACTCGCTATTCAGCACCACGCAGCAACGCGTGCTCGGACTCCTTTTCGGTCAGCCCGGGCGCAGCTTCTATGCAAACGAAGTGATGGCGCTGACGGGTGGTGGATCAGGTGCGGTCCAGCGTGAGCTGGCGCGGCTGGCGCACAGCGGGTTGGTGACGCAACAGGAAATTGGCCGACAGAAGCACTACCAGGCCAACCCTGCCGCGCCAATCTTTGCCGAGTTGTGCGGGATCGTGAGCAAGACGATGGGTCTGGCGGAGCCCCTGCGCCAGGCGCTGGTGCCGCTTGCGCCGCGCATTGACGCCGCATTCATTTACGGATCGGTCGCCAAACAGCGGGACACCGCAAATAGCGACGTCGATCTGATGATAGTGAGCGACGAGCTGACCTACGCAGATCTGTTTTCGGTGCTGGAGGATGTGACTCAGCAACTGGGGCGGGAGGTGAAACTCGCAATCTACTCGCGCAAGCAGTGGGCGCAGCGCCTCGCGCGGGGAGACAACTTCATCAACCGAGTTCTGGCGCAGCCCCGGATCTGGCTGATCGGAGGGGACGATGCCCTTACCGAACCTTGATCGGCTGTGCAGCACCGGTGTGCTGCACGCCGAGCCGCCGGGGGCGGACGAGTTTGCCGGCTTGTTGCGGTCGGGCCTGGCGCGCCTGAAAGATGCTCGCAACAGCGCGCTTGCGTTGGAAAGCCGATTCGATCTCGCCTATAACGCGGCCCATGCCTTGTGCCTGGCCGCGCTGCGATGGCATGGCTACCGGCCGGCGAACAAGCGCTTCATCGTATTCCAGGCACTGCCCGAGACGTTGGGACTCGGGCCGGAGGTCTGGCGGGTACTTGCCAGGGGGCACGACCAGCGCAATCTGGGCGAGTACGAGGGTCATCTGGACATCGACGAGCGATTCGTTACGGACCTCATCGCTGCCTGCACCCAGGTGGCAGAAAAGGTTCAGGACTTGCCGCCGCCTTGAGCACGAGCAGTGCGCGCCATGTTCAGAAGGTCTGGTACCTATGCAGCGGTCCACAGTTCGGAAGCTCTCGCCGCGCGCGATCCTTGAGCACTACGAGCGCTTGGGCACCGATTCGCAGCGGCGAGCATCGCTGAGTAAAATCAGCCGGGCGGGGTGACCTCGCAGAAGCCCGCTTCGTTACGACATTTGCCAATAGCACGCCGATGGCCATCTTCCCCCAGGGCATGACCAACGTGGATCGCCGCTGCAACGCGGGCGAGCGGCGCGTCTTTCACCAGCTCAGACGCTGTCTGGATGACGACTGCTGGGTATGGCACAACGTCCCGATCGGGTCTCGGGCTCGGCAGCCGGATTTCGTGGTGCTCGGCCCACGCCTGGGCATCCTGCTGCTGGAGGTGAAGGACTGGAAGCGCACCACGCTCGTGGGCGCCACGCGAGATGCCGTCGAACTCGACACCCCGCAGGGCCGGGTGACGCAGGCGAACCCTCTGCGCCAGGCTCGCGACTACGCGCTTGAACTGGTAGACCTGATGAAGGCCGACCCCGCTCTGGTCCACAGCGATGGCGCCTTCAAGGGAAAGCTCCTGTTCCCGTTCGGCTGGGGCGTGGTGTTCTCCCGCCTGCGCCGCGCGGACGTCCACGGCTCGGACTTCGGCAGCGTCTTTCCCGCGCAGCAGATCCTGATGGCGGATGAACTCGACGACACCGTCGATCCGGGCGCCTTCCACAAAGGCCTGCGGGATCTGTTCACCGTGCACTACCCCCACACACTGACCCTGCCGCAGCGCGACCGGGTTCGCTGGCATCTCTTTCCCGAACTGCGCCTTCAGCCCCAGGTTTCCCTCAACTTCGGCGCACGTGATGATGCTGCGCCGGCGCTACCCGATCTGCTTCAGGTCATGGACTTGCAGCAAGAGCAGATCGCGCGCTCGCTGGGAGAGGGCCACCGCATCATTCACGGGGCGGCGGGCTCGGGCAAGACCATGATTCTTATCTACCGGGCGCAGCACCTGGCGGCAGTCGCCCGCCCCGAGCAGCCGGTGCTGGTGCTGTGTTTCAACCGCACCCTGGCGGATCGCATTGCCGCCCAGTTGCGCGCCAGAGGCGTCGACGAGCGCGTGCAGGTGCGCACCTTTCACAGCTGGTGCAAGGACGTCGTCGACAGCTACCAGCTGGATGTGCCGAAGACCGAGAGCGCGCAGGAGTGGTACGAGGCTCTGGCGCGCACGGTGGAGCGCGCGCTCGAGAACGGTTTCGTGCCGGGCGGGCAATACACGGCACTGCTCATCGACGAGGCCCATGACTTCGAGGACGCCTGGCTGCGCATGGCGACCCGCCTTGTCGATTCGAGTACGCGAAGTCTGCTGGTGCTCTACGACGACGCGCAATCGATCTATCAGCCCAAGCGGCGCAAGTTCAACTTCGCCAGCGTCGGTATCGAGGCTCGTGGCCGGACCAGTGTGCTGCGGCTGAACTACCGCAACACCGCTGAAGTGCTGGCGCTCGCCGTGCAGTGTGCGCGCAGTCTTTTGGAGGGTGCCGGCGAAGCACGTGGGGAAGACGAGATTCCCCTCGTCCAACCAAGAACGGCAGGCCGTCGAGGCGACATGCCCACGCTGCTGACCGCGCGCGACGCCACTGAAGAAGCCGAACTGATTGCCGACCGAGTACGGGAGGCCCATTCGGGTGGAACGGCCCTCGGGGACATCGCGGTGCTATGTCGTACGAAATACCTCATGTCGTCCATCGAGCGAGCCCTCCGGGCACGGCACCTTGCCGTTCAGTCCATGCAGGCGCAGGCGTTTCGCCGGTTCGACTGGTCGAAGCCGAGCGTCAAGCTGCTCACCCTGCACAGCGCGAAGGGCCTGGAGTTCCCGATGGTCTTTGTCGCAGGGCTGCAGGCCATGCCGATGCGCGATGAGAGCCTGGAAGAAGCGGCCCGGCTGCTGTATGTCGGCATGACCCGGGCCACGCATCAGCTTGTGCTGTCCGCGCACGGGCAATCGGCGATCGTTGAGCGAGTGCGAAGTGCGCTGGCGGAAGTCGCGAAGAAATTCGCCGTGGCGAGGGGTTGAGGGATGCGCCGAAAGCCCAAAGGAGCCGTCTTTACGATCAAGCTCGACCCCGAGGTCAGGGACGCGTTCATGGCCGCCGCTGAGGCAAGCCAACGCCCAGCCTCACAGATCGTGCGGGAGCTCATGCGTGAGTTCGTGCAGCGCCATCAGGACAGTCAGCCCTACGACGGTTACCTTCGTAGCAAGATCGACATCGCGCGAACCCAGATCGCGTCCGGGCAGTACGTAACCGCAGAGCAAGTCGAGGCTCGCTTTTCCGCGCGTCGCGCCGAGTTGAGAAGCAAGGCCGGCGACTCTGAGCAGTGAAGGCCTTGTACGGCGTTGACTTTCGTAGCCCGGCCTCTGGCCGGGGGGGCGTTCGCGATATGGCGGAAGGTGATCCCGGGCGGAGCCCGGGCTACAGGTTGCGAAGGAGAGCCCGGGGCGACGACGTTTTTCGTAGCCCGGCCTCCGGCCGGGGGGCGTCTGCGCCACCGTAGGGTCGCGTCTTCCAGTCATGCACTCATACCTCTCAGCCGACCAGAGACTCTAGACACGAGGCAGCCAGCGCCGCGGAGTTGAAGCGCCAGTCGGGCCAGTTGCTGGCACGCCAGCCGGATATCGGTTTCGTCGTCGCATTTCATGCGGAGGTTGGGTCCGGGATTCTCCGCAGCGACAAGGGATTCGCGGCACTTCTATCGGTGAGTCGGGGGCCGAAGAGCTGCGATCGGTGCGTGCAACGGCTGGGCGGAATTCATAACCGTATGATTTGGCGACGAGATCTCGCGTCTGGCTTGGGTTCGGGCAGGGGTCGTCCATGGCTGGCAGACGCATTCAGCCCGCGTGCCGAAACGCAAAGTCGCGTCGGCGCGGGTCGTGATTGCAGTAATCGCATAGGCCAACCACAATCTGACCAGACTGGTTGGATTGAGGCGGGTAAACGTATGCGTAGCTGGCAAATGGAGGAAGCAAAGGCCCATCTGTCTGAACTCGTTCGGGAATCGGAACATGCTGGTCCCCAGGCGATCACGTGGCATGGCCGCGAGGTGGCGGTGGTCCTATCAAAGGCTGAGTACGAGCGCCTGACCGGGGCTGGGCAGTCGTTGGTTGAGTTCATGCAGAGGTCCCCCCTCTACAGCACTGACGATATCGAGTTCGCGCGGGATACCGGCGTCGCTAGGGACGTGACTCTGTGAGTTTTCTGATCGATACCAATGTGCTGTCAGAACTTCGCCGGCGCGAGCCGGACGCCAGCGTCGTGCGTTGGATGTCAGACCGGCCAGCGAGCACTTTGTACCTGTCTGTGCTGACGATCGGCGAGTTGCGCAAGGGTTGTAGAGGGTGTGGCCGCGGGCGATCGGAAGCGTTATCTGCTGGACTGGTTGGAGGTCGAGCTTCCCGCCTACTTCGCTGGCCGGGTCCTTTCGGTGGACGCCACCGTCGCGAAACGCCGGGGGCGTCTGCTGGCGCAAGCAGGTCGTCCTTTGCCCGCCATCGACAGTTTGATCGCCGCAACTGCGTTGACTCACGGGCTGACGTTGGTGACGCGCAATGTGAAGGACTTCTCACATCCGGAGCTCACGGTGATAGATCCGTGGGCGGGCTGAGCTGCAACACACCATGATGGCGATGCTTCCGACGTCTGGGCGACAAGCTCTTCGGTTGCATTTCAACGCGATGCCCGGCAGCACGATGCGATGCTCGCGCGTATTCGGACGCCGGTGTTCGGTATCCGAATATGGGAACGACACCGAAGCGACATCGTGACTTGTAGCCCGGCCTCTGGCCGGGACCGGTGTTCGGGATACGGCGAAAGAAGATCCCGGGCGGAGCCCGGGCTACGGTTATGCCGTAGAACTCGCGCCGGCTTCACGCTTCGTATGCCTGCCTCCGGCCGGGACTCGATCGACCAGAGTTTGGCGACGGTGGCGTGCGGGGAGGAGGAGGCCGTCGAGTTCTCGCAAAACTGACGCTGCGCTGCCCAGGTTTCTTGCGCCGTGGCCTCTTCAGGCTTCACACGTCACAACACGCAACGCCAGATGCTTTTCGAAGGCATCGAAGTCCCGGTCGTTGTGCAGCAAGCGCAGCCCGCTTTCGAGGCAACGTGTGGCGATCAGCACATCGACGGTGCCACGCACGGTAACCCCAAGAGTCCGGAGCTTGCGATAGTTGCGCGCCGCTGCGACCGCGACGTCGAAGCCAGCCACTTCGATTTGCTGCAATCTCCAGAGAAGTCTCTTCGCTTCGTTGAAGCCGCGGTCATCCTTGAACCCTTGCAGAACGTCGGTCAGGATCAAGTCGCCAATGACCAAGCCCTCGGTGCCGAGGTTGCGGTCAAGCCATTCCGCCTGGGCTGTCGGCCTGTTGCGAAAAAAGTCGATCTAGACGTTGGAGTCGACAAGAATCACTTGTCACGCCTCATCGCGTCCACATCACCCACCCACTCGTATTTGCCTCTCAGCTTTCGCAACTCGGTCTGCTGCTTCAACCGCAGGAGCGTGCGAAGCCCTTCTTCCACGACCTCGCGTTTGGTACGCAAGCCAGTGGCTTCGAGAGCGGCAGCCATGAGGTCGTCGTCAATTACGATGTTCGTTCTCATGTTTGTACGAGTCATGTATAGCGTACACATGGTACCGCTGTGCCTCGACCTCGACAGCCGAATCGCCGCTCCGGAGGAAGAGCGCATGCGTGCGTTGGCCAGCACGCTGCGCATTCTCGGCGAACGTTACCAATCGATCCGGCGATCGGGATCGGGGTGCCAGGACGGCACGGCAGCGGGTGGGATGGGAGCGGTCCAGGTCCCGAAGCGATTCTGTGTACATGAGACCCGGGACCGGATGGGCCAGAGGGTGTGGCGATGGCGGTGCACTGGGTGGAGGAGCCGAAGGCCGCATCGCCTGCCGACCAGCACTCCGATGTCAATGGAGGGGCGGCCGCACGAACATGGTTGCGATTGACCGAACTCCGGGTCGACGTATGATACCGACCGTCTGGCGGCTACGAATGCGTTCTGTGCGGAGTAGTAGGACCGCGAAGATCATCCAGCTCCAGCGCCACTTCTCATCCGATTCAGGAGACACACCGTGTTCAGCCACGTCATGCTCGGGACCAGTGATATCGAACGCTCCAGGCGCTTCTACGACGCCGTTCTCAAAGTCCTCGGCGCAGGCGATCCGGTCGAGAACACCAACGCGACCGGGCAGCGTCGCCTCTTCTACAGGCATGATGGCTCGACGTTCTGTCTGAGTGAACCGATCGATGGGCAGCCTGCGACTTGCGGCAACGGAAGCACCATCGGCTTCAGATGCGATTCTCCAGAGCAGCTGGTTCAGTTTCACGACGTGGCCGTAGCCAACGGCGGGACCTCCATAGAACAGCCGCCGGGGCCCCGCACGGGACCATCGGGAGTCCTCTATCTGGCCTACGTGCGCGACCCAGACGGCAACAAGCTTTGTGCGTTGCATCGCCCCAAGGCTTGAGCTCTAGACGGGACACCCCAGAGATTGATTGTCTGAGCGAGCGCTTCACGTAGCCCGGCCTGCCGCCGGGGGCGGTGTTCGCGATGCGACGGAAGAGCATCCCGGGCGGAGCCCGGGCTACCAAGGCATGCATCGCGAGCTCTTCACGTAGCCCGGCCTCTGGCCGGGGCGGTGCTTACGATGTCACGAAAGCACATCCCGGGCGGAGCCCGGGCTACGGATCGTAAAGGAGCGTTGCTCTTCGTAGCCCGGCCTCTGGCCGGGATCGGTGTTCGCGATACGGCGAAATCGATCCCGGGCGGAGCCCGGGCTACGTTACCTCAACCAGCCACGAGCGCCGTCAGCGCGGGGCGCACTACGGCACCCGGCTTCAGACCGGCCGCGAGCGCGGCCGCGTTCACGTGCGACAGCACGCCGTTCTCCCACATGTCCAGAGAATCGCCGATGCGCCCGCTCGTGTGAGCGACGGCAGCGGCGGCAACGCCACGGCTCTGCAGCATCTCCAGCGCCGCGATGCCGGCGTTGTCGCGGCCCACGCCGGCGTCGTTAAAGATCACGACCTTCAGCGGCACTTCGAGGGCGAACTCGCCGGAGCTGCTTCCGCCGTGCGACGCGCACACCACGACCGAGCCCTCGTCATCCGGCGACACCTTGGTGATGGAATCCATCAGCACGACACGGCCCTTCTGGCCCTTCACGACTTCTTTCTTCAGCATTTTTCCGTCCTCCTCAGGGCGTGGTGATCATGCGGATGTTCTCGGCGATGGCATCGCGCTCGAACACCTTCTTCCAGTCGGGCTGGAAGATCTCGGACTTCGCGCGGTCCACCGCCTTGTTGGCGGCATCGGACATGCGCACACCGGGCATCTGGTCGAAGATGATCGCCAGCTCGACGTTCAGGTGGCCCAGGATGAAGTCACGCGCAGCCTCTTCGGCCACACCGCGGCGCACGGCCTCGTCGGTGGCTTCACGGATGATGGTCAGGCATGTTGCGCAGACGGTCTCGGACAGCACCGGCTCCAGGATGGCCATCTGGTCCACGGTCGCGCGGTGCGAACGCAGCACGGGCGCGTACATGCGCTTGGCGACGTCTTCGGCGAGGTCGTAGTTGGCTTCGTCGCCGCGCAGCAGGGCGCAGACGATGGCCTGCTTGGCCTTCAGGCCGCCGAAGTAATCACGCTTGGCTTCGAGATCGGTTTCGTCGTTGAAGACGGACGGATGGCAAGGGTGTGCCACGAAGATGGTCAGATCTTCACGCGCCGGCAGGTGGCCGGCGAACGGTGCGGCGGCATCCAGAGCGATGAGGACGGCGCCCTTCTTGAACTGCGGAGCCAGCTTCGCGGTGACCTTCTCGATTGCGTTGTCGGGGATCGCGAGGATGACGACGTCGGCCAGCGGCAGCGCCGCGTCCGGGTCCACACAGGTGATGCCCAGTTCCTGGAGCCGGGTACGGCCCATTTCGCTCACCTCGATATGGCTCACCTGGTAAGGCGCGCCGCGGAGGTTGGCGGAGACGCGGTAGCCCATTTTGCCGCCCGCGCCCAACACGACTACTTGTTTCATGCTGCTTTCTCCTTGCTGTGAAAGCCCTGGTTGCGCCGGCGTGCTGCACCGGCAGAACTGCTCACGGGATCGGGCTCAGGCGCCCCGTGCCATGCCGAAGTAATCCGCGCGGCCCATCTGGCCGCCCTTCAGTGCGATTTCCAGCCCGTCGAAGCGGGCGTCGTTCGAATAGCCGCGGCACAGAGGTGCGCCGGGCGTGAGCTCCGACAGCATCTCCAGACCGTAGAGTCCGAGTTCCTGCGTGGCGTAGCTGGAGGTATCTCCGCCCGCCACCACCAGACGGCGCAGCCCCGTGCGCAGCAGCAGCTCGCGAGCGAGTCGACCGAGAGCCGTGCCCAGCAGGCGGGCGGTGGCACCGCCGTGATCGCGCGCTGCGTTGGTGAGAACGGCGCGGGTGGCCGCGATGCTGGGATCGTCCGGACCTTCGGCCGAGTACACGACCACGCTGCGGCCGGACTGCAGTGACCCGAGAGCGCTCTCGAACAACACCCGATAGGCACCTTCCGCCGCCGCGCCGCCGCACAGTTCCGCGGCCGGTGCGCGCAAGCAATCGAAACCGTTGTCCGCCGCCCAGCGGATCTGCGTGGCGGTCATCGGGGATGCACTGCCCGACACCACCAGCAATTGCTTCACGGGCGACACGGCCGGGAAGCGCGCACGTTCCGCCGGCGCCAGCCCCTCGGTACGCCAATGCGCGCCGAGCGAGTACTCGACACCCGAGGAACCGATGGCGAAGTGCGGCGTGGCCACGCACTGCTTCCAGAGCAGACGGCCCACGGCGCGCATGCTGGGCTCGTCGGCAACGTCGTAGAGCAACAGGTCCGGTTTCGCGGCAAGCCGTGCTGCGTGCTTCTCGTCCACCGTGGCAGTGTCGCCCGCCAGGTCAGGCAGCGGCATCAGACCGATGGACGCCTGGGTCTGCTTCGAGAGGTGCACGCGCAGATCGGCTTCGTGCATCGGCGTGACTGGATGCCGCGACATCGTGGGATGCCGGTCGAGGCGGTAGACATCGTCGCCGGCTGCGGCGAAGTGATTGCCGAAGACGGTATAGCGGCGAAGCGGCGGAGCACCGGCCAGCACCGTGAGTGTCTGGCCGCGCGCGAGGCTGCCGCGTACGAGGTCCGCCACGTGGCCGATGCTGCCGACTTCGGGCGCGGAGTCGAACGTGGAGCACACCTTGTAGTGCGTGATCGGCGCACCTAGCGCCCACAGCTGTTCCAGAACGGGCGCCAGGTGCTCGTCCATCTCGGCGGGCGACATCGCGCGGCTCGCGCCGGCCACGCCCACACAGCGCACGTCGGCGAACTTTTCGCGGAGGAACTTGCGCGAAGGCGGCGAGAGAAACAGCACAGTGCGCAGGCCGGAGACGGCCAGGGCTTCCATGGCGTCGGTGGAACCGGTGAAGTCGTCGCCGTAGAAGGAGAGCAGAAGAGAGTTGTCCTGGCTCATGGCCTTCAGCCTCCGAACTTGTCGATGGCAGCGCGCAGTTCGGGGCGCGCACGGGCGTAGTCTTCGAGCGGGACGCCGGCGAGCGCTGCCTCCCAGCCCTGCTGCATGCTGAGCACGCCTGCCGCCGTGCCGCCGGGATGCGCGATGATTCCGCCGCCCGCCAGATGCAGCACGTCGATCGTCTTGGTGGCGGCGAAGATCGGCACTGCCGAGCCCGCCCACTGCGCAGACGAGATCGCCGGCACGACGCGGTAGTCGCCGAACAGGGGTGTCAGGAGATCGCGAACGGACTGCGCCACCTCTTCGTCGCTTTCGTAGAACTTGCCGTTGAATCCGCCCACGTGGAGGTGGTCCACGCCGACCACGCGGCAAACCTTCTGCCACGCGGTGTAGCCGATGCCCAGGAGGGGGTGGCGCGCGAACGACCCGTACTGGGCCCGGTGCCCGTGGATCGGCAGTTCGCAGTGCTTGCGCACGTGCGCGACAGCCGCAAGTCCGACGCTATTGATGTTGATCATCACGCAGGTGCCGCCGCGCTTCTTCACCAGATCGTGCGCGCGGAGCATGTGGTCGATGTCACCCGTGATGTTGAAGGCGTACATGGTCTTCTTGCCGGTGGCGTCGGCCACGCGGTCGATCTGCGACATCACTGCCTCCACGCGCTGCGCAAACGGCGCGTAGGGCGGATCGGCCTGCAGTTCGTCGTCCTTGATGAAGTCCAGGCCGGCAGTCGCGAGGTCCCGTACCAGCAAGCCGATGGCCTCCATCGAGAGGCCGATGCTGGGCTTCACGATCGTGCCGATGAGCGGGCGACGTTCGACCTGGGCGAGGCGTCGCGTGCCCTCGATGCCGAAGCCTGGTCCCGGGTAGCGCTCGGCGAAGGCACGCGGCAGGTCCATGTCCACAAGCTTCACGCCGGAGAGTTCCTGCAACTCGTACAGGTTGCCCGCCAGCGTGGACATGAGCGTCGCGATCGACGGCCCGAAGTTGTGCAGCGGCCAGGAGATCTGCACACGCCCGCGGTGGTACACAGGGGCACCGTCCGTGCGGGGTCCCTTGCTGCCGGGCAGGCTGGGCGTGCTCACGGATTCGAGCGGCTCTACGCTCAGCACCTGCGCGCCGAAGCGCTCCTTCAATTCGTTGGTCTCGCCGGGCACGGACACGAAGGTGCCGCTGGACTGTTCGCCGGCCAGCACGGCCGCGGCGCGCTCCAGGCTGTGCGGCGTCTCGATCAGGTAGGTAGCAAGAACGCGATCCTGGGACATGGTCGCTCCTGTGGGAGGGGTGTTGAGTGAAGTGTCCGGGACGGGCCGGGTCAGATGGCGGCAGGCGCCGAGAGCATCGCAGGGGCCGCAGCGGACTGGGTGGCGGCGGCGCTGGCTTTCTGCGTGAGGTCGGCCGCGGGGAATGCCCTGGTCGGCCGAGACGGCTGAGTCCGGCTGGGCCGGTGTGCGCTGCGTGAAGTCATGCTCTCTCTCCCTGCATGCCCCGGGTCGGGGCCGATTGTTCGAGGCGGCAGCCTTGTGGGCCGGCAACCTGTCGGGGATGGCGGCTGGTTTTCCCCCATCCCATGGGCAGGAACTTTATGGTCTTGCGGCAGGAAAGTGCTTCTGAAAATTGGCGGAGAACGCGGAGAAATCAGAAAACATTTCTGTGGAGACCCGGGATTGGAGAAGGTTGGGCGAGGCTTCCAGAGGGGCGCGGGCAGAGCGTGGTGGATTGCGGTACTGCTGGGCGCTCTAGTTGTCGCGTCGGGTGGGCGCGGCGAGGAGGTGCCGTCGTTGCCTTGGCATGCCCGGGAACATAGGATTCCAGAAGGACAGACCTACGGGGTGGAGCTATGCGTGTGACCGCAAAGGGCCGTATCACTATTCCGAAGCACTTTCGTGACGCAGCGGGCTTGGGCCCTGGCAGCGAAGTCTCGTTCGGCTTGGAAGGGAGGAAGATCGTCATTACGCCAGTGGGAAAAGGCGTAACGGAAGATCGCCGGGCGAAGCTACTGGCTGCGGCAGCACGCGCGGGGGAGGGCGAAACGGTCGTGCTCTCGTACGTCGAATGGCCCGACCGCGCTGCGAGGGACGCCGGCATGGAGAAAGTGACGAACGACCCTCGCATGCTTTTCCAGGGCGGCCCGCCGACATTCGACGGCAGACGCCTGATTGCCGGTGGGTTTGTGCCGATGCTGATGGCGTCAGGCGAGGCCGAGCGATGACGAGGTGTCACCTGGCGCCAAGAAAGGATGGTTGCCGGGGTGTCACCCGCGATGGAGGTAACGTAGTGCCAATTGGGTCGATCCGTCGATCGATATCGGGAGAGCAGACATGATGGAGCGTCGTTGTCGGGTCTTCGCATTAGGTTTCTTCTTGTTGTGCGCTGTCGCCAACGGCGCGTCTGCACAGAGCACGCTACGGGAGAAGCTGATCGGATCATGGCGGATCGTCACTGTTGAGACGATTCGACAGGCGACGGGGGAGATCATCTATCCTTGGTTGGGGCGGCGACCCACAGGGATGATTGTGTACCTGCCGAATGGGTATATGGCAGTGCAGCTCATGCGAGACCCACCAGCGAAGTTCGCGTCCGAAACGTACGAGGGTGCGACGCTCGACGAGACCAAGGACGCCTTCCTGGCCTACTACGCCTACTATGGCAAATACAGCATCGACGAAGAGAAGGGGATGGTCACCCACCATATCGAAGGAAGCCTCTACCCCGAGGAGCACGGAATAAACTACCGGCGATTCTTCAAGTTCGACGGGGATCGCCTCACACTCGTTACCGCGCCGTTCGTCGAGGGGGGAGAGGAACGCGTGAATCGCCTGGTGTGGGAGCGGATGAAATGAGCCCTGCAGATCTTCGCAACCGCGGACAGGCCGGCGGCCCGGCGCGCAAGCAGTTGCGTGCAGGGGACGTCTGCCTCGCAAGTTCAATGTGCCGGAGACACCCATGACCGATCGCACGATCCGCCTGCATCGCGTGCTGCGCGCGAGCCCGGACAAGCTCTTTCGCGCTTTCACGGATGCGGGTGCGCTCGCGAAGTGGCTGCCTCCGTTCGGCTTCACGTGCACGGTGCATCACCTGGAGGCCCGGGTAGGAGGCACATTCCGCATGTCGTTCCACAGCTTCGCCACCGGGCAGGGCCACTCGTTCGGCGGTGAGTATCTCGAGCTGGTGCCGAACGAGCGCATCCGATACACGGACCGGTTCGAGGACCCGGGGCTGTCCGGCCTCATCGAAGTGACGGTGACGCTCACGCCGGTGCAGTGCGGCACTGAGCTGAGCGTCGCGCAGTCCGGTATCCCCGAAGCCATTCCGCTGGAGATGTGCTACCTCGGCTGGCAGGAGTCCCTTCTGCAGCTCGCGAACCTGGTGGAACCGAACGTTTCCGGCTGAAGCCGCGCCGCTGCCATCGCCTTTCGCTCAGGATCCGCCATGCTTTTTGCGCCACCCCCTGTCATCGAGACCGAAGTCTTCGCCCGTCTGCCCGATTCGCTGCGCACGGCAACGCCAGACAATGCCTGGGTCGCAGGGCAACCCGTCGGGGCGCCGGTCGGTGCTTTCCTGGAAGGCCCCTCGTTCGATCGTGCGGGCAACCTGTGGTGTGTCGATATCCAGAACGGTCGCATTCTGCGCGTGAACGCGGCGGGCACATTCCACGTGGTCGCGGAGTACGACGGCTGGCCCAACGGCCTCAAGATCCATCGCGACGGCAGGATCTTCGTCGCGGACTACAAGCACGGGATCATGCAGGTGGATCCGGCCTCCGGTCGCGTCACGCCCTTCCTCGCGCGCCAGGCGGTGGAGCCGTTCAAGGGGGTCAACGACCTCTTCTTCGCCTCCAACGGCGATCTCTACTTCACCGATCAGGGCCTCACGGGCCTGCACGATCCGACGGGGCGACTCTTCCGCCACACCGCAGACGGACGACTCGACTGCCTCCTCGACAACATTCCCAGCCCGAACGGGCTGGTCATGAATCGAGACGAATCCGCCTTGTACGTGGCGGTCACGCGCGGTAACTGCGTGTGGCGCGTTCCGTTCCTGCGAAGCGGTGACGTCGCAAAGGTGGGCGTGTTCGTTCAGATGTCCGGAGGCGGCGGTCCCGACGGCATGGCGCTCGACGAGTCCGGCGGGCTCGTGGTGGCGCACGTGGCGCTCGGTACGGTGTGGGTCTTCGACCGGCACGGTGAGCCAGCCTTCCGGGTGAAATCCTGCACCGGGATGATGACGACCAACGTGGCATTCGGTGGTCCGGATGGACGCAGTCTCTACATCACGGAGTCCGAAAGCGGCTGCATCCTGCGGGCACAAATGCCAGTGGCCGGGAAGCGGATGTATTCCCACGCGTAAGCGACACGGTCCGTTGCCCCGGAGTGTTTGCGACTTCAAGCGGTGGTTGGCTCGCGATACGCTTCGGGCTGAAGTTCTTCCCGTGTGGGCAGGGCAAACGCAAGAACGTAGCGGCAACCATGCGACTTCCCATCCTTCCGGAGCGCCCGCATCTCGGCCCCATGAAGCCGGTCGGGTCGGCACGCACCACGCAGGCTCGTCTGCCAAACGGGCAGCTCGTTCTCACGATCGAGCACGATCCGATTCGCGGCGTGACGCCTGCAATGCTTCGATGGTGGTTCGAGACCCTGGGCCAGTCGATAACTCACGAGGGCGTGACCTATCCGCGCTACCTGCTCTGGCACCCGCGCGACCACATTCACTGGGAGCTTGCCGCGCGCTCCCCATCGGGCGGAACGGGCCAGGGCGCGCAGTTCCGGATCGTCGAAGCCTTCGGCGCGAATCCTGGCCACTATGTCGATTCCACAGAGTTCGTCGAGAAGCTCGATGAGGAAGGCATCTCGCTGGTCCGGCGCATCGCGGGAACCGAGATCTTCCGACTCGAGCATCGCTTCGGCGTCGCAGAGCGCGGGGCGAGCTACCGGTCGCGCATGACGGTGGGAGGCGCATCGGGCACCTTTGCGTGGTTTTTCAACCGATTTGTCCGACCAGTGGTGTTCTCGGATGCCATGGGCTCGTCGTGGCTGACTCACAACGTCGAGGAGGTCAGCATGCTCGAGCATTTGCTTCCGGCGTCTTACGGTGCACGGTAGTCGGCGCGCTCTCGCCTCAAGCGCCAGCCCGTCTCACTCGGACTGGCTGCTATACGCACGGCACTGGTCGTTCAGGTAGGCGCGGGCTCCTCGCGCGGTATGCCCGTGCGTCAGGTCTCCAGTGACACGAGTTCCTGGTAGCTCGCCGGGGCGACGGTGCGGAGCTTGTCCAGCAGCGCCTTCGCAGCAGGCTCGGAGGAAGCGGGGTTCTGCCCGGTGATGAGCAGACCGTCCGTGACAACATGGGCCTGCCAGTCCGCATCCTTCGAATAGATGCCGCCCGCTTCCGTGAGCATTGTCTCCACGAGGAACGGAACGGCCTCGGGTACTCCACCCGACTGCTCTTCCGAATTGGTGAAGCCGGTCACGTTCTTGCCCTTGACCAGAAGTTCGCCGCCGGGTGCCCGCGCGTGGCGCAGCACACCGGGAGCGTGGCAGACAGCCGCGACCGGCTTGCCGTCAGCGATCATGGCGTCGATCAGATGAATCGAGGCGGCATCTTCTGCCAGGTCCCACAGCGGGCCGTGGCCTCCCGGGTAGAACACGGCGTCGAAGGCGGTGATGTCGAGCGTGGACAGCGTCACAGTGGTGGAGAGATCTGCCTGGGCGCGGACATCTTCGTGGAATCGGCGCGTCGCTGCAGTCTGCGCCGAAGCGACTTCGCTCTTGGGGTCTACGGGTGGCTGCCCGCCGAGAGGGGAGGTCAGCGTCACTTGCACTCCCGCGTCCTTGAAGACGTAGTAGGGCGCCGCGAACTCCTCGAGCCAGAATCCGGTCTTCTGGCCGGTGTTGCCCAGCGCGTCGTGGGAAGTGAGGACCATCAGGATTTTCATGTCGACTCGCATTGCGGTGGAACGATGGGCGCCGGGATGCCGGCGCGGGGTGCCGATCGGGCACGCTCAGTCCCGGGAGCTTGCGCCGTGGCGAGTCGGCGGTCGGTTCGTTGGACAACACGGCGAAGGGATATCGCATCCGGTCACCACGCCGAGTCGACCCTGAGCACGGCAAGTGTCTGCAATGCTTTCCGGAGCGATAATCCGCCCGTCACACACTACCGGGTCCTCGCATGGCACAGATCCTTCAGGTCGGCATGGGCGCGTCGCACGACCGCCTGGAGAAACTCATCGAGGCACGGCTCGCGCCCGGCGCGGACAAGGCGCGCATCGACCAGCGCATCTGGGATCTCTTCGGCGAAGAGTGGGCGGTGATGTTCACGGACCTCGCCGGGTTCTCGCGCAAGGTGGCGGATTTCGGAATCATCCATTTTCTGCAGACGATCTACGAGTCTCACCGGCTGCTGGTGCCTTGCATCGACCGGCATGACGGCATCCTGCTCAAGACGGCCGGTGACAGCATGCTGGTCATCTTCCGCAACGTGGCCCGGGCGCTGGAGTGCGCCATCGACATGCAGACGACGCTCGTGCCCTACAACGAAGGACGGGTGGAATCCGAGCAGGTGCTGCTTTGCGTGGGACTGGGGTTCGGTCCGATGCTGCGTATCGGCGATTCGGATGTCTTCGGGGCGGAGGTCAATGCGGCCGCCAAGCTCGGCGAGGACCGCGCAGGCGCCCATGAGATTCTCGTCACAGGTGCCGTGGCCGAGCAGGTGCGGGCGCAGTTTCCCTACCCGCTGGAAGAGGTCGACACCGAGCCACCGGGTGCAGCGAAGGCGTACCGGCTGCGCTATCGCGGTTGAGGGACGGAAGGTCTGTACAACGCTCGCGATCTGCGCAGGATATCGGCACCGTCCCTGGCTTTAGGCCACGGGCACCCGCTCACCGCAGCCTCAGGCGCGCCGGGCAGCCTTCATGACTTCGCGTGCCGCACGCTGACCGCTTTCGACCGCGCCGTTGAGGAACCCCTGCCACTCGCGCGACGTGTGCTCGCCGGCGAAGTGGACGGGCCCCTCGTTCTCCGCCTCGATGCCGAACAGGTTCGTGAGGTATCCCGGCGGGTAGTAGGCGTACGAGCCCTTCGGGCCTGAGGAATCGTCCCAGACGGTCCGGCTTACGCGTCCGTTCCAGGCGGCGGTGATCCCGGGCAGAACCGGTTCGATTTCCGCCAGCGCGAGTTTCGCCTGATCGGCAGCGCTGTGCTGCCCGGTGGCGACCGCTCGCCCACCGCTGCTCCATACGTTGAGGATGCCTACGTTGCCCGTCTGGGCGCGGGTGACCTCCCAGGTGCTGCGTTGACCGTCCAGCATCACATACCCGGTATTGCCCAGCGCTCGCCACAGGCGATGATCGAACTGCAGTTGCAGTTTTGCGCTGGCAGCCATGGGCAGTTCGCGGATCGCGCGGAGCTTGCGCGGACGGAATGCCGCGCGGGTCAGGTCCACATCCCTCAAGTTGGCGAAGGGCAGCGCCAGGATCACGCGATCGTACGTGTCGGTGATCAGTCCGGACCCGCGCCCGACGGTGACGTCACAGCGACCGTCGTCGCGACGGGCCAGCGCGACCAGGGGGCTCTCCAGATTCACGGGGCGGCGCAGAGCCGTCGCGAGGCGCATCGCGATCGCGTCGTTCCCCTCCCGAACATGGAAGCGCTGGTCGGAACCGCCGTAGACGTCGAGTTCGCGGCGTGTGGACGTCGACAGGGTGAAGACTGCGATGAGAGCCGATAGATTCTCCGCCTCGATGGCGAAGTTTTCTTCCAGCGCGGCGCGCACATAGCGGCCCAGGCGGGACGCCTGACCGCCGGGAATGTGGCGTTCGATCCACTCCGCAACGCTGAGGTTGTCCAGTTCGCGAGCGGCAGCGGTCGCGCCGCGATAGCTGGGATTTCCGACCGCACGACTCTGCGCACGGATTACCGGATACACGGGCTGGAAGTCGCGGACGGCTGTCTCGGTGTCGTAGCGCTCCCCGTCGAACAGAATCCAGGAGTCTGTCCCGGGCGCTTCGGCTTCCACCACATCGTCCACGGCGAGGCCGAGGCGCCGGGCCAGTTGCAGGATGCTGCGATGGTTGGAGTCGATGAGTTCCCCGCCGCGTTCGATGACCTGTCCACCGGCGAACGTGTTGCGATCGGAGTAGCACCGTCCCCCGAGGCGCGAAGAGGCTTCGAAGACGTCGGCGTCGATGCCCGCACGGGAAAGGTCGTATGCCGCGGTAAGCCCCGCGAGCCCGCCGCCGATCACGGCGACCTTTCGGGATCCCCGGCGGGACGGCGCGGCCCAGGCGTCCGCATTGGATCCGACGGCGAGGGCGGCGCCACCTTGCAGAAGGAGTCGGCGGCCTGGGTCCACGACGGCGCGCGAGTGCAGGTGGGGGGGCGTGACATCCGTTACCCCGCGTTGCAGGAGTGTCTGACGGAGCCAGTCGAGCAGGGGAGAACGCGAAGTGCGATGCATGATGAAGTCGAACCCAGACGGATGTGGGGGTGGCATGCCGAACGCGGCATGCTCGCAGGACAGACCCGGAGTCCCCTGGGCGGTTCCTGGCCAATATTCGGGAAACTCGATTCGTTCCTCAGGGGAGACTTGACGATCGACCCTGCCCGCGCCGCCTTGCGCCGGGCGGCTACTGCCAGTGCTTCTCCTCCGCGATCCACTCGGCGCCCGGGAGCGGACCGTCTTTCAGGAAGGCATCCACGACGTTCTTCATCACCCGCGAGACGTTGTTGTCGCAATCGTTGCAAGGCAGTGCCTGGCCCCAGGCGATGGAGGAGGGCGCGAACACGGCACCGTGATTCGGTGTGGTGAAGTAGACCATGTCGGCACGGATCTGAGGGTCCTGCGTGCCGCCCATGCCGGGGAAGTTGTACATGATCTCCTCCGCGACTTTCGGATAGTTGTCGGAATGCCCTTCGCTCGAGGCGAGGATGCGCGCGTGGGGCGGCGTGCCGAGAGCGAGGTCGTAGCGGTCGATCTCGATGCCGGCGGCGCCACCCAGGGCCAGCCCGAAGTCGCCGATGACATCGCCCTCGACACCGTCGAAGATCCACGCGACGGAGCGGTGGTAACTGTCGGGCATGCGACGGTAGGGCCGCGATTCGTCCATCCCCTCCGAGGTGAAGCCGGTGCCGACGACTTTCTGCGGCGGGCGGCCGCGGTTTCGCCAAAGCCCGCTTCTCTCTCCCGTCGTGGCCAGGTAGTGCTCTCCAGGGCGGGCCTGCCACGCGCGGGAACCCGCTTCGAGCTTGCGCACTTCCATCACCCAGGGCTCGTCGTCGCGGTAGGCGCAGACCCAGTAGTACCCGTTGCCGGACAGGTAGAGCACCCTGCCGCCCTGCGCGAGGTAGTCTTCGGTGGCGTCGAGCATGCGCTCCGAGTAGTACTCGGCGTGGGTGCCATTGATCACCATCTTGTAGGGCTGGATCGCCGCGAGGCCTTCTCGGTGCAGATCCTCGTCGGTGAGCACATCGAAGTCGTAGCCCATCTTCTCGAGCCAGTAGACGATCGACATGTCGGCCGGAAACTGCCAGGGCACGCCGGGCGCGGGCATACGGTGCCTCGGCCGCATGTTGACGATGGGACGCCGGTAGGAGGAATAGCAGACGCCGGCGCCATCGGCGTGGAGGTCGTAGGTGGAAAGGCCGAATTCCTTGTTCTTGTACATCTCGATGTCGGATTCGGCGACGATGATCGAGTGTGCCGTGATGACCTGCGCGATGGGGGCGTCGAAGGACAGGTGCTCGTTGGCGTAGGCGAGGTAGCTCGACGTGGGCATGAGCATGCAGATCCGCCCGGCCGGTGCCGTCGGCCGTACGAAAAACACGACATGCTCTTCGGCCAAAGTGGCGCCTTCGCCGGCACGCAGTCGCATGGCGTAGACGCCGCTCTTCAGCATCTCGGGCAGGGTCAGGCGGATCGTCGGCTCCCAGCAGCAGTCGATCAGGGCGTCATCGTGGAACTCGATGCCGCCATACTGCTCGGGCGCGAGGCGGAAGCAGTCGTCGCGTCCGGCCCAGTTCCAACCCGTCATCGCTCGTACGGGGCGGTTGATGCCGTCCCCGTGCAGGCCGAAGGGGCCCACGTCGAACACGGTGTCACCGATGCCACGGTCGGTGAATCCCCTGGTCGTGTCCCAGCGGGCCACGACGCCATCGGCCGGCGGTTCCGCGCCGGCTTTGAGCGTGTCCAGTGCCGCGCGCGTCATGGCGCTCCCATGGACGCCGCAGCGATCGATCTTGCCGTTGAAGCACTGGGCGACAAAGCGGCCGCGGGCCTCGTTGCGGTCCGATGCGCCGGCGATCAGGAAGGGAATGCCGTCCGGGTGCGACGGCTGCACGCGCAGTCGCTGAGACACATGCGAGCCGTAGTCGATGGGTGCCACGTGACCGAGAAGACTGTTGTAGCGGTTGCGCACCGACTCCTGGTAGATCGTCGCGACGCGGGTGGACGCATCGAAGGTGGCGGCCACGAAGTACCAGCAGTGCGCGAGCAGCGGGACTTCGGCGGTGACGTAGTCCACGACCTGGCCATCGCCGATCCAGAGTTCGGCATGGCCGTCCGCGTTGATCCCGAGACCGTAACCCTGGGCCTGCTCCATGCACCAGCGGCCGAGGATGGTCTGCCGTCCCCCGGACGGCAGTCCCGGGAAGACGAACGCGTAGAGGGTGAAGCTGCCGGTCAGCGCAAGGCGGCCTTCCGGATCGCGCACGCGCAGGAAGGATCCGAGCTGGGAGTACTGCTTGCGGGCCGCGTGGCGCCCGTCGGCGGGACAGGTGACCTCACGCTCGACGAAGCCGGGGCCGGCTGGGTTCTCGTCGCCGTGCAGCAGCCGCACGAGCTGCGCCTCGACGTGGTCCGTGCCTTCCGCGCTCACCATGATGTCCAGCGGCTCGCCCGGCCGGACACTGATCTTGTCCGCGTAACCGAATATCTTGATCTTGGCCATGGTCAGGACTCGAGGAGGTCGTTCACCCGCCGCAGGAACACGGCGTGGTATGCCTCGTCGAGCGTGGGATACACGCGGTCATCCACGAGGCGGGGCGGCACGCCGCGCCGGCCGGCGAGCGCAACGACGCGGTAGGCCTCGAACGGCTTGATGGCCATCACCGCGTACTTGTCGGGCACCGGCCCGCGGCGGAAGTAGTTCAGCACGCGCTCGAGCGCCTCGCTGTGCTGGCCCAGGGGCTTGCGGCGGTGTTCCTCGATCAGTTCGTCGGTGACCAGCGACTTCAGATAGTCGCGGATCGCCTTGTCCTGACGCCGGTAGTAGATCGCCTGCTTGTCCTGGATGTCTGTGGCTTCCTCGGGCACGACCTCGCCTCCTTTTTCCGTGCGGGCGGCACGCCGCTCGCTCTTCTTCCTCTCACGCCACGCGCGAAACTGCGCCTTGATGCCGAACAGCCCGCTGCGGGTGAACAGCACGGTGCCCAGCATGAGCAGACCGATCAGCACCAGCCGCATCGGCCCCCACTCGATGAGCATCTTGTCGAGCAGCACGACGATGAGCGTGCCTACGACAGCGCCTTCGGCGGTGCCGATGCCGCCGATCACGATCATCGCGAGCATGAGCAGCAGCTGGTCCATCGAGAAGATGGAGGGCGACACGCCCTTGAAGTGCGAGGCGTAGAAACCGCCGATCGCACCCAGCGCGACCGAGGAGATCAGGAAGACCTGCACGCGTGCCCGGTTGTAGCCGATGCCCACTGCTTCGGCGAACGCTTCGTCTTCCCGCGCGGTGCGCAGCAGGCGGCCCAGGCGCTGGCCGTTGACGAGACGGTAGAGCGCCAGTGCGAGGAGCAGCATCGCGAACGCGGCGTAGTAGCCGAGCATCACGGCGCCGTCGGTGTCCTGCAGGCTCTCGGGTACGTAGGTGTCGGCGCCGTACAAGCCGCCGGTGGCCGAACCGAAGACCTTCGATTGCACGACGTACACGCGGCACAGCTCGACGAGACCGAGAGTGAGCAGGGCGTAGTAGAAGCCTTCCAGCCGGATGGCGGGTAATGCCACGATCACGCCGAAGACCAGACCGATCGCCGAGCCGACGCCGATCATGCCCCACCACGGCAAGCCGAACTGGATCGAGAAGTACGCCGCGCCGTAGGCTGCCGCGCCGACGACCGCGAGCGTCGCGAGCGAGAAGATGCCGGCAGTGCCGATGATGAGCATCCACACCAGATTGATGGCCGCATAGATGGCGAAGATGGTCGTCGCGGACAGCAGGCTGGTGTTGCCGACCAATGCCGGCACGATTGCGAGCAGCGTGAGCCCGATCAGCCACCAGATGGGGCGCTTGTCCACGATCGTGCGCTCGCGCGCCAGCGTCTTGGGGTTGTACTCGCCCCGGACGCGAAGGACGGTCCGTCGCGTGAAGGGGTAGCGCACACGGCGCCACAACTCGTCGCCGTCCCCCCGCAGCTTGGGCCACCAGCGCCTTCTGCCCACGAGCGAGAGCCGGGGCTGCACCTTGGCGTGCGCGGGATCATGCTCGAGCTGAGGATTCTTCCAGCGGGTCATGGGCAGGCGAGCGCGCAGCGCTCGGTCGGGTGACGCGGACTCATTCGCGGGTCTCGTCGAGCAGCCCGCCGATGCCGCGCGGGCGAACCAGGAGGATGGCGATGATCAGCGCGAACTGGGTGATCAGCACGTACTGGCCGCCGAGCACGGCGGAAGTCGCTGCTTCCGTGAACCCCAGGAGGCACGCCGCGATGAGCGCTCCCGCAACGCTGCCGAGGCCGCCTGCGAGCGCCACGATGAGACCCTTGATGAGCGGCAGCAATCCGGCGTACGGGCTGACGAAATAGGTCTGCGACAGCAGCACCGCGGCGAGTCCCGCGAGGGCACCCGTCACGGCCATGACCGCAAAGGCCGTGCTGCGCACGCCGATGCCCACGAGGGCCGCGCCTTCGGGGTTCTGCATCATTGCGCGGATCTCCAGCCCCCGGCGGCTCGTCTTCATCCAGGCGAGCACGAGGAGCAGGAGCACCACGGAACTCACCACGGCGCCGAGCTTGTCCGCGGTGACCACCACGTCCTCCGTGATCTCGAAAGCTTTCAGGCCGAAGATCTTGGGCAGCGGCTTCACGCGCGGCCCGAACGTCGCGAGCAGCGCCTGCGTGCCGAGGAGACTGATCGCGAGCGTGGCTACAAGACTGCGCACCGTGAAATTGGGTTTGTCGTGCAGTGGCAGAAAGGCCACGGCGCAGACCGCAGCGCCCACGAGTGCCCCCGTGAGGATCCCGCCGGCGAGCACGGCGGCCGCGCTGTCGGGAAACTGCTGCGCGGCAAACCACGCGCCGTAGCCCGCCGCGGCAAAGGTGAAACCGAAGGCCATGTTGAGCATCCCCAGGCTCGACCACACGATGGAGATGCCGATGGCCAGCAGGCCATAGATGGAGGCGAGCGTGATGGCCGCGACGATGACGTAACCGTCGATCAAGGCTCAGATCTCCAACGCAGCAGAACGGCCGATCGGCAGGTCGGTACCGCGCTTCAGCTTGCCGCCGTGCATGCCCAGCAGCCGTGTGACGCGGCCTTCCAGCAGCGACAGGTTCTGCTCCGCGATCACCATGGCGCCCCGCGAGAGATCGATGCGCATCAGGGCGTCGATCATGGCCTTGCTGATCTTGGGCGCGAGGCCCAGCGACGGTTCATCGACGAGGTAGAGCCTGGCGTCCGTCATGAGCCCGCGCCCGAGCGAGACCATGCGACGCTCGCCGCCGGAGAGCCTTCCGACGGGCACGTCGAGCAGCGCACGCAGGGGCGGAAAGATGCCGAGGACCTGCTCGCGCCGGTCGCGGCGTGAGCGCCACGCCTCGCGTGAATGGGCGCCGGAGTCGAGGTGTTCGGCCACCGTCAGCCCATGGAAGATCGCATCCCCCTGCGGCATGAGAGCGAGTCCCCTGCGTACGATGCGATGGGTGTAGCGGCCCGGCCCCTGGCTGCGACTGCCGCCGATCTCCCGGCCATCGAACAGGATGGATCCGCTCTGCCAGTCGGTGAGCCCGGCGATGGCGCGAAACAGCGTGGACTTGCCGTGGCCGTTGAGGCCGACGATGCCCACACGTTCACCGGCCTGGATCGTCAGATCGAGGTCATGCAGCACCCGCAGCGGGCCGTAGCCGGCGGAAAGTCCTCGAACCTCGAGAATGTCGTGCTGCGCGCTCATGCCGCCACATCGAAGTAGGCAGCGCGCACGGCAGGATCCTCGAATACGTGTTCCGGCGCGCCCTCCGCGATCTTCTTGCCGAGGTCCATCACGGCGATGCGATCGGCGATCGCCGCGAGCAGTTCGAGCCTGTGCTCCACGACGATCACGGCCATGCCCATTTCCTTGGCGAGCACGCGGACGATGGCATCGATCTCGTCGATCTCGGAGTTGATGAGTCCCGCGGCGGGCTCGTCCATCAGCACCACGCACGGGCGGCGCATGACCAGGCAAGCGAGGAGGAGCTTGCGCCGGTTGAGGGTCTCGAGCGCGCCGGCCGGGAGATCCTCGGGGACCTTCAGGCCGACGAGGTGGCAGGCCCACTCGGCATGGTGACGGGTGAGCCACGGCGAGAAAGCCTCGCGGGCGGCCTTGAGCACCTCTCCCACGGTGAGCGCGGTGGGTACAACGGGAGACTGGAACGTGCGTGCGATGCCCAGTCGCGCGCGCTTGTGAATCGGCAGCGCGGTGATGTCCTCATCGCGCAGGCGCACCTTTCCCTGCTGCGGGCGATAGCGTCCGGACAGCACCTCGAACAGGCTGGTCTTGCCCGCGCCATTGGGGCCGATCACCCCGAGGATCTCGTGGGGCGCGACGGACAGGGACAACTGGTCGAGGATCCGCCGGCCGCCGAGCGAAAGGCTGACCCCTTCGCAGGAGAAGATCGGCTTGCCGAAAGCGGGCGCGCCCATGGGAAATACGGCAAAGGCCAGGGACGCGCCGCGACCGCCTACATCCAGGCGGCTTTGCGGAACGCGGTTTCCTTGAGCGCAGTCGGGCCGATGATCTTGTGCTCGCCGTTCTGGACCTGCAGGTAGAGCTGCGCCATGCCCTTGTCGAGTTCCTTCGTCTGCAGCGGATAGTGCACGCCGACCTGTCCGTCGTTGTTCATGGCGGAGACGCCGGTCACACCGCGGAACGGGGTCTTGCGCAGGAACTCGCAGACTTCCTTGAACTTGTCGGGACTGCCGACCTTCTTCCAGGCGTCGGCCAGCATGTGCACGGAGTCATAGCCCATGCCGGTATAGGCGAGCCCCATCACGCCGGGGAACTTTTTCTTGTACTTGGCACGGAACTCGTTGCCCTTCTTGTCGGCGTACACGCCCATCACGGTGCTCCAGATGAAGCCTTCCGCCGCGGCGCCGGCGAGCTGCAGGAACTCGGGCTGCGACGGACCGTACTGGAGATAGACCAGAGCGCCCTTTGTCGGGTTGGCCGTGAAGGTCTGGCAGAACGCAGCGAACTCTGCGGCCACCCAATGGTTCACCATCACCACGCCGGCACCGGTCCGCTTGATGTCCTGCACGACCGCGCCCCAGTCCTGCACGGGGAACTGGATGTCCGTGACCTTCACCACCTCGAACTTGGATTTCTTGAATGCTTCCTGCGCGTACTTCGAGATCGTCTGGGTATAGGCGATCTGTTCCTGGATGATGTGCACCTTGTTGTTGCTGGGCTTCCACGCACCGGACGCCGCGAGTTCCTCCAGGAACAGCGGGAACATCAGCCCGTAGTTGATTTCCGACGGGTCCACCTGGAACACGTTCCAGTACTTCTGCGGGTTCTTGCGGACCAGGTCGACGGCGGCTTCCTGCGTGTTGCCGTTGAGGTAAGGGGCCTTGTAGCCGCCCAGCCCTTCGATGGCGGGCTGCGGGATGATCACGAACGGCGACGAGATCGCGTGGACCTTCAGCTCGGCGAGCTTGCGAAACGCCGCCTGGGTCCCCTCCGGCGTCATGATGTCGGTATCGACGATCTTGAGTTCCAGCGGACGTCCGAGCACGCCGCCCGCCGCGTTGATCTCCTCGACGGCCAGCGCCGCGCCGTTCCAGTGGTCCTGATGGTCGGCCACACCGGCCGGTCCGCTGCGCGCAAGCGGCAGGCCGATGACGATGGGCGGGCCGTTCGGGGCGCCACGGGAGGGCGCCGAGGTTGCGATGAGAGGCAGGGCGGAGGCCCCGAGCAGAAGCTGACGGCGGCGGGACGAGAAGTCGTTCATGGTGTCCTCATGTCGGGAAGTCGGCACAGGCTGGCGATGCCGGCTCGGCATTCGCGCCCATTGCTGGTGCGGCAGGCTACGCTGGCGATTCTGGAAGCGTTAACGAAAATCGGCAATGCACCGCGGCGTCTGGTGCCGAACGGAAGTTTGGAACGACACCGGGTCAGACGCCGTCGAGGTCGGACAGCCCAGGCGGAACCCTTGCCGGCGTTCGGCGGTCGCACGAGGACAAGGAGGATGATAGCCATGGTTCCGTCCCCCAGCTCTCTGCGTGACATCGTCGTCCACGTCGATGATGACACGCTGTCGTCTCAGGCGCTCACCTTCGCCGCCCGTATCGCGCATGACACCGGGGCCAGAGTTCGGGCGCTGTTGGCCTTGCCGCGGCCGACCGGTCTGGGGCCCCTCGGGGCTGAATCGGCCGCGCTGGCTGCCCACGCCTCGCGGGAGCTTCTGGTGGCCCGCCGTGCCATTGCGGAGGATCTGGTGGCCCGGGTCAATGCGGCGTTCGCCGTGACGATCACGCTCGAATCCCGAGCAGGACACCCCACGACCGAACTGCAGCTTGCAGCGCGATGCGCCGATTTGCTGGTGGTCTCCCAGAGTCGTTCCCGGCAGTCCGGCGGACTCGACCCCACCGAGATCACGCGCCTGGTCATGGGTGCAGGCTGTCCGGTGGTCGTGGTGCCTCATATAGGTTGGCAGGGCGACGCAACCTTTCCCGTGTCGACATTCGCCCCGGCGACGGGGCCTGCGATACGGCGAGTGTTGGGGGCCTGGTCAGGTACCCGGGAAAGCTCCCGAGCGCTGCGGGATGCCTTGCCGCTGCTCTCTTGCGTGGATGTCGTCGAGCTAGTTTCCGCTCCCCCGGCGGGTGCGGGTCCGGGGGCTGAAACGTCTCTCCAGTCGGCAGTCACATGGCTTCGGCATCACGGCCTCGCGTGCGAGGGCAGGACGCTTTCGCTTGGCGACAGGGGGAGTGGTCAATCTGCCGGCAGCGGGTGGATTCCCGATGTGTCCGTTGGCGAGGCGCTGCTCTCCCACGCCGCGGACATCCAGGCGGATCTGTTGGTGATGGGGGCGTACGGGCATGCTCGCCTCTGGGAATTCGTGCTGGGCGGGGTGACGCGGACAATCCTGGGTTCCATGACCGTGCCGGTGCTGCTGTCCCACTGAGTTACGTCTGCCCCGCGCCTCCGAACAGCTTCGGGAAGGGCCGCACAGCCAGCGCGATCACGATCGTTACTGATTCGCCCCTTCCGTCAGCCGGCGCCCGAGCCCCAGCGCGTAGGGTGCGGCCCGGGCCGCGAGCATCGGGTCGGCAGACGGTTCCACCCCGGCAGGCAGTGTTGTCGGAACAAAAGTGATCGTCAGGCACTCGCCGGTCGAATCGGCGGCAACCGACTTGATGGTGAGACGTCCGAGGGTGACTTTGCGGCGGTCTTCCGGCAGCGGCACGACAGCGCTGTCGATGCGGTCGCCGGGCTCTGCGATCTGGAGATTGAAGTCGAAAGCCACGCCATGGGTCGCTACGCGCTCGCGCAGATCGTCGAACAGGAAGTTCGCGCCTCTGGCCTTCGCTTCTTCATCGGTGATGCCTTGCGTTCCGCCAAGGGGCTCGAAGATCCATTTGCCGTATCGCTTCTCTCCCTTGGCGTTGACGAAGGCGAAGGCGTGCACCCCCCAATAGTTGACCGTGCCGAAACTCGCCGGAACCGGCTGGCTCGCGAAGTAACGGCCCTGCAGCAGTACCTCCGGGTTAGCGTCGGCAAAGGCTTTGACCTTTTCCGGGTTGGCGGCCTTGGTGGCAGGGTCGGGCTGAAGGGACTGCAATCTGCCCAGGAGTTGTTCGGGCGTAGCCGCGCCAAACACGGGGGCTGAGATGTTGCCCATTTGCCAGCGCTCGCCATTGGGCAAGTTGAACTGCAAGGCCATATTGCGCTGACTGCGAGCGTTGTCTGGGGCTTTCGGGTTCGCGCCTCCCACGGAGAAGCGCACGATCACCGGGATGGGCTGACCGCTGAAGGCGGTCGCTACCGAGAGCGAACGCCCATCGGCATTGCCGACGAATTCGCCCATCGCGCACACGCCCTTGGCTCCCGAACGGCGAAAGCCCTCGAACCTGCCGAACGTTGCTTCGAACTGGTCGAGCATGCGGTTGGGATCTGCCTGGGCCGACGCGGGCGGTGCGGTGGAAAGCAAGGAAGCGCCGATCACAGCAAACGCGGCAAGGACGGACAGACGGATGTTGCTCATGGTGAGTCCTTCCTCAACGTGAGTGGGAGTGGCGCGATACTACACCGCGATGATGGAAAGACTGGGTTGCTGTCGGCGGTGCTCCGATCAGAACCGATCGGAGGGCTCGGTCGGAAGCGGAAGTCGAGCCCGTGTCGACTCGCGGCAGGACGTCCGGGGCTCGCCACTAGGAGCGACCACCAGCGCAGTCGCGGCCAAACGCTTCAGTTCTTGTCCTCCAACCCGGATGGCGCGAGGCTCGCAAGCATCCGGTCTGTCGCCGATGGCGCGCGCCCCGCTAGCTCAGCGCGGTCCTTGCGAAGCATGGCGCGCCGCACCAGCGCCCCTCCCAGATAGCGCAGCGGCTCCGGCGGAAATCTCCGGGCATCGCGATTCACCAGCGCGTTTGCCGTCCAGCGACTCTTCCGCTCCAGCGACAGTTCCGCGAGGATGCGCCCGCCGATCCGGCTCGGGTTCACACCGTTGCCGCTCCAGCCGATGCCATACGCGATGTGCGGGGCGTCGGGCAGCGTGCCCAGAAGCGGCAGGCTGTCGTACGTCCGGTCGATGGGGCCGGACCACGCGCTGTCGATCGGCACGTCGGCGAGCATCGGGTAGGTGCGACGGAAATCCTCCGTGGCTTCGGCGATGCCGACAGGGTCCGCGAAGGCGAGGGCGTCGGGCTCTCCCGTGAAGTAGAGCCGACCGCCGCCCTTGCCGAACACGATGCGTCCGTCGCGCGTGGTGCGGTAGTACGTGACCGTCGTCTGCGAGTCTGTGATGCTTTCGCCGCCGGTCCAGCCGATGGCCCGCAGGCGGTCGGGGATGGGCGGTGTCGCGATCACGGCACTGCCGACGCAGACGAACTTGCGCGCGAGTTCGGGAACGCTCGCGGCCCATGCATTGGTGGCGAGCACGACGCGTCCCGCCTTGACGACACCGCTCGCCAGGACCAGTCTGGCCGGTGATGTGCGTTCCACCCGTTCTACCCGCGTGTGTTCGTGGATCCGGACACCCAGAGACTCGGCGACGCGCGCCAGGCCCAGGGCGAGCTTCGCGGGATGCACAGTACCGTTGACGGGCTCGCACACTCCCGCGAGATGAACGGCAGACCCGGTTCTCGCGGCGATCTCGCTGGCAGGGACTTGCACGAACACGTCGTCGCGACCCAGGCGGCAGGCCGTGTCGACGACGCCGTCCCACGCGCCGAGGTGCAGAGGCGACGTCGCTGTCCAGAGCCAGCCCGACTGACGGTACTCGGCGTCGATGCCGTGATGTTCCAGGAAAGATCCCAATTCCGTGATGCAGCGGGTCGTCTCGTCCGCGAGCCAGACGGCGTCGTCCGCACCGCAGATCCGGGCGAGGCTGCCGATCTTCGGCCACCAGGACATCACGAATCCGCCGTTCAGTCCGGATGCCCCTTCGCCGCAACGGTTCGCCTCGAATACTGCGATTGCGAGATCCGGCTCGCGCAGCTTGAGTTCGATGGCCGTCCACAAGCCCACGAAGCCGCCCCCCACGATGGCCACGTCAACGGCTTTGGCCGGCGCGACGCTGTCAGAGGCAGCACGCAGGGACTCGGTGTCGGCGAGCCAGTGGGATCGCGGTTTCATGGCAGTGGCGCGGCGTGGGACACGGTGTCGCCCGATACGCGGACGTCTAGTCCTTCGTGCCCGCCGACGTGAACTCCGACTCGGTCACTACGCCCGACTCGTCGTACGAGACGATGAGCGCCTTCTGGTAGAAGCGAATACTGAAAGCGCCGCCGCGCACGTGCGAGTACAGATACACCAGTGCTCGGTCGCGCGGGTTCTTGATGAGCGGATGCATGTACTCGCCTCCGGCAGGGCCAAGCAGGCTGACCACGTCGTCCCGCGTGCTGCGACCCTTCTCGATCTGCGCGACCTTCGACTCGTCGAAGTCCGTGGCGTCGTTGCGGAACGAACTGTTGAACTCCCGACCAACCAGCTTCCCGTCCAGATAGTAAAAGCCTAACGCCCGGCCGGGTGTGACTCCCTCGTAGAGCGCTTGGGTGCCCGCATGCGCGTATACGTAGGACGCTGTCTGGAAAGTCGTGCCGTTCTTGATGACCGTGCCGGTATCGTAAGGTTTGCCCATGGCCTTCAGCACGTCTTGCTGAGTGGTCTGCCCAAGCGTGAAGGCAGACGGGTCCGGCCGCACAAAGTTCCTTCCCGCACATCCGGAAAGCATCCACGCGGCCAGTGCCAACACGGCGCCGAGGCGGACTTTCCGTGCAAGACTTCCCAATCCTTCGAACATTCGGTTCTCCTGTATGGGGGCATCGCGCCGACGGGCGCGCCATCGTCCGAAGTGTAGACCGGGAACTCCCGCGTGGAGCACTCGCAAGCCACGCAATGGAGAGTCGCGGTAAAGTCTGCACGAAGCGCCGTGCGCGTTCCGCAATTCCATCGTGGCCAACCGGGAGCCTGCCATGCTGAGCATCACCGCAGTCATTCGCGTCAAAAAGGGTTTCGAGCAGCAGATGCACGAACAGCTGCTCGCGGTCGCGCAGCACGCCCGAGTGAGCGAACCCGCGACCGTGGACTACTTTGTCGCGCAGGACGCCAAGGACCCCTGCGTCTTCACCACCTACGAGCGCTACACCGACCAGGGTGCCGTCGATCTCCACAACAACTCCCCTGTCGTCGCTCGTTTCTTCGAGGCGGCCAAGCCCATGCTCGACGGGGCCCCTGTGGTCGTGCTGGCGGCGGAGGAGTTCTCGAAGCGCGGGTGAGGGGGCATGCGGTTTCGATGTGCACCGGGCCGGGAAGTCACGCGTTCCGGCAGTGTGGCGCCGAGACTCGCGGGGTCTTGAGCCCTCCCGTCCCGGGCTGCCGCACGACGCGGTAGACTCCCGCCCGTTCCACAACCCTTCCGGAGTTCGAAAGTGATCCGCCAGTCTTTCCCTGCCGCTGTCCTCGTGTCGCTTCTCGCCGCCGCGCCGGCCTTCGCCGACGGCACGGCCTCCCCCCAGTACTTCAATGGCCGGCTGACCGTCGACATCTCCGGGCCGGACGTCGCCATGCAGTTGCGCCTTCCGATGACCCGCTCCACGGTCGAGACGGCCGCCAAGCAGAATTTCACCCAGGACGAGGTGATTGCGCGCCTCAAGGACGCCGGCAAGATGTTCGGGTTTCCGGCGGGATCCAAGTGCCAGGTCGAGAGCGCCAATGCTTTCGCGGTCGATCAGCAGGGCCGCATCACCAAGGCCGACAGCAATCTTCAGGCGATGTACCGCTTCCGCTGTGAAGGCGCGAAGATCGATGCGCTGCAGATCAAGCTGTTCGAGGGTCTGCCGGGTCTGGAGACCGTCAAGCTGCAAGTGACGACCGAGAAAGGCGAGAAGAGCTTCGACCTCGTCCCGGGTAAGGGTGACGTCACGCTGTAAGGCCGCGTTCGGCGCGGCGCCGGAGGCTGCGGCGCCGCGCGTTCAGCGTTTTTCGTACAAGCGGATACCCGCGAGATAGATGTCCTGGTCCTTGTTGTAGAAGGACGCCACCCGGCTGTACATCACACCGATTTCGAACCGCGTGTACGTCGTGTCAAACACGTCCATGGCGGCCCGCAGGCTCAGGATGCCCAGCAGTCCGAAGCTCTGGTCGCGCCGCGAATCGTGGGCAAGGTAGGGTCCGAGGCCGAAGCTGAAGACGAAGCGCTCCGGCGGCGTGCGCCACCAGGCCTGCACGGGAATCCCTTTCCGGTCCGTGATGAACGTGTCCCCTTCCGAGAGGAAGCCGACCGAATAGGCCGAGGGCTCCCACCACTGCCCGCGCTCCTCCACCAGATACTGTGCCTCCACCCGGAACGCGCCGGCATTGCGCTGCGTGCCGACCGTGGTGGTGCGCGAGATGCCGCTCCACACACTGACGTCTGCCCGCAGCCGTTGCGGGGTGCCCGTCGCGCCCTGCGGCGGAAAGTCATAGCCCACGCCGAAGAGCACGGCTACCGTGTCGAAGGAACGGAGCATCAAGGTCGTGTTGACCTGCGAACGCAGGTACCACCCGTTGCCCAGCACATGCCACTTGAGGGCGGCCGAGCCGAGGATTCCCATGCGGAACTGGTTCAGACGCTCCCCGTTGACCTCCGTGTTGTTCATGCTCACGTAAGGCCCGGCGCCCAGTTGCATCTCGAGCCCGTCGCCGAGCGACTGGGCGTACCAGCCCTGGGCAGCAAATCCGTCCCGGTGGTTATTGGGAAGGTGCCCGTCGTTGCTGTACATGAAGCCGAGGCCCCAGCGGCTATCTGCCGGCCGGTAGACGAATCCGGTGGAGGCCGTCCAGGTGAAGTCACCGCGGCCGCGAAGCGCGCCGCCCATGATGTAGTAGTCGACGTTCTCCGGCTGTGCGGCACTCTGGGCGTTGACGGCGGCGGGGAGGCCGCCGGCCAGAAGAAGCAGGGCGAGGGACAGGCGCAGGCGCATGGCATATCTCCCGAGGTCTCTTTGCGGACCCGCGTCAGTGATGCCGAAATGTACCGCAGCGCAGCATCGAAAAAAAGCCCGCGCTTTCCCTGCCCCTTCGCAGTCAGGAGGTCAGAAGCTGACGCGGACGCTCGCGGTGAGTCCTCGCACGTGCGCGCCGAACAGCGCGCTCACCGTGGCGCGGACTCCCACGGGGGAAGCGGAAGTCCCGCGCGAAGGCCATTCGAAACCGGTGCCGAGTTCCGATACCCAGGAAAACCCCAGGGCGTCGCGGCTCGGGCCGAGAAAGGCCGTGTGGCCGCCGAGCAACACCCACGACGGCGAGTATCCGAACCAGTCCCACGCGAGCGGCATGGTGCGGTCGAAGCGCACCGAAGCGGCGCCGACGGATCGGCGGAACTGCAGGGCAGGATCGGACTCACCAAAACTGGCGACTCGCGACCACGCAAAGTGGGTCTTGACCTGAAGGCGGCGCTCCAGCGTCTCGCTCAGCCAGTCGAGACCGACGCTGGGAGTGAGCTGCCACGCATGGCTGCGCCAGTTGAACAACGTGCCGTCGAACAAGGGCTGGAGGGCGGCGGCCGGGCCGAGGTAGTCGGTATGGTTCTCGAGTTGCGTAGCGCCGATGTCCAGGGCGGGCACGAAGGTGAACTCGTTTCCGAACGCGATGCGGGCCGCGACGCCGCCCGAAAGGCCGTAGGCGACCCATCGCGTGTCCACCTTGCCCCCGGGGGTTGCCGAAGTCGGCAGTTCCATCGCGGACCGCAGATAGCCGGCGGTGAGGCGTGTTTCGATGGCGATGGTCTCGGTCCATTCGTGTACCCGGCTCGATAGCGGGAGGCGGGTGACGTCGATGCGCGTGTTCGTCACGGGGGAGTGGACGTGATAGCGCGCCGTCGTGAAGTCGGGCGAGCTCGACAGGTTCACCATCTGCGCGTAACCCGGGCCGAGCAGCGGCCCGAGGGTGGCGCCCGGAACCGACTGCGCCTTCACGGAGACGGATGCCATGCCAAGCGACACGAGTGCGAGGGCGGCACTGCCAACGCGACGTCGTCGGCGGAGTCCGTACAGCATTGCAGATCGCAAGGTGCGCGACACGCGCTCCCGGTTACCAGATGCGCACACGGTCGTCCGGCGAGAGATAGTCATTGTCTTCGGGGCGTATGTCGAAGGCGTCGTACCACGCATCGACGTTGCGAAGGGGTGCCCAAGCCCGCAGCGGCGCTGGCGTGTGCACATCGACTGCGAGCAGTTGGCGCGTGATTTCTTCGCGCAGCGCCGAGCGCCATACCTGCGCCCAGCCGTAGAAGAAGCGCTGTTCACCCGTGAGGCCATCCAGGACCGGGGGCGTCGCACCGTTCAAGGACAGGCGATAGGCGTCGAGCGCGACCAGCACGCCGCCGAGATCCGCGATGTTCTCGCCGAGCGTCTGACGGCCGTTCACCTTCGCGCCGGGCAGCGCCTCGATCCGGGAATACTGGTCGGCGAGGGCGCCTGCCCGCGCGTCGAACTCCCGGGCATCGTCCGGCGTCCACCAGTCTCGCAGCACGCCTTGACCGTCGGTCTTGCGCCCCTGGTCGTCGAATCCGTGCGTGATCTCGTGACCGATGACCGCGCCGATGCCGCCGTAGTTGACCGCAGGGTCTGCCTCGGGATCGAAGAACGGCGGCTGAAGAATGGCCGCCGGGAACACGATCTCGTTGTTCGTGGGGTTGTAGTAGGCGTTGACCTGCTGCGGCGTCATGCCCCATTCGTCGCGATCTGCCGGACGATCGAGCTTGGCGAGCATGAAGGCACGGTTGAATCGTCCTGCCGCGACAACACTGCCGTAGAGGTTCGTTTCGTCGACGACGAGCCCGTCGCTGTTGCGCCAGCGCGACGGATAGCCGATCTTCACGCGGAAGCGTGCGAGCTTGTCGAGAGCCTGCTCCCGGGTGGCCGGCGACATCCACGCGAGCTTCTCGATGCGGGCACGCATGGCCACGAGCAGATCCGCGACCAGCTTTTCCATCTTGGCTTTCGAAGAGGGCGGGAAGTGGCGTGCGACATAGAGCCTGCCCAAGGGGTCGCCTAGCAGCCGATCGACGAGTTCCACCGCGAGCCGCTCGCGGGGCAGGCTCTGCGGCTGACCCCGCAGGAGCTTGCCGCGGAACGCGAAGTTCCGGTCGACGAAGCGCTTCGACAGAAACGGCGATGCCTGGTCCGTCGTCTGCGCGGCCTGCCACGCCTGGAGCGTGGCGACGGGAGTTTCCGAGAAGATACGTGCAATGCGCGGGAACGCGCCCTTCTCCATCACCACCACTTGGGCGACACTCGCGCAACCGCCACCTTCGAGCCACACGCGCCACGGAAAGCCCGGCGCAAAAGCCTCCACGGCGTCGAGCGTCATCGGGTTGTAAGTCTCGTTGGCGTCCCGGCGTTGCGCTAGGGACCAATGGACTTCCGCGATGCGCTTTTCCAGTGCGAACACGTCCTCGGCAGCCTTCGCTGCGTCCGGCCAGCCGATGGCGGCGAGCACCTCCTTCAGGTAGGCGGCATAGGCCTCGCGCACCGGGGCGAACGGCGCGGCGAGGTAGTAGTCACGGTCCGGCAGACCGAGGCCGGCCTGCCCGACATACAGGGTGTTGCGCGCGGGGTCCCGCCGGTCGCCCGACACCTCGGACGCGAAGAAGCTCCCGCCCGCTACGCCCTGGGCCCGGCCCATGAGCATCGCGATGCCGTCGCGCGAGGTTGCCGTGCGGATCGCCGCGAGATCGTCCTGAAGCGGCTTGTCATCGAGCGCCTCGATGCGCGCTTCATCCATGAAGGCGCGATAGAGCGCGGCGATGCGCTTGCCATCCTCGGATTCCGGGGCGGCTGCCTGCGCCTTCACGAGCGCGAGCATCCGGGCCTCGGACAGTTCTTCCAGCGTCATGAAGCCGCCGATGGCGACCTTGTCGGGCGGGATCGGCGTGTTGCGATAGTAGGTGCCGCTGCTGTGGCGGTCGAAGTTCTGCCCGGGGCGCACGGAGAGGTCGCGCCCGGCGAGGTCGAAGCCCCATGCGCCGTAGTGCGGCGTTGCGGAGGGCGCCGGTTCCTCCGCCGTGGCAGCCCCGCACGCCAGGGTGACGGCGAACACGGCTGCCCGCAGCTTGAGCGATGCGAACTGCATGCTTCGGGGTTTCATATGGTGGCGGGTCATCGGAAAGGATCTGGAGCGGGATGATCGGAGATTGGCGCAACGGCGCCGCGGTTGCAATGGGCGAAACGGCCTTAGCGCGGCGCGTCAGGCTCCGTCGCCGAGTACGGCGTCGCGAACGGTGCGCCAGCTCGCTTCGTCAGGCGCGAACAGCAGACCACCGCTGCGCTGCGTCGGACGATAGGGCGTGCCATCGTAGTGGGCGCTGAAGCCGCCGGCCTCGCGATGGAGCAGCCATCCCGCGGCGTGGTCCCACGGCATCAGCTTGTTGTACATCAGCACGTGGCAGTCGCCGGTGACGGCCAGGCGATACTCCTGGGCCGCGCAGCGCAGGCTCGTCGTCGAGCGGAAGCGCGCGAGCCTGCAGGCGACTTGCGTGCGCATCGGCTCGCTCAGGAAGCCGACGCCCGCGACGGCTTCCATCTTTGCCACGTCGTCGGGCGGTGCGACGGCGAGGCGACGGGATGTGCCGCCTTCGAACTCCATCCACGCCCCGCCGTCGCGGATGCCGAGGCAGGTGTTGCGGCCGATGGGGTCGTGAATGATTCCGGCGACGATCTCGCCGTGGACGATGGCCGCGGCCATGACACCGAAGGCCGGCAGACCGGCCACGAAGTTGCGCGTACCGTCGACCGGGTCGATCACGAAGGCGAGCGGCGCGTCGCCCAGGCGATCGAGCAGCGCGGGGTCCCGGGTGGCCGCTTCCTCGCCGATGATGAGCGCGTCGGGATACCACGCCGAAAGCTGCGCGCCGATCATGCGTTCGGCGGCTTCGTCTGCGTCGGTCACGAGGTCCACCGCGGAACTCTTGGTGCGGACCTCCTCGGCTTGCAGACGGTTGAACCGCGGAAGGATTTCGGCGCGCGCGGCCTCGGCGAGCAGGTTGGCGATACGGCGCACGGCATCGGGCGTGAAGATCATGGCTTCTCGTCGGGATTCGTTGGCGGGGTGAGCGGCGCGTCGACCCCGTTGTGGCGGTTCGCGCGTTCCATGCCGTGAGACTACACTTTTCGAATGACCGAAGACGCGGACGACGAGACGCTGATGATTCGCTACGCCCAGGGCGAGGCGGAGGCGTTCGCCATCCTGTACGAGCGGCACCGCCGGGGTCTCTATCGCTTCTGCCTGCGCATGGCGCCCGATCGCGGGCGTGCGGAAGAAGTTTTCCAGGATGCCTGGCTCAACCTCGTGCATTCGCGCGCCCGCTACCGAGTCGAGTCGCGCTTCGTCACTTTCCTCTACCAGATCGCCCGCAACCGCATGATCGATGTGCTTCGCAAGGATGGCCGCACGGCGTTCTCGCTCGACGACGACGTCGGGGAAGGCCTCGCCGCCACCCTGGAGTCGCCGTCGTCGGAGCAGCCCCACCGGATGCTGGAGCGCAAACGCGACGCGGAGCGCATGGTGGAGGCTCTGGAATCGCTGCCGCTCGCCCAGCGCGAGGCGTTCCTGCTGCACGAGGAGGGGGAACTCACCCTGGAAGAGATCGCCACGCTGACCGGTGTGGGGCGCGAAACGGTGAAGAGTCGGGTGCGCTATGCGCTCACGCGCCTGCGCACGGCGCTGCGGGAGGAAGCCGATGTCTGACGATCGCGACTGGGACGCCGAACTCGAGGCCGCAGCCGGGGTGCGCCGGCGGTATCGGGACGCCGCGTCTTCGGATGCGCCGCCGGCCGCGCTGGACGACGCCATCCTAGCGGCCTCGCGGCGGGCAGTGTCGGCCGGCCCGGTGCCGGTCGGCCAGTCCTCCTGGCGCCGCTGGCGGGCTCCCCTGGCTGCCGCGGCGGTGATCGTGGTGAGCGCATCCGTCGGACTGCTCATGTGGGAGGAAAAGGGGCATGAGCAGTGGCCCTCCGCGGATCGCGGTCCGGCGCCGGAAGCGGTGCTGCCCGCACCGATGAGTGTGAGTCCGGATGTTCTGCGATCGCTGCCGCCGGCGGAGGTGGCGGCCCCCGAGGAGGCCGCCGCCCAGCGGCCAGCGGACCGGTCGCTGAACGACGCTCGACCGACGGAAGCCCGAGACGCGCCGGCTTACGCATTGTCCCGGAAGGAGTCCCTGCCGGAGGAGGAAGCGTCCGCACTCGCCGACCGCCAGCCCCCGCCGGCGCCGGCATCCGTGCCTCCTGCTGCTCCTGCGCCGTCGGCGGCTTCCAGCCCGGTCGAGGCAGACGACCCGGTCGCCAAGGTCGCAGAGCCGAACGACCTCGCAAAGGCTTCCGGGTCGCCGGCGAACGCCGATGCGCTGGAGCAGCGTTCCCGCGCGGGGGACCCATCTGCGGTGGCCAAGTCGGCTGCCCGGCGGCCCGAGGCCGAGGCCACGGAGAGGCGGGAACTGTTTTCCGGCACGGAGCGCGCGGGCAGGCTGCGAGGGTCTGCGCCCGCGGCGGCTGCGCCGGCAGCCGCGCCCCGGGTCGGCCGCAACGACGACGGCGTCGAGGAGCTGCGCGACATCGCCATGCTGTGGGAGGTGGGGCTCAAGGCCGAGGCAGTGGCGGACTTGCGCCGGTTGCGTTGCAGCAAACCGCACGTCCCTATCCCGCCCGACTTTCCGGTGCCCCTCGGCCCACCGCTGGAATGTCCGCAGGCCGCTAAAGAACCCTCCGCGCCCGACCGTTAACCATGGCGATGCCGGGGCACCTGTTTCCCGGCCCCTTTCCGGCGGAACGCTACCGCGTCTCCCGCCCTGGATGCTGCGGATGGAAAAGAAAGACTTCGATGACCTGAAGGCGACGGGCAAGCTGCCGTCTCCCTCCGGCGTGGCCCTGCGGATCATGGAACTGTGCCGTCAGGATGACGTGAGCCTCGACCAGATCGGCCGGGTCGTGCAGGCGGATCCCGCGCTCGCCGGGCGGCTCATCAAGTTCGCGAATTCCGCCATGGCGGGTCCGCGGCGGCCCGTGGCCGCGGTGAACGATGCCATTCGTCTCCTGGGTGTGAAGACGGTGCGCCAGCTGGCGCTCGGCTTCTCCATCATGGGCCAGCATCGCGGCGGCGCGTGCGCCAGTTTCGACTACGGTCAGTTCTGGGCGACTTCGCTTGCCGCCGGCATTGCTGCCAACGCCCTGTGCGTGCGGACCCGCACGGCCCCGCCGGACGAGGCGTTCTGCTGCGGCCTGCTCTGCAACATCGGGTCGCTGGCGCTCGCCACGCTGTATCCCGAAGCCTATGGCGGCGTGCTTGCGAAGACCTATCCGACACCGGAGGCGCAGGTCGTCCGTGAGCAGGAGGTGCTGCACACCGATCATCGGGAACTCACCGCCGCCCTCCTGGAGGAATGGATGATGCCCCGCGTGTTTGTGGGGGCGGTGGCGAATCACGAGAATCCGTCCGAAGCCAGTTTCCCCGAGGGCTCGCGCGACGCGATCCTCTGTCAGCTTCTGCATCTGGCCGCGAAGATCGGCCGGTACTGCTCGGGTGACGACGCGCTGCGCAAGTCCATGCTGCCGGACATGATCTTCGACGGCGCGAAGATCGGCCTCGACTCGGAAGCCCTCGCGCTCATCGCTGACCAGATCGGCGCCGACTGGCGCGAGTGGGGCAGCATGCTGGAAGTCACGACGCAGGAGGTTCCTGCCTTCAACGCGCTGTTACAGGCCGCGCAGAAGGCGGCGTCCGCGCCGGCGCCGATGACGGGTGCGCCCGTCGGCAATGCCGATGCCAAGCCGACCGCCAAGGTCATCCCGATCAGCGCTGCGGTCGAGAATGCCATCCGGATCCTGGTGGTCGATGACGACCCCACTATCCTCACCCTGCTAGTGCGTGTGCTGGCCGAACAGGGTCACCGCGTCAGCGCGGCTCGCAATGGTCAGGAGGCGCTTCGCACCGCGCTGAAGGAACAGTCGCAGATGATCATCTGCGACTGGATGATGCCCGAGATGGACGGCCTCTCCCTGTGCCGCACGCTGCGCGACACCGAGGAAGGGCGTCAGATCTACTTCCTGCTTCTGACGGCACGCGAGGAGGAGGACAGCCTCGTGGAGGCGTTCGAAGCCGGCGTCGACGACTACGTGACCAAGCCGGTCCAGTCGCGTGTGCTGCTGGCGCGTCTGCGCGCCGGCCAGCGTGTGATCCGGCTGCAGCAGGAGTCCGAGCGTGACAGCCAGAGCCTGCGCCGCTTCGCGACGGAACTCGCGGTGGCCAACCGTCGGCTGCGCCAGGCCGCACTCACCGATCCGCTCACCGGACTGCCCAACCGCCGCTACGCGATGGAGCGGCTGGAGCAGGAATGGTCGGCATCTTCCCGGAACCAGCGCACGTTCTCCGTGATGATGGTGGACGTGGACCGGTTCAAGTCGGTCAACGATCTGCACGGCCATGACGTGGGCGATCAGGTGCTGCGCCAGGTGGCCTTGTCGCTGCGCAAGGCCGCCCGGTCCGAAGACGTCATCTGCCGGCTCGGCGGCGAGGAATTCCTGGTGATTTCCCCCGATACGCCTCTGGCGCCGGCCACCCGGCTGGCAGAGCGGTTGCGCCAGGCCGTGTGCGGATCACCGGTGTCTCTGGGGGCGATTCATCACCCGCTTTCCGTCTCGCTGGGCGTGGCCGAGCGGGGGCCGATGATGGTGAAGTTTGACGAAGTGCTGAAGGCGGCGGACGAGGTTCTCTACCACGCCAAGCGGCTGGGCGGGAATCGTGTGCAGGCGGCCGGTCAGGCGGGTGGGACGATCGTCGGCGTGGCCCCTGCGGGTACCGGGACGGCCAAGCCCAGCTGACCCGACTTGATGCCAGGGCGTTCCGCGCCCCGGACTCCGAAAACGAAAAAGGCCCTTGCGGTAACCCGCAAGGGCCTTTGTCTTGGTGCTGGTGCCGGTTAGGCGGCCTTGCGCTTGCCGCCGGTGACCGGTGCCGTGAACGTGCTGCCGGCTTCCTTCAGCGTGTGAACCGACGCTTCGTAAGCCTGGTTGGCGCTGCTCATGGCGGTCTTGATGGCCGACACGAAGACGTCGGAACCGGCGGGGGCGGACTTCAGGGCGCCGTCCATGGCCACGACGATCTGCTTGTTGAACTCGGTCAGCTGCCCTTCGACCAGGGAAGTCAGTTCGGCCTGGGTCGCGGCGATCTGTTCGTACACGACGCGGGCGTAGGACTGGACCTTCTCGAAGTCGGGCTGCATGGCCTTGGTGGCGATGGTGCGAAGCTCGGCCGGATCCTTGACGGAGGCGGCGGCGTGCAGGGTACCGGTGAACTGGTCGAAGACGGCACGGGCGGTCTTGGACTGGAGTTCGAACAGCTTGGCAAAGCCGTCGGAAGCAATGGTGGCCGCGCGTAGGGCGGTCTCGACCTGGGCTTTGGCGGGTGCGGCGAAATCCTGGGTGTTGAAGGACATGTCAGTTGCTCCTTGACTGGTGGAGGGGATGATCCCGGTGCAACTGCGTTGGGTGCCGATCGGCTTTGTTGCATTGCACAATACGGAGTATATGCCCCGAACTTTTGAAGTCAAGGGGTCGGAACAACTATTTTGTGCAGCGCAATAAATCCCGAAGGCATAGCGGGGAAAAATCAGCGCTTCCAGGCGAGGGTGAGCCCGTCGCCCACGGGCAGCAGGGCCATTTCGACCCGGGCGTCGTCCCGGACCCGGCGATTGAAGTCGCGGATCGCGACCGTGTCGATGTCGTTCACGGCGGGGTCGGCGGGCCGCCCGCCCCAGAGGGTGTTGTCGACGGCCAGCAGGCCGCCGGGCCGAAGCAGGCGAAGGCAGCGCTCGTAGTAGTCGAGGTAACCCTCCTTGTCGGCGTCGATGAAGCAGAAGTCGTACATCCCCGCCTGATCCTGGGCGAGCAGGCCGTCCAGGGTGTCCCGGGCGGGCGCCAGCCGCAGGAAGATCTTGTGGGCGACGTCCGCCTCCTGCCAGTACCGCCAGGCGATGTCCGTCCAGATCTCGCTGACGTCACAGGCCGTGATGAACCCGTCCTCCGGGAGGGCCAGCGCCACGGCGAGGGTGGAATACCCCGTGAACGTCCCGACTTCCAGGCAGCGCCGCGCGCCCATCAGGCGCACCAGCAGCCCGAGCAACTGTCCCTGTTCGGGCGACAGTTGCATGCCCGCCTCGGGCAGTTGTGCCGTCTCTTCGCGCAGCCGGCGCTGCACGTCGCTCTCGCGCAGGGAGACATCCAGAAGGTAGCGGTACAGCTCGTCGGTCATCGGCAGGGTCTTGCGGGACATGGGGGCTCCGGGTCGAGGCTGAACCAGCTCTGACCAAATGGTGGCGTCGCGCCCATTTAACCAGACCTTCTCTCCGGGGCAAGTCTGGCACAGCTTCCCGGTCTGTCTGCCTACTTCGGAGCGCGCGATGCTGCCGGACTTTCCCAGAGCAGGGTGCGCGCACGCGGCAACCGGTCGCGCGACCAGGCGGCACGGCTCCAGGACCAAAGCTCCCGGACGGGCGCCTCCTCCAGGGCGCCCGGCGGTGGATGCCCGAGGAAACTCAGTGCCGCGGCAATCACGGACCCGGGCTGCGCAGGATCGACCGCAGGAGCGAGGCTCTGCTTCGAGAGCTTCTGTCCCGTCCGGTCCACCGCGACAGGCAGATGCAGGTAAGTCATCGGCAGGCAGCCGAGCAGACGGGCGAGGTGCGCCTGCCTGCCGACGGAGTCCAGCAGATCGGCGCCCCGGACCACATGGGTAAAGCCGGCCTGCGCGTCGTCGACCACGCAGGCCAGGTGATAGGCGAAGACCCCGTCGGCTCGTCGCAGCACGAAGTCGCCCGTGGCCGCAGCCAGGTTCTGCGACTGCCCGCCCTGCAGCAGATCGACGAAGGTGACCGGCGTGTCGTCCACCTCTAGGCGCCAGGCAGGCGCGCGGAACGGGTGCGAGAGGCCCGCGCGGCAGGTCCCGGGATAGCGCGGCCCTTCGATTCCGGGGAGCCCCGCCTGCGCGATCTCTACCCGGGTGCAGGTGCACGGGTAGATGTGCGCACGTTCACGCAGACGCTCCAGCGCCGCGGTGTAAGCCTGGATGCGGTTGCTCTGGCGGGTGACCGGTCCGGTCCATTCGAACCCAAGCGCTTCGAGTGTGGCGAGGATGCGCGATTCGGCGTCCGGCGCCACGCGGGGCGGATCCACATCGTCGATGCGCAGGTGCCACTCCCCGTCGTGGGCAAGCGCGTCGACGTAGCTGCCGACCGCCGCCACGATCGACCCGAAATGCAGCGGCCCGGAGGGTGTGGGAGCGAAGCGGCCGCGGTACGGCGCGGGAAGCGGGGGAACGGCGGGGCTGGCGGTCCCTTCGTGTTCAGGCGGCACGGACGGGATGGGTGTGCGACCGCACGTACGCGAGGCAAGCTGCGAAGAGCGCAATCGACAGCGCGATCTCCGCGCATGCGAGCCAGCGGGCCGGGGCGCCGTCGGACCAGGCACGCACCGTTCCTTCCGTGAAGTACGCGAGGCTGAGCAGACTGGTCCAGCGGTAGGTGTAGAGCTTCTCGCGGAGGATGCCGAACAGCGGGACCAGCAGCGGCACGGCCTTCAGCGTGAGCCAGCTGCCGCCGGGACGCAGCGGGGCGATGAAGGCTTCCCACGCGGCGCACAACAGCGCCAGCAGGATGAGGCTCACGCAGGCGGAGAAATACGCGGCGCGGCGGGAGATCACTATGGACGGTCCCCGGCGCCACCGCGGGCCTGCCGCGAGAGGCGGATGAGTTCCCTGCGGGCGGAATCGGGATCGGTCACCAGCGCGGAGAACTCGAATCGCAACGCCTGGCCGTCGGCCAGCACGTCGAAGCCGTCGGCGTCGATGGTGACCATCTGCGTCTCGCGCGGTGTGATGCCGAAGCGGTGGTGGCAATACTCGATGAGCGCCCGCGCATGGTCGTGATTCATGTGGGAGACGATGTCCGACTCGTGGTCGTCGAGCGCGCAGGCGGGCAGGATGAAGTCCCGCGCGTCGAACCAGCGGATGTCACCGAAGCCGCCGATGTAGTGGCCCGCGGTCGGTTCGAGACGGAAGAAGCCGAAGTCGCCGAACCCGGCGTAGGCGGCGGCGTCAGGAAACAGCGCGAGATAGCGCAAGGCTCCGGGGTCGTTGCGTTCGATCCGCACGACTTCGCCAAGCAGGGTGATGCGGCTGCCGGTGACGACATCGGTCTGGTGGGCCGTGAGACTCGCCCGGGGATTCTCGCCGATGTTCTGGGTGTGCGCGGCAAGCTGACTGATCAGGAGGATGGGGCGGCCCCTCGCGTCGAGCGAGTAGGGCACCGCCGAACCGTAGGGATAGCCGGGGAACCGGATGGAATGCGTGGCGATCACCCCGGTGCGAAGCTGGCGCATCAGCAGACGGCCGGGAAGCGCGGCTTCGACGCTCATGATGCCTTCAACCGGAGCGCGACCTGCGCGAGGCGCCTGCCGAGGGCGATGGCGAGCCGCCGCTCCTCGTCGCTGATGGGACGGTCGTTGCCCGGCCCGGCCCAATGCGATGCACCGTACGGAGAGCCGCCGCTCGTGGTCGTCGTGAGATCGGGCTCCGTATAGGGCAGCCCGACGATGACCATGCCATGGTGCAGCAGCGGCGGGAGCATCGAGAGCAGCGTGGATTCCTGCCCGCCATGCATCGTCGTGGTGGAGGTGAAGACACAGGCAGGCTTGCCGGAGAGCGCGCCGCGGGCCCAGAGGGCGCCGGTGGCGTCCCAGAAGTACTTCATGGGCGCTGCCATGTTGCCGAACCGGGTGGGGCTGCCCACCGCGACGCCGATGCATTCCTCGAGGTCCTGCGCGGTCGCGTACGGCGCGCCGGTGTCCGGGACGGCAGGCTCCGTCGCTTCGCAGACCGTGGAGACTCGCGGGACACTGCGGATGCGCGGCGAGGCCTCGGGTTCCATGGCGATGCCGCGGGCGACCAGCTGGGCGAGCTCGCGCACGCTGCCGGTGGCGGAGTAATACAGGACGAGTATTTCGTGCATCGGAGAGCGCGCCGTGGTGAACCGGGGGATCGTGCGTATTATAGGAGCCGGTCATCCCACTCCAGGTTCCGTTCCGCCATGGCGGTCAGTCTTGTCGATCTGCGACGCATCGGCCGCTTCATCGCCACGCGCTTCCGCGAGGACGATCTCGCCCAGGTGGCCGGCAGTCTCACCTTCACCACCCTGTTCGGGCTGGTTCCGCTCGTCACCATCGCGATCACGGTGCTCTCCGCGCTGCCCATTTCCGGTCGCATGCTGACGACGCTGGACAGTTTCATCGTGTCGAACTTCGTGCCGGGCTCGGCCACCAAGCTGATCACCGCCTACACCCATCAGTTCGCGGAGAAGGCGTCACGCCTGACGGCCATCGGCATCGGCCTACTGGCCGTGACGGCACTGATGATGATGCTGACCATCGACCGCGCGTTCAATCGCATCTGGCGCGTGCACGAGCCGCGGTCGTTGCTGAAGCGGATGCTTGTGTACTGGGCCCTGCTCACGGCGGGGCCGATCCTCATCGGTCTCGGCGTCTACCTGACCTACTGGCTCGTCACCGCCTCGCTCGGCCTGATCGACGAACGCGATTCGCGCACCACGATGCTGAAGTTCGTGTCCCTTCTGCTCACGGTGCTCGCTCTCACCTGGCTCTACCGCACCGTGCCCAACCGGCGTGTGTCGTGGCGCGATGCCCTCTACGGCGCGCTCGTGGCGGGAATTGCCTTTGAAGTGATGAAGGCCGGATTCGCCTATTTCGTGTTGCGCTTCGGAACCTACAAGCTGGTCTACGGCGCGTTCGCAGGTTTTCCGGTGTTCCTGCTGTGGCTCTACTTCTCGTGGCTGGTGGTGCTGACGGGGGCGGTCATCGCGGCGGCGCTGCCGCAGCTCCGCACGGGCGCGTGGTCCCGAATGCAGGTGCCGGGCAGCCGCTATGTGGAAGCAATGGCGCTGCTGCGCACGCTCTACGAGCGTTACCGCGAAGGCGGCGCGAGCGGTATCGACGTGCTCTCGCGCAGCGCGCGCCTCACGTGGGACGACACCGAGATGCTGCTCACGCGAATGGCGGAGGCTGGCTGGGTAGCCCGAAGCGGCCCGGACGGATGGCTGCTCGCCCGCGATCCGGGCGGCATCGAACTGTCGGCGGTGTTCGATGCCTTCGTGTTCGACAGCGGCGAGCTGCAGCGGGAGGTCGACACGATCGGGCTGCAGCAGCACCGCTGGGACGCCGCCACGGCGGTGACCGGCGGGCTCACGCTGGAGGCGTGGTGTGCCTCTCCCACAGCGCCCGGGAGTTGAGGGCGGCCGACCTCCCGTGTAATCGCATCGATGATCCGGCCGTATTGAACTGGAGGCCCTCCATGCTGCACCCGTTGTTCCGCGTGTTCCCGACCATCGCGATGGGCGCGATGGTCACTGCTGTACTGGGCGGCTGCACATCCGAGCAGGCCTACTCCGGCGGGCAGGCCTGGCAGCGCAATGAATGCAATCGCCTACCCGACAGCATGGAGCGTACGCGCTGCCTGGAGCGCGCCAACACCTCCTACGATGACTATCAGAAGGAAGTGGAGGCCGCGAAAGCCCGGAAGTGAGGCGTGCGAAGTCGCGCGGGTCGCGTTGAGCGAGCCCCGCGCAGCATGGCCTCAGTCGGACGACGCGGAACGGGACCGCCGCCTGCCGCGTCGCGCGCCCCGGGAGAGCCGTTCCCACAGCTCGTCCCGGTTCCGGAATGCGCCGGCCTCGCCCGCCCCCACCGGTTCGATCAGCCCCACCAGTTCATCCTCCGGCGTGTCGCCACGCCGATAGATGTGGATGACATAGCTGTCCCGATCGTCCGGCGGAGTGGGGCGACGCGTCACGGGGTTTCCCATTCCCATTCGATGTCGTCCCAGTTCACCACGGGCGTTACCCCGACGAAATTGAACTTGCCCTTGCCCTTGATGCCGCTGAAGGGCCCGGTGCCGCCGAGCAGCGTGATGACACCAGTGCTCCCCGTGGCGCTGGCCTTCGAGTCACAGCGCGCGAACAGCTTGTGTCCTTCCTTGGTGGTGAAGGTCTTCAGACAGTAGCCGCCCCCACCGCCGTCACCGACCCACGCGACGTGATAGTGGGCGCGATCGAGCATGCGATCGAGCGCGCTGCCGCCGCCGTTGTGGAAGACCAGTCCGTCGAGCTCGCCCGCCATCGCCGTCTTCATCGGATGGCCTTCCATCGCCTTCACCTCCGTGAACTTCATGCTGTTCAGCACGGCGTGCCCGACGAATTTGCCGCGCTCTCCGGCATTCGCGGTACCGACTGCGAGACCGAGTGCGATGGCGGATGCGATTCGAAAGCTCCTGCGGATCATGATGGGTTCTCCTGGTGTGTCGGCGGAAGTCCCGCGCAGGAACAGGATGCGATCCGAGCGCCTACGGATTTCCTACCGATGCTGTTTCTTCCTGAATGGCGCGGGCCAGCGACTGAGTCTGTTCCGACGGGGCGATGCCAAGCACCACCGAGAGGAGTTGCCGGAATCGCCGGTAGGTCGACATGGCCTCGGCAGCGCGCCCCGTCGCGCGCAGCACGCGCATCTGTCCGCGATAGAGCGCCTCGGCGAGTTCGTCGGACTCGGTGCCGCGGCGGTACCAGTCCAGAGCGTCGTCCCAGCGGCCGTCTTCCTCGGCCTGAGTCGCGAGGGCCTCGACAGTGGCGAGATATCGGCTGCGAAGCCGCTCCCGCATGCGGGCGGACCAGGGGGCTTCCGGGTCCGCCGGTAGAAAGGCCCCTTGGTAAAGGAGCGCGGCGCGCTCGCGGTGCCTGGAGGCGTCCGTCGTGACGGAGGGCGCAGTGTCGTCGAGGAACTGGAAGGCGTCGACCCAGCACAGCTGCCGGTTGATCGAGATGGCCTCGTCGGAGACCGTGACGATATCGGGCACGAGCAGGATCTTGCGCAAGCGCGTGAGAGCGACGCCGAGCGACTTGTACGCGGTGTCGCCCGCTTCGTCGGGCCAGAGCGCATCGAGGATCCTGGCGACCGGCACGGCGGTACCGCCCAGGGCGATGACGGCCTTCAGCAGCGCGAGCGGCTTGCGGGGGACCTTGCCTTCGAAGCGCAAGGGGGTGTTGTCGATTGCGATTTCGAAGCGGCCCAGGGTTCGGATCTTCGCAGGCCAGGGCCAGTGTTCCGACGGGAGTGGTGGCGGCGGGATCTTCAGCCGGGACACCAGATCCGCGACATGGTCCGGGCAGAGGCCCGCTTCCGCGGCGTGATCGAGTATCTCGGCCATGATCCGTGTCGAAGACAGGATGCTCATGTAGCGCCGCGACGTTGCGCGAGATTCGCTTAGCGCGGAGGACAGGAGAACGAGTCCGTCGTCGCGTCGGCCGGTAGTGATGAGCATCCATGCTTCCAGCAGATCGGCCTCGATCGCGAAGTGCGAGAAAGCGCTATGACGAATCTCGCGACGCTGGAGCGCCAGCAATTCGCGAAGCGATTCGAACTGGTGCGTCGCGGCAAGCGCGACGGCGTGATATGCGCGGGTGATGATCAGCACGTAGGGCATCCCCGTGCCCTTCGCGAGTTCCATGGCGCGCTCCCCGAACGCTGCAGCGGCGCGCTCATCCCCGGAGGCCCAAGCGAGGTAGATGCGTGCCTGGATGTCGTGGTACCTCGCCATGGGGCTGTCGCTCGTCGCGGCTGCGATCGCTCGCATGCAGTTCTTTCGCGTCGCCCGGTGGTCGCGCACGGCGGCGGTCGCCCTGGCCCGGTAGGTCGCGATGAGGCACGTCGTGGTGGCGACGCGATCGAATCCGTGACTCGAGGCGATTGCCTCCGCGAGGTCGAGCGCATCGACGGCTGCGGCATGGCTGCCATCCAACGCGAGAAAGAGACCGTGGCGGATATGCCACCACATGCGCGCGAATGGTGTCACCTCGGGCCGGGCCGCGAAATCGCTACCACGTGCGGCGACGGCTGCGCCCAGGACCGAATCCGAGGTCAGATTGCAGTACGCGAGCAGCATCATCGCGGCGACCAGCTTGTCGTCGGCAGAGACGGCTTCGTCGAGCAACCGGGTGACTCTCTCCACGCAATCGAGCAATCCGGCATGGCCATGCGTGCTGTACAGCATGCCGAGGAGCAGGCTGCAGTTGACGCGGCGTTCGAACTTCGGGCTGTCGGCCAGATGGAGCCTGGGAAGCTCTGCGGCCAGGCACTCCACCCAGCGGCGCAGCGGATGGAAGTCGCTCCATTCGAAGATGCAGCAGTCGATCAGTCCTGCCGCCGTGGAAGCGATGCCCCGGTGGTCTTCGAGAGTCACGAAGAGGTCATGGGCAGCTTCCAGTTCCCGCCGCGCGGAGGCGGGGGCGAACGGGATGAGCGCGATGCCGAGCCAGTAGCGAAGCCACGGCGCCTGTCCCAGCACTTCTCCCGGAAGATCGGCGAGCCAGGCCTGCAGCAATTGTCCGCGTCCCTGCGAGATCAGGCTTTCTGCCTGGCGTTCTGCGAGTCGCGCTGCCGACTGCCAGTCACCGGCGTCGCGGAACAGCTCGAATGCGCCATCGAATTCCCCGGTGGCCTCTAGCAGTCGCGCCGCCCGGCTCTGCAGGCTCGGGATCTCCGTCGCGCCGAGAACATCAACCGCTCGCGACTGCAGGAAGTCCCGGAACAGGGCGTGGTACCAGTACACCGGCTCGGTACCCGCGCGACGGTGGGTGAAGAGATGCCGGCGGTGCAGATCTTCCAGGACGTCCGCGGCACGCGCCTGCCCGGTGAGTTCGCGCGCCACGGATACCGGAACCTGAGGAAGCAACGCGGTCGCCACGAGAAAGCGCCGGACATCCGGCGAGACGTGGTCGAAGATCTGCGCGGCGAAGTAGGAGAAGAGTGCGTCGCGGCTCGCGGGGACCGGAGCGCTCAGCGACGGCTCGCGGCGTCGGCCCTCCAGCATGAGAGTCAGGCCCGCGGCCCAGCCGTCGCTCCGGTCATGAAGACGGGCGAGTTCCTCATCCGCGATCGGCGTGCGAGTGGCCGCGATGGCCCGGGCCTCGTCCAGGGTGAGACGGAGGTCGGTCCAGTCGAGCAGCGCGACCCGCTCGTTGGCGACGAGTCTCGCGTAACTGTCCGGAGGATCGCGTCGACTGACGACAACCGCGAGCACGCCGACCGGGATCTCCTCGATGGCCTCGGCGAACAGTGTGTGCAGCGTGCTTCCGCCGCCAACCTCCTGATAGTTGTCCAGCACGATGCAGGCCCCATCGGGGAGTCGGGAGAACAGCTCCCGGAAGAACCGCCGCGAGAACCCGGCGGTGTCGTCGCGGTACTCGGGGGTCAGCGCCGGCAGCGGGGCCTGGCCCTTGCGGGCGAACGGCACACAGGCTTGGCCGAGGTAGTGGAAGAACGTGGGAAGGTCCGCGTCGCCGGGGTCGATCTGGTACCAGATGCCGGGGACGCGCCGGCTGTCGAGCCAGCTCGCGACGAGGGTCGTCTTGCCGGCGCCCGGCGGGCCGACCACGCACAGAGCGGGTCGCTCATCGCGCGCGTCATCCAGGCGATCGAACAGCCGATCCCTCGGTACCGCGCCGTGCAGGCGCGGTCGGGTGAGCTTGGCGAGCAGCGGTCGGGTCGGCATCGGGCCTGAAACGTCCTGGGGTGCACACCTTCATGGTAGCCCGCCCGGATCTACCGATCGGCTACCGATGCGTCGCCGTCCCGTCACGCCGAACGGCTCAACCCCGTCGTCATGGCCGGGTCATCGCCGATTGCTACGTTCACGACTCGATCCACCCTCTGCCTCGACTCGCCATGAAGACTGCCAAGATCGCTACCGCGTTGATTCTGTCTGCCCTGTCTACCGGTATTCAAGCCGCCGATTTCTCGCTGCGTCTCATCGGCGAGCAGTCCATCCCCACTGGCACGCTGTTCGGGGGCATCGAGTTTGGCGGTATCTCGGGTATCGACCGGGCGGCCGACGGGACGTTCTGGGCGCTCTCCGACGATCGAGGCGGCGAGCGGGGTACGCCGCGCTTCTACAACCTCTCGCTCGGCTACGACGCCTCCGGTTTTCAGAGCGTGACGGTGAACTCCCAGACGTTCATGCAGCGTCCGGACGGCACGACCTTTCCGGCCAACGCCCGCACCGTCGACCCCGAAGGCCTGCGGCTCGCCCCCAACGGCAATCTCTACTGGTCCTCCGAGGGAAACTGGAACGCGAACCCCGCTGCGCGCTACCAGCCGTTCGTGCGCGAGATGACGACGGACGGTGTGCACGTGCGCGAGTTCGGTGCTCCCGACATGTACGACTACGTCGACAACACCACGACGGGCGGCCGCAGCAACAAGCTGTTCGAGGCGCTCGCCGTGACGCCTGATGGCAAGGTGTGGACGGCTAACGAGGATGCCCTGATTCAGGATGGCAACATCACGACCGTCACGTCGGGGAGCGTGGTCCGGGTGACCGCTTTCGATGGCACGACCGGCGCGCCGGCCGGCCAATACGCCTACCAGCTTCCCGCGATTCCCGTGGACGCCGTGCCCGGAGCGCCGTTCGGCCCGGACAACGGTCTGCCGGAACTGCTCGCGCTGTCCGATACCCGGTTTCTTGCAATGGAGCGGGCCTTCGCCTTCGGCGTCGGCAACACGATCCGGCTCGTCGTCACGGAGATCGGTCCCGACACAACGGATGTCAGTGGTTTCGAAAGCCTTGCCGTGGTGGACTACACGCCCATGAGCCGCGAACTGCTCCTGGAGATGCCGATCACTTACGAGGGTGTGACCATGGACAACTTCGAGGCGATGTCCTGGGGGCACACGCTCGCCAATGGCAACCGCACCCTCGTGCTCGCCGCGGACAACAACTTCAGCGTCACCCAGACCAGCAAGTTCATGGTGTTCGAGGTCGTGCCGACTGCCCCGATCCCGGAGCCGGGCACCTACGCGCTCCTCGGGGCAGGGCTGGCGCTGCTTGGCGTGTGGTCCCGTCGGCGCCGCTGAGGGCCGACGCAGTCCACATCCCGATCTCGCGCGCCCGAAACGGCTGACGCCGCCGGGATCACGGCCCCGGCGGAATCGTCGTCTGGAACGATGGCCGTTCGTGCACGCGGTCGAACAGCCCCGCCAGGTTCGGGTGGCGGTCGCGCCAGGGGAACTCCTTCAGGCGCACGCTGAGATGGCCCAGGGTGCAGACGACGGCGATGTCCGCGAGCGAGAACTCGCTGCCGAAGCACCACGTGCGTTCGCCCAGTTCCGCGGACATCTCCGCGAGGCTCCGGTCGATCTTCGCGGACTGCCAGGCGATCCAGTCGGGGCTGATGTATTGCGGGTTGCTGCGGCGCCGCTCGAACACGATCTGCGCCTGGGCGTCGCTGCAGCCGTCGGCCAGAGCCTCCCACCGCTTGACCTCGATCCGGGCGACGTCGTCGGTGGGTGTGAAGCGGTTCTTCGGTGGGAAGGTCTCGAGGTACTCGACGATCACGCGGGAGTCGAACAGCGTCCGCCCGGTGTCGGTGACCAGCACGGGGATCTTCCCCAACGGGTTGAATTCCGGCACCCGGGTGTTCGGCACCATCGGCAATTCTTCCATCCATTCATAGGGCAGCGACTTCTCGATGAGGAGGATGCGCGCCTTTCGAGCAAACGGGCTGTTGGGAGATCCGACGAGTTTCATGGGTTGGGCGCCGCGAGGGAGAAGGGATCGTCGGATCGTACGGGTTCGACGCGTGCCCGTCATGTCCTGCGCCCGTGGAGGACGCGACGCGTCGATCCTCCTTACACGAGGCTCGTCGCGAGCGTCGCCACTTTTAGGGAAGCCCTGCAACCACGGGAAACACGGTTTCCTGGCATGAATCGTGGAGTCTTCTGCGCGGGATTTTTCCCGCGACTCCCCCACTACAAGATGAAGCCAGAGAGACTCTTTCGCGCCCTTGCCGGCGCTTGCGTTTGGTCGGTGGCCGTGACTGCCTCCGCCCTTGATGTCACCTACAGCGATTTCGCGGATGTGTCCGCGCTCCAGTTAAACGACCGCGCCGCGACGGTCGGCAACGCCGTCACCGACGATCAGGGGCGCAAGGTGCTCCGCCTGACTGACAGCTACAGCCAGAAGGGCTCCGCGTTCCTCACGACGCCGGTCTCTCTCGACAACGACCTCTCGTTCAGCACCTACTTCCAGTTCCGCATGACCCAGGGCGAAGGGTTCTACGAGTCCGGTGAGTTTCCGACCAAGGGCGCCGACGGCATCGTGTTCGTGGTCAACCCGACCAACGACACCACCGGGACGCTCGGCGAGGGGCTGGGCTACCGCGGGTTCTGGTTTGGTGCCGGCGTTGAGTTCGACACCTTCAACAACGGCACCCACGTCGACGCGAGCGGCAACCACGTCGGGATCGACCTCGATGGTTCCGTGAACTCGGTCGTGGCCCGCGCGGTGACGCCCCTGTTCAACAACGGGCAGGTCTGGAGCGCCTGGGTGGACTACGACGGCGAGACCGACATGCTGGAAGTGCGCGTCGCCCAGGGCGAGTCCGTTGCACGGCCGGACGAAGCGTTCATCAGCTACGTCGTCGACCTGCACGCCAAGGCGCAGGGCGACCCCGTGTACTTCGGCTTCACGGCGAGCACCGGATCGCTGCGCAACCACCAGGACATCCTGCGCTGGGAAGTGCAGACCGTCGCGGCGCCCGTACCCGAGCCCGAATCCGTTGCGCTGCTCGGACTCGGTGCGCTCATCCTCGCGGCACGCGCCCGCCGCGCTGCCCGCCAGGCCTGAGTCGATCTCGTCAGAAGCTCTCCGCGCAGTCGCGCTGACTGCGCGGAGAGGCGCATGTTCCGGCTTGACCGGTGACGGGCCGGACGATCAAACCCGCACGGCCCGCCGTTGCCGGGATCTTGCCGCCGTTGTCAGGGCGAGCAGTCCCAGGCCGAACAGCGCGTAGGTCGAAGGCTCCGGGACCGGCGCCGCAGGCAGGGTGAGACCTTCCATCGTGAACTGTGGCGGCGTGCCCTCCAGCGAGAACGGATCCTTGACCTCGACGACGGCTGCGGTGGCGTAGTTGCTCTCGATGCGCAGGTTCGTGTTCGAGTAGTACGCGATTGCGAATCGTTCGCCCGGCTGCAGCAGACCAAAGTCGAGGGTGCCGAAGAACGCGTCGCGCTCCACCGCGGCGATGTGCCGCATCTCCACCCACTCGTCGACGGTGCTGCGCGTCGGCGTGCCGATCCCCTGAGTGTCCGTGATGCTGGAGGCGAAGGTGTAACCGTTGAGGTGGCCGATGTTGTCGCGGAACCCCCAGACGGCGTCCTGCTCGTCGGGGATGACGCCAGTGGCCGGATTCATCGCGGTGGCGATGTAGGCCTCCACGTCCATGTCGACATCCCGAATGCCGTAGTGCGGATCGATCCGGGCACGGCTGCCCAGGAAACTGAAGTTGAGCACCATCGGCGTGTCCGGCGTGTTCGTTTCGAGCAGCATGTAGAACAGCGTCCCGGACCACATCTCCGAGGATGTGGGGGTCCAGCCGTGATTCGCGATCGCCTGGGAATGGAACCAGCCGGTCTTGGTCTGGGTGGCGGCCGCGTTGCCGATGACGGTCTGCTCCAGCGCGTTGGGGCCGGTAGTGGCGTCCACCTGCGCGGTCAGCGCCCAGGGCACGCCGAGAGGCACGTCACTGCTCTTGAGGACTTCCACTCCCTGGCCACCCTGCGGTGCCCGGGCTAGCGCGCGCGCTTCGAAATCCACGATCTGCAGTTCGGCTTGGGCGCTTCCGGCCGCGGTTGCGGCCAGGAGGGCCATTGCTCCCAGCAGTGGACGATTCATGGGGCGTTCTCCTTGGCTGTTGTTGTCTGTCGCAAACCTCACGGCATGTGAGGTTGTGCGAAGACTATCCGCGGGGAGACGCCCTGATTATCTGCAGGGACGCATACATCGGAGGTCGGTAGACGGGGGCGCGCCGATGGCAGACCCCCGACCGACGGATCAGACCGGGCGTCAGAAGCCCGTGGCTGCGAGCCAGCCGCCCACCTTGCCGTCCCAGATTTCGCGGACCAGCACGATGGGGGCGATGCACTGCGCCGGCATCTTGAGCTTCGTCTCGATGTCGGCGTTGCCGTTCTTGCTGAGCGGGAAGCGCTCGCTCTCTGCCACGACGGAAGCCTTGGAGCCGCCGCAGACGAGGCTGACGACGACCTGGGTGACGCCGTCTGCCGTGCCATTGAACTCGCCGGTCGACGGGTCGTCGAGCACGAGGCCCTTCACTTCCACCTCGATCTCGCCGTCGCGGTCGAGTTCCACTTCGCCGGAGCGGATCTTCCAGATCTTGCCGCAGGAGCCGACGCCACCGATGCTGGTGCCGTCCGACGGACATGCGCGGAGCTTGGCTTCCAGCAGGTTGTCATCGGCGCTGGCGGTGCCGGTCAGCGAAAGGCCAGCCGCCAGGATGGCAGCGGCGGCCATGGTCTTCAGAGGAAACTGGTTCATTCTGCGTTCTCCGTTGTCTTGAGTCTTGTTGACGAATCGGCACGATCTGTCTGCGCACCGAAGGAAAGCTTGAACCGAAGGCAGCGGGTGGGCAATCGCCAGTTTTGCTACGCCGAAAGGGGGTGGTGAATCGGTCCCCGGAGTCGGCGCGGGGCGCCTCGTCCGGGCTACGGGGGTGGGCGTAGCCCAATGGGATGGACTCCTCCCCCCTGAGCGGCATCGAGTGCCAGACTGGGAGGCGTTGAACTTCCGGTCAAACGAGAGAGGAGGAGT
>LNFM01001520.1_pt1 | contig 187140 bp, 179 predicted proteins | sample 596031 | NCBI WGS metagenome assembly LNFM01 (sample SAMN04254537, study PRJNA301005) | activated carbon metagenome | isolation source: dual media filters at the Ann Arbor, Michigan drinking water treatment plant | place: USA: Ann Arbor
CCGGCGAGGATCGGGCACGACCGCGTCTCCACTGACGCGCCAGGCGCCCGCCGTTTGCGCGCCACAGCCGGCCTGATGAATTCTCCGGGCTAGCACCACTAGGCAAAGCGCGAAGCGGTCCTGTCGTCACATGGATTACCGTCGCCATTAAAGGGGCGCTTCGGACGATGAAGGCCGCCGCGCCAACTTACCCAGGCATACGGGGCATCGGGCGCTGCAAGGTACGTGCCGAGCCGGCAGAGTTGATCCGCATCCGTCGCGGCACGCCCATCCACCTGCGCGTGGAGATCAAGGCACGGCGCATAGTTTGCGCGGGTAGGACGTCCCCCACCGCCCGGGGGCTTGTCACCGATGCAGGGCGTTCGCCGGAGCATCGAGCGGCCAGAGATGCGCACGCCAGCGCCACCCGATGGCTGCCGTGCACACGAGCGCCACGCAAGCATACACCAGCCCTGTCGCCGCAAAGCCCAGCCAGGCGATCAATGGGCCGGCTGCAAGCAGCCCGACCGGCAACCCGTATACCGCCAGCATGCGCAACCCCATCACGCGCCCGCGGAAGCGGTCCTGCGAGACGCGGAGGATGAGCACCGCCAATGGCACCATGCAAAAGGATTGCACGAAGCCCGCCAGCGCCAGGACGATCATGCCGGCCCCGGCAGTGTCGATCACGGCGAAAACCATCAGCAGCGTAAACCAGGCCGTCGATCCGAAAAGCAGGGTCCGCGCCGGCGGCATGCGGCCGCCCTGCGCGCTCAGGATGATCGATCCGACGAGCGCGCCCACGGCGAAGCTCGCCACCAGCGAGCCGAGGCCCGTTTCTCCGATGCCGTACACGTCGCGCGCGACATACGGCAGCAATCCGCCCGACAGCGGATAGGCGAGGGCATTCGCGAGAAACGCAACCAGCAAGGCCGCCATCAGGGGCGGTGTCGCACGCACATGGGCGACGCCTTCGGCAAGTTCCATCCAGATGACGGAGACCGATCCCGCGCCGCCAGTCGGCTGTGGTTCCTTGATCCCGCGCATCAGCAAAAGGCTCGTGAGATAGAGCGCCACGATGGCGACGTAGGCCGGGCCGATGCCAATCCAAGCCACCAGCCCTGCGCCCGTCAGCGCCCCCGCCACGCGTGCGGCATCGGCGCTGGTGCGCTCAATTCCCATCGCGCCCATGAGGTGCGTCGAGGGCATGGTTGCGCCGATCAAAGCGTTGCGCATACCCATGTCGGAGGGCCGAACCAGTCCCGAAAGCGCTGCCACGACAAATACCGCAACAGTGTTAAGCGTGCCGGTCAATGCCATCGCCGCGAGCGCCGCAGCGAGCACCAAGTAAATCCCCCGCATCGCGACAAGCACGCGTCGGTGACCGACACGGTCACCCATGACGCCGAACATCGGGGATATCAGCGTGCCGACGAACTGTAGCGCCGCGAAGCTGGTGAGCCAGACGACGGATCCACTCTCGCTGAGCACGTACCAGGATAGGATCAGGGTCTCCATCTCGAAGGCCCAGGAGGTAGTGAGGTCGGAGGGCCATTGGAACCGGAAGGAACGCTGCCCGAAGGGCGCGAGCACGGATACGCGCGTGGCATTGTTCACCGGGCGTGGCCGCCGGTCATGGATGGTTCCCCCTACGACGCGGCGTTGCCCGCCGCTGTGGCCACTATGGGCGGACTGGTCGCGAGTGCGAAGGGGCTCGGGGCGCGGTAGGCCCGCAGGCCGGCCGGCATAGTGTTGGCCCTGTCATCAGCGCTCGAGAAGTGGAAGCGCCCCTGCGCATCTGGACCGTGGTGCCATCCGCCTATCCGTGCCGACCGACGGGCCCGTCGGCGCGATGCTGGAGGCTACCGGGCGGCACCCGATGCGCCCGGCCCATGTGCATTTCATGATCGCGGCAGCGGGGCACGAGACGCTGGTCACGCATGTCTTCGAGGAAGGCGACCCCTATCTCGACAGCGATGCGGTCTTCGGCGTGAAGGAGGAACCGGTGCGCCCCTTCGGCCGCCACGCGCCGGCAACAGCACGAGACGGGCGCGTGATGGCGCATTCCTGGCGGTCGCTCAGCTTCGGCTTCAGGCTGCGCCCCGCACCGGCTGATCAGCGCACCAGCACGGTCGCGAGGGCGGGCACGAACGCGATCACGACCAGCGCAAGCCCCATCACCGCGACGAAGGGCAGCGCGCCGGCGAAGATCGTCTCGATGCCCACGCGTGGGTCCGCGAGCGTCGCCTTCACGGTGAAGACCGATATCCCGAAGGGCGGGGTCAGCAGCCCCATCTCGACCGCGATGATGACCATGATGCCGAAATGGATCAGGTCGAACCCCATCGCCTGCGCGATCGGTGCGCCGATCGGAACCATGATGAGCAGGATCGAGGTGCTGTCGAGGATCATCCCCATGAGCAGGATGATGACGACGAAGACGGCCAGGAAGGCGTAGGGGCCAAGGCCGAGGTGTTCGACCATCTCCCCGATCGCCTGCGGGATGCCGGCCATGGAGAGCATGCGCGAATAGAGCCCCGCGGCGATCAGCAGGAACAGGATCGCGGCGGAGACGAGCCCCGTTTCCTTCAGCACGCGCCAGAACTGGCTGAGGCCGAGTTGCCGGCGGACCAGCGCGATGACCAGCGCGCCGGCCGCACCGACCGCGCCGGCCTCGGTCGGCGTGAAGAAGCCCGTATAGAGCCCGCCCAGGATCAGGCCGACGAGCCCGAGGATGGGAACGGATTTCGACGCCATCTCGCTCGCCGGCATGATGCGCCCGCTGACCGCCGAAGCGGGCCCGGCTGCGGCCATGATGTGGTTCGGAAAGAAGGTCGCGTAGCACCAGATCATCGCCACGAAGCCGGTGGCGATCAGGATGCCGGGGAAGATGCCGGCGATGAACATCGCGCCGATCGAGACCTCCGCCAGCACGCCATAGACGATCATCAGCAGCGAGGGCGGGATCAGCATGCCCAGGATCGAGGACCCCGCGACCGTCCCGGTGGCGAAGCGCAGATTGTAGCCGTGGCGCAGCATCTCCGGCACCGCGACCTTCGTGAAGACCGCGGCAGAGGCGATGGAGACGCCAGTCACGGCGGCGAAGACCGCGTTCGCGCCGACCGTCGCCATGCCAAGACCGCCGCGTATGCGCGCAAGCAGGGCGGCCGCGACCTCGAAGGTGTCGCGCCCGACGTTCGATACGCTGACCAACAGCCCCATCAGTACGAACAGCGGGATGGTGGCGAACAAGTAGTCCTGGATGCCCGAGTAGGTCGCCATCGCGGTGAAGCGGAAAGCCAGGTCGGGATTCTCCCGGATCAGCCACACGCCCACCGCGCCGGTCGAGATCAGCGTGATGCCGATCGGCAGGCCGATGATGATCAGCGCCACCATCGCGCCGATCAGCGTGAGGCCGAGGGTGATGTCGTCCATGCGCTCAGGCCCGCCCGGGTGCCAAGACGCGCCGGACCTCGACGAACAGCAGCGCCGCATAGCCCAGCGTACCGCCCGCCCCACCCAGCACGATCAGCGCCCGGAACGGCCAGGTCGGGATGGTGAACAGGCCCTGCACGCCGAAGAACTCGCCGCGCTCGAGCGAATTCCACACGCCCGGCAGCGCCGCCTGCGCGATGAAGGCCATCACGACGGCGCCGACCAGGCAGAAGACCGCCTCGATCGCATGCCCCGCCCGCGGAACGCGGGCGCGGATGCGATCGATCAGGAAGTCCGCACGCGTCATGCGCCGGTGGTGGATCGTCGCGCCGATCTGCAGGAAGACGATGCCCACGACGGAATGCGCCGCGATCTCGGACACGCCGGTGATGGGCGCGTTGAGGAAGGACCGCCCGATCACGTCCGCGCAGATCAGCAGCATTAACCCGAAGGTCCAGATCGTGCCGATGGCGGCGAGGCCATCGAGCAGCAGGCGGACCGGGTCGAAGGGCTGCGGCGCCTGCGCGGCATCAAGCGCCGCCATGTCGATGTCATCAGCCATGGCGGTGCCCCTTGGTGAGGTCAGGCGGTGACTTCGCGGTCCCAGTTCCGCCCCGGGGTCTGGCCCGCGGCGCGGATGGCGGCGAAATACGCGTTCAGCACATCGCGCGAGGCCGGGCCGGAACTGTCGGCCCAGGTGCGCGCGATATTGGGCAGGCCGCGGATCCAGCGCTCGCGCTCGGCCGCGGCGAGCGTCGTGATGATCGCGCCCTTCTGCACCATCTCGGTCTCCGAGGCCGTGACGCGCGCCGAGACGTCCTCGATGTGCTTCTGCGTCGAGACCTTGCCGGACGCGGTCAGCGCCGTGCGAACCGCTTCGGGATAGCGGCCGAAACGCTGGCGGTTCACGGCGATGCCACCGACATACATCGCGCCCACGTCGCATTTCGTGACGTACTTCGCGACCTCATAGACGCGGGTCGGCAGGATGCCCACGAAGAAGGACAGCGCGCCTTCGGACACGCCCGTCTGGATGTCCGTGTAGTAGGTTGTGAGCGCGCCATCCACCGGCGTGGCACCCGTGCCCGTCAGCCAGTTGGCCGAGGTGCCCGGTGCGGAGATCTTGCGGTTGCGCAGGTCGTCCAGCGTGCGGATCGGGAAGGTCGACCAGATGTGATAGGTGTCGGTGATGAAGGAGGAGAGCGGGATCATGTTCAGCCCCTCCCAGTTCTGGCGGATGGCGGGGACCGTCTCGTTCAGCCGCTCGAAGGCATTCGCCACCACGCCGTGGTCGCCGGTGGCGAAGGGCGTGAAGTAGGTCACGTTCTGCAGCGGCATGGTGCTGCCTTCCCAGAGCGTGCCGACGTAGCCGATGTCGGTGATGTTGTCGCGCACCGCCTCCATCGTGTCCTGGAAGCGGTACAGCGTCCCGCCATAGGCCTCGCGCCAGTTGATGCGGTGCGTGTTCCCGTTGTCGCGCAGGTGCTTCTCCACCTCCGGCTGGAACACGTTCTTCATGTTGCTCACCCAGTAATTGGCGACCGGGTGGCTCGAGGCGATGGTGATGTTCACCGCGCTCTGCGCATGCGCCCGGATGGCGAACAGCGGCAGCGTCGCGGTGCCCAGCAGAAGGCTGCGGCGGGGTGCGTTCATTGGTTCGGTTCCTCTCCCAGGGACGTTCAGATGGCGCCGAGCGCGCGCAGGATGCGCGCCGGCGTGAAGGGCTGTTCCGTCACCACGGCATTCAGCGGCCGTAGCGCGTCGTTGATCGCGTTCATCAGGGCACCAGGCGCGCCGGCCGTCCCGGCCTCCCCCGCGCCCTTCGCACCGAGCAGGCTTTCCTTCGTCGGCGTCTCGACATGGCCGACATGGATCTCCGGCATCTCGGCCGACATGGGCACGAGGTAGTCGGCCATGGTCGTGGTCAGCAGGTTGCCCTGGTCGTCATAGATGCAGTGTTCGTACAGCGCGCCGCCCAGGCCCTGCACGATGCCGCCGCGCACCTGTTCATCGACCAGCAGCGGGTTGATCACGCGGCCGCAGTCTTCCACGCACCAGTGTTCCAGCACCTGCACCATCCCCGTCGCGGTATCCACCTCGACCCAGCAGGCCTGGATGCCGTTGGTGAAGGCGAAGGGGTATTCCTTGGTGATGAAGTGCCGCGTTTGCACGAATTCGCGGGGCATGTCCTTGGGCAGCGTGTCGCCGCGGAAATAGACGATGCGGCCGATCTCAGCGAGGCTGATGCGCGGCGCGCCGCTCGCGCGGTCCACCACCTCGCCCAGGATGATGTCGAGCGTCTCGGGCGCGGCCTGCAGCATGGTGCCGGCCACGACCAGCAGCTGCTCCTTCAGCGCGATGGCGGATTGCAGCGCCGCCTCGCCCCCGATGCCCGCCCCGCGGCAGGCCCAGGTGCCGCCGCCATAGGGCGTGGTCTGCGTATCGCCGGTGATCACGCGCACGCGGTTGACCGCCACGCCCACGCCATGGGCGACGATCTGCGCCAGGATCGCCTCGGTCCCCTGCCCCTGCTCCGTCACGCCCGAGGCCACGACCACGGACCCGTCGGGGTCCATGCGCACCGTCGCGCCATCCTGCGCCGAAATCCGCGCGCCGCCGATGCCGTACATGAAGGGCGAGGGATTGGTCAGCTCAATGAAGGCGGCGATGCCGAGGCCGCGATGCACGCCGCGCGCGCGCGCCTCCGCCTGGTCGGCGCGGATGCGATCGACTGGCACCATCTCGAGCAGCTTCGCCAGCGAGGCGTGATGCGACAGCCCCTCGAACTTCATCCCCGCCGGGGAGGTGAAGGGATAGGCGTCGTCGCGCACCAGGTTGCGCCGACGGATCTCGATCGGGTCCATGCCGATCGCCTGCGCCGCCAGGTCCACCAGCCCTTCCGTCACCGCCGTCGCGATGGGATGCCCCACCGCGCGGTACTGGCAGGTCGGCACCTTGTTCTGCAGCACCACCGTGGTGGTGCAGCGGTAGTTCGCGAAGTCGTAGGGCCCGCCGCACAGGTTCACCACCTGGTTGCCCTCGATGGCGGAGGTCCGCGGATAGACCGAATACGGCCCGATCCCCGTCAGGTCGTCGATGTCGAAGCCGAGGATCTTCCCCTGCGCATCCACAGCGATGCGCCCCTTGATGCGGTGGTCGCGCGCATGGATGTCGGAGGCGAAGCTCTCGAAACGGTCGGCCACGAACTTCACCGGCCGGCCCAGCACGCGCGACATGGCCGCGACCGCGACCTCGTCCGGATAGACATGCACCTTGATGCCGAAGGACCCGCCCACATCCTTGCAGATGACGCGGACGGCACTTTCCTCCATCCGCAGCTGCTTCGCGAAGACGTTCTGCATCATGTGCGGCGCCTGGGTCGAATGATGGACCGTCAGCGTGCCGTCCGCACGGTTGTAGTCGGCGATGATCGAACGCGGTTCGAGCGTGACACCGGTGTGCCGCCCGGTTACGAAGCTCGCCTCCACCACGCGATGCGCAGCGGCGAATGCGGCATCGACATCGCCCTGCACCGCGGTGCGCTGGAACACCAAGTTGTCGCCGAGCTCCGGATGGATCACCACCGCGCCGGGCGCCAGCGCCGTTTCCATGTCCACCTGGGCGGGCAGCGGGTCCCAGTCGACGCGCAGCGCGGCCACGCCATCCTCGGCCGCCGCGCGGCTGTCGGCCACCACGGCCACCACGGGTTCGCCCTGCCAGGTCGCGCGATCGAGCGGCAGAGGATGCTGCGGCGCCGACTTCATGCCCTTCAGATGCGCGAGCACGGCCACCCAGGAGTCGCAGACCTTCGCGATGTCGGCACCGGTAAACACGCGCACCACGCCCGGCACCTGCATCGCCGCCGCGCTGTCCACGCTCACAATCCGCGCATGCGCGTGCGGGCTGCGCAGGAAGGCGGCGTGCACCATGCGCGGCAGCACGACGTCGTCGGTATAGGTCGCGCGCCCCTGAACCAGCTTGGGCACATTGGGCCGCGGCACCGACCGGCCGATATAGGAATTGGGCAGGTCCTCGCGCGACAGGCCGATCGAGGCCGGGGTCGGGATCTCGTTCATCGCGCGTCCTCCCGCCGGGCCGCGAGCGTCTGCTCCACCGCGTCCACGATCGCCTGGTAGCCGGTGCAGCGGCAGTAGTTGCCCGACAGGTGCTCGCGGATCTCCGCCCGCGACGCATCGGGATGATGGCGCAGGATGTCGGCTGCCGCCATCACCATGCCCGGGGAACAGAAGCCGCATTGCGCCGCGTTGCGCGCGACGAAGGCCTCCTGCAGGTCGGCGACCTCGCCGGTATCCGTCAGGCCTTCGATGGTGGTGACCTCGGCGCCATCCAGCGAGGCGGCCAGCACCAGGCAGCCGCGCAGGATCTCGCCATCCACCCGCACCGTGCAGGCGCCGCAGACGCCATGCTCGCAGCCGGCATGCGATCCCGTCAGGCCGAGATCGATCCGCAGGAAGTCGATCAGGTGCCGGCGCGCCTCGACGCTGCGCGCCACGCGTTCCCCGTTCACGGTCAGGGTGATGTCCACGCGAGTGCTCATGCGGCGATCTCCGCGGCCGGCAGGAAAGTTGAGAGCGCGCGCTTCAGCAGCACGCGCGCAAGATGCAGCTTCATCTCCGGCGGCCCGTGCATGTCGCCCGGCGGGTCGAGATCCTCCGCCAGCGCAGCCTGCCCCGCGGCGATGGCCGCGCCGTCCAGCAAGCGCCCCTCCAGGGCCGCACCGGCCCGCGCCGCCGGCACCGGCCCGCTGCCGACGCCGAAGAACACCAGCCGTGGCGCCGTCACGACACCGCCGGCACCGAGCGAAACGCAGGCCGCGAGCCCGGCCATCGCATAATCACCGGAGCGCCGTGCGACCTCGATGATCGTCGAACGCGTCGCGGCCTGGGCGCAGGGCACTTCCACCGCCGTGATGATCTCCCCAGGCTCGAGCGCCGTCTGCAGCAGTCCAGTGAAGAACGCGCCTGCCGCGATGCGCCGGACACCACGCGGGGACGCCGCGATAATCGTTGCTCCAAGGGCAACCACGCAGGCGGGCAGTTCCGCGGCCGGATCGGCATAGGCGAGGCTGCCGCCGATGGTGCCGCGATTGCGGATCGCCGGATGGGCAATGAGCGGCACGGCCTCGGCCAGCAGCGGCGCATGCTCGCGGACCAGCGCATCGCGCCCGAGCTCGGCATGGCGCGTCAGCGCGCCGATGCGCAGCACGCCGCCATCCAGGGCGATGCCGCGCAGGGACTCGATCCGCGTGATGTCCACCAGCAGCTTCGGTTCCGACAGCCGGAAGGCCAGGGTGGCGAGCAGCGTCTGCCCGCCGGCCAGCACCTGCGCATCGGCGCCGTGCTCGGCCTGCACCTTCCAGAGATCGTCCAGGCTCGCCGCCCGCACATAGCCAATGGCCGGCCACTTCATCCGGAACGTCTCCCTCCGCGCAGCATACCGTCCGCTGTTGATCGGTTGATCACCGAAGGGCATGATCGTGTCAAGGAGAACGGGAAAGGACGGCTGGTCTTGGACGGACACGCGCCGCCCGCGCGCCGCCGGCTCGAACCGGAGGCGCGTCGGGCGCAGATTCTGCACGCCGCCGTCTCCTATTTCGCCGAGGTCGGCCTGTCCGGCACCACGCGTGACCTGGCGCGCCGCGCGGGCGTGACGCAGGCGCTGCTGTACAAGTACTTCGCGAGCAAGGCCGAGCTGACGGAAGCCGTGTTCGAACACGTCTTTCTCGGCCGCCTCGACGCCCATTGGCTCGAGGACATCCGCGACCGCGCCCTGCCCGTCCGCGACCGGCTGACGCGCTTCTATCGCCAATACGCCGGCGCGATCTTCACCTATGAATGGATGCGCATCTTCATGTGGGCCGGCCTTGCGGGGGATGCGCTGAACCGCCGCTACCTCGGCCATATCGAGGCCCGTCTGCTGCTGCCGATGGCGGAGGAGATCGCCGCCGCGCGCGGCGGGCCGCGGCCCACCATGGAGGACATGTGGAACCTGCATGGCGGCATCGTTTATATCGGCATCCGCCGATTCATCTATCGCCTGCCGACCCCGCGCGATCCCAGCCCAGCAATCGATGCCGCGATCGCGCGCTTCCTGGCCGACCCAAGCCTCCGGGATTGATCTCGGGCAAGCCGCGCAGGGCGTCTTCTGCGACAGGATGCGTCGTGATGGTGATCAGGAACCCCTCGGGCTGGGAGATCAGCCCGCCACGGATCTGGCCGATGAACCGATCTGCGTCCGGCGCCTCGGCGATGACGTGCAACTCGTCGAGCAGGATGCCCGCCGGCTTCGTGCCGGTAACGATCTTCGGGTCGAAGGACTCACCTTCAGTAAGGCGCCGGTCGGCCGGTAGCGGATTGGAGCGGCCCCCAATTCGGCCGGACAGTCGGCATAGCCCGGAGGGCCTGGATTCAAGCCTAGGCCGACGCCTGTGTCGAAGCCCATCGAGCGCGTTGAGATCATCACCGGCATCCACCGCCGGCGGCGTTACACTGCGGAGGAAAAGGCCCGGCTGGTCGAGCAGACCATGCAGCCCGGCATGACGTTCTCTGCCGTCGCCCGGCTGCAAGGCGTCTCGCCCAGCCTCCTCTTTCAGTGGAGACGGCGCATGGCAGAGGGCGGGCACGAGGCGGTCAGGGCGGACGAGGAGGTCGTCCCGATCAGCCGCGTCCGCGAACTCGAGAATCGTGTCCACGAGCTCGAACGCCTGCTCGGCCGCAAGATCATGGAGACCGAGATCCTGCGCGAGGCCCTCGAGCAGGCCCGCCCAAAAAAACACGCGTGGCATTTGCCGTCGTCTCCACGGGGACGGTTCTCGGTGAAGCCGTGGCCGACACGATCGGCGTCGCCAGGTACAACCTAGTCGATCATCTCGGCCGGCCCGAGCGACCGCGGCGCGGCCCCTATCGCCGCGCCGAGGACGAGGCCGTCCTGGCCAAGATCCGCGCCATCACCGACGCGCGCCCGACTTACGGCTGTCGCCGTGTCACGGCGCTGCTCAACCGCGCCAGGCGCAGCTCGGGCGAGCCCCCGCTCAATCACAAACGCATCTATCGCCTCATACGCCAGGCTTCATTGCTGCTGCAGCGGCGGGGAGGACGGCCCCGCAAAAGGAAGTGGCCCTACTGGACCGAGCCCTCGCCGCGCCACACCCGACGCCGATCCCCACCCTGAGCGCCGCCGCCCACCGCAGGCACCGGGCCAGCGGACCGATCCAGAGGGTACGCAGAGGCTCGTCGCAGCCGCGGGTGCGCTGCGCGACCTTGGCTGCGTCGTCGAGGCGGGCGCCACGACCCGCAACCTTCACCGGTATCGGGCGTACCGGCCGGAAATCGTGGGGTCCGGCCGGCATGCGGATCAGGGCTTGAAGTACCACTGCTCCGGATGCGCCCCCCAGGGGGTGCGGATGTGCTGAGACACGCCTGTGCGGGCCGGCACGTTCTCTAGCTTATCGTTCACCACGCGCACGCCCATGAAGGCGGGGGAAAGCCCGACCAGGCCAATGCCCCATTGCTGCTCGACGGCGAGCTTCCAAACCTCCTGCGCCGTCCGCGTGCGTTCCGCTAGGCGTTGGCCTGCCGCGGAACGCATCAGATCGAAGGCTCGCGCCATCTCGGGTTCCCTCGGCGCCGTGCCCCGCTCGCCGTTGGAAGCGAACCACAGCGCATGGGCATTGCCCATCACGCCTGCCGTCGGGTCAACCGGCAGGGCGTAGCGTGGATAAAGGTAGAGGCTCTCCGTCCCGTTGTTGGTCCACATCAGGATCTGGTTCTGATCGTTCAGGGCGCGAGTGATCGCCAACCCGCGCTCCATCACCTTCACATCGCCGGCGAGGCCGATTTGGCGCCAGTGCTGGACGATCATTTCCGCCTGCTGCGGCCAGGTGGGAGACAGCGTCTGCGCCACCGCGATCTCGATGCGCAGACGCTGGCCGTTGTCGCGGCGCAGGCGGTAGCCCTCGCGGTCCTTGCGCGTCAGGCCGATGGCGTCGAGCAGCGCATTGGCCTGGCGCGGGTCATGGGTGGACCATTTCGCCCGCCACTCCTCGCCGGGGCTTTCGGGGATGATGCGATCCGGAATGACCGATCCCGGCGTGCCGAGGCCGAGCCAGAAAGCCTCATTCAGCTGCTCCCGGTCGATGCCGAGCGACATGGCGCGGCGGAAGCGCACATCGGCGAGCAAGGCGCCGATCTCGCGATCATCGGTATAGGTGAGGTTGGGGAAAAGCACGGAATCCGCGCCATTGAAGCCGGGATCGAGATGCACGCGGTAACGGCTGCGCGCGCGGTTCTCGAGCAGGATCGGCAGCTTGCCGAGGTCGATGAACCGCTCCTGATAGTCGTAGTCGCCGGCCACCGCGCGCAGGTTCACCACCTCCGGGTTCTCGGCGAGTGTAAGCATCACACGATCGATGTAGGGGAGCTGCTGACCCTCGGTATCCACGGCGTAGTAGTACGGATTGCGTTCCAGCACCCATTGCTGGCCGGTGATGGGCTGGGTCATGCGCCAGGCGCAGAGCGTCGGTAGGTCCCGGTTCAGCCGCCAATCCGAGCGCGCGCGGAACAGCTGGACCCAGTTGTTGAAGCCGGCCGCGCGCGCCTGCGCGGCCAGTATCTCGGCCGGCGTGTACTTGGGCAGGAACTGGCTGAGGTAGTGCTTCGGCGCATAGACGCTGTAGGACCGCCCATCTGATTGCTGCCGCGTCTGCCCGCCGCCGATCAGCGTGTCTCCGGCGAGCAGGAAGGGAAAGAGGTAGTTCGGCGCATCGAAGACGAAGGCGACGGTGTGCTCGTCCACCTTCTCAACGCGGCCGGGCTTGCCGGCGGCCGACATCTCGGGCGCTGGGGAGGCGACAAGGTCGCGGTTCCGGTACATGTCCTCGAACCAGAACACCCAGTCGTCGGCGGTGTGCGGCGTGCCGTCGGACCAGCGCAGGCCGCGGCGCAGGAAGACAGTGGTGCGCTTGCCGTCTTCGCTGACCTCGTGGCCGCGGCACAGGCAGGGCACGATCTCGGTGCCCGTTTTGTCGAAGAAAAACGGCTTATCCGCCGACATGATGCGGTTGCCGTTCTCACTGTCGCTCGGGCCGATGAAGCCGCGGCGCCAGGTGCCGCCGTAGCGGCCAATGCTTCGCAGGGGCTGGATCACCATGATGTCCTGCGGCAGGCGCTGGTCGACCGGCGGCAAGCGCCCCGCGCGCACCTGTTCGGTGAGCATCGGCGCTTCCTTGAATTGGCTGGGTCGGCGTGCAGGGTCGTCGACCAGCGTCGGGCCCTCCAGCTCCCCGACCAGGTCGGATTGTCGGATTTGGCCGGTCGACTGCGACAGGGCAGCGTGAGACAGCGCCGTGCCGGCCAGCAGGGTTGCCCCGAATTCGCGTCGCTTCATGGTGTCCTCCCTTGTCGTTGTCAGCCCACGCCGGCGAGTTCGATCTCGTGCGCGCGGTGGCAGGCCGTCCATCGTCCCGGCGCTACTTCGGTGAGTTGGGGTCGCTCCGCCCCGCAGCGATCCTGCGCGTAGGGGCAGCGCGGATGGAAGGCGCAACCCGGTGGCGGCCTGGAAGGGTCCGCGACCTCGCCGCTGGCCTTCATCTGGCGGCCGCGGCGCAACGGGTCGGGCGCCGGCACGGCAGCAAGCAGCGTCTCGGTATAGGGGTGGCGCGGCTCGCGATATAGCGCGTCGGTCGGCGCGATCTCGACGATCCGGCCGACATACATCACCGCCACGCGGTCGCTGACATGGCGCACCACGGACAGGTCATGCGCCACGAACAGCATGGACAGGTTGAGCCGGTCCTGAAGATCCAGGAGGAGGTTGATGATCTGCGCCTGCACCGACACGTCCAACGCCGAGACCGGTTCGTCCGCAACCACCAGGCGCGGATTCAGCGCCAGCGCTCGCGCAATCCCGATGCGCTGGCGCTGCCCGCCGGAGAAGGCATGCGGGAAGCGCGTGCGCGCCACGGCCGGCATCTGCACGAGGTCCAGCAGTTCCAACACGCGCGCGTTGCGTTCGGCAGCGGGCACGCCGTTGACCTTCAGCGGCTCGGCGATGATGTCGCCGACCATCATGCGCGGGTTCAGCGAGGAATAGGGATCCTGGAAGATCATCTGGAGGTGCCGCCGCAGCGGCCGCATCGCGCGCTTGGACAGTTTCGCGAGGTCGACCGTCCCCTCGCCAGGATCGAAGCGGATCGCGCCCGCGGTCGGGGTCAGCGCGCCCAGGATGCAGCGCGAGACGGTGGTCTTGCCGCAGCCGCTCTCGCCGACCAGCGCCAGCGTCTCGCCATGGGCGATCTGGAAGGATACGCCGTCCACGGCGCGGACGCGGCCGACCTCGCGGCGCAGCAGCCCGGCATGGATCGGATAGTGCTTCTTCAGATCCTCGACCTCGAGCACGTTCATGCCTGCACCTCGAGGAAGCATGAGGCGCCGGTGCGCCCCGGCGCGAGCGGTGGCGGCGATGCCACGTCGCAACGCCCCGGCATGAAGTCCGCGCAGCGCGGATGGAAGGCGCAGCCGGCCGGCCGCGCGCCCGGATGCGGCACCGTGCCCCCGATGGTCGCGAGGCGCTGGCGGGGCGTCGCGAGGATGGTCGGTACCGCGCGCAGCAGCGCGCGCGTGTAGGGATGGCGCGGTGCGGAAAACAGTTCGAGCACCGGTGCGTATTCCACCACCCGGCCGAGATACATCACCGCCACCTCGTCGCACATCTCGGCGATCACACCCATGTCGTGGGTGATGAGCATCAGCGCGATGCCCTTTTCCTGCTGCAGCCGCCGCAGCAGGTCGAGCACCTGCGCCTGGGTCGTGACGTCGAGCGCGGTGGTCGGTTCGTCGGCGATGAGGATGTCGGGATCGCCGGCGAGCGCCATGGCGATGCCGACGCGCTGGCGCAGGCCGCCGCTGAGCTGGAAGGGATAGGCATCGACGCGCAGTTCAGGGCGCGGGATGCCGACCTCGCGCAGCAATTCGATAGTGCGGTCGCGTGCGGCGGACTTGGACAGGTCGGAATGCTGGCGCACCGCCTCGATGATCTGGTTGCCCACGGTGTAGTGGACGGACAGCGCCGTCATCGGTTCCTGGAAGATCAGCCCGATGCGCCCGCCGCGGATGCCGCGCATGCGCCGCGATTCGGGATCCATGGCGATCAGGTCGGTCTCGGCCTCGGTGCCGGGGTCGAGCAGGGCGTGCCCGCCGACGATGCGACCCGGCCGGTCGAGGATGCGCAGGATCGACCGCGCCGTGACCGACTTGCCGCAGCCGGATTCGCCAACGATGCCGAGCGTGCGACCGGCATGCAGGTCGAAGGAGACGCCTTCGAGCGCGCGTACCGTGCCCTGCTCCATCTCGAAATGGACGGCGAGGTCGCGGACCGCCAGCGACGTGCGTTCAGCCATAGGGGTCCGCCGCGTCGCGCAGGCCGTCGCCGAGGAAGTTGAAGGCCAGGATCACCAGGATCACCGGCACCGCTGCGGACAGCAGCCATGGCGCGTTCGCAAGCACCTGGATGTTCTGCGCATCCTGCAGGAGGATGCCCCAGGAGATGGCCGGCGGCCGCAGCCCGAGGCCGAGGAAGGACAGCGCCGTCTCGCTCACGATCATCGCCGGCAAGGCGAGGCTGACCGCCGCGATGATGTGGGATGCGAAGGAGGGCAGCATGTGGCGGAAGATGATGCGCCCCTGCGTCGCGCCGGCGAGCTCCGCGGCGATGACGAAATCCTCCTCGCGCAGCGACAGGAAGCGCCCGCGCACCACGCGCGCGAGGTCCGTCCAGCCGATCAGCGAGATGATGACGGTGATGGCGAAGTAGACCTGAAGCGTGCTCCAGGTGTTGGGCAGCGCGGCAGCAAGGCCCATCCACAGCGGGATGGTCGGGATGGATCGCAGGACCTCGATCACCCGTTGGATGAAGGTGTCCACCCAGCCGCCATACAGCCCCGATATGCCGCCCAGGATGATGCCGAGCAGCAGGGACAGCGTCACGCCCGCAAGGCCGATCAGCAGCGACACCCGCGTCGCGACGATCATGCGCGAAAATAGATCGCGCCCGAGCTGGTCGGTGCCCAGCAGGAAGATGCCATCCGTGCGCTGGCCGCCGACGACGCCGATCAGGTGGATGTCGGTCTCGAACAGGCCGAGCAGGTTGTAGGTGTAGCCCCGCGTGAACAGGCGGACGGGCAGCTTTCGGTTCGGATCGGGCGTGTAGGTCAGCTGGAAGGTCTGCATGTTGCGCACGCCCCGTAGGCCATAGACATGCGGGTTGAAGCCATCCTCGTCGAACAGGTGGATCGACTGGGGCGGGATGAAGGATCGCCGCGCATCGGTCGCATGCGGGTCGTTGATGGCGAGGAAATCCGCGAAGGCCGCGACCATGTAGAACAGGAAGACGACCACTAGGCTGACCACCGCCAGCTTGTGCTTGCGGAAACGCCACCAGGTGAGCTGGAGCTGCGTCGCCTCCGCCCAGCGGTCCTGTGTCGCGCTGGTGGCGCTCACGACCGCCCCTCCAGCCGGATGCGCGGGTCGATCCACATCAGCAGCAGGTCGGACACCAGGGTGCCGATCACAGTCATCACGCCCAGCAGCAGCACGATGGCGCCGGCCAGGAACATGTCCTGCGCCACCAGCGCCTGCAGCAGCAAAGGCCCGACCGTCGGCAGGCCAAGCACCAGCGAAACCACGATGCTGCCCGACACTAGGTACGGAAACAGGTAGGCGATCGACGACGCAAAGGGATTGAGCGCCGCGCGCACCGGATACTTCAGCACGACACGGCGTTCCGACAGCCCCTTGGCGCGCGCCGTGACCACATAAGGCCGCCGAAGTTCATCCAGCAGGTTGGCCCGCATGATGCGGATGAGCTGCGCCGTGCCCGCCAGCGCCAGCACTGCCGCGGGCAGCGGCAGGTGCTTCATCAAATCCCACACGCGCCCCCAGGACCACGCCGCCTGCACGTACTCCGGCGAGAAAAGCCCGCCGACCGACAGGCCGAGATACCGGAAGCCGAGGTACATCAGGATCAGCGCGAGCAGGAAATTCGGGATCGCGAGCCCGATGAATCCGATCGTCGTGAAAATGTAGTCCCCGATCGAGTACTGGCGGACCGCGGAGTAGATGCCGATCGGCAGCGCGATCGCCCAGGTGAGGAAAAGTGCCGCGACCGACACTACCATGGTCAGCCACAGCCGGTCGCCGATCACCTCGGTGACCGGCTGGCGCCAGACCATGGAGACGCCGAAATCCCCCTGCAGCACGCGGCCCATCCAGCGCGCGTATTGCATGATGACCGGCTGATCGAGCCCGTACTCGATCCGCATCGCCGCGGCCTGTTCCTGCGAGACGGAACTGCCGCTTGCGACCAGATTCGCAATGTAGGCATCGACGAAATCGCCCGGCGGCAGGCGGATGATCGCGAAGGTGATCGCAGAAATGAAGACGCAGGTGATGAGTGCGAGGCCCACGCGCTGCAGAAGATACGTCAACATGCAGGCACGCGGCCTTGTTGGGCCCCGGACATCCTGTCGTTTCCTCTCCTCCGACCTGATCCGTTCGGGGCCGGTTGAATGAAGTAGAACACTCCCTGCTATTGCACGGCAAGAGAGGGATCGACGACGCATGACCCGCCGCGACGAAAGCACCGACAGTGCATCCGGGCGCATGTGCTGCGAAGAAGCTTACCCTGCCGATGATCCTGCCGGGTGTCGCGGCGCGCGCCTCTCTGCTGGTCATGGCATCGAAGGACAATGTCGCGGTGTCGCTGCTTCTGTCGGATGCGTGAACGAGCATGCTGCCATCCGGAAGTGGCAGATGCTGGTGGGCACGCTCGTTGTGCGTGTCGCGGCAGTGTCTGGCGTACTGATCCTCGCGACGTTGATGCTGATGCTGGCGATGGAACGGTTCGTCCGGATTTCAGAGCGGTTGCGCTGACTCCCGCTTCCGGGGGAGCCGCGGGGGGGCTGGCCAAGACAGTACGCTAGCACCCGGTCGGTGCTGTGCCGCGGTCCGGCTGTGCTTGTCAGGCGGCTGGCCTCGCTGCACTGTTGCGCTATGGGCCTACGGCTTGGCGTCGACATCGGCGGCACCTTCACGGATTTCGCGCTGCTTGACCCGAGGCGCGGCACTGTTGCGCTCCACAAGCGCCTGACGACGCCCGAGGCGCCGGAGCGCGCCGTCATCGACGGGACGCAATCGCTTCTCTCTGAGTACGGCGTCGCTCCCGGCGACATCGAACTCCTGGTGCATGGCACGACGCTGATCACGAACGCGACGATTGAACGCCGAGGCGCGCGCACGGGGTTTCTCGTGACGCGGGGCTTCCGCGACGTGATCGATATTGGTCGCGAGCAGCGCTATGATCTTTTCGATCTCCGGCTCCGCTTCCCCGAGCCACTGGTGCCACAGAACCTGCGGCGTGAGGTGGTGGAGCGCATGCTCGTCGACGGGGCCGTCGAAGTGCCGCTGGACGAGAAGGCCGTGATTGCAGCCGTGACGGAACTCGTCCGGGATGAAGGCATCGAGGCACTCGCCGTTGGCCTGCTCCACAGCTACGCGCATCCCGCGCACGAACTACGCATCGAGGCCCTGGTGAAGGCCGCCTTTCCAGGGCTCGCCGTGTCGCTCTCGTCCGAAGTGTGTCCATTCATGCGCGAGTTCGAGCGCTGGACGACGACGATCGTGAACGCCTATGCGCAGCCGCTGACGGACCGCTACCTAGCCGCGCTGGAGCATGGCCTTGTTGCGGCCGGCTTTCGTGGCCGCATGCTCGTCATGACCGCCAACGGCGGCAGCGCGACGCCGCAGACGGCCCGCCGCTTTCCGGTGCGGCTTATCGAGAGCGGACCGGCGGCCGGCGCGCTGATGTGTGCCTGGCTTGGGCGCCAGCCGGGCCTGCCGCGCGACCTGCTGTCATTTGACCTCGGCGGCACAACCGCCAAGGGCGCCCTGGTCCGGGATACGGAACCGCTGCGGCGGTTCGACCTGGAGGTCGCGCGCGTCCACGCCTTCCGAAAGGGCAGCGGCCTGCCGCTCAAGATCCCGGTCATCGACATGATCGAGATTGGCTCCGGCGGCGGTAGCATCGCCACGCTCGACAGGCGCGGGCTCATCGCGGTGGGTCCGCGCAGTGCGGGCGCAGCGCCCGGCCCGGCGTGCTATGCGCTTGGCGGCGATCAGGCGACCCTGACGGATGCGAACCTGGCGCTCGGCTTCCTCAACCCCGACTTCTTCCTCGGTGGTCGGATGCGGCTTACTCCCGAGCTCGCACGGGCGGCTTTGGACGTGCACATCGGGCAGCCACTCGGTCTTGATGCCGCGCGCGCGGCCTGGGGCATCCACGAAACAGCGAACGAGGACATCGCCCGCGCCTTTCGCGTCCATGCCGCCGAGCGCGGCTTCGACTATCGCGGCTGCGGCATGCTGGCCTTCGGCGGCGGCGGACCCGTCCATGCGGCGCGCATCGCCCGCAAGCTGCACGTGCCGCAGGTGATCCTCCCGGCGGGTGCCGGCGTCATGTCGGCGATCGGACTGCTCGTCAGCCCCTTGCGCCATGACGTGATCCGGTCCGACCGCATGGCGCTGGCGGCGCTCTCACCGGCGGAGCTGGCAGGGCGCTTCGCACCTCTGGACGCCGAGGCGGCGGCGCCACTCCTGGAATCCGGCCTGCCCGCATCCGCCATCATCGGCGAAAGAAGGCTCGATTTGCGCTACCAGGGCCAGGGCTACGAGATCGAGGTGGCTCTGCCGGCCTGCGACGCGGCGAGCCTGCTGGCCGCCATCCCAGCGCTGTTTGATGCCGCATATGCGCGCATCTTCGGCATCACCTTCCCCGGGCAGGGGCTGGAGGTGGTGAACTGGAAGGTGAGCGCCACCGGGCCATCCCCGGCGCTCGATGCGACCACCCTGACCGTCGCCGCGCCGCCCCGCGCGCCCGGGACCAGCGCGCGGAAGGGCGAGCGCGCCGTCTATGACCCGGCAGCCGATGCCTTCCGTCTCGTGCCGGTCCTCGACCGCTACGCGCTGCAGACCGGCGATACCATCGCCGGACCCGCGCTCATCGAGGAGAACGAGAGCACCTGCGTGCTGGGCGGGGGCGACAGCGCGACCCTCGACGGAGCGGGCAACCTGCGGGTCACGATCGGAGCCGGGAGATGACCTTCGATCCGGTGGAACTCGGTATCCTGTGGGACCGTGTCGTCTCGATCGCGGACGAGGTGGTCTCGGCGCTTGTCACGACGTCGTTCTCGACGATGGTGCGCGAGAGCGGGGACCTGTCCTGCATGCTGTTCAACGGCGATGGTGCGTCGCTCGCGCAGGGCAATTTCTCGGTGCCGAGCTTCACCGGCACGGGGCCGCCGACGCTGCACCACATGCTACGGCGCTTCCCGCCCGAGACGCTGGAACCCGGCGATGTGCTCATCACCAACGACCCCTGGATGGGTACCGGCCACCTGTGGGACGTGAACGTGATGCGCCCGGTGTTCCGCAAGGGGCGGCTGGTGGCGTTCACGCTCTCGGTCACGCACCTGCCGGACATCGGTGGGGGCGGCTATGCCTCGACCAGTACCGAGGTCTATGCTGAGGGGTTGCGCATCCCGATCCGGAAGCTGTTGCACCGCGGGGTGCTCGATCGCGACCTGATGGAGATGATCCTGGTGAATGTCCGCCTGCCCCAGATGGTGCAGGGGGACATCCTTGCGAACATCGCCTGCAACGAGGTCGGCGGGCGCCTGATCACGGAACTCATGGACGAGCAGGGGCTCGACGACCTCGGCCCCCTGTCGCGCGCCATCATCGCACGCACTGAGGCCGCGATGCGGCAGCGCATCGCCGCCATGCCGGACGGCACGTGGCGCAACCGCGTGCCGGTGGAGGGAATCGACGAGGCGATCGGGCTCGAATGCGCGGTGACCATCCGCGGCAGCGATGTTGCGATCGATTTCGCCGGCACGACGCCCGCGCTGGCGCGCGGGATCAACGTGCCACTCTGCTACACGCGCGCCTTCTGCAACTACGCGATGAAGGTGCTGACCATCCCGGAACTGCCCAACAACGAGGGCGCGGCCAATCCGATCAGCCTGTCCGCACCGCCGGGGTGCATCCTGAACGCGCTGCATCCTTCGCCCACGGCCGGGCGCCACGTGATCGGGCATTTTGTCGCGCCGCTGATCTTCGGCGCGCTGGCACCAGCACTGCCCGACGAGGTGCAGGCGGACAGCGGCATGCTGTCGCAGTTGTCCGTGCGCGGCGAGACGCGCGAGGGCCGCGGCGTCTCCTCCCTTTTCTTTGCGGCCGGCGGCTTCGGCGCGCTGCGCGGCACGGACGGCCGCGACGCCACGCCAGGCCCCTCGAACATGATCGGCACGCCGGTCGAGATCTGGGAGGATTCGACGGGCATGACCGTGCTGCACAAGCGCCTGCTGCCCGACAGCGGCGGCCCCGGCGAATGGCGCGGCGGCAACGGGCAGGAGATTGCTCTGCGCAACGACACCGGCAAGCCAATGGACGCGGCGGTCTTTTCCAGCCGGACGGAATTCGCCGCGCAGGGCCTGGACGGTGGACGCCCGGGCGCACTGCGAGACACGCTGATCAACGGCACGCCGGTCCATGCCAAGGGACGCTACACTCTGGCGCCGGGCGACATCGTCACGACGCGCGAGGCCGGCGGCGGCGGATATGGCGATCCGTTGCGGCGCCCGCCCGAACAGGTGCTGCGCGACGTGCGGTCCGGGCGCATCACGGAGCAGGGCGCGTCGCGCGATTTCGGCGTGACGGTTGATCTGGCGGCGAACACGGCGCGTCGCAGCGCGCTAAGCGGGGAGAGCAAGGCATGAGCATGGCATCCAGCGGCGACTACGGACGGCTTCGCGAGTCCGTCGACAAGCACCTGTTCCGCTATACCTCCGGCTTCGCATCCTGGTTCGCGATGCGCGCCAAGGGCACCGAGATCTTCGACGAGACCGGCCGTTCCGTACTCGATTTCTGCTCCGGTCAGATGTGCGCGACGCTTGGCCACAATCACCCGGCCGTGACCGAAGCAATCGAGCAGAGCTGCCGCGACGTGGTGCACCTGTTCAGCGGGCTAATCTCCCCGCCCGTGGTCGAACTGGCCGAGGAACTCGGCGCGCTGCTGCCGTCTGCGCTGCAGAAGATGATGTTTGTGTCGACCGGCAGCGAGAGCAACGAAGCGGCCCTGCGGATCGCCAAGCTCCATACGGAAGGCTTCGAGGTGATCGGCCTCGGCGGATCCTGGCACGGCGTCACGATGGGCGCCGTCTCCTCGACCTATAACGGCGCGCGCTCCGGCTACGGGCCGGTCGCACCGGGTTCCATGTCGATCCCCGGACCGAACTGCTACCGCTGCCCGATCCGCCATTGCCGCGACAAGTGCGACACCACCTGCATGGATGTCGGCTTCGAGATGGTGGACCAGCAGAGCGTCGGCGCGCCGGCGGCACTGATCGCCGAACCCGTATTGAGCTCTGCAGGCATCATCGTGCCGCCCGAGGGATACTTCGTGAAGTTGAAGGCCAAGGCTGCGGAGCGCGGGATGCTCCTGATCCTGGACGAGGCGCAGACCGGCCTCGGCCGCACCGGCACGAACTTCATGTTCGAGCAGCTGGGGATGGTGCCGGACATCCTGACGCTGTCCAAGACGCTGGGGAACGGCCTGCCCATGGCCGCCACGATCACCAGCGATGCGATCGAGGCCGACTGCCACGCCAAGGGCTTCTTATTCTACACATCGCATCTGTCGGATCCGCTTCCGGCAGCGGTTGGGTTGGCCGTGCTGCGCGTGATGAAGGCGGAAGCCCTGCCCGAGCGCGCGGCGCGCATGGGCACCTACCTCATGGAGGCGCTGCGGTCGCTTCAGCAGCGCTACGAATGCATCGGCGACGTGCGCGGCAAGGGCCTGCTCATCGGACTCGAGATCGTGCAAGACCGCGAGAGCCGAAAGCCGAACCGGGCGCTCGCCAGCCGGATCCAGAAGCTTTGCCTGGAGGCCGGCTTGGTGCTGCATGCCGTGCGGCAGGAGAACCAGAGCGCGATCCGCCTTGCGCCTCCGCTGACCGTCTCCCAGGCGGAGATGGATCGGGGCATCGAGATCATGGACCGAGCCTTCCACCAGGCGCTGGAGGCGGCCTCATCAGAATGACAGGCAGAGCGACGCTGCAGCGCACGCCAGACGGCGAACCGGCTTTCACGAAACCGGGCGGGCGGGCCGCTCTTGGGGGTTGTTCCGCTGCGGCCGGGACTCAGTCGAGGGTGAGGCCGAGGCCGCGCGTGGCGGAAACGCGGGCGACGTCGTCGCGGTCGGTCGACCGTCGGGCCGCGATCGCCAATGCGTCCAGACCGTAGCGAGGCTATACAGGCACGAAGTCCATCGCGCAGGTGTCATTGGCCCGCTCCGGCCGCCGCAGGTCATCGCGCAGATTCGCCTTAAGTCCGCCGCCTTAGCGCCTCATTGCGCAATTGCGGGCCAAGGTCCAGTACTCGCGGCAGATCCGCCTCGCATTCACTTTCCAGCGGTCCCGGCTCACCCTCACCTGAATTCGGCGATAGGCCGTACTGCACGCGCGTCGCGGCGATCTCCTTGATCGGACCGATGAGTGCTGCCTGCGGTGCGCACTGACAGCTCCCCTATTCCTGCATGAGCGAGCAGCACCCACTTCCAACTCGGGGTTTCGTCGGGGCGACGAGATCCGTCAGGCACCAGTCCACAAAGGCCTTTACCGTGGACCGCCGCAGGGCGTGCTCTGTGGTGATCAGGTAGTAGCCGAGCCCATCCTCAATGCTCTCGTCGAAGGGCCGCACCAGCCGGCCCTCCGCTATAGCGTCGCGCACATGGATCCCACGGGCAATCGCCACACCCTGGCCTGCCTCGGCAGCAGCGAGAGCCAGCGCCGTTTCGCCAAAGCGCGGCCCGTGTGCGCCAATCTCACTGTCCAGCTGCGCAGCGCGCAGCCAGTCCGGCCAATGCGGCCTCTCGGCGTAATGCAGCAGGACCTGGTTGCGCAGGAACGTCGTCGCGTCGCAGACGTTGTCTCCCTCGAGCAGAGCGGGCGCACAGACGGGAAACAGCCGCTCGGCGCTGAGCGGCATGACGACACCGTCGTTCCAGTTCCCGTCGCCGAGGCGAATCGCCACATCCACATCCGACCTTTCCAGGCTCGCGGTGTAGCGATGGCTGTCGATCCGAAGATCCACCCAGTTGAGGTTTCGCGCGAAGCTGCCGACCCGCAGGGCCAGCACCCGCAGCGCGAAGGTCCGCGACGCGGTGACCGCGATCGTCGTGCGTTGCCGTGGGCGGCCGATCCTGTGCAGCCCCATGGCGAGCTCGCCGAGGCCGCGGCTCACGTAATCCGCCAGCAGGTCGCCCGCCTCGGTCAGCGCCAGCCCGCGCGGGCCGCGCCGGAACAGCACTTCGTGCAGGTGGTCCTCCAGCGCCCGGATCTGCCGGCTGACGGCGCCTTGCGTCATGCCGAGCTCGGCCGCCGCGCGCACCATGTTGCGGTGCCGCGCCGCGGCCTCGAAGACCGCAAGGGCCCGGACCGGAAGTTGCCGCAGCGACGAGACATGAACTGTGCTCATACCGGGCGAGCCTATAGCGGCGCTGTTCGCCCTTCCAGAGACACCCGAGGCTGCGTCCGGGCCGCCACTTCGGGAGAGACAGGGACATGGATGCAATGCAGCCGCTGACCATCGCGCCGATCCGGCACGCGGTGACCGAGGTGGAATGGCAAGCGAGGCTCGACCTCGCCGCCTGTTACCGGCTCTGCGAGCACTACGGCATGTCCGACATGATCTACACCCACATCACCGCCCGCGTGCCGGACAGTCCTGGCCACTTCCTGATCAACCCCAATGGCATGCTGTTCGGCGAGATCACGGCATCCTCGCTGCTGAAGGTGAGTCTCGAGGGCGAGATCCTCTATCGCCCCGACATTCCCTACGGCCTGCACCCGGCCGGCTTCACCATCCACAGCGCGATCTATCGTGCGCGGCCCGACACCATGGCGGCCATGCACACGCACACCATCGCAGGCATGGCCGTCTCGGCGCTGAAATGCGGGTTGCTGCCGCTGACGCAGACCGCGACGCGCTTCCATGGCCGCATCGCGTATCACGACTTCCGCGGTCCCGAACGCGACCCCTCGGAACGCGACGCGCTCGCCGCCAGCCTCGGCGCGCTGAACGCCTGCATCCTGCGCAACCACGGGCTGCTGACGATAGGGGCCAGCGTCTCCGAAGCCTTCATCGCGATGTGGGGGCTGGAGCGCGCGTGCCAGGCGCAACTGGCCGCCATGGCCTGCAACACCGAGCTGAACATCCCTTCGGCCGAGGTGGTGGCGAAGTCCACCGCAATGTACGCCCCGGGCAATTCGCGCACCTACGGTCCCCTCGAATGGGAGGGCCTCATGCGGCGGATCGATGCGATCGACAGGTCCTGGCGGGCGTGAGCGAGGCCTCACCCTGAAGCGCGCTGTGCGCTTGCCAGATCAACCAGGCTGCGCAGCAGCGCCCCGCCGCCGCGCGGGCGATACGCCATCCAGATGCGCGACACCGCCGCCGCGCTGTCGAGCGGGCGGACGCGCAATTCCGGCAGGCTGAGCCGGCACAGCGACTGCGGCAGGATCGACAGGCCGATCCCCGTGCCGATCAGCGCCAGGATCGACCCGTTCTGGTTCGCCTCCTGCTCGATGCGCGGCTGGAAGCCCGCTGTCGCGCATAGCGCCGCGACATGCTCATGGAGCGCGCTGTCCGACCGTGGCGAGAAGTGGATGAAGGGCTCCTGGGCCAGTGCCTCGAGCGGCACAGGTCCTTTCCCGCGCGCGAGCCGATGATCCCGGTGCAGCACGAGCACCATCGGCTCGCGCATCACCTCGAGCAGGGCGAAGCCCGGCGGTACGTCGGGCCGCGTCGCGTAGCGCAGGAAGGATATCTCGAGCGTGCCCGCCGCCAGTTCGCGCACCGCGGCATGCACGGCCCGTTCGCGCAGCACCAGGCGGACCCGCGGATGCTGCCGCCGGAAGCCCAGGATCAGCGCCGCCACCGGCGGCACCAGCAATGCCGAGGGGAACATCCCCACGGTCAGCTCGCCGATCTCCCCCTGATGGGCGCGCTGCGCGGTGACCCGCGCCCGGTCAGCCTGCGCGAGCACCGCGCGCGCCTCGGCCAGGAACAACCGGCCGGCCTCCGTCAGCTCGACCTGGCGGCTGCTGCGTTCCAGCAGCCGCGCCTGGAGTTCCTCCTCCAGGGCGCGGATCTGCTGGCTGAGCGGCGGCTGCGACATGCCCAGCCGCGCTGCGGCGCGGCTGAAGTGCAGTTCCTCGGCGACCGCGACGAAGTAGCGGAGATGTCTCAGCTCCATCAATCCATTCGTAGAACATATCAATTACAACTCAAACGATATTGGCAGCCTTTGCTGGCCGGTCCCTAGACTTCGCCGCCTACGCCGCCCTGGCCGGGAAGGACCGGATGACCGAACTCGACCCGATCACACTCGAGATCCACTGGAACCGCCTCATCTCCGCGGCCGACGAAGCCGCGACCGGGCTGCTGCGCACCGCCTTCTCGACCATCGTGCGCGAGTCGAACGACTTCGCCACCGTGCTGATGGACCGCAACGGCGACAGCGTCAGCGAGAATACCGGCGGCCTCGCCTCCTTCTCCTGCATCCTTCCGCGCACCACGAAGGAATTCCTCCGGCGCTTCCCGGCGGAGGGCTGGCGTCCCGGCGACGTGGTCATCACGAACGACCCCTGGATCGCCACCGGCCACCTGCCGGATTTCACCGTCGTCACCGGGATTTTCCATGGCGGAGCGCTTGTCGGCTTCTCGGGGTCAATCTCGCACTCGCCGGATATCGGCGGCTCCCTCTGGGCGGCCGATTGCCGCGAGATCTTCGAGGAAGGCATCCGCATCCCCCCCGGGCACCTGCTGCGCGAAGGCTGCTGGAACCAGCAGATGATCGACATCCTGCTGGCCAATGTCCGGGTGCCACGGCAGGTGCTGGGCGACCTTCAGGCGCAGGTCGTCGCCGTCGAGGTCGGCGCCCGCCGCGTCGTGGAGTTCCTCGAGGACACTGGCTTGCCGGATCTCGACGACCTTTCCGCGGCGCTGCGGGAGCGGGCGGACCGCGCCATGCGCCGGGCCATCGCCGAAGTGCCCGACGGCACCTGGACATCGCAGATAGCTGCCGACGGCTTCGACGAACAGCGCACGCTCATCGCATGCCGGGTCACCGTGCGCGGCGAAGCCATGGAGATCGACTTCACCGGCACATCCGCGCAGATCGACCGCGGCATCAATTGCGTCATGAACTACACGCACGCCTATTCGGTCTATCCGGTGAAATGCGCCCTTGATCCCTTCACGCCGCGCAACGAGGGATCCTACCAGGCCATCACCGTGACGGCGCCCGAACGCTGCATCCTCAATCCGGTCTACCCCGCCCCCGTGAGCGCGCGGCAGCTGACCGGCCACCTTCTTGCCGGCGCGATCTACAAGGCGCTGTCCCAGGTCATTCCCGACAGGATCATCGCCGAATGCGGCGGCGCGCCGACCATGCGCGCGCTGTTCAGCGGCGCGGGGCGTGACGGCGGCTCCTTCTCACAGGTCCTGTTCGCCTCGGGGGGCATGGGCGCCTGCCCGCACAAGGACGGCATGTCGGCGACCGCCTTCCCGACCAATGTCGGCGCCGGTTCCATCGAAGCCTATGAGAGCGTCGCGCCCATCATCGTCTGGAAGAAGCGCCTACGGCCCGACTCAGGCGGTGCCGGAACCTATCGCGGCGGCCTCGGCCAGGAGATCGAACTCGAGGTCGACACCGATGCCCCCGTGCGCCTCTCCCTGCTGTCGGATCGGCATGAGAACGCGGCGAGCGGCGTTCTCGGCGGCGGGCACGGCGCGAAATCGGTCGTGACCTTCCGCGACGGCACCAGACCGCACCCCAAGTCGCGCACCACGGTGCCGGGTGGCGAGCGCGTCACGCTGCTCTATGCCGGCGGCGGCGGCTATGGCGATCCGCTCGCGCGCCCGCGCGGAGCGGTCCGGCACGATCTTCGCCACGGCTACATCACCGCCCGCTCAGCGCGCGACGTCTACGGCCTGGAGTGATCGTGATGGCCACAGCGACCCGTACCGCTCGTGTCGGCATCGATGTCGGGGGAACCTTCACGGATCTCGTGCTCCATGATCCGACGCGCAACATCGTGCGCACCGGCAAGCTGCTCACGACCCCCGACGACCCGAGCGAGGCGATCCTCGCCGGCATCGCGCGCATCCTGCGCGAGGCCGACCTGCAGCCGCAGGACGTACACAGCGTCATCCACGGCACGACGCTCATCACGAACACCATCATCGAGCGCACCGGCGCCACGGTCGGCCTGCTCACGACCGATGGCTTCCGCGACAGTATCGAGATCGGCCGCGAGACCCGCTACGACCTCTATGATCTTTTCCTCGAGACGCCAGCGATCCTTGTCCCGCGAGCCCTGCGCATCGAGATTCCCGAACGCGTCGCCGCGGATGGCCGCGTCCTGAAGCCGCTCGACGAGGCCGCCGTCGCCGCCGCGGCGCGCCACCTGGTGGAAGCCGAAGGGGTGGAGGCAATCGCCGTCGCCTTCCTGCATTCCTACCACGCGCCTGCGCATGAGAAGCGCGCGGGCGAGATCATCCGCGCGTTGTTTCCCGCCCTGCCGGTCTCGCTCTCCGCCGAGGTGGCTCCCGAGATCCGGGAGTTCGAACGCACGTCCACCGCCTGCGCCAACGCCTATGTGCAGCCGCTGATGGCGCGCTACCTCGACCGCGTGCAGGCATCCCTCGCCGCGACCGGCTTCGGGGGCCAGCTCTACATCATGCTCTCGGGCGGCGGCATCACCACGGTGCGGGAGGCGAAGGACTTTCCCATACGCCTGATCGAATCCGGGCCTGCCGCGGGTGCCATGGCTTCCGCCTTCATCGCCCGCCTCGCCGGGCTCGACCATGTCGTCTCCTTCGACATGGGCGGGACGACCGCCAAGATGTGCCTGGTCGACCACCATGAACCGAACCACAAGTTCGACTTCGAGGCCGGGCGCGTGCGTCGCTTCCAGAAGGGCTCGGGCCTGCCGCTCAAGGTCTCGGTCGTTGACATGATCGAGATCGGCGCCGGCGGCGGCAGCCTCGCGCGCATCGATCCCGGCTCGGGCCTGATGAAGGTCGGCCCGCGCAGCGCCGGCGCCAGACCTGGCCCGGTCTGCTACGGGCGCGGCGGCACGGAGCCCGCGGTGACCGATGCCGACCTTGTGCTCGGCAGGCTCGACCCGGCGTATTTCCTCGGCGGCGAGATGACGCTCGACCTCGAACCGGTGCGCCGTGCCTTCGAGGCGCGCATCACTGACGAGACAGGCATTGGTGTCGAGCAGGCGGCGCTCGGGGTCCAGCGCATCGTCGACGAGACGATGGCCTCGGCCACGCGCATGCACCTCGCGGAGAAGGGCCGCGACCCGCGCCGCTATGCGATGATTGCCTTCGGCGGCGCCGGTCCCGTCCATGCGTGGAACCTCGCGCGGCTGCTGAAGATCAACCGCATCATCGTCCCGCTGGGCGCCGGCGTCGCCTCGGCACTCGGCTTCCTGGTGGCGCCGCCCGCGACGGACATGGTGCGCAGCTACGTCGCGCGGCTCGAACGCCTGGACTGGACGCGCGTGAATGCGCTCTTTGCCGAGATGAAGGCCGAGGGGCGCGCGCTGCTGACCGAAGCGGGTGCTGCGCCGGACAGCATCGCGTACCGCCCCGTCGCCGAGATGCGCCATGTCGGGCAGGGTTTCGAGATCCCCGTGCCGCTGCCCGGGCTCGTACTCTCCGACGCCGAACTGCCCGCGATCCGCAGCGCCTTCTTCGATGCCTATCGCGACCGCTTCGAGCGCGTCGTCGAGGAAAGCCCGATCGAGGCCCTGAGCTGGCGCCTCGCGTGCTCGGCGCCGGGCTGGACCATCGACCTCGCTGGCGCGGTGCCGGCCACCGCGGCGCCTGCCACGCCGGCGCCGCGCGCGCATCGCCGTGTCCTGTTCGAGGCTGCGGACTGGCAGGACTGCCCCGTCTATGACCGCTACGCCCTGCCGGTCGGCGCGCAGCTCACCGGTCCGGCACTGATCGAGGAACGCGAATCCACCTGCGTGGTCGGCCCCGGCAGCCGCGTGGAGGTGGACCGCTTCCTGAACCTTGTGATCGACATCGCATGAGTGGGGCCCGGTGCCGTCGCGCATCAATGCGCCGCGATGCTGCAGGAGCGCGTTGACGCGGCGCTTCACGGATCGATAGCGTTGGGGTGACTGTCCGCCGCGAGCCTTCGAACCGAATGGAGACGAGCCGATGGTGACGAGACGGATTGTCCTGAGTGTTCCGTTGCTCGCGGGAGGCGGGAGTGCCGCATCCGCCCAGACCGCCCAGGCTTGGCAGCCCGAACGTCCCGTGACCCTGACCGTCGGCTTCGTGCCCGGCGGGTCGACCGATATAGCTGCGCGCATCCTGGCGGACCGGGTCGCGTATCACCTCGGTGGTCGGGCTCGTGTGCTGGTCGAGAACCGCGGTGGTGCAAGCGGCATCACAGCCAGCGAATGGTTCCGTCGCCAGCCGGCTGATGGCCATGCGCTCATGCTGGTGGAGAGTTCGTCGCACGCGGTCATCCCGAATGCGATCCAGGGGTTCAATCGCTTCGATCCGGTGCGTGACTACACCCATGTGGCGATAATCGGTACCGGTCCGCTCATCCTCGTTGCCACACCCGGCTTCGGCGGCGCGACCGCGGGCGAGCTTCTGTCCCATCTGCGCGGCAACCGCGGCGAGCATACCTACGCGACGTCCGGCATTGGCTCGATCTCCCACCTCGCGGTCGAAATGCTTGCGCTGGAGCTCGGCAGCACCTTCGTCCATGTGCCATACCGCAGCGGTGCGGAGACGATGCGCGGCCTGCAGCGCGGCGACGGGAAGTTCAGCTTCGCCGTTCTGGCCGCGGCTACCGGTGCCGTGCGCGACGGACTGCTACGCGGCCTCGCCGTGACAAGCCTCGAGCGCTTTCCAGCTTTTTCCGGACATTCCCACCATGTCGGAAGTGCTGCCTGGCTACGACATCATCACGTGGAACCTAATCATCGCGCCGCCGGGCCTGCCTGCGCCGATCCTTGGCGCACTCAACCGGGCCTTCGCCGCAACCGTGGCCGAGACCGATGTGCAGAACCGCCTGCTCTTCAACGGTCTCGTGCCCTGGAGCGGCACAAACACGCCCGAAGTAACGCGCGCCTTCCATGTCCAGGAGGTCGAGCGCTTCAGGGCCATCGTTGAGCGCACTGGGGTTCGGCTGCAGCCGTGACTACCGGGCGGATGCCGCGCGGCCCGGCGCAGGCCGGGAAGCGACCATCTCACGACAAGCGTCACGACAGCGGACGCATCAACAGCAACAGGAGCCTCACAAAGTGATCAACCGCCGTACCCTTGGTCTTCTGCCCTTCGCCATCCCTGCTGCCGCGTCGGCGCAGGACGCGTGGCCAAACCGCCCGATCCGCATGATCATTCCCTTCTCGGCCGGCGGCCCGACCGACGTGGTCGGCCGCGTCGTCTTCGAGCAGATGTCGCAGCAACTCGGCCAGCGCATCGTGGTCGAGAACCGCACCGGCGCAGGTGTCGTCTCCGGCGCCGACGTGGTCGCGAAGGCGCAGCCCGACGGTTACACCATGCTCTACGGTACCGTCTCCCTTGCCCTCACGCCGGCCATGTTCCGCAGCCTGCCCTTCGACCCGGTGCGCGACTTCGCCCCCGTCGCTCTGCTCGCGCGCATCCCGACTGTGCTCGTGGTCAATCCCGATGTCGTCCCCGCGACCAACCTCGCCGAGTTCATCACCTATGTGCGCGCGCGGCCGGACCAGATCGCCTATGGCGCAGGCGGCCAGGGTTCGGCAGGGCATATGTCGTCGGAACTCTTCCTCGCACAGGCCGGCCTGCGGATGCCGGCGGTGCAGTACCGCGGCAATGCGCCGGCGATCCCGGACCTCCTCGCCGGGCGGATCGCCTTCGTCATGGAGATCGGCCAGAGCGCACTGGCGCTGATCGCCGACGGCAAGCTGCGGGGCCTTGCCGTCAGCGCGCGCGAACGCATGCCGCAGCTGCCCAATGTCCCGGCCGCGCCTGAAGTCGGCCTGCCGGGCTGGGAAGCCTACACTTGGCAGATGATCTGGGCTCCGGCCGGCACGCCCACCGCGATCCTGCAACGCATGAACGCCGAGGCGAACCGCGCGGTGCGCGTTCCCGCCATTCGCCAGCGCCTTGAGGCGAGCGGCGCGACGGTGATCGACGATTCCACGCCGGAGAGTTCGGCCGTCTACATGCGGGAGGAGTTCGAGCGCTGGGTGCCGATGTTGCGCGCGGCGGGCGTGCAGCCGGCGTGACTGACATCAGCCCTCTCGAAGACCCCGCCGCGCTTCCCGCTGCCTATCTGCGGGCCACCGCGCCACCGCCGGACGCACCGCCCTTCGTGGGCGAGGCGACGACCGAGGTCGCCATCATCGGCGGCGGCTTCTCGGGGCTGAGCGCCGCGCTCCATCTCGCCGAGCGCGGCGTCGGCGTGACGCTGCTCGAGGCACGGGGCCTCGGCACGGGCGGATCCGGCCGCGCCTTCGGCCAGGTCGTGCCCTATGCCAAGCATGGCGAACCCCACATCCTCCAGCACTTCGGCGAGGCGCAGGGAAGCCGGATCATCGACGCGCTGGGCCACGGCCCGGCGCTTGTCTGGGACCTGATCGACCGCCACGGCATCGCCTGCGACGATGTCCGCAGCGGCCTCATCTTCGCGGCCCACAACGAGGCGGGGCTGGCCGGGCTTAAGGCTCGCGCGGCCTACTGGCAGGCACGCGGCGCTCCGGTCGAAATGCTCGATGCCGGGCGCACCGCCGCGCTGATCGGCAGTGCCCGCTATGGCGCTGCCCTCATCGACTGCCGCGGCGGGCACATCAATCCGCTCGCCTACGCCTACGGGCTAGCACATGCCGCGGTGCGGGCGGGCGTGCAGCTTCATGCCGACAGCCGCGTGAGAACGCTTGCGCGCGAAGGGCAGGGATGGCGCCTCGAGGTCGCGGGCGGCTCGCTGCGCGCGGACAGGATCGTGATCTGCGCCGGCGCGTATGCCGACGATCTTTGGCCTGGCCTGCGCCGCTCGGTGGTGCCGATCCGCGCCCACCAGCTGGTCACCGCGCCGCTCTCGGCTAATCTGCGCCGCAGCATCCTCCCGGAAGGCCAGTCCGTCACCGATACGCGGCGGCTTTACTCTGGCGCCCGCATGCTGCCCGACGGCCGCCTGCACCTCAGCGTGGACGGCGAGGGCTTTGCCCGCAGCGCCACCACCTTCAGTGACAAGGCCGCCGCCCGCGCGCGGGGCCTGTTCCCGCAACTCGGGGACATCACCTTCGAGGAAGCCTGGACCGGCTGGGTGGACATGTCCGCCGACCAGTATCCGCACCTGCATCGCCTAGCGGACACTGCCTGGGCCATCATCGGGCTTTCCGGACGCGGCATTGCATTCGGCACGCTGCTTGGCCGGGAAGTGTCGCGCCATATGCTCGATGGCGAGGGCGCCGAGGTCTTCATGCCGGTGACACCGCTGAAGCCGATCGCGATCCGCTCCTTCGCCCCGCCGCTGATCGGCGCGCTGATGGCGTGGTATCGGCTGCGCGACCGTGCCGAACTCGGGAAGGACGGCTGATGCAACTGCCCATCTGGCAGATCGATGCCTTCGCCGAGGCCGCCTTCCGCGGCAATCCCGCCGCGATCGTCCAGGTCGAGGACTGGCTGCCGGACGCGCTCATGCAGTCCATCGCCACAGAGAACAACCAGACGACCACTGCCTTCCTGCGCCGCCGCGCCGACGCGTTCTCCCTGCGCTGGTTCACGCCCACCATGGAGGAACCCCTGTGCGGCCACGCGACACTGGCCGCCGCAGCGCTCGTCCTGGATGAGCTCCTGCCCGGCGCGACGCGCATCGCCTTCGACACGCCCGCAGGCACGCTCACGGTCGAGATGGACGCCGATGGCCTTCTCGAGATGGACTTCCCGACGCGGTCGCCCGGTCCCGTCATGGCCGATCCGGGTCTGCTCACTGCGCTTGGCCTGCCGCCGCGCGAGGTTCTGGCCGGGCGCGACTACCTGGTCATCTGCGAAACGGCCGAGGAGGTGCGCGGCATCGTCGCCGACACCGCCGCGCTCGCACGCCTCGATCGGCACGCCGTCATCGTGACGGGGCCCGGTTATGGCGGTTTCGACTGCGTCTCGCGCTTCTTCGCGCCCGGCCACGGCATTCCCGAAGACCACGCCACCGGCGCAGCGCATGCGACCGTCGCCCCCTATTGGGCCGCCCGCCTGGGCAAGGACGTGCTGCGGGCCGAACAGGCCTCGCCCCGGGGCGGCGTGTTCCGCTGCACGATGCGCGGGCCCGACCGCGTCGCGCTGGCCGGCCGCTGCGCCTTCTACATGCGCGGCGCCATCACGGTTTGAGCTCCGCGTCACGGATCGCCCGCCACAGCTTCGCGGGCGTCGCGGGCATGTCCAGCGTCTCGATGCCGAGCGGTGCCAGCGCGTCGAGCACGGCGTTCATCACCACCTGCGGCGCCCCGATCCACCCGGCCTGCCCCGCGCCCTTCACGCCCAGCCGGTTCGACGCGGTGGGCACCTCCACGCAGGTAACGTCGAGCAGCGGCAGGTCATCCGCCCGCGGCAGGCAGTAGTCCATCAGCGACGCGGTCAGGATCTGCCCGGACCCGGCATCGTAGGCGATCTCCTCGAACAGCGCCTGGCCGATGCCCTGCGCCAGCCCGCCCTGCACCTGCCCGATGGTCAGCATCGGATTGATCAGCGTGCCGTAGTCGTCCACGGCGGTATAGCGATCTAGCCGCAGGTGGCCGGTTTCGGGATCGATGTCCACCTCCGCCACCTGGCAGCCATTCGGGAAGGTCACCAGGTCGAGGTCGCTGTCCACCTCCGCCTCCAGCGGAACACCGGCATCGCGCGCGCTGCGCGCGACGTCGGCGAGGTCGATCCCCCTCCCTGCCGGATTACCCGTCACGGTGAAGCGCCCGCCGGCGAAGCCGATCTGCGCCTCGGCGCATTGCATCAGTTGCGCCGCCAGGGCGCGCCCTTTCGCGAGCACGGCGTCGATGGCGCGCACCAGCGCCTCGCCGCCCATGTGTAGGGACCGTGCGCCGCCATGGCCCCGTCCGCGCGCGACCGTGCGCGTATCCGCCTGCACGAGGCGGAAGGTCTCGACCGGCAGGCCCAGAAGGTCCGCGGCAATCTGCGGAAAGCTCGTCTCGTGCCCCTGGCCGTTCGACTGCGTGCCGAGCGCGAGGGCGACGCGCCCGTCCGCCTCGAAGCGTACCGCTGCCCATTCGCCAGGCTGTCCGCGCGCGGTCTCGAGGAAGCAGGCGACGCCGATGCCGCGCAGCATCCCGCGCGCCTGCGCCGCCGCCCGGCGCTGCGCGAAGCCAGCAGCGTCGGCCGCGTCCAGCGCACGGTCGACATTTGACGCGAAGGTCCCGCAGTCGATCGTCATGTCCATCGCCGTGCGGTGCGGGAAGGACGCGATGAGGTTGCGCCGCCGCAGCTCGGCTGGCGCCACGCCGATGCGCCGCGCGGCGAGGTCCACCAGACGCTCGATGATGTAGTTCGCCTCGGGCTTTCCCGCGCCGCGGTAGGCGTCGATCGGCACCGTGTTGGTGAAGGCGCCCCGCACGTCCATGAACACCGCGGGGATGTCGTAGAGCCCGCCCATGGCGGTGCCTGGCGAATTGGTCGAGCTTCCCGGGCCGCTGGCGGAAAGATAGGCACCCATGTTCGTCACGGTCTCGGCCTTCAGGGCGAGGAACCGTCCCTGTGCGTCGAGGGCGAGCCGTGCGCGTGTCCGGTTGTCGCGCCCGTGCACCGTCGCGAGGAAATCCTCGGTGCGTTCGGATACCCAGCGGACCGGGCGGGCCAGCCTGCGCGCGGCGACCAGCACCAGCACGTATTCGGGGAACAGGAAGTTCTTCGCCCCGAAGCCGCCACCGACATCGGGGGCGGCGACGCTGATGCGCCCGGGCGGCATGCGGAACACGGCGTCCGCCAGTTGGTCGCGGATCGCGTGCACGCCTTGCCCGGTCACCTCCAGGTGGAAGGTCCCGCCCGCGGGGTCCCAGGTGCCGAGGGCGGCGCGCGGTTCCATCGCCGCCGCCGTCACGCGGTTGTTCACGAGGTCCAGTTCCACCACCGTCGCGGCCTGCGCGAAGGCCGCCTCCACCGCGGCCGCGTCGCCCTTCTGGAAGCGGAAGGCGAGGTTGCCTGGCGCCTGCGCCCAGACCTCAACAGCGCCCTGCGCGAGCGCCGCGGCCGCGTCCGTGACCGCGGGGAGCATCTCGTAGGCGACCTCGATCGCCTCGGCCGCGTCGCGCGCCGCGGCGGGCGTATCGGCGACGACGAAGGCGACCGGGTTGCCGACATGGCGGACGACACCCTGCGCGAGCGCGGGCCGGGGGGGAACGATCAGTGGCTCGAGTGTCGCGACCTTGGCGATGCAGGGCAGCGGGCCGATCCCCTCCGCGCGCAGATCATCGCCGATGAGGATCGCATGCACACGGCCATCGCACGGGCGGCATCGACGTCGATCGAGACGATCCGCGCATGCGCGTGCGGCGAGCGAAGGACCCAGCCATGAAGGGCATCGGGAAGCGGGATGTCCTCGACGAAACATCCCGCGCCGCGCAGGAAGCGGTCGTCCTCGACGCGGCGGCGCGACAGGCCGCGTTCGGGCCGGCTTGTCATGGCCCCGCGCCATTCGCTTCGGCCAGCGCGAGGAGGCGCGCATGCACCTCATCCGGTATATCGATTCCCTCGCGCGCGGCGCGTGCGCGGCGGTGGTGGCGTTCGTCACCCGGCATGCGTTGCGCCCCCGCATCGCGCAGCATCGCCACCAGCGTGGCGATGCGTCCGGCCACGTCGCCGCCAGGCCCGCGCGATGGATCGACCAGCAGCAGGAACTGCCCCGCGCGCGAGGTCTGCGCCCCCGGGAAGGCCGGGGATTCATCGTTGAAGCCAAAACGCCCGCCGGTCATCGCAGCCGCCAGCACTTCCACCATGAATGCGATGCCCGCCCCCTTGTGCCCACCGAAGGGCAGCAGCGCACCGCCGTCGAGAATGGCCCCAGGATCCGTCGTCGGCTCCCCGGCGGCATCGAGGCCGACGCCCTCGGGCACCTGGCGTCCCTCCATCCGTGCCTTCAGCACCTCGCCTTGCGCCCGCTGGCTGGATGCCTGGTCCCAGACCACCGGTGGGCCGTCGCTCCGCGGGCAGGCGAAGGCCATCGGGTTGGTGCCCAGCACCTTGCGCCTGCCCCCCCAGACGACGATACGCCCGCGGGCGTTCACCACGGTCAACGCGATGAACCCCTGTTCGGCGAAGGGCTCCACGTCGGGCCACAGCGCCGCGAAGTGGTGGGAGTCCGAGATGCACACGGCCGCCAGCCCCTGCTGCCGCGCGGTCTCCATCGCCGCGTCCCGGACGGCGGCCAGTGCGACCTGCGCGAAGCCGTTGCGCGCATCGACGGCAAGAATGGCAGGCGCGGTGCGGGTCACGATCGGGACCGCAGCGCCGTCCACCCAGCCGCTGCGCAGCGTGCCGATATAGCCCTCCATGCGCAGCAGCCCGTGGCTTGCGGCGCCGTCGCGCTCGGCGGCGGCGACCACGGCCGCTACCATCGCTGCATTGCGCGCGCTCATGCCGTGTCGTTCGAAGGCCCGCGCAATGAGGCCGGACAGATCCGCTTCGGTAAGGTTCAACCCGGCTGCCCCCGATGGCGTCGTCGGCTGTCCTGCATCACGGCCGACCCCGCGGGCAGCATGCCGTCACGGCATGCGAATGCCACGGCTTCGAATGATCTCGCCCCATTGGGCGCTCTCGGCCGCCTGCATCCGGCGGAACTCCGCCGCTGTGGACGCGACCGGGTCGAAGCCGGACGCGAGCAACCACTCCCGCCGCTCCGGGATACGCATCCAGGCGGCCGTTTCGGCCTGCAGCCGGGTGAGCACCGGTTCCGGCGCGCCCGCCGGCGCCAGCAGCGCATAGGCCGTCATCGAGCGGTATCCAGGCAGACCCGCCGCCTCCATCGTCGGCACGCCGGGAAACTGCGGGGATGGACCCGCCCCCGTCACGGCGAGGACACGGACATTGCCGCCCTGCACCATGGTCACCGCCGTCGTGGTATCCGCGAAGTTGATCTGCACTTCACCCGCCATCAGCGCCTGGGAGGCGGGGCCGCCGCCACGATAGGGAACGTGCAGCAGCGACACGCCCGCCATGGCCGCGAAAAGCTCGCCCGCCAGGTGGCTGGTGAAGCCGATCCCGGCGGAACTGAAGGCAAGGCTGCCCGGGCGGGCCTTCGCCAGCGCGATCAGCCCGGCAAGATCCTGCGCCGGGACGTCGCGATGCACGCACAGCGCCTGGGCGGTGGTGGCGATCAGTGTCACCGGCGCGAAGGCCGCGACCGGATCGTACGTAAGCTGATAGAGGTGCGGTGCGATCGCATAGGTGCTGTTGGTCGACACCAGCAGCGTGTAGCCGTCCGCCCTGGCGCGGGCGACCTGCGCATGGGCCACGGTCCCGCCCGCGCCCGGCCGGTTCTCCACCACGACAGGCTGGCCGAGCACGCCCGTGAGATGTTGCGCGAGCGCGCGGCTGAGCACATCCGTCGAACCGCCGGGCGCGAGCGGCACGACCAGTGTCACCGCGCGCTGCGGCCATGCCTCCTGCGCCAGGGCCGGGCGCGCCTGCAGCGCAGGCAGGGCGAGCAGACCCAGAAGATGACGCCTGTGCGGACTTTGCATCGCCCTTACTCCGCCGCCGCCGAGGCCGAGGGCGCGTTGCCGTAGACCGGTGTCAGCCAGTGGCGGTAGCGCGCATGAGCACCCTTCGCGACCTCGAAGTACAGCGCCTGGACCGCCCGGGTGATCGGGCCCGGCGTCCCGTCGCCGACCTCGTAGTGGTCCACAGAGATGATCGGCTGGACTTCCTGCCCGCTGCCGCAGAACAACGCCTCGTCGCAGATGTAGAGCTCGCTGCGGTCGATGTCGCGCTCGACCACCGGCACCTTCAGCTCGTCGCGCAGAAGGGTGATCAGGGTCTCGCGCGTGATGCTCTCGAGAATATCGGCGGTGACCGGCGGCGTCACCACGGTCCCCTTGCGCACCATCATGAAGCAGGATCCGGGGCTCTCGGAGACCTTGCCGGCAATGTTCATCATGATCGGCGTGCCGAAGCCGTTGAGGCTCGCCTCGACCTGCGCCAGCCGGGCGTTGTGGTAGTTCGCCGCGGACTTGATGCGCGACGGCGCGGCGACATCGGGGTTGCGGCGCCAGGTGCTCACGCAGCTCCGGATGCCGCTGAACAGCGTCGGCTTGCTCGGCCGGCTGAAGGCCAGCACGAAGACGCCCGTACGGATGTCCTCGGGCCGGAACGCGTGCCCTTCCCCCTCGCCGAAATAGGCCACGGGCCGGAAATGCACGCTGCCGCGGAAGCCGTTGCGGCGGATCAGCTCGATGCATCCCGCGGTGATTTCCTCATCCGCGTAGGGGATCGACATGCGCATGACCCGCGCCGACTGGTGCAGCCGTTCCATGTGATCCGCGTGACGGAACAGGAACAGCTCTTGTTCCTCCTCGCTCCAGTAGGCGCGCTCGCCTTCGAAGACGCTCGCGCCGCGCAGGAGCGCATCGCTGGCCACGTGGATTTTGGCCTCCGCCCAGGGGACGATGCTGCCATCCATCCATACATAGGCCGCACTCTGGGACATCGTCGTCACTCCTCCGGTGCGGCTTCGGCCGGCAGTCGACTGTTCCGATGCCGCCGTTCGTCCGGAAGTGACTTTTTGTCCCCTGAGCCATGAGGTACGGTCATATCGGCGCGGGGCATTGCGATCGAAAAGCCAGCATCTTGCTGGGCGCGGCTCCATCGCCGCGCCGACCGGGACGCCACGCGGCGGCCGTCCCGGGCAGGTTGCGCCAACGAAAAGGATAGGCGGGCTGCGCCAAGCCTGCCTACCGTTCCTCCGGGAGACCACACGGCTTCAACCAAGCGGGCGCAAGGCGACGCGAAGCGTCCTGCTTGTCCCGCATCGGATCAACACCGCGGCACCTGTCGCGATGCGCAGGCCAAGGTCCGTCGGGGCCGGCTGGTCTGCGCGATGATGGAGGAGGCTCGAATCATGGACCCGATGACCACCCGCCGGATCCTTCCGGCCCTTGCTGCGGCCGGAGGACTGTTGTTCGGAAGCCGGACCGCCGCTGCGCAGGGCGCGACGTCGACCTGGGACCAGATCATGCAGACCCGGCGGCTGCGCGTCGGCGCCGCGCTGTCGGAACCCTGGTACTTCCGCGACACATCGAGCAGCACCGCACCCGGAGCGGTGCGGGTCGGCGATGCCGTCTGGCGCGGCATCGGCCCACGTCTTGGCGAAGCCATCGCCCGCGCGATGAACGTGCAGCTGGAACTGGTCGAACTGACCTGGGGCAACGCTGTCGCCGCGCTCCAGGCCAACCAGATCGACACGATGTTCATCCTCGACCCGACGCCCGAACGCGCTCTCGCGATCGACTTCGTCACCGCGCCGATCCTCTGGTACCCGATAGCGGCCCTGGCGAAGAACGACTTCGCGCCGACCACCTGGGCGCAACTCAACGATCCGGCGGCGCGCTGCGGCGTCGCCCTCGGGACATCGACCGACCAGACGCTGACACGCCTGTCGCCGCGCGCCAGCATCCAGCGCTACCCGACCACTGGCGAACTCCTCGCAGCCTGGCAGTCCAACCGCATCGACGCGGCCTTCACGACCGCACCGACGGTCGACCTTGCCATCGCGCGGCTGCGCAGCGGCAAGAACCTGATCCCGCGCCCGGTTGTCGCCGTGCCAGCGGGCGCCGGTGTCCGCAAGGAGGCCGACCGCCGCTGGGCCAACTACCTCTCGACGGTCGTGGCGTACTACTACAACAGCGGCATCACCCAGGGCTTCTACGACGAGTTCATGACCTTCCGCGGGCTCGAGCCCGGCCGCTCGACTGCAATCCAGCGCGAGGCCTGGTAGCCGCCCGGCACCGGCCGCCGATGGACTACGAATGGGACTTCGCCGCCGTCTTCCGGCACAGCGAACTGCTTGCGGAAGGCGCGAAGGGCACCTTCCGGCTGGCCGGAATGGCCATGCTGATCGCAATCCCCCTCGGCCTTGCCGCGGCGCTGCTTCGGCTCGCGCGCGTGCCAGTGCTCTCCTGGGTCGCGGTGCTCTACACGGAGTTGTTCCGGACCTCGCCCTCGATAGTTCTCATCTACTGGTTCTTCTTCGCCTTTCCGCTGCTCGTGGGCATCAATTTCACGACCTTCACGGCCGTCTCCCTGGCGCTTGGCCTGCAGACCGGCGCCTACATGAGCGAGGTCTTCCGCGGCGGCATCGAATCCATCAAGGCGGGCCAGTGGCAGGCGGCCAAGGCGCTCGGCATGGGGGCCACCTGCACGCTGCGCTACGTCGTGCTGCCGCAGGCCGTTCGGCGCATGCTGCCGGTCTTCTTCACGCGGCTGACGGAACTGTTCAAGACCACCTCGCTTGCCGCCGCCATCTCCTACACCGAGATCGTGCAGATGGCGCAGCGCACCTCATCGGAGACCTTCCGCCCCATCGAGACCTTCACCATCGTCGCGCTGTTCTTCTTTGTCGTCATCTTCAGCGCGAGCCAGTTGGCTCGCCTCGCCGAACGGCGCTTCGCGGTGCCGGAGTAGCGCGCCGATGGGCCATGAATGGGACTTCGCCTTCCTGCTCGATCAGCGGCATTTCCTCTGGCGCGGCGTGGTAGGCACCTTCTGGCTGGCGATCACCTGCGTGGTCGCGGGGATGGCGATCGGGCTGGTCGTCGCCGCGGCCAGGCTCTCTCGCCTCGCGGTACTGCGTTTTTTCGGCACCTGCTACGTCGAGCTGTTCCGCAACATCCCCGCCCTCGTTCTCATTTTCTGGTGCTACTTCACGCTGCCCATTCTCGTGGGCATGCAACCCGGCGCGTTTGTCGCCGCGGCCACCGCCGTCTCGCTCTATGCCGGCGCCTACATGACCGAGATCTTCCGCAGCGGCATCCAGTCAATCGAGAAGGGGCAATGGGAAGCCGCGCGCGCCATGGGCTTCGGCTATCTCGGCCAGATGCGCTACGTTGTCCTGCCGCAGGCCGTGCGCAACATCGCGCCCCCGCTTACCAACCAGGTGATGGAGATCGTCAAGACTACCGCCGTCGCCTCCACCATCGCCTACGGCGAGATCCTGTATTCTGCAAAGCTCCTGAGCGACCAGGAATTCCGCCCGATCGAGAGCTACACCGCGGTCGGCATCTTCTTCATCCTGCTGCTGGCCATGGTCAGCGTGGCGTCGAGCCTGCTGGAGAGGAGGCTGCGCCGGCATGGATGAGGTCCTGCGCGTGGAGAACCTGCACAAGCGGTTCGGCCGCCTGCACGTGCTGCGCGGCATCGACCTGGCTGTGCGCAAGGGCGAGACCATCGTCATCATCGGCGCCAGCGGTTCGGGCAAGAGCACGCTGCTGCGCTGCCTCAACTTCCTCGAAATGCCCGACGAAGGCCGCATCACCATCGAGGGCAAGCTGGTTGGCCGCGAGACCGGCAAGCCCGGCATCATGTCCTACGGAGCGCGGGAGCTGAACGCGCTGCGCGCCCGCGTCGGTATGGTCTTCCAGCAATTCAACCTGTTCCCGCACATGACGGTCGAAGGCAACGTCATGATCGGGCCGACCAAGCTGCGCGGCATGAGCGAGGATGCCGCCCGAAAGCTCGCGCACGACAACCTGCAGCGCGTGGGGATCCTGGAGAAGGCCCGCGAATACCCCGCGAGGCTCTCGGGCGGGCAGCAGCAGCGCGTCGCCATCGCGCGCGCGCTCGCCATGGAACCCACCATGATGCTGTTCGACGAGGCGACCTCGGCCCTCGACCCCGAACTGGTCGGCGAGGTTCTGCTGTCGATGCGCCGGCTCAGCGAGGACGGCATGACGATGCTGGTGGTCACGCACGAGCTCGGCTTCGCCTACAACGTCGCGGACCGGGTCATCTTCATCGAGGACGGACAGATCCATGAGCAGGGCACGCCGCAGGAGGTCCTGTTGAACCCGCGGCAGGACCGCACACGCGAATTCCTGCGCAGCCATACCCTGTTCCGCCTGCCCGAGCCGGGCGCGACCGGTCACGCCTAGGGGGAGAACGCGAATGCGACGGATCGTCATCATCGGCGGCGGCATCATGGGATCCGCCATCGCCTACAACTTGGCGCGCGCCGGAATCGCGGCCGATGTCACGGTGGTCGAGCCCGACCCCACCTATGAATTCGCGGCGACGCCGCGCGCGGTCGGCGGCGTGCGCCTGCAGCACGCCATCCCCGAGAACGTGCAGATGTCGTTGCATGGCGACGAGGTCTATTCGGACTTCGACACCAACGTGACCGGCGGCCGCGTCAGCTTCGATCCGAACTTCCAGCGCCTGGGCTATCTGTTTCTCGTGCAGGGCGCGGCGGCCATCGCATCGCTCGAAGCCAATGTGCGCATGCAGCAGGGCCTGGGTGTCGAGGTGGATGTACTGGACGCGGCGGAGCTGCGCCGTCGCTATCCTTCCTTCGTGTTCAAGAATGTCGATGCCGGCGCGCTGTCCCCCGCCGACGGGCAGATCGACCCCAATGCCGCGCTGATGGGCTACCGCCGCGCGGCCGAGGGACTCGGCATCACCTTCGTCAAGGATCGCGTCGTCGGGCTGGATGTCGCCGTCGGGAAGGTTGTTTCGGCGCGACTGGAATCGGGCGCCGCGCTGCCGGTCGAGATCGCCATCAACACCGCGAATTGCTGGGCCGCGGAGGTCTGCGCCATGGTCGGGATGAAGGTGCCGATCGAGCCGATGCGTCGCCAGCAGTTCCACTTCCTCACGCAGGACCCGGTCGAGCCGTTCCCGGCCATGCGCCACCTCGATGGCCTGGCGGTGCGGCGGCATGCGGGGGTCTACCTGTCCGGCCACACCAACTTCAACGAGCCCGGCGGGTTCAACTGGGACCTGCAGCACGACGTGTTCCAGGAATCTCTCTGGCCGCAACTCGCCGAGCAATGCCCGGCCTTCGAGACGATCAAGCCCAAGGGCGGCTGGGTCGGCCACTACGACATGAACCGCCTCGACGGAAATCCGGTGATCGACTGGTACGATAAGGTGCCGAACTTCCTGATCTGCGCCGGCTTCTCGGGCCATGGGCTGCAGCACGCGCCGGCCGTGGGACGCGCGGTGAAGGAGATGGTCCTGGACGGCGGGTTTCAGACGCTCGACCCGTCGAGGTTCTCGTATCGCCGCATCGTCGAGGGCACGCCCATTCCGGATGACGGCCCCAAGGCATGAGCGCGCCCGTCGTCGTCATCGGCGGCGGCTTCATCGGGCTGTGCTGCGCCTTGCAGATGCAGCGCCGCGGCCTGGCGGTCACGCTGATCGATCCAGGCGAACACGAGCGCGCTGCGTCCTTCGGCAATGCGGGCCAGTTCGCGGTGGGGGAGGTGGTGCCCATCTCGGGCCCCGGCACCCTGGCGAGAGTACCGGGTTGGCTCATGGATCCCCTGGGTCCGCTGGCGATCCGATGGCGGCACCTGCCGCGCCTGACACCCTGGCTGATCCGCTTCCTGCGTGCCGGGCGTCCAGATCGCGTGGCCGCCATTTCCGCGGCGATGGCGGCGCTGTGCGACCATATCCACCTCGACTACCACCCACTGCTGGACGCGGCGGACGCGCATGGGCTGGTGCAGCCCGGACCGCATCTGCGCCTGTATGCTTCGCGTGCGGACTTCGCCGCCGAAGGCTGGCGCTGGGACCTGCGGGTGAAGTCCGGCCTGCGGCACGAGCTGCTCGACCGGGCGGCGCTGCACGCACTCGAGCCGACGATCGGCGAGAGCATCGCATTCGCCGCCGCTTCGACGGAGCGCTCGTCGGTCATCGAGCCGCTTCGGCTGATGCGCGCATTCGACGCCTGCTTCCGCGCCAATGGCGGCGCGCTGATCGCCGGCAGCGTCGTAGGGTTCCGCCGCGACGGCGCAATCGTGGGCGGCGTGACGCTGGCGGATGGTCGTGACGTCGCGGCGCGCCAGGTGGTGATCGCGGCGGGGGCGTGGTCGCATCGACTGACCGCTCTGCTGGGCGACCGCGTGCCGCTCGAGAGCGAGCGCGGGTATCATGTCGTGCTGCCGCGACCCGGCGTCATCCCGCGGCACAGCATGTCGCATGTGGCGCGCGGCTTCGCGTTGCTGCCGATGGGTGACCGGCTGCGCCTTGCGGGCACGGTCGAACTGGCCAGCCTCGAGGCGCCGCCCAACTGGGATCGGGCGCGCATGTTGATCGAGGTGGCGCGCGCCCTGCTGCCGGGTCTGAACACCGAAGATCCGTCCTTCTGGATGGGCCATCGTCCCGCGCTGCCGGATTCGCTGCCGATCATCGACCGCGCCTCACAGGCCGGCAACGTCATCTACGCCTTCGGGCATGGGCATATGGGCCTGTCCTGGGCGGCAACGACGGGGCGGCTGGTGGCGGACCTTGCGACACACACGCCGTCCAACTTCGACACGATGCCCTTTCGCCTGGGGCGATTCGCCGGGCCGGCATGGGCGTGACGCACCATCAGGAGGTCGCATGAAGGGCAGCCAGGATTTCGCCGCGGACCCGCGCAATGCGGCCGTCAAGGTCTATGTCAGCGGCGCCCTCGTACCTCGCGACGAGGCGCGCGTATCGATCTTCGACGCGGGCTTCGTCCTCGGCGATGGGGTCTGGGAGGGCATGCGGCTGCACAGGGGCCGCATCGTATTCCTGGACCTGCATATGGATCGCCTGTTCGACGGGGCGCGCGCGATCGACCTCGACATCGGCATGACGCGAGCCGAGCTCATCGATGCACTCTGGACAACGCTGCAGGCGAACGGGATGGAGGATGGGGTCCATATCCGCCTGATGGTCACGCGGGGCCTCAAGAAGGCGCCGAACCAGGATCCGCGCCACACCATCGGAAAGGCGACGATCGTCATCGTCGCGGAGTGGAAGCAGCCGAGCCCGGCGATCGTCACCGAGGGCCTCGCGCTGTTCACCTCCTCCATCCGCTGCTCGCCGGCCGACATGTTCGACATGCGGCTGAATTCGCACAGCAGGCTGAACTTGATCACGGCGCTGATCCAGGCGATCAAGGCCGGGGCGGACGAGGCGCTGATGCTCGATCCGTACGGCTTCGTCTCGTCCTGCAATGCGACGAACTTCTTCTTCGTTCGCGACGGGACCGTCTGCACGTCGACCGGCGACTATTGCTTTCAGGGCGTCACGCGCGGGCATGTCATCGCCTTGTGTCGTGCCAACGGCATTCCCCTGCGCCGGGCAAACTTCGCGCTGAAGGACGTCTACGGGGCGCAGGAAGCCTTCGTGACCGGCACCTTCGGCGGGCTAACCCCGGTGCGGGCGATCGACGGGCGCGTATTGCCGGCGGCATTGCCAGGGCCGTTCACGAAGCGACTGCGTGATCTCTATGGGGTGCTGAAGGACGACGACGGTGCAGCTTGACAGCCCAATCGACAGGTGTGGTGTCAATCGGAGACGCTACCGGGATCCCCCGATCGGCGTGCAAATTGGCCGCCGTTGGCGCTCATGGATGTGCCCGGACCCGGCGGCTCGGCGCCGTAGACGCAGCGACGGGCAAATCGGGCGCGAGGGCGCCCTTTGTAGGGGATGAGGCGCGGTTCTTGAACCGCAAGCTGTCGTTGCAGGCCCCGACGATGTCGCAGTGATGCGTCGGGCGATCCAGCAGCGCGACGGTCATCTTGGCGTCGCTGCCAATCCCTGAATGGCGCGCCATTACGCCAGCGACCGCGCGTTCAGAGCGAGATTGTCGCGTTGCTCGGCGGCTTGGGCTGCGGCAGGACCACGCTCCCGCGCATCGTGGCAAGCTTGTGGGCACCGTGCGCGCCAGCACGGCATGTTGTACCTGGGATCGAATAGCATGCGGCCGCGGCCGAATTTCCTGCGGTGCTCTCCGACGATGCTACCGTTCTGGCGAAATTCGATCCGTTCGGCATAGGCGCGGACCTCGACGGGACGCTCCACCGCGCTCGTCAACACGGTTGTTGCCGTCGAACCGCACCCGAAGTATCCGAAGGTTTGGCACTTGGGCCGGACCGCAAAGTGCCTCGTTGTCAGCAATCGGCAATACCATTTCCGATCACTACCGCTGAGCCGGAACCACTGTAACGACCGGCTCGAAAAGATCGCACGGGTAGCACGGACATCTCGTGCTGAGCAGCGCTATCGAGCCGGCGTCACGCTCGTGGCGCGCGTGTATCCATCCACTCGCGTCTCGAGTGATGCCGTACGGCGATACGCCCAGATATTGAACTGGTGGTGCAGCGGGATCAGCGCGACGTCGGTGAAGGCGATATCCGTCGCCTGCGCCAGGAGACGCTCGCGCGCAACGTCGTCCATCGTAGCCAGCGCCTGTTCGAGCAGCCTGTCGAAGGCGGAATTGCTGTAGCGGCCGCGGTTGAACTGGCCGCGCCCGCGCGCCTCGTCCACAGTCGCGACGAGCGTTGCCAGCGGCGTGGTCGGCTCTCCCGTCTCAACCCCCCACAGGCCAGTCCAGAGGCTAAACTCGCGGTTGCGGCTCCGCGTGACATGCATCGCGTGGGGCATGGCCTCGACCGTCGTCCGCACGCCGTGGCCTGCTGCCGGTTTGGTGGACACCTGGATAAGGTTTTCACCCGATCGGAGGCCCTTGCATGGGACGAAGGACATTCAGCCGCGAGTTCAAGGTTGGTCAGGGATCGAGGGGTTGCGGTGGCGCAGGCCTGCCGCGATCTCGAGATTGCGGAGAGCGTACTGCGGCGTTGGATACGGGAAACCGCGGCGGACCCGCGGCATGCCTTTCCTGGCCATGGCCAGGTGAAGCCCGAGCAGCAGGAGATCGACCGGCTTCGGCGGGAGGTCGCCAAGCTCAAGGCGGAGCGTGACATCCTAAAAAAGGCCGCGGCGTACTTCGCGAGGGATGCGACATGAAGTTCGCCTTCATCGCGAAACACAAGGGTATCTGGCCGCTGTCGTGGCTCTGCTCGGCGCTGGGTGTATCGCGCTCTGGCTTCCACGCCTGGCTGACCCGCAAGCCGAGCCAGCGCGCCCGCGACGACGAGCGGATCGGCGCGATGGCCCGCGCCAGCTTCCTGGCGAGTGACCGGACCTATGGCGCCCGGCGGGTCTGGCACGACATCCTGGCGGACGGCCTCGATTGCGGTCTGCACAAGATCGAGCGGCTGATGCGCCAGGGCGCGATGCGGGCCAGGCCGCGGCGACGCGGCTTGCCGCCGGACAGGGGTGAGCGGGCACAAGGCGCCGCCCCCGCCAACATCCTGGACCGCCAGTTCCAGGCGGAGGCTCCGAACCAGAAGTGGGTGGCGGACTTCACCTATGTCTGGACCGCGGAGGGCTGGCTCTATGTCGCCGTCGTCATCGACCTCTTTTCGCGCCGCGTCGTCGGCTGGTCGATGAGCGCCACGATGGCGGCGCAGCTCGTCACCGCCGCATTGGTCATGGCGATCTGGCGACGCGGCAGGCCAAAGGCCCTGCTGCATCATTCGGATAGGGGCAGCCAATACAGCAGCGAGGGCTTCCAGCGGCTGATGGCCGACCACGGCATCACCTGCTCGATGAGCAGGTCGGGCAATGTGTGGGACAACGCCGCGATGGAGAGCTTTTTCTCCTCGCTGAAGACGGAACGCTTGGCCCGCAAGATCTACCGGACCCGCGACACCGCCCGAGCAGAGGTGTTCGACTACATCGAGCGGTTCTACAACCCGACGCGACGTCACTCGGCCATCGGTTATCTCAGCTCAGGCTAAACTCGGTGTCCATCGAACCGGCAGCAGGCCAACGAGCAGGGGCCGCACTGGTTCAGGAAGTGCCTGCGCACCACGGCCTCGTTGATCTCGCCCGATCTGGCGCTCGATGCCGGCGTTGCGCTCGGGCACGGCCCGCAGGTTTCCATCGATCACTACCTCAAGTCCCGCGGGACCGAGGCGTTGCGCCGCCACGGAGGGCGCATCGACCGCCTGCGCAAGGAGACCTGGTCGCTCGCCGCCTCCTTCTACGGGTGGCGTGACCGCGCAAGAAAGCCGAGACGAGCGTCTGTGCGGCCGGCGGTAGCTGCGGCCCGGAAAACCCGAAAGAAAGCGCCATGACCACCCGCGTCGCGCTCTACGCCCGGTTCAGCTCGGACCTGCAGAGCAGGGCCTCGATCGAGGATCAGCTCCATCTCTGCCGGGCCCGCGCCGAGCGCGATGGCTGGACGATCGTCGCGACCTTCTCCGACGTCGCCATCTCGGGCAGCACGATCCTGCGCCCCGGCTACCAGGCCATGCTCGCGTCGATCCGTGCCGGCGAGGTCGACGTCGTCCTTGCCGAAAGCCAGGACCGGTTCTCTCGCGATCTCGAGCATGTGGCAGCCCTCTACAAGCTGGCGCAGGTGCGGGCGTCAGGCTCGTCACTCTCGCCGAGAACGAGCTCAACACCCTCACCGTCGGCCTCAAGGGGACGATGGGGGCGCTGTTCCTCACCGATCTCGCCGACAAGACGCGGCGCGGATTGATCGGCCGCATCCGCAAGGGGCGGGCGACGGGCCGCGTGGTCTATGGCTACCGAATGGTCCGCCGCGTCGGTTCCGACGGGGAGCCCGAGCGCGGCCTGCGCGAGCCGGACCCGGTCGAGGCGGCCGTCGTGCAGCGCATCTACCGCGACTACGCCGCGGGCAAGAGCCCGCTCGCGATCGCCAAGGCCCTGAACGCCGAGGGGATCCCGGCGCCCAATGGAGGGCTGTGGCGTGACGCGACGATCCGCGGCCGGCCGTTTCGTGGCGACGGCATGCTGCGTGCTGAGATCTATGTCGGCCGCCTTGTCTGGAACCGCCGACGCTCGGACAAGAACCCGGAGACAGGGCAGATACATAGCCGCCTCAACCCGGCCGAGGCCCGCGCCGTGGGCGACGCCCCTGACCTGCGCCTGATCGACGGCTCGCTGTGGGACGCTGTCCAGGCGCGGCTGGCAGCAACCGTAGCGCCAACCACAAGCGCCGGCCGCTCCGCCTTTTGGCAGGCCAAGCGCCCCCGCCACCTGTTGTCCGGCAAGGTGGTCTGCGGCTGCTGCGGCCGGACCTTCATCCCGATCGGGAAGGACTACATGGCCTGCCGCGCGGTGAAGCTTGGCGCCTGCAGCAACAACCGGAGGGCTCGTCGTTTGAAGCTGGAGCGGAGCGTGCTCGACGCGCTGGCGACGAGGCTCATGGAACCTGCGCTGGCGGAAGCGTTCATCGGCGCACTCATCCAGGAATGGAACCGCCTGGCGGGCAACGTGGGTGCCACCAGGACCGCCACACGGGCCGAACTAGCGCAGGTCGAGCGCCGCATCGCGAACCTCGTCGAGGCGCTCGCGGAGGGCGTCGTCCGCGGCGCAGGTGTCAGCGCGAAAATGGCCGACCTGGAGGAGCGCAGGCAGGCGCTGGAGGCGATGCTGGCCGCGGCGCCCCCGGAGCCCCCGCGGCTGCATCCGAACTTGGCCAAGGTCTACCGTGAGGCGGTCTCCGACCTTCGGAGCGCGATCGAGCGCGACGACGGTGTAGAGGCGCTCGAGGCCGCGCGGAAACTTGTCGACCGGATCATCATTTCACCTCCACCGGACGGCGGCGGCTCGCCTCGGGCCGAATTGGTGGGTAGCCTCCCCGCCATGCTGGCGTTGGCTGGCGTGCCCATCGGCACGACTGACAGCGCGGACGGCTCAGAGAACACGAGGCGCATGATTGAAGGTCTTGTACGTTCGGACAAAGTGGGTGCAGGGGGGCAAAGCCCCTCTCCGCCAGCGCGCCCTACTCCACGCGAATCCCGGCCTCCCGCGCCACCACGGCATTCTCGGCGATCTCGGACCGGATTCGCTGGTCGAAGGCCTCCGGCCCCTCTGCCAGCACGATGCCGCCGACATCGACGATGCGCCGGGCGATGGCCGGCTCGCGCAGCAGTGCGATCACGTCGGTGGAGACGCGCTCCACGATCGGGCGCGGCAGTGCCTTCGGCGCGATGAAGCCATACCACGGGCTGGTATCCGGGATGCCCATGCCGAGTTCGTCGAGCGTCGGGAGATCCGGCAGTGTCTCCACCCGCTGCGGCCCGGCGATGGCCAGCGGGCGCAGCGCCCCCTCCCGCGCCAGGCCGATCGCCCCCGCCAGCGTGCTGAACGTCGCGGCGACGCGGCCGGCGACCACTTCCTGCAAGGCCGGCGCGGCGCCGCGGAAGGCCACCACCGTGACTTCGATGCCCACCTTGCGGCGGAAGATCTCGGTCGCGAAGTGGCCGGAGGTGCCGTTGCCGGAGGTCGCGAAGGTCATGCCCGGTTCGCGCTTGGCGGCGGCGACCAGGTCCTGCGCCGTGCGGATCGGCGAATTGCGCCCGACGAAGAGCACCGTCGGCGAGGCGTAGAGATTCACGATCGGCGTGAAGTCGTTGAGCGTGTCGTAGGGCAGCCGCGCATAGACCGCGGCATTGCTGGTATGCGTGCTGGCGGCGAGGAACAACGTGTAGCCATCCGGCGCCGAGCGTGCGACGGCCTCGGAGGCGATGACCTGGCTGGCGCCGGCGCGATTCTCGATGACCAGCGGCTGGCCCCAGCGCCGGCCGAGGGGATCCTGCAGCAGGCGGCCGCCGAAATCCGTCGGCCCCCCGGCCGGGAAACCGATGATGAGGCGGACCGGGCGCTCGGGCCACTGCCCCTGGGCGCGGGCAGTGCCCGCCGCGGAAAGACCGGCCGTCGCGAGCGCAAGGCTCCGCCGTGTGATCATGGACGCAATCTCCCGATGGCGAGCCCTTGTGGCCCGTTCAGGAGGAAGGCTAGCGGGGGATCGGCTTGCGCGTCGAGAGCGGCAGGGGGGGCTTTGCCCTCCCCGGACCCCACCCACCAAAGGCCGAAAGGCCTTTGGAAACCGGAACCTGGCGCCCTATTGGCAGGCGAGGCATTCCTCGTAGTTGTTGCCGTTCGCCCCCGATGCCGCCGAAGCCGCCATCGGCATCTGCGCCTCGCCGCCACTGGGCACATGCGCGGCCATGATGTCGCCCTGCCCCACCACCTTCTCGCTGATGGTATCCGCCCGCTGGATCGACAGCGAGCGGCAGTAATACAGCGACTTCACGCCCTTCTTCCACGCGGTCATGTGGATCTGGTGCAGGTCGCGCTTGTGGACATTGGCCGGCAGGAACAGGTTCACCGACTGCGACTGGCAGATGAAGGGCGTGCGGTCGGCGGCGTGTTCCACCACCCAGCGCTGGTCCAGTTCGAAGGCGGTCTTGAACACCGCCTTCTCCTGCTCATCCAGGAAGTCCAGGTGCTGCACCGACCCCTTGGTGACGGTCACCGACGTCCAGGTCTCGTCATCGTCGCGCCCGTGCTTGGCCAGCAGTTTCTGCAGGTACGGGTTGCGGACGATGAACGACCCCGACAGCGTCTTGTGGTTGTAGACATTGGCCGCGATCGGCTCGATCCCCGGCGAGGCACCGCCGCAGATGATGCTGATGGACGCCGTCGGCGCGATCGCGATCTTGTTCGAGAACCGCTCCATGAAGCCGTATTCGGCGGCGTCGGGGCATGGGCCGCGTTCCTCGGCCAGCAGGCGGGAGGCGAGGTCCGCCTGCTCCCGCACATGCTTGAACATCTTCTTGTTCCACACCTTCGCGACGACGCTCTCGAAGGGAACGTTCATCATCTGCAGGAAGGAATGGAACCCCATCACGCCGAGGCCCACGGAGCGTTCGCGCATGGCGGAATACTTCGCCCGCGCCATCGAATCCGGCGCGGTGTCGATGAAGGACTGCAGCACGTTGTCGAGGAAGCGCATCACGTCCGGGATGAAGCGCGGCTCGTCCTTCCACTCGAACCAGGTCTCGCAGTTCAGTGAGGACAGGCAGCACACCGCGGTGCGCTGTTCGCCATGCTGGTCGAGGCCCGTGGGCAGCGTGATCTCGGAGCACAGGTTCGACGTCTTCACCTCGAGGCCGGCGAGCTTGTGGTGCTCGGGCCGCGCGCGGTTCACGTGGTCGGAATAGATGATGTAGGGCTCGCCGGTCTCGATGCGGGCGGTCAGGATGCGGATCCACAGCGACCGCGCGGATATCTTGCGCATCAGCGCCCCGTCCTTGGGGGAGACCAGCGCCCAGTCCTCGTCGGCCTCGACCGCGCGCATGAAGGCGTCCGAGAGCAGCACGCCGTGGTGCAGGTTCAGCGCCTTGCGGTTCGGGTCACCGCCCGTGGGGCGGCGCATCTCGAGGAATTCCTCGATCTCCGGGTGGTTCACCGGCAGGTAGCAGGCCGCCGAGCCGCGCCGCAGCGAGCCCTGCGAAATGGCCAGCGTCAGGCTGTCCATCACCCGGATGAAGGGGATGACGCCCGAGGTCTTGCCGTTGCGCCCGACCTTCTCGCCGATGCCGCGCAGGTTGCCCCAGTACGACCCGATCCCGCCGCCCTTCGCGGCCAGCCAGACATTCTCGTTCCACAGCCCCACGATGCCATCGAGGCTGTCGGAGGCTTCGTTCAGGAAGCAGGAGATCGGCAGCCCGCGCGTCGTACCCCCGTTCGACAGCACAGGCGTGGCCGGCATGAACCACAGGCGCGAGATGTAGTCGTAGATCCGCTGCGCATGGGCGGCGTCGTCGCCATAGGCCGAGGCCACGCGGGCGAACAGGTCCTGGTAGGATTCGCCAGGCAGCAGGTAGCGGTCGTCGAGTGTCGCCTTGCCGAAATCGGTCAGCAACGCGTCGCGCGACCGATCGATGCGGACCTGCCCGTGACCCTCGAGCTGCACGGCGGCGTCGAACATGGCCGGCTGCGGATTCGCCTCGGTAGCATTACGCACGGTTTCGCCAAGCTGCGCTGCGTCGAACACGGATACACCCCCTGAAACACATAATCCCCTGACCCGCATGGTGCGGTCGGCAGGCGGGGAAACACAAGATGTAGTCTTGCCACAGTCCGACCACCACCAGATCGGGTGGCAAAGAGACCCCTTGCCAAGAGTCCCCCGCCTGTCACAGCCAGCAATACGTTCCCGTTTCGTTCATTGTCGCGCCGCAACCCGCCGCCCGCAAGTCCAGACTTTTCCACAGGAACAAAGCAGCGCACCCTGGCGGCCACACCCGCCCGACAAAGGATCGTGATGACCCCCTTCCGCCGCCGCGCCCTCCTCGCCGCCCCCCTGGCGACGCCCCTCACCCACCCGGCGCTGGGCCAGGGCGCCTGGCCGACCCGCCCGATCCGCATCGTCATCCCCTTCGGCACCGGCGGGGGCACCGACATCACTACCCGGCTGCTGGCGCCGAAGCTGTCGGAAATCCTGGGCCAGCCCGTGGTGCTGGAGAATCGCCCCGGCGCGGGCGGCGTGGTCGGCACCGACTACGTGGCGAAACTGCCGCCGACCGGCGATGTCTTCGTGCTGTCCACCCTCTCGCCGATCGGCCTCGCGCGCGGCCTGCCGGCCCCGGTGCCCTTCGATGCGCGGCGCGACCTGGTGGCGATCGCGCCCACGGTCTTCGTGCCCATCGCGATGGCCATCACCACCCGCAACTTCGCCCCGCGCACGGCGCAGGACTTCATCGCGGCGCTCAAGGCCGCGCCCGGGCGCTACCAGTACGGCTCGTCGGGAATTGGCACCTCGGGGCACATTGCCTCGGCGTCCTTCTGCATCCGCACCGGGACGGATGCCGTGCACGTGCCCTATCGCGGCGGCGGGCAGGTCTTCACCGCGCTGGCAGCGGGGGAAATCCAGTTCTGCTCGGACATCCCCTCGATCCTGAAGGGCTTCCAGGAGGGCGGGACGGCGCGCGTCATCTTCGTGGCGACCGACCAGCGGTCTTCGCTGCTGCCCGACGTGCCGACCGCGGCCGAGGCCGGCATCGCGGGCTACAAGGCGTATTCCTGGTACGGCTTCTTCGCCCCCGCCGGCACCCCGCAGCCGATCGTGGACCGCATGGCCGCGGCGACCGAACAGGCGCTGTCCGACCCCGCCATCAGCGGGCGATTCGAGGAAATGGGCACCCCGGCGATGCGCGGCTACACGCCCGCGCGCTTCGCGCAGTTCGTGCGGGCGGAGATCGACCTGTGGGAGCCTGAGGTGCGGGCGCTGGGGATCAGGGCCGAATAACGCCGGGGAGAACGCCCCCGCCCCCCCGCCCCCGGAGGGGCGCGCCCTGATTGCGCCGGGCCAGACGGCGGCCGACGACGTACCCCCACGCCATGTTCGGCCCGATCGTCGTGCCGGTGCCGACGCCGCGCGTGCCGATCGGGTTCGCCATCGCCACGCCGGCGGCGAACAGCCCCGCGATCACGCTGCCATCCGGGCGCAGCACCTCGCCATGCGCGTTGGTGCGCGCACCGCCCTTGGTCGCCAGGATCGCCCGGTTGAAGGGCAGCGCGAGAAACGGCGGGCGCCCCAACGGCGCGATGCCGGCGCGGCGCCGCTTGTCCCCCGCTGCAGCCAGGTCGGGCCGCGCCGGGCGGCCGAAATCGGTGTCCTCGCCCGCCTGCGCCGCCGCGTTGAAGCGCGCCACGCTCGCCGCCAGCGTATCCGCCGGCACGCCGATCAGCCCCGCCAGCGCCGCGATGTCCGGCGCCTGGCGCAGCCAGCCCGGATCGGCCCTGGCCGCCCAGCGCACCGGGGGCAGGCGGTCCAGCATGGCCGCGTCGCTGATCACCCAGGCCGGCAGGTGCAACGACTGGCCGGTGGCGGGGTCGCGCGCGTCGATCGCCTCGCCGATATTGAACACCAGCTCGTTCACGAAGCGCACGCCGTGGCGGTTCACCAGCAGGGCGTTGGGCTCGGTGTGGAAGGGCACCGGCCGCGCCATCAGCCGGCCCTCGTAGCGCGTGGGGACCGAGGGCGTCAGCGTGGCCTGGTCCATCCGCGCCAGCGCCGCGCCCGCCGCCGCCGCCATGCGCTGCCCATCCCCGGCATTGCCCGACGGACTGCCGAGGTAGTCCACCGGCCCGGGGAAATGCTCGGCCCGCAACGCGTCGTCCCATTCGAAGCCGCCGGTCGCGATCACCACGCCGGCGCGCGCCACCCAGTCCTCCCGCACGCCGTCGCGCTCCACGGTCGCCCCGGTCACCGACCCATCCGCATCCTGCTCCAGCGCCACCGCGCGCGCGTCCAGCAGCACCCGCACGCCACGGTCCAGGCAGCCGCGCAGCAGCCCCACCACCAGCGCCGTCCCCTTGCCCCGCATGTTGGTCAGGATGCGCCAGGCCAGACGCCGCCACAGCGCCGCCGCGGTGCGATACGGGTGGTGGTACAGGTCCGTCTCCACCGCCTCGTGATAGGTGAACAGCTCGGGGATGGTGGATTTGCGGATGCGGAAGGCGAAGCGCCCGGCCAGCCAGCGGCTGAGCGGCAGCGGACTCAGCATCCGCCCACGCGCCTTGTGCCCCGGCAGGCCGCGCAGCGGGTCGGGTTCCGGCGTCAACGCAAACCGCAGCGGCGTGGTGGCTTCCACGAAGCGCAGCATCTCCGGCGCGGCCTGCACGAAGGCCTGCCACAGCGGGTCCTCCTGCGCCGCCCAGCCCTCGGGCGCGGCGGCACGGATGTAGGCCAGCGCCTCGGCCTGGCTGTCCGCGATGCCGGCGGCAGCGGCATGGTGGTTCGCCGGGATCCAGGTGCCCGCCCCCGACATCGCCGTGGTGCCGCCGACACGGCCGGTCTTCTCCAGCACCGTCACGCGCAGCCCCTGCGCCGCGGCGGTGAGTGCCGCCACCAGCCCAGCCGAGCCCGAGCCCAGCACCAGCACATCGGTTTCGTGTCGCGTCATCAGCGCCTCATCGCGCCGCGGTGGCGGCAGGGCAAGTCAGCGCAGGCAATCGCCGATCAGCGGCGCGAGGCGGACGCGCGCCTCCGCCAGTCCCGGCGCAGCGCGCGCGGCCCGGTGTCGCAGGCCGGGCGGCGGCGGCGCAGGAAATGTTTCAGGGCCGGATTCACCGGCACGCGCCAGGATCACCGCCATGACACACCCGCCCGCCGGGCCTCGCCAGGCGGCGGAGGCCTTCGCGCTTGCCCGCCGCCTGCTGCGCGGCGCCGGCTTCATCGACCGCGACACCATCTGCCCGCCACGCCTGCGCCGCGACCTGCATGCGCCGGCACCCGACGAGGCACAGGCCTATGCCGCCGCCGGGCAGCGCCTGATCGTGGCCTTCACCCGCCTGGTCACCGACGCTGGCGCGCAGGAGGCAGCGCTGGCCGGCCTCGCCCTCGATGGCTGGGGCTACGACGTGAACATCCTCGGCACCGCGCCCGAGGTCACGCACATCGACGAACTCCGACTGTGGCTGGTCGGTGACGCCGAGGCGCTGCCCGCGCCGCTGGCCGCGCTCGGCTTCACGCCGGCGGCCGGCGGCTTCGCGCGCGGCGCGCCCGAGGCGCGCTTCCCCGACCTGGCGGCAGGCTTCGCCGCGCCGGTCTTCCCGGTCTGGACCTCGCCACCCGGATCGGCGCCCTTCGCCACGCCGGCGCGGCGCATCCTGGGCTATGCCTGCCCCACGCCACCGCCGGGCGCGGTGCTGGAAGGCACCGTGCGCGGCTTCCGGATCGTCCAGGGTGGGGTGCGGTTCCGCACCGTCCACCGGTTGCGCGTCGTGCTGCCGGTGATCCTCGGCGCCGACGCGGCGATGACGACGCAGCGCCTGCGCGACGCGGTCGCCCTGGCGCATGTGCTGCGCGAGACGGTCGACATGTGAGCAGCCGGCAACCGGCCCGCTTGTGCGGCGTCGGCGCGCGGAGCCCGGACCGGTGGCCGCCGGCGGGGGCGGGCCGGCACCGGATGTCGGACGGTGTCGAACCCAGGCGGTCCGCGCACGCGCCATAGCCGCCGCCCATGGCGATGATGCGCGATGGCGATTGGCGCGCCCGCCCAGGGCGGGCCCATATCATGGTCGACGCAAGGACACCGCCACCATGCCCGACACCCTGCCCCAGCCCGCCGCGCGTGCCGCCATCCATCCCGGCACGCGGATCGGCCATGTCCACCTCAAGGTCGCGGACCTCGACCGTGCGCTGGCCTTCTGGCGCGACGTGATCGGGCTCGAGGAACAGCAGCGCCTGGGCGACCAGGCGGTGTTCCTATCGGCCGGCGGCTACCACCATCACATCGCGCTCAACACCTGGGAGAGCAAGGACGGCGCCTGGCCGCCGCCGGGCACCACCGGGCTGTTCCACGTGGCGCTGGTCTATCCCGACCGCGCGGCGCTGGCCGATGCGCTGAAGCGCCTGCTCGACGCCGGCTGGCCGCTGGAAGGCGCCTCCGACCACGGCGTGTCGGAGGCGCTCTACCTGCGCGACCCGGACGGCAACGGGGTGGAACTGTATCGCGACCGGGCGGAAGCCGACTGGCCGCGCGATGCGGCGGGGCGGCTGGCGATGGTCACCAGGCGGCTCGATCTGAACGCGTTGCTGGCCGAGGCCACGTGAGAAGCGGGGGCGCCGCCCCCGGTCCCTCGCCGAGAATTCAGCCCGCCTCTTCGCGCAGCAATTCGAGGTCGAGCCAGCGTTCCTCGGCGGCGGAGAGCGACGCCTGGGCCGCGGCCAGCGCCTGCGTCGCCGCGGCAAAGCCTGCCGGATCGCGCGCGTAGAAGGCCGCATCGGCCAGCTTCGCCTCCAACCGCGCCACCTCAGCCGTCAGCGCTTCCATCCGCACCGGCAGCGTCTTCAGTTCATGTTGGTCCTTCGCGTTGAGGCCGCGGCGCCTGGCCGCCGGCACGGCGCGCGGCGCCGCATCGACCCGCGCCGCGCTGCCAGCCCTCGCCTCGCCAGCCCGCGCCCGCACCCCATGCCCGCGCTGCGCCACCATGTCCGAATAGCCGCCGGCATATTCCTGCCAACGCCCCTCGCCTTCCCAGGCGATCACGCTGGTCACGGTGCGATCGAGGAAATCACGGTCATGGCTGACCAGCAGCACCGTGCCGGCATACTCCGCCACCAGCTCCTGCAGCAGGTCCAGCGTCTCCAGGTCCAGGTCGTTCGTCGGTTCGTCCAGCACCAGCAGGTTCGACGGTCGGGCGAAGGCGCGTGCCAGCATCAGCCGCCCGCGCTCGCCCCCCGACAGCGCCGAGAGCGGCGTGCGCGCCTGGTCGGCCGTGAACAGGAAGTCCTTCATGTAGCCGATCACGTGGCGCGGCTGGCCGTTGACATGCACCTGGTCCCCGCGCCCCTCGGTCAGCGCCGCTGACAGCGTGACGGAGGGATCGAGGCTGGCGCGCTTCTGGTCCAACCCGACCATCTCGATGCCCGTGCCCAGGCGCACCTCCCCGGTGTCGGGCACCAGCACGCCGGTCAGCATGTTCAGCAGCGTGGTCTTGCCCGCGCCATTGGGCCCGACGATGCCGACGCGGTCGCCGCGCATGATGCGGGTGGTCACGTCGCGCACGATCACGCGCTCGCCGTACGACTTGCCGATCGTATCCGTGGCGACGACCAGGTTGCCCGACCCCGCCGCCTCGCTGGCGGCCATGGCCACGCGCCCCTGGGCGCCCACGCGTTCACGGTGCTTCTGGCGCAGCGTGTGCAGGTTCTCCAGCCGCCGGACATTGCGCTTGCGCCGGGCGGTGACGCCGTAGCGCAGCCAGTGTTCCTCCCGCACGATCTGGCGCGCCAGCTTGTGGGCGTCGCGCTCCTCCTCCTCCAGCACCTGGTCGCGCCAGGATTCGAACGACGCGAAGCCCTGTTCGAGCCGCCGCGTGGTGCCGCGGTCGAGCCACACCATCGCGCGCGACAGGCGTTCGAGGAACCGCCGGTCGTGGCTGATCAGCACCAGGGCGGAATTCAGCGAGGCGAGCTCCGCCTCCAGCCATTCGATCGCCGGCAGGTCGAGGTGGTTGGTCGGTTCATCCAGCAGCAGGATGTCGGGCTGCGGGGCCAGGGCGCGCGCCAGCGCCGCGCGGCGCGTCTCCCCGCCCGACAGCGCGGCGGGGGCTTCCTCGCCGCTCATGCCCAGTTCGCCCAGCAGGTAGCGCGCCCGGTACAGGTCGTCCGACGGGCCGAGCCCCGCCTCGACATAGGCGAGCACCGTGGGGAAGGCGGAGAGGTCCGGCTCCTGCTCCAGGTAGCGCATGGTGGCACCGGGCTGGACGAAGCGCGTGCCACCCTCGGAGTCGATCAAGCCGGCCGCGACCTTCAGCAGCGTGGACTTGCCCGACCCGTTGCGCCCGACCAGTGCCAGGCGTTCGCCGGGCGAGACGGACAGCGTCGCGCCTTCGAGCAGGCGGGTGGAGCCGAAGCCGTGGCGGATGTCCTGGAGGATGAGAAGCGGAGGTGCAGCCATGGGGCGCTAAGTCGCCGCCGCGGCGGTGTCGGTCAACCTGCCGGCGGATGCGGTTCCGCTCGACGGCAACGAAAATCGCCTAAATGGAGCGGCCGGAGGCTTTTGCCTTGATCGACCGGGACGCCGCCCGGCTGGTCGCGGCCCAGGGCGGCGCGGTGCGGCTGCCGGGCTGAACCACGGCGCGACGCATGCGGCATGATCGACATCCGTGGATCATGCCGCATGCGGTGCGTCGAGTGGCCGATTCACTGGCCGCCTTCGCCGATCAGGCGCTACCCCGCGAACGGATCGCGCATCATGATCGTGTCATCCCGCTCCGGGCTGGTGGACAGCAGCACGATCGGCGCCTCCACCAGTTCCTCGATCCGCCGCACGTACTTCACCGCTTCCGCCGGCAATTCGCCGTAGGACCGCGCACCGCGGGTCGAACCAGCCCAGCCCGGCATGGTCTCGTAGATCGGCTCGGCCGCCGCCTGGGCACGCATCGCCGCGGGCAGGCGCTTCACCACCTCGCCATTGATGCGATAGCCGGTGCAGATGCGCAGTTCCGGAAGCCCGTCCAGCACATCGAGCTTGGTCAGCACCAGGCCGGCGATGCCACCCACCTTCACCGCCTGGCGGACCATGCAGGCATCGAACCAGCCGCAGCGGCGCGGGCGGCCCGTCACGGTGCCGAATTCGCGCCCGCGTTCGCCCAGCAGCCGGCCGGTCTCGTCGAACAGTTCCGAGGGAAACGGCCCGGAGCCCACGCGCGTCGCATAGGCCTTGGCGATGCCCAGCACGAAGCCGATCGCGTCCGGCCCCGCACCGGACCCCGCGGCCGCATTGCCTGCGACGGTGTTGGACGACGTGACGTAGGGGTAGGTGCCGTGGTCGACATCCAGCATCACCGCCTGTGCGCCTTCGAACAGCACGCGCTTGCCGGTGCTGCGCGCATCCGCCAGGCGCTCCCACACCGGCTCGGCGAAGGGCAGCAGCCGCGGCGCCAGCGCCAGCAGGGCATCGAGCAGCGACTGCTTCTCGAATTCCGGCGCACCGAGGCCGCGGAACAGCGCGTTGTGGTGCAGCAGCAGTTCATCGAGCTTCGCACTCAGCGTCTCGGGTTCCGCCAGGTCGCACAGGCGGATCGCGCGGCGGCCGACCTTGTCCTCATAGGCCGGGCCGATGCCGCGGCCGGTGGTGCCGATCTTGTCCTCGCCGCGGGCCGCCTCGCGCGCCTTGTCGAGCGCGGGGTGCAACGGCAGGATCAGCGGCACGTTCTCGGCGATGCGCAAATTCTCCGGCCCGACCTTCAGCCCCTGCGCCGTGACGCGCGCGATCTCGCTCAGCAGCGCATCGGGGTCGAGCACCACGCCGTTGCCGATGATGCCGAGTTTGCCGCGCACCACGCCCGATGGCAGCAGGCTGAGCTTGTAGGTCTCGTTGCCCACCACCAGCGTATGGCCGGCATTGTGGCCACCCTGGAAGCGCACGACGATGTCGGCGCGCGACGCCAGCCAGTCGACGACCTTGCCCTTGCCCTCATCGCCCCACTGGGCGCCGATCACGGCGACATTGGCCATGGTGGTTCAGTCCTTCACGAGGATCGGGACGGCACGGCCGTCCTTCAGTTCATGGGTGCAGCGCAGGCGCGCGGGCGTGTCGTCGGCGGACAGCGCGGCGACCGTCGCGAAGCCCTGCGCGCGCAGCGCCGCGCCATCGGCGCCAAGGGGCAGGAACAGGCGCGGCTTCGGCGCGCCTGGCGGTGCCGCGCGCAGCACCGCATCGGGATACAGCGTCATGCCCGTGGCCGGTTCGTCGTTCTGCGACACATACCGCCCGCCCCGCGCCAGTTCGCCGCTCATGCCCGGTCCATACAGCGTGAACGCCACGCCGGTATGGTAGCGGAAGCCCCGGAACTCGACCGGGTCCAGCGTCACGCGCAGCGACGGCGCGCGCGCGCGGATGGCCACCAGCACGGCGGCGGCGTTCTCGGCAATGGCACGGGCACCGTCCGGCAGGTCCGCTGCTTCGAGCGCGGCCAGCGCGCCATCGGCCGGCCCGGCCGCGGCCATCAGCCCCGGCAGCACCGACAGCGCGCCGCCCAGTTCCTTGACCAGCGCGGAGACCGCGGCGCTGTCCTTGCGATCCAGCGCGCGGGCCAGGCGCGCGCGCGGCGCGTCGGGCGGCGCCGCGGCCTCGATCAGCGCCGGCACCATGGTCGGCAGCGTGACATCGAGGCTGACCGCCGTGACGCCGACCGCGGCCAATGCCTCGACGGCCACGATCGCGACTTCCGCATCGGCCGCCGGCGCGGCGCCACCGATGAGTTCCACGCCGACCTGCGGCACCTGCCGCGCCGGGGCCAGCTGCGACCCGCGCACCCGCAGCGCCTGGCCGGCGTAGCACAGGCGCAGCGGCCGAGCCTGGGCCGACAGCCGCGTGGCGGCGATGCGTGCCACCTGCGGCGTGGTGTCGGCGCGCAGCCCCATCATGCGCTGGCTGACCGGGTCCATCAGGCGGAAGGTCTGCTCGGCCACCGCGGCGCCCGATCCAGCGAGCAGGCTGTCCTCGAATTCCAGCAGCGGCGGCTTGACGCGTTCGTAGCCGTGCCCGGCGAAGACCGCCATCATCGCCTCGACCAGCGCCGCCTCGCGCTCGGCCTCGGGCGGCAGGAGATCCGCGAGGCCCGCGGGCAGCAGGGCGGGGTTGGGGAGGTCTTCGGTCATCGCGGGCGCAGTCTGTGGCAGGGGCGCAGCCGGGGGGCAACCCCCGCCCCGATGCCGCCGCGTTGGCGCCACCGCGCGGCGCATGCAGGCATCCCGGGTCTTCACGATCGATCAATGGATTTCCCGCAGCTTGGCGGTGAAGATGAAAGCGAGGAGCCCATGTCCGACGCCCCGGCACTGTCGCGGCTCTCCGCGCCGCCCGCCGCACCGCCGACCCCCTACGACGAGGTCGACGGCGGGATCGCGCGCGGCCTGGTGAATGCCGTGCTGCTTTCGGTGCCGCTCTGGGCGCTGATCGGCCTCGCGGTCGCGGCGCTGTTCTAGACGCTGCAGCGGCCGCGGGGGGTTCGAGCCCCCCGGCCAGTGCCGGCGCGCCGCGCTGCGCCGGAGGTCGAATGGCAGGCATCGCCGACCCGCACGCCACTGGCGGGGCCCGAGGTCAATGCCCGGCTCGCCGCGCCGGCAACCGCCCGATCGATGTCCTCGGCGGAACGCGCGGCGTGCCCCGCGCCGGTGATCCGCGCCTCGGCCGCGCGGATCGAACCGTGGCGCGGCTCAGAAGGCCAGCGGCGTCGCCTGCACCACCAGCGGCAGGCCACGCACGCCGGCCAGCACCCCATCGGGCATCGGCGCATCGAGGCCGACCAGGCAGATCGCATCCCCGCCGGGCGCCGACCGCCCCAGGTGGAAGGTCGCGATGTTGATGCCCGCATCGGCCAGCGCCATGCCGAAGCGGCCGATGAAGCCCGGCTTGTCCTGGTTGGTGACGTACAGCATGTGCGGGGCGAAATCGGCCTCGACCGCGATGCCCTTGATCTCGACCAGGCGGGGCTTGTTCTCCGCCAGCAGCGTGCCGGCGATGGATTTCTCGTAGGTGTCGGTCACCACGGTCAGGCGCACCAGGGTCTGGTATTCGCCGCTGCGCTCCAGCGTGGTCTCCGCCACTTCGATATCGCGCTGCTTCGCCAGCACCGGGGCGTTGACCATGTTAACCGCGCCCATCAGCGGCGCCAGCACGCCGGCAAGTGCGGCCGCCGTCAGCGGGCGATGGTTCAAATCCGCAGCATGGCCTTCGTATTCCACACGGATGGCGCGGATCGCCCCATCCTGCGCCGCCGTGAGTTGCCCGGCCATGCCGCCCAGCAGCCGCGCCAGTTCCATGTAGGGCTTGAGGCGCGGCGCTTCCTCCGCCGTGACGGAGGGCATGTTGATGGCGTTGGAGACCGCGCCGGACAGCAGGAAGTCGGCCATCTGGTCGGCCACCTGCAGGGCGACATTCTCCTGCGCCTCGGCCGTCGCGGCACCCAGATGCGGCGTGCAGACCACGTTGTCGAGGCCAAACAGCGGGCTGTGCGTGGCCGGTTCCGTCTCGAAGACGTCGAGCGCGGCGCCGGCCAGGTGCCCGGCGACCAGCGCATCATGCAGCGCGGCCTCATCCACCAGCCCGCCGCGCGCGCAGTTGATCAGCCGCGCACCCTTCTTCATGCGCGCGATGGCGTCGCGCGAGATCACGTTGCGTGTCTGCTCGGTCAGCGGCGTGTGCAGGGTGATGAAATCGGCCCGCGCGATCAGGTCATTCAGCTCGACCTTCTCGACGCCGATCTCCACAGCGCGCTTCTCGGACAGGAAGGGGTCGAAGGCGATCACCCGCATCTTCAGCCCAAGCGCGCGGTCCGCCACGATCGACCCGATATTGCCGCAGCCGATCAGGCCGAGCGTCTTGCCGAACAGCTCCACGCCCATGAAGCGGTTCTTTTCCCACTTGCCGGCCTTGGTCGATGCGCTGGCATCGGGGAGTTGCCGGGCGAGGGCGAACATCATCGCGATGGCATGCTCGGCGGTGGTGATGGCGTTGCCGAAGGGCGTGTTCATCACCACCACGCCGCGTGCGGTGGCAGACGTGACATCCACATTGTCCACGCCGATGCCCGCGCGCCCGACCACCTTCAGGTTCGGCGCGGCCTCCATGAGTTCGCGCGTGACCTTGGTGGCGGAGCGCACCGCGAGCCCGTCATAGTCGCCGATAATGGCGCGCAGGTCGGCGGGCGACAGGCCCGGCTTGAAGTCCACCTCGATGCCGCGGTCGCGGAAGATCTGCACCGCGGCGGGGCTCAGCTTGTCGGAAATCAGAACCTTGGGCATCGCTCAGGCCACCACGATCTCGGCTTCGACGGCCGCGAGCGCCCAGTCGAGCCAGGGGATCAGCGCGTCGATATCGGCGGTCTCGACGGTCGCGCCGCCCCAGATGCGCAGGCCCGGCGGCGCGTCGCGATAGGCGCCGGCATCGAGCGCGACCCCTTCCTTCTCGAGCAGCGACGCCAGCTTCTTCGCGGCCGCCGCCTGCGCCTGTTCGCCCATCACGGTGAACCAGGGCGCGGTGATGGTCAGGCAGATCGAGGTGCAGGACCGCGTGGCGGCATCCACCGCCAGGAAGTCGAAGCCTGGCTTCGTCGCGACCCAGCGCGCGATGGCGGCGAGGTTGGCCTCCGACCGCGCGACCAGCCCGTTCAACCCACCGACCGATTCCGCCCAGCGCAGCCCGTCCAGCGCATCCTCGACGCACAGCATCGACGGCGTGTTGATCGTCTCGCCCTTGAAGATGCCCTCGTTGAGCTTCCCGTCCTTGGTCATGCGGAAGATCTTGGGCATCGGCCAGGCCGGCTTGTGCGATTCCAGCCGCGCTACCGCGCGCGGCGACAGCGCCAGCATCCCGTGCGCGGCCTCGCCCCCCAGCACCTTCTGCCAGGACCAGGTGACCACATCGAGCTTGTGCCACGGCAATTCCATCGCGAAGGCCGCGGAGGTCGCGTCGCAGATCGAGAGCCCCTCCCGCGCATCGCTGATGAAGTCGGCATTGGCCAGCCGCACGCCGGAGGTCGTGCCGTTCCACACGAACACCACGTCGCGCGCCGCATCGACCTGCGCGAGGTCCGGCAGCCGCCCATACGGCGCATCCAGCACGCGCGCATCGGCCAGCTTCAGCTGCTTCACCACATCCGTCGCCCAATCCTTCGAGAAGGATTCCCACGCCAGGATGTCGACGCCGCGCGGGCCGAGCAGCGACCACAGCGCCATCTCCACCGCCCCGGTATCGGATGCCGGCACGATGCCGAGCCGCCAGCCTTCCGGCATGCCGAGCACCGCCTTGGACCGTTCGATCACCTCGGCCAGCCGCGCCTTGGGCGTGGCGGCGCGATGGCTGCGCCCGAGCAGCGCGGGTTCCAGCGCAGCGATCGTCCAGCCGGGACGCTTCGCACACGGACCTGACGAGAAGCGGGGATTGGCCGGCTTCACGGCCGGACGGAGGGTGGCCGGACGGATGTCCGGCGTCGCGGCGGGATTCGCCATGGTGCAGCTCCCTTCCAGAAGCAGATGCGCCCCGGTGGGGGGGCGTGGCCCGCGCCCGGGATACGCGCGGGGCCGGCGCGGGGTCAAGCCGGCGGGTCGTGCAACCATCGCGACCGCGCATCGTTGCCACGGCCATGAACCGTGTCCAGGGCTCCGTCCTCGTCCTGCTGGCCGTGACGGCGATGCTGTTCGCCTTTGCCCCCGCCGTCCCGCTGCTTGGCTTCGCCGGCCTGCTGCTGGCGGTGGCGCTGAGCGTGCCCGCACAGGCGCTGACGCGGCTCACCGGCTGCGCGCGCTGGGTGGCGGTGCTCGGTGTCGTGGCGGGCTTGCTGGCCGCGGCCGGGCTTGCCGCATTGGCAGCCGCGGCGCCGCTTGCCGAACAGGCCGCCGAACTGGCGGATGCCCTGCCGCGCAGCCTGGCGGCGCTGCGCGACCGGTTGGCCGCGAACGATGCCCTCGGCTGGGTCGTCGACCGCATGACGGGGTCCGCCGGCCCGGACGTCGATGCCGGCATGGCGGCGACCGCGGCCAGCGCCACGCTCGGGTGGATCGGCAATGCCGTGCTGGTGATTTTGCTCGGCGTGTACCTGGCCGTGGCGCCGCACGACTATGCGGCCGGGCTGCGCGCCCTGCTGCACCCGGCCATCGAGCGTCAGGCGGCCGAGACGCTGATCGAATGCGGCCAGGTGCTGCGCGGCTGGCTGCTCGGGCAAGGCTTCGCGATGGTGGTCTCGGGCGTGCTGACCTGGATCGGCCTGATGCTGCTCGGCGTGCCGATGGCCGGGGTGCTGGCAGTGATCGCAGCGCTGCTCGGCTTCATCCCGAATATCGGGCCGGTCATCGCGGCGGTGCCGGCCATGCTGCTGGCGGCGACGGTCTCCCCCTGGCTGGCGCTGTGGGTGGGGCTGCTGTTCCTCGTGGTGCAGTTCCTCGAAGGCAATATCCTGACGCCGCTGGTGCAACAGCAGGTGGCCGACCTGCCGCCGGCCGCGCTGCTGCTGGCGCAGGTGCTGATGGCCGGCGCCTTCGGCCTGCTGGGCGTGGCCCTGGCCGCACCCCTGGCGGCGGTCGGCGCGGTCATCGTGCGGCGGGCCTATGCGGAAGGGTGGCTCGGCCGCCCACCGGCGCGCTGATCAGGCACGCACCGACAGCGCGGTCAGCATCGCCATCGGGTCCGTGGCGGCCTCCGCGCTGGCGCTGTTCGCCGCAACGATCAGGTAGCGTTCCGCCAGCTTCCGCACCGCCCGTTCGTCCTGCAGGCTCTCGACTTTCAGCCGCGCCGTCACCGCGCGGCCCTGGGCTTCCACCGACTGCACCGCGATCTGGTCGGGCAGGCCGAGCGCACCGGTCACCACGCGCCGCAGCACCGGGTCGCCCAGCACGTCGAAGACATCATCGGCGGTCTTCGCCGCTTCCAGGAAGTACAGCGCATCCGACAACCCGGCCTGCTGGTCGTCGAGCCCGGTGCGGTACTGGTACTTCAGGAAGGCATCGGACATGCGTTCGACCATCGCGGCGTCGCGCAGCCCATCGAGGCCGGTGGCATGGACGCCGAGCGTCGCCGCCGCCGCCGACCACGTGCTGCCAAGCTGCGCCGCCAGACCTTTGGCATCCGCGGGGTCGGACAGCAGCGCGCGCCGCACCAGCCCCGGGTTGCCCACCTGGTCCGGCAGGCCGAGCGCGGGCATGATCACCTTGAGGATGCGCGGGTCCTGCAGCGCGGCCTCGATCGAACCCGCCTTGTCGAGCGCGACGCGGAACTGCGCGAGCGCCGTCAGCGTGACCGGGTCCTTTTTCTCCTGCGCAATGCCCTTGGCTTCCGCGCCCTCGGCGGTGGCGCGCTTCAGCGCCGGGATCGCCGTGGCCGCGTTGCCCGCCGCGCCGGCCGAAGCCTGCACGCCGAACAGCGACTGGACCTGGCTGAGCGTGAGCACCATGGCACACCCTGCCCCGCCGCCGGTGAAGGCCAGGTTAACCGGGCAGCCGCGCCGGGTCGAAGGTGATCCCGTGGTCGAGCGGCCCATGCCCCGCGCCGAACCCCGGCGCCGCCGCGATCGCCGCCTGCACATAGGCCCGCGCGCGCACCACCGCGTCGCGCAGCGCCATCCCCTGCGCGAGCCCCGCCGCCACCGCGCTGGCCAGCGTGCAGCCCGTGCCGTGCGTGTGGCGCGTGTCGATCCGCGCCGAGGTGAATTCCTCCACGCCGTCCGCTGTCACCAGCAGGTCGGTCAGCGCCGCCCCGTCCATGTGCCCGCCCTTCAGCAGCACGCCCGGCGCACCCAGGGCCAGCAGCGCCGGCGCGGCGGCGCGCATCTCCTCCAGCGTGCGGATCGGGCGGTCCACCAGCGCCTCGGCCTCGGGCAGGTTCGGCGTGATGACGCTGGCGAGCGGCAGCAGCCGCGCCTTCAGCGTCGCGATCGCATCGGCATCGATCAGCGGATGCCCGCCCTTGGCGATCATCACCGGGTCGACCACCAACGGAATGCCCCGCGCGCGCGCGCCGATCTCGTCGCACACCACCTCGATCACCGGCACGCTGTGCAGCATGCCGGTCTTGATCGCGTCGGCGCCGAGATCGTCCAGCACCACCGCGATCTGTTCGCGGATGAAGGTCGGCGGCACGCCCATCACGCCATGCACGCCCAGCGTGTTCTGCGCGGTCAGCGCGGTCACCGCCGTCATGGCGAAGGCACCCAGCGCCGTCACCGCCTTGATGTCGGCCTGGATGCCCGCGCCGCCGCCTGAATCGCTGCCGGCGACGATCAGCACGCGGCCCTTCATGCCGCGCGCGCCTTGGCCCGGATGGTCTCGGCCAGGCGCGCGACCGTGGCATCGACCAGCCCCTCCTCCTCCGCTTCCGCCATCACGCGAATGACGGGCTCGGTGCCGCTGGCGCGGATCAGCACGCGCCCGCGCGCGCCAAGCGCGGCTTCCTCCGCCGCGATCGCCGCCTTCACCGCATCGTCGTGCAGCGGCGAGGCGCCGGCGTAGCGCACATTCACCAGGCGCTGCGGCAGCGCGGTGAAGCAGCGCAGCGCCTCGCTGGCGGCGCGCTTTTCCTCGACCAGCACCGCCAGCACCTGCAGCGCCGCGATCAGCCCATCCCCGGTGGTGCCGAACTCCGGCATGATCATGTGGCCCGACTGTTCGCCGCCCAGGTTGCAGCCGACCTCGCGCATGCGTTCGCCCACGTAGCGGTCGCCCACCGCCGTGCGCAGCAGCCCGACGCCACGCGCGGCCAGGAAGCGTTCCAGCCCCATGTTCGACATCACCGTCGCCACCACGGCGCCGCCGCGCAGGCGGTCCTGCGCGTGCCAGGACCGCGCGATCAGCGCGAGAATCTGGTCGCCATCGACCACCTGGCCGGTCTCGTCGGTCAGCACCACGCGATCGGCATCGCCATCCAGCGCGATGCCGAGGTCCGCCCGGCGTTCCTGCACCAGCGTCGCCAATGCGCCCGGCGCGGTCGACCCCACGCCCTTGTTGATGTTGAACCCATCCGGCGCGACGCCGATCGACACCACCTCCGCGCCCAATTCCCACAATACGGTGGGCGCCACCTTGTACCCGGCGCCATGCGCGCAATCGACCACGATGCGCAGGCCCTCCAGCGTCAGGCCGCGCGGGAAGGATTGCTTCGCCGCCTCGATGTAGCGGCCGGGCGCATCCTCCAGCCGGCTCGCACGCCCCAGGCGGGACGGCGCGACCAGCGCGGAAGCGAGGTCGCCGGCCATCAGCGCCTCGATCGCGATCTCCTGCTCATCCGTCAGCTTCAGCCCGTCGGGGCCGAACAACTTGATGCCGTTATCCTCGTAGGGGTTGTGCGAGGCGCTGATCATCACCCCCAGGTCGGCACGCAGCGAACGCGTCAGCAGCGCGATCGCCGGCGTCGGCAGCGGACCCACGATCACCACATCCATGCCCGCACCGATGAAGCCCGCGGTCAGCGCCGGTTCCAGCATGTAGCCGGACAGCCGCGTATCCTTGCCGATCACCACGCGATGGCGATGCGCCCCGCGATTGAAATAACGGCCGGCAGCCTGGCCAAGACGCAGCGCGGTCGCGGCGTCCATCGGGGTGCGGTTGGCAGTGCCGCGGATGCCATCGGTGCCGAACAGGCGGCGGGCGGGGGATGAGGCGCTCATGCGGCAATCCCTACCGCGCCGCGTCGGTGGATGCGAGGGGCGCCGCCTCGCGCGCTCCGCGCCAAGGGGCAGCGGCCCCCCGCACCGCGATCAGTCCGGGGGGCGGCCAGCGGCGCAGGCGCGCCAGACCGCCAGGGCCTGGACCGTCTCCGCGACATCGTGCACGCGCAGCACCGACGCACCGCGCGCCGCCCCGGCCAGCGCGGCGGCAATACTGCCAGGCACGCGCGCCCCGGCCTCCTCCACCCCCGACAGCGTCCCGATGAACCGCTTGCGCGACGCCCCCAGCACCACCCGGCACCCCAGCGCGGCCAGCAGCGGCAAGCGGTCGATCAGCGCCAGGTTGTGCGCCATCGTCTTGCCGAAGCCGATCCCGGGATCGATCGCGATCCGCCCGCGGGCAATGCCCAGCGCCTCGCAGGTCGCGATCCGGTCGCGCAGGAACCCCGCCACCTCCAGCGCCACGTCGCCATAGGTCGCGAGCCCCTGCATCGTCGCCGGATCATCGCCAGGCATGTGCATCAGGATCACCGGCACCTGCGACCGCGCCACCAGCGTCAGCGCCGCCGGATCATGGCGCAGCGCCGAGACGTCGTTGACGATCTCCGCCCCCGCCTCCAGCGCGGCCTCCATCGTCGCAGCACGGCGCGTGTCGATGCTGACCGGTGCAGCCTTCGCCAATTCGCGCAGGACGGGCAGCACGCGCGCCAACTCCTCCTCGGCATCGACGGCAACGGCACCCGGCCGCGTCGATTCCCCACCGATGTCGAGGATATCCGCCCCGGCCTCCAGCATCGCATGGCCGGCTGCGATGGCGCGCTGGGCATCGAAATGCCGACCGCCATCGGAGAAACTGTCCGGCGTGACATTCACCACGCCCATCACCAGCGGGCGGTCGGATGGCAGGCCCGCGAAGGGCGCGGCGCGCTCGGCGATGGCGTGCAGCGCGTCGTGCCAATCCTCCGGCACCTCGCGGATCGGCCCGACGCCCAGGTCCTGGCCATCCTCGATCAGGCGGACGAAGGCGAAGGCGATGTCGCCACCCTGCAGGGGCAGGGCATAGCCTTCGCGCAGGGCGTGGAAGGCGGCCGGGCCGGTCAGCAGGCCGAGCGGTTCGATGAAACGGGTCATTGGAAGGGCGTCGCCCCTGCAGACCACCCCACCAAGGGCCGAAAGGCCTTTGGAAACCGGCATTTGGCTCTGGAGATCACGGGCAACACCAACGAAAAAGGGGCGCGCTTGGCTAAGCGCGCCCCTTCTTGTTGTCCAGCCCGGTCAGGTGGCCGGCGCGGCCCCCGGGCTCAGCCCCGGCGGGCGCGGCGTGGTCGGCCGCCCGGCGGACGGCACGCTGCCGCGGCCCTGGTTCACCGGCTCGTCGGGCCGGTTGCGCACCACGGGCTCGCCACGGATGACGTTGCGGATCTCGTCGCCCGACAGCGTCTCGTGCTCGAGCAGCCCCTTCGCGAGCAGGTGCAGCTCATCCATGTTCTCGGACAGGATGGTCTTGGCGCGCTGGTAGGCACCGTCGATGATGGCGCGGATCTCGCCATCGATCTTGCGCGCCGTCTCCTCGGACAGGTTCTTGGTCTGCGTGACGGAATGGCCGAGGAACACTTCCTGGCTGTTGTCGCCATAGGCGATCATGCCGATCACGTCCGACATGCCCCATTCGGTGACCATCATGCGCGCCTGGTTGGTCGCCATCTTGATGTCGCCGGAGGCGCCGTTGGACACCTTGTCGGCGCCGAAGATCAGTTCCTCCGCGACGCGCCCGCCCATCGCCATCGCCAGCTCGGACTTCAGCTTGGACTTGTGCTTCGAGTAGCGGTCCCCGGCCGGCAGCGACATCACCAGGCCCAGCGCGCGCCCGCGCGGGATGATGGTAGCCTTGTGGACCGGGTCGCACTCGGGCTCGTGCATCGCGACCAGCGCGTGGCCCGCCTCGTGATAGGCGGTCATGCGCTTCTCGTCCTCGGACATGACCAGCGACCGGCGCTCGGCGCCCATCATCACCTTGTCCTTGGCGGCCTCGAACTCGGCCATGCCCACGGTGCGCCGCCCGGTGCGCGCGGCAAGCAGCGCGCCCTCGTTCACCAGGTTCGCGAGGTCCGCACCGGAGAAGCCCGGCGTACCGCGCGCGATCACCTTCGGATCGACGTCCGACGCCAGCGGCACCTTGCGCATGTGAACGCGCAGGATCTTCTCGCGCCCGTTCACGTCCGGGTTCGGCACCACCACCTGGCGGTCGAAGCGGCCCGGCCGCAGCAGCGCGGGGTCGAGCACGTCCGGCCGGTTGGTGGCCGCGATGATGATGACGCCCTCGTTGGATTCGAAGCCGTCCATCTCGACCAGCATCTGGTTGAGCGTCTGCTCGCGTTCATCGTTGCCGCCACCCAGGCCCGCGCCGCGATGCCGGCCGACCGCATCGATTTCATCGATGAAGATGATGCAGGGCGCGTTCTTCTTGCCCTGTTCGAACATGTCGCGCACGCGCGACGCGCCCACACCCACGAACATCTCGACGAAATCCGAACCGGAAATCGTGAAGAACGGCACATTGGCTTCACCCGCGACCGACCGCGCGAGCAGCGTCTTGCCGGTGCCCGGCGGGCCGACCAGCAGCACGCCCTTCGGGATCTTGCCGCCCAGGCGCTGGAACTTCTGCGGGTCGCGCAGGAAGTCCACGATCTCCTCGAGTTCGGCCTTGGCTTCCTCGATGCCGGCGACGTCCTCGAAGGTGATGCGGCCCTGCTTCTCGGTCAGCAGCTTGGCCTTGGACTTGCCGAAGCCCATGGCGCGCCCGCCGCCGCCCTGCATCTGGCGCATGAAGAAGATCCAGACGCCGATCAGCAGCAGCATCGGGAACCACGACATCAGGTAGTGCAGCAGCGGGTTGACGTCGCTTTCCTCGGGCCGCGCGACCACGCGCACGTTCTTCTCGGTCAGGCGCGACACCAGCGCGGGGTCTTCCGGGGTATAGGTCTGGAAGGTGCGCCCGTCGGTCAGGGTGCCGGTCAGCGTGCGGCCCTGGATCGAGACCTCGCGCACCTGGCCCGAATTCACCTCGTTCAGGAAATCCGAATACGCCACCTGCGTCGCACCCGCCCGTCCACCGCCCGCGGGCTGGAACAGGTTGAACAGCGCCACAAGCAGCAGGGCGACGATCACCCAGAGCGCGAGATTCCGGCCGAAATTATTCACGTGCGGTTGTCCGTCTCCGTGCCGGCGGGAAGGTCTCCCGCGGCGTTGGCACTACACATAAGGTCGGGTTGACCACCCTTGAATGGCCGCGCCGAAAACTCCCTGCCCATACCGGGCGCGAACAGGGTCGCGAAGGGCCGGCAGGCCTCCGGCGAAGGATAGTCCAGCATTGGCACGGCGGCCAGGGCGCCGTGCGGGTCGCGGATGGCGGGCAGCGCGCGCAGCACCGCCGAAGGCAGCGCGGACCGCCCCCGCAGCCCCGGCGCGCCATGCCCCAGCGCCCCCAGCACCCAGCCCGCGCGGCCCTCGCCCACCAGGCGGAAGCGCCGGTCCCAAAGCGCGCCGGCCTGTGCCGGGACCGGCGGCGCCAGCCCGCCGGGGTCGCGCGCCAACAGCCATCGCCCTGCCACGGCCGGCCGCAGCCAGGCCCCGGCGAGGGTGCCATGCCCGCCCACCAACAATGCTGCAGCCCGTTCCACAGACGGCGCCAACCCGCCGCCACCGACCAATCGTACAAGGACCGCCAGCGCCGCCGCCGCCACGGCATCCCGGCCCAAGGCGCCGGGCTCGATCCAGGCGAAGCCCTCCGGCCGGATCTCCGCCGCTGCGGCCAGGCGCAGCGCCAGCGCCGTCTCGTCCCGCGCGCGCCGCAGGCCGAAGGCCGTGGCAGCGGCCGCCAGCGCAGCAACGCCCACCCCCTCCCCGCCCGGATCGGCCAACGCGCGACGCAATCGCACACGGGCAAAGCGCGGGTCCTCGTTGCTCGGGTCGCGCACCGGCACCAGGCCGACCGAGGCGACCACTGCTTCCAGCGCCGCCGGAACGACACCCAAGAGCGGCCGCAGCACCAGCACCGCGCCGCCGTCGCGCGCCGCCGCCATGCCGGCCAGCCCCGCCGGCCCGCTGCCGCGCAGCGCCCGGAACAGCAAGGTCTCGGCCTGGTCGGCGCGATGCTGGCCGAGCAGCAGCCAGGCCCGCCCATCCGCCGCCGCCGCCGCGCCGAGTGTCGCCATCCGCGCCGACCGCGCCCGCGCCTGCAGCCCCGGCCCGCCTGCCAGCCCAAGCGGCAGCACGCGCGCGGCGATGCCGCGGCTGGCCAGCAGCGCGGCCACGCCAGCGGCCTCGGCGCCGCTTTCCGCCCGCAGCCCGTGGTCGGCAACCAGCGCCAGGACACTGCCGCCGCGCGCGCGCGCCCAGGCATCGGCCAGCAGCGCCAGCGCCAGGCTGTGCGGCCCGCCCGACACGCCGGCCGCCAGCCGCGGCGCCGCGCCGAAGGGCCCGAGCGGGGCCATCAGCGCGGCGAAAGCCTCGTTGGTCAGGCCCGCCCTATCCCCATGATGGGGTCACCGGCACTGCGCCCGCCGGCGCGCATCCGCCACACGCGTCGCCACCGGCGGCGCCAGGCGGGTGTATTCGGAGCTGAGCTGTTCCAGCGTGTCGCAGGCCTCGCGCCGCGCCCCGAAGCCGATGAAGGCGTTCGACAGCCCAAGCAGCGCCTCCGGCGCCCGGCCGGACTGGCGGTTGCGGCGATAGGCCTCGTCGAAGGCCAGCGCGGCGTTCTGGAACTGCCGGCGGCCCAGCAGCGCCTCGCCCAGCAGCAGGCTGGCATCCTGCGCGCGCGGGCCGGGGCGCCCGCCGATCACCTCGCGCGCGGCGGCCTCGGCGGTCGGGAAGTCCCCGCGCGCCAGCGCCGCCTGGCCATCGGCCAGCGCGCGTTCAGCGGTTCGCGGGCCGGCCGGGGGCGGCGGGCTGCCCGGTTCGGCCTGCCGGGGCGGGACGCTGAACGGGGCCGGCGCCTGGGCGGGCGGCGGCCCCTGCGGAGGGCGCGCGGCGCCTGGGCGGCCGCCCCCTTCCAATTGCTGGAGACGGAAATCCATGTCGCCGCGCAGCTTCTCGACATCCTCGGCGAGGCGCCGGTTGGCGTTCTCGGCCACGTCGAGCTGGCCACGCTGGCGGCGCACGATCTCCTCGAGCTCGGCGACGCGGGCGAGCAGCCCCTGCACCGTCTCGGGCGGCGCGCCGCCGCCGCGCGGGGCCGGGGCCGCCACGCCGCCACCGCGGCGCACGGCATCGAGGTCGCGCCGCAGTTCCAGGATCTGGTTCTGCAGGGCGATGCCCTCGCGACTGTCCATCTGCGCCAGCGCGGGCGGCGCGACGATCAGCGGCAGGGCGGCAAGGGCGGCGATCAGCGTGGTGCGTGCGGCCATGGCAAAGCGGCCCGGCTATCCGCCGGGCCGTCCCTTACTGAACGGCGGTGACGGCGCGGCGGTTCTGCGCCCAGGACGCTTCATCCGAACCCAGCGCCGACGGACGGTCCTTGCCGTAGGAGATGGTCTGGATGCGCGCACCGTTCACGCCGCCGGCGACGAGCACGTCGCGCGCCGCATTGGCGCGGCGCTGGCCGAGCGCCAGGTTGAATTCGCGCGTGCCGCGTTCGTCGGTATGGCCTTCGACCTGCACCCGGACATCCGGGAAGCGGCCCATCCAGCCGGCCTGGCGGTCGAGCACCGGGCGCTGGTCGGCCTGGATGGTCGAACTGTTGAAAGCGAACAGGACGCGGTCGCCGACATTGGCCACCAGGTCCTCCTGGCTGCCGGGGCGCACGGTGCCGCCGGCGCCGGTCGCGGCCGCGTTCTGGTCGGTGTTGGAGCAGGCGGCGAGCAGCGCGAGGGCAGCCACGGCGCCCAGCATGCGGGTCTTCATCGGGGGGTCTCCTGGTACGTGAATGGATTGACGGGGGGCAAAGCACCCGCGGCCGGCCGGGTCAAGGATTCCGGCCGGTTGGTGGTGCCCCGGTCCGACCTTGGCCGCCGCGGCAGGCGCCTGCGCGACACCGGGGGCGGGCGCCTGGGTCATGACAGCAGCGGGGACCAGGCGGGGTCGGTGGCGTCGGTCGGCGTGGGCACCGGGCGTTCGTTGAAGCCGGCGATGTCGATCGACGCGATGCGCGCGGAATAGCCACCGCCGCGGGAATCCGTGGCCCGGCTCTCGCGGTAGAACATCAGCACGCGGCCATTCGGCGCGAAGGTCGGGCCTTCCATCGCCCAGCCCTCCGACAGGATGCGTTCGCCCGAGCCATCCGGGCGCATCACGCCGATGGCGAAGCCGCCGCCACCGAAGCGCGTGAAGGCGATCAGGTCGCCCCGCGGCGACCAGACCGGCGTGGCATAGCGCCCGCGCCCGAAGGATATGCGCCGCACCCCGCCGCCGCCGGCATCCATCACATACAGCTGCTGGTCGCCGCCACGGTCGGAATTGAACACGATCTGGTTGCCATCCGGCGAGAAGCAGGGCGACACATCGAGCCCGCCCCCGCTGGTCAGTTGCCGTTCGCGCCCGGACGCGAGGTCCACCACGAAGATATTGGCATCGCCCCCGCGCGAGGAGGACAGCACGACCGAGCGCCCATCGGGCGCGAAGCGCGGCGACAGCGTCATGCCCGGGAAGTTCCCCAGCACCTGCTGGCGGCCCGAGCCGATGTCGAACAGCACGACGCGCGGCTGCCCGCGCTCCTGGTAGGACATGAAGGCGATGCGCTCGGCCGAGGGATGGAAGCGCGGCGACAGCGCGCCGAAGCGGCCATCGGTCAGGAAGCGGTGGTTCTCGCCATCCTGGTCCATGATCGCGAGGCGGCGCGTGCGGCGGTCGCGCGGGCCGGTCTCGCTGACATAGACCACGCGGGTGTCGAAATAGCCCTTCTCGCCCAGCAGGCGTTCGTAGATCACGTCGCTGATGAGGTGCGCGATGCGCCGCCAGTTCGCCGCCGGGGCGGTGAAGGCGGTGCCCTGCAACTGCGCTTCGGGCAGCACGTCCCACAGGCGGAATTCGACGCGCAGCTGGCCGCCCTGCTCCACCACGCGCCCGGTCACCAGCGCCTGCGTGCCGATCACGCGCCAGTCCTGGAAACGCGGGGTCTGCGCGGCGGATTCCGGCGTCTGGATGAAGGCCTGCCGGTCGATCGGGCGGAACAGGCCGGAATTGCGCAGGTTGGCCTGGATCACGCGGGCGATGTCGCGACCCACGCGCGCGGCATCGCCGCCGCCGGCCAGGTCCGGGATCGCGACCGGGATCGGATCGGTGCGCGCGCGGGTGATGTCGATGACCGCGCCCTGCGTCGCGGGCGCCTGGGCCAGTGCCGGCAGCGGCGTGGCGAAGATGCCCGGCGCCACCAGTCCGGCACCGGCGCCGATCAGCACGCGGCGGCGTGTCGGCGCAAAGGGGGTGGCAGGGTTCATCGCACGAGGCCCCTCGGGTTGAAGCGGAAGACGGATGCCATGACGGTCCCGTACTTGTTGGGTGGCACGCGCAGTGGGTTGCACTGCGGCGACATAAGCGCGCGGCGCGCCGATTCGAAGACCGAACGCGCCCGTGGGTCCGATGGAACGGCCGAGGAGGGCACAACGTTGCGCACGTTTCCCTGTCCATCGAGCACGACGCGCAGTTCGACCACGATCGTATCGAGGCCGAGCATGCCGCGATCGACGTTCCAGCATTCGGCGATCTGCTCGGCCAGGCCGCGGATCTCGCCCTGGGTCAGCGCGGCGCTGCCCTGCGGCGATCCGCCGCCCTGCTGCGGCGCGCCGGACGGGTTGGGCCGCGCGGTCGGCGGGCGGTCCTGCTGCTGGGCCGTGCGGAGGCGTTCCAGCGTGTTCTGCACCGACGTGCTGCGCTCCTGCGGGCGCGCCACCGGCGGTGTCTGGCCGGTGCCGGCCTGCTGCGAGGGTTCGGGCGGCGGCGGCACCGGGGTGGGCGGCAGCGGCAGCGGGTCCTGGCGCTGCGGCGCGGCCTGCTGTTGAGGTTGCGGCGGCGGCGGCGTGGGCGGCGTGGGGATCGGCTGCGTGACGCGCGGCGCGGGCACCGGGTCGGGGCTGGGCGCCGGCGCGGGGGCGGGTGGCGTCGGCTGTGCCTGGTTGGGCGTGGGCGGCGATGGCGTGGGTGCGGGCGCCGGCGGCGGCGGCGGTGGCGGCGGCGGTGGTTCGGGCGGCGTATTGCGCGGCGGGGTCGGCGCCGGGGGCTCCGGCGTCGGCGGGGTCGGCGCGGGTTCGGGTGCCGGCGGCGCGGGCACCGGGCGCGGCAGGTCGCCCTGCGCCATCAGCGGCGGGCCGGGTGCCACCAGTTCCACCGCGATGCCCTGCTCCTCGGGCTCGGGGATCGGGCGCGCGAGGACGAACAGCGCGCCGACCACCAGGATGGTCGCGTGCAGCCCCGCCGAGACCAGGCCCCAGCGGTTCAGGTCCATGCCTGCGGGCGAGGATGGCCGGCCCATCCTTCCGCTCCCCGGCCTCAGCCGCGCGGCTGTCCGGCCGGGCGGGCGGGCGGCGCGGCAGGGCGGGCAGGCGTTGCGGCGGGTGCGCCGGAGGGTTGTTCGGCCAGCAGCGCCACGCGCGTGAAGCCGGCGCCGGCGATGGTGCCCATCACCTCCATGACGCGGCCATAGGCGATGGCGCGGTCGCCGCGCACGAAGATGCGCCGTTCCGGCGCCCCCTGCGGCTGGCTGCGCATGATGGCCTGCAGCTGAGTCACCAGGTTTTCCATCGGCACCTCGGTCTCCTGGAGGAAGATGCGGCCCTGCGGGTCGACGGTGATGGTGAGGGGCTCGGTCTCCTGGTTGAGCGGGCTGGCGGCCGTGCGCGGCAGGTCCACCGGCACGCCGACCGTCATCAGCGGCGCCGCCACCATGAAGATGATCAGCAGCACCAGCATGACGTCGACGAACGGCGTCACGTTGATTTCCGCCATCGGGCGGTAGCGCGAGCGACGGTCGCGCCCGTTGTTCATCAGGGACCCGGCCATGGCGGCTATTCCGCCGCCGAGGCGGCCGGCGCCGCGCTGTCATTGGCCGCCACTTCGGTCTGGCGCGACAGGATGGCGGCGAATTCGGTGGCGAAGGATTCCATCCGCGCGGCGAAGCGCGCGAGGTCGGTGTTCAGCTTGTTGTAGGCCAGCACCGCCGGGATGGCGGCCACCAGGCCGATCGCGGTGGCGAACAGCGCCTCGGCGATGCCCGGCGCGACCACCGCGAGGTTGGTGTTCTGCATGCCGGCGATGGCGGCAAACGAATTCATGATGCCCCAGACCGTGCCGAACAGGCCGATGAAGGGCGCGACCGACCCGACGGAGGCCAGGAACACCATCCAGCGTTCGAGCCGTTCCATCTCGCGCCCGATGGTCACGGTCATGGCGCGTTCGACGCGTTCTTTGGCGCCGCCCATGATGCTGCCGGCACCCGCGGAGCGCCGCCATTCGCGCATCGCCGCGCCGAACACCGCGGCCAGGGGGTGGGACGGTTCCTCCCCTTCGCGCGCATACAGGTCGTCGAGGCTGCCGCCGGACCAGAAGCGGTCCTCGAAGGCATCGGCGGCGCGGTTGGCGCGGCGGATCGAGGTGACCTTGTCGAACACGATGGCCCAGACCCAGACGCTGGCAATCAGCAGCCCGATCATCACGCCCTTCACGACCCAGTCGGCCTGAAGGAACAGCCCCCAGAGCGAAAGATCGTGCGCCGCCTGTCCGAGCGCCTGAGCGGTCACGTTGCCGTTCACGCCGTGTCTCCTTCCTGGCCTCGCGAGGCCTGTGCACCACCGCCCCGGGTCAGCCCGGCACGACGAGTCCCCTCAGCACCGACCGCCAGGGTTCCGGCAGCGGCACGGGCTTCAGGCTGTCCCGCCCCACGCAGACCAGGCCGACCTTGAGGCCGGCCAGCCTTTCCGGAGCCCCTTCGGCGGCCCGGACCACCTGGCCGAGCACCACCTGCGCGCCCGTGACGCGCAGTACCGAGGTCTCCACCACGACCGAATCATCGAGGCGGGCTGGCCGCCAGTACTCCACTTCGACGCGCCGCACCACCAGCAACGCATTGTGACGTTCCATCATAAATTGGTGCGGCAAGTCCATGGCACGCAAGGATTCAGTTCGCGCCCGTTCCGCCCAATGCAGATATCGGGCGTGATACGCCATCCCGCCGGCGTCGGTATCCTCGAAATACACGCGCAGGTGGTATCTATGCGGTGCATTTTCCTTATTTGGTTCGGAACCGGTCACGGATCAGTGTCCCGCAACAGGTCCAGCTGCGCCGCCATGCCCGCCGGCGGCGCCAGGCCGAGGTGCCGCCAGCCGGCCTCACCCAGCATCCGCCCGCGCGGCGTGCGCAGCACCAGGCCTTCCTGGATCAGGAAGGGCTCGACCACTTCCTCGAGCGTGTCGCGCCCTTCGGCCAGGGCGGCCGCCAGAGTCTCGATGCCGACCGGCCCGCCGCCATGGTGTTCGGCGATACGCCGCAGATAGCGCCGGTCCATCGCATCGAGGCCGAGCGCATCGACTTCGAGCCGCAGCAGCGCACCATCCACCATCGCGCGATCGGCGGCGGTGTTGCCCACCAGCGCGAAGTCCCGCACGCGGCGCAGCAGGCGGCCGGCAATGCGCGGCGTGCCGCGGGATCGCTTGGCGATCTCCAGCGCGCCATCATCCGACAGCGCGAAGTTCAATTTGCGCGCGCCCCGGCTGACGATGCCGTGCAATTCCGCCGCCGTGTAGAACACCAGCCGCAGCGGAATGCCGAAGCGGTCGCGCAGAGGCGTCGCGAGCAACCCCGCACGCGTGGTGGCGCCGATCAGCGTGAAGGGCGGAATGTCGATGCGCACGGTGCGCGCCGCCGGCCCTTCGCCGATGATGAGGTCCAGGCAGAAATCCTCCATCGCGGGATAGAGCGTCTCCTCGATGGCCGGCTGCAGGCGATGGATCTCATCGACGAACAGCACGTCGCGCGGCTGCAGGTTGGTCAGGATGGCCGCGAGGTCGCCCGAACGCTGCAGCACCGGCCCCGATGTCGCGCGGAATCCCACGCCCAGCTCGCGCGCGACGATCTGCGCCAGCGTGGTCTTGCCCAGGCCAGGCGGGCCATGGAACAGCACATGGTCCATCGGTTCGCCGCGCGCACGCGCCGCGGCGATGAACACGCCGAGATTCTCGCGCAGCGACGGCTGACCGGTGAAGTCGCCCAGCGATTGCGGGCGGAGCGCATGCTCGCCGTAGTCGTCGTCCTGCTGTTCCGGGTCGGTGATGCGCTCGGCGTTCGTCCCGCCAGGGGCGGGCCCGCTGCTCATCTCGCCATCTCCTTCAGGCCGTCGCGGATCAGGGCATCGAGCGTCGCCCCCTCACCGAGGCGCTTCGCCGCCCGCGCAATCGCCGCCGCCGCCTGCGGCTGCTTCCAGCCGAGGTTGACCAGCGCCGACACCGCATCCGACTCCGCGCCCGCCTCGGGCAGCGCAGCCGCCAGCGCACCCTCGCCATCGGCCTCCGGCGTCGCACGACCGACCGCCCATTTCTGCATCGCCGGTTCATCGACGATGCGGTTGGCGGTGGCCGCCCCCAGCCCCTTCACCTCCGACAGCCGCTTGCGTTCCTTCGCCGCGATCGCCCGCGCCAACCCATCGGGACTGAGCGAGGACAACACGATCAGCGCCTTCTGCGGACCCACCGTCTTGACCTCGATCAGCGCACGGAACGCCTCGCGCTCCGCCGCATCGGCAAAGCCATACAGCGTGATGGCATCCTGGCTGACCCGCGTCTCCACCAGCAGCCGCTGCACGCCATCGCGCCCCGTCAGCGCATCGAGCGTCTTGCGCGAACACGACAACAGGTAGCCGACGCCATTCACGTCGAACACGCACCCGCCCTCATGCGTGGCCTCCACGCGGCCCTTCAGCGCGGCGATCATGGGGCGCGCGCTCCGGCGGAGGGGGCTTTGCCCCCTCCGGACCTCCCCCACCAAGGGCTTAAGGCCCTTGGAACCCCCGACTTTAATCGGGGAATTCGGGGAGGGGCATCGTCGGTGGCACCAACGCGAAGGGTACGCCATGCCCCTCCCCGAATTCCCCGATCAGGTATTGGTGTCCAGAGGCCCTTGGGCCTTTGGAGGGTGGGGTCCGGGGAGGGCAGAGCCCTCCCCGCCGCGCGACCGCGCCCCATCATGCCGGCTGATAGCCGCGCGCGAGTGTCGCGCGCGACTGCCGGTGATGCGCGTGGCAGATCGCCACGGCGAGGGCGTCGGCGGCGTCCGCGCGCTTGAACGTCACGCCGGGCAGCAGGTGGCGCACCATGGCCTGGACCTGTTCCTTGGCGGCGTGGCCGTTGCCGACCACGGCGCGTTTCACTTCCATCGCGCCGTATTGCGCGACCGCCAGGCCCGCCAGCGCGGGGGCGAGGACCACGACGCCGCGGGCCTGGCCGAGCTTGAGCGCGGAATCCGGATTGCGCGCCACATAGGTGTTCTCGACCGCGGCTTCCTCGGGCACGTGCAGGTCGATCACGGCGGCCAGGCCGCGATGCAGCGCGAGCAGCCGGTCGGGCAGGTCCTCGGCTGGGGTTGTGGAGATCACGCCCTCGGCCAGGAAGCGCAGGCGGAAGCCGTCGTGCTCGATCAGCCCCCAGCCGGTGTGCTGGAGGCCGGGGTCGAGGCCGAGGATGCGAATCGGGCGGCGCGCCATGGGGCGCCGTTCTAGCAGACCCGGCCCGGGGCTGCCGCCTCAGGCCGCCGAAAGCCGCGCCGCGGCCGCTTCGTCCACCTCGAAATTCGCATAGACGGTCTGCACGTCGTCATGCTCGTCCAACGCATCGACCAGTTTCAGCACCTCGCGCGCGCGGTCCTCATCGAGATCGATGGTGGTGGACGGCCACCATTCCAGCTTCGCGACTTCAGCCTGCGCGAAGGCCGCTTCCAGCGCGTCGCGCACCGTCGCGAAATCCTCGACCGAACACGACACCTCGTGGCCGTCCTCGTCGGATTCCACGTCGTCGGCACCTGCCTCGATCGCCGCCTCCAGCATGGCGTCGGCGGACGCCACCCCCGGCTTGAAGCGCAGCACGCCCTTGCGCTCGAACTGGAACGCGACCGAGTTCGTCTCGCCCAGCGCGCCGCCGTTCTTGGCGAACATTGACCGCAGATCCCCGCCGGTGCGGTTGCGGTTGTCGGTCAGCGCCTCGACGATGATGGCGATGCCGTGTGGGCCGTAGCCCTCGTACCGCACCTCCTCGTAGCCCTCGCCCTGGCCGGCCTCGCTCGCGCGCTTGATGGCGCGGTCGATGGTGTCGCGCGTCATGTTCGCCACCAGCGCCGCCTTCACGGCGGCGCGCAGGCGCGGGTTCATCGCCGGGTCGGGCAGCCCCTGCTTGGCCGAAACGCTGATCTCGCGGATCAGCTTGCTGAAGGCCTGGGCGCGCTTGGCCCCCTGGGCGGCCTTGCGGTGCATGACGTTCTTGGCGTGCGAATGGCCGGCCATGGCCGTCTCTCTCTCGAAATTCCGGGGTATGACCGGGGCTTCTACGCGGCGCGCCCGGCCGCCGGCAAGCATGGGCTGGCAAACCGCCCCCGGGCCGGGCCAGACTGCCGCCATGGACATCCACGCCCCCGCCGACCCCTTCGCCGTCACCACCGAGGCACAGCTGCGCGCGGTCTATGACCAGCCGCTGGAAGGCCCGCTGAAGAAGGTGACCCACCGGGTCGAGGCGACGGCGCGCGCCTGGATCGCCGCCTCCCCCTTCTGCATCCTGTCCACCGCGGGTCCGCGCGGCGTGCACGCCACCCCGCGCGGCGATGCGCCGGGCTTCGTCGCCGTCGAACCGGACGGTTCGCTGCTGATCCCCGACCGGCGCGGCAACAACCGGCTCGATGCCTATCGCGACATCATCGAGGACAACCGTGTCTCGGTCATCTTCTTCGTCCCCGGCGCGTCGGAGGTGCTGCGCGTGCACGGCACCGCGCGCATCACCACCGACCCGGCGCTGTGCGCGCGCTTCGTCGAGCGCGGCAAGGCACCCGCCACGGTGCTGGTGGTGAGCGTGCAGGAACTGTTCATGCAATGCGCCAAGTCGATCATGCGCTCGCGCCTGTGGAACGGCGCGCCGCGTCCGGCCGGGCTGCCGACCATGGGTCAGCTCATCGCCTCGCACCGCGCCGATGGCCAGGTCGATCCAGCCGCCTATGACGCCGAGGCGCCGGAGCGGCTGAACCAGACGATGTACTGACCGGCGCGCTAAAGCAGGAACCAGTTGGGCGTAGCAGGGGCAGCGGACGCGATGTCGATAGCGAATTCCGCCGTCCCATCCCCGTTCGTGTCCCCCAGGACCCGGTAGAGCCCCGGCCCGGTCGGCACCACGCGCAATTCCCCCGCACTCAGCGGGCCGATGGCAGAGAAAAAGCCGGCACCCCGGTAGATGAAGGCCTGGTCCGCCGCCACGAAGGGATTGGCATCAATGCCGCGCAGGTCGACCCGGTCGAACAGGGAAGCCGCGCTGAAGCCGAAGCCTTCGATCCGGTCGGTCGCGGCCAGCGTCGATTCCGTCGTCGTATTGTACACGTAGCGGTCGGCACCCGCCCCGCCATCCAATGTATCCGCGCCCAGACCGCCGACCAGGGTGTCGTTGCCGGCATTTCCATCCAGCACGTCGGCGCCACCCAGGCCGCTCAGCGTATTCCCCAGGCCATTGCCCAGCAGCGTGTTGCCGGAAGCGTTACCCGTGCCGGTCACCACGCTGGCATCGCCCATCACCAGTACTTCCACGTTGGCGGCCAGCACCACATTCACCACGCCGAAGGCCGTGACCGTATCGGTGCCGAGGTTGCCGCCCTCGACCACCACATCGCCGGCGCGCAGCAGGAACAGGTCGTCGCCCGCCCCGCCCAGCAGCCGGTCGGCGCCGATGCCGCCCTCCAGCGTGTCATTGCCCGCGCCGCCGTTCAGCGTATCCGCCCCGTCACCGCCCAGCAGCAGGTTGCCCAGCGTATTCCCCGTGCCGATCAGGGCCCCGACGCCGGTCAGGCGCAGCACCTCGACGTTGGCGCCAAGCGTCACGTTCGTCGCTGCCTGCACCGTGTCGGAACCGGCGTTGAGACCCTCGACCACCACGTCCCCGGACGTGACGATGAACAGGTCGTTGTCCGCACCGCCGATGAGGCGGTCGATGCCGGCGCCGCCATCGAGGGTGTCGTCGCCCGCCACCCCATTCAGCGTATTGGCCCCGCCATTGCCGACGATGCCGTTGCCCAGCGTATTGCCCGTGCCATTGGTGGGCGAACCACCGGTCAGGACCAGGTCCTCGATCTGCGCGCCGAGCACCCAGGTCACGCCGGCGGCGACGGTGTCGCGCCCGCCATTCGCAACCTCGGTGATCACGTCGCCGGCCGTGACCAGGTACAGGTCGTCGCCACCCCCGCCGGCCAGCCGGTCGGCATCCGCCCCGCCATCGATCGTATCCGCGCCGCCGCCGCCCGCGATGGTGTCCGCGCCGGCATCGCCGTTCAGAAGCTCGGCCTGGATGTTGCCGGTCACGAGGTCGTTGCCACCGCCTGCGTTGATCAGCACGGCGGTCGCGCCGAAGGCGGCGATGGTGTCGTTGCCGGCATCGCCGTCGATCCGCGTGACACCGACCGCCGTCGCGATGGCCGAGAAGTCGAGCAGGTTCGCCCCGCCATCGCCGTTGATCACTTGAACGCCGGCATCGAACACATCGATGCCGATGAAGTTCGCATCGCCGATCGTGAGGAAGCCGAGCGGCTGGCCGGGATTCTCGTAGACGATGGTGTCTGTGCCCAAGCCGCCCACGAAAACGTCTCCGCGGCCGTCCAGCTGGCCGATGCGGAACTGGTCGTTGCCCAGGCCGCCGAGCAGCGAATCCACGCCGTCGCCGCCGCGCAGCGTGTCGTGGCCAGCCCCGCCGTTGATGGTGTCGGCGTCCCCGCCGCCGACCAGCGATTCGCCGAGCCCGTTGCCCAGGATCGAGTCCGCGCCCGAACCGCCATCGATGATCACCGCCGTGCCGCCGAAGGCGACGATGGTGTCGGCGCCGGCATCACCATCGATCCGCGCGACACCCACCGCCGTCGCGATGGCCGAGAAATCGAGCAGGTTCGCCCCGCCATCGCCGACAATCACCTGCCCGCCGGCGTTGAACGCCTCGATGCCGAGGAAATTCGCATCGCCGACTGACAGGAACCGCACGACCTGGCCGCCATTCTCGTAGACGACCGTGTCGGCACCCGACCCGCCCACATATACGTCGCCCTGGCCGTCCACCTGGCCGATGCGGAACTGGTCGTTGCCTAGGCCGCCGACCAGGGAATCCGCGCCGGCGCCGCCGCGCAGCGTGTCGTTGCCGCCCGAACCGTCGAGCGTGTCGGCATCGGCGCCGCCATCCAGCGATTCGCCCAGGCCATTGCCCAGGATGGAGTCCATGCCGGAGCCGCCATCGATGAACACCGCGCTGCCGGCGACCGAGACGATGGTGTCATTGCCGATCGCGCCGTTGATCGCGCTGACATTGACCGCCGTCGCGATGGCCGAGAAGTCGAGCAGGTTGTCGCCGCCATCGCCGTTGAACGACCCGCCGCTGCCGTCCAGCACCTCGATCGAGATGAAGTTGGCGTCGCCGACATTGCTGAAGCTGGTGGTCTGGCCCTGGATGTTGCGCAGCGTGTCGGTATCGGCGCCGCCGTCGAAGATGTCGCCCTGGCCCTGCGAGGCGGTCAGCAGGAACACGTCATTGCCGCCCTGCCCCAGCATCACGTCCTGGTTGAAGGAGGCGCTGGTGTCGCCGGCGATGGTGTCGTCGCCGGCGCCACCGCTCAGCGAATCATTGCCGTCGCCGCCGTTGAGGACGTCGCCGAGCGCGCTGCCGACGACGGTGTCGGCGCCGCCATTGGCATTGACCGTCAGCGTCACCACGCCCGAGAAGGCGGTCAGGCCGCCCAGCAGGATCTGGTCGCCCAGCGTCCCGCCATTGATCACCAGGTCGTCCGCGGTGCCTGAACCGGGCGCGATGTTGATGAGGTAGTTGTAGTCGCCACCCCCCAGGTTGTCGGTGACCACGATGCTGTTGGCGATGAAGCTGTCGCCGTTCAGGTTTTCAGTCGGCACGGATGCATCCTTTACGGAGTATCGCGTGTCGGACCGGGATGGGCCGACCGTTGAGCAGGAGACGCGCAGCATAGAGCCTGCCGCTGTGTCGCGATGAATGTAATTTCGGACATGTCATGAAGTGTATTGGTAGCGGCCAGCACACGACATGGTTGCGCCGCGGCAATCGGGGATCGGTGCTACAGCAAGCCGCGCGCGATCCCGCCATCGACGTTCACCGTCTGCCCGGTCACGTAGCCAGCGCGCGGGCTGGACAGCCACAGCACCATGGCGGCCACTTCCTCGGCCGTGCCGAACCGGCCCAGCGGGATCTCGTGGGCGAATTCCGCGATGACATCCTCGGCCGTGACGTTGCGCTCGGCCGCCATCTTCGCGGCGCGGTCGGTCCATAGCCTGGTCAGCGTGCGCCCCGGGGCGACGCAGTTCACGCGGATGCCCTCGGCGGCGTATTCGCCTGCCAGCGTCTTGGTCAGCCCGAGCAGCCCCGCCTTGTGGACGTTGGATACGACCCGGTTCGGATAGGGCATGCGCGACGCCGCCGCCCCCAGCAGCACAATGGATGGCGCACGCCCGAGGCGCAGCAGCGGCAGGGCGGCGCGCACCACCCGCACCGCCGACAGCACGTTGAAGGTGTAGTTGCCGATCCAGTCGTCGTCGCTCAGCGCCTCGAAGCCCGAACGGATGGACCCGCCGACGCAATCGACCACCGCATCGATCGCGCCCCAGCGCAACGCGGCCTCGGCGGCCAGAGACTCCGCCGCGCCGGGCTGCGTGACATCGTCGGCCATGCTGGCCGGGCGCGTTCCGGTGCTGGCGGCGATGCGCGCCGCCGCGGCGTCGATGCCGACGGGATCGCGCGATGCCATCAGCACCTCGGCACCCTCGCGCGCCAGCAATTCGGCGGTGGCGAAGCCGATGCCGGCGGAGGCGCCCACCACCACCACGCGGCGTCCCGTGAAGCCGAGGTCCATGATCTGCATCCTCCCGAATCCCGGCGCAGGCTGGATCGGATTGCGCCGGCGGGAAAGCCTGCGCGCGTGGCCGGATGCGCCGACGCCCGACGCGGCGCCTTGGCAGGACGCGCCGCGCGCCGTGGCACCGGACCGACACCGCACAGAACGAACCGCCGCTGCGCCCAGGCTGCGTCGCCGCCTTCGCGACGTGGCGGAGCCGGGTACTAGGCGTCCCGCGGCATCGCCTGGTCCAGCGCCCCACCCATCCGCAGCGGTGCGACGCGCCGCGCGAGGCCCGTCGCGTCGTCGGTCTCGACGAACACGCCGCAGACCGTCGCCGCGCCTTCCGCCGGGGCGAGCTTTTCGCTCGGCACCTTGCGCCAGAAGCGCAGCGACGCCCCGCCCTTCTGCATGCCGATCACGCTGTCGTAGTCGCCGCACATGCCTGCGTCGGATTGGTACGCCGTGCCGCCGGGCAGCACGCGGTGATCGGCCGAGGGCACATGCGTATGCGTGCCGATCACCAGGGAGGCGCGCCCGTCGAAGGAATGCGCCATCGCCTGCTTCTCGGACGTCGCCTCGGCATGGATGTCCACCACCACCGCCTGCACGCTGCCCTGCGCGCCCAGCGTCTGATTCGCGAGTTCCGCCTGCACGGCGCGGAACGGGTCGTCCAGCGGTTCCATGAACAGCCGTCCCATCGCCTGCACCACCAGCACGCGCCGCCCACCCGCCACCGGCAGCCCGGGCGTGCCCGGCGCGTAATTCAGCGGTCGGATCAGGCGCGGTTCTTCCTCGATGTAGGGGATGATCTCCTTGCGGTCCCAGGCGTGGTTGCCGAGCGTCAGCACATCGGCGCCGGCGGCGAACAGCGCGCGCGCCATGTCGGGGGCCAGGCCGAAGCCGTGCGAGGCGTTCTCGGCATTGACCACCACCAGGTCGAGCATGAGGTCGCGCCGCAGCGCGGGCAGCGCCGCCACCACCGCATCGCGCCCCGACCGCCCGACGATGTCGCCCAGAAACAGCAGCCTCACGAGGATGCCCCCAGGGGCCCGTCGCAGTTCACCACGCCCTTCTCCGTCGCCACGCGCGGCAGGCGCGCATCCAGGGGACCGGCGGGCACCCCGGGCGGGTCTTGCATCTCCTGCGCCGCATAGGCAATGCCGATCACGCCCGCGTGGGGCAGCGCCGCCAGGGTGCGGTCGTAGTAGCCCCCGCCATAGCCGAGCCGCCGCCCGGCACGGTCGAAGGCGAGCAGCGGCACCAGCAGCCAGTCGGGTGTCACATCCACGCCCTGCGCGGGCTGGCGCGTGCCCATCGGGCCATGCGCCAGGTCATCGCCCGGCGTCCAGCGGCGGAAGCGCAGCGGCAGGCCGCGCTTCGGCGTGACCGGCAGCGCAAGCGGATGGCCGCGTGCGTGCAGCGCGTGCAGCAGCGGGCGCAGATCGATCTCCGGCCCCATCGGCCAGAAGCCGGCAACCAGCGCGCCAGGCGGCGGCGGGCAGTCGCGCAGGACGACGGCGGCGAGTGCCTCCCCTGCCCCGGCCGGATCAGCGGCCGCGCGGCGCGCGAGCGCGACCTTGCGTGCCTCCGCCTTCAGCGCGGCGAGCAGCACGTCGCAATGGGGTCCGGTGAGGTCGGTGGTCATCGCGCACCATCATGGGCGCGCGAACCGGCAAGGCAATGCGGGGTTTTTGCGATGCGTCCGGCGTTTCCGCCGATCGAACAAGCGATCCCGCGCCGCGCGATCGGAAAGCGTGAAGCCACCCAGGCCGCTGGCGTCTCATCCTCCCAAGGCCTGCTGTCGCAGGTGGGCACCAGGTACCCGGACCAAGATCCGGACAGAGCCAGCTCCCGGAGGATGTGCATTGGCCCCGGGGAGCCAGCCTCACCGCTTGAACCTAGGGAGCCTCGAGGGTCGCCGCAATGGCTTCGATCGCCTCGGCCACGCGGTGCAGGCGGCGCACGAGGGCGGGATCGACCCCCTGCGCCGGTGCGACGTCGGGCGGGCTGGCGGCCGGCGCCGGCGGTGGCGCCACGGCGCCCCCGGCCTTCAGCCCCGCATTCTCGCTGGCCAGGTCCGAGGTCTCGTCGGCCAGCTGCAGCGCGGCCAGCAGCAGCATGCGGGTTTCGCCGAACTGCATGCCCATGGCCTTGAGCGCGCCGATGCGCTTGTCGACCTCGGCCGCCATGTCGGTCAGGTGGCGTTCCTGGCCGTCCTGGCAGGCGACCGGGTGGGAATAGCCGCCGACGCGGACCGTGACCTGGGCCATCAGGCTTCCTCGCCCAGCACACCGCGCAGCCGCGCGATGGTGTCATCCAGCCGCGCGGCCAGGGCTGCAACGGCCTCGCGGTCGGCGCCCTCGCCCTCGGCGGCGGGTGCCGGCGCGGGGCGGTTGGCCATCGCGCGCGACAGTCGTTCCACCGCGGCTTCGAGCCGGGCGGCGGCCTCAGCCACCGGATCCCCTTCAGCGTCGTTCATCGGCCCCCTGGACGCCACGCATGCCTTGCCCCGCGACGCTTCGCGGGCCATGCAGGAGGCTTGGCAGAGAGGGGCCGCGGGGTCAACGGTGACGGCGCGTGTGAGCTTCCCCCCCGCGGTGACGGTGCATGGCCTGGCGGGCGCACGGGCAGCGCTGGCGGCGGCCGGGCCGCGCGGGGTGCTGCTGCTCTCGGCCCCCGGTGCGGGCGGCTTCGCCGGGCCCGCCTGGTTCCTCGGCGTGGTCAGGGCAGCGGCGGCGGCGCATCCGGGGTGGGCGCCGTGTGCCGCGCTGGATTGCGCGGATGCCCCCGGCACGGCGCTGGCGGCCCTGCGGGCGGGGGTGCGGATGGTGGTGCTGGATGGCGCCTGCCCGGGCTTCGCGGCGGTGTCCGCGGCGGCGGCCGAGGTCGGTGCGCAGGTGCTGCCCGGCCGGCCGGCCAGCCTGGATATCGGCGGGCTCGACCTGCGGCGGCGCGATGACCTGGCGCGCCTGGCCGCCTGGCTCGCCTTGGAAGCGCCACAGGACGGCGCCACATCCCCGATGGCGTGACACGATGCCGCGCCTGCGCTATCGCGCGGCGCCGACACGACCCCGAAGGAAGGACGCCCGATGAAGCTGACCCGCCGCGTGAAGGACATCCTCTCCTGGTACGAGAGCGACAACCCCGGGACCAAGGGGAACCTCGCCCGCATCCTGATGGAGGGGAAGCTCGGCGGCACCGGCCGCATGGTGATCCTGCCGGTCGACCAGGGCTTCGAGCACGGCCCGGCGCGGTCCTTCGCGCCGAACCCCGCCGCCTATGACCCGCACTATCTTTTCGACCTGGCGATCGAGGCCGGGCTGAACGCCTATGCCGCGCCGCTCGGCATGATCGAGGCGGGGGCCGCCACCTATGCCGGGTCGATCCCGACCATCCTCAAGGTGAACTCCTCCAACAGCCTGTCCACCACCAAGGACCAGGCGGTGACCGGCAGCGTCTCCGACGCGCTGCGCCTGGGGTGTTCCGCGATCGGCTTCACCATCTACCCGGGCAGCGAATACCAGTTCGAGATGATGGAGGAACTGCGCGAGCTGGCCGAGGAAGCCAAGGCCGCCGGCCTCGCGGTGGTGGTGTGGTCCTATCCGCGCGGCCCGATGCTCGACAAGGTCGGCGAGACCGCCTTCGACATCTGCGCCTATGCCGCGCACATCATCAAGGTGAAGCCGCCGATGGAGCCGCTGTCGCTGGATGCGGCCAAGAAGGTCTACATCGACCGCAAGATCGACGGCGCGACCATGACGGCGCGCATCCGCCACATCGTGCAGGCCTGCTTCAACGGGCGGCGCCTCGTGGTGTTCTCGGGCGGCGAGGCTAAGGGCGCCGATGCGCTGCTCGATGAGGCGCGCGCCATCCATGCGGGCGGCGGCAATGGCTCCATCGTCGGGCGCAACGCCTTCCAGCGCCCGAAGGACGAGGCGCTGAAGCTGCTGGCCTCGATGATCGAGGTCTACAAGACCAAGGCCTGACGCCACTGCCGGGGCAGGCCCCTGCCCCGGCATGGCCGACAAACCGCCGGGCGGCGCGTTGCATCGCCCGCCTGGCCGCCGAGGCGCGCGCCACCGCCGCCAGCCTGGCGACCCTGCGGTAGCGCGACCGCGCTGCCGCTGGCAGGCCGATGATGCCGCCGCATGGCCGTCTCGGATCGCGGACCCGGTCTTCGATGTGGACGGCGCTCGACGGAGCGTTCGCCACGCATCCGATGGGCCGCCTGCGGCGTAGTAGCGTCATGCTCACCATCGCCATCCGCCTCGCCGCCCTGGTGCCGATCCTGGCGGGCGCCGGCGGCGCGGTGTTCGGGCCGGCCTTCCTGGGCGAGGCCACCGGGCCGGCCACCGCCAGCCACCTGCGCTACCTGTCGGGCCTGCTGCTCGGGCTCGGGCTGCTCGCCTGGTGGTGTGCCGGCGCGCTCGACGACAGGCGCCGGTTGTTCGAGGCGCTGTGCGCCCTGGTCGCGCTGGGCGGCCTGGCGCGGCTGGGCGGCATGCTGGCCGATGGCGCGCCGCCCTGGCCGCATCTGCTGGCGCTGGCGATGGAACTGGGCGTGGTCCCGGCGCTGTGGGTGGCGGTGCAGGTGCGCTGGGCGTGCGGTGCCTCCCGGGCAGGGCTCGACGGCGCCGGGGCGGTCGGCCAGAAAGCCGTCGGGCGCCGGGGCGATGGCGCGGCACGGGAGAGAGCATGACGATGGCCGAAGGCGCGGGGGGCGGATGCAGGCTCTATCTGATCACCCCGCCGCGGCTGGACACGACGGCGTTCCGCGAGACGCTGGCCGCCGCGCTCGATGCCGGCGACGTCGCGTGCCTGCAACTGCGGCTCAAGGATGCCACGCCCGATGAAGTGGCCCGCGCGACCGAGGCGCTGATGCCGGTCTGCCACGCGCGCGATGTCGCCTTCATCCTGAACGATGACGCCATGCTGGCGCATCGGCTGGGCTGCGACGGCGCGCATCTGGGCCAGTCCGACGGCGACCATGCGGGCGCGCGGATGCTGCTGGAGGGCAAGGTGCTCGGCATCACCTGCCATGCGTCGCGGCACCTGGCGATGACGGCGGGCGAACAGGGGGCGGACTACGTCGCCTTCGGCGCCTTCTTCCCGACCGACACCAAGGCGGTGGTGCATCATGCCGACACCGACCTGCTGGAATGGTGGTCGGAGATGATGGAGGTCCCCTGCGTGGCGATCGGCGGCATCACCGCGCAGAACTGCGCCCCGCTGGTGCGCGCGGGGGCCGATTTCCTGGCCGTGGTGGGCGCGGTGTGGAACCACCCCGACGGCGCGGCGGCCGGCGTGCGCGCGATGGACGCCGCGATCGCCGCCGCATTACGCGCCCGGCGCTGGTGCCGGAACTGCTGGTGAGCGACCTCGATGCCAGCCTGCGCTTCTGGCGCGACATCTGCGGCTTCGCCGTGCTGTACGACCGACCCGAGGAAGGCTTCGCCTGCATCGAGCGCGACGGCGCGCGCATCATGCTCGACCGGCGGGGCGCCACGCGGGACTGGGTGGCCGCACCGCTGGAGCACCCCTTCGGGCGGGGGATGAACCTCGAGATCGCCGTCGTTGCGGTGCAGCCGTTGCTGGCCGCCTGCGCCGCCGCCGGATGGCCGCTGTTCCTGGCGGCGGAGGAGAAATCCTATCGCGCCGGCGACACTGCCGTGCGGGTGCGGCAGTTCATCGTGCAGGACCCGGATGGCTACCTGGTGCGGTTCTCGCAGCGCCTGGCGGGCTGAATTCAGGCACCGCGCGGCTGCGTCGCGAGCCGGCGGAAGATGGCCAGAACCTCCGCCGCCGTGGCGTCGCGTGCCGCGCCGGCGCGCACCTCCTCCTGCGTCCACATCCAGGATTGCGGGGGGTCGTCGCGCATCGTCCAGTCGGGAAACAGGCGTTCGGCCGCGTCGCCGCAATGCACCACCGCGACATCGACATGGCGGTCGTCGCGCAGGATGCGGCCGAGCGTCGCCGTCACCGCCTCGCGCGGGCCTTCCAGCATCTGCATGAACAGGTCGGCGCGGCAGATCAGGGCGCCGGTGATGCGCCGCCGCGCATTGTTGGCGCGCGCGCTCAGCAGGATGTTGTCCAGCACCGTCTCGTCGAAGCCGAAGGGGCGCGAGGTGTAGATCAGCTGCGACAGGTGCATGGCGGCCCTCCCGTGGGTGGCCCGCATCATCGCCGAAGCGCCGCGCGAAGGCGAGCCTGCGCGTCAGGGCGCGCGCGTCAAGGCGCGCGATTTGGCGGGCGCGCGCGTCAGGGCGCGCGACTTTGGCGGGCGCGCGCATCAGGGCGCGCGTCTTTGGCGGGCGCGCGCATCAGGGCGCGCGTCTTTGGCGGGCGCGCGCATCAGGGCGCAGGGCGCGCGTCTTTGGCGGGCGCGCGCATCAGGGCGCGCGACGGCGCAGCCCGTCGCGGATGAACACGCGGAACGGCGTCGTGCCATCGCCGTCGCCATCGAGCGCCCGCCAGGCGCCGTTGGTGCACAGGATGCCGCCCTGCGCGGGCACGGCATCGAACAGCACGATGTTGCGGTACACCGTGCCCTCCGGCGTCGTGGCGGTGAAGCGCGTCAGGCAATGGTCGCCAATCACCACCGGCTCGTACTCGCCGATCATGATGCCGCCGCCGCCGGTGCTCTCGAACACCGGCAGCAGCGGCGGCCAGGCCGCGTAATCCTCCTGCGCCGTCGCCGCGCCGGTTGCCAGCACGGCCAGCGCCGCGCCCATGATCCAGTGCCGCATCGTCGCGTCCTCCCGTGCCGCCCCGTCGCGGGGGGCGCCTGGGTGGGATACGGTGCGGCGGACGCATCGGATGCAGGGGCACGCCACATTGGACGAGACCACCTTTCACACCCTGCTGCACCGCCCGGGCACGCTGGTCGATGTCGGCGCGCATGACGGGCTGATCACCGTGCCGCTGGCGCGCCTGCCGGGTTCGCGCGTGCTGGCCTTCGAACCCCTGCCGCCGGCCTTCGCACGGCTGGAGGCGGCGCTGCGCGACGCCTTCGGCGGCGCGGTCCCGCACCATGTGGGCCTGCATGCGACCGCGCTCGGCGACCAGGTGGGCGAGATCACGCTGGCCATGCCGGTGCTCGATGGCGTGGCGCAGGAGCAATGGGCCAGCACGGCCAAGGACTATGCCGCGCATGTCTCGGCGCGGGTCGGCGTGGAACGCTTCGCGGTGCCGCTGACGCGGCTGGACGACCACGCGATCACGGACCTGACGGGCCTCAAGGTCGACGCCGAGGGCGCGGAATACGAGATCCTGCGCGGCGCACGCGAGACCCTGCTGCGCTGCCGCCCGGTCCTGACGCTCGAGGTGGAGGAACGCCATCGCGAGGGCAGCACCTGGGCGGTGCCGGCCTATCTGGATGCGCTCGGCTACGACGTGCTGTTCGAACTGCGCGGCGATTGGTTCCCGATGGCCGCGCTGGATCGCCCGACCATGCAGCGCGCCTCGCCCGATCCGTCGGTGTTCGAGGCGTCGGACCCCTATGTCTTCGTGTTCTACGCGCTGCCGCGCGAGGATAGCGCAGCGATGCTGGCGCGGCTGAAGGCGGCGGCGTAGCCTTCCGGGCAACGGAGGAACGCCATGTCCATCACCACGCAGCGCCTGGTTGTCACGCGCGCCTCGGGGTCCTGCGGGGCGGAAGTCTCGGGGCTCGACCTGCGCGGTGGGGTCGATGCCGCGACCATCGCGGCGTTGCGCCGCATCTGGCTCGACCATGGCGTGCTGTTCCTGCGCGACGTGACGTTGCCGCCGCGCGCGTTCCTCGACTTCGCGCAGCATTTCGGCACGCCGGTGGAATACCCCTTCGTGCGCGGGCTCGATGGCTTCGCGCAGATCACGCCGGTGGTGAAGGAAGCGCACGAGCGCATCAATTTCGGCGGCGTCTGGCACTCCGACACCGCGTATCTGGAACGCCCGCCGATGGCGACCATGCTGGTCGCGCGCGAGGTCCCGCCGGCCGGCGGCGATACGATCTTCGCCGACACGCGCGCCGCCTACGACGCGCTGTCGGACGGGTTGCGCGCGACGCTCGACGGGCTGCGCGCGATCAATTCCTCGAAGAAGGCGGATGCGTCCAAGACGCGCGAGGACCGCCAAAAGGAACGCGGCGCCGTGACCAACGCCGAGGTGCTGGAAGCCTCCCACCCCGTGGTGCGCACGCATCCCGAGACCGGGCGGCGCGCGCTGTACGTCAACCTCGGCCACACCACGAACTTCGAGGGCTGGAGCGTCGAGGAATCGAAGCCGTTGCTCGACTACCTGTTCGCCCACATCACCAGGCCGGAATTCACCTGCCGCTTCCACTGGGCGCCGGGATCGCTCGCGCTGTGGGACAACCGCGCGGTGCAGCATTATCCGGTGAACGACTACCACGGGCATCGGCGGGAGATGCACCGCATCACGCTCGCGGGCGACGTGCCGGCCTGATCCGGCCCGACAGCGCCAGGCCGCACTGCCCCGCCTGCTGCCGTGCAGGACGCGGCGCGGCGCGGGTTATCGCTCCAGGGACCGGAGGTAGGCCAGGAAGGCCTCGATCTCCGCCCGGTCGAAGCTGACTTCGGGCATCCCGGGATGGCCGGTGACGATGCCCTCGGCGAGCGATTCCGCCAGCTGGTCCACCGGGTAGCGGCGATGCAGGTCGCGGAAGGGCGGTGCGGGCGGTCGGGGGCTGGCCCCTGCCGGGCCGATCGCGTGGCAGGACGCGCAGCGCGATTCGGCCAGGCGCTGGCCTTCCGCCACCCGCGGGTCGGGCCGCGGCGCACAGGCGGCGGCCAGCAGCAGCAGGACCAGGGGCGCGCGCATCCTCACCCTCCGCAATTCGTCAGCGCGGCGGTGGCGAAGCCGCGGATTTCCGAGGTCACGTTCAGCGCCAGTTCCGCATTGCCCAGCGTCACCACCTGGCGCTGCGGCAGGCCGGTGAAGGTCTGCGGGTCCTGCCCGGCCACCGTCACCACCACTTGCGCGGTGCGATTGATCTCGTCGGTCTGCGCGGCGGTGCTGACCACCACGCGCACCAGGCCCTCGGCCAGTTCGATCCCGGCGCTTTCGGGGATGCGCGGGCCATAGACGATGGCGAAGCGGCGCGAGGTGCCGCGCGCATCGCAGGTGCGCACCGGGCCGGCATCGCGCAGCACCTGCTCGATGCGTTCGCGCGGGATGCCCGCGCCGATGCGCTGCTGGGCCAGCGAGAACACCGCCGCCGACGGGCCCGAGGGCACGTCGCGGTCGTAGCGGCGCTGCAGCGCCACATTGGCCTCCCGCGCCTGGCGCAGATCCGCCTCCAGTCGCGCGTTGCGCAGGTGCAGGTCGCGCGCCTCGGTCGCCACCTCGTCGAGCCGGCGCTCGAGGCGCGTCACCTCGGTGCCGGCCAGTTCGAGGCCGCTCTGGTAGGCCACCACGCCGAGTGCGGCGAGGAAGCCGAGCGCGAGCAGCCACTTCGACGCGCGCAGGGCGAACTGCCCGCGGCGGCGGCGCCTCTCCCGGCTCATTCTGGATCCGATCGCCATGCGTCCCGTGCTTGCCTCCGCGCGGTCGTATAGACGCGACGCGGGTGCGCGGGGTCAAGCCAGGGGAAGCCACAGCACGTCGTCGATCGTCGGTGCGCCGGAGGCCAGCATGGCCAGGCGGTCGAAACCCAGCGCGATGCCGGCGGTGGGCGGCAAGCCGTGGGACAGGGCGGCGATGAAGTCCTCGTCCACCTCCCAGCCGTGTTCGCCGGTGCTGCGGCGGCGGTCTTCGTTGGCCTCGTGGAACCGTGCGCGCTGTTCGCCAGGGTCGGTGAGTTCGTCGAAGGCGTTGGCGAGTTCGATGCCGCCGGCGAACAATTCGAAGCGCAGGGCGGCGCGGGGGTCGGCGGGGTCGCGGCGGGCCAGGGCCGCCTGGGGCGCCGGCCAGTGAGTGAGGAAGGTGGCGCGGGCACGGCCGATGGCGGGTTCGATGCGCTCCAGCAGCAGGCGGAAGAACAGGTCTTCCCAGGATTCATCGGGGCGCGGCGGCAGGCCGGCGGCGGTGGCGGCTTCGTGCAGGCGGGCGGTGTCACCCTCGGTGGCCAGGATGTCCAGGCCGTTGCAGTGGCGGGCGAAGGCCTCGGCCATGGTCAGGCGTTCGAAGGGCAGCGAGAGGTCCGTGCGCACGCCATCGTGTTCGACCACGGGGGGGCAGACGGCGCGCAGGTACGCCTCGGCTTCATCCATCAAGCCATCGAAGGACAGGCCGGGGCGGTACCATTCCAGCATGGTGAATTCGGGGGCGTGGCGGGCGGAGGCTTCTCCGTTGCGCCAGACGCGGGCCAGTTCGAAGACCGGGCCGGCGCCGCCGGCGAGCAGCTTCTTGATAGCCAGCTCCGGGGAGGTGCGCAGCCACAGCGCGCGGGGCGAACCGGCGCCGAGGTGCGGGTCGTAGCGGGTGGCGAAGGCGCGGATGTGGACCTCCGCACCCGGGGCGGGGACCAGGCAGGGGGTCTCGACCTCGCGGTAGCCGCGGGCGGTGAAGAAGGCGCGCGTCGCGGCCAGCAGCGTGGCGCGGCGGTCGAGGAAGGGCAGGCGCGCGGCGAGGCGCTCGGGCATCCAGGGGGCGGTCGGCATTGCGGGGGGCACAGGCTTCCGGTAGGGGCCGCGACCATGCCGGACGGTGAGAGCACAGGCCAGGGACGCACGCTGCGCAGCGCCCGCGCGTTGCGCGAGGCCGGGTTGATCGCGGCCGGCGCCGAGGCGGGCGCGGCGGCGGTGGGGGCGCGGTACGCGATATCGGTCACCGCGCATGTGGCGGGGCTGATCGATGCCGCGGACCCGGCGGACCCGATCGCGCGGCAATACATCCCGGATGGTGCGGAGCTGGTGACCGCGCCGTGGGAGACGGACGACCCGACGGCGGATGGCCCTTTTACTCCGGTCTATGGCGTGGTGCACCGGTATCCAGACCGGGCGCTGCTGAAGCCGCTGCTGGCCTGCCCGGTGTATTGCCGCTTCTGCTTCCGGCGCGAGGCGGTGGGGCCGGATGGCGGCGTGCTTTCGGAAGCCGAGCTTGATGCGGCCATCGCCTGGTTTGCGCGCACCCGGGAGGTGCGGGAGGCGATCCTGACCGGGGGGGACCCCTTGATGCTGTCGGCGCGGCGGCTGGGGGGGATTTTGGCTCGGCTGGGGGCGCTGGAGCATATCGAGACGCTGCGGGTGCATACGCGGGTGCCGGTGGCCGACCCCGCGCGGGTGGATGCGGGGCTGGTGGAGGCTCTGCGCGGGGCGGGCAAGCCGGTGGTGGTGGCGGTGCATGCCAATCATGCGCGGGAGTTCTCGGCGCCGGCTGTCGCGGCGCTGGCGCGGCTGGCGGAGGCGGGGGTGGGGCTGCTGGGGCAGTCGGTGCTGCTGCGCGGGGTGAATGATTCGGTTGGCGCGCTGGAGGACCTGTTCCGGGCGATGCTGCGGGCGCGGGTGAAGCCGTATTACCTGCATGCCCTGGACGCGGCGCCGGGGACGGCGCGGTTTGCCGTGCCGGATGCCGAGGGGGTGGCGCTGGTGAAGGCGCTGCGCGGGCGGGTGCCGGGGCATGCGATTCCGGCGTTTGTGCGGGAGAGCCCTGGTGGGGGCGGGAAGAAGCCGGTCGATGGGTGAGGCGCGGCCGCGCAGGTTTCGGACAAATGCGCGGCGTGCGGCGGAGCGGGTGGATTCGGACAAATTGCCGGGGTGGGGCGGCGGTGCGGGATTCGGACAAATTCCGCGCGTGGTTCCGGTTGGGCGGTTTTCGGACAAATTGGGCGGGTGAACCTTCGCGCAGGTTTCGGACAAATTATCCGCGCGACGCGGTGGCGTCGGTTTCGGACATAGGCGCGGCGTGGGCACGGCGGTGCCCGGTGCTGGGACGAGGACGGATTCATCGTTCAAGGAGCGGCAGGCCGGTGAACCGGACTGAATTCCTATTGAACCATCGGGCGCGGCTGAAGTCCAGGGAAAAGGCGGGGGTAAGGGTCACGGATCGCGGCGGGCTGCGCTGGTGGTGCGTTCGGGCGTGCGCGGGGAGAACGGGCACGCCATATGGTCAGTGGAAATGACCGGTCAGGAGATGTGGCCATGGATGACCGGCGGAAAGTGAACGCGACGGAGTTCAAGGCCAAATGCCTCGATATGCTCGACCGCGTGGGCAGCGGGGAATGGGCGAGCGTGGCCATCACCAAGCGGGGCAAGGTGGTGGCGGTGCTGGTGCCGCCTCCGGCGGCCCCCGTGGGGGTCGAGGGGCTGCACGGGTTCATGCGGGGCAGCGTCATCATCCCGCCGGGCCTCGACCTGACGGCGCCGAGCTGGGGCGACGAGCCCACGGATGCCGAGCTGGGCGTGCTGCATCGGTGAGCGCGGTTCTGCTCGACACCTGCGCCCTGCTGTGGCTGGCGCAGGGGTAGGCGATGGCGCCGGCCGGGCGCGCGGCGATCGAGGCGGCCGCGTCCGGCGCAGGGGCCTATGTCTCGGCGGCGACGGTCTGGGAGATCGGGCAGTTGTGCCGGCCGCGGGGCGCGCGGGCGCCGATGGTGCTGCTGCCGGATGCGGAGACGTGGATCGCGCGCGTGTTCGCCGCACCTGGCCCGCGCGAGGCGCCGCTGACGCGCGCGATCATGTGGCGGGCGAGCGCGCTGCCGGGCACGTTCCATGCCGACCCGGCGGACCGGTTCATCGTGGCGACGGCGCAGACGATGGGGGCGCCGGTGGTGACGCGGGATCGGGCGATCCTGGCGTATGCGGCGGCGGGGTTGGTGGGGGCGGTGGGGTGTTGAGGGTGGTGGGGGGGCTGCCGCTGGACATCTGCGCGGCGATCTGGCTGGCGGAGGGCGATCCGGTGGCACCCGAGGTGCTGGCCCGTATCGATCATATTGCACGGCGTCAGGCCTGCTTGATCAGCTTCGTCTGGACCTGAGGCGGCCGCCGCGCAGACCGGCTAAAATCCTGCTGATGGAACTACAACAGCGGCATGGACGCGGCGTGACCGCGAAGAACCGTCACTCGGAGATCGGTCTGGCGATCGGCAGCCTTCATCCAGTACCGGAAAGTTCGTTACTCGAAACTTTTTCCTTGCAACTTTCTGGCGAATTAATCCAGGGTTTGGGCGTTTTTCAGGAGACCAGAGATGCGTCGTGCCGCGCCAATCGCATTCGCTCTCCTAGTCGGTGGCTGTGGCACTCTTGCGGACACGTGGGTAAGGCGGGACTTTCGAGGTGAAACGCGCATCGCGGGCTTTTCCGAGGGCACGCAGACATTCCTCCGTCCATTTCTCGATCCGCGAGTAGGGGAGGAAGGCGACGGTGTACCGCCGGCGTTTAGCGGGGTGACAATGGTAGCGATGAGCCAAGTCTGCCGCCGGCCTGATCAGCCTGCGGCGCAAACCCCTCGCGCGAGGGGCCGCTCGCTTTCAGTCGCTGGCTCTGTTGTCGCGTCAGTTGCGCTCGCCGCGGGCGAAATGGCCCTTGTCGAAATTGACGCGCAATTGGATGACGCCACAGATCGTTTGATTTCCGATCTTAGCTCGGCATCCGCCGCATTCGTTAATGTACCGCGATTGAATCCTGGTTTTGGTAGCGCATGCTTTGTAGCCACCCGTACGTACAGGCGAAGTAATGCTGAAAGCGGCCTGCTCTGGGAATTTGGATTCGTGCTCCGTTTTTTAGAAGGATCGAGAGATGCAGTCGTGATAGAACCACTATCTTTCATATTTCAGCGTTCGGCCGCCGCAACGCAGGATCTGGGAAATGTGGATTTCAACATTTCTGTAACGTTACAAGCGCCTGCGCAGAATGACGTTATGGCAACACGTGGCTCTACGGAATTTCGTGTCCGGGGCGTTCGGCCGGGCGGTGACTCTGCAATTCGACAAGACCTAAGGGCGGTCAGGCCGCAAAGCGGCCACGCTTTTGTAGGGCCTGGCTCTAGGTTTTCTGTCATTTCGATCGCCGCAACGGAGATGGGCGTTGGGGCATCAAGCGCTGAGCGTGAGCGTGCTTTCAGAGCGCGGCACCAAGCAGCCGTCACCGACCTAGTCCGCGCTATCGCAGCGGATCGGTTGGGTGTCGAACGCCTCCCCGGTCGCGATTGAGGTCAATTGCACATCGTTAGGAGGCTGACATGCACCGCATACTGCCGTTTACGCTCGCGCTCGCTATCTGTTCCATCTACATGCCACAATCCACAATGGCGAACGACCCAAATTCAGATGCCTCGACACTATCAATACTCAATGCGCTTTCCCAAGAGAGGTCAGTTAATATAGGCTTGGCAAGAGAAACATTCCGCAGTCTTTCAATTATAAGGCGCGGTGAATACTTACAAACCGAAGAAGGACGACGTCTAGCACCCGCTATTGGCAGAATGATTGACGCCGATAGGGCAGTAGACGGTGCGTTACCATGGCAAGTTGCATTGATACATGCTCGGCCCCGCGAGCCGGTACGGACACTTCGTTGCGGTGGCGCCCTAATAAACGACCGATGGGTACTTACAGCGGCGCACTGCGTAGCCCGCTTCCCCATCAACGGAAATCCGCAGCGACTCCAAATAGTAGCCGCAACGAATAGATTTGATAACGGCGGCCTTCGTACGAACGTTGAAGCAATATTTGTCCATGAGAATTACAATGACAATAACCTTGATTATGATATCGCCCTACTTCGATTACGCGACTCTGTTTCAGTGAGTCAATATGCGAATCTTCCTACAGAAGATCATGTTTTGAATCCCGGCCTTTCGGTTCTGGTTGCGGGGTGGGGTAGAACGGCTGAGGGAGGTTCAATTTCAGCAGACCTACTTTATATTAGGATACCATTAGTTTCGAACACTGTGTGCAACGGTGAAGAAAGCTATGCAGGCATAATTACTGAAAGTATGGTCTGTGCGGGCCGGGAGGAAGGAGGAATGGACGCATGTGAGGGCGATAGCGGCGGCCCCATGATCTCCGATGAAGGCGGTTCACCAACGGTACTCGGTGTGGTTAGCGACGGCGTTGGATGTGGGCAGAGGCTCAAGTATGGCATATACGCGCGTGTCCCACCGGTCGTCCGGTGGATCCGAACGACTTCAGGTAGCCTTACACCCTAAGATCGTCTCGCAAACTGCATTTGCCTCCCAATCGCTCTGGCTTGTAGTGAGGTTGCACGCGTCGCTGACCGCAGCTAAAGGGCTGCCGTTCAAAAAATCAGGCGGTCTTCAATGGCAAAAATGCAAGCCAACCAGATGCGTGCCGGCATGGTCATCGAGTTCGAAGGCCAGCGCTACACCATCATCAAGCAGAACATCATGATCCCCGGTAAGGGACATGCGCAACATCAAGACCGGCGCCAAGAAGGACCAGCGCTGGCGCACCGCCGACACGGTCGAACGCCTGGCCACCGAGGACAAGGAATTCACCTACTCCTACGCCGACGACGACAACCTGGTCCTGATGGACCCGGCCACCTTCGAACAGACCATGGTCCCCAAGGAGATCCTGGCCGACCGCCTGCCCTTCCTGCAGGAGAACATGACCGTCAACGTCAAGCTCATCGAGGGCGAGCCCGTCTCGATGGACCTGCCCGAGACGATCGTGCTGGAGGTGGTCGAGGCCGATCCCGTGGTGAAGGGCCAGACCGCGTCGTCCTCCTACAAGCCCGCCGTCATGTCGAATGGCGTGAAGGTCATGGTGCCGCCCTTCATCACCGCCGGCGAGAAGATCGTGGTGAAGACCGCCGACGGCACCTACTACGAACGCGCGAAGTAGCCCGCCCGCGGTGAAGGGTTTGGGGGTAGGCTCGCGCCCTGCGTCCCGCGCAGCAAGGAATGCCGTGATGTCGTTGCGCTTCGCCGTGGTCGTGTTCGTCGCCATCGCCGGCTTCGCCGCGCCGGCCGATGCCGTGGTGTATTGCCGGTCGGTGGGTGTGCCGGCGGGCTGCGTGGTGCGCCCCGCCGTGCCGCGCGCCGTCGCCCCCGGCGTGGGTGCCCCCGGCGTCGGCGTGGTCCCTGGCGTGGGTGCCGGCGCCCCCGGCGTCGGCGTGCGCCCCGGCACGCCCATGAACCGCGGCGGCCCCGTCGACCGCGTCGGCCGCCGTTAGGGCTTCGTTCCCGCGGGTCCGGGGGCACGTATGCCCCCGGCGGGGGTCCAAGGGGCTGGCCCCCGGGTGCTGGTTTCGCTAACCCTCCCCCCCGCTCCCAAGGTTCCTTGCACATGTCCCTCGTCTCTGCCCGCCTGTCGCCTGCCATGCAGGTCGTCACCTCGGCCGTGCGCAAGGCGGGCCGGCGCCTGCTGCGCGACTTCGGGGAGGTGGAGCAGCTCCAGGTCAGCGTGAAGGGCCCGTCGGATTTCGTCTCGACCGCCGACCTGCGGGCCGAGCAGACCTTGAAGGAGGAGCTGTCGAAGGCGCGGCCCGGCTTTGCGTTCCTGATGGAGGAGTCCGGCGCCTCGGGCGACGAATCCTGGGAATGGCGCTGGGTGGTCGATCCGCTGGATGGCACCACCAACTTCCTGCACGGCATTCCGCATTGGGCGATCAGCGTGGGGATCGAGAAGCGCATAGATGCCGACCGCACCGAGATCATGGCCGGGGTGATCTACAATCCGGCGTCGGATGAGTTGTTCTGGGCGGAGAAGGGCGTGGGCGCCTTCCTGAACGACAAGCGCCTGCGGGTTTCGGCGCGGCGCGACATCCGCGAGGCGGTGTTCGCCACCGGCATTCCCTTCGCGGGGGTGCCGCGCAAGGCGGAGTTCTCGGCCATCCTGAATCGGGTGATGCCGCAGGTGGCGGGGGTGCGGCGGTTCGGGGCGGCGGCGCTCGACCTCGCCTGGCTGGCGGCCGGGCGGTATGACGGGTTCTGGGAGCTGGGCCTGAAGAAGTGGGATATCGCGGCCGGGTTGGTGATGGTGAAGGAGGCGGGCGGCTTCTTCTCCGATCCTGATGGCGGGGATGCCTATGCGACCGGGAATATCGTCGCGGGCAACCAGGCCTTGCAGCCGAAGTTGCGGGATCTGGTGGCGGAGGGCATCGCCGCCGTGAAGGCGCACCAGGCCGGATGAGGCGTCGCGCCATCCTGGCCGGGCTGGTTTTGCCCGTGGTGGGGTGGGCGCAGGATGTGCCGCCGGAGGCGCTGCCGCCGGAGCCCCCGCCCGTGCCCCCGCCTCCGCCGCGCCTGGCGCCGGAGGGGGCGGCGCAGGTGCCGTCCGCACCGGCCGCCGGGCCGCCCATGCCGCCAGGGATGGCGCCGCTGCCCGAGGGTGGCGTGCGGATCACGCTGACCGGCGCCGCGCTGGACCCCGCGCAGGCGGAGGCGTTGGCGGTGCTGGGGCGGGCGTTGGCTGCGCTGCCGGCGGGGCGCATTACGGTGGAAGCGCAGGTCAGCGGGCCGGTGAATGATGCCTCGATGGCGCGGCGTGCGTCGCTGGCGCGGGCGCAGGCGGTGAAGGCGGCGCTGGTGGCGGGCGGGTTGCCGCCCACGCGGGTCGACCTGCGGCCGCTCGGGCGCCTGGGCGCCGGCGCGGACCGGGTGGACGTGCTGCCGCCCGGCGTGGCAAGCCCCACTGCGGAGGGCCGGGGCCGATGATGCGATTCCGCGCGGGAGGCGAGCGATCCGCACCGCCAGCGGCGATGTGGCGTGCCGCGCGCCTTGGGCGTGACGCATGACCCAGCCGATGGCCTTCGTCTGGCGGATGGTCGGCTTCCTGGTGTTCGTGGCGGTGGTCACCATCGCCGTGTTCGAGCAACTGCAGCACGCCTTCGCGGCGAACCCGGTGCTCAATGCCGTGATCCTGGCGGTGCTGCTGTTCGGCATCGGCTGGAACCTGCGCCAGGTGCTGGTGCTGCGGCACGAGGTCGCGTGGATCGAGGGCTTCCGGTCGGTGCGCGGGGCGGACCAGCCGGTGCAGCCGCGGCTGCTGGCGCCGATGGCGTCGATGCTGTCGGCGCGGCGGTCCGAACGGGTGTCGCTGTCGGCCATCGCGCTGCGGTCGGTGATGGATGGCATCCTGTCGCGGCTCGATGAGACGCGGGAACTCTCGCGCTACATGGTCGGGCTGCTGATCTTCCTCGGCCTGCTCGGCACCTTCTGGGGGCTGCTGCTGACCATCGGGTCGGTGGCGGACGTGATCGGGTCCATGTCGGTCGGATCGGGTGACCTGAACGCGCTGTTCAACCAGTTGAAGACCGGGCTGGCCCGGCCACTGGAAGGGATGGGGACGGCGTTCTCGACCTCCATGCTGGGCCTCGCCGGCGCGCTGGTGCTGGGGTTCATGGACCTCACCGCCGGGCAGGCGCAGAACCGCTTCACCAATGAACTGGAGGAATGGCTCGCGGGCCTCACGCGGCTTTCGTCGGGACCCTCCGGGCAGGACGGCGAAGGCTCGATCCCGGCTTACGTCAATGCGCTGCTGGAACAGACCGCCGAGAACCTCGAAGGCCTGCAATCCATCCTGGTGCGCGGCGAGGAAGGCCGCGCCGAGACCTCCCGCGCCCTGATCACCCTGACCGAACGCCTGACCGTCCTCACCGAACAGATGCGCGCCAACAACGCGCTGATGCTGCGGGTCGCGGACGGCCAGGCAGGCATCGCCCCCGCCCTGACCCGCATGGCCGACGCCCAGGGCATCGACGAAGCCACCCGCAGCCACATCCGCAACCTCGACCTGCATCTGGCACGCCTGACCGACGACCTGGCCCAGGGCCGCACCCAAGCCACCACCGAAATCCGCAACGAAATCAAGATCCTGACCCGCACCATCGCCGCCATCGCTGAGGAACAGCCACGGTGAGCCAAGTCGCGGCGGGCGGCAGTCGGGGGGCCAGCCCCCCGGCCCCCCCGCTGGGAGGCAACCGCCTCCCAGACCCTGGGTCAAAGGGCCGGTTTGGAGGTGGGGCTCGTCGGTGGGACCGACGCGATGGGCACGCCATGCCCCCCCTCCAAACCGGCCCTCATGTTTCCGCGGGTCCGGGGGCACGTATGCCCCCGGCGGGTGGGTCCGGGAGGGCAGAGCCCTCCCGCCTCGCACCCGCCGCGGCCTGACGCACCATGGCCCGTTCCTCCGATCGGCGGCGCGGCAAGGGTGGGCTGGATGCCTGGCCTGGGTATGTGGATGCGTTGTCCACGCTGCTCATGGTCATCATTTTCGTGTTGCTGGTGTTTGCCTTGGCGCAGGGGTTCTTGTCGGTTGCCGTGACGTCGCGCGATCGGGCGCTGGATCGCCTGAACAGGCAGGTGGCGGAACTCGCGGAGATGCTGGCGCTCGAGCGCGGCCAGGCGGAGGAATTGCGCGGCGGCCTGTCGCGCGCGACGGAGGAACTGGCGGCGGCCGCGACGGCGCGGGATTCGGCGCAGCGATCGCTGGCAACGCTGCGCGAGGAACGCGACCGCCTGGCCACGGAGCGCGACGGGACCCGCACCGAGCGCGACCGCCTGGCGGCCCGCCTCGCCGACCTCGGGCTGGCCGGGCGGGGCAATGAGGAACGGGTGGCCGGCCTCGAACGGCAGTTGGGCGAGGCGCTGGCGCGCGCCGAGGCGGCCGGCGGCGATGCCGCACGCGTCGCGCGCGACCTGACCGAGGCCCGCCGTGGCCTGGCCGAGGCCGAGCAGCGGCGCGCCGCAATGGAGCGCCAGGCCGGCGCGCTGGCGGCGGAGTTGACCACGGCGCGCGCCGACCTCGTGCGGGTGCGCGCGGAGGCGGCCACGCTCGACCAGCAGATGCGCGCGGATCGCGCGACGATCGAGTCGCGCGCCGCCGATGTGGCGCGCCTGGCCCGCGAGCTGGACACCCTGAATGCGCAGCGCGAGGAGGCGGAGCGCCAGGCCTCCGCCGCGCTGGCCCGCGCCGGGACCGAGGAGCGGCTGCGCCTGGCCGCCGAGCAATCCGCCGCCCAGGCCTCGGCCGCGACGGCCGAGGTGGAGCGGCGCCGCGCGGCGCTGGCGGCCTCCGAACAGGCGGCGCTGGCGCGTGCGGCCGAGGCCGAGCGCGCGCGCATCTCCGCCCAGGCCGAGGCGGCCGAGGCGGCGCGGTTGCGGGCGGCGCGCGAGGCCGAAGCGCGCACCGCGGTCGCCCGTTCGCTGGAGGCCGAGAGTGCGCGTGCCGCCGCCGAGGCCGCCACCGCCCGCGCGGTGGCCGAAGCCGCCGAGGCCGCGCGCCGGCGTGCCGAGGCCGAGGGCGCTGCGGCCGCGGCGGCGTCGCGGGCCGGGGCGTCGGATGCCGAGGCGCAGGCTGCCGTGCGGCGCGGCGCCGCGGCGGAGACCGCGGCGGCGGAGGCCGCCCAGCGCGCCGGCTTCGCCGAGGAGCAGCGGCGCCTGGCCGAGACGCAGGCGGCCGAGCAGGTGCGCCTTGCGGAATCCGCGCGCGCGCAGGTCGCGCTGCTGACGCGCCAGATCGAGGCGCTGCGCGCGGATCTGCAGCGCATGTCGGCGGCGCTCGACCTCGAACAGGGCGAACGCCGCGCGCAGGAGGCGACGATCGCCACGCTGGGCGCGCGGCTGAATGCCGCGCTGGCGCAGCGGGTGGAGGAATTGCAGCGCTTTCGCAGCGACTTCTTCGGAAGGCTGCGCCAGGTGCTGGGCGAACGGCCGGAGGTGCGCATCGTCGGCGACCGCTTCGTGTTCCAGGGTGAGGTGCTGTTCGCGCCGGCCTCGGCGGACCTGAGCGAGGAAGGCCGGCGGCAGGTGCGGGATCTCGCGCGCGTGCTGCTGGAGGTGACGCCGCAGATCCCCAGCGAGATCGCCTGGGTGGTGCGTGTGGATGGCCATGCCGACCGGTCGCCGCTGCGTGGCGGGCGCTTCGCGAGCAACTGGGAACTGGCGGCGGCGCGCGCGATCGCGGTGGCGCAGATGCTGATCGCGGAAGGGCTGCCGCCGAACCGCGTGGCGGCGACGTCGTTCGGCGACACGCAACCGATCGACGCCGGCGAGGGCGCCGCGGCGTTCGCCCGCAACCGGCGGATCGAGGTGCGGCTGACGGACCGGTAGGCCACGCCGCGCAGACCTGCGCACCGGCGCAATTACCGGCAGGCGGGCATGACGGCGCAGCATCACGGAGACGCTGCCCATGCCCCGCCTGCCACGCGTACCGGTCGCATCGCGAAGCCGCTCCCTGCGCACGGGCATTTCGCTGGCGCTGGTCTCGCTGGTGCTGATCGCCGGGCTGGCCGCCTTCGCAGCCGCCGAGGCGATGCGCCGTCGCGGCTGCCCGTCGGCCGTGGTGCCTCGCAGCCGCCGGGAGTGGTGCGGCATCGATCCGAAGGCGTTGACCGGCGGCAGCGCGGTACCGGTGCCGATCCCGCGGCGGCTTGCGCAGGATCGCGGCCGGTCCGGTGGCCGGCGCGCCGGGCCAGGGCGGCGCCGCGCGGTTCAGATCATCCGCGCCTCGAAGGGCGGCAGCAGGTCGGGTGCTTCGAATTCCAGCACCCACAAATCGGGGTCGCGTTGCACCTGGCGGTCGGCATAGGCGGTGGCCAGGGCTTCCTCGACCGGGGCGGCGCCGGTGCCGCGGATCCAGGCGGCGCGGCCCTCGGCGTCGCGCGCCTGGGACAGCACGACGCAACCCTCCCGCCCGCGCAGGATGCACAGGATGCCGCCGGAATCGGGGTCGCCCTTGCGCAGCACGGCGGCGGGGCGCCCGGCCATGTCCGACAGGCGGATCGCCATCGAGACCCAGATGCCGGCCTTGATCTTCGGTTCCATCTTTATTGTGCCCTCGGAAGGCGGGCGCCGGCATCCGCCGGCTGGCCTGCGCGCCCTGCACTGCTGCGCCGGGCGCGGCGGGCGGGTTGGGCGCGGTCGCGCCGTGCGCGCCCGGATCGCGGAAGGCCGCGATCCGCTGCGGTCGGCGCGGGAGGGATGGGCGCGGTGGTCCTTGGGCGTGCGTGGGTCTCGGGCATCGGCGGACCCTCGCACGGCCCACCCCTTGCCGGAAGGCGCCGCGCGCGCCATTCACCGCGCAGCGAGCGGGGGTCCCGGCGATGAGCGATCGGAAGATGACGGAAGCGCAGCGCGCCTATGAGGCGAAGCGCGCGGCCAAGGCGGGCATGAGCCTGGAGAAGTGGCTCACCAGCAAGGAACGGCGCGCCGCGGCCGAGGCGAAGGAAGCCTCCGCCGCCACGCCCAAGCCGGCCGAACCGCCGAAGAAGCCCGGCTTCTTCGGGCGCCTGCTGGAAAAGGCGCAGAAGCCGCTCTGATCGTGTAGCCTTCCGGCCATGCGGGGTGCGCTGGCCGGGATGCTGGGACTGGTCGTGGCGGCGGCGGCGCCGGCCGCGGCGCAGGACTACGCGCCGGTCGGCACGGTCATGCTGTTCGCGCCGGGCCGTGCCGAGATCAGCCAGGAGGCGCGCGATGCCCTGCTGGCGTTCCTGCGCCCGCCGCGCCCGCCGGAATTCCGTGGGCACTGCCTGACCGGCCACGCGGATCGCGATGCGGCGGCGGCGGCGCTCAGCCTTGCGCGGGTGCGGGCGGTGGCGGCGATGATGCTGCGCCAGGGGGTGGATGCGCGCGACATCGCCACCGAATCCCACGGCGACGCGCATCCGGTGCGCCTTGCACCCGCCGGGCAGGCGGAACCGATGAACGACCGCGTCCATCTGTTCCCCTGCCCCGGGCCGCGCCTGGCCGGCGTGGCCGAGGCCGAGGCGCGCGCCATGGATACCGCGGTGGTGCCGGCCTTCATGGCGGCGCTGGCGCCGCTGGTGGCGCGATCGCTGGGCTGCCCCGAGCCGGAGGTGCCGCGCGGCGCGCTGGTGCCGCCGCCCTTCGCCTGCCCGGCGGGGGTGGCGGTGCCGGGGCTCAGCGTGCTGCGCATCGCGGGCACGCGGCGTGTCGCGGTCATCCTGGAATGGCGCGACGGCGTGCGCGCAGGCTGGAATGCGCCGGCGGCGGCGGTGCTGGACCTGTTCGGGCATGCGCCGGCGGCGCCGGTGCTGGCGGCGCTGGGTGCCGGGGACGGCGCGGCGCGGCGCTCGGAGTTCCTGGCCGGCGGTGTGCGCGCCGAGGTCGAGACCGGGCCGGGGGCGCAGCGGCGACTGCGCGTGGTGCCGCAGGCGGGGGATGGGCCTTAGGCTGACGGCGGGCGCCGCCATGCCGGGCGGCGCGGTTGATCCGGCCGCGGCAACTCCCGCGCCGCCGCGCAGGAACACGCCACCGACCCATCCGCGCGTTCGTTCGGCACGGTGGGTTCCCCGCAATGCGGGCATTCGATCGGTTCGCGCATCACAGCATCCGCATCAACGTGCCGTCGCGCCGGATGGCGTGGTGGAACACCGCCGCGCCGATATGCGCGGCCAGCAGCAGCACGAACAGGTAGCCACCGATCGTGTGCCCCCAGGACAGCACATTCGCGAGGCCGGTCGAGGCTTCCATGAATTTCGGCATGTGGATGAAGCCGAGATAGGCGGTGCGCCCCGACATCGGGAAGCCCCAGGCGTTGGTGGCGAAGAAGCCCATGATCGGCTGCAGGATCAGCAGCGCATACAGCCCGTGATGCGTCGCGGCCGCGGCCTTGCGCATCAGCGGCGGCAGGTCGGACGGATGCGGCGGCGGCGGGTTGCGCCATTTCCACAGGATGCGCGCCAGCGCGGCGAACAGGATGGTCAGCCCGGCACTTTCGTGGATGGCGTAGAAGGCCATCTTGTAGGCGCCCTCGGCGTCGCCGGTGATGAACTTGATGACGAAGCCGGTGGGCAGGGCGATCAGGATGAGGCCGACCGTGATCCAGTGGAACCACTTGGCGACGGTACCGTATTGCCCATCCGGGTGGGCGGCGTCCTGGCCGGGCAGCGTGGCGGCGGTGGTCGCGTCCATGGTCGCTCTCCGGTGCAACGTCGCGCCAGCGTATCGCATCGGGGGGGTGCCGCGCACGTGCGGATGATCGCAGCCCATGCGGATTGGAGCACGGATCCGCGCAAGCGATGGGTGAGCATCGCGCGGCGCGGCGCGGATGGCTGGCGGGCGGAGGCACCGGTGCCGGTGGGCGACCCGGCGGCGCTGGCGGGCGCGCTGATCGCCGAGGGCGTGCCGGTGGCGATCGGGCTGGACCTGCCGCTCGGCGTGCCGCGCGGCTTCGCGCAGGCGCGCACGGAGGCCGGCTTCGTGGACTTCCTGCGCGGGCTCGTTGGACGGCCGGACTTCTTCGCCGTGGCACCGACCCTGGCGGAGGTATCGCGCGATCGCCCCTTCTATCCCGCGCGCGGCGTCAAGGGCATGACGCGCGCGGCGCATGCGGCGGCGCTCGGGCTTGCCGATGCGCGCGGTCTGTCGCGGCTGTGCGACCGCGCCACCGCCGAACGCCCGGCCGGCGCGCCGGTGTTCTGGACCCTGGGGGCGAACCAGTCGGGCAAGGCGGCGATCGCGGCGTGGCGCGACTGGCTGGCGCCGGGACTCGCTTCCGGCGCGCCCTATGCGATCTGGCCCTTCGCGGGCGGCATCCACGCTTTGCTCGCGCGCGGGCGCGCCGTGCTGGCGGAGGTCTATCCGGCGGAAGCCCTGCGCCATTGCGGCCTGGCGCTGCGCGGGTCGAAGCGCGTGCAGGCGGATCGCGCGGCGATCGGCCAGGCGCTGCTGGCCGCAATGGATGCGCGGCGCGTCGCCCCCTGCCCGGCCTTGCGGGCCATGGTGGCGGACGGCTTCGGCGCCGATGCGGCCGGCGAGGACCGCTTCGATTCCGTGATCGGTCTGCTCGGGTTGGCTGGCGTGCTGGATGGCGCGCGGCCGGACTTCGTGCCCGATGACGACGCGGTGCGCCGCTGGGAAGGCTGGGTGCTCGGTCAATCCGCCCTGCCGTCGGCGTAACCCGGGGCGGGACGACGACGAAACCAGGGGTGAGCCAACAGGAGGCACCCCATGCAGCACGACCCGCGCGGCATGCCGATCACCACCGACAGCGCCGAGGCCGCGACGCAGTTCGATGCCGCGGTGATGGCGCTGCTCGGCCAGCAGGCGGCGGCCGGGGCGCGGCTGGGCGCGGCCCTGGCGGCCGACCCGATGCTGGTGGCGGGGCATGCGCTGGTCGGCTTCTCGCTGATGATGGCGGCGCGCCGGCCGCTGGTGGCGGAGGCGCTGCGCAGCCTGGCCCGCGCCCGCAGCGCGCTGGCCGCGCGCGGCGGCACGGGGCGGGAGCGCGCGCTGGTGCAGTCCCTCGCCGCCTGGGCCGAGGGCCGGGACATGGCCCGCGCGGCGGCCGGGCTGGAGGCGATCGCGCAGGAGGACCCGCACGACATCCTCGCGCTGCGCCTGTCGCACGGCATCCGCTTCATGCTGGGCGAATCCTTCGAGATGCGCCACGCGATCGAGGCCGCGCTGCCACGCTGGGATGCCAGCATGCCGGGCTACGGCTTCCTGCTCGGCTGCCACGCCTTCACGCTGGAGGAGACCGGCGAGGCCGCGCGCGCCGAGGCGGTGGGCCGCCGCGCCGTGGCGCTCGACCCGCGCGACCTGTGGGGCGCGCATGCGGTCGCGCACGCCATCGGCGCGCAGGGGCGCATGCGCGAGGGGATCGCCTGGCTGCGCTGGCTGGAGCCGCATCTGGCCGGCGGCAGCAATTTCGTGCGGCACGTGCATTGGCATCGTGCGCTGTTCCATCTGGCGCTCGGCCAGCACGAGGCGGCGCTGGCGCTGCATGACGCCGGCGTCTGGGCGGAATCCAGCGAGGATGTGCGCGACCTGATGAACGCCGCGCATCTCTTGTGGCGGCTGGACGCGGCCGGCGTGCCGGTCGGCGCAGCGCGCTGGGACGCGGTGGCGGAGATCGCGGAACGGCGCATCGGCGAACACGCCTGGGCGTTTGCCGACCTGCACTACGTGATCGCGCTGGCCGGCGCCGGCCGTGGTGCGGCGGCGGCGCGCATGATCCGGTCGATCGGCACCCATGCCGATGCGCATGGTGGCGACCAGGCGCGGCTGCTGGCGGAGGTCGGGCTGACCGCCGCGCGCGCGGTCGCGGCCGGGATCGGCGGTGATGCGGCCGAAGCCGCGCAGGGCCTGGATGCGGTGCTACCGCGCCTGGCGGAGCTCGGCGGCAGCCACGCGCAGCGGTCGGTCTTCCTGGCCATGCGCGACCGTGCGGCGCAGGCGGCCGCGACGGGTCGCGCGCGGGGGTGACGGCGCGGCGCCGGCGGGGGAGACTGCGCGCCATCGGACGGAGGCGCGCATGCGGCTGGCGGTTGTGACGGACATCCACGGCAATGTCGCCGCGCTGGAGGCGACGCTGGCCGATATCGCCGCGCGCGGCATCGACGCGATCGTGTGCCTGGGTGACATCGCCTCGGGTGCCGCCTGGCCGCGCGAGACGGTGGCGTTGCTGCAGGATCGCGGCATTGCGTGCATCCGCGGCAACCACGACCGCTGGATCAGCGAGCGCACCGGCGAGGCGCTGACCGGCCAGGATCGCCACGCGCATGCGGAACTCTCGGACGCGCAGCGCGCCTGGCTGATGGACTTGCCGGGCACGCTGGAACCCGCGCCCGGCGTGCTGGCCTGCCACGGCACGCCGGAATCCGACGTGCAGAACCTGATCGAGGACGTGGTCGAAGGCCGCCTGCGCGAAGCCCCCATGGCGGTGCTGCGCGACAGGCTGGGCGAGGCAGGCATGGCCGCGCGCGTCGTGCTGTGCGGGCACAGCCACCGCACCGGCATGGTGCAGGTGCCGGGCGGGCCGCTGGTGGTGAACCCCGGCAGTTGCGGGCTGCCGGGATTTCGCATCTCGCGCGAACCGGCGCATCGTCAGGAAGCGGGCACGCCGCATGCGCGCTATGCCGTGCTGCACCTGGATGGCGCGGCGGTCGGCATCGAGATGCTGGCGGTGCGCTACGACTGGGACGCGGCGGCGCGGCGGGCGGAGGAGGTTGGCTTCAACGCCGCCTGGCCGCACGTGATCCGCACGGGGCTGCTGCCCGAAAGCGCGTGACCGGCCGGCGCGGCGCGCAGGATCCGCAGGAGAGGCCGGCGCGACAACAACGGGAGGCACGGATGGGGCGCAAGCAGGGTGACAGGAAGGGCGGCAAGCCCGCCGCCGCCGCGACGCCGGGGGCTTCGCCGTTCAAGGCGGACGGCAGGCTCTCGCGCAAGGCCTATGAACGGGCGCTGCATGACCTGCATGTCGAACTGGTTGCGCTGCAAGGCTGGGTGCAGGCGACGGGTGCGAAGGTGTGCATCCTGTTCGAGGGGCGCGACGGCGCCGGCAAGGGCGGCACCATCAAGGCGATCACCGAACGGGTCAGTCCGCGGGTGTTCCGCGTGGTGGCGCTGCCCGCGCCGAGCGAACGCGAGAAATCCCAGATGTATGTCCAGCGCTACATCCCGCATCTGCCCGCGGCCGGCGAGGTCGTGATCTTCGACCGGTCCTGGTACAACCGGGCCGGCGTGGAACGCGTCATGGGCTTCGCCAGCGACAGCCAGGTGACGCGCTTCCTGCAGATGGTTCCCGCGGTCGAGAAGGCGATCGTGGAATCCGGCGTGATCCTGCTGAAATACTGGCTCGAAGTCGGCATGGAGGAGCAGACGCGCCGGCTGAAAGCGCGGATCGACGATGGGCGAAAGCTGTGGAAGCTGACGCCCATGGACCTGAAATCCTACAGTCGCTGGTACGAGTATTCGCGCGCGCGGGACGCCATGTTCCTGGCCACCGACACCGCCTGGGCGCCGTGGTTCGTGGCGCATTCGGACGACAAGAAGCGCGCGCGGCTGAACATCATCCGCCACCTGCTGCGGCACATTCCCTACGAGGCGCCCAAGCGCGACAAGGTCGCGCTGCCCAAGCGGCAGAAGCCGGGCGACTATGTCGAGCCGGAATATCCGTGGAAGCTCGTTGCCGACACGCTGGGCACGCCGCCTTCCTGAGCGGCGTCACAGCCGCCTGCTGAGCACGACCACGACAATCAGCACCGCGCCGCGCAGGCCGGCGCGGCATGGCCAGAGCCGTAGCCGCATCGCCGAAGCGGCCGCTGAAGCCGCCGAACTGCGTGATGGGGATGGCGACACGGCACCGTCTCCGTCGCCGGGGCAATGGCAAGTGGCTGGCCTGCGTCGCGCTACGGCACGCCCACACGATCCGACGGAGAGCGCGCTTCAGCGTTCCTGTACGGTGATGCCGCGCCCGCCGATGGTGATGTCGATTCCGGACCGGTTGCGATCCTGGTAGACCCAGTATCCGAGCGCCGCGAGGCCGACGACCAGCCCGCCGATCACGAAATAGAGAGTGTTTCTTGTCATGGTATTCGGGCCCCTTTCTCGGGGTACAGGCCTGATGACGTACACGATATCTTGGTGTGATAGGAATATTTATTTGTTCGATACGCCCTGGTATTCGTCGCGGGGACGACGGGTCGTGCCCTCGCCGATCGCCTCAATCCACCCTTGCGCGCCGCGCAGCGCGCGCCGGACGGAGGCGCCCGTCGCGTCGCCCGCCGTCGCGGCCGGCAACACCGCGGCGCCCTCGCATCAGGCTGCCGGCGCGTAGCATCCCGCCGCGCGCGCCGCCTGCGTGGCCAGCCGCGCCGCCAGTTCGAAGACCGGCATCGGCACGCCGGCCTGGCGCGCCAGGTCGAGCGGCACCGAGAACAGCGCGTCGATCTCCATCGCCCGCCCGAGTTCCAGGTCCTGCAGGATGGACGGCTTGTGCGCGATCATCGCCGAACGCTTCATTCGCGCCTCGGCGGAGGTCGCGAGGTCGTGGCCATGGGCGAGGGCGAGGGCCGCACCTTCCTCGGCGATGGCAATGGCGGCGGCATAGACCGCCGGGTCCGACAGCGTGGTCATCATGTCGCTGCGCGAGAGGATGCACAGCGGCCCGCTGGTCAGGTTGCCCATCAGCTTGCCCCAGACCCGGTGGCGAATGTCGGTGACCACCGGGCATGGCATGCCGCCGCCCTCGATCGCCGCGGCGATCGCCTGCGCGCGGGGGGTGATGGTGCCGTCGGGTTCGCCGAGGAACAGCCGGATGTCGGCGTGTTCGGATTTCACCACGCCGGGGGCGATGACCTCGCTGGCGGAATAGACCACGCCACCCAGGGTGCGGTGGATGCCGATGCCCTGTTCGATCTGCGCGCCGGGGTCGAGCAGCGGGATGCGCTCCCCGTCCCGGCCGCCGCCATGGCGCAGGAAGTACCACCAGGGGATGCCGTTGGTGATGAAGGCGACCGGCGTGTCGGGGCCGAGCAGCGGGGCGATGGCGCGTGCGGCGGTGGGCAGCGCGGGCACCTTGGTGGTGACCAGCACGGCGTCGACCGGGCCGACCTCCGCCGCGGTCGCGGCCGCCTGCACGCGCACGGTGCGAACGCCGTCATGGGCATGCAGCGTGATGCCGTTCTGGCGCATCGCCTCCAGGTGCGGACCGCGGGCGACGACCACGACATCCGCGCCGCCGAGCGCCGCGCGGGTCGCGAGATGGCTGCCGATGGCGCCGGCGCCGAAGACGCAGATGCGGGTCATGGGAGGTTCCTTGGCCGAGGGCGCGCCGGGCGCGCCGTGGTGTCGGGACGGCACGCAACCGGCGCGCCGCCGGGTGGCAGCCTCACGCCGCGTGGTCGCGCAGCTGGGCGCACATCGCCGCACCGGCGGCGACCAGGCGGTCGGTGATGGCGCGGCCATGCGCCGCGTTGGCGGTGCGCGGGTCGGGGGCCGCGACGCCGCCGGGGGCGACGTCCTCGACCCACATCGGCACGGCGAAGTCCACGCCATGGCTGCGGATGGCGCCGAAGCCGGTCGGCGGCAGGCCGAGATACGGGCCGGTCGGCGCGCGCACCCGCGCCGCGTCGGGGCGGCACAGGTCCGGGCGCAGGTGCATCGTGACGGACGCCACCGGGTCGCCGCCATGGCCGAAGGATTCCGCCGCGCCACCGAATTCGCCGTGCAGCTTGCCGGCCTCCCGCCACAGATGCAAGGCGGGGATGATGACGCCATGGCGGTGCCGCGCGGCGCGTGCCGCGGCCTCCGCCGGGCCGATCGTGCCGGCATGGCCGTTGACGATGAGGATCGAGCGCGTGCCGGTGCGGATGAAGGCCTCGGCGGTTTCCTCGATGACGGCGGTCAGGGTCGGGATGGACAGCGTGATGCCGCCTGCCACGCCGGCGAAGAAATCCTCGCCGCCGAAGGGGATGGCCGGGGCGACCAGTGCGTCGGCGCCCAGGGCCAGGGCGGCGGCGGCGATGCGGGCGGCGATCTCCTCGGCCACCAGGTAGTCGCCCATGGGCAGGGCGGGGCCGTGGGTTTCCAGGCTGCCCATGGGCAGGATGGCGACGGCGCCGGGGGCGGTGATCTCGGCGATGCGATGGGTCATCACGGCTCCTGGCGAAAGGACGGGGGACGACACCCGAAGGCTTCTCCGGGTGTCAGAAAAAGCAGGGGGTTCGGGGGAGTTCCCTCCCCCGACCTTCCTTCACCTACGCCAGCAGGTCCAGCGCCGCCCGCGACAGCGCCTGCACGCCCGCATCGATGCAGCGTTCGTCGGGCTGGTAGAACGCATTGTGCAGCCGGTCGTCGCGCCCCGGCGCGCCCGAGCCGATGCGCAGCTGGAAGGCCGGCGCGCGGGCGGCGAATTCCGCGAAATCCTCCGCACCCATCGATGGCTCGCCTTCCGCCGGTGCCACGCCCATCTGGCGCGCGACGGCGGCGATGACGGGTTCGAGCACGCGATCGTCGTTGACCAGCGGCGGCACCTTGCGCACGTAGGTCATGGCGCATGTCACGCGCATGCCGAGCGCGATGCCATCGGCCAGGCGCTTCAGCGCGGCCTCGGCGGTGTCGCGCGCATCGGCGTGCAGCGTGCGCACCGTGCCCTTCATGTGAACGCGCTCGGGGATGATGTTGTAGGTCGTGCCGCCCTGCACCATGCCGACCGTCACCACCGCCGGGTGCAGCGGGCGGATCTCGCGGCTGACCACGGTCTGCGCCTGCGCGATGAACTGCGCGGCGGCGACGATGGGATCGACCGCGGCGTAGGGATGCGCGGCATGGCCGGACTTGCCCTGCACCACCAGGTCGAAGCGGTCCGACGCGGCGAGGCAGGCGCCGCGCACGAAGCCGAAGGACCCCACCGGCATGTCGGGGTGGTTGTGGAAGCCGATCGCCATGTCCGCACCATCCGCCGCGCCATCGGCGATCATGGCGGCTGCCCCTTCCAGCACTTCCTCGGCGGGCTGGAAGACCAGGCGGATGGTGCCGGCGATCTGCGGCGCGAGGTCGCGCAGCACGGCGGCCACGCCAAGCAGCGTCGCGGTGTGGATGTCGTGGCCGCAGGCGTGCATCTGGCCGTCGACGCTGCTGGCGAAATCGATGCCGGTTTCCTCGTGGATCGGCAGCGCGTCCATGTCGGCGCGGATCAGCAGCGTCGGGCCTGGGCGCCCGCCGGTGATCTCGCCGACCACGCCGGTGATGCCCACACCGGTGCGGTGCGCGATGCCCAGGCGCGCGAGCTCGGCGGCGACGATGCCCGCGGTGCGTGTTTCCTGGAAGGCGAGTTCCGGGACGCGGTGGATGTCGCGGCGTAGCGCGACCAGGTGCGGCGCGATGGCGGCGGCGGCGTCGCGGATCGCGCGCTGCGGGTCGTTGGGGATCATGGTCGGCATCCGCTGCTGGAGTTCGTGACAAAGCATAGGTCGGGGCGGGGCCTGGGCAAGCGCGGTGTGCTGCGCGCGGGCCTGCCGCATCGCGCGCACGGATGTATCGCGCGCCGCTTGCGACACCCTCTCCCGCGCCGCTTGCGACGACCCATGCCGCATGCCATAGGGCAACCAGACACTTGGGAGGCAAGATGTCCTGGACGCTCCGCCGGCGCTCGCTGCTGGCAGGTTCCGCATTTGCCGTGGGCACCGCGCGCCACGCGCTGGCGCAGGGCGGCGCATGGCCGTCGCAACCGATCCGTCTCGTGGTTCCCTTCGCACCCGGCGGCACGACCGACCTGGTGGCGCGGCTGCTGGCGGCGGGGCTGCAGGACCGCCTCGGCGTCTCCATGGTGGTCGAGAACCGCGCCGGCGCGGGTGCCACCGTGGGCAGCGAGATGGTCGCGCGCGCCGCGCCCGACGGCTACACGCTGGTGATGTCGAACATCGCGAGCCACGCGATCAGCCCCGCGGTGTATCGCGGGCGCATCCGCTACGATGCGGTGACCGACTTCGCGCATATCGCGCTGGTGGTATCGAACCCGACCGTGTGGGTGGCCAATCCCCGCGCGGGCATCCGCACGCTGGCCGATGCGGTGGCGAAGGCGCGCAGCCCGAGCGGGCTCGATGTCGCGACCTCCGGCGCCGGTTCGTCCAACCACCTGATGGTGGTGCGCATGAGCCAGCTGGTCGGCAAGGAACTGAACCACATCCCGTTCCGCGGCGCCGGCCCCGCCATGCAGGCGGTGATCGCCGGGCAGGTGCCGATGATGTCGGACAGCCTGCCTTCGTCGGTCAACCACATCCGGCAGGGCTCGGTGATCGCCGTCGCGATGGCCTCGGAGCAGCGGCACCCGGCATTCCCGGACGTGCCGACCTTCCGCGAACAGGGCTTCGATCTTGCCAGCGATTCCTGGTTCGGGCTCTCGGCGCCGGCGGGCACGCCCGCCCCGGTGGTCGAGCGGCTGAACCGCGAAACCCGGGCCTTCCTGTCGAGTCCCGACATCCGCGCACGCTTCGCCGAATTGGGCGGCACGCCGGGGGACCTGACGGCGGATGGTTACGGCGAATTCGTGCGGCGGGAGGTGGCGCTCTGGGCGCCACTCGTGCAGGCTTCCGGAGCGACGGCGGACTGACGCGGGACGAACAGGCAGGCAAATGACTGGGGTGGACGGACAAATATGAAACTCAACACCAAGGACATCGTCGCCGGGGCGATCCTGCTCGGGATCGCCTTGGTCGGGCTGTGGCTCAACACCGACCACAACATGGGCTCGGCGCGGCGCATGGGGCCGGGCTACATGCCGTTCCTCGCGCTGGCGATCCTGGGCGGGCTGGGTGCGGCCACCGTGATCTTCGCGCTGTTCAGCGGGCCCAACCCCCTGGACCGCTGGACGTCGCAGGAGATCATGCTCCTGATCGCCGGCGCGGTCGTGGGCACCGGCGCCGGCCTGGTCGCCGCGCGGGTCGGGGGCTGGCCGTCGTCCGGGTGGAATTCCCTTGGCATCGGCATCTTCGTGGGCTGCCTCGTGCCCGGCATCGTCAAATCGTGGCGACCTTTGTTTCTGGTGCTCGCAGCCTTCGCGCTGTTCGGCCTGGTACTCGAGCAACTTGGCTTGATGGTCGCCATAACCCTGGCCGTCGTGCTCGCGGCCTTTGCCGATGAAACGCATACGCCCAAGGGCGTCGTCGGCCTCTGCGTGTTCCTCTGCACGCTCTGCTGGTTTGTCTTCATCTGGTATCTCGATATCCGCGTGCCCCTCTGGCCGCAGATCTGAGAACGGGAAGCGGCACAAATGGACCTTCTCACGAATCTCGGGTACGGCTTCGCGGTCGCGCTCACCTTCAACAACATCATGTTCTGCCTGATCGGCTGCATCATCGGCACGGCGATCGGCGTGCTGCCGGGCATCGGCCCGGTTGCCACCATCTCCCTGCTGCTGCCGATCACCTTCGGCCAGCCCGCCACCACCGCCATCATCATGCTCGCGGGCATCTACTACGGTGCGCAGTACGGCGGTTCGACCACCGCCATCCTGCTGAACCTGCCTGGTGAGGTCAGTTCGGTCGTCACCACCCTCGAAGGCTACAAGATGGCCCGCAACGGGCGGGCCGGAGCGGCGCTGAGTGTCGCCGCCCTGGGGTCATTCTTCGCCGGCACGGTCGCGACCATTCTCGTGGCGGCGTCGGGGCCCCTGCTGACGCAGGTGGCGCTGTCCTTCGGGCCGGCGGATTACTTTTCGCTCATGTTCCTCGGGCTGATCATTTCGGCCGTGCTGGCGCAAGGCTCGGTGATCAAGTCGATCGGCATGGTGGCGCTGGGCGTGTCGCTCGGCATGGTCGGCACCGACGTGCAGACCGGGCAGCAGCGCTTCACCTTCGGCATCCCGGAATTGTCGGACGGCGTGGGCTTCGTCTCGATCGCCATGGGCATGTTCGGCATCGCCGAGATCATCCTGAACCTGGAGCGGCCGGAATCGCGATCGGTCCTGTCGGGCAAGGTCGGCAAGCTGATGATGACGCGCGAGGAATTCCGCCGCGCCGTGCCATCGGTGCTGCGCGGCACGGCGGTGGGCTCGATGCTCGGCATCCTGCCGGGCGGCGGCGCGGCGCTGTCGTCCTTCGCGTCCTACATGATGGAGCGCAAGATCTCGAAGGGCCGGCACCTGTTCGGCACCGGCGCGATCGAAGGCGTGGCGGGGCCGGAAGCGGCGAACAACGCGGCGTCGCAGACGTCGTTCATCCCGCTGCTGACGCTCGGCATCCCGGCCAACGCCGTGATGGCGCTGATGGTGGGCGCACTGATCATCCAGGGCATCCAGCCCGGCCCCCGCATGGTGGAAGCGCAGCCGGACCTGTTCTGGGGCCTGATCGCCTCGATGTGGGTCGGCAACCTCATGCTGCTGGTCATCAACCTGCCGATGGTCGGCATGTGGGTGAAGCTGCTGTCGGTGCCCTACCGCCACATGTACCCGTCGATCATGATTTTCTGCGCGATCGGCGTGTACTCGCTGCAGAACAACGTGTTCGACGTTTACCAGACGGTGGCCTTCGGCCTGTTCGGCTACCTGTGCTCGAAGCTGCGGCTCGAGGCGGCGCCGATGCTGATCGGCTTCGTGCTCGGCCCGATGATGGAGGAGCACCTGCGCCGCGCCATGCTGCTGTCGCGCGGCGACGTGATGGTGTTCGTCGAACGCCCGATCAGCGCCAGCATGCTGGCCATCGCCGCCATCGCGCTGGTCGCGATGATCCTGCCCAATGTCCGCAAGGGCAAGGACTCGGCGTTGCAGGAAGGCGGCTGAGGTGTAGCGCTGGCCGGTCACGGCAGCGCGGGTCTGGAAAGGCGGGTTCCGAAGGGGACCCGCCTTTTTTCTTGTGCCCTCGGTCGGCGGGCGGCGGCCATCCGGCGGCCTGGGCTTCGCGCCACGCGCTGGCGCACGAGGCGCGGCAGGCAGGCTGGGCGCGGTCGCGCCTTGCGCTCCCGGATCGCGCCGCGATCCGAGGGGTGGCCCTGATTCCCGCAGGTCCGGGGGCTGGACCCCCGGTCAGGCCTTCGGGCGCGGCAGCGCGAACACGCCGCTCGCCCGCAGCACCGCGACGCCATCCGCGAGGAACCGCCCTTCGACGAACATCATGCGCGAGGTGCGTCGCAGCAACGCCGGGTGGCATTCCAGCCAGGCGCCGAGCGGCGCGGGTGCCAGGAAGTCCGTCACCAGGCTGATCGTCACGAAATGCCCCGGCGTGCCGGCCTGCTCCGCGCCGCCGATGCCCAGCACGATATCCGCGATGGTCGCCAGCATCCCGCCATGCGCCACCGCCTGGTTGTTGCAGTGGCGGCGTTCGATGCGGATGCCGAAGCGCGCGCCCGCTTCCTCGGGGCGGCGGAAGATCGGGCCGATGGGTTCCAGGAAGGGGCCGCCCGCGTGGCGCGCCACGAAGCCCTCGGGGAGTCCGGCGGTGCTTCCGCCATCCGTCACGCCATCCATGAATTCCCGGCCCTCTCGTGGTCGGCGCGCAGGATAGGGCGCCGCCGCCCGGCTGCCGAGACGCCTTCCCTTCGCCGTCTTTGCATCGCATAGGACGCGCCGCACCCGTTCCAGCCCGTCGGACGTCATGACCGCAAAACACCAGCCGATCCTGCCCGTCATCCTCTCGGGGGGCACCGGCACGCGCCTTTGGCCGCTGTCGCGCGAAGGCTATCCGAAGCAGTTCTGGCCGCTCGCGTCGGACCGGCCGATGCTGGCCGAGACCGCCGCGCGCGCCGAGGGCCCCGGCTTCGCCCCGCCCATGGTCGTGTGCAACGAGGCGCATCGCTTCCTGGTGGCGGAACAATTGCGCGGGCGCGGCGCGCGCATCGTGCTGGAACCGGCCGGGCGCAATTCCGGCCCGGCCATCGCCGCCGCCGCGCTGCTGGCCGAGGAAGCCAGCCCCGGCACCGTCATGTGGATCATGGCGGCCGATTCCGCCATCAAGGATGTCGCGGCGCTGCACGCCGCGCTGGTGCAGGCGGCGGCGGCGGCGCGCGCCGGGCGCATCGTCACCTTCGGCATGGCGCCGACGGCGCCCGAGACCGGCTATGGCTACATCGAGTCCGGCGCCGACCTGCCCGGCCTGCCCGGCGTGCGCGCCATCACCCGCTTCGTCGAGAAGCCGGATGCCGCGCGCGCGGCCGAATTCGTCGCCGGCGGCGCGCATTTGTGGAATTCGGGCATGTTCGTCGCCACCGCCTCCTCCCTGCTGGCCGAACTGGAGCGCCATGAGCCGGCAATGCTGGCCGCGGTGCGACAGGCGGTGGCCGGCGCGAGCCGCGACATGGATTTCGTGCGGCTCGCCCCCGAACCCTTCGCCGCCGCGCCATCCATCAGCATCGACCACGCGGTGATGGAGCGCACGCTGAACGCCGCCGTGGTGCCGGCCGCGATCGGCTGGTCGGATATCGGGTCCTGGACCGCGCTGTGGGAGATCAGCCCGCAGGACGGCGCCGGCAACGCCACGCAGGGCCCGGTCGAACTGGTCGATGCCCGCAACTGCCTGGTGCGCAGCGAGGGCATCCTGACCGGCGTGGTGGGGCTCGAGAATGCGATCGTGGTGGTCACCGACGACGCCGTGCTGGCGATGCATCGCGACCGGGCGCAGGACGTGAAGGTGCTGGTCGAGCAGCTGAAGGCGCGCGGCCGCAAGGAAGCGACCGAACATCGCCGCGCCTATCGCCCCTGGGGCCACTACGAGGGCCTGATCCTGGGCGAGCGCTTCCAGGTGAAGAAGATCCAGGTGCGCCCCGGCGCGAAGCTGTCCCTGCAGAAGCATTTCCACCGGGCGGAGCATTGGGTGGTGGTGTCGGGCACCGCGATCGTGCGGCGCGACGCCGAGGAGATCCTGCTGCGCGAGAATGAGAGCGTCTACCTGCCGCTGGGCTGCGTGCACCGGATGGAGAACCCGGGGATCATCCCGCTGGTGCTGATCGAGGTGCAGTCGGGGTCCTACCTCGGCGAGGACGACATCGTGCGCTACGAGGACACCTACGGCCGGGCCTGAGCGCTGGTTTAGTTTTCACGTCCCTCAGACGGCGGGCGGGCCGCATCCGCGGCCCTTGCCTTCGCGCCATGCGCGGGTGCTCCCGGCGCGGCGCGCGGGTCGGGCGCGGTCGCGCGGTGCGCTCGCGGATCGCTGCGCGATCCGATCGCAGGGTCTCACCACGCCTTGGCGCCATGCCCTGGTGCGCGGTTCGCGCGCGTCCTTGATCCCGCGCAAGGCGCCGCGCCGCAGACCAGCGATCATGCGGCTCACGCCACCACGGCATGAAAGGCCCGCCGATGAACCATCGCCACCGCAAGGTGCTCCACGCGCTGTTCGCCCACCCCGTCAGCGCCAATATCGACCCGAAGGCGGTGCATGCCGTGTTCGAGGAACTCGGCGCCGACGTGTCGCACAACGGCTCGGGCCGCATCGCCGTGACACTCAATGGCCACGCGCATGCCTTCCATGATTCGCGGCACAGCCTGTCGAAGGACGAGGTGGTGGCGATCCGCCACTTCCTGACCGAGGCCGGCGTCGATCCCGCCGCCTATCCGGACTGACGCCCGCCCGGCTTGATCTCGCCCCGCTTTCCTGCGGTAACCTCTCCCGCAACGCCCCGGCCCGTGCCGGGGCGACGGGAGAGGAACCGCCACCATGACCCTGCACCGCCGCGCCCTGCTCGGCGCCACCGGCCTCGCCGCCCTCGCCCCCGCTGCGGCCAGCGCCCAGGCGCGCTGGCAGATGGCCAGCCCCTATGCGGACGGCAATTTCCAGACGCGCAACATCCGCGCCTTTCTCCAGGATCTGGAGCAGGCTGCCGGCGGGCGCCTATCGATCCAGCTGCACAGCAACGGCGCGCTGCTGCGCATGCCCGAGATCAAGCGCGGCGTGCAGACCGGCCAGGTGCAGCTCGGCGAGATCCTGCTCACCGCCTATGCCAACGAGGACCCGCTGTTCGACGCCGACGCCCTGCCGCAGCTGGTCACCAACTATGCCCAGGCGCGCAGGCTGTCCGACCTGCAGAAGCCGTTCATCGAGGCGCGCTTCGCCCGCCAGGGCCTGAGCCTGCTGTACATGGTGCCGTGGCCGCCGGCGGGCCTGTATGCCCAGGCGCCGGTGACGTCGCTGGAGCAGCTGCGCGGGCAGCGCTTCCGCACCTTCTCGCCGATGACCAACCGCTTCGCCCAGCTGATCGGCGCGCAGCCGACGCTGGTGCAATCCGCCGAACTGGCGCAGGCCTTCGCCACCGGGGTGGTGCAGGCGCAGATCACATCGGCCGCCACCGGCGTCGATACGCAGGCCTGGGATTATGCGCGGGTGTTCACGCCGCTCGGCTTCTCGATGACGAAGAATGCCGTGCTGGTCTCCCGCCGCGCGCTGGACGCGTTGCCGGCGGACCTCCAGGCCGCTGTGCGCGCCGCCGCGACGCGGGCGGAAGCGCGCGGCTACGAACTCTCGGAGGCCGCGATGCGCGAGACCGAGGCGACGCTCGCCGCCCGCGGCATGCAGGTGGGGCCGCCCTCGCAGCAATTGCTGGATGACCTGACGCGCGTCGGCCGCACCATGGCGGATGAATGGGTGACGCGCGCGGGGGATGACGGGCGGCGGCTGCTCGAACAGTACCGCGCGGGCTGACGACCCTTGGGCGCTGCCCGGCCGCGCGGCAGGCAGCGCCCAGGAAGCGGGCAATCCGCCATGCGTTGCGCCATCTCCCGCCCCTGCCCCCCTTGCGCCCCCGGGGCCGGCGCGTCGAAGATGCCTTCGTAAAAAGCACAACAGGGGGCCTCACCATGAACCACCTTCGCCGCCGCGACCTGCTCGCGGCCACGGGCGGCCTTGCCGCCGCAGCCCTTGGCGCCGGTCCGGCGCAGGCGCAGACGCGCTGGCAGGTTGCCACCCCCTATCCGGACGGCAACTTCCACACCCGCAACATGCGCGCCTTCATCGAGCAGGTGCAGGCGGCGGCCGGCGGGCGGCTGCAGATCCAGCTGCATTCCAACGCGTCGTTGCTGCGCATGCCCGAGATCAAGCGCGGCGTGCAGACCGGCCAGGCGCAGATCGGCGAGATCCTGCTGTCGGCCTATGGCAACGAGGACCCGTTCTTCGAGGTCGATTCCGTCCCCATGCTGGTCACCAGCACGCCGATGGCGCGCAAGCTCGCGGACCTGCAGAAGCAGTATGTCGAGGCGCGGCTGAACCGCCAGGGCGTCAGCCTGCTGTACTGGGTGCCGTGGCCGCCCTCGGGCCTGTACACCAATGTCCCGGTCGAGAGCGTCGAGACGCTGCGCGGCACCAAGATGCGCACCTTCAACGCGCTGACCAACCGCTTCGCCACGCTGTGCGGCGCGACGCCCACGCTGGTGCAGCAGGCGGAAGTGCCGCAGGCCTTCGCGACCGGCGTGGTGAATTCCATGGTCACCTCGGCGGCGACGGGCGTCGATGTGCAGGCCTGGGATTTCTGCCGCCACTTCACGCCGATCGGCTTCACCCGCACCAAGAACGCCATCTTCGTGCAGACCCGCGCGCTGCAGGCGCTGCCGGCGGAGGTGCAGGCGGCGATCGCCACCGCCGCCGCCGCCGCCGAGGCGCGCGGCTGGGAAGCCTCGGATGTCGAGACGGTGAACCAGCAGAACATCCTGCAGCAGCGCGGCATGACCATCGGCACGGCGACGCCCGCGCTGATGCAGGGTCTGATGCGCATCGGCGCGACCCAGGCCGATGAATGGGTGGCCAAGGCCGGCGACGAGGGCAAGCGCCTGATCGACGCCTATCGCGCCGCCATCGCCTGACCGTGCTGGGGCCTGCCGGCTGACATGATGAAGGATGCCCGGATGACCGACTTCCTGGGCCGGCGGCCCCGCCGGGCATGAGCGCGCTGCGCCGCGCGCTCGATGCGCTGTACCTTCTCGGCGGGATCGCCGGCGCCATCGCGCTGGCGGCCATCGGTGCGATCATCGCGACCCAGGTGATCGGGCGGCAGTTCGGCGCCACGGTGCTCGGCGCCGACGACCTGACCGCTTTCTCGGTCGCGGCCTCGGCGACGCTGCCGCTGGCCTATGCCTTCCGGCACGGGGCGCATATCCGCGTCGACCTCATCATCGGGCGGCTGTCGGGGTCGCCGCGCTTCGTGATGGAAACCATCGCGATCGGCATCTCGGCGGCGCTGTGCTGCTTCTTCGCCTACGCGATGCTCGACCTCGCGACCGACAGCCTGGCCTTCGAGGATGTCGCGCAGGGCTCGGTCGCGTGGAAGCTGTGGGTGCCGCAGGGGCTGGTGGGCACCGGCGTGGCGCTGTTCGCGATCTGCCTGCTGGATGACCTGGTGGTGCACCTGGCGGGCGGCGTGCCGTCGTATCGCCGCGCCGCCGAAGCCGATGCTCTGTCGCGTGCTGGGGAAGAAATCTGATGGAACTCGCCCAGACCGAAGCGGGGGTGCTGCTGCTCGGGCTTCTGTTCGTGTTCCTCGGGCTTGGCATCTGGATCGGACTGTCGCTGGCGTTGGTCGGGCTGTGCGGCATTGTCGTGCTGCCCATGCTGATCCCGTCCATGCCCACCTTCCCGGCCGAGAAGGTGATGGGCACGGCGATCTGGCAGTCGCTTGCATCCTGGACGCTGGCGGCGCTGCCGCTGTTCATCTGGATGGGCGAGATCCTGTTCCGCACGAGGCTCAGCGAGGACATGTTCCGCGGCCTGGCGCCGTGGGTGCAGCGGCTGCCCGGGCGGCTGATGCATGTGAACGTGATCGGCTGCGGCATCTTCGCCGCCGTGTCCGGGTCCTCCGCCGCGACAGCGGCGACCATCGGCAAGATGTCGCTGCCGGCGCTGACGCAGCGCGGCTACCACGTGCCGATGGCGATCGGCTCGCTGGCCGGTGCCGGCACGCTCGGCCTGCTGATCCCGCCGTCGATCGTGATGATCGTCTATGGCGTGGCGGCCGAGGTCAGCATCGTGCGGCTGTTCATCGCCGGCGTGATTCCCGGCATCATGCTGATGGTGCTGTTCAGCGGCTACATCGCGATCTGGTCGCTGATGAACCCAGCGCTGACACCGCCGCCCGACCCGCCGATGCCGTTTGCGAAGAAGCTGCGCGAGAGCGGGCAGCTGATCCCGGTGGTGATGCTGATCGCCTTCGTGATGGGCAGCATCTATCTGGGCTGGGCGACGGCGACCGAGGCGGCCGTGTTCGGCGTGATCGGCGCGCTGGCGCTGTCGGCCTGGGGCGGGTCGCTCACACCGAAATCCTTCGCCGCCAGCCTGATGGGCGCGGTGCGGCTGTCCTGCATGATCAACCTGATCCTGGCGGGTGCCGCGTTCCTCACGCAGGCCATGGCGTATTCCGGCATTCCGGCGGCGATGGCGGCCTGGGTCGGCGCGCAGGGCTTCAGCCCCTTCATGATCATCGCCTGCCTGACGGTGATCTACCTGATCCTGGGCTGCTTCATCGACGGCATCAGCATGATCGTGCTGACCGTGTCGGTGGTGCTGCCGATCATCGCCAGCACCGGCTTCGACCTGGTGTGGTTCGGCATCTTCATCGTGCTGGTGGTGGAACTCGCGCAGATCACGCCGCCGGTCGGCTTCAACCTGTTCGTGCTGCAGGGCCTGACCGGCAAGGGCATCTTCGAGGTGGCGAAGAACACCCTGCCGTTCTTCTTCCTGATGCTGGTCGGCGTGGCGCTGGTCACGATCTTCCCGGCGATCGTGACCTGGCTGCCCACGACCATGATGGGGCGGTAGCGCGCCGCGCGCCGCCCCCTGGCGGCGCGCGATGCATCAGCCCGGCGTGATGCCGGGCGCCGCCCGTCCGCGTTGCCAGAAATGCCGCCCGACGAAGAACACCAGCGCCGTGGCGGCGATCCCGCAGATCGACCAGAACAGCCGCTCGACGCCCAGCCAGGAACCGAGGAACCACCCGGCCGCCACGAAGGACGCTGCCCAGACGCCGGCGGCGATGAAGTTCAGCACCGCGAAGCGCAGCTTTGGGTATCCCGCCAGCCCGCACACCACCGAGGCGACGTTGCGCACGCCGTACAGGAAGCGGAAGGACAGGATGAACAGCGTGCCGTAGCGTTCGAGCAGCGCATTGGCGCGTTCGACCCGCGGCTGGGATTTCGGAAAACGCCGCAGGATGGCCGGCCCATAGCGCCGCCCCAGGTAGAACCAGGTCTGGTCCCCCAGGTAGGAGCCGATCCAGACCGAGACCATGAGCAGCCACGGGTCGACCGCCCCCATCGTGGCTCCGATGGCAGCGGCTGCGAGGACGAAGGTCTCACCTTCGAAGAATGCCCAGAGCGCAGCCGCCAGGTATGCATAGCCGCCCCAATCGGCCCAGAATTCGGCCAAGCTCGGAAGTCTCCCAGTTCGTTGGGCGGGAGACTGCCCTGTCCGGCTTCCCAGGGGAATGGGAATCCTTTGCCGATCCTTCGGGACGGCCGGCGCAGTCCGGAACGGCGCGTCAGCCGCCCGCGGCGGGCCAGTCCGGGCGTTCGAAGCGCTGCACCTCCAGCGTGTAGCCGGCCGGGTCGCGGAAGAAGAACGACGTGACGCGATAGGTCTCGGAATAGGCCGGCGCCTTGTCGGGCGTGACGCCCGCCGCCACCAGCCGCGCGTGCCAGCCTTCGACATCCTGGGCGACGAAGGTGATGACCGCGCCGCCCTGCACGCGCGGGTTGTCGCTCACGCGCGGGCCGCGGGCGCGGCATACGCCGAGATACGCGCGCCCGCCGGGTGCAACGGCGTAGATGCGGCACGACCCCTGGTCCTGCGCCAGCTCGAGGCCGAGCACGTCCTCGTAGAAGCGCCAGGAGGGTTCGGGATCCTCGGCATAGAGGAAGGTCACGTGCTGGTCGAAGGGCGCGGTCATGGCGCCAGCATGGCGCCGGCGCGCCGGCCTGCCAACCGGATTGCCCGGGCACCGCCGGCATCGCATGGTCGCGCCCGATGGAGCGCATCCTTCACTGGCTGATCCGGCACTGGGCCTTCAGCGCGACGGCGCTGCTGCTGGCCTGCGGCGCGCTGGGCTATTCGCTGGCGGCACCGGCGCCGCCGCGCGAGATCCGCATCGCCACCGGCACCGCCCCCGATTCCGCGTATACCCTCGCCGCCGAGGCCTATGCCCAGCGCCTGCAGGCCACCGGCTTCCGCGTGCGCCGCCTGGCGACGCAGGGGTCGGTCGACAACCTCGCCCTGCTGCGCGCGCGCGAAGTGGATGTCGCGCTGGTGCAGGGCGGCATCGCCGACCCGGTACGCGACCAGGGGCTCGAATCCCTGGGCGCGGTCTTCGCCGAGCCCGTCTGGGCCTTCCTGCGCGGCGAAAGTGGCGCGCGGCGCCTGGCGGATCTGCGCGGCCGGCGCGTGGCGATCGGCCCGCAGGGCAGCGGCACCCGCGTGCTGGCGCTGGCCATGCTGGCGGCGAACGACATCGGCGCTAACGACATCGACGCGCTGCCGCTGGCCGGCGCGGCGGCGGCCGAGGCGCTGGCGGCTGGCGGGGCCGATGCCGCCATCCTGGTCTCGGCGCGCGCCACGGGCAGCATCGCCACGCTGCTCGGCGCAGGGCCGGCGCTTCACCTGCTCGACTTCGCCGACCACGCCGATGCCTACGGCGTCCAGCTACCGTTCCTGTCGGCGGTGCGCCTGCCGCGCGGCGGCCTGTCGCTGGCGGCCGACGTACCGGACCGGCCCTATACGCTGCTCGCGCCGGTCGCCTCGGTGGTGGCGCATGAGGACATCCACCCGCAGGTCGTCTCCCTGCTGGTCGGCATCATGCAGGAGGTGCATCGCCCGCGCACCCTGTTCGCCGCCGAGGGCGCCTTTCCCAATGCGCTGGCACAGGACCTGCCGATGAACGCGGATGCCGAGCGCTACTTCGCGCGCGGGCGCACCGTGCTGCAGCGCTGGCTGCCCTTCTGGGTGGCGGTCTGGGTGGAACGCCTGGTGTTCGTCCTGCTGCCGGTGCTGGGCCTGGCGCTGCCGCTGATCCGCTTCGGCCCCGCGCTCTATGCCTGGCAGATGGAGACGCGGGTTTGGCGCCACTACGAGACGCTGCGGCGGATCGAGGCGGAGGCGGAGCGCGGCCCCGAAGCGCGCGCAGCGCTGCAGGAGAGGCTCGAGGCGCTGGACGGGCGCGTGGCGCGCCTCGCGCTGCCGGTCACCTATCGCCGGCACGTCTTCGCGCTGCGCCGGGACATCGCCTATGTGCGCGCTCGGTGCCCCGGATCGAGGATGCGTGAGCCAGGCAGTGCACCGTTGAGTTCCCGACACGATCGCGCCAGCCTGCACGCCATGCCGGATTCGACATGCCAAGGGAACACGAGCCGATGAGCGACTTCGCCAACAAGATCACCAGCAGGATTCCACTCGGGGAGCCGGCATGGCTGAGGGAATTCAAGACCTTCATCATGCGCGGCAACGTCATCGACCTGGCGGTCGGCGTGGTGATCGGCGCGGCCTTCACCTCCATCGTGTCGTCGGTGGTCGAGGACCTGCTGAACCCGATCGTGGGCATCCTGATGGGCGGGATCGACTTCTCGAACCTGTTCGTCGTGCTGTTCGGCGAACGGCGCGCCTCGCTGGAAGCCACCCGCCAGGGCGGGGCTTCGGTGCTGGCCATCGGGTCCTTCCTGAATGCGGTGATCAAGTTCGTCATCGTCGGCTTCGCGGTGTTCTGGCTGGTCAAGCTGCTCAGCCGGATGCAGGCCTCCCAGGCGGTGGCGAAGGCCGCGGCCGTGCCCGTGCCGACCGCCTCGGAGAAGCTGCTCGCGGAGATCCGCGACGAGCTGAAGGCCGCGCGCGGCGCGACGCCGCCGTCCGCCTGACGCCCCACACGCGCCGGCCCCGCCGCGGCGGGGCCGGCGCCACGATGCCCGACAGGCGCTCCGCCTGCCGCGCCGCCAGCAAACGCCGGGGACATGACCAGGTGCCGATCTACGACCAGTCGAACTGCCTGCTCGCGATGCGCACCGTGCTGGCCGGATGGCCGGCGATCCTGACCGAGCTCGAGGGCGAGGACCGGCTCAGCGCACCCTTCGTCTATCGCATCCGCTTCGCGACCGAGGCGCCGGTGGCGGCGGTGAAGGCGCTGATCGGCACCGACGTGACGCTGTATTTCGGCCAGCCCGGGGCGGGGACGCCCGCCCTGCTGCGCCGGCGGCCGCTGAACGGGCATTTCCGGCGCATCGCGCGGGTCGGGCGCGTCGGGCGCGACGGCCTGATCCTGGAATGGGAAGCGGAGGTGGTGCCGAAGCTCTGGTTCGCCTCGCAGACATCGGATTTCCGCATCTTCCACGACCAGACCATCCCGCAGATCGTCGCCACCATCCTGAATGAGCAGGGCATCGCATTCGCCGACCGCATCGTGGTGCCGGAGGCCTACGGCACGCTCGAATACTGCGTGCAGTACGACGAGAGCGCGCTCGACTTCGTCTCCCGCCTGCTGGAGCACGCCGGCATCTTCTACTGGCACGAGCATACCGAGGCCGCGCATACGCTGTGCTTCACCGACAACAACAACAACGTGCGCATCCCGCACCCGGCCTTCGACACGCTGGTGGCCGGGGACGGCGTGACGGACCGCTTCGCGGAGGCCTACAGCTTCCGTACCGGCACCTGGACGGTACGCGACCACAACCTGACGCGCCCGCAGCGCGCCTGGGACAAGACCGAGAGTTTCGCCGGCATCGCAGGCGCCGATGCGTCGGTGGTGGACCAGTTCGCGCGGCTCGAACGCTACCGCTTTCCGGGCAACTACATGGCGCGGCTGCGCAGCCATGCGGATGGGTCGGCCGCAGGGCAGATCGGCCAGCACGATGCCGACCTGATGGCCACCCGCCTGATCGAGATCGAGGAATCGCACTGGGAACGCTGGAGCGGCGCGGGCGTGGCGGCGGCGCTCGATGCCGGCACCAAGGCGCGGATCCAGCCCGACACCGAGGCTGGTGCGGCCGACTACCTGGTGATCGGCGTGCGCCACCGGGTCCGCGACCACTCCAACTGGACCGCCGAGGAATGGCTGCTGCGCCACCCCGACAGCATCGCCGTGCCCGCGCCATCCTGCACCAATGACTTCGACTGCGTGCCCCACGCGGTGCCCTTCCGCCCGGATCGCGTCACCCGCAAGCCGAAGGTGGCGGGGCCGCAGACCGCGCTGGTGATCGGCGACGAAGGCAAGGAGATCGATACCGACGACTATGGCCGCGCGAAGGTGCGGTTCCTGTGGGACCGCGCGCCCGCCGGCGCGCCCGCGGTCGGCACGGCCGTCCGGATCCGGGTGTCGCAGGGCTGGGCGGGGGCGGGCTGGGGGCAGATCCATGTCCCGCGCGTGGGACAGGAGGTGATCGTCGACTTCCTCAACGGCGATCCCGATCGCCCGATCATCACCGGGCGCGTCTACGACACCGACAATACGGTGCCCTACGCGCTGCCGGGCAATGCGGCGCAATCGGGCATCCGCACCCGGTCGACGCCAGGCGGCACCGCCGACAACTACAATGAACTGCGCTTCGACGACGCGATCGGCGCCGAGCAGGTGCTGCTGCACGCCGAGCGCGACTACACGGTCGAGGTGGAGAACAACGAGACCCGCACGGTGGGCATCGGCAGCGGCATCGGCGACCGCGCCACCGCCATCAAGCGCAACGAGACGGTGACCATCGGCGGCGACCAGACCGTCACGGTCACCGGCAACCTGACGGAGACGATCGGCGGCAACGAGACCCGCAAGGTCGCCGGCAACGTGACGGAGACCGTGTCGGGCGAGGTCACGATCAAGGTGACGGGCGCGGTCACCGTCACGTCGAGCGACGTGATCAACCTGAACGCCCCCACCGTCAACGCCAACACCGACAACCACAACCGCTTCACCAAGAAATACGACTGGCAGAACGGGTCCGGCGCCGGCAGCTTCTACGGCACGACCAACTACCAGGCGCTGGTGTCGACGAACGCCTATGCGCTGGCGGTGAACGTGGCAGGGTACGGGATCAACCTGGGCTACGTGTCGATGAACTTCGTGCCGTTCCAGGTGAACGTCGGGGCGCTGTCCTACACCAGCAAGGCGATCTCCGAAGAAAAGCGCCTGGTCAGCATGGAGAAGAGCATCACGCGCCTGCAGAACGACACCACGTCGCTCTACCGTACCATGGTCACGGTGATGTCCTGACCCCATGGACGCCGCCGTGATCGCCATATCGACGCCGCCCCCCGCCGCATGAGGGTCGAGAAGCCCATCGCCCTCGGCCTCATGACCAGGCCGTCCGAGTTCCGCCGGCGTCACTACCTGAGCGTCGCCGCGCTCAGCTTCTGCCCGATGGGCGATGAGGCGGCCCTGCTCGGCGAGATCGCCATGTGGAAGTTCCTGCCGGAGGTGCTGCCGCCGACCCAGCCGATCGACATCACGCTGCCAAAGCCGGCGGCGGAGTTCCTGGTCACCGGCAGCGCCTTCGCCCCCGGCGGCGGCCCAGTCCGCGCGCTCACCGTCACCGCGCGCCTCGGCGCCGTGACCCGGCGCGTCGGCGTGGTCGGCGACCACCACATCGAGGATGGCGTGCCGACCGAGCCCGCGCCCTTCACCGAGATGCCGCTAGGCTGGGAACGCACCTATGGCGGCCCGAACTTCGCCGAGAACCCGCTGGGGCGCGGCATTGCCGAGATGCCCCTGCCCGGCATCGGCTACCGCGTCGCGCTGCCCAACATTGTGCTCCCCGCCGGCAGCGCCACTCACGACGCGCCGCATCCGGTCAACCTCGGCGGCATGGACATCGCCTGGCCGCAGCGCGCGCGCCTGGCCGGCACGCACGACCAGCATTGGCTCGAGGAGGATTTCCCCGGCTTCGCCCGCGACGTCGACTTCCGCATGGCGATGGCCGCCCAGCCCGATCAGCGCTTCCCGGGCTTCCTGGCGGGCGACGAGGACTACGCCATCACGAACATGCACCCGGACGAACCGCAACTGACCGGCCGGCTGCCCGGGCTGCAGCCGCGCATCCTGGTGCAACGCCGCGGCATCGAGTCCTTCGAGGACGTGCCCCTGCACCTGACCACCGTGTGGTTTTTCCCTGCGCACCGGCGCCTGGTGATGGTCCATCACGGCCGCGTCCGCACCGAGGAGGAGGATGCGCGCGACCTCACCGCCCTGCTGATGGGCGCGGACCGCGTCGCGGCACCGCGACCCGTCGCGGCCTTCGAGGCGGTGTATGCCGCGCGGCGGGACCCGGAGGGCGGCATGATCGCCTCGATGGACGAAGCGGCGCTGGTGCCCGCGGATGTCCTGCGCCCGGACCCGGCGGCCGAGGAGCTGCGTCGCAAGCTGGCCGAGGAAGGCCTGCCGCAGCGCCGCGCCCGCGCGCGCAGGCAGCGCGACCACGAACGCCGCCGCGCGCACCTGGAGGAACGCGGCATCGACCCCGACGCCCATGGCCTGGCGCCGCCACCACCCTACGAACCGCTGCCCTCGCTCGAGCACATCCCCGCCTACATGGCCGCAAAGGCGCGCGAGGCCGAGGAGAAGCGCATCGAGGGCGAGGCGCAGGTCAAGCGCGAACAGGAGGCCGCGGCGGCACGCATCACCGCTGCCGGCGGCACGCCGCCGGACCTTGCCGCGAAGCCCGCCGGCCCGCCACGGCTCGACATGCCCGATGGGCGCGCGCGGCTGGATGCGCGCATCGCCGAGTTGGAAGCGCAGGGCCTGCCCGCCGAGACCGAACGCCGCCTTCGCGACGATCCGACACTGGCCCGCCTGGCCGCGGAGTCCGAGGACACGCTCCGGCGCAGCTACCTGTTGACGGCCGACATGCAGGACCCCGCGCCGCGCCGCGACGCCGCCGCCTCCGCCGCGCTGCGCGCGCGGCTGCTGGATGGCGCCCGCAGCGCGCCGCGGCTCGACCTGTGCGGCGCCGACCTCAGCGGCATGAACCTGGCGGGCTTCGACCTGACGGAGGCTTGGCTCGACGGCGCCGACCTTTCCGGCGCCGACCTCACGGGCGCCACGCTCGACCGCGCGGTGCTGGCGCATGCGCGGCTGGATGGCGCGAAGCTCGTCGGTGCGTCGCTGGAGGGTGCCAATCTGGGCCGCGCGCGGTTCGAGGGCGCGGACCTGTCGGATGCCAACCTGCGCGACGCGGTGCTGCGCGACGCCGATCTCCGCCTGGGCCGCTTCCTGCGCGCCGAGATGGAGGGCGCGAGCCTGATCGGCGCGAATCTGGAAGGTGCGGACATCAGCGAGGCCCATCTACCGAAGCTTTTCGTGCAGGATGCATCGCTCGCCGGGCTGCGCGCCGCCCATGCCGACCTGTCCGACGCGGTGCTGATCCGCACCGGGCTCGACGGCGCCGACTTCACCGGCGCGAAGCTGACCTCCGCCGCCTTCATCGGCGTGGCCGGCGATGGCGTCGGCTTCGAACACGCGCATCTGGGACAGGCCGTGTTCGTGCAGGATTGCGTGCTGCGCGGCGCACGATTCAGCGGTGCCATCTGCGATGGCGCCAATCTGCGCGGCGCGGTGCTGGACGGCGCGGCCTTCGACGGCGCATCGCTGGACGGCGCCGACCTGTCCGATTGCAGCCTGCATGGCGCGTCCTTCGACCTGGCGCGCGGGCGCGGCGCGCGCTTCACCGCCGCCGACCTGCACGGCGCGCACCTGACGCGCGCCGACTTCGCGCAGGCGAGCCTCGCACGGGCCGACATCCGCGCCGCCAACCTCAGCGACACCAGCCTGTACGAGGCCGACATCGCGCGCGTTCACAGCGACGAGGCGACGCGCATCGACCGCGTGCAGCGCACCCGCACGCGCATCCATCCGCGCAGGACCCCGACATGAGCCGCGCCGCGATCGAGGCGCTGGTGCGCGATGGCGAGATCATCGGCGCGGAGCATGTCTATACCGGCATGGACCTGTCGGGGGCCGACCTGTCGGGCGGTATCTTCGATGGGGCGGGGCTGGCCGGCTGCGACCTGCGCGGCGCCGACTTCAGCGAGGCGCTGCTGCACGACGTCAGGCTGGATGGTGCGAACCTGGCCGGCGCGCGGCTGGCGAGATCCAGCTTCCACGACTGCACCCTGTCGCGCGCCGACCTCAGCGAGGCCGACTGCACCGGCTGGAGCGCCACCGGAACCGGGCTGCGCGGCGCGAATTTCGCACGGGCGAACCTGTCCGAGACCAACATCGTGCAGTGCCGGCTGACGCGTGCGTCCTTCGCCGGTGCATCGCTGCTGCGCGCCAATATCGTGCAGTGCCGCACCGACGGCATCGACCTGTCCGGCGGGGATTGCGAGGAGATGGCGCTGGTCGAGGCCGACCTCACGCGCGCTGACCTGGACGCGGCGCGCTTCGTGCGCACCAACTTCGTGAAGGTGGTCTTCGCCGGTCGCAATCTGCGCGGCCTCGTGGCGGCGCTCTGCCACTTCAACGAATGCGACATGACCGGCTGCAACCTCTCGGGCGCCGACCTGACCCAGGCGGTCATGGCGAAGGTGAAGGCTGCCGGCGCAGTGTTCGAAGGGGCGCGCATGGCGCGCACCGTGCTGCTGGATGCGGTGCTGACCCAGACCGTGCTGCGCCGCGCGGACCTCACCAGCGCCATCCTGCAGGGTGCCGACCTGGCCGACGCCGACGCCGGCGGCGCGATCCTGGTGCAGGCGACCTGCACGCGCATGGCGGCACCGCGCGCGCGCTTCACCGGGTGCGACATGGCCCATGCCGATCTGAGCCATGCCGACCTCGAGGGCGCGGACCTGTCGGGCGCGAACCTGGCGCGCGCCAACCTGCACGCCATCCGCGACGCCGACGCGCTGATCCCCGACCGCCGCCACGCCCTGCCGCCCGACCGCGACCGCATCGAGGCCGAGCAATGGCAGCATCGCTTCGCATGACCCCGCCATCGGAGAGACCGAGATGAACGCGATGACCGGCTTCGCGCCACCGACCGACAGCGCGCGTGTGGTGGCGCAGGACGGCTCGGGCTTCACCATCCTGCGCCATGGCCAGGCGGAAGCCGCGCTGCGCGCCTTCTCCTGCCTGGTGGAACCGGCACCCGGCGACCTGGTGCTGGTCGGGCGCGCGGAGGGCGAGGCCTTCATCCTGGCGGTGCTGGCGCGAAGCGGCGATGCCCCGATGCGCGTCGCACTGCCCGATGGCGCGACCATCACCGCCGCGGATGGGCACCTCACGCTGGATGCCGGCAGGCTCGACCTGCGCGCGGGCGCGACCGGGGTCACGACACGCTCGCTGGATGTGACCGCGGGGCGCACCGATGCCAGCCTGGGGCGCATCGCGCTGCTGGCCGAGGCGATCGAGACCATCGCCCAGCGCATCGTCGGGCGCTTCCGCCGATCGATCCGCATCGTCGAGGACAGCGACCAGGTGCGCGCCCGCGACATCGACCAGCGCGCCACCGGCCACATGCACATGCGCGGCGACGCGGTGACGCTGCAGGGCAGCGCGCTGGTCAAGCTGCGCGCCGACCAGATCCACCTGGGCTGAGGGGCGCGCGCGATGTTCGCCAATTGCCAGATGGGCGGGATGGACATGGCCTTCCCGGATGTGTGCCTGACGCCCGCGGTGCCGGCGCCGCTGCCGATCCCCTACCCCAACATCGCCGAGGGGCCGACGGCGGTGCCGCACCAGCTCAAGACCATCATCGGCGTCGGGCCGATGCACAACATGGGCACCGTCACGCCGCTGACGAATGGCGACAATGCGGGCGTCGCCATGGGCGTGGCGTCGGGCACCGTGATGGGGCCGTCGCGCCACATCCTGGGCGCCTTCACCGTGCTGGTCAGCGGGTCGCCGGCAACACGGCTGACGTCGATGTCGATGCAGAACAGCACGAACATGGTCGGCGCGCGCATCGTGCCGAGCCAGACCAAGGTGATCATCCTGGCGCCGTAGCGCGGCTCCCGATCAGCCGAACCGGTTGTCGTGAACCACGGCGGATGGACGCGGGCCGGCGCTACAGCAGGAACCACCCGGCGGCGGGCGTGGCATCCGACAGGATCAGGATGGCGACATCGGCGCTGCCGTCGCCGTCGATGTCGCCCTCCGCCAGGTGCGTCCCCGGCGCCGTGGTGGTCACGCGCAGCCGGCCGGCCGCGCCGCCGAGGGGCGCGCCGTCGATCCAGGTGAAGGCCTGGTTGCCCGCCGCCAGCGGATCGGCGTCGATACCGCGAAGGTCGATGCGGTCGTTGCCGGTGACCGGGCCGAAGTGGAAGTCGGCGATGGTGTCAGGCGCGTCCGGCGCGCTCTCGGCCGCCACCGGGACGACGAAGCGGTCGCCGCCGCCCGGCTGGCCGGAGAGGTCGCCGATCAGCACATCCGCGCCTGCCCCGCCGACCAGCACGTCGTCGCCGGTGCCGCCCTGCAGCGTGTCGGCACCGCCCAGCCCGTACAGGATGACGCCGGGCGCGGTGCTGCCGGCCACCCCGGGCAGGCCGGCGCCGGAGAGCTGGCCGATCGTGTTGTCCTGCGCATTGCCCCGGCCCGTGACCACGGCGCCGGCCAGCAGCAGTCCTTCGACATTCGGGGCCGTCAGCTGATAGGCCGTGCCGAAGGTCGCCACGATCACGTCGAAGCCCTGGTTCGCGAATTCGACCACCACGTCGGCGGCATTGTCCACCACATGGATGTCATTGTCGGCGCCGCCCAGCATCCGGTCGCCACCGGCGCCGCCGTTCAGGATGTCGGCGCCGGCGCCGCCCGCGAGCGTATCCGCGCCGTCATGGCCGGTGATCCGGTTGGCGAGCCCGTTGCCCGTGAGCCGATGCGCCGATGCGTCGGTCGCCGCCAGGTTCTCGACATTCGCGCCCAGCGTATAGATCGCCGCAGTGGTCAGCACCGTGTCGATGCCCTGGTTCAGCAGCTCATAGGCCACGTCGCCCGTCGCATCGGTGATCAGCACGTCGTCGCCGATGCCGCCGACCAGCCGGTCGATCCCTGCCCCGCCATCGAGCGTGTCGTTGCCCTGGCCGCCGTTCAGCGTATCGGCGCCAGCCTCGCCGCCGATCGTGTCGTTGCCGGCAGCGCCGTTGAGGCTGTCGGCAAAGGCCGTGCCGACATACTGCTCGCCCCAGGCCTTGCCCAGCCAGGTCTGCGCCACGATGCGCGGGTCGAAGACCTGGGCCTCGATGTCGAGGTTGTTGCCGCCGGGCGAGGCCAGCGTCGACCAGGTGACGATGAAGCGCCCGTCGATGAGCCCGGCGACATCGGGATTGAACTGCTGCCCCACCGCCGCCGCCGTGGTGGGCACCAGGAAATCGGCCGAGGTGGCGACGCCGGCGGCGTTGAAGACACGGGCGCGGATGTCGGCATTGGCGTTGCCGTTGCTGTAGTCCTCCCAGACCACGACGAAGCCGCCGCCCGCCAGCGCCGCGACGGCGGGGTTGATCTGGTCCGACGCGATGGTGGTGTTGACCTGCGACACGCTGGCGCCGTGGCGCATCATGATCTCGGTGAAGCCGGCGTCGTTCTGCACGCGCCGTTCCCAGACCGTGACCTGAACGCCATTGGACAGCAGCGCCACATCGGTATCGGTCATGAAGGCCGTGAGCGGCCCGCCATCCAGCTGCGGCGGCTGCCCGGCCACCGAGCCCGGCAGCAATGCGCCGGAGAAGCCACGCCCATAGATGCCGTCGATCGCGCCGTCCGGCGGCAGCGCATCCTGCCAGGCGGCGACGAAGCCCGTTGCATTCGCCGCCAACGCCGGCCCGGCATCGCCGCCCACGCCCCCCGTCTCGCCGCTGATGCGCGTGGCCCCGGCACCGAGCGCGCCGCCGCCCGCCCCGAAGCCGCGCGCCATGATGGCCGTGTTGGTGACGCCGGTGATCGCCTGGTTGGCGTCTTCCCACGCCACCACGAAGCCGCCGTTCGACGTGCCGGCGATGGCACCCTGGCGCTGGTTGCCGGCGGCGGCGGCAACCGTGATGTCGGTGGTGGTGCCGGTGCCGGCCGCGTTGAAGGCACGCGCGGCGATGTTGGCGTTGTTCACCAGGCTGTTGGTCCACGCGATGGCGAAGCCGCCGCCGGTCAGCGCCGTGACCTCGGCATCCTCCTGGATACCGGACGTGCCGCTATTGGCGGTGCGGTCGGCGGCGGTGGTGGGTGCCAGGCGGGCATCGAACTGTCGGTAGCGGATGTCGCCGGCATTGGTCGCGAGGTCGGTCCAGGTGACCACGATGCTGCCGTCGCGCAGCACCGCCACAGACGGCGTGTCCTGGATGCCGGCGGTCGCGGCATTCAACCGCGTGACGCTGCCGGAGCGGGTGGGAACGGCCATGGCAGATGTTCCGGATCAGGATCCTTGCCGAACCCTAGCGCCGGATGCACCGGGGTGGAATTGCCAAGGCGCTGAATCCGACACAGATCAACGCCCAGGGCGCGCTGCGGTGACGTGGGTCACGCGGTGGCGCGGCAGCCGGCGGGCGGCGAGGGCTGGACCCTTGGCGAGGCGCCGACGGAGGTCCGGCGGCGGCGGCGCGATCAGGGCGCGCCGAGCCGCACCGTGCCTGCCCCCACCAGCGCGGCCAGGCGGGCGGATACCGCCACCGACGCGCCGGCATCGAGCCCCAGCACCGCCAGCACGCCGGCAGCGAGTTCCGCCTCGGTCAGCCCGGGGCGCGCGGCCAGCAGCGCCTGCGCGCAGGCGGCGATCTCGGCCGGTGGAACGGCGGCGGCGCGGCGCAGATGCGCAGCGGCGGCGCGGCGGTCGCGCGGCACGACCTTGGTCGACGCGGTCGCGAACACGCCGGCGGCTTCGGTGACCCCGTGCTGGGCCTTCGCGGTCGGCAGGGCCTGGCGGATCGCATCCTTCTCCTTCGTCGTCAGCGCCTCGCGCCCCGCCAGCAGGCGCAGGCGTTCGGCCAGGCTGTCGGCGGTGAGGGGTGCTTCCACCGCGACGATCTCGCCGATCGCGCTGGCCAGCGCCGCGGCGGGCAGTGCATCCAACGCACCCCGCGGCAGAGCGGGCGCGGCTTCGCGGTACGGTGCGGCCAGCCCGGGTTCGGGCGGCGGCGTGGCGGGTGTGCTGGCGGGCGCGGCAGGTGCAGGCGTGGCGCCGAGTGCGGTCATCACCTTCGCGGCCTCGGCCTCGGGCCGTGCGTACCAGGCGAGCGACCAGGCGCGGGCGAGTTTCCAGCCCATCATCTCGAGCGCGCCGGGGCGGCCGCGCTCGCGGTCGCGCGCGCAGCGCAGCGCGGCCCAGTCGCCGGCATCGGCCTCGATGCCGAGGTCGTAGCCATTCTCGCCGCGCGCGGCGACATCGAGGAACAGGCCGGCCAGGCCGACATGCGGCACGGCTTCGCGCCCGGCGGCGGTCACGGCTGCGGCGATGGCGTCGGTCAGCGCGCCACCGGCGCCATCCCCGCCGCCGCGCGGCGCGGCCGCGGGGCCGGCGGCGAAGGCCAGGAAGGTCTTGAGCGCCGCCACGCCGCGGCCGGATGCGCGCGCCAGGTCGATGTCGTCCGCGCCGATGCCGGAGAACACGATGCAGCGCTTCTTCGCGCGCGTGATCAGCACGTTGAGTCGGCGCTCGCCACCTTCGGCCGACAATGGCCCGAAGCGCATCGCCAGGCGCCCATCCTTGTCGCGCCCGTAGCCGACCGAGATCATCATCGCGTCGCGCTCGTCGCCCTGTACGTTCTCGAGGTTCTTCACGAAGAAGGGCTCGTCCGCGTGGTCGGCGAAGAAGGCGTCGGCGGAGGGGTCGGCGCGGCGCGCGGCCTCGATCGCATCCATGATGGCGTCGCGCTGCTTGATGGAGAACGCCGCGACGCCGAGCGTGTCGCCAGGGGTTTCCTTGGCGTGGCGCATCACGGCTTCGGCCACGGCGGCGGCCTCGGCGCGGTTGGTGCCCTCGCCGGTCTCCCAGGCGCCCTCGACGCGCAGCAGCGACAGGCCGAGCAGCGCCGAACGCGGGCGCGGGCTGGGCAGCACCAGCAGGCGATTCTCGTAGAATTCCTGGTTGCTCGTCGCGATCAGGCTCTCGTGGCGCGACCGATAGTGCCAGCGCAGCATCGCACGCGGTACGCCGCGCGCGTTGCACAGGCCCAGGATGGATTCGACATCGCGCGCGGCCACGGCATCCGGCGCGTCCTCCGGCGGGGTGTCGCCTTCCTCCTCCGTCATGCGCTGGAAGAAGCGGGTGGGCGGCATCTGCCGGTCGTCGCCCACCACCACCACCTGGCGGCAGCGCGCGATGGCGCCCAGTGCGTCGACAGGTTCCACCTGCGAGGCCTCGTCGATCACCAGCAGGTCGAAGGACAGACCCGGGCGCAGCCCGTGCGGCGGGGCGAGGAACTGCGCGACGGACAGCGGCGACATCATGAAGATCGGCTTCGCGGCCTGCACGGCGGGTGCTGCGCGCAGCAGCAATTCGCGCACCGGCAGATGCCCGCGCTTCTTCTCCATCTCGCCGCGGATCACGGTCATGCCCGGCGCGCCGTCGCGCACCTGCTTGACGCGGTCGGCGTGGGCGCGCGCGGCCTCGGTGCGCGTCAGCGCGACGCGCGCACGGTCGGCCTCGCGGAATTCCGTGACCAGGCGGTCATAGGCGGCGGCATCGAAGGCGGCGAGGTCGGGGTGCTGCACGGAGGCCGCGCGCAGCAGGCCCTCATGCAGCGCATAGGCAAAGGAATCCTCGGCGGCGTCGGGCGCCAGGCGGCCATCCTGCAAGCGCTGCACGACGGGGCCGAGGCCCTGCGCGGCGGCCAGCGCGCGCCGCCAGCCCTGCCAGGGTGCCAGCGCCTCCGGCCGTTCCGCCCAGGCGCCGAGCCGGTCGGCGATGGCGGCGAAGGGTGGGTCCGCCGTGCCGAAGGCCACGACCGGATCAAGGCCTGTCGCCTGCTTCAATTCGCCCCAGGCCGCGGCGCCGGCTTCCAGCACGGCGGCATCGCCTGTCGGCGTTTCGGCGGCCAGCGCGGCGGCCGCTTCCGGGCCATGCTTCTGGCGCCACAGGATCAGCGCGGACATCACGGACGGATCAGTGTCCTCGCCTTTCCACAGCCGCCCGAAGGCGGCGGCACCCAGCGCATTGCCGCCGCGCACGCGTGCCCGCGCGCCCTGCCCGGTGATGGCGGCTTCGATGGCGCCGAGAGGATCGGCGCCGTCGCGCGCCACGCGCGCCGCCACCTCCTGCGCCGCGCGCTTGCCGGAATTCAGGAAGCCGAAGAAGCCACCGGAGGACGCCAGCCCTGCGCGCGCTTCCTCCAGGCCGCTCACATCCAGCGCGCCGGGCTTCAGGCGCGGGTCGCGCTTCGCGATGGCCAGTTGCGCGACGGCCTCGGTCAGCGCCACCAGCGGCGCTGGATCGGCACGCCAGGCAGCGCTGCCCATCGCCGCCTTGTCGTGCGGCGGTGCTTCACGCAGGGCGGCGGCGGAGCGCAGCCGCGTGGCGATGCCCGCCGGCCCTGCGCTGCCGCCCGCCGCCGCACCGGCAGCCGCGAAGGCGCGGATCCAGCCCGGCAGCCGCGCCATCAGCCGGTCGGCGTCGGCGGGACCAAGGTCGGCGCCCACGCCGCGCCACGGGTTGTTCGCGCCATCCGCTTCCACCGCGCGCGCCGCCAGGTCGCGCACCGCGTCGCGCTTGGCCGCGATGGTCGCGCCATCCCAGCCGCCGGCATCGAGCGTGAAATCCGGCACCGGCGCGCCGCGGCGTCGCAGCCCGACCAGCGTGCCGATCACCTGGTGCAGCGGGATGCCCGAAGCCCCCGCCGTGCCGCGCATCGCCGCCGCATGGCGGTTGAGCCGCCCGCGCAGCGTCGCGAGGCGTTCGACGACGGCGTCGCGGTTCGGCTTGGGGGGCGGCGGCAGGGCGAGGGTCGCGCGCAGTTCATCCAGCACGGCGCGCTTCGATTGCTTCTCGCTGTGCAGTTCCAGGCAGGCGGCGCCGAGGCCGATAGTCTCCAGCCGCCGCTTCACCACCTCCAGCGCCGCCAGCTTCTCCGCGACGAACAGCACGGAGCGGCCGTCGAGCACCGCCTGCGCGAGGATGGTCGCGATGGTCTGCGACTTGCCGGTACCGGGCGGTCCCTGGATCACGACATGGCCGCCGCGGCGCACGGATTCCGCGGCCAGCGCCTGCGAGCCGTCCATGTCCACCACGTGATCCAGGCGCTCGACCGGGATCGCCTCATCCACATCGGCATCGTCGGGGAAGGTCGGCTGCGTGCTGAGCGTGGCGCCACCGACCAGCGCCTGCACCAGCGGATGGTCCGCGAGGCCGGGATTCTCCTCCGGCCCCAGGTCGCGCCACATCAGGAACTTCGCGAAGGAGAACAGGCCCAGCGCCAGCGCATCGGCATCGACCGACCAGTCGGCGCGGTCCTTGACCGCACCCGCCACCGCCTCGGCCCAGGCGGTCGGGTTGTAGGCGGCCTCGTCGAAGGCGGGCAGCGTGGTGCCGAAACTGACCTGCAGCATTTCGCGCAGGCTGAGGTTCTCGGCGATCTCGGTGGCGCCGGCGCGCAGGCGGAAGGTCTGCGAGACGCCCTCGCGCTCGATCGCCACGGGCAGCAGCGCGAGCGGCGCGCGGCGCTCGGTGGTGGGGGTGGCGGGGTCGCGCCAGGACAGCACGCCAAGGGCGAGGTACAGCGTCGGCACGCCGGTTTCCTCGCGCGCGGTGCGCGCATCGGTCATCAGGTCGCGCAGGCGGCGCGCGAGGTCGGTGGCGGGCAGGCGCACGCGCAGCCGGTCGTCGCGCTGCCATTCCTCGCGCGTCGCGGTGTCGTCGGCGCGAGTGACGCCCTCTGCCTTCGCCGCGGCCTTGGTGGTGCGTTTGCGGGTGCGGCGCGGCTTGCCGTCGGCCTCCGCCACGGGCTCGGCGGGGGGGTCCTCGCCGGCGGCCTCGAAGCCGAAGGCGCGGCCGGCGGCGAGCGCGGCCTCCACGAAGTCGGCATCCTCGTCGTCCAGGATCACCACGCCGCGCGACCGCCCGGGCTTGGGCAGCGACAGCAGCCGGTTTCGCGTGGAGAGGTCGAGCAGCGCGCGGCGCGCTTCCTCCAGGGCCTGGCGGAGATCCGTCATGTCGTGTGCCGACCTCTCCATTGATCGCTTGCTCGCCTGCCAGCCGTGCGCAACGCCTCGCCCGCGACGTACACGAGCACGACGAGAAGAAACAGTATGGCTGGATCCCACCCCGTCGCGACGACCAGCGCGGCGACCACGATCATCGGATGGACCGGCATCGCCGCACCGCCAATCCGCCCCGTCGCATCCCGCCGCGGCCTAGCCATCCGCCACCCCCAGCAGCCGGCGCAGGCGCAGTTCCTCGAGGTCCAGTTCCTCGACCAGGCGGGACAGCAGTTCCTCCTCCACGCCTTGCTCGTCGCGGTGGCGGATCAGCCGGGCGCGGCCGGCGCGCAGGGCGTGCAGTCGGTGTTCGAGGCGCGCGGCGCGCTCGGCGGCGATCGCACCCTGGTTGATGCCGTCCAGCAGGCGCACGCGGTCGCGGTATTCGGGCAGCAGGTCCTGGGCGATGGTGCCCGACAGCAGGTCCTGGGCCCGGCGTTCCATTTCCTTCAGCGCGGCATGCGCGACCAGGGTGCGCGCCGCGGCTTCCTCCACGCCCATGCCGGGGCGGCGCTTCTCCTCCACGCCCAGGCGGCGGATCACCCATTCCAGCGTGGTGCCTTGCAGCACCAGCGTCGCCAGGATGGCGCAGAAGGCCAGGAAGACGATCAGGTCGCGTTCGGGAAAGGTGACCGGCAGCGCGAGCGCCGCCGCCAGCGACACCACGCCGCGCATCCCCGCCCAGGAGATGATGGTCATGTGGCTCCAGGGCGGCATCGGGTCGTGCCGCCGCACGGCCGGGATCAGCCGTGGCAGCCACATGGCCGGCGCCACCCAGACGAAGCGCGAGACGATCAGCGCAACCGACACCGCCACCGCGAGCCCGGTGATGCGCCAGCCGCCGTACTCCTCGAGCCGGTCCAGGATGCCGTTCAGCTGCAGCCCGATCAGGATGAAGATCAGGCTGTTCATCACGAATTCGATGAACTCCCACACCGTGCGGGATTCGCGCCGGGTGCGCGCGCTGAAGCCGTGCTGCGCGCGCCCCAGCACCAACCCGGTCGCGACCACCGCGATGACGCCCGAGACATGGACGAATTCGGCGGCGAAGAAGGACGCGAAGCAGGCCACGAAGGACATCGCGGTCTCGAGCAGCGTGTCCTCGAGCCGGCGTATGGCGATCACCGCCGCGCGCCCCACCGCCCAGCCGATCACGGCCCCGCCCACGGCCAGCGCCACGAAGGACAGCCCTGCGTCGACCAGCGAGAAGGTGCCGGCCAGCGTGGCGGCCACGGCGAAGCGATACAGCACCAGCGCGCTGGCATCGTTGATCAGGCTTTCGCCTTCCAGCACGATGACGATGCGCCGCGGCAGGCGCAGCCGTTGCAGGATGGAGGCCGCCGCCACGGCATCGGGTGGCGCGACGATGGCGCCCAGCGCGATCGCCGCCGCCCAGGGCAGGCCGGGAATCAGCGCCTTGGCGACCGCGGCGATGAAGAGGGCGGTGAACAGCACCGCGCCCACCGCCAGCAGCAGGATGGGGCGGATATTGCCCTTGAAGCCGTTCCAATCGGTGCGGTAGGCGCTGGCCTGCAGCAGCGGCGGCAGGAAGAAGGCCAGCGCGATCTGCGGGTCCAGTTCCACCTGCGGCACGCCGGGGATGAACGCCAGCGCCATGCCGCCCAGCACCAGCACCACGGCGTAGGGCAGCCGCGCCCGGCGCGCCACCAGCGCAAAGCCGATGCAGGCCGCGACGAGGACGAGAAGCGTTTCGACGATGTGCATGCCCCGCCTGTGTGCCAAGCCGGGCGCGGCATTGGAAGGCGGGTCTTGGGGTGGGCACCGGGATTCCCATCATGGGGTGCATGCTGGACGCCCCCCTCTGCGTCCCGGACGACCCCCCTGCCGGATACCGCGTTGCGTGCCATGAACGCTGCGATGGCGCGGGGGCGGCGCGTGGTCGTTCAGGTGGGCGACTTCATCCCGGCGTCGGGCGGTGCCGCGATCAATGGCGCGGACGCCCTGCGGCGCCGGCTGCATACCGACCGCACCGGCGTCGCGTCGGCTCGCGCAACGCGACGCGGCGGCGCGGGCTGACCGTCCGCTATTCGTCCTTCTTCCAGCGCCACAGCACGATCAGCAGCACCAGGCAGACCAGGACGACGGTGGTCAGCATGCCCTGGACCACCCCGAAATTCGGGCTGTCGCGCGCGACGAACAGCGCCGCGAGGCCACCACCCAGCGCGAGAAGGATGCGGACGATGAGACCGATCATGCTGGCTTCCCCCGAGCCTCGAGCGCCTGCAGCCGGGCCAGCGTTTCGCGCAGCAGGCCGGTGAGTTCGAGCAATTCCCGCTCGCGCATGACATCCACCTTCTCGTGCAGCAGCGCGATTTCGGCCTCGGCCCGCAGGTTGACCTGATAATCCGCCAGGGCGCGTTCGCGGTCCACATCCGACAGGCGGTTCTGGCTCATCATGATGATCGGCGCCGTGTAGGCCGCCTGGAATGACAGCATCAGGTTCAGCAGGATGAAGGGAAACGGGTCCCAGGCGCCGCTGCCGATCGTCGCATTGCCGATGATCCAGGCCACCAGCAGCGTGGATTGGATGGCGATGAAGCGCCAGGAGCCGACCGCCGCGGCGACGCTGTCGGCCAGCCAGGCGCCGATCGGCAGCGGCGGCGGAGGGCCGCTCTTGCGGCGCCGGCGGGCGATGGCGATGGTCCTGCGGATATGGCCCGGGCGGCCGGACCCCTGCTGCTTCGCGTGGGCGTTATGGGTCATGCGCTCGGTTCCTCGACGGCGTCAGTGGCTCGAGCGCAGCGTGCCCCCATCCACGTGGATCACCTGGCCCGTGATGTAGCGCGCGCGCGGCGAGCACAGGAAGGCGACCAGCACGGCCAGGTCGTCGGCCTCGCCGATGTAGCCGACCGGGACTTCGCGCTCGGCCCAGGCGTGGCGCGATTCCTCGGTGGGCATCAGGCGGGTGTCGATCTGTTCGGAATGGATGCGGCCCGGCGGGACGCAGTTCACCGTGATGCCGTCGCGCCCGAGGGTACGCGAGAGCGCCTTGGACCAGATGTGCACCGCGCCATTGGGCGCGTTCGCGGGGTTGATGGAGAAGGGTTCGTCGGTGCCGGTCAGGCTGACGATGCGGCCCCATTGGTTGGCCTGCATGGCGGGGATCAGGGCGTGGGTGATGCGCCGCCCGGCCTCGAAGTTCAGCAGCATGGCCTCGGCCCAGACTTCGTCGCTGCCCAGGTCGGTCTGCGGGCGCGACCCGCCGGCATTGTTCACCAGGATGTCGCAGCGGCCGAAATGGCCCAGCACGGCGTCGCGGATGCGCGGCGCGGCGTCCGGGGCGGTGATGTCCTGTTCGATGACGAGAGGCGTGGCGGTGGCGGGGAGTTCGGCCACGAGGCTGTCCAGCAGCGCGCGCCGGCGGGCCAGGATGGCGAGGCGGCAACCCTCGGCGGCGAGCATTTTCGCGATGGCGCGGCCGAGGCCGGCGGAGGCGCCGGTGACGAGGGCGATCTTGCCGGTGAGGTGAAGGTCCATGGGGCGTGTTCCGCGGAAGTGGTGCGCGGAGCGTGGCATGGCGCGGGGCAGCGCGCGATGGCGGCGACAGGCGGCCCGGACGCGCGCCCATGCCGGCCGGGATCAGCGACCGGGGGCCTGGGCGCTCCGGCCTGGGACGCTGGTGCGACCGGGCACGCTCTCACAGCCGCGCACGGCGCAGCGGTGGGCGGCGCACACGCTGCGCAGCATGCCGGCGCCGGTCTTGGGCCTTGCGCTCAGGCCGCCGTCACGAAGGCCCGCAGGTTCTCCGCCTCCTGCTCCGCCTCCGCGATGCGCGCCTTCACCAGGTCGCCGATCGAGACCATGCCGGTCAGGTGGCCATCCTCGATCACCGGCAGATGCCGGCAGCGATGCGCCGTCATCACGCCGAGCGCCTCGGCGACCAGCGTGTCGCCGCGCACGGTGATGAGGTCCGCGGTCATCAACTCGCGCGCGGTCCGCGACAGCGCCGCCGCACCCTCGCGCGCGACGGCGCGCACGATGTCGCGCTCGCTGACGATGCCGAGGATGTTGCCGTCGAGGTCGCGCACAAGCGCCGCGCCGATGCGGTGCTGGGCCAGTGCGCGCGAAATGGCCGTAGCGTCCTCGCCGGGGCCGACCGAGAAGACGTCGCTGCCCTTGTCGCGCAGGATGGCGCCGATTTTCATGCCCGTTTTCCTCCGTCCGGCCGCCGGCCGGGGGGGCCAGCGACGCGCAGCCATGGGGCGCCGGGGGACGCAGCCAAGCGGGGGGTCCGGCACTCCCTGTCGGCGCAACCACGGGTGGAGCGTGCCAGGGTCGTCGCGCGCGATGCAAGGAAGAAGCGCGGCGGGTCGCGGATCAGTGAGACCCGAGGTCCACCGCCGCGAGCCAGGGCACCGCCGCGCGCGCCGCAGCCCGCGCCGCCGCTGTCGAGACGAAGGACTGCGCGGAGAAGAACCGCACCGGCGTCCAGGCGCCGGCATCCTCGGGATCGCGGCGGAATTCCTCGAAGCCGAAGCTGCCGTCGGGGCGCCGGATGACATCGACGCAGCGATTGCCCTCGGGGTTCTCGGGGCTGGCGAGGACGATCCAGGTCCGGTCGATGCGCCGCGCCATCAATGCGCCGGCGCCACCGCCGCGCCCGCCAGCTGCGTGCGCACCAGCTCGGCGAAGCGCCCGTCCTGCGCCACCAGCGCGGCGAAGGGTCCGCGCTCCACCACCTGGCCGCCTTCGAAGACCATGATCTCGTCGGCCTCGCGCACCGTGGACAGGCGGTGGGCGATGATGAAGGTGGTGCGCCCGGCCATCAGCGCGGTCAGCGCCTTCTGCACGCGCGCTTCCGTCGCGGCGTCGAGCGCGCTGGTCGCCTCGTCCAGGATCAGCACCGGCGGGTTCTTGATGAGCGCGCGCGCGATCGCCAGGCGCTGGCGCTGCCCGCCCGACAGGTTCGACCCGCGTTCGCCGACGATGGTGTCGTAGCCCTGCGGCTGGCGGATGATGAAATCATGCGCCTCGGCCTGGCGGCAGGCGGTCTCGATCTCCTCCTGCGTGGCATCGGGGCGGCCGACCAGCAGGTTCTCGCGGATGCTGCGGCTGAACAGCATGGATTCCTGGAACACCACGCCGATGTTGGCGCGCAGCGATTCGAGCGTGATGCCGCGCAGATCGTGCCCGTCCAGCGTGATGCGGCCCTCCGACGGGTCCCACAGGCGCTGGAGCAGCGCCATGGCGGTGGACTTTCCCGCGCCGGTCTGGCCGACCAGCGCGATGGTCTGGCCCGGCCGCGCGGTGAAGGACACGTCGCGCAGGATCGGCGGGCCGCCGGGATAGGCGAAGCCGACCGCCTCGAAGGTGACCTCGCCCGTTGCGCGGCCGACCTCGGTGGCTCCGGGTGCCTCCAGCACCGAGGACCGCGCGTCCAGCACGCCGAACAATTCGACCAGGCGCGGCGCGATGAAGACCATGTGCGAGATGAATCCGATCGCCCCCTCCATCCGGCCGATCAGCAGGGTGGCGAAGCCCATGAAGGCCACGATCTCGCCCACCGTCGCCTGGCCGCGCACATGCAGGATGGTGCCGAGGACGAAGATGGAGATGACGCAGACGGTCGACGCGGCGCGCGTGAGCACCGCCACGATCGCCCACCAGGTCAGGACCGGAAACTGGTGATGCAGGACCTGGTGGATGATGTCGCCGAACAGCCGTGCTTCGGAGCTGAGCCGCGTGAAGGACTGCACCACGACCACGTTCGACAGCGCATCCTGCGCGTTGCCCGCCAGGCGCGAATGGAAGGCCTCGACCTTGGCCTGCGCCTGCTGGGTGCGGCGGATCACCAGCGTGGAGACCGCGGCGAAAACCACGACCAGAACCACGAGAAGGCTGCCCAGCCGCCAATTCATCACGACGGTCAGCGGCAGCAGAACGATGATCGAAACGAAGGTGATGACGTGCTCGCGGAAGAAGCCCAGCCAAAGCCCCAGCAGGTTGTCGGTGCCCACCAGCATGACCTTCATCAGCCGGCCTGACTGGGTGTCGCCGTGGAAGGACAACGGCAGGGCGAGCACGTGCTGGAAGTAGTCGCGCATGACCCGCAGGCGGTTGCGGTGGGCAAGGCGGTCGGCGAACAGACCGACCGCGACGTTTCCCGCGATGCCCGCGAACCCGACGATGCCCCAGATCACCAGCAGCTGGGTCGCCTCCGACCACAGCGCCGCCGGCTCCATGCGCTCGGAGCGCGCCAGCAGGTCGACCACGCGGCCGAACAGCACCGGTTCGAGGAATTGCAGCCCGGCCAGCCCGAGCGCCGCGATGCCCAGGCCGAGCGCCATCGGCCGGTCGCTGCCGAGCATCCACAGGACGCGGCCGTAGAGCCTCAGAAACCCCATGCGTCCGCGCCCCCTGACGCGACAACCCCCGGTGCGGCGCGGACACTAGTGCGTTTCGCGCCTGCGCGGTATCGCCGCCCGCAGGTTGATCCGGCGGCGCGACGGGGCCAGTTTGGCCAGGTCCGCAAAACCATGCCCGCCCAGGCGGGCGCCGGGGAGAAACATCCAATGATCGATCGCCGCAGCATGCTGGGCGCGCTGGCCGCCACCACCCTTGCCACGCCCGCCCTTGCCCAGGCCTGGCCGGCCCGGCCTGTCCGCCTGGTGGTGGGCTTTCCGCCGGGCGGCACGACCGACCTCGCGGCGCGCGTACTGCTGGAACCGCTCACCACGCGGCTGGGCCAGCCGGTGGTGGTCGAGAACCGCCCCGGCGGGTCGGGCGGCAATGTCGGCGCCGATGTCGTCGCGAAGGCCGAGCCCGATGGCTACACGGTGCTGATGCAGACCGTGAGCAGCGGCGCGATCAACCACGGGCTGTACCGCGAACGCATGCCGCACCGCCCCGACGCGATGGTGGGCGTGGCGCTGGTGGTGAAGGTGCCCAATGCGATCTACGTGACCAATGCGCTGCCGGTACGCACGCTGCGCGAACTGGTGGACTACGCGAAGGCGCGGCCCGGGCGGCTCAACATCGGCTCGTCGGGCGTCGGCACGTCGTTGCACATGACGGGCGAATTGCTGAAGCAGGCGGCGGGCATCGACATGACGCACGTGCCGTTCCGCGGCGCGGGCCCGATGCTGCAGGAGATCATCGCCGGGCGCGTCGAGGTGGGCGTGGACAACCTGCCCTCCGTCATCGGTCACCTGCGCGAGGGGCGGCTACGGCCGCTGGCGGTGACCACCGCCACGCGCAGTGCGGCGATGCCGGATGTGCCGACCTGCGCCGAAGCCGGCTTCCCCGCCGTGGAGGCGACCGCCTGGTTCGGCGTGACCGCGCCGGCGCGCACGCCGCAGCCGATCGTCGACCGCCTGGCCACCGCGATCAACGCCTGCCTGGCCGATCCGGCGGTGTGGGGCCGGCTCGCGGACCTCGGCGGGCAGAAGCCGGACCTGACGCCGGACGGGCTCTCCACGCCGGCCACCTTCCAGCGCTTCATCGACGCCGAGATCGTGAAATGGGCGGAGGTGGTCCGACGCGGCAACATCACGGTGGACTGAAGGCCTTCTCCGCCCACAGGCGCCGGGCGCCCCGGATCGTGCGCGGCACGATCCGGGTCTTTTGCGTATCCTCCATCGGCGGGCGCGGCCTGGCCTCGCCGCTTGCCGTCGCGCCATGCGCTGTTGCGCCGGGCACCATGGGGTCGGGGCGCGGGCGCGCTGTGCGCTCCGGGATCGTGCATCCGCACGAATCCGCCTTCGTCGGGCGTCGGGTCGCCGGCACCATGGACCGCGCCGCGCCCGGCCCCTAGGCTGCACACCAACGGGGCTCCAGGCCCCGACCCGGGACGGAAGGAAACACCATGAGGCTCGACCGCCGCGCGCTGCTCGCGACACCCCTGCTGGCCCTGGCGCGGCCCGCCTTCGCGCAGGCCTTCCCGTCGCGCCCCATCCGCATCGTCATCCCATTCACGCCAGCCGGCACGACCGACCTGGTGGGGCGCCTGACGGCCGAGATGCTGGGCCGGCGGCTGAACCACCAGGTGGTGGTCGACAACCGGCCCGGCGCGTCGGGCAATGTCGGCGCGGAATTCGTCGCGCGCAGCGAGGCCGATGGCCACACGCTGCTGCTCACCACCATCGGCACCGGCGCGATCAACTTCGCCGTCTTCCGCGACCGCATGCCCTACAAGCCCGAGGACCTGGCCGCCGTCGCGCTGATGACGCGCGTGCCGAACGTGCTGATGGCGGCGAACAACACCGCGATCCGCTCGCTCGCCGACCTGGTGCAGGCGGCGCGCGCACGGCCGGGCGCGATCAACTACGGCACCGCGGGCATCGCCACCTCGCCGCATGTGGTGGTCGAACAACTGCGCCTCGCCACCAACATCGACATCACCCATGTGCCCTATCGCGGGTCGGCGCCGATGCTGACCGAGATGGTGGCGCAGCGCATCGAGATCGGGATGGACAACATCCCCTCCGCCCTGCCCTTCATCCGCGATGGGCAGATCCGCGCCATCGGCGTGACGAGCGCGGCGCGCAATGCCTCGATGCCCGACGTGCCGACCATCGCCGAACAGGGCCAGCCCGGCTTCGAGGCGACCGCCTGGTTCGGCGTGCTGGCGCCGGCCGCCACACCCGCCGCCGTGGTGCAGCGCCTGGGGGCGGAGATGAACGCAATCGCGCTCGACCCCGCCTTCCGCGCCCGCATGGCCGCGCTCGGCGCCGATCCGCCGGGCCTGACGCCCGATGGCGGCACCAGCCCCGCCACCTTCGCCGCCTTCCTGCGCACCGAAGTGACGAAATGGGCCGACGTGGTCGGCCGGGCGAATATCCGCGTCGAGTGACGGTTCCGCCGCGCGCTTGACGCTGCGCGCGGCGCGACCCCACCCTTCCCGCAACGACGGGAGGTAACAGGCCATGACACGACCACGCGCGGGTCTCCGGCGGCGGCACCTGCTGGCGCTGCCGGGGCTGTTCGCCACGCCGGCCCTGGCCCAGGCGCCCTGGCCCAACCGGCCGGTGCGGATCATCGTGCCCTTCGGCCCCGGCGGGCCGACCGACGTGGTGGCGCGCATCCTGGCCAACGGGCTCGCGCCCGCCATCGGCCAGCCGGTGGTGATCGAGAACCGCGGCGGCGCCGGCGGCAATATCGGCACCGCGCTCGCCGCGCGCGCCGCACCCGACGGCTACACGCTGCTGGTGCCCTCCACCGGCTTCGTCGTGAATGCCAGCCTGTTTCGCAACCCCGGCTACGACCCGATCCGCGACTTCATGCCGATCACCGAACTCGGCGCCTCGCCGGATGTGTTCCTGTGCGGTGCGGGGTCCTCGATCCGCAGCTTCGACGATCTGGTGGCGAAGGCGCGCGCGACGCAGGGCGGGATGCATTTCGCCAATCCCGGCACCGGATCGACGCCGCATCTGGCGGGCGAGCGCCTCGCGATCGAGCGCAACCTGACCTTCGTGCAGGTGACGCACAGTTCCGCGGCGCTGGCGGTGCAGGCGCTGCTCGCGGGCACGACCGAGATCGGCGCCACGGCGCTCGCCTCCTCGCACGCGCAGATCAAGGCGGGCGCGCTGCGCGCGGTCGCGCTGACCGGCCCCGAACGCTGGTTCGACCTGCCGGAGGTGCCGACGATGGTCGAACTCGGCTTTCCGGGCTTTGTCTCGGAGACCTTCCTCAGCCTGCATGTTCCGGCCGGCACGCCGCAGCCGGTGGTCGACCGCCTGGCGCGCGAGTCGACCGCGGTGATGGGCGATGCGCAGGTGCGCGGGCGCATGCGCAATGCCGGCTTCATCGTGCGACCGGAGGGGCCGGCGGCGCTCGGTGCGCGCGTGGCGCGCGAGGTGGCGTCCTGGCGCGACCTGATTGCGCGCGCGCGGATCGCGCAGGAGTAGGAGACAGCCATTGTTTCGCCCGCAAACGGCGGGCGATGCGCGCCAGGGCGCTTGCCTTCGCGCCACGCGCTGGTGCGCCCGGCGCCGCTGATGACCCGAGCGCGGTCGCACCGTACCCCGGACCGCGCATGGTCGCGATCCGAGTCTTTTTGGGGCGTTCAGCCCACAGGCTCATCCGGGCGGCCTTGCCTTCGCGCCATGCGCGCGTGCCCGTTCGGGCACGGTCGCGCTCGCTGGCTTGGCTGCGCGATCAGAAGGCCTGTGGTTCCTCTTCATCGACGGCAGGATCACCACCGCCCAGACTTTCGGATCGCGCGCTGGCGCGATCCGGGAGTGCACAGCGCGACCGCGCCCAGACCGCCCACCGCCCCCGGCGCACCAGCGCATGGCGCGAAGGCAAGGGCCGCGGATGCGGCCCGCCCGCCGTCTGAGGGCTTACGAAGACTCTCCCGTCTCCGAGGGCGGGAAGTTCAGTTCCACCGCGACGCCGTCGGGGTCGTGCAGGAACAGCTGCGTCTGGCGATCGCGCGGGATGACGCGTTCCTCGTAGGTCAGGCCGCTTTTCACCAGCCGCTCGCGCATTTCCGGCAGGCCCGTGCAGCTGAAGGCGATGTGGTCGAGCAGACCGGTCGGACCGACCACGCGTTCGGGCCAGCCGGCCTCGCGCTGCGGGCGTGGGCCGATCAGGTGGACCGTCGGGTTGCCGCCGCAATAGAGCCAATGCCCCTCGAAGCCGAGCGGCGGCCGGTAGCCTTCCTCGAGCCCTAGCACCTCGACATAGAAGGCACGCGTGCGGGCGAGGTCGACCGGGCGGATCGTGTAGTGGTTCAGGCCTTCGAGCGGCATGGCGGTGTCCTTCGGCTCAGAGGAAGCGGGGATGCGGGGTCAGCCCCATCAGGTGCTGGCCGACCGTCTCGAAATGGCTGCGCCGCGCCTGCACCTGCTGCGTGACGGCGTGGATGTCGCGGAAGCGGCGCTCGAAGGGCTGGTCCTCGAAGATCGCGGTGGCACCCGCCTCCGTCCAGGCGAAATCCGCCACCTCCTTCGCCTGGTGGATGGCGAAGGTGGTGGCGAGGCGGATCGCGACCTTGTCGTCCGTGGTCATCGCCGTACCGCCGGCGACGTGGTCCTGCACCTCGCGCAGCGTCGCGAGAAGGTTGGCGCGTGCCGCGCGCCACTTGCCCTCGCACCACGCGAGGCCGCTCTGCAGCACCGGGCTGTCGCGCAGCATGCGGGTGGTGGACTGCGGCGTCTTCTCGCTGGCCAGGGCGATGAAGGCGTCGAGCATGCCGCGCGCGGTGCCCAGCGCGACCGCAGCGAAGCCGGCGGCATACAGGTGCGTCGTGGTGAAGCGGTACAGCGCGGCATGGCCCTGCGGGTGGCGTTCGTCGTCACGATCGCGCCGTACGGAGAAGGCCTCGGGCACGAACAGGTCGCGCACGGCGTAGGTGTCGCTGCCGGTGCCGCGCAGGCCCATGACCTGCCAGTTCGCGGTCATGGTCACGGCATCGCGCGGGAACAGCATGGTGCGCTCGTAGGGCGCGCCCTCGGGCCTGGTGCGCATCGTGCCGTCGCGCTCGCGCACCTTACAGTGGCCGCCGAACCAGGTGGCGTGGCGTCCGCCGCTGGCGAAGGTCCAGGCGCCGGTGACGCGGTAGCCGCCATCGACCACCTCGGCGACCTGGTCGGGGCCGACCGACCCCCAGGCCAGCGCCGCATCCCGTGCGCCCCAGACGCTGCGCGCCACGCTGGGCGCGACATAGGCGGCCGCCATCGAACAGCCCGAGGCCTGCCCGATGCACCAGGCGGTCGAGGCATCGGCGCGGGCGATCACCTCCATCATGCGCACATAGGTCTCGGGCGTCGTCTCGTCGCCACCGACGCTGTGCGGCAGCAGGGTGCGGAACAGCCGCGCCGCGTGCAGCGCGTCGAGCAGGTCGGCGGGGAGTTCGCGCGCGGCCTCGATGCGGGGGGCGGCGGCCTCGATCGCGGCGGCGAGGGCGCGGGCGCGCAGCACTGGGTCGTCGGAGAGAGGCGCCGGCACGATCCGATCGATGGCTGCGCCCATGCTGCTGCTTCCCCACCGGTTGTTGGGGAAAGTCTCGCGCGCGCACGCTTCGGCCGTCAATCGCCGGGGCGGGACCGTCTGCGAGAGATGGCGCCACACGGCGCCGTGACGTCAGGACGTGGCAGCGACCAGGCGACCGGCGACAAGAATGAGGGCCCAGAGCGGCAGCGACACCAGCACCGCCACGACCAGGCCACGTGCGGGCGATGAATCGTCGTACCGTGCATCAGCGCGCGTACCGAGCGGCGCGGTCGTCTCCCGCGGTGTCTCGGGATGCGCGGCCTGGCCGCACTCGGTGTCGGCCGCTGCTGAGAGCGCCACTGCAACCATAGGTTCATCCTCCGGCTTTGCCCGGGCTGAGCGCCCGTCCCGCCAATGCCTCTCCCGCCCCGGGTTGCAGTGGCTGGCCCGGTTCAACCGATGCCAGCGACACGACACGCCCGACGTCATCGAACGTTAACGGAGCGAAGGATGGCTGTCAGCAAAAATTGTGCATTGCCTCATTCTTGATACAACGCGACAAACGTCCCGGATTTTGTTATCAACGCGGCACAACCCAGACGCGCGCGGCGGGCGCCCGCGTGGCCGCTCAGGGCGCCGAGAGCCGCCGCAGGATCTCCACCGCCACACGGAACAGCACGCCGGTGGCGATGATCGACAGCACGGCCACCACCAACATCCGCGCCGCCGACGCACGCGGCCGCAGCGGCGGAAGGCCGTCATCATCGAGGAAGGAGCGACCGCCGGCGGGCTGATCCCGCGCTTCGGGCTCACGCCCGCCTGTCGAGGATGGTATCGACATCCGCCCCCCTGAAGCGCCCGTCGCCGTGCATCATATCGGCACCGCGGAAGCTCGGCCACGGCGGGACCGCCGCGACAGCAGGCGCGTCCCGGGGCATAAGGGCGCAGGGGTCGGCTCGCCACCGAGCCGCCCACGGAAAGGGCCGACAAGGCCCGCCACAGGAGGACGCCCATGCCCATCGCCCGCCGCCCGCTGATCGCCGGTGCGCTCGCTGCCCTGCCGCTGCCCGCCTTGGGCCAGGACGGCGCGTTCCCGTCGCGCCCGATCCGCATGATCGTGAATTTCCCGCCGGGCGGGACCACCGACATCGCCGGGCGCATCTATGCCGAGCGCCTGCAGACCCGCATCGGCCAGCCCGTGCCGGTCGAGAACCGCGGCGGCGCCACCGGCAACATCGGGGCCGAGGCGGTCGCGCGTGCCACGCCGGATGGCTACACGGTGCTGACCACGGCGGTGTCGCCCGCCGCCATCAACTACGCGCTGTTCGGCGCGCGCATGCCCTACAAGCCGGAGGACCTTGCCGCCGTCGGGCTGTACCTGCGCGTGCCCAACGTGATCATGGTGCATCCCTCGCAGCCGATCCGCACCATCCAGGACCTGGTCGATGCCGCGAAGGCACGGCCCGGCATACTGAACTACGGCAGCGCCGGCAGCGGCGGGTCGCCGCACATGTCGATGGAGATGTTCAAGCTGCGCGCCGGCGGCCTGCAGATCACGCATGTGCCCTTCCGCGGCGCCGGGCCGATGCTGATCGAGGCCGTGGCCGGGCGGCTCGAAGCCTCGGTGGACAACCTGCCATCCTGCATCGGGCATATCCGCGACGGGCGGCTGCGGGCGCTGGCGGTGACCGGCCATGTGCGGTCCGCCGTGCTGCCCGAGGTGCCGACGCTGGCCGAGACCGTGGTGCCGGGCTTCGAGGCGACCGCCTGGTTCGGCATGCAGGCCCCCGCGCGCACGCCGCGGCCGATCATCGAACGCCTGGGCGCCGAACTGGACGCCATCAGCAAGGAACCGGCGGTGCGGGCGCGCCTGGCCGACCTCGGTGCCGATCCGCCGAACCTGACGCCGGATGGCGGCACCTCGCCGGCCGCCTTCGAGGCCTTCATCCGCGAGGAGATCGCGAAATGGGCTGAGGTGGTGCGGGCGTCGGGCGCACGGATCGACTGAAGGCTGCCCCTGCGGCGGCGCTGCCGCGGCGCGCCTCTGGCGGCGTTGACGCGGCGCGCCTCCGGCGGCGTTGACGCGGCGCGCCTCCGGCAGCGTTGACGCGGCGCGCCTCCGGCAGCGTTGACGCGGCGCGCCTCCGGCAGCGTTGACGCGGCGCGCCTCCGGCGCGACCACTCACGCCATGCAACGCACCTTCTACGGCTGGGCCACGCCCAATTCCAACCGCGTCACGGTCATGCTCGAGGAATGCGGGCTGCCCTATGCCGTGCACGGCGTGAACATCCGGCGGCGCGAGCAGTTCGCGCCGGAGATCCTGGCGCTCAACCCCTACGGCAAGGTGCCGATCCTGGTGGAGGATGCGCAGGACGGCACGCCGCCGCTGGTGCTGTTCGAGAGCGGCGCCATCCTGCTGCATCTGGCGCAGACCCAGGGCGCACTGCTGCCGGAGGAACCGCGCGCGCGGGCCGAGGTCATGGCCTGGCTGATGGTCGCGCTCACCTCGCTTGGCCCCTACACCGGCCAGGCGCATCACTGGACGGACCTCGCGCCGGAGAAGCCGGCGGTGGCACGCGCGCATGCCCTCGCGCTGGTCGACCGCGTCTACGGGCTGCTGGAAGGGCGGCTCGCATCCGTGCCTTACCTTGGTGGCGACGGCTATTCCATTGCGGATGTCGCGGCCTATCCGTGGGTGGCGCGCGCATCCTGGGCAGAGCGACGGGTCGAGGACACGCCGAACCTGGCGCGCTGGTTCGCGACGGTGGGCGCCCGCCCGGCGGTGCAGCGCGGCATGGCGCAGCCGCAGGGCGCGCGGCTGGAATAGCCCCGCCACGCGCCCGCCCGCGCGGCCGGGCGTGGCGCCTCAGGCGCCGCGGAACACCGGCGCGCGCTTTTCGCGGAACGCTGCCAGCCCCTCCTGGATGTCGGCGCTGTCCTTGCAGATGCGCGCGCGCTCCTCGCAGGCGGCGATGTCGAGCATGCCGTGGCCGATCTCGTTCAGCGCCTGCTTGATGCCTTGCACCGCCAGCGGCGCCATGGATTCGAGCGTGGCGGCAAGGCGCTCCACCGCGGCATCGAGTTCGCTCGGGGCCACCAGATGCGTCAGGTAGCCGACGCGCAGCAATTCCTCCGCGCCGAGCTTCTCGGCCGTGAGGAACAGCCGCTTCGCGGTGTTGAGCCCCAGGCGCGAGACGTAGCGGCGCAGGCCGCCCGGATAGTAGTGCACGCCAAGGCGCGCGGCCGGCATGAACATCTCCATCCCCGTCACGCCCACGCGGAAATCGGCGGTCAGCGCGAGGTCGGTGGACCCGCCATAGACACCACCCTGCAGGCGCATGATGGTCGGGATGCGGAGTTTCTCGAATCGGTCGACCATGGCGTCGAAACCCGGTGCCTTCGCCGCCGCTTCCTTGTCCTCGGCGAAGCCGCCCAGATGGAAGCCGGCGCTGAAGGCGGGGCCGCTCGCGGCCATCACCAGGACGCGCAGGTCGCGGTTCGCATCGACCGTGTCGAAGTATTCCAGCAGGCGGATGATGTCGCCGGGCTCGACCCGATTGCGGTGGCGCGCGCGGTGCAGCCGGATGGTGGCGCGCCGGCCCGCGATCTCGAGGCTGGGCGGATCCAGGCGGGTGTCTTCGGTCATGGCGGTTCCCTCGTTTGGTGCAGTCTTGCCGATGCGCGCACGCTTGGCCATGCGGCCCGTCAGGCGGATTCGGCCGCCATCAGCGCCAGCCCCTCGGCGACCGAGACGAATTCGCCGCCGGCCACAACGCGCGCCGACCCGAAGCGACGTTCGAAGATGCGCCGCACCGCCGGCACCAGGGAGGTGCCGCCGGTCAGGAACACCCGGTCCACCGCGCCAGGCGCGGTCGCGGCATCGGCCAGCGCGGCATCCACCGCCGCGCCGATGCGCGCGAGTTCCGGCGCGATCCAGGCTTCGAAATCGACACGGTCGATCCGCGCATCCAGCGCGAAGCCGCCATGGCGGAAATCCAGCACCGCATGCTCGGCAGCGGACAGCGCCGCCTTCACGCCGGAGACCGCGCGATACAGCGCATAGCCGGCATCCTCCTCGATGAGCCGGACCAGATCGTGCAGGGCGTCGGGATGCTCCGCCGTGCGTGCGACCTCGGCGATGTCGCGCAGGGTGCGCGGCGCGCGCATCATCGACAGCTGGTGCCAGCGCGCGAAGCCGGCATACCAGGCGGGCGGCACCGGCAGCGGGTCGCCGCCCATGACGCGATAGGTGCTGCCCTTGCCCAGGCGCGGCGAGACGACGTGGTCGATGATGCGGAAGTCGAAGGCATCGCCGGCGATGCCCACCCCCGCATGCCCCAGCGCCACGACGCGCCGCGGCGGGCCGGGGTCGAAGCGCAGCACCGAGAAATCCGAGGTGCCGCCGCCGAAATCCGCCACCAGCACCGTCGATGCGCGGTCCAGCCCCTGCGCGAAGCGATGCCCCGCGGCGGCGGGTTCGAGGCCGACCGAGACATCCGGCAGCCCGGCCAGCGCGAAGCCAGCGCGCAGGCGCTGTTCGCCGAAGGCGTCGTCGGCGGTCTCGCCCACGAAGCGCACCGGGCGGCCGACAGTGATGCGCGCGCCGGCCATATCCGGCGCGAGCGGGCCGAGCCAGTGGCGCAGGAAGGTCGCGACCAGCGTCTCCAGCCCGAAGGCGCGGCCGAGGATGCGCGTCTCGGTGAAGCTGCGCTGCGCCAGGTAGGATTTCATCGACATGATGAGGCGGCTGTCGAGCGGCGATTCGAGATAGGCGTCGATCGCCGCCGGGCCGGCGGCATCGCGCGGGCGGCCATCGGCGCCGGCCCAGAAGCACAGCACGGAGCGGAACACCTCGCCGGTGGTCAGGCGCAGCGTGCGCACGGTGCCATCCGCGCCGCGTAGCGCCGCCACGCTGTTGGTGGTGCCGAAGTCGATGCCGATGGCGGGGCGCATGGTTCCAGGACCGAAGGGGCGCGCCTTGAAGCGCGAAGCGCGTCGGCTGGCAAGGCACGTCCGGCGAATGGAGCCGGCGCCGCTGCCCTGGCGCGCGAGACAGGCCGGGCGGGCGGCGCAGCCGTCGTGGATCAGGCGCGCAGGCCGTGCAGGCCGAGCCGACCGCCGCAGGAATTGACGAACGCTGACGCAACCATCGCGGGGCCCGGGCGTTGTGCAACGGGAACCGGAGGACTGAACATGAACAACATCGTCTACATCGTTGGCGCCATCGTCATCGTGATCGCCATCCTGAGCTTTCTCGGCCTTCGCTGAGAACGCGCCCGGCGCGGGAACGGGGCGGCTAGGCCGCCTTCGCTTCCCGCCGCCGCTTCGTCAGCACGAATTCGGTGTAGCCGTTGGGCTGCTTCGCACCGTCGAAGACCAGGTCGCAGGCCGCCTTGAAGGCCGGACCGTCGAAGCCAGGCGCCATCGGCACATAGGCGGAATCGCCCGCATTCTGGCGGTCCACCACGGCGGCCATCCGCTTCATCGTCTCCATCACCTGCGCCTTGGTCGCGATGCCATGGCGCAGCCAGTTGGCGATGTGCTGCGATGAGATGCGCAGCGTCGCGCGGTCTTCCATGAGGCCGACATCGTTGATGTCCGGCACCTTGGAACAGCCCACGCCCTGGTCCACCCAGCGCACGACATAGCCCAGGATTCCCTGCGCGTTGTTGTCGAGTTCCGCCTGCACGTCGGCGGGCGACCAGTTGGTGTCGCGCGCCAGCGGCACGGTCAGGATGTCGTCCAGCGTCGCGCGGCGGCCGCCCTTGGCCAGTTCCTCCTGTCGCGCAGCCACGTCCACCTGATGGTAGTGCAGCGCGTGCAGCGTCGCGGCGGTGGGCGACGGCACCCAGGCGGTGTTCGCGCCGGCCTTGGGGTGACCCACCTTCTGCTCCAGCATCGCGGCCATCATGTCGGGCATGGCCCACATGCCCTTGCCGATCTGCGCCCGGCCGCGCAGGCCGCAGGCCAGGCCGGTATCGACGTTCCAATCCTCATAGGCGCCGATCCAGGCGGCCTTGCGCATGTCGTTCTTGCGCACCACGGCGCCGGCTTCCATGGCGGTGTGGATCTCGTCGCCGGTGCGGTCGAGGAAGCCGGTGTTGATGAACACCACGCGGTCCTTCACCGCCGCGATGCAGGCCTTGAGGTTGACGGTGGTGCGCCGTTCCTCGTCCATGATGCCGATCTTGAGCGTGTAGCGCTTGAGGCCGAGCGCATCCTCGACGCGCGCGAACAGCGTGTCGGCCCAGCGCACTTCCTCGGGCCCGTGCATCTTCGGCTTCACGATGTAGACGCTGCCGGCACGGGAGTTCAGCCGCTTGCCGTTGATGTCGTGCATCGCGATCGCGACCGTGCACAGCGCATCGAGCACCGTCTCGGGCACTTCGGCGCCGTCGAGCGTGACGGCATCGGTCATCATGTGGTGGCCGACGTTGCGGACCAGCATGACCGAGCGGCCATGCAGCGTGACCTCGCCGCCGCCGGGCGCCTTGAACACGCGGTCGGGGTTGAGGCGGCGCACCATGGTCTGGCCGCCCTTGTCGAATTCCGCGGTCAGGTCGCCCTTCATCAGGCCGAGCCAGTTGCGATAGACGTCCACCTTGTCCGCGGCATCCACCGCGGCGACGGAATCCTCGCAATCCTGGATGGTGGTCAGCGCGGATTCCAGCGCGACATCGCTGATGCCGGCCGCGTCGGTCCTCCCGATCGGGTGGGCGCGGTCGAACTTCACCTCGATATGCAGGCCGTTATTCGCGAACAGCAGCGCGGTCGGCGCCTGCGCCTCGCCCAGGAAGCCCACGCATTGGGCGGGGCGCGCCAGGCCGGTCTTCGATCCGTCCTTCAGCGTCACGTCCAGCGCACCGGCGTCGAGCCGATAGGCCGTGGCATCGGCATGGCTGCCGCGCGCCAGCGGCACGGCGCCGTCCAGCACCGCGCGCGCCTTGGCGATGACCTGGGCGCCGCGCGCCGGGTCGTAGCCCTTCACCTTCGCCCCGTCCTGCGGAATGGCGTCGGTGCCATACAGCGCGTCATACAGGCTGCCCCAGCGCGCATTCGCCGCGTTCAGCGCGTAGCGCGCATTGGAGACCGGCACCACGAGCTGCGGGCCGGCCATGGTGGCGATCTCGGCATCCACGTTGGTGGTGCCGACGCTCACCGCGGCGGGTTCGGGCAGCAGGTAGCCGATCTCCCGCAGGAAGGCTGTGTACGCGGCAAGATCGACGGGCCTGGCCGGGTTGGCGCGGTGCCAGGCATCGATCTTCGCCTGCAAATCGTCGCGCTTGGCCAGCAGCGCCGCGTTGGTGGGCGAGAGGTCGCGCAGGATGCCCTCCAGCGCCGCCCAGAAGCGCGCGGGCTCGACGCCGGTGCCGGGCAGCGCCTCGGTTTCGATGAAGGCCCGGAGCACGGGCGCGACGGCAAGGCCCTGGGATGCGGGCATGGCGAACTTCTCCTGACGCGTTGCGCCTGACCGGCGCGCAATTTCGGTGGGTGTCCTATGCGTAAAGCCGTTGCGGGGCAAACCGCCAGGGCTTGCCATGCCGCGCCCCTGGCGGGGCTTGCCGTGGCGCGCCCCTGGCAGGGCTTGCCGTGGCGCGCCCCTGGCAGGGCTTGCCGTAGCGCGCCCCTGGCGCGACGCTTCACCCCAGCACCGACCGAAGGAACGCCGCCATGGCCTGGACACCCCCCCCGCATGTGACGCAGCACTGGCAGGTGACCAAGCCCGGCGCGACCGGCAAGCGCGGCATGGTCGCCTCCCAGGCGCGCGACGCGGCCGAGGCCGGCATCGCCATCCTCGCCGAAGGCGGCAGCGCGGCCGATGCCGCCGTCGCCACCGCCTTCGCCCTGGCCGTGGTGGAACCATGGAATTCCGGCCTGGGCGGGATCGGCTTCACCCAGGTGGCGGGACCCGGCATCCCGGCGCAGACCTTCGACTTCGGCCCGGTCTCGCCGCATGCGCTCGACACCTCCGCCTTCCCGATGACAGGCAGGATGAAGGACGATCTGTTCACCTGGCCGGAGGTGTTCGAGGACCGCAACGTCCACGGCCCGCTGTCCTTCGCCATCCCGTCCTCGGTCGCGGGTTATGCGGAACTCCATGCGCGGCATGGGCGGCTGCCGATCTCGGTGGTGATGGCGCCGGCGGTGGCGCTGGCCAAGCGCGGCCTGGCGCAGGACTGGTTCACCACGCTGAAGGTAGCCAACAGCGCGTCCGTGCTGCGGCTGTATGCCGAAAGCGCGCGCATCTATTTGCCGAACGGCCTGCCCCCGGTGGCGCCGTATCAGGGCAGCCCGGGCTTCTTCCGCCAGGGCAACCTCGGCGAGACGCTGGAGCGCCTGGCCACGGCGGGGCTGCGCGATTTCTACGAGGGCGGCATCGCCAGCGACCTGCTGGCGGATTTCCGCGACATGGGATCGCCGATCAACGCCGCGGACCTCGCCGGCTGCAAGGCACTGGTGCGGCCTGCGCTCGAGGCCGCCTGGCGCGGCAAGCGGCTGTTCCTGGCCAATGGCCTGACCGCCGCGCCGACGCTGCTGCGCGTGCTGGAAGGCATGCGTAGCGCGGATTTCAGCGGCGCCGCGCCCTCCCCCGCCTGGTACGCGCAGCTCGCGCGCGTGATGCGCGAGGCCTATGCCGAACGCCTCGCGGGCCTTGGCGATGCCGAGCCCAAGGCCGCGGAATCCTGCACCACCCACCTGACCGTCTGCGACAAGGACGGGATGATGGTGGCGATGACCACCACGCTGCTGTCGTCGATGGGATCGCGCGTCGTGCTGCCGCGATCGGGCGTGCTGATGAACAACGGCATCATGTGGTTCGACCCGCGGCCCGACGCGAAGAACGCCATCGCGCCCGGCAAGCGGCCGCTGACCAACATGTGCCCGGTGATCGCCGGGGAAGGCGACACGCCCGCCATCGCCACCGGCGCCTCCGGTGGGCGGCGGATCATGGCCTCGGTGTTCCAGGCCCTGTCCTACGTGGCCGATTTCGGCATGACGCCGGAGCAGGCGGCGCATCACCCGCGCCTGGATGTCTCCGGGCCGGAGGGGGTGACGGCGGATATCCGCCTGGGCGCCGAGACCATCGCCGCCCTGGCGAAGGATGCGGCGGTGACGGAGGTGGAGCACGCCGTGCTGCCGGTGAACTTCGCCTGCCCGAACCTGATCCGGATTGCGCCGGACGGCACGCGCCAGGGCATCACCGACGTCATGAGCCCCTGGAGCGCCGCGCTGGCGGAGTGACCCGCCGCACACGGGCTTTGGTTCCCGCGCGGGCGCTTGTGCGCTACCGTTCGATTCGCGTGTGAACGGAGGCGGCATGTCCGATACCGGCCCGGAAGCCGGCGCTTCGCCGGAACCAGACCGGCCGGTCGAGGCCGGCGCGCGTCCGCGCGACCCCGCCGCGGTGATCCTCGACGGGCTCGGCGAGCGCCGCGAAGGGCCGCGCATCGAGGTCCAGGTCCCCTGCACGGTCTTCGTGGGGTCGCATGTCCATGACGCCTTGCTGCGCGACGTCTCGCTGGGCGGGGCCATGGTGCATGGCGTGCGCGGCATGCTGGCCGGCGACCTGGTGCGGCTGCGCCTCGCGCGCCTTGCCGACCACAGCTTCGTCGCCGAGGTGCGCGGCGTGAGCCTGCTGGGCGTCCACCTGGCCATCCAGGGCCCGCATGACCAGGCCCTGTGGCGCGAGACGGTCCGCGACTTCCTGCCCGAAGCCCCGGCGGAAGGGCCGCGTTAACGGCGCTCCCCTAGCCTTCGCCGACCCCGCCCGCCGGCGGGCAGGAGGCGCGCGGCAATGATGCGAACTGGACAGGCCGGGGTGCCGGGCGGCGTGGCGGACCTCCCGTCGCGGGGCTTGCCGGCGCTGCATGCCGTGGCCGAGCCCTGCACGCTGCGGTCGGCCAGCGGGCGCGTGCGCGACGGGCTGGTGCGCGAGGCCGGCGCCGTCGGGGCGATCGTGACCGGCATCGCCGGGCTGTCCCTCGGGCAGGAGGTGGATCTGGTGCTGCCGCGGCACGGCGGGCTGCGGCTGCGCGCGCGCGTGGCCGGCGTCGGCGTGCTGGGCCTGCTGCTGGACCTGCGCGGCGCGGGGGGCGGGCCGGAATGGCGCCGCGCGCTGCTCGGCATGACTGACGGCGCGTTCCGCCGCGCGTGACCGCGCGGCACACGTCTTGCGAACCCCCTGCAGCCTGAGGCGGGAGAAGCGGCCCGACAGGCAATGGGTGCCTGTTGTGTGACCATGTCTTGCTCCATGCGCCTGAACAGGGAGCAGGATGATGAATCGTCGCTCAATTCTTGGCCTGGCAGCCGCCGGCGCGCTTGGCCCGCTGGCGCTGTCGCGAACCGCCGCGGCCCAGGCCGCCTGGCCGGCCCGCGGGTCCATCCGCCTGGTCGCGCAGTTCCCCCCGGGCGGGCTGGTGGACACCATCAGCCGCCTGATGGCGCCCATCATCTCCCAGTCGCTGGGCCAGACCGTGGTGGTCGAGAACCGCGCCGGCGCGGGCGGCGTGATCGGCACGGACTTCGTCGCGAAGCAACCGGCTGATGGCTACACGCTGCTGGTCAGCCATGCCTCGGTGCATGTGTTCTCGGCAGCCACCATGCCGATTCTGCCGTTTCATCCGGTCAACGACTTCACGCATATCGGGCAGATGGTCGAAGCCGCGAACGTGCTGCTGGTGAAGGCGGATTCGCCGTTCCGCACGCTCGACCAGTACATCGCGGCGGCGCGCACGCGGCCGGTGCGCTACGGCTCCTCGGGCATCGGCTCGGCGCCGCACCTGCTGGGCGCGATGCTGACGGGCGAGACGGGGGTCACCAACCTCGACCACGTGCCCTATCGCGGGTCGGCGCCGGCGATGCAGGACCTGATGGCGAACCAGATCGAATCCTTCATCGACCCGATCACGACCAACGTCCAGCTGATGAAGGACGGCGTGCTGCGGGCGCTGGCGGTCTCCACGCCGCAGCGCCTGGCCGCCTTCCCGAACGTGCCGACCTTCGCCGAGCTGGGCTTCCCGAAATTGACCTCGGCGCAGTGGCTGGGGCTGTCGGGCCCGAAGAACCTGCCGGCACCGATCGTCGCGCGGCTGTCGGCGCTGCTGCCGCAGCTCGTCGCGCGGCCCGACCTGATGACGCGGTTCGAGGAATTGCAGACCCTGCCGCGCAATCCGCCGCCGCTGGGGACGGATTTCACCGCCTTGATCAACCAGCAGATCGGCGAATGGACCGCGGTGGCGCGGCAGTTCAACATCGTCGTGACGTGATCCGCCGGTGCCCGCCCTGGGGATGACCCCGGGCGGGCCCGCTCAGGCGTGCCGGCGCAGGATGCAGGCGTGGCGCTGGAACAGCACCCAGGCCAGCATGGGCACCAGGCGCTGCAGGCCGGGTTCGAGCTCGGGCGGCTGCACACGGTCCTGCGCACGCAGCACGCGCTCTGCAAGGTCGCGCAGCACCTCGAAGGCCGATCGCTCTGCCCCGCCGGCATAGCGCTCCGCAAGCGGCGGAAAGCTCACCTGCAGGTCCTCGGAAATGAAGATGCCGCCAGGCTTCACCGCCGGCAGCAGGGTCCGTATCGCGAGGATCTGGTGCGGCCAGAGATGCGACCCGTCCTCGATGACGATATCGAAGGGCCCGTGCCGCGCGGCAACGGCCTCGAGCGCGGCGGCATCGGCCTGGTTGGCGATTTCGATCGCGATCCGCCCTTCCGCCAGGCCGCGCACATCACGGCGGCGGTCGAGGCCGACGATCCGCGCGCGCGGGAAGTAGTCGCGCCAGACGCGCAGCGAAGCCCCTTCCTTCACGCCGATCTCGAGCAGCGTGATCTCCTGGTCACGCAGCGGGGCCAGGAACGCCTCGTAGATCGGCAGGTAGCCATGCTTGTCCGACGATTTGTCGGTGCCGTGGTGCAGGCCGAGCGCATTCAGCGTCATGCCCGCGGCGCCGGGCGGCGGCGCGCCTGCGGTCACGCTGCCTGCGCCTTGCACCAGCGCGCCACCTCCTCATGCGTGCCGAACCATACGCCGGGCGTGCCCTTCATCAGCGTGACCAGGCGATCCAGCAGCGCGATGCGGCTGCGGTGGCCGATCACGTGCGGGTGCATGGTCAGCAGGAACAGCCCGCCCTCGGCCAGCGCGCCTTCGAATTCGGCGCGGAAGATCTCCTCGACCGCCGAGGGCGGCGTATAGGGCCGCAGCGCCGCGAAGCGCAGCATGTTGAAATACACCGCGTCGTCGCGGATCCATTCGGGCGGGAGTTCGACGATGCCGGTGGGTTCGCCCTGCACTTCCAGCTCGTAGGGATCGTCGTCGGCCATCAGCGATGAATCGTACAGCAGGCCGAGCTCCTGGATGATCCCCATGGTGTCGACCGAGAAATCCCAGGAGGCGGTGCGGATGCCGACCGGGCGCCGGCCGGTCAGCGTCTCCAGCGTATCGGCGGCGCGGAAGGTCAGGTCGCGCTCGACCCCGGGGGGCAGTTGCGTGTTGGCCTCGTGGATCCAGGAATGGATGCCGATCTCGTGGCCCTCATCGGCGACCGCGCGCACTTCGTCGGGGTGCAGCAGCGCGGAGACGGCGGGGTAGAAGAACGATGCCTTCACGCCGTGGCGCGCCAGCAGGGCGCGGATGCGCGGCACGCCCTGGCGCGCGCCGTACTGGCCCTGGCTGATGCGCATGGGGCTTTCGTCGGAATCGCGCAGCGGGATGGTCTCGTGGTCGGCATCGAAGGACAGGCTGACGGCGCAGCGCGCGCCACCCGGCCAGGATGCCGGCGCCAGCGACCGCCCGGCGCGCGCGCGCCCGACGATGCGCCGCCACTGCGGTTCGTCCCATTCCCAGGGCTTCGGCGTGGCGTCGCTCATGCGTCATCTCCTGGTCGCGGTGCATGGCACGGTACTTGCGGATCAGCGCGGGTCAACCGGACCCGGGAGCCCCTCATGGACATCGGCGTCTTCATCCCGATCACCAACAATGGCTGGATCATCTCCGCCACCTCGCCGCAGTACATGCCGTCCTTCGCGCTGAACAAGGCGGTGGTGCAGAAGGCCGAGGGCTTCGGCTTCGACTTCGCGCTGTCGATGATCAAGCTGCACGGCTTCGGCGGAAAGACGGAATTCTGGGACCACGGGCTGGAATCCTTCACCCTGATGTCGGCACTCGCGACCGTCACCACGCGCATCAGGCTGTTCGCCTCCACCGCCGTGCTGACGCTGCCGCCGGCGATGGTGGCGCGCATGACCAGCACGATCGACGATGTCTCGGGCGGGCGCTTCGGCATCAACATCGTCTCGGGCTGGCACAAGGTCGAATACACCCAGATGGGGCTGTGGCCGGGTGACCAGCACTTCGGCAAGCGATACGACTGCAGCACCGAATATGTGCGGATCCTGCGCGACCTGTGGGGAACGGGCCTGTCCAACCTGAAGGGCGAATTCTTCCAGATGGACAATTGCGTGCTCAGTCCCCGCCCCAAGGCGCCGATCAAGGTGGTGTCGGCCGGGCAGTCCGACCGCGGGATGGAATTCGCCGCGCAGTATTGCGACTACAATTTCTGCCTGGGCGAGGGCGTCAACGAACCGACCAAGGCGGCGAGCGTGCCCGCGCGCGTGCTGCAGCATGCGGCCAGGACCGGGCGCGATGTGGGCGCCTACATGCTGTACATGATCATCGCCGACGAGACGGATGCGGCGGCGCTGGCGAAGTGGGACCTGTACAACAAGGGGGCCGACCGCGAGGCGCTGGCGCATCTGCTGGGCAAGGCGGCGGAGGACACCGCGCCGTCCGAGACCTCCATGGCCGCCGCGATCCAGCGTTCGCCCTCACCGATCAACTTCAACATGGGCACGCTGGTGGGGTCCTACGCCAATGTCGCGCGCATGCTGGACGAGGTGGCGGCGATGCCCGGCGTGAAGGGCATCATGCTGACCTTCGACGACTTCCTGCTCGGGCTCGATGCCTTCGGGACGCATATCCAGCCGCTGATGGCGTGCCGCCAGGGCCGGATGCTGAGCGCAGCCTGACCCGCTTGCGGCGTGGGCCGGGCTGAGGGAGGGTCGGGGCATGGATGCCCTGACCCTGCTCGCCTTCGGCGCCGCGCTCGCGCTCTCCACCGCCTCCCCTGGCCCGACCATCACCACGCTGGTGGCCCGCGTGCTGGCGCGCGGCCGGCCCGGCGCGGCGGCCTTCTGCATCGGCCTGATCCTCGGCGACCTGGTGTGGCTGGCCGCCGCGGTGTTCGGCCTGTCATTGGTCGCGGAGGCCGCGCAGCCGGTGCTTGCGGTGCTGAAATGGGCGGGGGTCGGCTTCCTGCTCTGGCTCGCCTGGAAGGCCTGGAACGCGCCGGCGGCGCTGCCGGCCGGGATGCCCGCGCCGGCCGGGGAAGGCGCGCGGCTGGCCTTGACCGGGATCGCGCTGACACTCGGCAATCCCAAGACCATGCTGTTCTACACGGCGATCACGCCGGCGGTGCTCGACCTCGGCCGGGTGGACCTGGCGGGCTTCGCCGCGCTCGCGGCCGTGCTGGTGGTGGTCTATGCCGCGGTGCTGGCGGGCTATGTGGTCACCGCGCTGAAGGCGCGCCACCTGCTGCGCAGCACCCGCGCGGTGCGCCGCGTGAACCAGGCCGCGGGCCTTGCCATGGCCGGCGCCGCCGCCACCGTCGCGACGCGCTGAGGCCGCCATGACAGAAACCGATCCCGCCCAGATGTCCGCCGAGACGCTGCTCGGCCTGTATGCCCGCCGCCGGCTTTCGCCGGTCGAGGCGCTGAAAGCCGTGCTGGAGCGCGTCGCGCGCTTCAACCCCTGGGTCAACGCCTTCGCCGCGATGAACCCGCGCGCCTTGCAGGCCGCCGGCGAGAGCGAGGCGCGCTGGGCCGCCGGCCGGCCGATCGGCCCGCTGGATGGCGTGCCGGCCACGGTGAAGGACCTGCTGAACATGGCGGGCTTCCCGACCCGCCGGGGTTCCCGGACCACCGACACCACGCCCGCCACCGAGGACGCCCCCGCGGTGATGGGGCTGAAGGAGGCCGGCGCGGTCATCCTCGGCAAGACCACGACGACCGAATTCGGCTGGAAATCGCCCGGCGACTGCCCGCTGCACGGCATCACGCGCAACCCGTGGAACCCGCAGCGCACGCCTGGCGGGTCGAGTTCGGGCGCCGGCGCGGCGGGCGCGGCCTGCTTCGGGCCGCTGCATATCGGCACGGATGCCGGCGGGTCGATCCGCATCCCCGCGGCCTATTGCGGCCTGGTGGGGGTGAAGCCGAGTTTCGGGCGCATCCCGCAATGGCCGCTGGGGGCCTTCGGGCACGTGGCGGTGGCGGGGCCGATGACGCGCACGGTGCGCGACGCGGCGCTGATGTTCGGGGCCATGGCGCGGCACGACCTGCGCGATCCGTACTCCCTGCCCGACGACCCGCGCGATTGGCGCCAGGGGATCGAGGATGGCGTGGCGGGCCTGCGCGTGGCGGTGGTGCGGCGGATGGGGTTCGAACCGCCGCTCGATGCCGATGGCGCGGCGGTGCTCGATGGTGCGGCGCGGATGCTCGAGGAACAGGGCGCGATCGTCGAAGACGCGGAGCCCGCCCTGCCCGACACCCGCGCGATCTTCGGGCGCGTGTGGTCGGTGGCGATGGCGCGGGTGGTCGCGACCATCCCGGAGGAGAAGCGCGCGCTGCTGGACGCCGGCATCCTGGATGTGGCGCGGCGCGACGGTGACATGGCAGCGGTCGACTACCTGGCGGCGGAGGCGATGCGGCTCGAGGCCGCGCACGCCATGGCGCGCTTCCACCAGCGCTACGACCTGGTGCTGACCGCCTGCACGCCGACCGCCGCCTTCGCCGCCGACCAGCCCACGCTGAAGCCGGCGGAATCGCTGTGGCGCGACTGGGCGCCCTGGACCTTCGCCTTCAACCTGACGCGCCAGCCCGCGATTTCCGTGCCGGTGGCGCTGGATGGCGAGGGCATGCCGCGCGCGGTGCAGGTGGTGGCCGCGCTGTATCGCGACGACCTGGCGTTCCGTGGCGCCCGTGCGCTGGAACGCGCCGCGACGCTGCCGCTGGCGGACCCCGCCGCGGCGCGGCCGGCGTGACGGAGGCCGACATGCCCGATGGCGAGTACGACTACGTCTATGACGAGGCGACCGGCGAGTGGCGCCTGGCCTCGGAGGTCGCGGCCGCGGCGGCCCCGGCGGAGCGCGTGGTCCGCGATTCGGCCGGAAACGCCTTGGCCGACGGCGATTCCGTCACCGTCATCAAGGATCTGAAGGTGAAGGGCGCGGGGCAGACGCTCAAGCAGGGCACGGTCATCCGGTCGATCCGCCTGACCGGGAATGACGAGGAGATCGACTGCCGCTACGAAGGCATCAAGGGACTCGTGCTGCGCACCGAGTTCGTGCGCAAGCGATAAGGGGGACGGCATGCGGCTGGTCACGTTCAGGGATGGCTTGGGCACGCGCATCGGCGCGCTGGATGATGCGGGGAAGGTGCTGGACCTGGCGGCCGCCGATGCGTCGCTGCCACGGGACATGCTGGCGCTGATCGCCGGCGGCGACGCCACATTGGCCGCCGCGCGCGCGGCCAGGGCGCAGGCGCCGGTGGCGCAGGGGGCGGTGCTGCTGGCGCCCATTCCGCGTCCGGCGAAGAACGTCTTTTGCGTCGGCAAGAACTACCACGAGCACGCGAAGGAGTTCGCGAACAGCGGCTTCGACGCCACCGCCAAGGAAGTCGTGCCCGAGGCGCCTGTCGTGTTCAGCAAGCCACCCACCAGCGTGATCGGGCCGGGCGAGCCGATCCCGTCCTTCCTCGATACCTCGAACAGCACCGACTACGAGGGCGAGATCGCGGTGGTCATCGGCAAGGCGGGCCGCGGCATCAGCGAGGCGGACGCACCCGCCCACATCTTCGGCTACACCATCGTCAACGACGTCACCGCGCGCACGCTGCAGCACAAGCATCGGCAATGGATCCTGGGCAAGGGCATCGACGGCTATTGCCCGATGGGGCCGGCCATCGTCACGGCGGATGCCGCGGGCTGGCCGCCGCGGCTGGCGATCTCGACCTGGGTGAATGGCGAATTGCGCCAGCGCGCCGGGGTCGAGGACCTGATCTTCGGCATCCCGACGCTGATCGCGACGATCTCCGCCGGCATCACGCTGGAACCCGGCGACATCATCGCCACCGGCACGCCGGCCGGCGTGGGGATCGGCTTCACGCCGCCGAAATTCCTCAAGGCCGGTGACCGCGTGCGGATCGAGGTGCCGGGGATCGGCGTGCTGGAGAACCCCGTCGCGTGACCTGAAGCGACCATACCAACCGGGAGGAAACAAGAATGAAGCGTCGCGTCCTGATCGGCTCCATCGCCGCCGCCAGCCTTGCGCCACCGGTGCGGGCGCAGGAGGTCTTCCCCACGCGCCCCGTCACCATCGTCGTCGCCTTCCCGCCCGGCGGCCAGGCGGATGTCGTGGGGCGGCCGGTGGCGGCGACGCTGGAGCGCATCTGGCGCGTCGCGGTGCCCATCCAGAACCGCGGCGGCGCGGCGGGCGCCATTGGCAATGCGGCGGTCGCGCGGGCCGCGCCGGATGGCTACACGCTGCTGATGGCGCTGTCGTCGATGGCGCTGCTGCCCGAGGCCGCGCGCGTGAACGGGCGCGAGCCGACCTACACGCCCGACATGCTGGCGCCCATCGCGTTGTTCGCCGCCGACCCCACCGTGCTGGTGGTGCCCGCCGCCAGCCCGATCCGCACCATCGAGGCCTTCATCGCCGACGTGAAGGCGCGGCCCGGCCAGGTGTCGTATTCCTCGGCCGGGAATTATTCCGCGCTGCATGTGCCGATGGCGCAGCTGTCGCAGGCGGCCGGGCTCGACATGCTGCACGTGCCCTTCCAGGGCGGCGGGCCTGCGCTGACGGCGCTGCTGGGCGGGCAGGTGCAGTGCCTGGCGTCCGGCCCGGGGCCAATCGCGCCGCATGTGCGCGCCGGTACGCTGCGCCCGATCGCGACCTGGGGGCGCACGCGCCTCGCGGGCTTCGACGACGTGCCGACGCTGATCGAGAAAGGCTTCCCCGACTGCGAATTCTACATCTGGGTCGGGATCTTCGCGCCGGCCGGCACGCCGGCGCCGGTGATCGCGCGCATCCGCGACGCCTCGCGCCAGGTGGCGGCGGATGCCGACTTCCGCCGCATCATAGCGGCCAGCGGCAACACCCTCGACTTCCGCGAGGGCGAGGCCTTCCTGCGCTTCTACACCGAGGATGCGGCGCGACTGGTGCGCACGGTGCGCGCGCTGGGGAAGATCGAGTAGTGCCCCCTTCCCGCGGTTCCGCGCCAGTGCCAGCCTGCGGCGCGCAAGGAGACAGCCCATGACCACCGAAGCCGCCATCACCAGTTGGATCGCATCGCAGAAGACCGCGATGCTCGCCGAGATCGAGGCGATGGTGAACACGGATGGCGGGTCCTACGACAAGCCCGGCGTCGATCGCACCGGCGCGCAGGTGCAGCGGTTCCTGGCGTCGCACGGCATCGCGACCGAGGTCGTGCCGCGCGAGAAGCATGGCGACTGCATCCGCGGCATCGTCGAGGGCGGGCATGCGCTCGGCACCGGCAACCAGCGATCCAACATCGTGCTGATGGGCCATCGCGACACGGTCTTCCCGAAGGGCGAGCCGGAGCGCCGGCCCTTCCGCATCGAGGGCGGCCGCGCGTACGGCCCCGGCGTCGCGGACATGAAGGCGGGCATCGTGATGAACATGTTCGTGCTCGCCGCCTTCGCGAAGTTCGGCGGCGCGCCTGGCCCCGTGGTGGCGCTGTTCACCGGCGACGAGGAGATCGGCAGCCCCGAGGGCCGCCCGGTGATCGAGGCCGAGGCCGGCAACGCCCGCGTGGTGTTCAATTCCGAACCTGGCCGGGTCTCCGGCAATGTCGTGAAGGCGCGCAAGGGTGGCGTATTTTCCGTGGTGGATATCGAGGGCAAGGCCGCGCATTCGGGCGGCAATTTCGAGGCGGGCATCAGCGCGATCGGCGAGGCGGCGCACAAGATCGTCGCGATCCACGCGCTGACCGACCTCAAGCGCGGCATCACGCTGAATGTCGGGCTCATCCAGGGCGGGCAGAGCGTCAACACCACCGCGCCGTCCTGCCAGTTCCAGATCGACCTGCGCACCATCGACCTCGCCGACCGCGACGAGGTGATGGGCAAGATCCACGGCATCGTCGCGCGCGCCTACGTCCCCGGCACGCGGTCGGCACTGACCATCAAGGGCGAGTTCCGCCCGCTGAACCCGACACCGGCGAGCGAGCGCGTGTTCTCGGTGTATCAGGCGGCGGCGGCGGAAAGTGGCCTGAAGGTCGAGGCGGAATTCACCGGCGGCTGCGCCGATTCCGGCTTCACCGCCGCGCTCGGCGTGCCGACGCTCTGCGGCGTCGGGCCAGTGGGCGGGTTGGCGCACAGCCCGGAGGAATATCTCGAGGTCGAGAGCATCGTGCCGCGCGCGCAGGCCATGGCGCGCGCGATCCTGCGGCTGGAGCAGGCGGGGCTGTAGCGTCTGATCCGCCGCGGCGGAGCGGCGATCCCCTCGCTGTGACCTAGGCGAGGGCGGGAACCGCTCCCGCCACAGGCCGCTACCCTCGCCAGGGCCTGACCTGCCACAGCCGCTTCAGACTGTCGTCGATCGTCTGCGCGAAGGCCTTGTATTCCGCGCCGATCAGCGGGCGCAGCGGCATGTTCTGGCGCTGGGCCTCACGCCGGAAGCCCTCATCGTTCAGCGCGGCGCGGAAGGCGGCCTCCAGGCGCGCGACGATTGGCGCGGGCATGCCCGGCGGGCCGACGATCCCGCGCGAGGCGCCGCCGATGATGTCGAATCCCTGTTCGCGGAAGGTCGGCACATCCGCGGCCTCGGGCTGCCGGCGCGCGCCGCCCTGCGCGAGGATGCGCAGGCGGCGTTCCTGCACCAGCTGCGGCGCGTCGTTCACGTTCAGCACCGCGAGGTCCATGTTGCCGCCCAGCAGTTGCGGGATCAGCGGCGCAGCCCCCGCGAAGGGCACCTGCACCATGGGCGGCACGTTGGCCGCGGCCTCGAAGGCCAGCATGAACAGGTGGTCGTCGCTGCCGATGCCGGTGGTGCCGTAGGTGACGTGGTTCGGCCGCGCCCGCGCCGCGGCGACGATGTCCGCCACGGAGCGGAAGGGGCTGTCGGCGCGGACATAGAAGGCGTTGGCGTCCTCGACGATGTTGCACAGGAAGGTGAAGTCCATCGCGCGGTAGCGCACCTGGCGTTCCAGCGGGATGGCGTTGTGCGCGGGGATGGTGGTGGAGCCGATGGCGTAGCCGTCGGGTGCGGCGTTGAAGATCGCCTCCAGCCCGATCTGCCCGGCCGCGCCGGTGCGGTTGACGACGACCGGGCGGAAGCCCGGGATCTGCGCGGCGACCAGCGGCATGACCAGGCGTGTCATGACATCCACGCCGCCGCCGGCGGGGAACGGCACGATCACCTCGACCGGCTTGTCGCCCGGCCAGGCGGCCTGGGCACGCAGCGTGGCGGGCGCGGCGAGCATCCCCGCCCCGGCAAGCAGGGCGCGACGGCTGGTCATGGCGTGGTTCCTCCCAGGGTTCCTTGCAGCGACGCTAGGCGCCGGCGCATGGCGGCCGCAAGGATTTCAGCGCCGCCAGGGACGCCGCGCGAACATCGCGCGCACCGTCTCGCCTTCCGCCAGCACCATGTCGCGATAGGCACGCCCGACCAGCGGGCGCAACGGCAGCGAGATGCGATCCGCCGCCGCAGTGAATTCCGGGTCGGCGAAGGCGGCGGCGAAGGCGGCCTCCAGCGCGCGCGCGGCCTCCGGCGGAAAGCCCGGCGGGGCGACGATGCCGCGCGCCGATCCGATCACCACGTCCAGGCCCTGTTCGCGGAAGGTGGGTACGTCCGGTGCCGCCGACCAGCGCGCGGGGGATGCCTGGCCGAGGCAGCGGATGCGCCCCTCGCGCATCAGCACGATCCCCTCGCTCATGTTGAAGGACGCGACATCGACGGCACCCGAGAGCAGGTCGCGCTGCACCTGCGCCGTGCCGTTGAAGGGTGCGTGCAGGGCGCGCACATCGGCCTTCTCCTCCAGGCCCAGCAGCACCAGGTGGTCGTCGGAGCCCACGCCGGCGGCGGAGCCGACCGATACGCTCTCCGGCGTGCGCTTCAGCGCGGCGACCAGGTCGCCCAGGTTGCGCAGCGGGGAATTGCCCAGGACCCACAGCCCGCAGGCATCGTCCACGATATTGGCGATGTAGGTGAATTCCTCCGCCTTCCAGCGCACCGGTCGTTCGAGCGGCAGGGTCGAGACATTCAGGCTGCCGATGGCGCCGATCGTGTAGCCGTCGGGCGCGGCGTTGAAGATCGCCTCCATGCCGAGCTGCCCCGAGGCACCGGCGCGGTTGACCACGACGAAGCGCACGCCCGGCAGGCGCGGCGTGATCTGGTGGGTGGCGAAGCGGCCGACCGCGTCGACGCCGCCGCCGGGGGGAAAGGGGATGATGACCTCGATCGGGCGGTCGGCGGGCCAGGCGGCGTGCGCCGGCCGGATCGCGGGCAGCGCGAGGCCCAGGCCGGCCAGCGGGAGGTGACGGCGAGCGATCATGGCGTTTCCCCAAAGGCGTGTCGTTGGGCGCGAGCCTCGCCCCCGCCGCGCCGTCGATCAAGCGCGGACTTTTCCTGGGCGCCGCCACGCCGCACACTCGGCCCCGAAACCGTCGGGAGGAACGCCATGGATGCGACACTGCGCGAGCGCTTCGGCGTCGAGGGCCAATGGGCCTTGTGGCGCGAACACGCCGTCCGCTGGGCGGAATGCGACATCTACGCGCATGTGAACCACGCCGCCTATCTGACGTTGTTCGAGGACATGCGCATCGCCTGGTGGCTGGGTGCCGGCGGTGCCTTCGCGCCCGACAAGCCCGGCCCGGTGGTCGGCACGCTGGAGGTGAAGTACCACCGCCCCGGCCATTTCCGCGACGATGTGCTGCTGTGCGTGCGCACCGCGTCCTTCCGCCGCACATCCTTCGTGCACCAGTATGCGATGTGGCGGGCGGATGGCTTGCTGTGCTCGGCGCGCGCGCTGTGCGTGGTGGTGGACAACGCGACCCACCAGAAGGCCGAGATCCCGGAAGACATGCGCCGCCTGATGGCGGAGCGCGACGGCGCGGTGGCGGAGGTGTGAGCGCGCCTCAGGCCTCGTCCTTCGTCTCCCGCGACCGTGCCGCGAACCAGTCCGCCACCGCCATCAGCAGGTAGCCCAGCAGGAAGACCAGGTTGATGACGACCAGCCAGAACAGCTGCCGTTCGCTGACGCTCTCCTCGAGCTCCATCAGCGCCTTCAGCATGGTCACGCCGGAAATTGCCGCCATCGAGGCGAAAAGCTTCTTCTTGAGCCCGCCGAAATCCACCGTGGTCATCCAGGCCGGCCAGCGCCGCGGCCCGGCCGGATCGATGCGCGAGACCATGTTCTCGTAGCCCGAGAAGATGACGATGACGACGAGCCCCGCCATCAGCGTCAGGTCCACCATCGACAGCACCTTCACGATCGCCTGGTGCTCGGAATACGTCATGGCGTTGGTGACGGCGGCGTACAGCTCGCGCAGGAAGGCCGCCATCAGCGTGAACAATGCGACGATCAGCCCGAGGTAGAACGGCACCAGCGCCCAGCGGCTGACGACGATGATGCGTTCGACCAGCCGCTCCATGGCGTCACATCCCCCGATCGGCGCGGGTCCCGGCCAGGTCGTCCTCGATGAAGGCCTGCACCAGTTCCTCGAGCGATTCCTGCTCGATGAAGCCGAAGCGCCGCGCGCGGGTGGCGGCGAAGGCGGCGGGCCAGCCGGCGACGATGTCGAAGACCTCGCGGTCGAAGGCGAAGCCGACCTTCTCGCGCGCGGCGGGGCCGGCGACGGCTTCCAGGGCTTCCAGCATCTTTGCCACCGTCGCGCTGCGCCCCGGCGGGTTGATGCCGCGATCGGTGCCGAGCGGCGCGGTGTCCATGGCGGCCGCGTGCAGGAACCACTCCATCGCGCTGCGTGGCGAGCAGATCCATACCGCGAACTCCGGCGGCACCGGGCAGTCGGTGGACAGGCCCAGCAGCGGTTCGCGCACCACGGCGGACACGAAGGACGACGCCGCCTTGTTCGGTCGCCCGGGCCGCACCATCACCGTGGGCAGGCGCAGGCTGACGGCATCCATGAAGCCCTTGCGCGTCGCGTCCTGCAGCAGCAATTCGCCGATCGCCTTCTGCGCGCCGTAGGAATTGGTCGGCACCTGGCGCCCGTCATCGGGCACCACCGCCTCCTGCCCGCCGCCGAAGGACGCGACGGAGGAGGTGAAGATGACGCGCGGCTTGGTCCCCAGCGCGCGGCAGGCGGACAGCACCGCCAGCGTGCCCTGCAGGTTCACCTTCATGCCGAGGTCGTAATCCGCCTCGGCCGCGGCGCTGACCACGGCGGCCAGGTGGAAGACCACCTCGGTGCCGGGTGGGATGGCCTCGGCCACGGCGGCCGGGTCGGCGACGTCGCCGCCCAGGCAGCGCAGCGGAAAGGGCGCGGCGAAGGCCGCCGGCGCGTTGAGGTCGAACAATGTCAGGCCGGTGATGGCGCGCCCGCCCAGCGCGCCGTCCTGCGCCAGCCGTGCCGCCAGCTTGCGCCCCAGAAACCCGCCGCCGCCCAGGATGGTGATCTTCATGCCGTGAACCCCGCTGACGGGCAAAGGTTTGGCGCGCGGCGCGGCGCGGCGCAATATCCGCCGCATGATCCCCAATGCTCCGTTCCGCTTCATGGTCAATCGCCACCACGGCACGCCGGGTGTCGTCGTGCTGCCCGAGGGCGGCTTCCGCAGGGCCAAGGCCGAGATCGCCTCCTGGACCGGCTACGCGGCAACCCCGCTGGTCGACCTGCCCGACGTGGCGGCCGCGGCGCGTGTCGCCAGCGTGCACTACAAGGACGAGGCGTCGCGCTTCGGCCTGGGATCCTTCAAGGCCTTGGGCGGTGCCTATGCGGTGATGCGGCTGTTGCAGGCGGAACTGGCGCGGCGCGGCGTGGCCAATGCCGCCACCGCCGCCGACCTGACCGATGGCGCCTTCAAGGACGCGACCCGCGCCATCACCATCACCTGCGCGACCGACGGCAATCATGGCCGTTCCGTCGCCTGGGGCGCGCAGCGCTTCGGCGCGGCCTGCGTGATCTTCGTGCACGAGACGGTCAGCCAGGGCCGGCGCGACGCCATCGCGCGCTATGGCGCGACCATCCGCGTGGTGCCCGGCAACTACGACGACGCGGTGCGCGAGGCCCAGAAGCAGGCCGACGCGAATGGCTGGTTCGTGGTGAGCGACACCTCCTACCCCGGCTATACCGAGGTGCCGCGCGACGTCATGCAGGGCTATCGCGTCATGGCGGACGAAGCCGCCGACCAGATCGGCGCCGCACCGACGCATGTGTTCATCCAGGGCGGCGTCGGCGGCGTGGCGGCGGCGGTGGCGGCGCAGATGCGCGCGCGATTCGGCCCCGGCCCGCGCGTGATCGTGGCGGAACCGGACAAGGCGGCCTGCCTGCTGGCGAGTGCGGAGGCCGGCGCGCCGGTCACCGTGCCCGGCGACCTCGATACGCTGATGGCCGGGCTGGCCTGCGGGGAACCCTCCCTGCTGGCCTGGCAGGAGCTGGAGCGCAGCGCCTTCGCCTTCTGTTCCGTGACCGACGACAGCGCCGTGGCCTGCATGAAGGTGCTGGCCGCGCGCAAGCCGCCCATCGTGGCCGGCGAGAGCGCGGTGGCCGGCCTGGCGGCGCTGCTGCTGGCCGCCGGCGAACCCTTCGCACGTGCAGCACTGGGGATCGAGGAGACCAGCCGCGTCCTGCTGTTCGGCACCGAGGGCGCGACCGATCCGGACGTCTATGCGCGGCTGGTCGGCACCGCCCCTTCATAGGACTGACTTTTTTCTGTAATCTCCCCGTAAAGGCGCAAGGCTAAGCCGCCGCGTCGCACAACGGGAGAGGACGACACCATGGACCGTCGTACATTGCTGACCGGGGCTGCGTCCCTGGCCGTGGCCGCGCCCGCGCTGGGCCAGACCCAGCCGATCGAGATCCAGTTCTGGCATGGCCTGGCGCAGCCGCTGGGCGGGATGCTCGAACAGCGCGCCACCGACTTCAACGCGACCCAGACCAAGTACAAGGTCGTGCCGACCTTCCGCGGCTCCTACCCGGAGACCATGGTCGCCGCCATCGCCGCCTTCCGTGCCAACAACGCGCCCCATGTCGTGCAGATGTTCGAAGTGGGCACGGGCACCATGATGGGCGCGGGGCGCGCGGTGAAGCCGGTGCACGAATTGCTGGCCGAGACCGGCGTGCAAATCGACTTCGACGACTACCTGCCAGGCGTGCGCGGCTACTACAGCCTGTCGGACGGGCGGATGATGTCGATGCCGTTCAACAGCTCGACCACCGTCGTGTGGTACAACAAGGACGCCGGGGGACCCCGAGAAGTTCCCCGAGACCTGGCAGGGCGTGGCGGAACTGCTGCCGCGGCTGAAGGCCAATGGCGGCACCGCGGTGCCGATGTCCACCGCCTGGCTGACCTGGGGGCAGATCGAGAATTTCTCGGCCATCCACGACATCCCGCTGGCGACGCTGGCGAATGGCTTCGGCGGGCTGGGGACCGAGCTGCGCATCGCCAACCCGCTGGTGCAGCGCCACATGGAAGCGCTGGCGCAGTGGCAGAAGGACGGGCTGTACCGCTACGGCGGGCGCAACAATGCCGGCGAGCCCGCCTTCCCGAATGGCGAGGCGGCGATCATGTTCACCTCCTCCGGCTTCCGCGCGCGCGTGCAGCGCGAGGCGCGCTTCGCCTGGGGCGTGGCGATGCTGCCCTACTACCAGGGCACGCCGCGTGCGCCGATCAACTCCATCATCGGCGGCGCCAGCCTGTGGGTGATGAACAAGGGCGCGGCCGCCGGCGGCGGGCGTTCGCGCGGCGAATTCGAGGGCGTGGCCGAGTTCTTCAAGTATCTCAGCCAGCCTGAGGTCGATGCGCAGTGGCACATGGACACCGGCTACGTGCCGGTGCGCCGCGCCTCCTACGCCATCGCGAAGGACCGCGGCTTCTACCGCGAGAACCCCGGTGCCGACGTGCCGATCGAGCAGCTTCTGCGCGGTGGCGGCACGCTGACCGACAACAGCCGCGGCATCCGCCTGGGCGGCTTCGTCGAGATCCGCACCATCATGGAGGAGGAGCTGGAGCGCGCCTTCCAGGGCCAGCAGACGGCGGCGCAGGCGTTGGCGGCGGCGACCACGCGCGGCAACGTCGTGCTGCGCAACTTCGAACGCGCGAACCGCGGCTGACGCACGACTGACGCCGCGGAGGATCGATTGCGCAAGAAGGTCATCTTCCGCGGCGTCACGCTGCCCTACCTGCTGCTGGCGCCGCAGTTGCTCATCACGCTGGTCTTCTTCTTCTGGCCGGCAGGCATGGCGGTGTGGCAGTCCACGCTGCGCGAGGACGCCTTCGGGCTCAGCACCGAATTCGTGGCGTTCGAGAACTTCACCGACCTGTTCCGCGACCCGATCTACCTGAACGCGGCGTGGAACACGGTGGTGTTCTCCTCCGCGGTCACCGCGCTGGCGCTGGGTTCCGCGCTGTTCCTAGCGGTGCAGGCGGACAAGCACATCCGCGGCGCGCGGGTCTACAAGACGCTGCTGATCTGGCCCTATGCCGTCGCACCCGCGCTGGCGGCCGTGCTGTGGCTGTTCATCTTCCACCCGTCCATCGGCCTGGTCGGCAAGGCGCTGGCGGTCATCGGCGTTGAATGGGATTTCCGCCTGAATGGCGGGCAGGCGATGACCATGGTCATCATTGCCGCGGCCTGGAAGCAGGTGTCCTACAACTTCATCTTCTTCCTGGCCGGGCTGCAATCCATCCCGACATCCGTGCTGGAGGCCGCTGCGATCGACGGCGCACGGCCGATCCGCCGCTTCTGGACCGTGATCTTCCCGTTGCTGTCGCCCACCGCCTTCTTCCTGCTGGTGGTGAACCTGGTCTACGCCTTCTTCGACACCTTCGGCGTGATCCATGCGCTGACGCGCGGCGGGCCGGGCAACGCGACCGAGACGCTGATCTACAAGGTCTATGTGGATGGCGTGCAGAACCTGAATTTCGGGTCCTCGGCCGCGCAATCGGTGATCCTGATGGTGATCGTGATCGGGCTGACGGCCGTGCAGTTCCGCTTCATCGAACGCCGGGTGCACTACTGATGTCGGCCACCATCGATGTCCAGCGCCTGGCCGCTGCATCGCGCCGCCGGCGCGCGCGCGAACGGGTGATGACTCATGCCGCGCTGATCCTCGGCGTGATGATCTTCGCGCTGCCGATCTGGATCACGCTGATCGGGTCCACCCACGATACCGACACGATCGGGCGCGGCGACGTGCCGCTCCTGCCGGGCAGCGAGGCGTTCAACAACTACGCGCGCGCCTGGTCCGAAGGCGGCGGCGGGCGCAACACCTTCTCGGTGCCGGCCAGCACCATGCTGCTGAATTCGCTGACCATGGCGCTGATCATCGCAGGGGGGAAGATCGCGATCTCGCTGCTCTCGGCCTTCGCGGTGGTGTTCTTCGCCTTCCCGTTCCGCATGTTCTTCTTCTGGATGATCTTCATCACGCTGATGCTGCCGGTGGAGGTCCGCATCATCCCGACCTTCCAGGTGATGACCGACCTGGCGCTCATCAACACCATGACGGGCCTGACGCTGCCGCTGATCGCATCGGCCACCGCCACGCTGCTGTTCCGGCAGTTCTTCCTCACCATACCGGATGAATACGTCGAGGCCGCGAAGGTGGACGGCGCCGGGCCGATGCGCTTCTTCAAGGACGTGGTGCTGCCGCTGTCGGTCACCAGCATGGCGGCGCTGTTCGTCATCCAGTTCATCTACGGCTGGAACCAGTACCT